>OGUH01000007.1_pt1 | contig 404273 bp, 394 predicted proteins | sample 1574661 | NCBI WGS metagenome assembly OGUH01 (sample SAMN03295822, study PRJEB24534) | human gut metagenome | isolation source: fecal sample 3 from infant 3 | host: Homo sapiens | place: USA: Pittsburgh, PA | collected 2014-07
CTAAGAACGCATCTTTTTTGGTGGACATGACTCCAGATATAGGGGGCCTAGCCGCTTTTGCAGGATTTATAGTAAAAACACCCTCTAATGCAATAAAATACTGTATATTAGCAGGATTCACACGTATTGACTCGCCCAGCCGGGAACCGCCACTCAAGTAGACACGCCGTAATCCCTCCCCCTAGGATCCCATGCACAGCAAAAAACCGGCCCTCCGGCCGGTTCCTGAGCTTAAGGCTTGCGCTTCGGTTTATTATATCCTGCATCTCCAAACGGCTGCAGCTTCTCGATCCACAGTTCCAGCAGCGCGCCCACCTCGTCCCGGTACTTCTTCAATTCGGAACGGTCGGCGACGCTCTCTTCCCGGGGCTTAACCCGATCAAGCTCCTCGAATACGAAGCAATCCCCGCCATACTGCTCCCAATCCTGCTTCAGCTCCGGGATGTTGTTCAACTTCGTCTGCTTCATGAATTCGAGCCGATTTTTGGCTCCGTCCAGATCCATCGTGCCCTCCACAAGGATTTTCCCGTTCTTCACATTGCGAATCTGGTAGACGCCCATCGGCCGGAACGAATTCTGGTAGGCCGAGGCCAGCTCTTTCTTTCTCTGCTTATCCAGTGTCATGACGGCTTCTCCTTTCTCACGCGGCTCTCATGCGGCCTGGTTGCTTTATCCGTATCAGTAGCCCATCTCCTTCAACAAGGCGGACAATGTCCGCAGGCGCTCGCCATTCAGTTCGTCGTCGTCGCTGAGCGCCTGGCTGAACAGCTTGATATCTTCCTTAATCTTCTCGTTGTCGGTGCATACCGCCACCGTCATCGCATCTCCTTGCAATCCGATGCGGTCCAGCACCGGATTGTCCGGATCGTACAAGTCCTCATAACGATACGCTTCGCGAAAATGAACCATGCTCCGGCAGACGAGGATCGCCAGGTCGAGCACGCGGTGAAGCGGCAGCTCCTCCGACTGTCGGGACCATTTCTCCCCGGTATACCGCCATACTTTGGCCGAGATATCGACCTTGCCGCGGTCATTCCATTGTGCGAGGCCGAGGGAAAGCCCCTTCGCATCGGAATGTCCCGAATAACGTCCGTCCACGTTCTCGTAATTTTCCGAGACAATGACAGGTTTATGCTTTAGATTTGTAGGAATTTTCATCTTCTATATCCTCCATCCGAATCTGAACTATATCGAAATAAGTTATTTACTAGATTACTAAATTACTAACTCACAAACTAATCATAGCTCCCCTCGCCACGAAAGTCAAGACATCGCAAAAGGACGCGCCCGGACCACCGATCGTCTTCGCGATCGGCAGCACCGGCACGCGTCCCGCAACGAGATCGGCATGCTGCTTGCTCTATGTCGTTGTTACTGGCACCCTTCCATCAGCGCCGCGCCCCGCTAGGCCGCCCCATTCCTCGATGCCTCACCGCTCCTTGCCCGGCATTGACCTTCCCCATAACCTGGCTCCCTGACCTAACTCCTCATCGAAATCACGGGATCGACTTGAATCTGATGCTGCGAGATGCCCATATCGGCCTCTTGGCGCAGCTTGCGCTTCGCCTTGTTGTTGACCCTCCCGGAGATGCCCTCACAGTCTCTTCCTCCAGAGATAAATTCGCTCGTGTCAGAGATAGATTCTCTCCACTCGCGGTCCGATGCGGCTCACGATCTCGTTCGTAATCGTTCCGCAGCGGCGCGCCATCTCGCCCGCCGTAATGGAGGCGTGCCCGTCTCGCCCGATCAGCGTTACCGTATCCCCTTCCTGAACACCCTCGATATGCGTCACATCCACCATGAATTGATCCATGCAAATTTTGCCCGCAATCGGCGCTCTTTGCCCCCGGATGAGAACCGCACCCCCTTGCTCCGCGAGAACTCTCGGCACGCCGTCCGCATAGCCGATCGACACCGTCGCAATGACGCTGCCCGCTCTAGTCATGTAACTGCGACCATACCCGACAGGCTCGTCTGCCTCCATCTGCTTGACCAAGGTCACCCTGGCCCTCCACGACAGCGCCGGACGCAGCTCAATGGGCGCTTGATCGCGTTCCGTGCCGAGCAGGCCGAACAGGGCAATGCCCGGACGGGCCAGACCGCAGGGCAGCTCAGGGTAATTGACGATCCCGTAGCTGCTCTGCATATGCAGCGTGCCCGGGTCCAACCCGGCCGCCTTGATCTGATCGATCGTCTCTAGAAATCGCTTGATCTGGGCATTCGTGAACGCGATATCCGCTTCCGCCGGGCTATCGGAGGAAGAGAAATGAGTGAACGTTCCGGTGACCCGCACCTTGCGGAGCCGATACATCGAGCAAATCTCGTCCGTATGGCTCCAACGTTCGCCCAGCCGGCCCATGCCGGTGTCGATCTTAATATGAACATTCACATATTTTCCGAACGCGTCCAATGCTTTGCCGTAATCGGCGCTGACGACCGTCTGCGACAGCCGGTAACGCGCCAGATCGCCGAACCGTTCGGGAGAGGTATAGCCGAGCACCAATATTTCTCCCTTGATCCCTCTCCGGCGCAGCGCTATTCCTTCCTCCACGTCCGCCACCGCGAAATGACGCACGCCAATGCGGCTCAAATGCTTCGCCACCGCAACACTGCCATGCCCGTAAGCATCCGCCTTGACGACGGCCATCAGCCCGCAATCGGGCGGCAGCAGGCCGCGAAGCTCCCGCACGTTATGCGTCACGTCATCCAGCCGTATCTCCGCCCATGCCCGGCGACGCGGGTTCGGAGCCTCCCGGCGGTAACGGCCAAGGAAGCGCATCACGGCAAAAGACATCATTACCGGCAGCGGCGCGACCGCCGCATAATGAACGAGACTGTCCCCGACCAGAAACGGAGCGAGGCCGATTCGGCGCATGAAGCGATACAGGAGGCTCTGATCCCAAGCCTTCTCCCCCGTCAGCCTGCGGAAGAGCAAGAACCCCGAGGCCACAAAGAAAAACGGCACGGCCACGCGCGCCGCAATCCCGCTCAGCACAACATCGGCATCGGGGCTGTACGGCATCAACGGGCCGGTATGAATAGCGATGACCAGCAGGGCGGCCGCGATTTCGAAGCGGTCGAGCCCGGTAAATCGAAGGTTAGCCGTCACGGCGCGCACCGCCTTTGCGGTGAAGCACGGTCACGATGAAGCCGTCTTGGTTATTGCCGGATAACCGGCAGGGCGTGCCGTGAACGACCGGCACCGCAGTCAGGCCCTTGGCAGACGCCGGGACATAATACACTTCATCCACGCCGTCCCGTCCCTCGACGATCAGATGGGGCCCGTCCCAGGCAAATTGCTTCACAAGATCGATATATTCCTCCAGACACAGCCCGCGCTGCGCCATAATCCGCGAATGCGGGAAGCCGACATAGCGAAAATGCCACGGCTCGCAAGCGATCCCGGTGATCGGCTCCTTGCCCTCCTCGTATCTCTGAATAAAGCCGTAATCGGCGGCAATTCGCCTGAAGTCCCGGCAGACCCCGCGATCGGGGAACGGCGGGCAGAGATAGTCGATCGCAGCGGCATATTCGCCGACATCCACCGCGAGCCCGGTCTGATGCTCGCTCTCGTTAGGGCGCGCGACATAGCTCGCCGTGAAGGCGGCGCCGTGGTCCCGCAGCGATGCCTCAAAGATGCGCGCTTGCGCTTCCTTCGAACGATAGCCGCTGACAGCGACGATGCGCCCTCCGGCACGGCAGGCTTGGAGCAGCTTGTTCAACTGGCGCAAGCATGTCCGCTCCAGCCGAATCTCCTGCTCCTCGCCATGACCAGCCGCCGGAATCTGTCCTGCCGGAAGCAGCTCTCCCGGAGCCGGCGGCCGCTTCACCGGGTGGTTGCGGTTCACGAGCACCACATGCCCCGCATGAATCTGCTCCTGGCTGACAGCCATTTCCGTGTATTTCCCCATAAGCGATCGGCGTCTGGCGGCATACATTCTGACCTGATTCATGCGCTCCGTCCCTCCGCCAGGGCAAGCTGAATCAACCGGTCCAGGATGTCCGGGAAGGACAGGCCGATCCCGCGCAGCATATTCGGATATCGGCTCGCCGACGTAAATCCGGGCATCGTGTTCACCTCATTGAACACGATCTTTCCTTCGTCCGTCAGGAACAGATCGACGCGGGCGAGCCCGCGGCAGCCGAGCGTCCGGTAGATCGCGAGCGCCGCTTCTTTGACTCTCGCGGCGGTCTCGGCATCGATGCGGGCAGGCATATGAATGACGGACGTCTCAAGCGTATATTTTTCATGATAGTTGAAAAAGCCGCCCCGCAGCTCAATCTCGTCGACCTCCCCCACGAACGGATCGGCATCGCCCAGCACGGCGCATCCCACCTCGAAGCCGCTCACCTGCTGCTCGATCACGATCTTATGGTCATGGGAAAAAGCGAGAATCGCCCCATCCATCAGCTCTTGCTTATTGGAAGCCTTCGTAATGCCCAGGGATGATCCCGATCTGGCCGGCTTGACATACAGCGGAAATCCGAGTCTTGCCGCGGCGTCCACCGCCTTGTCCAACGGTTCGTCATCGTAAATCGTCATCGACTCCGCCGTCTCGATGCCGGCCTCTCGCGCTAACGCATGCGCGATCGCCTTGTCCATGCCGATGGCGGACGACAGCGGCCCGCAGCCGACGAACGGAACGCCCGACAGCTCCAACAGCCCCTGAACGGTGCCGTCCTCGCCGTTTTTGCCATGCAGGACAGGGAAGACGGCATCGACGGGAGTTATATGATATTCCGTGCCGACAAGCACAATGAGCCCTCTAATGTCGCGGCTGGGCGAGAGACAGGCGGGCAAGCAGGCGGGATGGGCATGCCAGCGGTCCTGCCGGATATCCTCGGTGCTGCCGTGATATTTCAGCCATCTGCCCTCGCGCGTAATGCCGACCATGACGACATGATAGCGATCCCGGTTCAAATGATCGATGACCGAGGCGGCCGACTTCAAGGATACCTCATACTCGGTGGAGCAGCCGCCGAACAAGACGGCAATCGACTTCTTTTTCATCAATAACAAGCCTCCATGAAGATAGTTTTCTGCTATGCTTCATCGTAGCCTGTTTATCTTGTTTATCTTTAAATAGAGTGTTAATGTTTCTAAAGATTCTGCTAGACGATTATGAAGAATTATGAAGTTTTGTTAAGAAAGGAGCGGCCCGCATTGATCCATTCGCAGGATATCGGATAATTCGAGAGGCTGCCCGACCGGGCGAGGCAGATCGTGGAAGCCATGTTCCCGCGCTCCGCGAAGCGATCGACCAGGGCTGTGATATCGAGGAAGAGATTGCGCTTAGCAAGCACACGTCACTCCGTCCCTTACATATCGTGTTCCTCCCGGAGCAGCTTCCGCTCGTCGAACCACGGAGTCAGCCTCCAAGATAAGCAGACTCCGCCCTTTCATGTCCGCGCGCTACTGCGCCGCTTGGGGGAATTGCCGGAGCCCAAGGACTGAAGCTGTTGGGTAAAAAAAGGACATGAGGCGCCATTTTCCATTTCCCGCTTCCGCGGCTCTTCCTCATCGTGAGCGCCATCGTGGCCTGCCTTGCTTGGATCTGTCCACAAGCGCCTTTCGAACGGGCAAGTGAGCCAGGCGTAAGCTGCCGCCGCTTGAAGGAGAGATCGGCAGCCCCCTGTCCTCCAATATGAACAGGCACTGACGCAAATGTCAGTGCCTGTCCTTCTCCTCCGCAGCCGCGGCATGCAAGCCGGGATTCGCCTCCTGCTCCACGACATGCTTCAGGATCGACAGCTTGTTGCTCCAGAAGCGCTCGTAGAAGGAAAGCCAATCCTTCAGCTCCGTCAGCGGCTCCGGATGCAGCCGGTAGATTTTCTCACGGCCCGCCTTCCGCCCGCTGACCAGCTCGGCTTCGGCCAGAATATGAAGATGCTTGGCAATGGCGGTGCGGCTGACGGGGAAATGGCGCGCAATCTGGGAGATGGGCAATTCCTTGTCCGCCAGCAAGCGGAGAACCTCCCTGCGGGTCGGGTCGGCGATAGCCTGAAAGACATCGTATTTCGCCGCGGACGATGACACTTAGCCCTCGACCGCCTGACGAAGCCGTTGATGCACGATCGCATCCCAGCCCTGGTTCATCCGCTCGCGAATAACGGCGCTTTTCTCGTTCGCCTTCCCGATAATCGCTTCCGCTTCCTTCCACCCTCCGTGAATCAGCGTGAACTCGGTCTTGTCCCCCATCTCCTTCAGCAGGAACGTGACGACCCAGCCTTCCGTATCCCACGAGAAGGACAGCCGGCGCGGCGCCTCGATCTCGAGGACTTGGCACGGGGAAGGACCGAACGGGGATTGAATATGGAATTCATGTCCCGTCTTCGGCTCGAAATCATTGTCCATGAACCAGGAGGCAATGCCTTCCGCCGTCGAGACGACATCCCACACCTTTTGAATCGGCGCATTCAATACGATGGTTTGCTTGATATCGGGAACTTGCTTTTTGTTGTTGGTCTCCATCCTCATTCTCCTTTGAATTCGAAAATATGAAACCGAATGGTTTCGCTTTTTCGATTATATGAAACCATTTGGTGTTATGTCAATCATTCCGTTCTCTTCTATCTGCCAAGCAATATGATCCAATTTTCCCCTGCTTGCCGCTTACCCATACCGAAGTTCACCGTTTGTTCATTGAAAGCGCCGCAACGGAACCGGATATAATGGCCAATATTCGAAAAATTGCGCTGGAAAACACACCGATGGCCTACCCGCGCGAATACGAACGAATCGAAAGGAGAATCCCTTATGCGCAACAACCCCATCCGCCCTCCTGGCGCCAACGAACGAGGCAACGTGCCATGGAAGGGAACCGACGTGCTGATCATCCTGATCATATGGAGGCTGCTGCTGTCGGCTCCCGTCATGAACGCGTTCGCCATCCCGCTGGAGTATCTGGGGCTCCTGCCCGCCTATGCCCGCTACACAGCGGCCTTCCTGGTCCACATCATTCAACTCGCCGTTATCGGCCTCGTCATCATCCGCAAGTATCAATTAACCTGGACATCCTTCGGATTCCGCAGGCCAACGAGGAAGGACTGGCTGCAATTGCTGCCCTGGGCGCTCCTTGCCAATCTCATTTCCGTGCTCGTGCTATGGGTTACATTTACGTTTCTGTGGTCGGAAGGCTCTTCCAAGGCGGAGGCGGCAGAATCGGTCGGCTTCATCCTAACATTACTTATGGGAGCCGTCGTTGCTCCCTTCGTGGAAGAGGTCGTCAATCGAGGCGTCATTTACGGCTATTTGCGGAGCCGCTTCGGCGTCTTGGCCGGCGTCATCGTGAGCGCGCTTATTTTCGGGGTCGGCCATGCCCCCGAGCTGATGCTGAATGCGTTCGTAACCGGCAGCGTGTTCGCGCTTTTTTATGAAAAAAGGGGCACCCTGTGGATGCCCGTCATGCTGCACGGCATCATGAATGCCACGGTTATTTTCATTTTTTACCTCTTGTCGCCCTGACGAGCGAAATCGAATTAGAATTATTAAAATTTCAATTATTTTTTAGAGCATAATTGATTTCCTGCCGCCCAATAATATACGATGAAGATCCAATCGAACGAAGGAGTTGAAGCCCATGTCCGTAGATGCATATCTGAATTTTAACGGGAACTGCCGGGAAGCCGTCGAGTTCTACGCTGATGCGTTCGGAACAGACAAGCCGCAGATCATGACTTTTGACGACGCGCCGCCCCACCCGGACTTTACGCTTCCGGAGGAAGCCAAGCATCTGGTGATGCATGCCCGCCTCAACATTTTGGGAAGCAACGTCATGTTCTCGGACGTATTCCCCGGAATGCCTTTCACGGTCGGCAATAATGTCAGCCTGGCCGCGATTTGCGAGAGCGAGGACCAGCTCCAATCGATCTATGACAAGCTGAAGGCCGGCGGCAAGGTCGTCATGGAGCTCCAGGAGACATTCTGGAGCAAACGCTACGGACAAGTGGAAGATCGGTTCGGAATTTTGTGGCAGCTTAACCTCGGCGACGGCGGGGATATGGGAGCCTGCTAGCGGGAAATAAGTGAAGGAGCAGCCCCGCTGCTCCTTTTTCATATGCCTAATTCGGTGTGATCAGACAATAATTCACTTTTACTGATGCTTGGATATGAACGCCTTCAGTCCCTCCAAGGACATAACCCCGACTTTTTTGTCGGCCGCTTCGCCGTTTTTGAACAGAAGCGTAGCCGGAATGCCCATAATCCCGAAATGAGCGGCCGTGTTCCCATTTTCGTCCACATTGACTTTGATCACCTTCACTTCGCCGCTTCCTGCTGCGTCATACGCTTCAAGTATGGGGGCGAACATCCGGCACGGGCGGATTGACTTGATGGACGATCATTCTGAATTCCATTCCGCCTTCCTCCCTACCCATCGGATTAAAATATGCGGCTTGCAAACGGCGCCGGCCGGAGCGAACAAGCCAATCATGATCGAGATCACCACCTCCTATCCATAATCCTCCTCAGTCAAATCCATATTGACGCTTATCGCGGTTCGGCTGCCGTCCGCGGCCGCAAAGACGACCTGGGAAGGCGCGAAGTAAGAAGCATCCCCCGCGGCATAGAAGCCGGGTATCGAGGTTCTTCCCCCTTGATCGGTCTTGATCCCGCCCGATTCGGTTCTTGCGCAGCCCAACTGTTCGCCGAACGGAGCGCTTTCCACGAATCGAGGCGTCACGAAACCGCCGGCCCGCGGGATCAGAGATCCATCCGCAAAGCGAACCTGCTCAAGCCGTCCATGCCGGCCGATGAAAGCCGCTACAGGCTCGTCCATGACGGCGATGCCGAGTGCATGGAGCCGCTCTCTATCCGGCTCCGGCAACGGAGCCTTGCCATTCGTGCACACGATCAGATCCTTGCTCCAATTGAGAAGCAGCTTCGCCATATGATACACGCTTGAATATTCGGACACCAGGACAAGCGGCCGATCCTGGAGCTCCCAGCCGTCGCAATACGGGCAACTGAACAAGCTTTTGCCGTATAGCGGATAGAAGCCTTCGATCTCCGGAAATATTTCTTTCACCCCCGTCGCCAGGATGACTTTGCGCGCTTGAAGGCGAAGACCTGACGAATCGGCCACTTCAAATCCGGAATCAGTCCGGTTCACCTCCACCGCCTCCGATGACCAATACTCCACGGACGGATAACGCCGCACCTCCTCATAAGCAATCCGGCGAAATTCGGCCGGAGATACCCCGTCCCTTGTAATGAAGCCGTGTGAGGCATGAGTGACGGCATTTCGGGGGCGGTTGCTGTCGAGCAAAGCCACCCTTCTTCTGGCCCTTCCCAGGACGAGGGCGGCATTCAAGCCGGCGGGGCCTCCGCCAATAATGACGCAATCGTAAATCATGCTGATCATCCTTTCAAATGTAGACATCAAAGACTCCTTATATCTATGACAAAACAAAAAAAATCCTTTTCCGCTCCGAAATGAGGCCTCTCTCCCGCCGCGCGAAGCGGCGGATCTCGTCAGACCTGCGTTGGCTTATGAGCCAGATCCGCCAATTTCGCATTTTTCAGATGCTGCTCCATCTTCTCTTCCGCTTCCTTCATAACCGCCTGAATCAAGCATTCGGATCCGTGGACAAATCCGCATTCAAACAAAGAAGCGCTCCCCTCGATGGCGTGGATGATATCCAAAAACGTAATATCGTCGGCATTGCCGATCAGCCGATAACCGCCATTGGCCCCGGATACCGATTCAATCATCCCTGCTTTCACGAGTCTCGTTAAAATTTTGGAGAGATACGTCGGCGACACGCCTTGAGCTTCCGCCAGCGGCTGGACGCCAATCGGCTTCACCGAAGAAGCTTCGACGAGCATAAGCATCGTATGAAGAGCATAATTCGTCGCTTTCGAAAATTTCATGACCGCACCCCATTCAAGGACTTATTGTATCTATAATATCCTTGATCCTGGCTCCCTGTCAAGCCGGGTCGTTTTTGGCATTTTGCTTGTGACGAAATCGTTAATATTTTCTCATCGAATTCTAATAAAGCCGGGAATTCATTGATGTTACAGCGTTTTCATGACTTCCGTAAAATACTGGATGCGAATCGTATGTTATGTTGGTTATAGGCCTTACCCCAACTTTTCAACACAAGGAGGAAGACCATGAACAATATGAAGAATCAGCGCATCGTAAAAACAGTAATGGGAATCAGCCTTAGCTTCTGTATAGCATTGTCCGGCACGGCGATGGCGGCCCCTCAACAAGCCCATGCGGCCTCCGCGTCCGCTTCGGCGGTCGCGAATGATATTATTGCGACAGGGAAATCCTTTCTCGGCGTCCCTTATCGCTTCGGAGCCGAGTCCGGCCGAACCGATCAATTCGACTGCTCTTCGTTCACGCAGTATGTGTTCAAGAAGCATGGCATCGAGCTGCCGCGCTCTTCCCGAGAGCAAGCGACGGCCGGCGTTAAAGTGTCCAAGAACGAACTGCAGCCTGGAGATCTCGTCTTTTCCGACACGAACCGGGACGGGAAAATTAACCACGTATCCATCTACATGGGCGAGGACAAGCTTCTTCACACCTATAAAGTCGGTGTCGGCGTAACGATTACCGATTTTTCCGGGAGCGCCTGGGACAAGACGTTTGTGACCGCGCGCCGCGTCATCTCCTCCTCGAAATCCGAAGCTTCTGCCCCAACTCAAGATCGCAAGGCGCAAAATGGCGGCGATCAGCAAACTCCTTCCCAGGAAGACCGATGGAATTGGCTGATGTAACCTACGCGTTTGAAAGCAGGGGTCCGTCCGGAAGCCCTGCTTTTTCGTTGTCTGCTCCTTCATTCAGGTGCTGTTCCTGCAATTCTCGTGTATGATTCCCCGGCGGCTTCGGCATCATGCGCTTACCGCGGCGGTTCTGCTTCGCCGCAACGAAAGAGCCCTGCTGCTCAAGCCAGGGCCCAAACCAGTTAGCTATGCAGAAACGCCGTTTTTAATAAATACAAGCACGCGATACGATGACCAACAGAATGAACAGAACCAGGATAACGCCTGTTGAAGTAAAAAGACCACCGACACCTTTGCATCCAATTCCGCCAACTTCACTCATCTCATCCAGCCTCCTTTCTCTCGGTACATTCTCATTTTATTAGGATTGCATCCCGATTGCCTTGGCGATGCCCCATCTCGCAATAATTGGGCTGTGCGGCGGGGGCTTGTCCGAAGGAGGGAATGGCCATACATCTGCCTATGCATGACAAAAGGCTCCTCAAGGAGCCTTTGTATCCTTCTTATGCCGCGTCGACCGGATAAGCCGCGCTCCTCATAAATACGAGATCGGCAGCCCCTCGAAGTAGACAATCTGAGCGGTCCGGATATGGTACGCCTTGTCATGCCGGTTCAACTGAATATGATCGACCGCGACGGCGGCCAGTACCCCTTCCAGCGTCTCTGCAGTCGTCCGAACGGTAATGTGCTGGCCCTGATGCCGGCTCAGATGATCAAGGAATACCGGATCCAGACAAGTCACGTAATCGGTTGGCTGCGGCACGGCCGGCGTCGTGCATATCGGAGTGCACGCGGCTGGATGATGATTGACATAGGCAGGCTGCAAGATCGGGTGAAGGCAAGTCTGAACATGATGCGGCTTGGCAGGCGGTTTTTCTTTTTCGGCAGGCGGCTTGTGTGCGGGCTTCTTCTCCGTCATGGGCGGTTCCCTCCTTTTCCGTCTCATTGTAATTATATATGTTCCGCCTTCGGGAATATTCCGGCCGGCGTTGAATCCGGCGCATGTATGCGATGATTCCGTTCCGGCAATGGTGATAACATATCGCCAAGAATCAGGAGGGTTAGCATGACCGAGAAGCGCCCCGACTATGAAGAGCTGCCCGCTCTCCCCCAGTCGTACTGGAGGGATTCGTGTTCCGTTCCCGCCTTCCCGAAGCTGGAGGAGCCTTCGGTGCAGGCCGAGGTGGCCGTCGTCGGAGGCGGAATCACCGGCATCACGGCGGCCTATCTGCTGGCGAGCGAAGGCTACCGGACCGTTCTGCTCGAAGCCGGCCGATTGTTCAATGGCACGACCGGGCATACGACCGCCAAAATTACGGCGCAGCATGATCTGATTTATCATGAATTGATCGGTACGATCGGCCTGGAGAAGGCCAAGCTCTATTATCAAGCCAATGCGGAGGCGGCACAGTTCATCCGGCGGATGGTGGAGCAACACCGCATCGCATGCGGCTACCGCGAGCAGGACGCTTATATCTATACGGAGACGGATGAGAGCCTCCGCCGGATCGAAGATGAGGCGACCGCCTATCATAAGCTCGGCATCCCCGGCGATTGGACCGATGATTGCCCGCTCCCTCTGCCGGTTAAGGGAGCCGTACTGATGAAGGGCCAGGCTCAGTTCCATCCTCTGCATTATGTGAAGGCGCTGACGGAGCAGTTTCTTCAAGCGGGAGGCCTAATTTTCGAGAATACGATGGCCCAGACCGTGGAGGAAGGAGCGGCACCGACCGTGGTCACGAAGGATGGCTGCCGCGTTACCGCGAAGCGGGTCATCTCCTGCACCCACTTCCCGTTTTTCGATGGCAAAGGGTATTACTTCACTCGCCTTCATGCGGAACGCTCGTATGTATTGGGAATACCGATCGGGGACGAGGCCGAATTCGCAGGGATGTATTTGAGCGCCGACGATCCGAAGCGGTCGGTGCGGACCGCGGGGGCCCCGGACGGAGAACGTCTGCTCCTGATCGGCGGCGAGAGCCACAAAACCGGCCAAGGCATCTGCACGATAAAGCATTATGAGGCGCTGCAGGCCTTCGCCGGGCGGCTGGTCCAGGCTCCGCATGTTGCGTACCGCTGGTCGGCCCAGGACCTAATTACGTTGGATAAGGTTCCTTATATCGGCCCGGTCTCGTCGGGTATCGGCAACGTGCTCGTAGCCGCCGGATTCCGGAAATGGGGCATGACGAACAGCGCGGCCGCGGGTCTGCTGCTGCGCGATATCGTGCAGGGGCGGGATAACCCGTACCGCGAACTGTATACCCCGTCCAGATTCCAGGGAGCCTCGGATGTCAAGAACTTCGTCGTCCTCAATGCCGATGTCGCGAAGCATCTTGTCAGCGGGAAGCTGGAATCCGTGCCGCGGACGCCGGAGGATCTCGCCGCCGGGGAAGGCGCCGCCGTCACCGTCGCCGGCCGCCGAGCCGGCGCTTACCGCGATGAGGACGGCACGCTCCATATCGTCGGTACGACCTGCACACATATGGGATGCGAGCTGGAATGGAACAGCGGCGAGCGGAGCTGGGATTGCCCTTGTCACGGTTCCCGCTTCTCGGTTATCGGCAAAGTGCTGGAAGGACCGGCCAAGAAGCCGCTTAAGCGGCTGGACAAGGAGGATTGACGGGCCCGCCGCTCCTAAATCTTGAGACCGGACACAGCGGCATGCGGACTCTTAAGCCGGCCATCCGGACATGTTCCCCCGATAGCGCCAAAACGCCGCTCCGGAAAAGCGGTTTGTCATCCGGAACGGCTTCGTTGGCTGAGATGTCAGGTTATGCGGTTACGCCGACAGATTCGCTTTGCTCCGCTGCCTCAACGCTGCCGCCTGAGCCATCGCGTAGACCAGCAGGAACAAGACCATGAAGCCGGCGGCATACCGGTACATGACAGCATAGCCCGTCGCCGCCGAGATCGCTCCCAGGAGAAGCGCTCCGGCGGCGACCCCAAGATCGGTCGAGTTGTAGAACATGCTGTTCGCCATGCCGTATTGCTCCTTCGGCACGAGCCGGATCATCCAGGCCTGTATCGTCGGCTGAATCGCCCCGAATCCTAGCCCGTACAGCAGAGCGGATACGATTAGCAGCGGGATCGTAGCCGTATACGATAATATCGTCAAGCTGGCGATAACGCAGACGGCCGCCGGGATCAGCACGGCCGCATGTCCTCTGCTGTCGAATACGCGGCCGGATATCGGCCGGATAATAATAATCGTGACGGCGTTGAACAAGAAGAACAGACCGACCTGTTCCAGATGCACGGCTTCCCCGAACAGGGCAATGAAGCCGAGCAGACCGCTGTAGGTAACGGACAGAATCACATTGAGCAGGGCCGGGAACAGCAGCTTCGGGTTGAACGGCTGCTTCTTCCGCGCTTCCGCCGCGGCGCGGGAACCCCGGCGTTCGGGCGGGATCGAGCGGGTGAGCAGCAGGATCGGAAAAATGAGCGCCACGGTGGCCGTTCCGATGACGGTCAGCGTGCCAAAGCCGGCTTGCTTCATCACATTGAGCCCGATCATCGGCCCGATCGACATGGCAAGGCTGGTTGACAAGCCGAAATACCCAATCCCTTCGCCCATCCGGGGAAGCGGAATGATCTGCGACACCATCGTCGGAATAATGGTGCTGCCCATACCGAACCCGATGCCGTATCCGACCCGCATCAGCAGGAGGGAGCCGACGGAATCGGCCGCGACATAGATGGTGGTCGTCACCGCGGCGGCGGCAAGGCCGATGTACAAGATGACGCTGCGCTTCATCCTGCGCATGAGCGCGGCGGTAATGAAGCGGGTCGCGATCGCGGAAGCCGCAAATACGCTGGTGACTAAGCTGACGGTGACATCCCCGGCCTGGAATTCATTTTTCACATACGCGGGAAAGGAAGACAGCAGCATCTGCAAATTCAAAAACAATAAAAACGAACAAATCGTTAACGAGAGGAACGATTTCGTCCAAAGCGGTGTTGATGGTTCCTTCATCAAGCGTCTCTCTCCTTATTCTCTGTTAAATAGTTCATTCACATGGCTGTTGACGCGGAGAAGAAGCCCGATGAGCAGTTCATATTCGTCTTCCGACATACATTGCTTGATGTCATGAATCATTTGCTGCTCGATTGGCGATGTGAGCTCGATCAGCGCCTTCCCCCGCTCGGTAATGCGGACGAGGAAGGAACGGCGATCATGCTCTCCCGGTGTCTTGAACACGAATCCCTTCGCTTCCAGATGATCGAGAATCCGCGTCGTCGTCGGCTTATCCTTGCCCGAGCGCTCGGCAATATCTCTTTGAATCAAGCCGTCGGCCCGGCTAATCTGATACAGGATGGTCCATTGCTCGGGCGTAATGTCGAACTCCTTCAAGCGATGCTGGAACAGGTTCGACACCTTGCGGTAAGTCATGCCCATCACGAAGCCAATGGAACGGAACAGACGATTCTCTTCTGTCACGCCGGCAGTCCCCTTTCGATAACGAAATTTATTATAGTTGTCTAAACAACTATATGTCTAACAACTACAAATGTCAATGGAAATCCCGCGGCCCCTGCCGCCGATATGTCATAAACGGGGCTTGAAAGTGACGTAGCGTCATCTTGTATAATGGAAAGATATCATCCAAGGTAAGGTGGGGTAATCGTGATTCCGATTCAAGAGGTGACCAAGGCGACCGGCATGACCGTCCGGACGCTCCGCTATTATGACCAAATCGGGCTCTTGAACCCGGCAGGCAAGACGCCCGGCGGGCATCGGCTCTATTCGGACGAGGACTTGATGAGATTGAAGCATATCCAATTTTTGAAGCAGATGGGCTTCCGCTTGCAGGAGATTGATGAGATGCTCGCCACCCATGACCTGGATTGGTCGGCCAGCCTGAACAGTCAGTTGGCCTATGTGCTGGAGGAGCAAGAGAAGCTGAAGCAGATGGAAATTTATTTGCGCGAGCTTATTCACAGTATGGCTGTCGAAGGAGACGCGAAGAACAAGGCGGTTCAGAAGCTGATTCAGCTGTCCGGACGCAGTCAGGAGACGCGCCGGAAATATCGCAAGCTCCTCTTCCAGGAGCATGAGCAGAAGCTGATGGCACGCTTGCCGAGAGTGGATGGCAGCGATCCCGATTCGCTGGAATGGCTCGGTCTGATCGCCCAGTTCCGCAAACATATGGATAAGGGACCGGCTTCGCCTGAGGTCCAGCGCATTATTCGACGCATTGCCGAGAAGTGCGAGGAGGCGTTTCCGGGAGAAGCGGAATTTCTCGATAAACTCTGGGAAATCCGGAAATGCCCGGAGCAGTCCGCCCAAGTCGGGATGTATCCCTTGGAGCCTGAGCTGCTGGAGATGTTCGAGCAGGCGTATCACCACTATCTCGCCAGCGAAGTCCTCCGGCAGCCGAAGCGGGAGGCCGGCGCATAAGCCGCAAGCCGGCCTCCTTGGCTCGCCTTGCCCCGCTGCCTTCCTCGGGTCACAGCAAGGAGACGGCATACCGGAGCAAGGCGATGGCCGCCATCCCGGTCATAACGGTAATGAGCAGGCTCCGGGTGAAGTAGGCGGCGGCGAATGCCGCCGCGGCCGCAATGAGCGGCAGCAGAGAGCCGCCTTCGCTGCCGACGAACAGCTCCTGAGCCAGTAGGGCCGACATGACCGCGATCGGGATATGGCTCAGCCACTTCTGCCCCCATTCCGGCAGCGGCTTCTTGCTCAATACGATCAGCGGCAGCACCCTCGGTATGACCGTGACGAGCGCCGCTCCCGCGAGCATCAACAGAAAGCTCCATCTTACTTCCATTTTTCTATCCACACCCCTACGCTGGCCGCGATAATAATTGCGATTAAGACCCCGGCGCTCTTGGACAGGAACATCGTTCCGGCGATGGCTGCCGCCACGGCGCAGCCCGCGACCGCCAGATCGACCCGGTACTTGGACCGTTCCAGCCATTGCAGCATGAACAGTCCGATGAACATGGCCGGCAGGGCAAAATCCAAGCCGTACTTCTCCGGCGCGGCGATCCAGTGTCCGAATATGCCGCCGGCGAGATTGGCCACGAGCCAATTCAGATAGGCGGTGACATTGAGCCCGAGCATCCACGAGAAGCTTCCCTGCGCCCGCCCCGTCAGCTTCGTCACGGCGACGCCGAAGGTCTCATCGGTCAATTGGGAACCGATCAAAATATTTTTCCAGGCCGGCAAATGGCGGAAATAGGGCGACATCGCCGCGCTCATTAACAGATGGCGCAAATTCACGAAAAACACCGTAAAAATGATGGCAAACGCCGGGCTGCCCGAGGCAAGCATCCCGGCCACGATGAATTGGGCGGAGCCCGCATACAAAAAGATCGACAGCAGCGCAATCTCGGCCAGAGACATGCCTGCCGTCTTCTCCACCACTCCCGCCGCGAAGCCGATGCTCAAATAACCCAATACCGTGGGAAGGCAGTCCTTCACTCCCAGCAGAAACGGTCCGCTCCTCGTGACAGGCGCATTCACATATTGCCGGTTCATCGATCTTCCTCCGTCCTCTCTTGAGCCTCATATCGTTGTCCGGTAACGACATGATATAGCGCTGGTTCATTCCGCCACAGCGCATCCAGCTTCTCCGGGCCGAAGACGGCCGTGATCTCTTCAATCATGATGTCATGCCGGATGTATTCGGTCGCCACCAAGACAAGCACCGGATCATGCGTCCGGACCGCCCAGGAGGCGGCGTCGCCGGAGAAATTCGCGATGAGCACCTCTTCACCGTCGCGAGAGACGATGGTCAAGCGCCCTCCTGCCCGATCCTTGACCACTTCCGGCGGCATATAATCGTGATGAAAGGTCGTCCCGATGCGGGCTTCCGGCGCTCCGAAGAGTACGGAAAACACCTGGACTCCCTCCCGCAGATGCGCATTCACCGCTTCCTGGATAACGGGGACCTGCGGCTCCCAGACGGATAGCCACAGCTCGTCCTCCGCCCTCCCGATCATGTCGGCCATCTCCTTCAGCACCAGCTCATCGCTGCGGATATGCCAGATGACATCCATGTCGCGCTCCCGCTGCAGCAGCGGCAGCTTTTGCTCCAAAAATGAAAAAGATTGCTCAAATTGGTTCCGCAGCCGGTCGATCAGTTCACCCGAAGGGACCGGCGAATATTTGACCGGATCGGAAGGCACGAGATGAACGGCCCCCTTGTCCATCAATTTCCCCAGCACCTCGTATATCATCGAGCGGGGCACGCCGGATCGCTTGCTGATCTCATAGCCCGTAACCGGGTGAACCTTCAACAGCCCGATATAAGCTTTGCATTCATACGGAGAAAAACCGAGCTTCTGCAGCTCCTTGAATACCTCTTCCATGCGGCACATCCCTTCTGTCAGATTTAAGTTCTTTTCACGGAGTTATGTATCTAACTACTAGGAATCGCGTAAAGAAAAACGGCTCAGCGCAGAGCGAACCGTCATCGGCCATCCCGGCCGCGTCGTTAGATTACTACTTACTATAATGCCGCTTTCTCATCCTGTCAATGGTTCTTCACCTGGAATTGAGGGTGAACAAATAATTGTACTTCGCAGAATGCTTCAACTCGTCCGTAATAATCTCGAACAGCATATCTCTATATCTGCCATGCGTCAGACAGCGCCGAATCTTGCGATATTTCTCGACTGCTCTCAGCTCGCCGAACAAAGCTTGCTTCAGTCCTTCCGTATACGACCCCGGCCTTGCGAACGGCGCGCCGCCTCCACTCTCCAACTCCCGCCCCGTGAAGTCGCGGTAAATCTGACGGAACATGCGGTTATGCTTCCGCTCGTCATCCCGGATCGAAGCGATGATCTCTTGCTCCTCCCGCGATGAGGCGACAGAAATGAGGTATTGATAGAACAGCTCATCCTCCCTCTCCCCCTGAACCGCTCCCTTGATCAGCTCCAGCGCCTCTTGCGCGCAGGAAGGTTCTAATCCCGCCGGCACGGGAGCATGGATCGGTGAATACTCGCGATACACATCATAATACGGGCTGTTCGGGCTATACGGGCTGTACATTCGCTAATCTCCTTTGCGTCTCAGTTACTGCAAGTCTATGCAATGAGCCCGAACCGGGTGAATGTCCTGGCCCCGGAAGCCCATCCCGGCCTCGTCACGCCAAAATTATGGTTGTGCTCCGGGCGGTAATGACAAAAGCGGCCCCCCTATCCTGACGGATACGATCGCCGCTTTTCCGGTTCTTATGGACAATTGGCCGTTGCTTGCAACGGGATGATTACGTTTCGAATGGCAGGAACACGTTGGCGGTATAGTACCGCTTCGCGATATCCTGCAAGTAGGAGGCCTGGACGGACAGAACCGCGATGACCAGGCAGTTGCTGACTGCCTTCCGGCAGGCGCCGGACAGCGTCCATCCTTGGGCCTTGCGGTCGGCCGTCGTCTTGACGATCTGCTCCAGCAGCGCATCCGGCGCGCCCGCGGCCGAAGCATGTCCGGCCACATCGAATAACTGGTCATTGTTCGCATCCAATTCCTCGAACATGCCGGCATAAGCATGATAGATCTGAATCGGATCAATCCCTGTGTGCCGATCGCGGAACAGGGATTCGAACAGGGTGCGAATCGAGACGAAATCAAGCGTGCACTTCAGATCGTCGATCATGAACATGAGCGCCGCTTGATTCACCGAGTATTTGCGCCCCTCCTTCAGGCTCGCGAACAGCTCCTTGAAATCGCGCTTTACCCAATTTTGAATCGATGTAATGGAGATGTTCGAATGCTCTATCAAATGGCCCAGATCCGCGATTTCCTGCAGCGAGAAGCCGGCAAACGGCTGGCCCTGAATCAATTTCTTGATGATATGCGGCATATCCAGCGACAGAATCGCCTGCATCGAATCCGCCGCTCCCGCATTGCCGTGGCTATGCGACCATGCGGCCTGGAGAATGGCCAACGGCGACGGGCGCCGCGTCCCTTGCAGCGAGAGCAACAGAGACGACATTTCTTTGCGGGTCAGCGTGAAAGACTCCATCTGCTCCCCTCCTTGCCTTGCAAAAGTTCATATGAACTTAATATAGCACTGTTCAAAATTGCTTGTAAAGAGCCGAAAAACGAAGGGAATCGTATCCCACATCGTCCTCAATGGGCCAAAACCGGTCCGATTCCCCCAAATTGAGCCCTGCGGCCAGTTGTAGATCCAAGGTAAAGTTCGTAAAATTAGTTCATAAGAACTTAAATCTGATGATAAAGGGATGAGACAACATTATATGGGTATAGGATTGAATCTATTCATGATTGCCGTATTGATTATGCTGACCGCGTTCTTCGTGGCGACCGAGTTCGCTATCGTGAAGCTGCGCTCGAGCAGAGTGGATCAGCTGGTGCTGGAAGGCCATAAGAAGGCTCTCGCCGTTCAGCAGGTCACAAGCAACATGGATGGATATCTGTCAGCCTGTCAGTTGGGAATTACGATTACGGCGCTAGGACTCGGGATGCTGGGCGAGCCGACCGTGGAAGCGATGCTGCTCCCATGGCTGACGGACATGAATATTAGCGGCAACGTCAGCCACATTCTGTCCTATGCCATCGCATTTGTGTCCGTTACCTTTCTCCACGTGGTCGTCGGGGAACTCGCGCCGAAGACGCTGGCCATTCAGAAGGCCGAAGCGATCACCTTGCTGGCGGCGAAGCCGATTATATTTTTTTACAAATTGATGTACCCATTCATCTGGCTGCTTAACGGGTCTGCGAACCTGCTGGTCCGGACATTCGGTCTCAAAGCAGCCGGTGAGCACGAGGAAGCCCATACCCAGGAAGAGATTCAGATTATCCTCTCCGAGAGTCTGCAAAGCGGGAAGATCAACAATGCCGAATACGGTTATGTGAACCGCATCTTCGCATTCGATGAGCTGCTGGCGAAGGAGATTATGGTTCCGCGCACGGATATGGCCTGCGTGTATACCAACTATTCCTTGGAGCAGAACCTGGAGATTATACGCAAGGAGCAGTACACCCGCTTCCCGGTCGCGACCGGCTCGAAAGACAACATCATCGGCATGATCAACACGAAGCAGCTGTTCCTGGAGTATGACCGGGAAAAAGCATTTGAGTTCAAATCATTGATACACCCGATTCTTACCGTGCCCGAGGCGATACCGGTCAAGACCTTGCTGACCCGGATGCAGCAGGAAAATATGCATATGGCCCTGCTCGTGGATGAGTATGGCGGGACATCGGGTATTATTACGATAGAGGATATATTGGAAGAAATCGTCGGCGAGATTCGGGATGAGTTCGATACCGATGAACGCCGGGAAATCGAAGTATTGGATGAAGGATGCTACCTGCTTGACGGCCTTGTTCCGCTTCACGAGTTCTGCCATCTGACCGGACTTGAGATCGAGAACGCCGAAGTGGACACGTTCGGGGGCTGGGTATTCAATCATTTCACGGAGCTGCACCGGGGCAAGGAATTGCGTTATGAGCATGTCCGCATGATTATCCGCGAGATGAGCAAGAACCGCATTCGCCGGATTGAAGTCATTGTCGAGGATAAAGCGGAAGCACCCGCACCAGTACCGGAATAACAGGCGCCATTGGCCCACATTATGGAACATGTGCCGGCATCGCGCCCTCTCCCGAACGGAAGAGGGCGCTTCTGCATTTAACAATCCTATTTCTTTGTGATAAGCTAACGGTAACGGCACACGGAACGAAGGATACAAGGAGTTGCCAACAAACCTATGACCGAGCCATGGATTGAAGAACTGCTGCACGCCGATGCCAATCCGAAGATGACCGAGAAGCAGGAACGGATTGTGAAGGCGGCTATTGAAGTGTTTGCGCAAAAGGGCTTTGCCGCCTCCTCGACCAGCGAGATTGCGCAGCGCGCCGGCGTGGCGGAAGGCACTATCTTCCGTCATTACAAGACGAAGAAGGATCTGCTCCTCTCCATCGTGGCCCCTTCCATCGTCAAGCTCATTGCCCCGTTCGTCCTGCGCGAGTTCAAGGACGTGCTCGATACGGAATATGAGAGCTACGATCAGTTTCTGCGGGCCGTCATCGAGAACCGCATCGATTTTTTGCATCACAATATGAGTCTGGTTCGCATTGTCCTGCAGGAGCTTCCCTTCCACCCTGACCTGCAGGCCCAATTGCAGGAGATTGTCGTCTCCCAAGTGAAGGAACGGTTTGAGAAGATCATCCGCCGCTTCCAGGCCGAGGGGAAGCTTGTCGAGCTGCCGACCGGCACGGTGATCCGGCTGACCGCCTCGGTCATTATCGGGTATGTGCTTGCGAGATCCCTCTTTCTCGAGAAGGAGCATGCCGAGTGGAATGACGAGCAGGAACGGGAAGCCACGATTTCCTTTCTTATGAAGGGGCTTGCCCCATGATTTCATAAGCCAGCCGCCGCAGATAGCAATCCGCGGCGGCTTTTCGCTGCGCTTATATATTGCGGTACTTCCGCAGCACGGCAATATTAAGCAAGATGAAGACGAGGGCGAAGCCGACCAGCGCGACGAGATCAGCGTATATATCAGACAGTCCCATCCCTTTATACATGACGGCTTGCAGCGCATCCCCTCCATAATACATCGGCATGATCCGCGCAACCGCCTGTAGCCAATCCGCCATGCCGTCCACCGGAAAAATGCCCGCGAAGAAAACTTGGGGAACGACGACAAGCGGGATGAACTGCACCATCTGGAATTCCGAGTTGGCGAAGGCCGACAGCAATATCCCCAGCGATAAAGCGACCAGCGCGAGCAGCAAATTAATGAGAATAACGATCCCCAGGCTGCCCGCCATCACAATCCCGAGCACCTTGACCGAATAAAAGACGACGATAAGCGTCTGAATCACGGCAAACAGTCCGTAGCCCAACAAGTAGCCGAATACAATCTCGCTGCGGCGAACCGGCGTCGACATCAGCCGGTCCAGCGTGCCGGTCGTCCGTTCCCGCAGCAGGGCGATTCCCGAGATGAGGAAGACAAAGAAGAAGACGAAGAAACCGACAAGAATCGGACTCAACACATCAAAGAACGAGGTGTCGGCATCGCCGTACAAATACTCGATCGCAAGCTTCGGCTCCCCCGTCCCGAGAGGATTCCCCGCCGGAAGCTCAACCTTGCCGTGCAGCAGATGAGCCAGCCCTTCCGCCTGCTGCTTCGCCGCCTGCGCCGCTAGCGTCTGCATCACCTTCATCTGCAGCGCTTTGGCGGAGGCCGGATCCTCATTCCGCAGCGTAAGGCCGGCCTCCTCCCCTTGCCACTGCAGCACGCCGTCGAGCTCCTCCTCGGCCAGCAGTTTTTTCGCTTCGGCTTCGCCAGAATAGACAATCGGTTCGATCTCCATCTCCCGCAGCGCCTCCACCGCCGCTTCATCCGCGCCGATGACCGCAAGCTTCGGATTCGCGCCGGAATCGCCGGTGAACAAGAAGTGAACGAGCGTCAAAATCAGCAGGGGCGCCGCCATCATGAGCGCCAATGTCCGTTTGTCGCGCATCATCTGCCGGCCAATCCGTCTAACCAGGGCTCCCGTTCTCATGCGTCCCTTCCCCCTGCCTTAATAAATATTTCCTCCAGGCTGTGAATGCCGAAGCGGCTTTTCAATTCAGGAGGCGAGCCGCAGGTCAGCATGCGCCCTTCCCTCATCATCGCCAGCCGGTCGCATTTTTCCGCCTCGTCCATGACATGCGTCGTCACCAGTATCGATTTGCCTTGCTCCTTCAGGCGGTACAGCTCATTCCAGATCGATAATCGGAGCTCCGGATCGATGCCGACCGTCGGTTCATCGAGCACGAGCACCTGCGGATCGTGAACGAGCGCAATCGCCAGCGACAGCCGGCGCTTCATGCCGCCGGAATAGGCCATCACTTTTTTGGTCAAATGGGGAGTGAGTTGAACCAGATCAGCCGCATAGGCAATCCGTTCTGCCCTCTTCTTTTTGGACAGGCCGAACAGGGATGCGAAAAAATCCAGATTCTCCTTCCCTGTCAGCTCCGGGTAGAGGGCGTCCGACTGGGCCATATATCCGATTCGCTGCAGCATCCCGAGATTCGGAATCCGGATGCCCTCTACCTCGATCTCCCCCTCCGAAGCCGAATCCATGCCGACGATCAGCTTCACCAGAGTGGTCTTTCCTGCCCCGGACGGACCGATCAACCCATAGATCTCCCCTTCGGCTACGGTCATATCCACGTCAGAGACAATGACCTTCTTGCCATATCGCTTGCTTACATGATGGACGGCAATTACGTTTTTCACAGGGTTCACCATCCCCTCAAAAATGTGAGTGAGTGTTTACTCATTTTTATTATACTCGCTTTTTCCATTATGTAAATCCATGAATTCCGACTACGCCGGCACCCCGGAACAAAACAAAAAAGCGTCCACCTTTCCCCCGGAAAGGAAGACGCTCAAAAGGTATATATTCAGTGCATGAAGGATCTCGCGCGCACGAGGAGGACGCTCCCCGCTCCAAGCCAATAGATCACCATATGGCCAACCGCTGGCCACCACGAGGCCGCTCCTGTGCCCGATGAAAGAATGAATAAGAAAAAGACCAGACTGAAGAGGCAAAATAGCACTTCCCACCCGATCCATCTCCAAGCGAACAGATTGGCCCGCATCCGATGAAGCGCATATAGATTGCACCACACCGCGACGCCTTCCAGCGCCAAAATGCCAATTGACGCTGCCTCGTACCCGAATCCAGGTATAGCCAACAGGAAGAACAGCAAGGCTGTGGAGAAGGCGATTCCGTTCAGCAAGCCTACGAATGGGACGTTTTTGCGCTCTTGGGTCCACAGGATGCTCGTCGTCAGCTCGCGAATCCCCACGATAAGCGGAAGAACCGCGAAGTAGCGAATCGGAGCCCCCGCCTCGGGGGTATGGAACAACAGATAAGCCAGCGGATCCGCGAACAAAAACAAGAACATCCCGCTTAACAAGCCCCATGTCCAACAGAGCCGAAGCATCCTCTGAATTATGACTTGGTAAGACTTCAGCTTGCCTTGCTGGTAATGAGAGGCCAGCTTCATCGTCATCGTATACGAGATGGCGGCCGTTACGATCGTCGGCATATAAGCGACGATGACCGCCATTCCCGTAATGACGCCGTAAATCGATGTCGCTTCCGAGAGGGTGTATCCGGCGGCCTGAAGCCGGCGCGGGATGAGCAGCGAATCGATGAAATCCGATGCGGGCATCAGCAGTCTTGTGAAGCCGATCGCCATGGAAGCTTGGACAATCGATCGCACTTCGCTTCGGACCGGCTGATGGAACTCGAGAGAGCCCTCGGCCAGGGAGCGCCTGGTGACGAGAAAGACCGTTAGCATCAGAAAGGCGGACAGCGCGCCAATCGTCGTCCCCGTCAACCCGGCTCCCAAAGCGACGGACGTTCCCTCGGATGCGAACAGACAGACGAGGAGAATCATGGTACCGACGCGAACGGCCTGCTCGGCGAGTTCCGAGCAGGAGATGGCTCCGTACCGCTCCGCTCCCTGCATATACCCGCGCAGGAGTTGCAGAAGCGGAACGGCCAGCAAGGCAGGAGCCAGACAGCGGATGCCGGCTTCCACCTCCGGATTCCCGAGCAGCAGCGCTATCCGTTCGGACTGCATGTACATCAGGAGGCTGGCGGCGGCTCCGGCCAGAGCCAGGAGCGCCGACAGCGTGCGAAATGCGCTCCAGCCTCTTCCCGGTTGCTTGGCGGTAAATAACGCCAAAGCCGTCGGCAGCCCTCCGGTAATGATCATGAGGAAAATACCATAGCATGAATAAGCGATCTGGTATAAGCCGACGCCCTCGGCGCCAAGAATGCGGGTAAGCGTCGCTCTCCCCGCCAAGCCAATGACCTTGCTGACGAGGATAGCTCCCGCGCGCAGGGCGGCTGGATTCGTGACTGGCAGCTTCATTTCCATCACCCGACCAATCCAATCTTGTCCTCTCATTGTATGATTGGACGGGCCGGGTTATGTTTATCATTCGGCGGGGCGGTTAATCACGGATATGGATCAGCCAATAGCTGGTATGCCGATCCCAGCCCAAGTCGAAGGGAACGCGGTACCGATCGGCGGTATGCGAGTTGACCAGCGGATAGCCGTAATCATCGAAACCGACGACGACCGAGAAATGATCCACATCGCCTTTCATCTCGTAGCCGATTAGATCTCCGGGCTGCAGCTTCGCAATCGCCCCTGCCGGATGCTTCTGGGAGGGCTTAACGACATCGGGGAATTTGCCTTTGGCGATCAATTGGCCATATCCGCTGTGCAGCAGGAAATTTTTAAAGGCATCGGTTTGGACCCATGTCTGAGATCCCCCGTTGAACATAAAATAATGCCAGCCGCCTCTCATTTTCAAGCCCCCGCCTTCCTCCGCATCGCCGATGCATTGCGAAGCGAAGTTGGTGCAGTCGCCGCCCAAGCCGGTATAGTCGCGGTACTTCGGGTTATAACGGTGCTTATTGCCCGCCCCCCAAGCGGCCCCGGCGTATTTATTGGCGTATTCGACGGCCTTCTGGCGGTTATATCTTGGCTTCCGCTTCGTGTCCGAATGCGTGGAGGGCCGATCGGCATCGTTGGAGGACGGCTTCGGCTTCGGTTGCGGCCGCAGCATCATATCGTCGGATTCGGGAATCAGCTTCGGGTTTTCCTCCAGCGGGTCAAGGTACCATTCCCGCAACACCTTCCATTTGCCGTCCTCCTTCGTGAGCGTGAGCGCATGGCGGGTGCCGATTCCGAATGACTGCGGACGAACGACGCTGTGGCTATAGATATAATCCAGCCGCAGAGATTCGACGACAGAGGCGGTTGCCTTATTTCCTCTGAGCTTCGCCCGAATCACCCGGACATCGCTGTCGGCGTGAGTGAATTCCACGCCTCTTCGTTCGGCCCAGGCATGAATATACGCGGCTCGCTCCACTTCATGCCGAAGCGCGTGCCGGCTGCTGCTGGAATCGGCATAATGATGGCGAATCGCCTGTTCCTGCTGATGTATCAAAAATTTCGTCCTGTCCTTGAAAAGCTGTTTGATGTAGTCTGTCACTTCTTCATCCTTCTCAACGGAGGAAGCAGCCTCCGCGGCGGCCGCAACCCATATGCAGCATAGCGACAGCAATATGAACAACGTTTTCCTTACCATTTCGCATCTCCTTGGCAGTATTTCCATATCATTGAGGAAGAACGCAGCTTGTACTGCCTTTAAGTTCTCCATACCTGTTGTTTTGATGCTGTGAAAAAATTACAGACTGAAATTTGCCCGCCTACGCAACCTAAAAAGGAATGTATAGATAGGATGTGTGAGCAAATGATACGACACCCAATGATTAACGCAAGCTGCCGCTACATGATCATGCTGGCCCTCCTCGCCTGCCTCCTGCCCGGAACGGCAGCGGCCGAACCGCAGAAAACGGCCGTCATCGTCATCGATGATTTCGGCAATAACGGGCGCGGAACACAGGAGATTATGGAGCTGCCCTTCAAGGTAACCGTGGCGGTGATGCCGTTTTGAAATATACCAAGAGTGACGCCGAACGGGCTCATGCAGCCGGGCACGAAGTCATCGTGCACATGCCGATGGAAGCGCTGGGAGGCAAAAAAATGGGGCTGGGACCTGGGGCGATTACGACGAATCTGAGCGAGGATGAGATTCGGAAGCGGGTGCATGCGGCTATCGATGATGTGCCCCATGCGGTGGGAATGAACAATCATATGGGTTCCAAGGTGACGGTTAATCCGAGAGTGATGCGGGTTATATTGGAAGTGTGCAAGGAACGGGGCATTTATTTCTTGGATAGCCATACCAACTACCGCAGCATTGTGGGCAAAGTGGCGGAGGAAGTAAAAATCCCGTCGCTAGAGAACCATATCTTCCTTGACGACATTCATAAAGCGTCGGCCATAAAGAAGCAGTTCAAGCTGATGCGGACGCATCTGAAGGATCATAATATATGCATTGCCATCGGGCATGTCGGAAGCGCCGGACATGTTACGGCAGCTGTCGTGAAGGAGCAGATGGAGGAGATGAGCCGGGATCGGATCGCCTTCAAAAAAGTATCAGAGGTCCTGCCTCCCTTCCTTCCCTTAATCCCGCATTCATGAGCCTTCGCCCCGGCCCCCGGGTCATAGACCAGCTGCAGGGAGGGATGCCAGCTGGTCTATGTCTGCCGTTAGGGATGCGGAGCTTCAGGGTGGCGGCTATCCCCTGACCGTCGGATCCGGTCCCGCAGGCGGCCCGTCGTACAGATGCGACCGGGCTTGGAACCATCGGAACAGATGCGTGGCCACGACCTTCAGCACCGCATATCCGGGCACGGCCAGGATGATGCCGATGACGCCGAACAGATTGCCGGCCGTCAAAATGACGAAGATAATCGTGATCGGATGAATCCGCAGCGTCTTGCCCATAATTTGCGGGGAAATGAACTTGCCTTCGATTAACTGAACGACCGTCCAGACGACGATCATCTTCAACAGCATTATCGGCGAAGTGACGAGCGCCACGATAAGCGCCGGCGTAATCGCGATCGCGGGCCCCAGATAAGGAACGATGCTCGTGCAGGCCGCGATAATGGCCAGAATAAGCGAATAGTCAAGGCCGATAATCAGGTATCCGATATAGAGAAGCATGCCGATGCAGCAGCTGATGATAATCTGTCCCCGGATATAGGAACTGATCTGATGGTTCATCTCCGTCATCACTTGATCGGTCTGCTTGCGCAGCGCCGTCGGCACAAACCCCAGAATATAAGCTGGCAGCTTCTTCCCGTCCTTCAGAAGGTAGAACAGGATGAACGGCACGGTCACCAAGGCGAGAATCGTCTCTGTCACCGCCCCGACGAATCCGCCGATGCTTGACCATGTATTATTTAACAGGCTGGTGGCACGCTCCGTTACCGTATTGATCAGCTTCGACGTATCCCAGTCGACGGTCTGCTGGAAGCGCTGAATATAATCGCTGCCAATCAGGTCCGTAAGCAGGTTCTCGATATGGGCCGAAAAGGCGGGGAAGTTCGAGACCATCTCCATCACCTGATGGCGTATGACCGGAATGACGGCCAAGACCACGATCGTAAGCAGTCCCAAGATGATGAGGTAGAGCAGCAGGATCGTAAAGACCCGCTTCACGCCTTTTTCCTGAAAATAATCTACGATCGGGTTCAGTAAATAATATAATACGCCCGCCAGAATGACAGGCAGCAGGACGGTCTTGATCAAGACCAGCACCGGACGGAAGACGAACGATATCTTGGTCAGCAGGAAGATGTTGAGCCCGATCAACAGCAGAATCAGCAAAAACAGAACGAAGCGGTTGTTTAGAAAAAACAGTTTGAACTTGCTCATCCTCGATTGAGGTTGATCCATATGCATTCCCCCTTTTCCACTCCATCTCATTGGTTCAGCATCGCTTTTTTCTCATTGTAGCATACTGATTTCCCGAATCCTAACTCTGCTCCGGACCCGGGAAAGCCCCCCCTTTTTCTATGTTTCTCCCACCCCGCCGTCCGCTTTTCCGCTATGTCCCCCATCCGTCATTTCCCTAGGCCTGATCGATCATCTGCTTCCCGGCCCGGCTCGGCATGAATGGCGGAGCTCCGGACATAATAAGGGCAAACAGGGGAAAAGCGGTGATTGATGCCATGACAACGATTCTGCTCGTGGAAGATGAGCATAATGTATCCGAGTTCCTTCAGTTGGAGCTTCAGCATGAGGGCTACGATGTGACGGTTGCGGAAGACGGCGAGCAGGCGCTCGACTATTTCAAGCGGCAGGAGTGGAATCTGATTCTTCTGGATTGGATGATTCCCCGCCTGAACGGCTTGGAAGTGTGCCGCCGCATCCGGAAGACGAGCGACGTGCCGATCATATTGTTGACGGCCCGGGATTATATCGGCGACAAAATCGCCGGCCTCGATACCGGCGCTGATGATTACATCACGAAGCCTTTCGAGATCGAGGAGCTGCTGGCGCGCATCCGGACCGTACTCCGCCGGCATAATCCGTCATGGCCAGCCGCGTCGCCGGAATTGTATCGAGTCGACAGCTTGACGATCGATGTGAAAAAAAGATTGGTGAGGCGCGAGGGCGAACAGATCGAGCTGACGCAGCGGGAATTTGATCTGCTGCTCTATTTAACCGAGCATCAAGGCGAAGTGATCAGCCGGGAGCAGCTTCTGTCCGATGTCTGGGGCTATGACTTCGCCGGCGAGACGAACGTGGTCGACGTCTATATCCGCTACCTTCGCAACAAGCTGGATCGAACCTACAAGCCGAAGCTCATTCATACGGTGCGCGGGGTCGGGTATGTGCTGCGTTCGTCTTAGCCGGAATCTCTGCCGATTCACCAAAGGCACATGTCGCTCCAATGGGAGGTCGTTCTGATGAAGTCCTTTTTTTCCCGCCTCATCAAGCCCTTCTCTTTTTTGCCGGATACGTTAATGTTCCGAACCACCATGCTATATGTACTCAGCTTGCTTGGGGTTATCGTCTGGATCGGCCTGTTCATTATGGGAACCGTCAGCCATACCGTCATTCAGGATACGCGCCGGGAACTGACTGCGGTCGAACTCAAATTAATCGATACGCTGGAGACCCCCGCCGACAAGCAGTACCAGGAGATTTTGGATGAGATGCTCTATCCCGATCACGCAAACTATTACGTTCAAGTTATCGATGCATCCGGCCGTATCGTGGCCCAGTCCCGGGGATGGTATGAGGCCTATGATACCAATCAGCAGGAAGCGAAGCTGAACTGGGTGGTCGATACGTTGAAGTGGAACGCCAAGAGCGGGCTGTTCTTCCGGGATCAGCTCGTGTGGAATCCGCTGAGCGGCGGAGAAGGGACGATCCATATTCGCGTGCAATTGAACAATGTCGAACGCCTCCTTCAGATTATGGTGCAAGTGCTGTTTATTACCGGACTGATCAGCTCCACCGTCGGATCGCTCCTGCTCTACCATGTGACGCAGCGGAATCTCTCCCCGTTATTCGCCATCACGAACGCCGTCCGGCGGATTCAGGAGCATCCGGATCTGAAGCATCGGATTCCGGTGCCCGATACGCCGCGGGAGCTGAATGATCTGGCCCGCACGCTCAATCACATGCTTGTGCAGCTGGGAGAGCAGGTCGAACGGGAGAAAAACTTCGTCTCGGATGCTTCCCACGAGCTTCGCACGCCTCTGACCGCCTTCCGGGGCTACGTCAAGCTGCTGAAGCGCTGGGGCACGAGCAACCCGGATGTCCTGAACCGCTCGCTCGAAGCGCTGGATCAGGAGAGTCAGCGTATGCAGCGCCTTATTGCGCAATTGCTCACGCTGGCCCGGACAGGCAGCATCACGCCGAGCCGGGAGCGCATCGATCTCTCCGATACGATCCATCAGGCCATCCATCAGCTCTGGACCGAGGAGCGGGGCATCACGCTCCGCGTCAATCTGGACAAGGATGCCTTCGTGCTCGGCGACGAGGACCAGCTCCGTCAGGTCGCCATCATCCTGATCGAGAATGCCATCCGCTACACGAACCCGGGAGGTTGGATTCGGGTAGAGGTCGCGCGGAGCCAAGAGCACGTATGCTTCTCCGTCGCCGATTCCGGCATCGGGATTCCGGCCGACGAGATCGGCAGCGTATTCGATCGGTTCTACCGGGTGGACAAAGCCCGTTCCCGCGCGACCGGCGGCACCGGGCTCGGCTTGTCTATCGCCAAGCAGCTGGTGAACAATCACCAGGGCCGCATCGAGGTGGAGAGCCGCCTCGGCGAAGGAAGCACCTTCACGGTATGCCTCCCTGCCGCTCCGGCAACGCAATAAGGCCTCCTAAAGACACGAGCTTCGTATCTTCAGGAGGCCTTATCATAGCTTGTCCGGTTACAGGACGCGGCGAATCCCTGTTATGCGCTTGCCCCATTTTCCGTCCAGGCTGGAGATCGTTACGCCTGGTTTACCGTAAGTATGCAGTATTTTCCCATCCCCAATATAGATGGCGACATGGTGAACCGGAGAGTAGAAGAAGACCAGATCTCCCGGCTTCATCTGGCTCTTGCTTACCTTCTGGCCGACCTTCGATTGCTGCTTCGAAGTCCGGGGAAGCTTGATGCCATGCTTCTTGTATACATATTGGACGAATGAAGAGCAGTCGAACGCGCTCGTAATGCCGGACTTAGCTCCGAACTTATAAGGAACGCCCATATATTTTTTGCCGGTGGCAATGATGCTCTTCGCTTTGGCGCTGCTCGCGGTAGCGGAGGCCGCACTCGCTGGCTGCAGCGGCATCATGACGCTTGCTGACATCAGGAATGAGACGCTCAAGCTTACGCTAATCAGGATTTTACCGAACTTGGCTGGTTTCAATGTAGTACATCCTCCTTCAAATCGGGTTAGGAAATCACCTGAAACCACCATAACATATAAATTTTTCCCAGAATTTTCTTAAACGTGAAATGGAATCGGTGCCCGTTGCGTTTGCGGCGTCCGATGAGAAAGCGATTAGACTTTTCTCATAAAACTCCTCTTGACATCTCATCCTGCTCCCAGACATGACAAAACCGCCAGATGCTTCTGGCAGCCAACATAAGCGTGCTGCGGCATTGCCGCGCCCGCAAATCCAGTCATCGTGGCCCGGCAGGCCGGGCGCGTGACGGGCAAGCGGGCTCTCTCATTTTTCCCTCATAATTACTCACCATGAGGCGCCGCGCCGCTGCCTTGCAGATGACAAGTTTGCACCGCTGAACTCCACTCCCATGAACCGTCAATGCGAGATCGAAGTCCTTGCCAATCGTCTCCAGCATACGTCCTTGCCGCTGCTTCCGCAAAGCCGGCTCATCGACGCGAGACAACAAGAAGCCCCCGGCGTCCGGCCAGGAGACTGCCGTCTCGTTGCCGTTCCAGGGGCTTCGCGGCCTGCATTCCGCTAGGCGATAATCTTGTCGATAATCCCGTACGCGAGGGCTTCCTTCGGATCCATGAAGCGATCGCGATCCGTATCCTGCTCGATCCGCTCGATCGGCTGGCCGGTATGCTCCGACAAAATCCGGTTCACCTTCCGCCGGGTGCTCAGTATCCACTCGGCATGGATCTGGATATCGGACGCCTGCCCACGCACTCCGCCAAGAGGCTGGTGAATCATTACTTCGCTGTTGGCGAGCGACATCCGCTTCCCCTTCGCGCCTCCGGTCAGCAGCATAGCCCCGAAGCTGGCGGCCATGCCGATGCAGATGGTGGACACGTCCGGCTTGATGAACTGCATCGTGTCGTAAATCGAGAATCCGGCCGTCACCGAACCGCCCGGGCTATTGATATACATCTGAATGTCCTTCTCCGGATCCTCCGCTGCCAGGAACAGCAGCTGCGCCACAACCGAATTGGCCATCTGATCCTCAATCTCCCCGGATACCATCACGATCCGGTCCTTCAGCAAACGGGAATAAATATCGTAGCTCCGTTCTCCCGCCTTGGTCTGCTCGACCACATACGGTATGAAATTCATGCGAATGCTCCTCTCGTCAGGCCGCCATCCTCCAAGAAGATGAACGGATACAGTTGGTAAGCATTCCCTGAACGCGGCAGGCACGGCCTCCCAGGACGGCATGCAGGGAGACGACAGGCTCGATGGCGCCCTGCAGTCCCAGCTCGACGAGGCGGGCGGCGTCTCCGCCGCGGAAAGCGGACAGATAGTCCTTCAGCAGGCGCTCATCCACCCCCTCGGGAATGGGAAGCCGCCGCTCCTCCTCCGCCGGCAGTTCGGTCCGCAGGACGGTACGGGCGCGATGCAGCGCGGACTTGACCGCCCCCTCCGTCGTATGGAGCAGAGCGGCCGTCTCCGCCGCCGAGTAGCCAAGACCTTCTCTCAGCAGCAGCACGGTCCGCTGCAGCGGCGACAAATACGTCAGCAGCCAAGACATGGCCGCTTCCATCTCCATCCCGGCATCGGGGTCCGGGACATCGATCAGATCCTGCGGCATCTGGAGACGGTGCAGACGCTGAGCGGTTCTATCTTTACGAATGCGATCGATCCAGGCATGCTTCGCCGTCCGCAGCAAGTACGCTTCCGTCTGAAGCGGCTTGCCGCCTGGCCGCCGGAATACGGGGATCGCCTTGAGGCAGGCATCCTGCACCAGATCCTCCGCATCCCATGGCGAGCCGGTCAGGGACATGCAATATTTCCGCAGCGAAGGCAGCGCCTCCAGCAGCGCATCATGCGCCTCGCTCGCAGAAGAGGTCAGATCGGATTTCACAAAGGCCATGGAATGGGGCCCTCCTTTGCTAGTTCCTTTCGTTTACACTACGTAAACGGCCGAACGGCCAAAAAGGATACGCTTCATTTGAAATAAAATTAACACATCCTGAGCTTATATGGAAAGCCGCGGGCAGGCGTCACGGGTTGGATAAAATAAACTTTGCTGTATAAGGACCTTCCCGAAGGTTTACATTATCAATAAGAAGAAAATCGGCACGACAAGGAGCAGGAGCATGGAGACGGGTAATTGCGATCTATCCATCGTCAAGCAGCAGTTGAAGGAGCGGCTGAAGCAGCTCTCCGATGATATCCGGCGAAGTCTGGAAGTGTTCGATGAGTCAGACAATTGCATGCTCGGCCAGTTCGAGCAGTTCCGCCAAAGCATTATCGCGCTTGAATCGACGGCGGCCTCCTTTTATTTGAACTGTTATCTATCCCCCTACACCGACAAATACGCCGAGCTGACGCTGAGCATTCATCATTTGTCGCAGCGAAGACTCGGAGCGCTGATCGTCGTGCAGCGGCAGGACCCCCTCGACCATCTCATCCAGCCCGGGACGCCGATCGGCGCGACCTTGACCCATTCGCTGCTCGAATCGATTTTCATCTCGGGCAGCCCGCTTCATGACGGCGCCGTCATTATCCGCTCGAACGAGATTCTGTCGGCAGGCAATATACTGCCGCTCTCCCGTTCGATCCCTCCCGGTTCCAAATTCGGCACGCGCCACCGGGCCGCGGCGGGCTTGAGCGAGCGCAGCGATGCGCTCGTCCTTGTCGTCTCCGAAGAATCGGGCACCGCTTCTTTCGCGTTGGGCGGCCGGCTGTATCCTATCTCCACGCTTATCCCCGCGGGGGATACGAAATAACGCAAGGGACTTTCCCATAGGCTTCTTAATAAAGGAACTGCCAATCGGACACTTCCTGAAGGACTGCTCATAGGAGAGTTACAAATGTCAAAGGGCAGAACCGAAGGGCAACCAATATGGAAGCGGAGAAATCGGTGGGGGACAATCGGAAGCGGCGATGAGGCGCCGGGCGGACATGCTGTGAACGCGGACGATGCTGCGGACGCGGACGATGCTGCGGTCAATGAGCGACGGCGGCGAAATCCTGCGTAAACGCAGGATTTTTCGCTTTTTGATGTGCTCTTTGATAAAATTCCTGCAAAAACGCATCAATTTCTCCGATTATTGCGTTTTATCCTTTGGCATGGCTGAAATTCCTGCAGTTTTGCAGGAATGACTTGAGCGGAGTTCAAATCATAAGAAAATGCTGCATTTTCGCAGTATTTCGGCAAGTTGAGCGGCGAGAAGAGTAAAGCGCCAGGTATAAAATGGAAATAAATGGTATCATCACGGAAGCAGTACAGAAGCAGTATGTAAGCAGTACGTTAGAAGTACGGTGGCAGTATGGAAGTAGTATTGAAGTAGTATTGAAGTAGTATTTACGTAGTGTGTATGCAGAATGGAAGCAGTACGGAAGCAGTACGGCAGCAGTACGGTAGCAGTTCAGAAGGAGTTCAGAAGCAGTGTCGAACCAGAATCGAAATAGATTCGAAGTAAAGTCACAAGTAGAACTGAAGTAGTATCGCAGCAGAATCGTCGTAGAATCCAAATATAGTTATAGAATTTAAGTATAATCGCAGAACTAAGTACAGTCGCAGAATCCAAGTACAGTCGTAAAACTCAAGTATAGTCCGCAGAATCCAAGCACAGTCGAAAACTCAAGTGTAGTCCGCAGAATCCAAGCACAGTCGTAAAAATCAAGCATAGTCGCAGAATCCAAGAGCACAGTCGAAAACTCAAGTACAGTCGCAGAATCCAAGCACAGTCGTAAAACTCAAGTATAGTCGCAGAATCCAAGTGAATTTGAAGCAGGATCGAACTAGGTACGGACTAGCCGTGAACCAGCCTCGAAGGGAAGCCGAAGCAGGCTTGAACCGGGTTCGAAGCAAAGCGGAATCTGACAGCGCGATAGCAGCCGCACAAATAAGAGGGAACGAGCCGTCACCTCGAATAATCCGGGCATGTCCAGAGAAGCCGCAGGCCGCCGTGTTCACAGACTGGGGCTGTCTCACGGCAGCTTCACACTGCGTGGGAGACAGCCCCAGTTGCTCATTCATCGATATGCCGTTCCCTTACTGCAAAAACTTGCCGCGGAACCAGTCCGCCGCCGCCTCCGCCTCGGAGGAGGTCAACTGATGCCCGTACCGCTCCCAATGAACGGATACGTCGGCGCCCGCTCCGCGCAGCAGCCCCTCCAGTTCTTCCGTCTCCTGCGGCGGGCATATCGGGTCATTCTTGCCCGCCCCGATAAAGACGGGGACACCGCTCAGGTCAGGCAGGACGACGCCGCGGCGCGGAACCATCGGATGATGGAGAATGGCGCCGGCCCATGCCGCTTGAATATGGAACAGCAGGCTGGCGGCGATATTCGCGCCGTTGGAATAGCCGACGGCCACAAGATTGCGCCGATCGAACCCGTACTGTTCCGCCGCTTGGTCCAGGAAGTCGTTCACTTCTCCCGTCCGGAACAGCAGATCCTCTTCATCGAAGACCCCTTCCGCAAGCCTCCGGAAAAAGCGCGGCATTCCATTCTCCAGCACATTGCCGCGCAGGCTGAGCACCGCCGATTCCGGCGAGATCATCCGCGCCAGCGGCACCAGATCGCGCTCCGAACCGCCCGTCCCGTGCAGCAGGACCAGCGTCGGGGCCGAGTCGTTCGTCCCTTTTTCGTACAGATGCCTCATGCTTCTCCCTCCTGCAGCGCCCTGACCTCGATCGGCAGCAGATTCGCTTCAATCCGGGTGCGGTGCGGCTCGAACCATTCCGGCAGCATCAGTCTCTCTCCGAGCGACTCGAATGGCTCATCGCGCGTAAAGCCCGGCGGATCGGTCGCAATCTCGAACAGAATCCCGCCGTTCTCCCGGAAGTAGACGGCGTTGAAATATTGGCGGTCGACGATCGGCGTCGGATGATAGCCGCTCTGCTCCACCGCGCTCCGCCACTCTTCATGCTCCTCGAAATCGCGGGCCCGCCACGCGATATGGTGCACGGTCCCTGCGCCCCCGACTCCCGGCTCCATATCCGACTTCGGAATATCGATCAGATTGCCGAGGTCCCCGGCCGCCCGGAAGCGGACGAATCCGGCATCCTCGCCGACCCGGGTCAAGCCGAGCACATGCTCGAGCACGCTCATCGTCTCGTTGGCATGCACGCTGAACAGCACCGCTCCGCCGAAGCCCTTGATCGCCTTGTCCGCCGGGATTCCGCCGAACGACCATTCGCTGGCCGGACCTTCCTCCCGTTCCACAAGTTCGAGCCGCAAGCCTTCATTATCCGTAAACTGCAAATAGTTCTCCTCGAAGCGGCGGCCTGTCATGACGGAAATGCCGAACCGTCTCAGCCGCGCTTCCCAGAAGTCCAGGGCCCCCGGCGGAACGACATACGTCGTCATGCCGACCTGGCCGCCCCCGATCCGGCCCCTGCGGGAATCGGGCCACGGGAAGAACGTAATGATCGTCCCCGGGCCGCCCACCTCGTTCCCGAAATACAAATGGTATACTTCCGGGGCATCGAAATTAATCGTCTTCTTGACAAGCCGCAAGCCGAGAACGCCGGCATAGAAGTCAACGTTCGCCTGCGGATCGCGGGCAAAAGCCGTGATGTGATGGATCCCTGCCGTATGCAAAGTCATATGGATCTCTCCTTTTTTTATCTCAGTATAAATCAATTACACCAATTAATATCTCGATTTAAAGATATTATATTTCTCTCCTTCTGTCAAGTGTGCCCCGCACCCGCCCCAGCCAGTCAACAAGTCTGCCCCACCTCGTCCAGACAGGACAGGAACGGCAGAAAACCGGCTCCCAAAGGAACCGGTTCGGTCAACAGATAGGGCAGCGACTCATGAACACTCTAGCGCCAAAGACAACCGCGCCGTCTCCGCGGCTTCCGCATGGTAACAACCTAGCCCTGAGCTTTTGTCATGAGACTGTCCGGAATCACATTCAAATCAATTCCAAAAACGATCGGCAGCAAATAATATACGGCAAGAATAATGATGATTGTCGCGAATACGTTAACGGAAAATCCCGCCCGGACCATGTCGATAATTTTTAATTTCCCCGTGCCGAATATAATCGCGTTGGGCGGCGTGCCGACAGGCAGCATGAAGGCGCAGTTGGCCGCCATGGCGCAAGGGATCATGAGCGCGAACGGATGAATGCCCAAGGCGATCGCGAGCGCGGCGACGACCGGCAGGATCATCGTTGCGGTTGCCGTATTGGACGTAATCTCGGTCATCATCATGATCAGAAGAGTAGCGCATGAAATAATAACGATAAGATGAAAACCGTCAAGCATCGTCAGTTGTTCTCCCATCCAGTCGGACAGGCCGCTGGAACGGAAGCCCGCGGCAATCGCTAACCCGCCTCCGAACAGAAGGAGGACGCCCCATGGAATATCCTTGGAGTCGCTCCAATTCAAAATGCGGGAGCTTGCTTCTCCTCTGGCCGGAATGATAAACAAAAGGGCCGCGGCCATAATCGCAATCATCCCGTCCGAGATGCCGGGGATAGGCACGAACAAACCGCCGTCTACCCATAAAAACTCCCGCGTGATCCACATAAAAGCAGCGAAGACGAACACGAGGCCAACCATTCCTTCTTCAAAGGAGGTTTTGCCAAGCTTGCTGCGCTCGCTCTGAATTAACTCTTTCCCGCCCGGAAGCTGGCGGATCGATGTTTTGAACTTGATTCTCCCCAAATAAAACCACGTCGAGATCAGCATCAGCATGACGACCGGAACGGCAAACAGCATCCATTGGGCAAAAGAGATGGAAATGCCGAATAACTCGTTCATTTGAGCGACCAGAATAATATTGGGCGGAGTGCCGATCAGCGTTCCGAGGCCGCCAATCGTGCCTGCATAGCCGATGCCAAATATGAGAGACTTCTCAAACTTCGGAAGCTCCTCTTCTTCCGGCTTGCCTGCCAAGGTGCTTGCAATCTGGGCCGTAATCGCCAATCCCATCGGGACCATCATCATGACGGCTGCCGTATTGGAGACCCACATCGACAAAAATCCGGTTGCGGCCATAAAGCCAAGCAGGATGCGCTGCGTGCTCGTACCAATGAGCGAAATAATAAAGAGAGCCAACCTTTTGTGCAGATTCCACTTCTCCATCGCGGTGGCGATAAAAAAACCGCCCAAAAACAAAAAAATAATATCGTTGCCGTAGGAGGAAGCGACCGCGCTGCCCGGCATCGCTCCCGTGACAGGCAGCAGGATCAGCGGCAGCAGAGATGCAGCCGGAATCGGTATCGCTTCGGTAATCCACCATGCGGCGATCCATAACGTAACGGCGAGCACGGATTTCCCTTCCGGAGACAATCCGTCGGGTTCAAAAAATAGCATCGTCAGGATAAACAATGCAGGTCCCAAAATAAATCCGACAAGCTGTGCTGTGGCATACGGCTTATTGGACTTGACCCCAGGCCGGGCGCCTCCCCGATCCGGTGCTTGGCCGGATACCGTCAATACCTCTTTCGTTCGCTTATGCTGTGCCCACAGGCTGCGCCAAGCGGATACAACCAATTGCTTCATCATTCATCCCCCATCTGTAAGCGCTTTCGTACATTTTGTTACAAATTTTAAAATCTGTATACATTTTTTAACTAATGTCGTGGGTTTTGTAACTAAAAAAAGCGCCTGTAACAGAAAAAAAGCTCGCCGCCACCGCGCGAGCTTATTCAACCCGTACTTTTTCTTCTTTTAACAAAATAGAAAGCAAGTAATCCAGTCCCTCTGCGCTGAGCTTATACTGCTGGAGGGGGCGGCCGCAGCCTTGATAGCTGACATCGCTAAGCAAGGTGTTGTTTTCCTCCAGAAAGCGCAAATATTTGCGCAGTGACACTCTGGATATCCCCGTCAATTCAGCCAAGTCGGCCGTGGAGAACCAGCCCTCCAGCTTGTTGATCTCGCGCAGGACGCGAAGAAACGTTTCTTTCGTAATCCCTTTGGGCAGGCTCTCCCCGATCCAGTCTTTGTTCCCGCATCGTCGGTGGAACAGCGCATCAACCTCTTCTTGCCGGATGCCTTCTTGCCGCATCTGGATGCATCGGTACTTGTAACGCATAAGCGCCTCCCGGAACCGCTCAAAATCAAAGGGCTTGATTAAATAATCTACGGCCCCGTAGCGAAGAGCCGTCTGCACGGACGCGTGGTCATTCGCCGAAGAGACCACGATAACATCTACGGCCAGGTTGGCTTTCCTTGCATTGACCAGCACATCAAGCCCGTTCTTGTTCGCCAGATACACGTCCAGCAGAACTAAGTCGATGTTTCCGCTCTTGACAAGTTCCCAGCCCGCTTCGATTCCGGCAGCCGTTCCCGCCAATGCGAAGCCCGGCACCTTGTTCACGTACATCCCGTTGAACTTCGCCACCATCGGATCATCTTCAATAATCAAGACCTGAATCATGCCTGGTATGGAATGCTCACCGTCAAGGTCACCCCGTCTCCTTTCCTTGAGGATATATGTACCGTCCCGCCCGTGTCCGCCGCCGCTTTGTGGATCAGATGGAGACCGTAGCCCCTTCCTTCTCCTTTGGTGGATTTCCCTCTCCCGATCTCTCCGGCCAGTTCCTCCGCCAGACCCGGGCCATTATCCCGCACCGTCCATTCCAGACGGCCCTCCCTCGCGGAGGACAGTTCTACCGCGACTTCTTTCTCCTCCTGCCCCGCAATCGCTTCATAGGCGTTGTCCAATGAATTGCCGATGATCGTGATCAGCGCGTCAAGAACCTCCGGCCTCGCAATGGACGGCCACGCTTCCCGTCCTGTCAGCGTCACTTCGACGTCATGCTCCTGCAGGAAGCTGAGCTTATTGAGCAAAAATCCCGCTATCACCGGGTCCTTCACATGGTTGAAGACCCAGCCCACATCCTTTTGATAATGAGTGGAAATCCGCCTGATATACGCCCGAAGCTCCTTGTAGGATTCCGTATGCACCATGGCGGATATGACATGAAGCTTATTCATGAACTCATGCGTGTGAACCCTCAGGCTTTCCGCATAATTTTTGGCGCCCGATAATTGCTCCAGCATGCTCGTCAGCTCCGTTTTATCCCGGAACGTTGCCAGCGCGCCTACCAGTTGGCCGGCAGCCTTGACGGGAACGCAGTTCACGACGATTTCCAGATTGTTCAATGTTTGCTGCTGATCCAGCTCTGCTCTTTGGTGAATCAGGACATCCTGCAGCGTTGACTGCGGCATTACCTCCCGCACATGCTTCCCGACCGGTTCGGCGTGAAGTCCCGCCCGCTTGAATATGTCCCGTGCAGCCCGGTTCGCCAGCACCATGATCCCCTGTTCGTCAATCGCGACGACTCCTTCGCGAACAGAAGCGAGCATCGCCTCTCGTTCCTCCAGCAGCTTCGCGATTTCCGCCGGCTCCAGGCCGTGCATCGAGCGCTTGACCTTCTGCGCCAGCAGCAGCGCCCCGATCAAGCCTGCCGCCAGGCCTGCTCCCATGCCGAGAAGGATGATTTTTTGACTGCGCAGCACCGCGTCATTGATTTTATCCTTCGCGATTCCGACCGCCACGGCGCCAACCTGCTCTCCCCCGTCCCAGATCGGCATGAAGGCGCGCATCGATTCCCCTAGCGTGCCGACCGCAACGGACGTGTAACTTTTCCCTTCCAGGGCCGGCCCTTCGTCTCCTCCGACAAACGTTTTGCCTATCATCTCTTCATTGGGATGAGAGAGACGAACGCTGTTCATATCCATGACGACGATATACCCCACGTTTGTATCCGCTTTCACTTTCATCGTATATGTCTGGACGGGACCGCCATAGGTTCCGTTGCGCAGACTGTCCAGTACGGTCGGCGTCTGGCCGACCGCGCTGGCGATGGCTTGCGCCCTCTCCTCCAGGCTTCTCTGGGTTGCGGCCGCATAATCGTTCGCGATAAGGATTCCGGTCAGCACAAGAGCCATAGCGACCACCACCGTGACCAGCCACAGGATGAGCGTCTTCAATTGATAAGGCCGATTGGAAAAAAAGAATCGTTTGAGACCGTGCGCTATTTTGGTCACCCCGCATGTTCTAACCTATTTTTACAAAAATGGCAGTTCCCTATATCACTATACCGGATAGATGAAATTTGAACTAGCCCCTTTCCGCGCCTGCGGCAAAAAGCACCTCCATTGGCGCGAATCCGTCCCTGCGCTTCGGAAGTGCTTTTGTCTGCCGTTCTTCGTGCCGAATCAGCTCCCTGCTTCGCTCAAGCCGCCGCCGCGCCTACGTATCGAGAACCGGGAGCGTCACCGTGAACGTCGTCCCCCGCTGCGGCATGCTGTCCACCGCAATGCTCCCGCCGTGATTGTCCATAATGTTGTAGCTGACCATCAGGCCGAGCCCCGTCCCGGAATCCTTCGTCGTATAGAACGGCTGGCCCAGCATGTCCAGCTTCTCCGGAGGAATGCCGCATCCCTCGTCTTCGATCGTAATGAGCGCGAAGCCGTCTCTCACGCTTGCTCCGATATAAATATGCCCGCCGTCCGGCATCGCTTCGATTGCATTTTTAATTAAATTGACGAACACCTGCTTGATCTGATTCGGCTCGCAGTGCAGCCAGATCTCCTCTAGCGCATACTCGGCCGCAATCGCGCTGTTCTTCATCGCCGCCTGAGCGCTCATCAGCGCGATGCTCTGCTCCAGCAGCTGCACCAGGTTCGCGCGCCGGGCCGATACCATATTCGGCTTCGCCAAAATAAGCAGCTCGTTGCAGATGATCTCGATGCTCTTCAGCTCCGATTCGATGATGTCGTAATATTGCTCCTTCTCGCTTTTCAAGGATCGCAGCAATTTGAGAAAGCCGTTGATCGAGGTGATCGGGTTGCGTATCTCATGGGCGATTCCGGCCGCAAGCTGCCCGACGATCGACAGCTTCTCCGACTGGATGATGCGCTCCTCTTCCTTCCTCCGCTCCGTCACATCCTGAAAAACGCCAATCACCGCCGGTTCGCCGAGAAATGTTGTCGGTATCGAGACGCCTTCGGCAAATTTAGTCACTCCGTTATAGCAGCGGAGCTTATATTTAACGGTGCCCAGCTTCCCTCCCTGATGGTATCTGCGCCTCCTGTCGTCAATCTTGTCATGATTGGCCGGATCGACGAACTCCTTCGTGGATACGCCCAGTACCTCCTCGGGGCCGCGCGCGCCGAGCAATTGAATTCCCGCCTGGTTGACGTACTGGCAGATTCCGCCCCGGGTAATGATCACGGCGAGCGGCAATTCCTCCAGCAGGATGCGGAACGACTCCTCCCTCTCCCGAAGCACGCTTTCCGTTTTTCGCTGCGCGAATTCCGTCATTTTCTTGGCCGTAATATCATGGAACTGCGAGAACAAAAAAACGGGCTCCCCTTTCTCGTTGTGCACGACGGAGACGTTCACCAGACACCATACCGGATGACCTTGCTTATGTATGTACCGCTTTTCCATATGGTATGCTTCAATCTTCATGTTCAGGAGCTGATAGACATATTCCAGGTTTTCTTCAAGATCATCCTGATGGGTAATCGACTGAAAATTCATGGCCAGCAATTCTCGCTCATCGTAGCCAAGCATGCTGCACAAGGCCCGGTTGACCTGGATGAACCGGCCTTCCAGTGACACGATCGACATCCCGATAGACGCATTGTTAAAAGCGAAATCGAACAAGTCAATTTGCTTCAAATGCATAAGAGTATCCCCTTTCAAGCGCCACATCCCCAAATGCCCTTCAAGCGGAATGATTTCTGTCTTTATCCAGGAACGGGAATCTCCAATTTTCTGTTGTGTACGAAAATATTCGCTGCCTCCTACAAATTTCCTCGTGCCCGAAGATAAAGTTTTTCCAAAATATTGAACAGGGCCCAGGCTCCGAAAAACCGGCGCGCGCCGCCCCATTGACTGCGGCCTTCATCTGTGCCAACGTTAGCAGGAGAGGAGACTACGCTACGATTCAGGGGTGAGTTCATGACAGAGTGCGCAGCATCGCTTACCGTCATGTCGTACAACATTCAGCATGGGCGCGGAATGGATGACCGGTATGATCCGGCACGGATAGCGGACGTTATCCGCAGAGCGGGGGCCGACGTCATCGGCCTGCAGGAGGTGGACCGCCATTTCGACAAGCGGAGCAATTATGAAGATACGATTATGGTATTGGCCGCCCGCCTGGGGATGCAGTATGCATACGGCGCTAACCTGGACGGTGATCCCGAGCCGGGGCGAACCGAGCGGAGGCAATACGGCATCGGGATCCTAAGCAAATACCCGATTGTCCATCAGCAGCATTATTTGCTGGACAGCGCCGGCCGGGAGCAGCGCGGCTTGCTGGAGGCCGAGCTGGTCGTCGAGGATGCGAGAGTCCGCTTCTATGTCACCCATCTCGGGCTGGAGCGGCAGGAGCGGTTAACGCAAATATCCCAAATTGTCGATATCGCCGCCCGGCAGACCGGCGCGGCGATTATAACCGGCGACTTCAATGCCCTTCCGGACAGCCCGGAACTCGCCGCGATGTCCCGCTCCTACCGCAACGTATTCGCCGATCTTCCCGCAGCCTATACCTATCCGGCCGGCGGAGCCAAGGAGACGATCGACTATATTCTCGTCAACGATGGCATCGCCGTCGGCGCCCGGCGGGAAGTCGTCCGTTCGGTGGCATCGGATCATTATCCGATCGCCGCCGCCTTATCGATCCGGTAGATCGAAGCAGCGCCGCAAGCCATTGCCTTCCATGGAGGCCGATGCTTGCGGCGCTGCGGCAAGAGCCGTTCACGGCATATCCGGCGCTAGCTTAGCTTCAGAGCTTCATGGTCTCAGAGCTCCTTGGCCTGGCCGCTGCCCGCTTCCCCGTACCGTCGTCCGGGCCCTTCGTCTATACCTGCTCTATCAGGGGGTTATAAGAGAACGAGCGCTGCCGCCCGCTCATCGGACCGCTTCATAGACAGCCTCGGGTTCCGCTTCCGAACCATCCGCATCTTGCTTCGGTTCCGCTTCGGGTCCGGCCAGCGGCCACCAATGGAAGCCATCTTCCTCCAGCAGACGCTGCGCCGCTTCCGGGCCTTCGCTGCCCGCCTCATAGAAATGCAGCGGCACCCGATTCTCCGCGAAGGCTTCCAATATCGGCTGAATCCATTGCCAGGACAACTCCACTTCGTCCCAACGGGCGAAGAAGGAGGCATCCCCCAGGATCGCCCCTTCCATCAGATTCTCATAAGCTTCGGGAACGCCGTTCTGATCAGCGGCGTAATGCAGGCGGACCGGCTCCGGCTTGATGCCGTGCTTCCCGTGCTTCCCGTCCTTCGCGTTCAATTGGAGCGTGATCCCCTCCTGCGGACCGATATCGATAATCAGCAGATTCGGCGCGGTCAGCTCGTTCGTGCGGCTGTATTTGTCCAGCGGGTCCTTGAATTCAACCACGATGCGGGTCGACTTCTCCGCCATCCGCTTCCCGGTGCGCAAGTAGAAGGGAACCCCTTGCCAGAAATAATTATCGATCATGAGGCGCGCCGCTACGTACGTATCATTGCCGGAGTCCTCCCCGGTGCCGGGCTCGTCCCGGTAGCCCGGCACCGGTAGTCCGCCAACGGCTCCCGCCGCATACTGGCCGCGCACGACGAAGCGTTCCGCTTCCTCCTTCGGCACCGGACGCATCGAGGCCAGCAGCGCGCGCTTCTTGGCGGCCATATCCGCCGCCGTGCCGCGGCGCGGAAGCTGCATGGCGAACATCGCCAATACTTGGAGCAGATGATTCTGCACCATGTCGCGGATGGCGCCCGCCTCGTCGTAATAGGCCGCACGCTCCTCTACGCCGACCGTCTCGCTCGCCGTAATCTGCACGTTGGCGATATATTGATTCTTCCAGACCGCCTGGAGCATCGGATTCGTATATTCAAGCTTCTGCAGGTTCTGCACCATCCGCTTGCCGAGGTAATGATCGATCCGGAAGATTTCCTCCTCGCGGAAGACGCTGCCCAGCAGGGCATTCAACGCGCGGGCCGAAGCCAGATCGCGGCCGAACGGCTTCTCGATCAGGAGCCGCTTCCAACCGGTAACGCTGCTCAAGCCGCTGTCATGAAGGCGGCGGACGATCGGCTCGAACAACTCGGGCGCGACCGAGAGATAGAACATCCGGTTCTCGGCGATGCCAAGCTCCCGCTCGCGCTGCCGCACCTGTTCCAGCAGCCGCGCGAAATCTTCGGGAACCGCCACGTTCAGGCGGCAGAAGCGGAACCGATCCAGGAACGCGTTCAGCTCCGCCTCGTCCGGAGCCGGCCGGCGGGAGAAGCCGCTTATCGATTCCGCTATGCGGCGGCGGAATTCCTCGTCGCTCCATGAACTGCGTCCCATGCCGAATACGGAAAAGCCGGCAGGCAGCTTGCGGTCCAGATGCAGGTTAAAGAGGGCGGGATAGATTTTGCGCTTCGCCAAATCCCCCGTCGCTCCGAACAGTAGTAAAGTTGCTGCATTCATCTATGATGGCCTCCTATCCACAGCTCCAAGCAAGTGCTGCATCTCTGTCATCTTCATATATAAGGAGAAATCCGCCCATAGAGCGGATTTCGTGATTGCCGTATCTATGCAAGGCCGCCAAGGCCTCTCGCCGCTCCCCGATCATGCGCGGGCGGCCAGCGCTTCGTTCAGTTGAATCTGGTTGAAGCCGAGGATTTTCGTCTCCCCGATGAGCGTCACCGGCACCGCTCGCATGCCGGTGTTCCATAGCTCTTCGGCATATTTCTCATCCTGGTCGATGTTCCGCTCTTCAAAAGCGACGTTCCGATCGCCCAGGAATCTTTTGACTTGGGTGCAATATTGGCAGTAGGTGCTGGTATAGACGATTACTTTCCTATCCATGGTTTCGTATCCCCTTTACTCGCGATCCGCTGGCATGTTTGCCGCAGCCCGCTCCTGGTGGGCCCGCACCGGCTTCGTTCGCCGCGCCAGACCCGGCGATTTATGCTTGGACCCCTTCCGCGGCGCTCGCGCTATCCTCGCTCTCCATGCTCTCCAAGTAACGCTCGCAGTCCAGCGCGGCCATGCAGCCCGTGCCTGCGGCGCTAATCGCCTGGCGGTACCGGTTATCCTGCACATCCCCGCAGGCGAATACGCCGGGAATGTTCGTCTCGGTCGTGCCCGGCTTGACGAGCAGATAGCCCTGCTCATCGGCGTGAAGCTGGCCGGCCAGGAACTTCGTGTTCGGCGTATGGCCGATCGCCACGAATATGCCGTCCGTCGCGATGATCTCCTCTTCGCCAGTCTCATTGTTCCGCACCTTCAAGCCGGTGACGCCATGCTCGCCCGCCATCACTTCCAGCGGGGTGCGGTTCAGGGACCAGCGAATCTTGCCGTTCTGGCGCGCCCGTTCCTGCATGATCTTGGAGGCGCGCAGTTCCGTGCGGCGGTGGACCAGCACGACTTCGGAAGCGAAGCGCGTCAGGAAGTTGGCTTCCTCCATCGCGGAGTCGCCGCCGCCGATGACGACAATCTTCTTGTTGCGGAAGAAGAACCCGTCGCAGGTCGCGCACGTGCTGACGCCGCGGCCGACGTTGTCCCTCTCGCCCGGAATGCCGAGATATTTCGCGGAAGCGCCGGTCGATATAATGATCGACTCGGCCTGAATCTTGCCCATCCCTTCGACCGACAAGGTGAACGGCCGCTTGGACAAATCCGTGTCCGTGACCCAGCCGGTACGGAACTCCGCGCCGAAGCGTTCGGCCTGCTTACGCATATTGTCCATCAGTTCCGGCCCCATAATGCCGTCCGGAAATCCGGGGAAATTTTCCACTTCCGTCGTCGTCGTCAACTGGCCTCCGGGCTCCGGCCCTTCGATAATCAGCGGGCTCAGGTTCGCGCGCGCCAAATAAATCGCCGCCGTCAATCCGGCAGGCCCCGTACCGACAATGACCGTCCTGTACATAAGATCATCTCCATCATCTATCGAATCCTATTGAAATGAAATCAGGCTTCCTTGCTTGCAGAACCTATCTTACCATCTCTGCGGCGGTTCATCATGAAGGCTTGATGAAGACACAATGAACCCTTCATGAAGGAATCATGAAGGGTTCATGAAGATGATTCGCTATCGATGTCCTAATCGGCTATCCGGTAGCCGATTCCACGGACCGTGGCAATGTACTTCGGATGCTTCGGCGCGTCGCCGAGCTTCTGGCGGAGGCTTTTGATATGGACATCGATCGCATTGCTGCCGCCCATATACGATTCGCCCCAGACGAACTCCATAATCTGCTGCCGGGTCATGACGCCGCCGCCATTCAGCAGCAGCCCCTTCAGCACGTCGAACTCGGTTCGCGTCAGCTCGATCTTGGCGCCTCCCCGCTGCACCGTGATGCGCTTCAGATCGACCACGACATCCTTGAAGCGCAGCAGCTCGCTGCCCGCTCCCGCCGGCTGGGCATCGTTCCGGCTGGCCAGCTCTTCGATTCGCGCCAGGGCGGCTTCGATCGGGCATGGCCAGATCATCACTTCCCTTCCTTGCTCATCCGGCCCCTTCTCCGAGCCTTCGCCATGAAGCAGCAGGATAGCGCCATGGTTCCCCGGGATCGTGGCGGACGGGTCTGCCGGAACCGCCTTCGTCCGATCGACGATGACCAGATCGCTGTCCATCGTCTGCAACATCGGATCATGCTCCTGATGGAAGAGCAGCACATCATAACAGCGTATCGTTAACGCGACGAACAGCGAGCGGATCGAAGCCGGGAAAGGGCTGACGATCACGATCCGCCGGGTCGTCTCGCAGAATTGCCCCAGTTCATCATCCGCAAGGGTCATTGTCTTTCCGTCATCGACGGAACCGTTGTCTTCGAATGACTGCACGCCGCACACACTCCTTTGCCGATAAACTCCTCTTCGGGGATAGCATGGCAGGCCATGCCGACCCTCCATTTTAGAGTTAGTATTAATATAAGAAGGCGGGGCGCAAAAGTCAACAATAGTCAGTCTCTGCCGGAATAGGCCCATGCTGTGCCGGGCCCCATTTCGCCGTCTATGATATTCGTCACAGACAACCGGAGAGAAACTTGATAGAAAGGAATTATATCATGGCCATACGCAGCTCATTAAGGAGGAATAAGCATGGCGATTGAAGCAATGGGCTCCGCTGCTGTAAGTCAGGATGTTATCATCGATCAGGTAAGGGAAAAATATAACTGCCGGGTGTTAAAATGCGAGGGGCGGCCCGTACTCGAATATACTTCGGAACAGGAACTCGATCAGATAACGGAGTATGTCCGGGAGACGTTCCGCAAAGATCTTCTCGATGTGTTCTTCACGGCGATCCCAAGCCTGCAGCCCGATGAATAGACAACCCTTCCTGCCTTGCCGCCTGCCCCTCTGGCGCAGGATGGCAGCGGCCGCAGGGATCGGCGGTTCAAGGAAGCCGCCCATAAATCCATGACCCCAATGCGCATCCTGCCGGACGGTCCGGCGGGAGGCGCATTTTCTCTGTCCGCGGCGACGCGCTGACGACGATATTCGCCTATAACCGCTCCGCTTGGGCTTCGAATGGGTGTTGCCTGCAGGCAGCCGTGCGACTACAATGGAGTCAACGTATGCCAACGAATGGCAGCGAAAAGGATAAAGCGGGGAGGCGCGGCGATGATTCGAATTGCCCCCATTACGGCCGATCAGCTTGAGGAGTTGGCGGTCTTATATACCGAACTGGATGGCAGCGCGACGAATCGGGAACGGCTGCGGGAGAAATTCGCCCTGCTTCAGGACCACCCGGATTACTTGCTGCTCGGGGCCGTGCATGAATCCGGTCGGCTCGCCGGTTCGGTCATGGGCATTGCATGCCAGGACCTGACCGGGGACTGCCGCCCGTTCATGGTGCTGGAGAACATGATTGTGACCGAGGCGTTCCATCGTTCCGGCATCGGACAAATGCTCGTCCAAGCGGTAGAGCAAGCGGCGCAGGAGCGCGGCTGCCACAGCGTTATGCTCTTCTCCAGCACCTGGCGCAGCGACGCGCACCGCTTCTATGAGAAGCTGGGCTTCTTGAAGGATGCGGCCTATGGCTTCGTCAAGCCGCTATAGACCGGCGGCAGGATCGGCGGACTCGATATACGCCGCTGTCCGATCCGCCGCCGGGGCTAAACCTATTCCCACTGGAACCTTTAAGACAAATCCCAAGCTTCATAAATTTTCGGAACATCCGCAATCAACTGGCTCGTATAGGGATGCTGCGGGCGCAAAATGATCTCCTCCGCCGGGCCGCGCTCCACGATCCGCCCCTGCTCCATAATATAGATCGTATCGCTTACATAATAAGCCAGGCCGACATCATGCGTAATGAACAGAATCGTCATATTGTTGTCTTCCCGCAGCTTCATCAGCATATCCAGTATCGTCGAGCGCGAGCACGCGTCGACCATCGAGGTCGGCTCATCCGCGATCAGCACCTTCGGGTGCAGCATGAAGATGCGCGCGATCATCAGCCGCTGCATCTGGCCGCCGGACAGCTCGAACGGATATTTGTTGTACAGCTCCTTGAACTCCAGGTTGACGAACGAGCAAGCCTCCGTCATCCGCTGCTGCTGCTCCTCCTTCGTCAGCTTCAACCCCTGGAGGCGGATGCAGTCCAGCAGCAGCTTTTCCACCTTATAGAACATATTGAACGCGGCGAACGGATCCTGGAATATCGCCTGGAACTCCTTCCAATACGCCCGCCGCTTCGCATGCGAACGCAGATTGCGGGGCCGGCCCTTATAATCGATGCGCCCCGCCGACTCCCGCAGCAGCCCCATCATGATCTTCGCGAGCGTCGTCTTGCCGCTGCCGCTCTCTCCCACGATCGAGATGATCTCGCCTTCATGAATCGCGAAGTCGACCTCCCGCACCGCCGCCGTGCGCTGCTTGCCATATCCGAATATTTTGCTGACCCGCTCACCGCGCAGCAGAACTTCGCCGCTAGTCTTTGTCACTGGCATACCACTCCCTTAGCGTCCCGGCATCGAACAGACAGCGGTACCGCCGTCCCTCATCCAGCCTGCTTGCGATCGGGGCCTCCCTGCATGCCTCCCGCGCGTATTCGCATCGTTCGGCGAAGCGGCAGCCTGTGATCGGCTGCTTCAGATTCGGGGGCGCCCCCGGAATCGCAGACAGCTTATGCCCCTTCATGCCCGCTTCCGGCACGATGATCGAGCCCATCAGCTTCTTCGTATAAGGATGAACCGGATCGAAGATCATCTGCTCCGCCGTGCCCCGCTCCACAATCTGCCCGGCGTACATCACCATAATCTCGTCGGTGACATGGTACAGGAGCGGCAGCTCATGCGTAATAAAGACGAGCGAGCGAATGAATTTGTTGGCGAGCAGATCCTTCAGCAGCTTGACGACGCTCTTCTGCGAAGTGACGTCCAGCGCCGAGGTAGGCTCATCCGCGATCAGGACGGCCGGATTCAGGATCGTCGAGATCGCGATCACCGTCCGCTGCTTCATGCCGCCCGAGAGCTCACTCGGGAACGCATGCAATACCTTTACCGGCAGATTCAGCGACTCCAGCCGTTCGGCGGCCAATGCCTGCACCTGCTTCCGGCTCAGCTCGGGCCGGTGCTCCTTCATCACATCCTCGATGAAGCGGATAATCCTCTGCGTCGGATTGAGCGCGTTCATCGCCGCCTGTGGAATATAAGCGATGCTTCGGCCCAGTATGCGGGTTCGCAGCTCCTCCCGGCTCAGCTTCATGATGTCCGTGCCGCCGATCGTGATCGAGCCGCTGCGGTAATGCAGCGGCGGAGCGTAGAAGCCCATCAGGCTGAGCGCAAGCGTCGACTTCCCGCAGCCGGATTCCCCCGCGATGCCCAGCGTCTTCCCTTCCTCTAGCGCAAAATCAACCCCGTCCACCGCATGCACTTCCTCCTTCAGCCGTGTCCGGTAATACGTTTTCAAGCCGCTCACTTCCAATATCGGTGTGCTCATAGTCAGCTCCTAATTTTCGGATTGAATATTTCATCCATTCCGGTATTCATCAGATAGAGCGAGAACGTAATGATGGCAATCGCGAACGCCGCCGGGATGAAGGCCCACCAGGCGCCTGCCACCGGCGCCTCGAACACGAGCGCCCAGTTCATCAATATGCCGAGCGAGATCGTGTTGTACGGGCCCAGGCCGAGCATGCTGATCGACGCCTCCGACAAGATGCCGGACGCGGTCTGCAGGACGAACGCCATCACGACATAGGAAGCGATGTACGGCAAAATCTCGAATACGATAATGCGTGAAGTGTTGTGGCCCGATATTTTGGCGATATGAACATGATCCCGGTTCCGCAGCGACACCGTCTGCGCCCGGACGGCGCGCGCCGTCCACGGCCAGCTTGTGATGCCGATAATGAGCGCCGTCACGAGCGAGCTGCGCGAGTCGATGCTGACAGAGACGAGAATGAGGATGATGAAGGACGGAATGACGATGAAGATATTGGTTACCGCCGTCAGCAGATTATCGACGAGCCCGCCGATATAGCCGGAGCAGAGGCCGATGACCAGCCCGAGGACCGTCGCGCATACGCCCGCAATCAGCCCGACCTTGATCGACGTCTTGATGCCATAGACCAATTGAAGGAACACGTCCCGGCCGAAATTATCCGATCCGAGCAGCAAATCTCCGCCCGGCGGCTGGAACGCGAGCGCGATCATCTCCAGCGGATCGTTCCGGTTGATGAGGGGGTAAATGAGAACGAACAGGACCATAACGGAAAAGGTGACGGCGCCCGCCATGAACTTCGGCGATTTCGTCAAAATGCGTATCGAATGGCTCATATTAACGTTCCTCCATTTGAGCCGCCTTGATGCGGGGATCAATCATTCCGTACACGATCTCGATCGTGAAGTTGGCCAGCAGCACGGAGATGGCGATAAGCAGCGTGCAGCCGGAGATCAGCGGATAATCGAGCTGCCGAATCGCGGTGAACAGCCAGGTGCCCAGACCGGGATAGCTGAACACGATCTCGCAGATAAGCGATCCGCCAATCATCGTGCCGATGGACAGGGCTAACCCGGTGATCTGGGGCAGCATCGCATTTTTGAATACATAACCGGCTACGCGGGCATCCCGTATTCCGAGCAGCTTGCTGTACCGTACATAGTCGGAGTTCAGCTCATAGATGGACATCTCTCGCATGCCGATTGCCTGGCCGCCAATCGTGACGAGCACGATGGACAGGAACGGCAGCGTATGATGCCGCAGGACAGAGCCGACGAATTCGAGACTGAACTGCGGCGCCAGCTGGTAGTCGTAGCCTCCCGAGAGCGGGAACCAGTGCAAGGTCAGGCCGAACAGGTACAGCATGATAATGGCCAGCGTGAAGAACGGAATCGAATTGACGAACAGCGCCGCCGGAAAGATGACCTTGTCGTAAATGCCCTTCTTATAGGCGGCTACCGCACCAAGTATATTGCCGATAATCCAGCCGACGAGAATGGCCGGAAGCTGCAGGCCTACCGTCCACGGAACGGCGGAGGCCAAAATCTCGGTTACCTTTTTCGGATACAGCCCGAACGACGTGCCAAGGTCGCCCGCGAACAAATTTTTGACATAAATCAAAAACTGCGTCCCCAGCGGCTGATCGATCCCGAATTCCTGTATGAAGGTCTCGTACACCCGCTTGATCGAATCGCTGTCCGTCATGCCCTTCGTCATCTTCGCCGCAATCATGCTGACCGGATTGCCTTCGATCAGTCTCGGAAGCAGGAAGTTCAGCCCGATAGCAATGATGAAGGTAACTCCATACCAGACCAGCTTTTTGAGAAAATATTTGGAATAGGCATTCAACCGCATCCCTCCTCCGCGCCGTGTATTGGCACATGGCCGCTTCCCTGCCCGGCCTAGTTATGGATCTGGTACAAGGCCTTGATGCCGGCTCCGTCCATCCCAATCTGAGGCGGAATGTTGGTGCCGTCGCCGCTCACCGGGAAGCCCTTCCATACCGATTCATTCACCGTGTGGAATTCCCACGGCCGGTACATCAGCGGAATCGATGGAATGTCCTTCAGCCAGATCTGGGTCAGCTCGGTATACAGCTTCTTCAACTCGGCTTCATCCGAGACAGTCGGGATCTGCTCAATGATGGCATCCGCCCGATCGTTCCGGTACCGCCCCCAATTCCAGAACGCCATCTCGCCCAGCGGAGCGACGCCTTTCGAGTACATAATCGTTCGCGCCCGGTCCCATGGCTGGCTCGGATTCACGCCGCCGGCCGGCGTGTTCATGATGATATCGAACTTCCCGGTCTGGAGGTCGTTCGTCCAGATCGGCGCTTCCGGGAACTTGGTCCGGATCTCGATGCCGATCTTCTTCGCGCTCTGCGCCACAATCTCGAGGGCGGCGTTCCAGTCGGACCAGCCGTACGGGCATTCGATCTCATAAGGCCCGAGCCGGACGCCGTTCAGGACGCGGATGCCGTCCTTCCCCTTCTCGGCCCCGACGCTGTCCAGCAGCGCGTTCGCCCCGTCGATGTCCGTCGACCATTGCAGAGCCCGAATCGCCTCCCAATCGACGTACTTCGCTTCCGCGTCCGTATTGAGGGTGAGCGACGGCTGCATCGGCGCCGAATAGCCGCTTATGGCCAGCTCGGCGATTTTCTGATAGTCGATGCTCATCGCAATCGCTCTTCGCACTTCCGGCTGATCCAGGCCCGGCTTCGACAGGTTGAAGAAAACGGACGGCATCGAGCCCGGCACATAATGCGGCGGATCGGGCAGGAACGTCTTTATCGGCGCTCCGTCCTCCCACATCTTCCATACTTGCGGAATGAACTGCTGCGATACGTCCACTTGACCGCTTTTCAGGGCGAGATCGCCGGCCGCATTGTCCTTGAAAATAATATGCGTAATGTATTTCGGCGCAGGCAGCTTGCCGAACAAGGCCTGGCCCCAATAGTTGTCATCGCGGACAAGCGTTATCTTTTGATCGTTGTAGAAATGCATCTTGTACGGCCCCGTCCCAATCGGATCCGCATTCACTTCCTTGCGCAGCGCCGACAGATCATTGTTCGCCTTTTTCTCCAGCTCCTCCCAAATATGCTTCGGCAGCATCGGGATCAAGACAATGCTGTCGAGAACGGTCAGCTTATTCGGGTTCGAAGGCTTCAGCTTAATCTGTACGGTATTGGTCCCCTCGGCCGTGACGTCCTCTATATACGTCCAGAAGCTGCTCCAGTTAATGTCGTACCTCTTGCCCAGGCCGTACGTATACACGACATCGTCCGCTGTGAAGGGCTGCCCGTCGCTCCACGCGGCCTTCGGGTTCAGGCCGATGCGCAGCGTCAGATCGTCCGTCCATTCAAATTCGGTTCCGAGCAGAGGTTCAATCCCGCCGTCCAGCTGGTTGATCATGAACATCGTCTCGTAGACGAGCTCGCGCGCGCTCCCGTATTCGATCGGAAAAGACGGGTTGCCGCTTAACAGGTTGAAGTTGGTCGGAGGCCCCCACTGCAAGCCGTTCACATACAACGTCTCCTGACGCGGCGTCTCCTTCGCCCCCTCAGCGGGCGTCTTCGGATCGGATGACGGCGGCGGGGCCGCCTTCGAACCGCCTCCCGGGTCGGCGGACTGGCTGACCGGCGGAGGCGTCGCCCCTCCCGTGCATCCGGCAAGCAGCAATAGAGCCACCACGGTTGCCAAGATAGGACGAAATGCGCTGACAAGCTTCATCGGAATCCCTCCATTCTCTCCTGCACGGAAGACACAAGCGTTGCGCCTCTTTATTGGAAGCGATTACAATCAATAGTGCCCTCCGAGATGAACCCATTGTATTCGTTCCCCTTCAGTATTATGTCAAGGACAATTCCCGGCTGCGGCCAAATTGATATGCCGAGTCCATCTTGCGGAAGAACGCGGCTGCGGAGCGCAGCGTTCGCCTTGCTTCAGGCGTTCAACCGGCTGCAACGAAACAGACGGCCGCAGCGTATGGCAGGGCGCATTCTATCCGCCCTGCTGTATGGTTGGCGCGATTCAGCTCTCCGTCCTTTTACGAAGGAAAATCGGAAGAAATGTCTTTCAAATAGTGGACACTATATTACAAAAGAGATAGTCATTTCCCAGCGGCAGATTCCCTATATATTGAATAAAACAAACTGTCCATAACTATATAATGATTTTTTCTTACATCCAAGCAAATCCCCCTTTTGTCCGCTTTGTATAGACAGTTCCACTATTTTTCCATCCACAGAGGACAACATTTTCGCGCCCCGTCTGACACGGCTGCATCGATTTCGGGACGGATCATAACGAAAGACCGCCCTTGCGCGGGGCGGTCTTCCTTCACTCTTGATTATGCGAGATGATCGTCACGCCTTCCAGATGGTCGGCGCGTGCCTTCATATCCTTCGTTAGCTTCAGCCACTCGGTATTGGCCAGCACCCGCTCCGGAGGCGGATCCATCCAGCCGTCCTTCGTCTCTCCGTATGCCTGCTTCAGATGGAGCAGCGCCATCTGCGTCTCCGGGATGGACAACTGCGCATAGGCCGCGTCATCGAACACCAATATCAGTTCGGCATAGGCGGTATTGCGCACATGTCCGATCCAGCTGTTGCTCCCGTATTGCAGGGCGATCTCCTGTCCTCCGACGTTGAACCGCTTCACATCCTTCATCGTCGGGTGCCCGAACAGAAGCGTCTGGCCCGCTTCCGCGTCCGGGAGCGACTTGATCGGATCGGAGCTCCAGACGTCATCACTATTATCGGCCTTGCGAATAATACCGGTTCTGACGACGCTGTCTGCGGTCGTCCGGCTCATGATCAAGATCTGCTTCTCTTCCGTCTCCGTTCTCTTCGCCGGATACCACTCGCTTGCCGCGATAGCATCGCGATGCCGCTCCGCGGCTTGCTCCAATACCGCTTTCTCCCCGAGGAGCAGAATGCCGTTCCGCGGCTCGTCCTTCGTTCCCCCTCCGAACAAGCTGCAAGCGCTAAGTAGGCCGATGGCCAGGATTGCTGCCAATCCTCTTTTCCAATCTCGAACTCCTATAATCACGAATCTATCTTCCTCTCTCTTATTCCTCTTTTTCCCGCATGACAATTCAGCATCCTGCCAAGCGCTCATACCAGGCCCCTGACTTCGCCTTACTTGATTTTCCCGTACAAATGATTCAAATACCGCCAGCGGATAACAAAGAAATAAAGCGTCTGCATCGTAAGAAAGCTAATAAAGATAATGACAGCCGACGTTGCCACGGAAAAGCTGACGAGCTGCTGCAGCGCGATGAAGGCGACACTGCTGTGAATGATGGCGACGCCGATCGGCAGGTAGAACATAAGCAGCAACTGGCGCGTCACCATCTTTTTCAGCTCCTTGCGGCTCAAGCCAACCTTCGCGATCATCCGATACTGCCGCTCATCCCGATCCAGATCGGCGTACAGCCGGAAGTAGAGCAAGCTTGCCGCGAAGGTGAAAAACACGACGCCGACCAGCACACTGACGATCAGCAGCAGCCCGTTGCCCTGCTTCATCTGAAGCCAGTCGAAGATATGGGCTTCCAGCCTGAAATTCTGGTCCGGATGCAGCTTCGAATCCTTCTCCATCTGATCCAGCAGCTGCTGGGAGACGACTTTCGATTTCTCCCAATGGTCGACGACGAACAGGAAGTAAGTTGTGGGAGCACCGTTCACGCCAGGGATGCGCTCGAAGCTCGCGTCGCTCACGATCAGGAGCGTGCTGTATTCCGGGTAGACGATATGCGTTCCCAGCTTCGCAATGCGGAAATCAGCGCTCCATTCCCCTTCCACAATGTCTACCGGCCCGTAGTCTTGCGCAGACGCGTTCTTGTACTGGGTCTGCAAATTGACACTCGTCGGAACGAGCATCCCCTCATCATCGCCTAATGTCTCCATTTCATAGCCGAGCGCGGCAGCCAGGCCGTTATACTCGCTAAGCTTCATGATGAGCAGCCCGTTATCGGAATACCACGGCGCAACGCTGCTCATCCGATACGTGAAATTCGCTTCGGACAACGCCTTCCCGATGGCGGCGAGATGTTCCTGCTCGCGATCGTTGCCTTCATTGGAAATATAGGTAAAGGCATACGGATTCATCATCTCCTGCAAGCCGGGATCGCCAATCGACATCGAAGTTCCGATACCGGTGAAGGCGACGGCCGAAATAATGGCGACCATGAAGAACATGACCGCATTGTCCTTCATCCGGTAGGCCAGCTCCGACAGCGTCAGCAAATTCGTCTTATGAAAATAGAGCTTCACGCGCTTCTTCAACGCACGGATGGCGTACACGCTAAGCTGCGTGAACAGCCAGTAGGTCCCGGCCACGACGAGCGTCACCCCGCCGAACAGCAGCAAGAACGAGAAGATTCGCCCAACGGCGAACATCATGACGCAGTAATAGCCAAGTCCGATCAGAACGGCCGCCAGCAAAGACAGCCATAATGAAGCCTTCGGTTCGGGCTTCGGCTTCTCCTCCGACTTCAACAGCTCGACCAGTTGCTCCGTCTTGCGGATGCGGGACGTAAACAGCGCGATAAGGAGGAACAGCACCAGGAAGGCGCCGGCGGTCGTCCAGATCGCCCGCAGCGGAATGTAGAAGCGCAGCCCCTCGTAGATAACCAGCATCTTCGCGCAGATCAACAGCGTCAGCTTCGCGAAGATCAATCCGACCGCGATACCGGTCACAATGGCGGCGGTGCCGATAATCATATTCTCGACGAAGATAAGCTGCCTTAGCTGCCGGCGCGAGATGCCAAGCACGAGGAGCAGCCCGAATTCCTTTTTGCGGTTTTTCAGAAACGCGCTCACCGAATAGAACAAATAAATAAACGAGAATACAAAAATCATGACCTGCGAAATTCTCATCCCCATCGTGCTGAGTACGCTCATCGTCTCGCTTGTCGAGCGGAGCTGGCCCTGAAGATCCGGATGGAACAGCAGCAGGGCATAGGTGAAAAAGATCATGACCGAGAACGCGCTGCTCAGAAAATGGGCGATATATGTCCGCTTGTTGCGGACAATGTTGTTATACGCGAATTGGCGAAAATTCATGGCCGTTCCCTCCCAACAGCGACAGCACATTCAAAATCTTCTGGTAGAAGGCAGATCGGCTGTCGCCGCAGTACACCTCGTTATGGAGCCGGCCGTCCTTGATGAACACGACGCGATCGCAGTAACTCGCTGCCACCGGATCATGAGTAACCAGCATCATCGTCGCCTCATCCTCCTTGTTGAGCTGGCTCAGCAGTTCCATGACGTCGCGCGCCGCCTTGGAGTCCAGGTTCCCGGTCGGTTCATCGGCCAGCACCAGCTTCGGCTCATGGATGAGCGCGCGGGCGATGGCGGCGCGCTGCGCCTGGCCGCCCGAGATCTCGTAGGTGCGCTTCTCCATGATGTCGGCGATGCCCAGCTTGCCGGCAATCCGATCGGCCCGTTCCCGCATCTGTGCAATGTCCGCACCGTCCAGCGTCAGCGGCAGCATTATATTTTCCCTCACGGTCAAGGTCTGAAGAAGGTTGAAGGACTGGAACACGAAGCCCAGTTCGCGGCGCCGGAATACGGCCAGCTCATCCATCGACAGGTTGTGCGGTTCTTTCCCGTCGATCCACACCTCTCCCGAGGTCGGGACATCGATAGTGGACACGAGATTGAGCAGCGTCGTCTTGCCGCTCCCGGACGGACCCATAATCCCGACGAACTCCCCTTTTTGAATCGTCAGATCGATATTGCTCAATGCTTCATAAGACACCATTCCCTTATATATTTTGCTTAGGTTCTTGACTCGCAAAATTTCCATCGTGCTTGACCAGCCTCCTTGATTCGATAGCTTGCATCTTTTGGAACGCCCAGTGTCTCGAGCGTAGAAGCTTATGATCCTAGTGTAATCCTGTTTTCCCTTTCGTCCTATTGCTGAATCTTTCAAAAACTCTACACCTTTGTAAGATTCGATCCAAATGATGGTTGATAAAACAAAAAACCGACAAGGGATCGCTCCCTCATCGGTCGTTCAAGTATGAGCGAACGGGAAAATAATCCGGACCGTCGTGCCTTGGCCCTCCTCGGATTCCAGTTCGATCTCATGATTCAGCTTGCCGATAATCTCCTTCGCCAAATACAATCCCATGCCGGTCGATTCTTTATATTTCCGGCCATTCTCCCCCGTAAAAAAGGGCTGGAACACCCGCTTCACATCCTGCTTCGGTATGCCGGCTCCGCGATCCGTCACTTCAAGGACGACGGCCCTCCCTTCCGTATAGGCGGTTGCGGTTACTTTCGTGCGGCTGCCGGCCGAATACTTGATCGCGTTCGTGACAATCTGCTGCAGGACGAAGCGCAGCCACTTCACATCCGTCTCGACCGTCAGCTCCGGATCGATCTGAATATCCGGATAGACATAGCTGCGGATGAAATAACGCTTATTCTCATGCACGACCTCATGAACGATGTCGCGCAATGATTTCTTCTCCACATGGAAGTCATGCTCGAACGTATCGAGCCGCGCCATATAAAGCACCATTTCGAGCCCGCGCTTCATCTGATCGGCTTCCTCCGAGATGCTGGCAAGCTTCGGATCCTCCGCATCCTGCGTTATCAGCTCAATGACCGAGAGCGGGGTCTTCATCTGATGGACCCATTGGTTCATGAAGGCCAGATGCTCCTGCTGCTTCCGCTCCCACACCTTCAGCTGCTGTTGATAATAGCGGTATTGGTGATCGATGGTCTCGTCCACCGCCCGGGACAACGGAGCCGCGTCCGCGAGCTGAATCGTGGAAGTCAGCGAAGCCGGCGGATCGGTCAGCCGCTTGTACATGAGCCGATGAGTCGCGTAGCGGTACCCGAGATACAGGGCGAAGACGAAAAGGCCGAGGAACAGCGCATACGCCGCAGTCAGCGGACGATCATACCCGTCATACCAGAAGACCAGCAGGACGAGCAGCAGCTGGAGGCAGGTGAATCCGGCCAACGGAAGATGCTCACGCCAGAACAGATTCATAGGGCTTGCTCATCCTCCCAGGTCACGTTCAGCCGGTAGCCGACGCCGCGCACGGTCTCCAGGGCGTCACCGATGCCGAGCTCCGCCAGCTTCTTGCGGACCCGCGTAATATTGACGCTTAGCGTGTTGTCATCGACGAACGAGTCATCCCACAGCTTGTCCAGAATCAGCTCCCGGGTGACGGCGCGGGGACAGCGCTCCAGCAGCGTCTCGACCAGAATCGCTTCCTTCTTCGTCAGCATAATCGTCTTCCCGTCCAGACGCAGCTCCAGCCGCTCGGGATAGAGCGCCAGCCCGTATCGTTCCACCGTGCGCTCGTCCGCCTTGACCGCATAATCGCCGTATACCCGCCGCAGCGTGCTGCGAATCTTCGCCAGCACGATCTCCGAATGGAATGGCTTCGTAATATAGTCATCCCCTCCGTTCTCTAACGCCATCACTTGATCCATCTCTCCGCTTCGCGCCGAAATGAACAGGATCGGACAGGTCGAGACGGTGCGGATCTGGCGGCACCAGTAGTACCCGTCGAAGCTGGGCAGATTGACGTCCAACAGGACGACATGCGGCTGAATGTCCTTGAATTGATCGAGCACCCGATCGAACTCTTCGACGATAATGCCTTGGTCGCCGTATTTTTCAATATGAGATTGCAATAAGTGCGCGATTTTCGGATCGTCCTCGACGATCATGATTTTATACAAGTTCAATGCTCCTTCCTTCCATGCCGCGCGGCCCGTGCCGGGGCATTTGCTTGCAATTCGCTCCGAACCAAGAATGAACCGAATGTAGCATATACGGGGCGAGAAATCAATCGGCCGCGCCCCGCCTTGAGACTCTTTTCGGCGGCCGGAGAGGCGAACTTACTTGACAACATCGCCCATTTTGGAACATGATATGTGAGTCTATTATCTTATCAATATTCCAGTTGAAGTTATTAATCGGAGCGAGAGGTAGAACGATGCATAACCTGAGTCCCTATATCACTATGAAGCGGTCGGAATGGGCCCGCTTGAACGGCCAATCCCATCTGTCGGTGACCGCCGAACAGTTCAATCAGCTGAAGGGATTGAACGAGCGTATTGCCCTGGACGAACTGGAGGAGGTCTATCTTCCGCTGGCGAAGCTCCTTCATATCTACGTGACCGCGGCGCAGCATTTGAAGGCGTCGTCGTCTTCCTTCCTGGGCACCGCCACCGAGAACGTTCCTTATATTATCGGAATTGCCGGTAGCGTCGCCGCAGGGAAGAGCACGACCGCCCGGCTTCTCCAAGCGCTGCTGTCCCAATATGATGAACACCCCCGCGTCGACATCGTGACGACGGATGGCTTCCTGTACCCGAACCGGACGCTCGAGGAACGGGGCATGATGAATAAGAAAGGCTTTCCCGAGAGCTACGACACGAAGCGGCTCCTTCGCTTCCTGATGGATATCAAGTCAGGCGTGAGCGAGGTGCATGCGCCGGTCTATTCGCATCTGTCCTATGACATCGTGCCCGAAGAGCGCATTGCCGTGTGCCAGCCGGATATTCTTATCGTCGAAGGCATCAACGTGCTGCAGGTCAGCAAGGAAGCGAGCGTGTTCGTCAGCGACTTTTTCGATTTCTCCATCTATGTCGACGCGCGGGAGCATGACCTGGAGACATGGTATATTGAGCGCTTTCTCCTGCTGCGGGACACCGCCTTCCGCAATCCGGATTCCTACTTCCACCGCTATGCCGGCTTGACCGAGGAAGAAGCGGTTCAGCGGGCGAAGAACATCTGGCGGGACATCAATCAGGTCAATCTGGTCGAAAATATACTGCCTACCCGCTACCGCGCCAAGCTCATATTAAGCAAAGCCGCCGATCATCGGATCCGCGACATTCTTCTGCGCAAATAACATCATGAGATGACTCCCCGGATGTTCATCCGGCCAGACAAGAGCAGCCCGCTTCAAGGGCTGCTCTTGTTGTTCAGAGCGGCCGCCCTTCCGGCGCCAAGCTCCCGCCCTATGCCCCGGCTGGCCAAATCCGCTCCGCCTTCGCTTCTGTCCGGCACGCTCCCTGCCGCGGGCTGCGGCGAATACCCGAATGCCCGCGTCCGCCTCCCGCTTTTTTTGCAGCAGGCGCGGATTTGTATTATGATCGTACTCATCATTCGCATGTTGCGCAGGAGGCTTGGACCATGTTTGATCCTACGATTTTCGACAATCTGAAGGTCGTGCTGGAAGGCAAAATCTATGATATGGATCAGGAAGGAGAATGGCTCGTCATCGGGCGGGAGGATCTGATCGATCTCGCCGGGTTCGGGCGGACCTTCCGCATGCGCGTGCAGCGGCCCGGGGAGACCTGCACCGCCGTATTGACGCTTGCGAGCGGATTGGCCGATTTCGCCGCCGAGCTGCGCGGCCTGCGGCTTGTCGGGGAAGAGCCGGGCGCCCGGCTGGAGCTCTCCTTCGAGCTGGCGGGCGATTATACGGCGCGGGCGGGCGAGATGGGAGAACGGTTGGCCTCCATCTGGGGCGGCGCCGTCATCATGCGGCAGGAACGGACGATTCCCGTCCCTCCTCGGATCGGGGCAGCTTCTCCCGCCGCGGACGAAGGGACGCATCGCATCGTGCTGACGTTCAGTCAGCCAATCGATGAGCGTCATCTGGGCGAGCTGGGCGCCCTCGTCATGCAGACGCTCGATTCGCTTCGGCTTCTCGGCGAATAGCCTGCAGGGGGCGTTCATGCCCCCCCATTCGCGGCCGCACAGGCTCAAGTCCAAGGAGCGAGCCGCTGGCCGGATCGCCAGAGCCAATCGCGGCGATTATGAACAGGGCGGAGCTGCATTGTTGCGGCTCCGCTCTGTTCGCATGCAGATGGCATGTTATTTGTTCTTCCATTTATACAAGGGGTAATAATAGCCGACTTCCCGTCCCATCAGCTCGCATAATTTGACTACGCGCTCCGGGTTCGGCACGCTGCCTTCGAATACCCATTTCTCGGCCGTCCGCTGAGTCACGCCGCAATACCGGGCGATGTCGGCCGTTCGCAATTTCAGGCGGATCATATCCTCGTAGAGGCGCTTGTCGTTCAAGCCGCTTTTGAGCTTGCGCTGGATCGGATACTCCCGGAACCCTTTCGGCTCGGGCTTGCGGCGCATCGCTTTGCAGCGCTGACATAAGTATTGGGATGATGCATTCCCGCACTGTGCGCATAGTCCCTTGCGTCTTCTCTCTTGCCTTAGCTGTCTCATGGATGTTTTTGCACAAAAAGACATGATGCCCATTGCTCCTTACAACGAAATAATTCAGCAGATTCTGCCAACTGACGGCTGTCTGTACTGATATTAAATGGATTTCGCATGCGGGACAACCGACAAATGCTGACAATTGCGGGCATGCCTTCAAACGCCAAAAAGCGGCTGCCCAAAGGCAGCCGCCGTAGAATCCGTAGAATAACCGCATCATGTATGCGACCGGAAATTGTATGTTCTAAGCAAAAGAGAGGATGGAGGCGGGAATGGGGCTGCGGGACGAGCCGCGAAAGAGGGTTGAAGCGCGGGACTTGTCTCCCAGCGAAGTCCTCATAACGACTCGGTTTCTCAAAACACGTTGATTCAGCAGGCAAAATCCTGCACAAATACAGCAATACCGTAGGGACGACTTCACCAGAAAGGGAATCCTGTAAAACTGCAGCAATTTCACACGTTTCTCTTCGACTCAGCTCAAAAGGGCCTAAAATGATGTAGCTGTGCAGCATTTCCTCGGAATGTGGACTCATTGAGCCGAAATTCCTGTAAAATAGCAGCAATTCCCTCCACACGTGAAAACCCCAGGAGATTATGATATCTCCAGAAGGCGATGACGCTCTGAATGCCAAGTTTCGATTAGGCAGGTAATCAACCCTCGCAAAAAACAGGGGTTTTCCAACAGCCAGAAGTGTGCGGGAAATTACGCTATTTCAGCCGCTCTCGGATGCCATTCCTGCAATAGCGCATCATTTGCGCCCATTTTCGCTTTCCATCCATGGGTATGGCTTTATATTCATGTCATTTTGCAGCCAGTTGGGCAACGGAATCAACGTCACCATTAAGATGACATTATTCCTGCTGACGGGCCACGCAGAACAGCGCAATCCAGATCAAAGCGAATCCAACCACTTGCGCCACGGTCACGACCTCCTGAAAGACAAGCCAGTTCACCACCATTCCGACCAATGGGAAGGACAGTTCCGCGAGCGTCGCATAAGAAGCCTTCGTGACGGCCAGGCCCCGGTAATACAGCAGCAAGCTCAGCAGACCCGGCAGCAACACTTGCAGCAAAATGTAGAAGGCCAGCTTCCCCCACTCGCCCGAGGGGATGTCCCAGCTCGGATGTTCGCTCCAGGTGATGACGAACAATAACGGCAGGCCAAGCGCGAACCGGAGTGCCGTAACGGTCTCATACTTCATATCGTTCAGCAGCAATCGCCCCATGACGGTCGAACCGCCCCACAGGAATGCGGCGCCGAGCGCGAGCAAGCTGCCTACGCCGATGACCTCGCGCACATGCCCGATCGGCAAAGTCCAGCCGAACGTGAGCAGATAGGTGCCGGCTACCGCCAACACCAGCAGCAGCCCGAAGCCGCGCGGCAGTCTCTCCCGCAGAAGAAAGCGCGCCAGCAGGATGGCGAACAGCGGCTGCAGCTTCTGCAGCAGAAGGACCGCGTTCGGATTGCCCATCACGAATGCGTCCGTGAACATAATGGTCGCGATGACGGATCCGCCCCAGGACAGGAAGAGCAGCGCCACAAGATGCCGCCAGGTAATGTTCTTCAGCTCATGGCGGTTCACCCACAATACCGGCGCCGCGAACAGCAGCAAAATAAGATGTTCAACTAAAACGATCTGTGTGGATGTCAAATAATCCAGCACAAAGGTGCGGAAGACCGGTCCGATCCCCCACAGAGCGGCACCCAGCACGACGTACCAGATCCCTCTAGATGCGCGGGCAGCACCATGTCCCGGCTGCAATGCTTCGTCCATATTCAATAACCTCCACGGTCGTTGAACAGGATCTAGGCCTAAGAAGACTTACTTCGCCAATGATCATATGTGGTTAAGATGACAGACAACATATACCACGTGAATCGGGATAAGCGATCTTCTTCCATCCGGACTATACCGTCGGCTTTGGCTTTGCACCAAATCAGTCGCCGCTTAACAGCGGCGAGTCGCGGGCTCGGGCTGGACAACAGCGCCTTACCGCCGGTCAGGAATTCCACCTGGCCCTGAAGATCCTCATTCAAATCATTCGTAGGCATGTCCCTCGCGGGTGTCATGCCCCGTTCTTCATTATAACTTGAATTATCCGCACTTCAACTGAAAATTTCGTGTCAGTCCAGAGACGCAAAAGGGACACGCGCATCAGAACGCGTGCCCCTCGGCAGCATATCTTGTCTTATAAGTGCATCATGACGGCAACTCAGCCCGCTTATTCGAGGAAATCCTTCAGCCGCTTGCTGCGGCTCGGATGTCTTAATTTGCGGAGCGCCTTTGCCTCGATCTGCCGGATTCGCTCGCGGGTCACCCCGAATTCGTGGCCTACCTCTTCAAGCGTCCGGGTACGCCCGTCATCCAGGCCGAAGCGGAGACGCAGCACGTTCTGCTCCCGCTCGGTCAGCGTGTCGAGCACATCCTCCAATTGGACCTTCAACAGCTCATACGCCGCGGCGTCCGCTGGCGCGAGCGCCTCCTGATCCTCGATGAAATCTCCGAGGCTGGAGTCATTTTCGTCGCCGACAGGCGTTTCGATCGAGACCGGCTCCTGGCCGATCTTCATAATCTCCCGCACTTTATCCGGCGTAATCTCCATCTTGACCGCGATCTCTTCCGGCGTCGGTTCCCGGCCGAACTCCTGCAGCAGCTCCTTCGAGATCCGGTTGAGCTTGTTAATCGTCTCTACCATATGAACCGGAACCCGAATCGTCCGTGCCTGATCCGCGATCGATCGCGTAATCGCTTGGCGGATCCACCATGTCGCATACGTGCTGAACTTGTAGCCCTTCGTGTAGTCGAACTTGTCCACGGCCCGCATCAGGCCCATATTGCCCTCTTGAATCAGATCGAGCAGCATCATGCCGCGCCCGATATACCGTCTTGCAATACTGACGACCAGACGGAGATTCGCCTCCGCGAGTCTCTGCTTCGCTTCGGCATCCCCCTGGACGACCCGCTTGGCCAATTCGATCTCTTCCTCTGCGGACAGCAGCGGTACGCGCCCTATCTCTTTTAAGTACATGCGCACAGGGTCATCGAGTTTGATCCCGGGTGGCAGCATCAGGTCGTAGTCCTGTTGATCGTTCGTAAGCATCCAATCCCCCCTGTAACCCGCTAGCTGGAATGTATATATTATTCTTGACACAATATGCCGAATGTGCTAAGATCAAAAATAAATGTGCACATAAACAATTGGCAACGGATAGTTTATCATACTTTCGTGACAGTTTCAATACATAATTCAAGAAGTGATTGCTTTTCAATTTCTGGCATTCTCTATTTTCCTTCATTTTCGTGTGGATTGCAAATGCAGCTTCTCGTCGCGGGCGGGAAGTTTTTTTGATCCCTGCTGCAAATAGTACGCCAATCAGCCCCCATCTATTCGTCGGGAACGGAGAACAGATGGGGGCTTGCCGATTAGTATGAAGTTATAAGACCGCAGCATGGACGAAATAAGCGTGTTCGTACGCATAATAGCCGTCCGACCGGTTCATGAAGTACCGCTCCTGTATCGCCTCCGGAGACAGCTGCTCCCGCAACTGCAAGCCGGATTCACGCAGTTGCCCGGCGATGGAAGCCGGATCCAGCCCGGTCAGCATTGGCTCCCCGGCATATCGGAGCATCTCCTGCATCCAGTTCACCCGATAGGCGGCCCGATCCGGCAGGAACGCCTCCGTATCCCAATAGTCGAATACGATCTCGCTGCCTTCCGGACAGATCCCGGCAATCATGCGCAGCGTGGCGAAGGCATCGTCCTGTGGCAAATAATGGATCACGCCCAGCCAACTGACGAAGCTCGGCGCCCCTGAATCGAAGCCCGCAGCGCGAAGAGCCTCGTCCAGACGCTGCCGGGTCAGATCGACCGGCACGAACCGCGCATTCTGCGGGATGCGCCATCCCAAGCCGGCCAGACGTTCTTGCTTGAAGGCCTGCGTCGCGGGATGGTCGACCTCGAATACGTCCAATCGATCGGCAAGGTCCTTCCGCCTCCACAGAAACGTATCCATTCCTGCTCCCAGAATGACGTATTGCTTGACTCCCCGGCTCATCGCCTGTTCCAGCATTTGCTCCGCGTACTTGGCCCGGCTAAGGAACAGCGAGGTCGGGAAGTAATCCCGGACCATGCAGGCTACGGCGGCAGCCCGATCCGGCATAGCTGCGGCCTGGTTAGGCATCGCTGCCTCCAATGCTTTCTCCATCGTCGCTTCGAACGCGGCTAGCTCCTCCTCGCTCAGCAGCTTGCGAGCCCATTCATCCCGCAAAATAGCGGGATGATCATGCGCGGCGTGATGACCGCGCAGGAAGGCGGACATCAGGGCGGAACGTTTGATTTGGCTTACTTCCATGGAAAACCGGCCTCCCTATCGCGAACCCAGGATTGGTAACTAATTACAAGATACCACATCGCGCACCAATTGCAACCATTACATTAACGCAATCCCGTATCATGGAACCGGTTCTCGATCGTCTCCTTCATCAAGCCGCGAATCGCTTCAATTGCATTCTCCTCCGCCTGCTTAGCTTGTGCGAATAACGGTATCTGCCCGCCAAGAGCTCCCTGTCCCGCACCGATAATATCATTCCATATTCGGGACACCTCCGAATAATGCGCGGCGATTCTGCCCGAATCCGGCAGCACGTGTTGCAGTTCGTTCATATACTGCGCAATATCCCGTTTGTATCCGGCATAGGCACGCAAGACGCTCCAAGCCTCCGCCGGAGAATAGTCCCCGCTCTGCAGCGCGGCCATGATAGCGTCATATGCGCGGCAGCCGCAGGCATAGTCCGGTTCCGGGAGCATCGGATCATGCGCCTCCCACTTAAATACCGCCTGAATCAGCGATTCTTTATAGACGTCAACCGGATCGGCGGCGACTTGGCTTTCAAAAACCTGCACATACCAGTAGGGCGACTCATTTCGCCCGAACTCGTCATAAGACATCACGTTCTCCTCCCTGCCGCTTCCATCCGCATAATACAGCAGCCTGCGCGCGTCATCATATCCGGTCGCGATCACGAAGCGATCCTTCCAGAACACGCCTCCCCTCCCTTTATCAATCGAAGAGGCCAGCAGCGACACGGCTCTCTTCTGGTAGAGCGGAAACGTAGCCTGGAAGGAAAAGCCGGCATGCTGGCTTGTCGTTACACCGATGAACTCCCCGGCGACAAAATGCTCCGCCATCCAATTGTACGCCGTCGCCGACTCCTTCGTCAGCCTTCGATTGACCGTGAAGCGGAAGCAGGACGCCGTCATCCCGGCAAGCGTCGACGGAGAACAGTCAATCCATCCGGCATGAGCCAATATCGCATGCATCGCCTCTATGTAGGAACCCGACGCGCCAGACGGCCGCAAGCGGTTCAGCCTTATCGAAGCCATCCTTCCTCCCCCTCCTTCATCTTGGGATATGGAATCCCCATCGCGGGATCGTCTCCCTTTTCGGATCCGGATATTGTCCCGACAGTTCGCGGAACAGCTCAATCGCTTCCCCGTCCAGCTTCTTCGCTGCGGCGATCGCATGCTGCAGGGACGCAAGCCGCTTCCGCTCGACTCGTCTAGCTCCGCCCTGCACGGCGATGCATTCCGACGCATCCGCCAGAACAGAGATGAGCCGGTCATAGATGGGAACGGCCTCGCCCAAGCCGGGCAAGCTCCCGCCTTCGTCATGCAGGTAGGAGCGTATCTCGCGCCGGGATTGAATATACGAGTCGATAATATAGACGGCGCCGTATTCGTCATAATCCCCGTGCCCCAAGCCGCGAATGAGAAAATCATAAGCCAGCTCGCCGGAACCAATCTCGGTGGACGGCAGCGTCTTGTATGGGGTCTCCCACTCCTGGACGGCTAGCCGCAGCGATTCCAGCACCTGCTTCGAGCGGTCCACCGCCACCTGCTCTCCCACCACCTCACAGTGCCAGAACGGGGTGACGTTCAATCCGAAGTTGTCATAGAGCAGGATTTGACTGTCCTCTGACCAACCGTCCTGTATGTAGAAGACCCGATCTTCATCGTCATAGCCGTGGATGACGCCGAATTCCGGGATCCAATAGATGACGCCCCGCCCCTGATCCAGACTCTCCTTCACCCATTGTACGGCATCCTGCTGGTAATAGCGGAACGAAGGATGCCTCGTTCTGCCTCCATCACTTATCGTAAAAACACCCAGGTTGTCTATCGCCGGATAATGCTCGCTCCCCCACTGCCCATAGGCCGTAACCGACAGGGGCAGCAGCTTCTCATGGACAGAGAACTTGAACGCCATCCCGCTGAGTCCGGAGAGCAAATATTTCGGGCCGGCGAACCCGTTGGCCGCCGTCAAAATCGCATACAAGCTGTCAGTGAACGACTTCGATTCCCGCTTCATCCGAATTTGCTCCAAATAGATACTTGACACCGTGTCCCTCCCTTGCCGATGCATCGGCTTCCTTCCCTTTCCACAGCTTACTGCCCTTGTTCCTCCAACCGGGCAGCGATGCGCCCGCATCGATCCCGCAGCTTCGCCTGCAGCCATTTCGGGGACAGCAGCCGCTCCCACTCCGCCACGAGCAGATGCTGCATGAAGGAGTCCGGGTCATAGAACTCGATTTCGTAAATACAATCATGCACGGGGCGAATCGGGTAACCGTGCCACGACTCCCCATCCAGCGGACGTCCCGTCTCGATGCGGGCCAGATAGGGCTTTCTCTGGGGTATCGGCGCGTCTTCCCACTCCGTGCGTTCTATCGCGTCCAGATCGAATCTCTCTGCCGTCACCTGCATATGGAGAATGCCGTCCAGCCGGAAGGCGCGCTTTCTGCATGACCGTTCGCAATAAGCCGTAATATAGTCCGAATTATAATTTGAAGTAAAATGAAGCGGCCGGATCGGCAATTCCGCTTCTTGGCCGCCTTCGCGGTAGCGGATCTGAACAATGCGCCGCTCCCGGATCGCATGGGACAGCAGCTGCCAATGCTGCATCCGCTGCGGATGAGCGGAGAAGATCGGCAGGCGATGCTCCCCAACCTCCTCCGGCGGCCCGGCGAAGCGCTCCAGCACATGGGCAATGCGCTGCACGACAGCCGCGTTCTCATAGTTATATTGACGGTACCGATGAGCCAGGAATCTCAACACGTCCTGTTCTTCTTCCGTAATGTACAGCAGCGGCAGCATATACGCCTTATCCTCATAAACATAGCCCCGGTGCTTGGCCACATACAGCAGCGGAGCGCGGAGCGAGACTTCCAGATACTCGATATCCCGCTGCGCCTGCCGCCTCGAGATTTCGAACCGCTCCGCCAGCCTGCTGCTGTTCGGGTAGAGCCCTGCCCTGATCTGCTGATCGAACCATTGAATCCGGTGCATATTGCTCATATTCTCCGCCCCTTCCTTCCGTCCGCTGCCGCGGCTTGAGCCCGGCTTCTTCATTACAACATTCTCGCTCAGCCTGGCGCAACCCTGCGCTTCATGACAACACCCGCTTCCTAAGTCCGAGGAAGCGGGTGTCCTGCTCCGTACGCTATGACACGCCGGGTTGGCCGGAAATCATATCAATCTTGGACTGCGGCGCATTCCGGCAGTACTTGCACACTTGATATGTACTGCCGGCCGTATTTGTCACGGAGTAGAGAAGCTTGATGCGCGTGCTGCTGCACATCGGGCACGTGCCCCGGCCCCGGGAAGGCAGCTTCCATAACGCTTTGCCGCGCTTTGTTTTTGCCATCTTTGATGCAACCTCATTTCATTTATCCTGTTATTATTGGTGATGCACCCCCATTATAGAACGGGCGGTACGACATAAAATGTCGTACCAGTTCCCGAAAATAAGGGCACCGGCGCCGACGTAATAGGCCCTTCCCGATGTCCTTGCTTGATGCCGGGCAGGATTGCCGCCCGCTATCGTATAGGGCTCCACATCCCGGACGACTACCGCCTCCGCGGCGATGGAGCAAAATTTTCCGATGATCAGCTTGGTCCCGACCGCTTCATATTGGTACAACACCTGCTCCTCGAACGATTCTCCGTTCCTGGCATCATAGTACGACTATTCCCCTGCGGCGATGTTGGGCATCGTAATGATGTTGCGGATGAACTGCACATTTTTATTTCCGGGGATCGGATACTTGTGTTGCGGGTTCGGTCCTGCCATACTCATATCATCCTTTCAGGGACTCGATTTGAACATGCGCCGGAAAGGGAGGTCCTCATAAAAAAACCTCCTTATCCGATCATGGATAGGAGGTTGCCATGCATGCGCACAGAGAAGCTCCGCTTCCTGAGCAGAGCCGTTCTCGTCCCGTATGGAGGCAAAAGCCCAGACCAATCCTATCCATAGCATTTCGCATTCTTCCTTCTGCGGAGGATAGGACTAGCAGATCATTGGCTTCTGCTCACCCTTTCATTCCTATGTCATTTTATTGTATCGCAGGTTCCATCTGGAATTCAATAGCAAATGTGATCTCAACGGATGAATACGCCTTCCCTCTGCGGCCCGGATGAATCATGCTTACTTTTTATCCGACAGCACGATACATAAGGTAGCGATCGGGCCAAGCAGCAAAGACAGCAAGAACCAGTTCAAGCCGCTCCGGTTCTTCCCCTGTGCCAATCCGGCGTTAATCAGAGCCAACGTGCCCCAGCCAACGAAATAGCCTTCATTAAGCATAGTCCACCTTCCTTGATCCATTTGGTCCAGCTTATCATTTGTTTTTCGTCTTGTCAGGATGCCATATACCCTTACTCTGCTTGGACGCATCAAATCATAAGCAGCTCCCGGATCTCCTCTTCCGTGATAGCGGATAATCCTTCCTGCGTCGGTTCGAGCACTTCTTGAATCAAGTTCATTTTTTTCTGTTGAAGCTCATGCATCTTCTCTTCAATCGTGCCTTGCGTTACGAGGCGGATAACTTGAACGACGTTCTTCTGCCCTATCCGGTGGGCCCGATCGGCCGCTTGCTGCTCGACTGCCGGATTCCACCACAGATCGTACAGAATGATGGTATCCGCTCCGGTCAGGTTCAATCCCGTCCCTCCCGCCTTCAGCGAGAGAAGGAACAGGTCCCGTTCCCCCCGATTGAAGCGGGCGCACAGCTCCACCCGTTCGCGGGCAGGCGTCTGGCCGTCCAGGTAGAAGTGCGGCACGCCTTGCTTGCCCAGTTCCCGCGCGATCAGGCCGAGCATCTCCGTGAATTGGGAGAAGACAAGCATGCGCCGGCCCGTGCTCCGGCACTCCGCGATCATGTCCAGCAATTGTTCGAACTTCGCCGAGCTGCCGTCATAGCCTTCGACGAACAAGGCGGGATGGCAGCAGATCTGGCGCAGCCGGGTCAAGCCCGCCAATATTTTAATCCGGTTCTTCCGGAAGCCGCCTGTGCTCAGATGCTTCACCGTCTCCTGCCGCAGCTCCGCGAGATAAGCCACATAGAGCTTCTTCTGCTCCGGCAGCAGTTGGGAGGCTTGCAGCGATTCGATCTTCTCCGGCAGTTCCTTCAGCACATCCGACTTCATGCGGCGCAGCAGGAAGGGGCGCACCCGCCGCGCTACGGCCTCCCGCGATAGCTCGTTGAATTCCCGTCTCCCCGGGAACAGGCCGGGATAGATAACGTCGCAGATCGACCACAGCTCCTCCAGCCGGTTCTCCACGGGAGTGCCCGTCAGCGCGAAGCGATGCCGGGCCTGAATCGCCTTGACGGCTTGAGCCGTAAGGGTCGCATAGTTCTTGAACGCCTGTGCCTCGTCCAAGATGAGCGTATGGAACATCGTTCCCGCCATCTGACCGATATCCTGGCGCAGCAGCGGGTACGAGGTGATGATGACATCGCTCCGGGACGCATCGCGGACCAGGCGGCTTCTCTCTTCCTTGGTTCCGTCCGCCATGGCGACGCGAAGCTCGGGCGCGAACCGGTTCAGCTCATTGCGCCAGTTGTACATGAGGGAAGCCGGAGACACGATGAGCGCCGGCATGCCGGCTTCCCGGATTTCCGGCAGCGCGGACAGCACGAAGGCAATGCTCTGAATCGTCTTGCCCAAGCCCATCTCATCCGCCAATATGCCGCCGAAGCGGTAATGGGCCAGTGTCTTCATCCATTGAAACCCATACTGCTGGTATTCGCGCAAAATCGGTGCGAGCGAAAGGGGGATGGGGAATTCGAGATGGTCGGGATTCCGCATATGCTCCAACAGCTTGCGGAACCCTTTGCCGAGACGGACCGCCTGTCCGGTGTGCACCGTATCGGCCCATTGAAGTCCGCGCACTGCCGGCAGCCGGAACCTCGTCCCTTGGATATGCTCCTGCCGTATCCCCATGTCATTGAAGAAGGCGATGATTTCCTGGAGCTCGGCGCGATCGAGCGGCAGCAGCGCGCCATTGGGAAGCCGGTGGTATTTTCGTTTTTCTCCGAGAGACTGGATAATGCGGCGGATCTCCGCTTCCGGAATCCCGTCCATCTCGAATTGGAACTCCAGCCAATCGGTGCGCTCGTCGACATCTACCTTTACGGCCGGGCGAACTGGACCGGGATGCAGCCTCAGCTTTACCGCCGTGGTCGCGAATACGTGGACAAGCTTCTCCAGTTCAGGAAGCACCTGATAGAGGAAATCGAACTCCTGCTCTTCATCGGCCAGAAACAAACCTCCCTCCGTCTTCACGAAGGAATTGCGCTCCAGCAGCTCCAGAATTCGCCGCTCCTTCTCGCCGTCCCGGAGCAGAATCCGGCCCTCGCCGCCCGTCTGCTCTCTGCCCTCCAGCGGATTGATGACCATCGTTCCGTAATGGAACTCCAGCCCGGCCAGGAGCCGATCCTTGACCCGATCGAGGTACAGCTTGGCGACAAGCGGCGTCCGCACCATCTGATCGGAGACGGACTGGCTGATGCGGACTTGACCCAGCTTCATCAGACCCGGGATCACCTTCTCCATAAACGGCTCCGCATGCTCCGGCTTGATCGAAATCCGGCTGCTGCGGGTTGCTTCGACGATCCGCTGCAGATCGGCGAGACGCTTGAGCTGCTCCTGCGGCAGGTTCCACAGCTTCCCCTCGGACAGCGCGCATCCATATGCCGTCATCGGTACCACCCGTTCCAGACCTGCTATATCCAGTTGGTACCCTTGCTCCTTCGCCGGCGACTGATCGAAGCCGAACACGAGCGGGAGCGGCCCTTCCGCGACGACGACCCCGTCGAAGCCGCTGCCGCCCTGCATCATCTTAACCGCTGGGGCCGCAATGAGCAGAGGAAGAAGCTCTTCCCACACGGAGGAATGAATCAGCAGCTGCCGTTCGGAATCATGCGCCGCCTCCGTATACCTCATATCGCTGTCGAGCATCCGGATCAGAAGCTGGAGGATGGCGTTATTTTCTTGACGGAAGCTGTGGAGCTCCGGATCGTACGTAAAATATCTGGACACCCTGCACGCTTCCCGGTGCTCGATTCGCCGAAGCAATTCCTCCACATGCTGAACCTTGTATAAGCGGGACGGGCCGATTCTCAGTTCGATCCCGAACCGGTACTTCTCATCCCTGCAAGGCACGGGCTTGCACATAAATTCAACATCAAGCGCCTCTCTCGCATCGAATAGGGGGCGGGCTTCGCTTGGACGGCGCGGCTTCTCCCCGAACAGCTTCAAAATCCGCTCTCCCGCATCCTCCGCTCCATCCTGCCCGCCATCCTGTTCCTGCTCCTGACCCGAAGCATGTCCATCGCGAAGAGCCATCAGCGCAGCGGCAATATGTTTGCAGTATTGGTCCTCGGGATGAAAGACCGGGCAAGTGCATACGGCCTTCATCTCCTCACCATGCGGGAACTCAACGGAAACATGAAAGATGCGATCGTCTTCTTCGATCGATGCCTCGTAACGCGGCGTATCCGATTCTTTCTCCCTTGCTATCCTCACTTTATGCGATTGGAACAAGACTTCCCCGTCCTCATAGGAGAACCGGCCGCATAGCAACCGAATCATCTCGTCATCCATCTGAAAGCCCAAGCTTTTGCCACTCCTGTCTCTATGTTCTGATCCATATTGATTCCATGTAACGGCCCCGGGCTCGCTTACCGTTCGATCATAATGGAGTTTCAACTGTTTTTCCGGCATCGGTTCCGCATGCCGCGCATCTCACCCATTGCTTGCCGCCAATGCTCCCTCTATTTGACTGACGATGAATTCGAGGAAGTGATGGCCCCTTTGCAGCGGGAACGTTGTCGGTGCCGGGGCCTTCGATAATTTGGTGCATGACGCCATGCCCCGTCAGTCGGAGCAGGCACTGCAAGAATGGGAAGCCGCAAAAGGGCTCAAGGGGTTGCTTATCTTCGGCATTTGCGCAGGCGAACCAACCGCTCTTTTGGATTGTCCACAAAGACTCCGCATGCGGGCTCTTACGTCGCAGGCATCGTAATCCAAAAGCGAGTCCACCCCTCGAACCGGTCAAGGTGAATCGCTCCTCCATGCTTGTCGATGATCTGCTTGGCAATGGACAAGCCCAGACCGGCCCCGCCGTCGCTTCGGCGAGCCCGATCTCCGCGCGTGAACGGTTCGAATATATGGTCTTGAAGCGGCTCCGGGATGCCGACGCCGTTATCTTCTATCAGAATGACCGCCTGGTTCGCTTCCTCCCGCAAGGCAATCCGCACCGTTGTGCCGGGCGGGTTGTGACGCAAGGCGTTCATCAGAATATTGGAGAGCGCCCGATACAGCAGCGTCGCATCATACATGCATTCCACCTTGCGCTCGGGAATATCCAAGTCGAGCGCGAACTGCTTCTGCTCGAATGAATCATACAATTGCGCGGCCAGCGTGCGGACACATTCCGCCAGGTCCCCCCGCTGTTCCTTCATCGGATAATCGGGACTTTCCAGCTTGGCCAGCTCGAAGAAGGTCTGGACCAATTCCCCAAGCAGGAGCGATTTATCATGAATCCATTGAAGATACTTCCTCTGGCTGTCCTTATCCTCGACAATTCCGAAGCGAAGAGCTTCGGCATAGCCTTGAATCGTCGTGATCGGAGTCTTCAGATCGTGGGAGATATCGAGCAGCATGCGCTGCCGGCTCTCCTCCAGTTGGCGTTTATCCCGCTCCGTCCGTTCCAGCCGCGCGGCCATTCGATTGAAATCGGCCTGAATCCGCATCAACTCATCGTACGCTTTCAATTCGATACGCTTCTCATAGCGGCTGTCCGTCACATGGCGGATGCCATCCGCGATGGCGATGAGCGGATTGGTAATTTTGCGGGCGGTCCAGCGGCTGTACAGCCAGACATTCACCACGAAGACAGCCAGGAAAATGCACAGCCCCTGCGCGATCAGCCGGATAAATTGCTCCCTTTGCTTCGGCGTTGCGTGGACGAAGGCGATTTTCTGCGTCAAGTATTTCTCCGGTATTTGGACCAGCAGATGATAGGGCTTGCCTTCCCCCGTCGTAAAGGGAGCAAGCGAACGGTATACCGGCTCGGAGGAAGACGCATCGTCATACATCAGTTCAATCAATTGCTTTTCTGTATATTGACGCGCTTCTCCATGAACCGTCCCCTTCGTATATACGACCTTCAGATTTTCGTCCAGCACCTCGATCCAGCCGCCGAAGGATTCCACTTCATCGGATTCAATCGCCGTGTAATCAGGCCGTGCCAATACGCCCGCTTGAACCTTCTGAACCGTGTCACTCTTGATGTCATTGCTCTGTACGTACAAGTACAGATAGACACAACAGAAGATAATGCCCAATATTAACGAAAAAATCGTATAATTGCGGATGAGCGCGTTATAAATTTTGTTCTTTCTCACTGGATGAATTCCTTTTTGTTCAATTTATAGCCCAAGCCTTTGATTGTGACGATATATTCGGGGCTTCGGGGCTGATCCTCGATTTTGTCCCGCAGTCTGCTAATCTGCACCATAACGGCATTGTCGTCCTCCATATAGACTTCTCCCCATACCGATTCGAACAATTGCTTTTTCGTAAAAATGCGCCCCGGCGATTCCATGAACAGCTTCAACAATTTATATTCAAGCGGGCCGAGCGGAATCTCGTCGCCGCGCTTGTACAGGACGCACTCGTTATGATCCAGCGCCAGCGGACCGAGCACGGTTTGCGCTGTTCCGCGGTGCGCCAAGGCGTCATTTAATTCGTAAGATCGGCGGATGTGCGCATGAATCCGCGCCATCGCCTCGATCGGGCTGAACGGCTTCGAGATAAAGTCATCGGCCCCGAGCGACAGCCCCTTCACTTTATCGATTTCCCGGTTTTTGGCGGAGAGAACGATAACCGGAATGTTGTACTCCGCCCGTATTTTCCCAATCAGCTCGAAGCCGTCGATATAAGGCATCATGATGTCGAGAATCGCCAGATCCACGGGATGCGCCCGCATGAGCTCCCAGGCTTCCCGGCCGTCTGCGGCTTCAAGGACCCGGAACCGATCCCGCTCCAAAAAGACCCGCAGCAGCTCGACAATTTCCGGCTCGTCATCCGCGATCAAAATCGTTTTGCACATAAGGGTTCCTCCGTATCCAATCATTGCACCGAACGTTGCTCTGTAAGGATTATATAAGATTGAGGACAGGTTGCCTACAGGTTGGGAGGCTACAATCAAATATACATCATGAGAAACCGGAGGAAGCAGACAATGAGATTATGGGAAATTGGAGTCATCGCGATCAATTTTGGACTTCTGGGCTGGCATCTGTTCGGCCCGCGGGCCATAAGACGGTACGCCGCGCCGGCCTTGGCCGCCGCCTTCGGAGCGGTCGCGATCCAGCTTGTCGCCGAGGGAGCGCGCTGGCAGATGATCCCGGCGTATGCGTCGCCTGTCGTCCTGACGGCGGCCTTGCTGATGGCCCGGCGGGCCCGAAGAAAGCGCACCCGGCTGGGCCTGACGCTGCGCGCGGCCCTGCTGACGGTCTATTTGACGGCATCCGTGACACTGCCTGCGCTTATGCCCGTATTTGCATTCGAGGCGCCGACAGGGCCATATGCCGTCGGCACGACGCTATACCATTGGACGGATGCGGAAAGGGAGGAAATGTACACATTGGAGGAGGATGACCGCCGCGAGCTGATGGTTCAGCTATGGTATCCGGCTGAGCCGGACGCCCGGCTTGCGCCGGCTCCTTATCTCCGGGATGTGCCCGAGATTACCGCAGGGTTGGAAAAAGCATTGTCCATCCCGGCCATGGCGCTCACTCATTTGGGGCTGGTTCACACGCATGCTCAGCCGGATGCGAGGCTGTCGGGGGCGGAAGAGCGTTACCCCGTGCTCATTTTTTCACACGGACTGACCGGGTTCCGCAATCAGAACACGTTTCAAGTGGAGGAATTGGCGAGTCACGGCTATATCGTGGTTGGCATCGATCACGCCTTCGACGCCGCAGCCACCGTCTTTCCGGACGGACGCGCGGCCTTGATCCGGTTCGCCAATCTGTCCGGATTCCCCGACTTGGACAATCATATCAAGCTGTGGACGGATGACGTCTCCTTCGTGCTTGATCAAGTGGAGGAGCTCAACCGGAGCGATGCGGACGGGCGCTTTACCGGCCGGATCGACACCGCGAGAATCGGAATGTTCGGTCATTCCTATGGCGGTGCCGCCGCGGTGCAGATGCTGATGCGGGATTCGCGCGTGAAGGCGGCCATGAATATGGACGGCACCTTATATGGACAGACTGCTTCCGCAAGCGGGATTGGAAAGCCGCTATTGATCATGAATGCGGACAAGAGCGTGGATAAGGCCCAGTATGACCGGCTGCTGGACAAAGCGATCGCGCAGTCGGGCAAAACGCGGGAAGAGTATGAAGCTTCCTGGAACGAGACCGTGCGCAGGAGAGAGCGAGCGCTTGCAGGAGGAGGCATGTCCCTGCTGATTCCGCACACGGATCATATGAGCTATACCGACTTCCATTTGTTCTCTCCGCTGCTGCGAAGCCGGGGCGAAGATCCGCGGCAAGTGCACCGGATCGTGAACGGGTTCAGCCTTGCTTTTTTCGATCAATATGTGAAGCAATCCGGGGCCGCCCTTGATGAACTAGCTGCCCGATACCCGGAAGTGAATTTTACGGTGAACGGCCATTAACCTGATTGGCCGAACAAAGGGGCTTCCGTATACCGGCAGCCCCTCCCTCCTCGCGCAGCATGTCAAGCTCCGGAGCCGGAACGCGGCCGCAGCATCATTCCAGCCGCAAAGGTTTCGAAGCCGAATCTCTCATCGTACGAAGTCTTCCCGGATGAACAGAACAATTGAACATACAGGCCGGCCTCACTGCATGCGGCTGCCAAGCGGCGAATCAGTTCGCCCCCTATCCCCTGCCGTTGATAGCCGGGATGGACCCCGACCCCGCACAGGTAGGCATTGATGACTCCATCCGTCACGACTCTCCCCGTGCCAACCAATCGTTCCCCATCATACGCATGCATTGCAAACCCGCTTTGAAGAATAGCTTGATGCAAGCTCTCCTTGGACCGCTTCAAAAAATCGTTCCATCCCAAATCTTCATACAGTTGAAATAACTCAAGCTCGCTCGGGGCCGCGCCCAGATCAGATGGATCATATCGAGCCAATAGCTTTCCGCTCTCACGATGTGAAGGTCCGATTGCCGTACCAGCCCTTGAATATCTCTATTATGATGGCAACCATAGGCGCGATACAGCAGCGGATTCAGCGCTCTCTGGACCGCGGATAAGGCGCGATTAGAACTGATCCCATGCTCCATGAGCAGAATCAATCCGTCCGGCCTGCACCAGCCCGCGATCTTCTCCAGCACCATGCGCGGCCGGTCATAGCTGCACATGGACAGCGTCGAGACGATCGTGTCGAACGAATGGGCGGCAAAATCCAACTCTTCAATATCCGCACAGATAAACCGGGCATCCAAGCGAAGCTCCCTCGCGGCCCGCTGCGCTTGCTCCAGCATCGCCGGGCTGAAGTCGGCGGCGGCAAGGTGTACGCCGGGAGGATAGAACGGGAAGTTCGCGCCTGCCCCTGCGGCCAACTCAAGCACTTCGCCCTTCGCATCGCCTAGAAGCCGCTGACGCCATTGCTTTACCTTCGAGCCTTCTCTTTTCTTGGCGTACTGATTCGCTTGTCTGTCGAATATTTGAATCAACTTCTGCTTCTCCATCTCATTCCTCGCTTCTCGAGTAATATATCCCTCATGATTACTCGCCAACAGGCCGGGAATATCCCGGCTTCTCCCAATACGGTCCTCCTTCCGGACCCAGCAGCACCGGCTTCCACCGGTTCGTCCTATCCATCTTTCGAGATACCGGCCTGCCTTTGGGACGTGAGATCCCCTGCCATCAACATCGTTTCATAATGTAGAAGGAATTTTGAATTCATGGTATGATAACCTTGTACGATTTCATAACGATACTTGGAGGTCATCCTTTGTTACTTTACTTTTGATATATATCATCTATCTTAGCAGTTCATATAATTAGGAGATGATATATATAATATATAAGAATTCACTCGATGGCATCACTTCCGATATGTTACAGGGCTTTTTTGCGGATTGGCCGAATCCGCCGACCCCGGACACTCACTCGAGACTATTGCAGCAAAGCAGCAAGGTGATTGTTGCGCTTGATGAGGCTGCGAATCGAGTGGTCGGATTTATTACAGCGGTCAGTGACGGAATTTTGTCCGCTTACATTCCATTGCTTGAAGTGTTGCCGGCATACCGAAATAAAGGCATCGGCAAGGAATTAGTGCGCCGGATGCTGACAGAGCTGGACCACATCTATATGATTGATTTATGCTGTGACGATGACTTGGTTCCTTATTACGACAAGCTCGGAATGACGAAGACCAATGCCATGATTATAAGGAACTATAGAAGGCAATCTGGAAGTTGAAAAAATAAATGCCAGAACGCTTGGACACTGCTCCAAGCGTTTTTTGTATTCAACTGCAACATACCGGGGACGGCCTTCCCATTCGGCTGACAGCCTAGGCCGAAGCGCCATGCCTGCGCAGCACGCCGCGCTCGTCCGCGCTACCTTCCGCCTCCTCGCTGGACTTAGGTCCAGTAGCAATCAAGCCATTAGCCCGTTGGTTAATATTGGAACAGCCGCTATAATAAACACTTACCCAACTATACGATCTATTGGAGGAATTGTCGCGGCATGAATCAACCCGTTGTAAAAGTCAGAACTAGAAAAAAGAGAACTTGGACGAAGATACTGCTATCTTTTATGTCTTGCGCGGTACTTCTGATCGCTGCCGGATTTGTATATGAATATGCAGCCGCCCAACAAGCCAAAAAAAATTATCCCCCGCCGGGCCGGCTTGTCGATGTCGGCGGCTTTCGCCTGCATGTGGAGAAGATCGGTTCCGGGTCGCCGGTCATTTTGCTCGAGGCGGGCAGCAGGGAATCCAGCTTAATCTGGAGAGATCTTCCGGAGAAGCTGGCTGAATTCGCCACGGTCGTCCGGTATGATCGCGCCGGTTATGCCTGGAGCGATCCGGCACGCACCGAGCGTTCCGGAGACAACATAGTGCAGGAGCTGCATACCGCACTCGAACAGGAAGGGATCCGCGGCCCTTACATCCTGGCGGGCCATTCCGCAGGCGGGATGTATTCCCGATTATTCGCCGAAAAGTATAAGGATGAGGTGGAAGGGTTAGTGTTGATCGATGCCCGGCCCGAGAATTATTCCAGGGAGACGGATCCGATTTTTGAGAACGAAGGATTTGACTCGGCTACGGCGGGGATGCCCTCCACATCGGTCATCAAGCTATTGCAAATGTCTGGAGCCCTCCGGCTGTTTCAACATTCGTTGTTGGCCCAAATGCCTGAAAAAGAGAGAGCCTTATTCGTCAATGTGGAGGCTTCATCCCGCTTCCTGGAAACGGCCGAAGAGGAGGACAAACTTTTGGCGGAGGCCGAACAAGCCCTTCGGAACCAGCGCCTTGGCTCCCTCCCGGTCAAAATCATTACACACGGGATACCGAACGACGCCACCGCATTCGGGATGTCGGCCGAAGCGAGCCATAAGCTGGAAGACATTTGGCAGGCGCAGCAGCGGGACATGCTGCGGCTCTCCACCGAAAGCGAATTGATTGTGGCGGAGAGAAGCGGCCATATGGTCATGCATGACGAGCCGGACTTAGTCATTGAGGCGATCAAAAGGATAATCCAAAACCGCGCACAGCAAGGATCTTAGCCTTGCCGCGTCCTCCGGCATTCCGCGGTCCTGCTGCCGTCTAATTCGGCGCCGCCGTCATGTCAGCGCGATATATTCGCGCTTGCGGTAGGCGGTCGGAGACATGCCCATCCGGGCCTGGAAGACGCGCACGAAGGTCGGGTACGATTTGAAGCCGGCCTCGTAAGCGACATCGGTAACCTTCATGTCGGTGCCGATCAGCAGATTGCAGGCATGGGCGGTCCGGTTCCGCTCCAGGAAGGAATAATAATTTTCGCCGACGGCCTGCTTGAAGGCCGCGCTAATATACGGCACGCTGTAACTGAAGCGCTCGGCCAGCATTTCCAGGGTGATGTCTTCCTTGAAATTTTGATAGACGTAGTGAATCACTTCCCACATCCCCCGGCGCTGCATGCCCGAGTAGCCCTCCTGACCGCGTTCCATCCGCTCCAGGCGGTAGCGCTCGAACAGGACGAAGAGCTGGGTCAGCTTCGCCAGGAACATCGTGCGGCTCCACGGCTTCTCCTCCCGGATCTCGTCATACATCTGATGGAGCAGCGGCAGCATCTCCCCCGAGGTGGCGTCGTCCAGCGCGTAGGTGGAATGGACATCGTTCTCCGCATCCTTCAGCAGGCGGTGCAGGGTCAGGAAGGAGTCCCCCGCCCCGAAAAACGCCTTCAGCCCGATCGCGCCAACGTAGAGAACGAGCTCTTCCCCGGGGGGAATGTCTATTTCATGCACCTGATGGGGAAACAGTAAAGTGAAGGTGCCGGGAGCCAGCTCCTTCTCGACCCCGTTGATCCGTTCCGTCCCTCTCCCCCGGATCGCGTACGTATACTCAATAAAATGATGGACATGGGCCGGCACGGCGCCCTTCAGCCGATGTATCTTCAACGTGAACGGAAATTCGCCATGAATCTCCTCGTCGCCATGCAGATTATCCGGAAACATCCCGATCCCTCTTTTCACCCGAATGTGTGCGAAGATCGCATTAAGCTCATTTTATCATTAATAATGAGAGATGTTATAAAATAATGAGAGGTGATTTATAACATTTCGCTCTACAATAAGTATGATAGCCATATTCAATATAACATTCATTCCGAAGGAGCGAACATACATGAGCTTACTCAAGCATGTCCATCCGCTGCAGGGGACGGACTCGGTCTACCCGTATTCGAACGGAAATACCCTGCCGCTCGTCTCGATGCCGTGGGGCATGAACGCCTGGAGCCCGCAAACGAATGAAGCCGCAGGCGGCTGGTACTTCAGCCCGCATCATAACCGGCTGGAAGGAATCCGGCTGACCCACCAGCCGAGTCCTTGGATCGGCGACTACGGCCATATGACGATGATGCCGCAGACCGGTCCGCTCAAGGTATGGGCCCCGGAGCGCTCTTCCTCGTTCCGGCGCCAGGACATGGTCGTGAAGCCGGACTACTTCAAAGTTCGCCTGCTCCGCTACGATACGACCATGGAACTGACTCCGACCGCGCGCTGCGCCAGCATCCGCCTGACGTTCGACCGCCGGGACGGCGCGCGCTTCATCCTGTCGACGTTCCCTGGCGAAGCGTCGATGACGATTGATCCGGACAAGCGAACGCTGAGCGGCTATACGACCGCCAAGGCCGGCGGCACGCCGGACAACTACCGCATGCACTTCGTCATGACGTTCGATTGTCCGGTCCTCGCCGATGCCAGCGGCTTGTCCGATCAGGAATACAAGCCGATCGGCAGCCTGTCCGCGACGGGCGAGCGCATCGGCGCGTATGTCGGGCTCGGCGTTCCCGAGCACGGAACGGTTCAAGTCCGCGTCAGCACCTCGTTCATCAGCGAGGAGCAGGCGCGCATCAACCTGGAGCGCGAGATCGGCGGCCGCTCCTTCGACGACGTCAGAAGCCAGGCGGCCGAGACCTGGGAGAAGCAGCTTCGCGTCATTGAAGTCGAGAGCGAAGATATAGAACGTCTTGACACGTTCTACACCTGCTTGTACCGGACCAGCCTGTATCCGCATGCGATCCATGAATATGACGCGAACGGGAAGCAGATTCATTACAGCCCGTACAACGGCAAGATCGAAGAAGGGCCGCTCTACGCGGATATCGGCTTCTGGGATACGTACCGCACCTCGTTCCCGCTCTACAACCTGCTCTATCCTTCGTTCGTGAACGAGATGATGCAGGGCTGGGTCAATGCCTACAAGGAAGCCGGCTGGATGCCGAAGTGGGCTTCTCCTGGCGAGCGGAGCATGATGCCGGGCACGCTCATCGACGTCTCCTTCGCCGATGCCGTCGTCAAGGGCAATACCGGCTTCGACGTCGAGACGGCGTTCGAAGGCTTGCTCAAGCATGCGATGACCGTATCCAGCGACAACCGCTACGGACGCAAAGGCATGGGCGAATATTTGAAATACAACTATATGCCTGCCGATATCCATACGCACGAGAGCGTGTGCAATACGCTCGATTACGTCTACGGCGACTTCTGCATCGCCCAGATCGCGAAGCATCTTGGCCGCGAGGAGGAATACGGGCAGCTCATGGAGCGCGCGAAAAACTATGCGCACCTGTTCGATCCGTCCGTCGGCTTCATGCGAGGCAAGCTCCAGGACGGCAGCTGGCTGGAGCCGTTCGATCCGACGATGTGGGGCGGACCGTATACCGAAGGCGGCGCCTACCAGAGCAGCTGGGCCGTTCAACACGATCTGCGCGGTCTGGCCGACCTGATGGGCGGACGCGAAGCGTGCAAGCGCCAGCTCGATGCGCTGTTCGCCGCGAAGCCGGAATTCAAGGTGGGTTCATACGGCTTCGAGATTCACGAGATGTCGGAGATGGCGGCGATCGATTTCGGCCAGTTCGCCATCAGCAATCAGCCTAGCTTCCACTTCCCGTACATCTATGCGGCGCTCGGCTATCCGTCCTTGACGCAGCATTGGGTGCGGAAGACGATGGATGAGCTGTTCAGCGCCCGTCCGGACGGACTACCTGGCGACGAAGACAACGGCAGCTTGTCCGGCTGGTACGTCTTCGGCGCGATGGGCTTCTATCCGCTCAGCCCGGGGGTGCCGGAATATGTGCTCGGCACGCCGCTGTTCCGGCGGATGACCGTTCATCTCGAAGACGGCCCGCCGTTCGTCATCGAGGCCGGGAACAACTCGGACGCGAACAAATACGTGGCCGGCGTCCGGCTGAACGGGGCTCCGGTCGAGAAGCTGTATGTGACGCACGACCAGCTCAAGGCCGGCGGCACGCTCTTCTTCGACATGACCGATGCGCCTGGAGAAGACAACTACGATGAGGCGGCGCTTCCATACTCGATGTCCAAGCAAGCCTGATCTCAACTCACACAAGAGTAGCAGCGGAGCCCTCCGAACCGGTTCGGAGGGCTCCTTTTTTGCGGCGCTGTCGTCCCGAAAGCGCATACTTCCCGTTGCATTCCTTCCATGCCCTGGATCATAATGAAATGACAAGGAGGAGATTCCGATGAATATCATTCAATTGACCGAAACCCATTTCCCGGAAGCGATTCATCTGTCGGAATACGCATTTCAATATCAGGTCCCGGAGGAGGAACGGAAAGGAAGACTCGAGCGGCTCAAGCAGCATCGCATCTTCGGCGTCGTGGAGGACGGCGTGGTGGCCGCCAAGGCGCATCTCATCCCCTTTGAGATCTACCTCGAAGGCGAGCCGCTGCGCATGGGCGGAATCGGCAGCGTCGCCACCTATCCCGAATACCGCCGCCAAGGCTATGTCAAAGGGCTGCTGGCTCATCTGCTTGCCGTCATGAAAGAGGAAGGGCAGACGGTGTCGATGCTGCATCCGTTCTCCGTGTCCTTTTACCGCAAATATGGCTGGGAACTGATCACCGATTACTGCCGCAGCGTCTATGCCAAATCCGATCTCGTTCCGCTGCAGCCTGCGCCCGACGGCATCATCCGCCGCTGCACGAAGGCCAGCCATTCCGCCGATCTGGAGCAGGTATACGATCGATTTGCCCGGAGGCATGCAGGCATGCTGAAGCGGAGCACCGACCGATGGCTGCATGCGGTGTACGGAAATAGGTTCGCCGCTGTCTATTATGATGAAGAGAAGAAGCCGCAAGGCTATATGCTCTATGAGGTGAAGGAATCGCGCATGAAGGTGAAGGAATTCGCTCCGTTGAACGGCGAAGCCCGCGTCGGGCTGTGGAATTTCATATGCCAGCATGATTCGATGGTTGATCAGGTGGAGCTGTGGGCGGCTCCGGACGAGCCGTTGAACTTCGCCCTGCGCAACCCGCGCATTACGAGAGAAGCGACGCCGCTTATTATGGGGCGCATTGTCGACGCCGAGGCGTTCCTTGCCCGCTATCCGTTCCAGTGGCAGGGCGTGGACGAGGCGCTCATCCTCCATATCGGCGATCCGTACGCGGAATGGAACAATATCAGCGTCTCGCTGCAGGACGGCGGCATGAAGGTCATCGCCCGCGGCACAAGTCCGGATGCCGATGCGAATGCCGCCGCGGATCATGAATTGCGGTTGTCTATTCCTGCGTTGACTACGCTTCTTTTCAGCTACCGCAGGCCGGACGAGCTGCGCCAGCTTGGCATGCTTCACGGTTCCGGGGCCGCGGTCGCGAAGCTGGAGCGGCTCATTCCCCGTCTTCAGCCGTTCTTTTACGATATGTTCTGAATCATAATAATCGTTGATCCGGCTTGCCGGACATAAGAGAAGCCACCTTCCCGGGGACTGCGGACAGGTGGCTTGCTTGATGCCTATTTGTTTGCTTTGGCGGCCGCCATGGAGGCAAGGGCGGTCGGCACGTCCTGCTTGCTCGCTTCCGACTACCAGACCGGCTCCACGGACATAACGAAATTGCCGTCATGGCGCAATACATTCATGGCCGTCCGTCAAGCCTGCCGGCGCCGGGCGAGCGCAATCATGAGGCTGAACGCGGCCCCGCTGTAAATCAGCGGCCACAGGACGTACCCTATCTTGACATGGACAGACAGCGCCGCATCCTTCATGAACAGGCTGAGCGAGGCATGGGCCGGCGGGAGCAGCCACAGCAGCGGCTCCAGCATCGCGGGCAGCGCCTCGGCCACGGTCCCCTGGGCCGGCGAGAGCGCGATAAGGAGCAAGACGCCCGCAATGGCCATGCTCGTCTTCACCCGGAGCGCGCTGCTCCATAAATAGGCGATGACGATGCCGAGGCAAGCCAATTCGATATGGATAAGCCCGGCATAGAAGAAGCGCGGCAGCCCAACCGGTTCATTGAACTTGTCGAACACAATCGGATACAGAACGGTGAACAGGCTGAGCCCTGTCATGATCAGCAGGCAGGCGGCGATTTTGCCCCATTGATACCGGACAAAGCTGCCCAAATGCAAGATCGTAAGCTGCTCCTGAACCTGGTTCTCCCCTACGAACATTTGATAGGCAACCCAGGCGGCAGTCACATAGATGAAAATTCCGGTGTTCCCGTACGTCTCCATGACCGGATTCGGCTTTACCGAATAATTCATCATTACGGCGAACAGACAGGCGGCGAAGGGCGGAAAATAACGGTGCGACCGCGTATAATTCCGGAGCAAAAAGCCGATGAGCGCTCTCATCTCGGATCGCCCCCTTCCCGGCTTCCCTTCATCGCTTCGACCAGCAGATCCCGGTCGTTTTCGCAGGATGTTACCGAGGCAATCGACCCGCGGGAAGCAAGAATTTCGCGCAGCGCGGCATCGCTCTCCTCGCGCGGGACATGGATGCGAAGCGCGCCGTCATGCTCCTGCACGGTTCCGAGGCGGTCCAAGGCAGCCAACGCATCTTCCGCTCCGTCCGGGAGCGTGAAGTCGATCCGCATCCGCGGCTCCAGCCACTCCTCCACGCCAAGCTCGCGGGCGATCCGTCCCTGCTGCAGGAGCAGGATTCGATCGGCGACCGTTTCCAGCAGCAGCGGTTCATGGCAAGTAAACAGCAGGGCCATGCCTTCCCTTCTCCATCCCTTCAGCCAGCCGGCCAGCTCGCGCTGCGAATCGGCATCCAAGCCGGACAGCGGCTCGTCCAAAATAAGCAATTCCGGCGGGTTCAGAACGGCCTGCATCAGATTGACCTTCTGCGCCATCCCTTTGGAAAATCGATCGATGCGCCGGTTCTGCGCCTCCTCCATTCGGAACAGGCGAAGCAGCTCCGCAATTCTCGCGCGCAGCGGCTCCGCTGGCATCCCCTGCATGCGGCCCATGGCCTGCAAGTATTCCACGGGCGTCAAGCGCAGCTTAGGAAAGCGCTCCGGGACGTAGCCAATCCGCGCTTTGCCCTGTCCGCCCCTCCACTTCACCTCTCCGGCCGTTGGCGTCAGCAGCCCTGCAGCGATGCGAAGCAGCGTGCTCTTCCCGGATCCGTTCGCCCCAATCAAGGCGACGGCCTCCCCGGCATGCACGTTGAAGGCCACCCCGTTCACGACCGGCGTGCGATAATATACTTTCTCAATCCCCTCCAGATGCAACAAAGAACTCCGGCCTCCCCCAAATAAATTACCGCAATGGCAATCTCTTTAGTTTAATTGGGCGCGGCTTCCTTTTCAACTGGGGGGCGGCTGGAGAACGCCGGTTCCTGCAACGGCGGCAGGGCATGGCCGAAGCGGCGCTGCTTCGATCCATGCCCTGTCTGATTCCGATCCGGTATCTGCTATGGCTTCAAGACGACCTTGATGCAATGGTCTTCGTGATCATTGAACAACCGGTACCCGCGCCCGGCTTCCGCAAGCGGCAGCTTGTGGGAAATGATCTCGCGCGGATCGAACTCCCGATTCACGATTTTGCGGTACAGCTCGGGCATGAAATGCACGACCGGCGCCTGCCCCATCTTCAACGTGATGTTGCGCGCGAAGAATGCGCCCAGCGGGAACATATTGTACGTGCTGCCGTAGACGCCGGTAATCTGAACCGTGCCGCATTTGCGCACCGCTTTGGTTGCGATCTGAATCGGGCCGAGCGTCCCGCCCTGCAGCTTAAGCTTCTGCTCAATGAACTCCAGCGCCGATTTTTTGCCGTCCATGCCGACGCAATCGATGACGACATCAGCCCCGCCGGAGGTAATTTCCTTCAGATGCTCGCCCATATCGTCATGAGCGGTGAAGTCGAATGCCTCTACCTTGTTGATGCGTTCGGCATGCTGCATCCGGTAAGGTAGATAGTCGACCGCGATGACCCGCTTCGCCCCCTTCATCCAGGCGAAGCGCTGCGCCATCAGGCCGACCGGACCGCATCCAAGCACGATGACCGTATCGCCTGCCTTGACCCCGGCGTTCTCCACGCTCCAGTACGCCGTTGGCAGCACATCCGAGAGGAAGAGAAGCGATTCATCCTCCAGCTCGCAGGACTCCGGGATGACGAGCGGCATGAAGTTGCCGAACGGCACCCGCAACAGCTCCGCTTGTCCCCCCGGATAATTGCCGAACTTCTCGCTATAGCCTAGATAGCCTCCCGAATCATAATGGGGGTTCGACAGGTCGCATTGGCTCTCCAACCCGTCCTTGCAATAGGCGCATTGGCCGCATGCGACGGTGAACGGAATGACCACGCGATCTCCTTTCTTCACCTTCGTTACCTCCGGGCCTGCCTCCTCCACGATGCCCATCGGCTCATGGCCGATAATATAGCCGTCAGGCAGCGGAAAATTGCCTTGATACAAATGCAGATCGGATCCGCAAATCGCCGTCGAGGTAATGCGGATGATAATATCGTCCGGCTTCTCGATGCGCGGGTCTTCCACCTGCTTCACTTCGATTTTTTTCGGACCTTGATACGTAACGGCTCTCATATTGACCCCCCCTTCGATTTTCCAGCCTTTTCATAATGTGCAGACCCTCCTTGCTTTTTATACCTTGTCCAGACGCAGCCATTGGGACGTCTGCCGGTTGCCCCGAGGCACGAAAGCAAGTATAATCAGGGGTACGCAAACATATGTTTGCAAGCGAATCAGAGGAGGTCATCATGAAAGGCTCAACACATCTCGCTATCGGAACCGCAATCGGCGCGGCTGCGGCAGTCTATTTTCCCTTCAGCTGGAAGCATGCCGCCCTGTATGTCGCGGTCTCGGCCTTCTCCGCCTTGAGCGCGGATCTGGACGGCCCCTCGCTCCTAAGCAGCAAGCTGGGCAAGCTGTCGAAGCTGCTTCATGAGGTGCTGTTGTGGACGGGAGGGCTGCTCGTCTCGGCCGTCCTGATTCTGTATGCCGTGTATGGAATCGAGCATCGGGAATGGACCGTCATCTCCGTCGTTCTTCTGCTTACCGGATTTATCGCCAAGGAGGGGGCCATTCGCAACGGCCTGGTCAGTCTGGTAGGCTGCGCGCTGATTTATTCCGGTTGGTCCTCGGACCGGTATTGGCTCATCGGACTCGGGCTATTTATCGCGATCGCTCCCTGGCTCCGCCACCGGGGATTGACGCATACCGTATGGGCCGTCTGTGCTTGGGGGTACATAGGATTGGGACTGGAGCATGAGCTGCGGTTGGACGGGATCGCCGCTGTCGCCACGGCTGGCTATATGTCTCATCTCGTCGCGGATACGCTCACGCCGCGCGGGGTCAAATGGCTGTACCCGCTGTGGAGCAAGTCGTTCAAGCTTCGGTTGTAAGCATGCCCATGATGAGGGAACTCATAGAGCCTCCTATACGAACGGTTTTACCGGAAATAGGAGGAACGAACATTGCCCGGCAGCGGCAAGCTTGATACGATGAGAGATATTCAGATAAGCAGCGAACTGCCCAGGGGAAAATACTTCGTTGCGGGCAAGCAATCATTGGAGGCTTCATTGCGATGTATCAATATATTGACCAGCACTATGAAGACGTTGATTTCAGCCACGCCGATCTGCGGGACGGCGAGCTCCGGAACTGCGTCTTCGCCAACTGCCGCTTCCGCTGCACCAGCATGGAGGAAGCATGGACTTCGGGCTGCCAATTCATCGATTGCGATTTTACAGGCGCCATTCTGAACGGTTCCATCCATACGCGCAGCGCGTTCACCAACTGCCGCTTCGTCAGCGTCAATCTGTTCGCCTCCAAGTTCGAGGAATGCAAGATGGTCGGCACCGATTTCGCCAACGCGAACTGGGACGGTATCACGATATTAGGGGGCGATTGGTCGTACACCCATATGCGGCATGCCAATCTAAGCAAGCAGAAGCTGCGCGGCGTGCGGCTGATCGAGGCCGATCTGTCGGAATGCCGGCTGGATAAGGCGGATTTGCGAGATGCCGATCTGACGCGCGCGATGTTAACGAAGGTATCCTGGAAGGGCGCCGATCTGCGCGGAGCCAATCTGGAGGGAATTCATTGGAAAGGGCTCGATATCCAGGGCGTGCGTCTCGATATTGGACAAGCCGTCGCTTTCGCCCGCTCCCATGGGGCCAAGATCGACTAGCTTCCTCCTCTGCATCTTGCGGCAGCGGCCTAAGATGGAACCTGCGAAGCGCTCCCGCTTCACCGGCCCGCCATCGGCTGAAGCCGATGATCGAACAAAGCAGCTCACACGAGCTGCTTTGTTCTCTGTCGGATGCTTCTCCGCTATGGCGGCCTACCAATCCCATGGCCCCTTGCCGATGCCCAGCATCTGGCCCAGCCATACGCCGGCCGTAACCTCCCGCGGCGCCAGCGAATCACGGGTGCATGCCGACTCAGGCAAATAGGACGAGTAATCCTTCAAATGCTTAAGGGCGCCCTCCGACAAATTGTTGGTGACCTCCGCCCGGTCGTAGCACGGAGGCGCAATATACGTCTGATAGGTATGATCCAGGACGATCCGGGTCGAATCCGGAGGATGCAGCGTCACCGGAACGACGAACAGCGCCCCAATCATGATCGCTGCCGCAATGACGGCAACCCAGCCTTTTTTCCGAGACAATATCTTCACTCCTTAGGCGATGAGAGCGGCATTCAACAAAGAAACGCACAGCCTCTCCGCAGACAGGCCATGCGTTGCGTTCCATTGAATCCTTCATCCCGGTTCCGATTACTCGACGATAATTTTGCCGACCATGTCGTTATGGCCGGCCCCGCACATAATCGAGCATTTGAACTCGTATGTTCCTTCCTTGTCGGCCACGAATTCGGTCGTGCCCGGCTGATCGAGCTTCACATTCAAATCCGGGATCTCCACGCCATGGATGCCTTGTTCATTCTCGAATGTAAGCTTGACCGTCTGACCCTTTTTGACCCGAATCTCGGTCTGATCGAACTCGAAGTTTTTGGCTTTCAGCGTCACCGCCTGCACATCGCCGGAAGATGCCGCGGGAGCCGCTCCCTCATTGTTGGATCCGCCCGTATCCTTGTTCCCGCCGCCGCAGGCAGCCAACGAGACCGCCAACAACGTTGTCATTGCCGCGAGAGCGAATTTCTTGTTCACCACAAAGACCTCCTTATCCAATAGACTCGTTCCTACCGTCCAAGAGCGTGAACTCTTGTCTGAACAGCCGCTTGTCGTACAGGACAATGGCAAGAAAGAGGAAATAGCGACCAGAAAATGGAAGCGGAAACAATAAACATCGGCATCGCAGCGTCCGTCATTTTGATCTGAGACTATGTAGCAGAAAAGGCCATATGCGAATCTTGTCAGCGCCCGACGATTTTGAAATTGCGCATGAGTCGGAACCACCGCACAACTTTGCTCCTGTCAGGCCAGAGCCCGGCAAGGTGACAATAAGCGAGCGATGGCAGCGATGCGGATGAGCCATTTGCTGTCATGCTTCCTCATTCCTCTCCCTTATCACCCAGTATAGCTATAAATTAGATCACGAATATGGCTGTATTATGAACGGACAGTGAACGATATTTGAACTTATGGTGACAAAATGTTCCTTTCCTCTCCACACTGAGGACGCCCAGGCTCTTTTTTCGCGGTGCGCGCCTTACCGCGCAGACAAAAACAGCAGCGAACCTGATCGATTCGCCGCTGTCTCTCTACCTTTTCGATTTGAACCCGTTGTACATCGCGCTCAGCAGCGTGCCCGTCTTGTCGCAGCTGTACTCCCAGAACATGATGCCTCTCAGCTCCTGCTCTTGAATATAGCTGCACTTGCACGCCAGCGATTCCTCGTCATCGTACGTAATGAAGGTGCTGCCGTCGAACAGATACGGCGCCTTCGCTTCGTCATCCCAATAGCGGGTGAAGCCGTTGCGGTTGATATATTCTTCCGCGAGCCGGGAATAATCCGGCCCGTAGCCGCCGGATCCGGGGGTCATTTGCAGATAGCCGTTATTGACCGCCGGAACGTCCTTCCACATTCTCGAGTAGAAGGCGGCCCCGATGACAATTTTCTCGCGCGGCACGCCGGCGTTCGCGAAGAGACGAACCGATGCGTCCACGCTGATGCGGAACAGATCTCCCGTCGATGTATACAAATTGGTGTGATGCCCGGTCAGAGTCTGGAATCCGCCGCGCATATCATAGGTCATGAGCTGAATGAAATCGAGGCAGGCCTGCACCTTATCCATTTCGGTCCCGTCAATATAATACTGGTCCGCCCCCGCGGCAATCGTCAGCAGATAGCGGCGGCCGTCAGCTTCCCCTTGGCGGTCGATAGCTTCTCTCATCTCCTGCAGCAGCAGCGTAAAATTGCGCTTGTCCGCCGGACTGGATTGGATTCCCGCTTCCGAATAGCATGGATACTCCCAATCGAGATCGATCCCGTCGAACGGATGAGTGCGCAAAATCTCCACCGCAGACGCCGTGAACTTGCGGCGGCCTTCTGCAGTGGACGCTGCCTCGGAGAACCCCCCGGCGCTCCAGCCTCCGACCGATAGAATCACTTGCAGCTCCGGGTTATATTCTTTCAGCTGCGCAATCGAGCCCAGATTTTTCAAATGCGCCACCGTAATGCGATCTTCCTTCACATGGCCGAACGCCACGTTCAAATGCGTTAATCTTGCGGCATCCACCGGGGTAATCTCCGGCAGGACGCCATCGACCGCGTAGCCGGCCAATATGTAGTTATGAGCTGCCATTTCTCTCATTCCTTCCAGATCGTTCGTTTATCGATAAGATCATACCACAGACGGAAGGTCAATGAACGTCCAAAATGTTATGAAAAGAACCGCCTGAATGTTCTTTTTCTCCCTGGCCGGAACAAGCAGGCAGTTCCCTCCCGGTCATCGTCAGACCATCGATTGCGGCTTCACGATCTCATCGAACTGTTCCTCCGTAAGCAGGCCGCTGCGGAGTGCCGCTTCCTTCAGCGTCAACCCCTCCTGGTGCGCAAGCTTCGCGATCTCCGCCGCTTTCTCGTACCCGATATGCGGGTTAAGCGCGGTCACCAGCATTAAGGACTGCTCCAGATTGCGCCGGATCACCTTGCGGTTCGGTTCAATGCCGGCGACGCAGCGGTCATGGAACGATTGCATCGCATCCCCGAGCAGCTTCGCTGATTGCAGGAAGTTGTATATGATGACCGGTTTGAATACATTCAGCTCAAAATTGCCCTGGCTGGCCGCCATCCCGATCGCGGCATCGTTGCCCATCACCTGACAGACGACCATCGTCAGAGCCTCCGCTTGGGTCGGATTCACCTTGCCTGGCATGATCGAGCTCCCCGGTTCATTCGCCGGAATCAGAATCTCCCCAATTCCGCAGCGCGGACCGCTTGCCAGCCAGCGCACATCGTTGGCAATCTTCATCAGATCGGCCGCCAACGCCTTCAAAGCGCCGTGGAGATGAACGATCTCGTTATGGCTGGTCAGCGACTGGAACTTGTTCCGCGCCGTGACGAACTCGCGCCCGGTCGCCTGGCTTAGTTCCCTGGCCATCATCTGTCCGAACTTCGGATGCGCGTTCAGCCCGGTGCCAACCGCCGTTCCGCCAATCGCCAGCTCCAGCAGGGCGCTGGAGCTCTCAATAATGTACTCCTCGCACTTCTCGAGCATCCGGTGCCATCCGCTGATTTCCTGTCCCAGCGTTAGCGGCGTCGCGTCCTGCAGAAAGGGTCCGCCCAATCTTAATCACATCGCGGAATTGCTTCGAATGCTTGAACAGCGTGCTCTTCAGCCGATGCAGCGCGGGCAGCACTTGATCCTCCACCGCGATGAAAGCGGCGATATGCATCGCCGTCGGGAACGTGTCATTGGAGCTTTGCGATCGGTTCACATCATCATTCGGATGCACCCGCGCGCCGCTCCCCTGCTCGGACAGCAGTTCATTCGCCCGGTGCGCAATCACTTCATTGACATTCATATTCGTCTGGGTGCCGCTCCCCGTCTGCCAGACCACCAGCGGAAAATGATCATCATACTTGCCGTCCAGCAGTTCCTGCGCCGCCGCCGCAATCGCATCGCCCTTCTCCTTCTCAAGCTGTCCAAGCTCGCCATTCACGCGGGCGGCACACTGCTTGACCAAGGCGAGCGCGTAGATGACCTCGCGCGGCATCTTCTCCGTGCCGATTTTGAAATTCTCCAGGCTTCGCTGAGTCTGAGCCCCCCATCGTTTATCCGCAGGAACCTGCAGTTCTCCGAATGTGTCCCGTTCCATCCGAACATCCATCGGACTCACCTCCATCATAATCATTCACTGTCGTTTCACCATTTCTTACAGCAATACGACCGACTCGAAACTTCTTCCGCCCCCTCTTTATTGTTCCTTCCAAATGCGCTATACTTGCTGATCGTGACCACCAAGATAAAGAACCTACGAGGTGCATTAACTGTGTCTTCCCGAAAATCATCCCATCTCTATCTGCTACTCATTGTCGGAATCATCGCGATCTCCTTTTCCGCCATTTTCGTAAAATGGTCGGAAGCGCCCGCTTCGATTATTGCCATGTACCGGCTGCTGCTCACGAATCTCGTGCTGCTGCCCTGGGCGTTCGCCTATCGGGCGGAGTGGCGCGCGGTTCGCGGCAAGGACTGGATGCGCATGGGGATGTCCGGCCTGTTCCTGGCCATACACTTCCTGCTCTGGATGGAATCGCTTCGCCATACGACCGTCGCGAGCTCGACAATGATCCTGTCCTTAGAGCCTATTCTTGTCATGCTCGGTTCATTCTGGCTGTTCAAGCAGCGGACCACGCCGGCGGCCTTGGCCGGTGTAGCCATCGCCATCATCGGCATCATGCTGATCGGCTGGGGCGATCTCCGCTTATCGGGACAAGCGCTGTACGGCGATCTGCTGTCCGTCCTCGGAACCGTTGCAGTCGTCGTACATATGCTGCTCGGCCAAGATTTGCGCCAACGCATTTCATCCTATGTTTATAACTTTACCGTCTTTTTCGTCGCCGGAGCCGTTCTTGCCCTCTACAACATGGGAGCCGGCTACCCGATGAGCGGATACCCCGCACGCGAGTGGCTCTTGTTCCTGCTGATGGCGCTCGTTCCGACGGTGCTTGGTCATATGCTCTTCAACTGGCTGCTGAAATATGTCAGCGCGACCTCCATCTCCATGAGCGTGCTTGGCGAACCGGTCGGAGCCAGCCTGCTGGCCTGGATACTGCTCGGCGAAGTGATGACCGCGCTGCAGGCATCCGCTTGCGTCCTGCTCATTGCAGGCGTATGGATATTCCTTCAATACGACAAGCCCAGACAGGCGGACGTCTCAACGGCGGAGACGACTCTGTCCGCGAAATAGACCAGCACTCGGGGCCGGAACATGCCGTTCCGCCCCGACCTCCGGTCTTGAGCGGGATCAGAGCGGAACGGCCCTCCCTCCTTCATGAGCCGGCACAGGCCTTTCACTCGCTATCCCGTCGCATCAGTACGCATGCGGCTCGGGGACTGGCCTTTTCGCCACTATCCCGTCGCATCAGTACGCATGCGTCGGGGGCTGGCCTTTCCGCCACTATCCCGTCGCCTCAGCACGCATGCGCTCGGGGACGGGCCTTTCCGTCACTATCCCGTCGCTTCAGCACGCATGCGCTCGGGGACGGGCCTTTCCGCCACTATCCCGTCGCTTCAGCACGCATGCGCTCGGGGACGGGCCTTTCCGTCACTATCCCGTCGCTTCAGCACGCATGCGCTCGGGGATGGAGCCTTTGCTCGTTATCCCCTTAACTCAGCGTTAAGCGATAGGTGTCTCTGTCCTTCCAAGTTCTCCTTTCTGCAAGGGGCTAACTGAGCCGAAGGGAGAGTGGACAAAAGGGATGTAAAACCACTTCTCTCTTCTCGACATAACCGCCATTTCACGATGAGATCCTTCTTATCCGCTCCCTGGGGGTATCCCGTCTGCATCGTTTACTCAATCAGTGTGTACTTCCCGGTCTGGATCACCCCGTCTGGAGACGGCTTGCCTGTCCGCCAACGCAGCAAGACCGTCCGCGCCTCAAGCCAGCCCGCGAACATGCTGGCCATTCAAGCAGGCCGGGAACCGCCCTCGGATACGATAACCAGGATAGAAGAACAACGTTACCGCTTTAACGGCACGGACTGCCGGAACGACTGTTTGCTCTTGTCCCCATTCGATGGCATACTGTAAACGTATGAGATATTTTCTAAGTAAGAGGTAGGAGGAATGAATGCATGAGACGAAGTAACAGACAGCGCACAGGCCTGTCCCTCGTGGTCCTGCTCATGGCTGCCATGTTGGTCGTCGCGGGCTGCGGCAATGCGAGCGGCGCGGACAACGCCAAGCATCCGCTTGTCACGATCGAGATGGAGAGCGGCAAAAAGATCGAAGTGGAATTATATCCGGATACCGCTCCGAACACCGTCAACAACTTCATCTCGCTGGTCAACAAAGGATTTTATGACGGACTCATTTTCCATCGGGTCATTCCCGGCTTCATGATCCAGGGCGGCGATCCGGAAGGAACCGGATTAGGTGGCCCAGGTTATAGCATCAAGGGCGAATTTTCTTCGAACGGCGTAACCAACGAGTTGAAGCATACGGAAGGGGTTATCTCGATGGCCCGTTCCGAAGAGCCCGATTCGGCGGGCTCTCAATTCTTCATTATGGACGCGAATGCGCCCCATCTGGACGGTCAATATGCCGCTTTCGGCAAAGTGACTTCCGGAATCGAGACAGTGCATGAGATTGCCAACGCGAAGCGGGGTGCGAACGACCGCCCGGTGGAAGAGCAAAAGATCAAGAAAATCACGGTAGATACATTCGGCGTTGAGTATAAGGAGCCGGAGACGAGCAAGGAACCGGAAAGGAAATAAGCACAAGCACGCGCAAGAACCCCTGCTGGACATTCGGCGGGGGTTCTGTGTCGTGAGTTCTGTCTGATTATATCGTGAAATAGGCCGGCTTGACGCAGACCGGCTTCGCGACCTCGACGGTCTTCCCGGTAGGTGTCAGCTTGCCGCTCGCCTTGTCCACGCGGAACAGAACGAGATTGTTCGTATCCCGGTTCGCCGCGATAAGATAACGGCCGCCCGGCGTAAGCGCGAAATGACGCGGATGCTCCCCTTCCACGGAGACATGCTCCACCAGCGACAAGGTGCCGGCCGCCGCGTCGATCGCATAGACGGCGATGCTGTCGTGACCGCGGTTCGAGCCGTACAGATAATTCCCGTCTTCCGAGACCGCAATCTCCGCGCACGTGTTCTCCCCGGCAAAACCGGAAGGAAGCGTTGGAACCGTTGCAATCGCCTGCAGCGCTCCTTGCTCCGCATCATAATGATAGGACGTAATCGAAGAGTCCAGCTCATTGATGACAAAAGCGATCTTCCCGTTCGGATGAAATGTCATATGGCGCGGGCCCGCTCCCGGTCGGGCGGCTGTCTCGCCATGGAACTGCAGCTTCCCGCGCTCCTTGTCGATCGTATAGGCCCGAATCCGATCGATCCCCAAGTCCGGCACGAACAGATAGCGTTCGTCCGGGCTGAAAAAGGCGGAGTGCGGATGCGGCTTCTCCTGCCGCTCGGCATTCGGACCGTGTCCTTCATGCTGCTGAACATCCAGCTGTTCGCCGATGCGGCCGTCGGCTGTCAGCGCAACCAGCGCTATCCGTCCGCCATGATAGCTCGCCACTACGATATGACTGCTCCCGGAATCGCGCTGAATATGACAGGTCGGCGCATCGACCGTGAAGGAGCGGTTCAACAGTTCCAGCTTGCCTGCCGCCGGATCGACGGCAAAAGCGGCGGCTTCCCCTGTCTTGCCTCCGGCCTCGTTCGTACCTTCCACGATCGAATATAAACGCCGGCCTGCCGCATCCAGATTAACGAAGGTTGGATTGCGAAGGCCGGACACTTCATCCGTCAATGTCAGCGATTCATTCCGTTCGTCGAACTCGTACACATAAACCCCGCTGCCGGAGCCCTCTGCATAGGAACCGACAAAAACAAGCATACGTTCTGCCATGTTGTCTTCCTCCTTGTCTCACATCCTGATACTTGTCCATTGTTCTAATGTACACTTATACGGCGAGGCAAATCAATAGCGGGAAGCAAGTTCTGCCCACGATGCAGGATGCACGCATAAGGCGTCGATGCTGCATCATGAACCGGATCGGGCTGTATATCCGGTCAATAAGCAGCGATGTCCCCCGCTTGCCGGGAGACATCGCTTCTGTTCATCTCTGATTCGATTAAGACAATCTCTCCAGCTCATCGACGAGCGAGCCGACATAAGCGACGGCATCCTCAATCGCAGCCGGGCCGGACATGTCCACGCCGGTAATCTTGATAAGGTCGAGCGGCTTCAACGTGCCGCCTGCCTTGAGCGCCTGAAGCCAGCGATCGACGGCCGGCTGGCCTTCCTCCTGAATCATCCGCGCGGCGGCCGTGGATACCGTCAAGCCTGCGGAGTACGTGTACGGATACAGGCCCATGTAGTAATGCGGTTGGCGCATCCACGTCAGATGTGCCCCCTCATCCAGTTCGACGGCGTCGCCCCAGAACTTGGCGAGAACGGCGCCTTTTTGCTCGGACAGCGTCTTCGCGGTCAGCGGCTCATTGGCGGAAGCGAGATCATATACGCGGCGCTGCATCTCGCCTTCGAGCAGATGCGTGACAAAGTTATGGTAATACGTGCTCAGCAGCTGCTGAATCACCCATCTCTTCATCCGGTTGTCGGACGATTGCTTCATGATATGCTGGGCCAGCAGCATCTCGTTCATCGTCGACGGCGCTTCGATGAAGTACATCGCCGGGCGGTAGGTTGCATACGGCTGGTAGCGGCCGGCAAGCGCGAAGTGGCCGGCATGGCCCAATTCATGCGCCAGCGTGAACGCCCCGCGCATGTTGTCCGCCCAGGAGATGAGAATGTACGGATGGGCTCCATACGGCGACGAACAGAACGCGCCGGTCGATTTACCGACATTGTCGGCGTAATCAATCCAGCGATTGTTCAGCGCATCTTGTATAATCTGGCCGTATTCCGGACCGAGCACCTCGAGCGATTCCGCAATCAGCTTCCCCGCCTCTTCGATCGAGATGTGCGGATTGTATTCCGGATCGAGCGGCGCCTTCAGATCGCAGAACATCATCTTGTCAAGCCCGAGCTCGCGCTGCTTCAGCTTGGCGTAGCGGCGCATATGGGGCGCTAATTGCTCCTGGATAATGTCCAAAATATGATGGTACATCTCTAGCGTCACTTCCTGCGGCTGCAGCAGCATCTCCGTTACGGAGTTATATTTGCGCAGGCGGGACAGGACGACCTGCTTCTTCACTTCCGTCGCGTACGTCTGCGCGAACGTATGCCGGTACGCTTTGAGCGTCTCCGAGAAGGATGCGTACGCGGCACGGCGCAGCGCAGGGTCGGGAGACATTTCATATTTGCCTTCGTACAGGGCGAACGAGACCGGCCACTTCGTTCCGTCTCCTGCCTCCACGTCAGCGAATGACATGTCCGACAGCTTGCTCCGCAGATAGATGCGGTACGGGGCGCCGAACAGTTCGCCCAGCGAAGCGAAAGCGGCTTCCGTCTCCGCAGACAGGCGATGCGGCTTCGTCTCGAGCAGATCGGTCAGCCCTTTGCGGTAGATGGCGAGCTTCGGCTCTTCCTCCAGGTACCGCTCCACCGTGCCGTCCGGCAGCGCCAGAATCTCGGACGAGATAAAGGATAGCTGCGAATTGACTTGCGAGAGCACATCGCCGGCAATGCTGGAGTTCGCCTGGTTGACCGGATCCGTTCCGTCACCGGATTGCTGCAAATGCGCATATGTATTGGCCCGTGACATCCGTACAATCAGCGCGTCCCGCGCCTCGAGACAGGCGAGCAGCGTGGCTGCGCTCTCGCCCAGCCTGCCTTCATAGCGGATGACCTCCGCCACATCCTTTTGTATCTGCATCAGTTCTTCCTTCCAGGCTTCCTGACTTGAGTACAGGTCGCTCAAATTCCAGGTCGCCTCGATCGGCACTTCGGAACGCTTCGGTCTTGCTTGCATGCGATCAACTCTCCTTTTTGCCCATAAAATAGAATATCCACTCTATCCTGACTACGATGGTATCACAAAACGGTCACAAATTGAGCCAATCCCCTGAAAAAAAGAAAGACACCCCTCGGCTAAATCCAAGGAGTGCGCAATGCCGCAGTGCTCGTTCCCAAGCTAGGTTAAGCTAGGTATCTTTATGTAAGCCGTCCAGCACCGCATGCTCCCGAACGGCCGGGCGATAGACGCCCCGCTTCCACACGAGCGCGAACGCTTCCCCGCGCATCCGTTCATCGGATGGCAATGTCTGCAGGTCGCCGAATACGCGTTCAATGGACAGGATTTGGGATTCATGGGCGCGCAGCGCTGCGGCCTTCATCTCCCAAAAGGGGGCAGCCTCCAGCCTGATCACCGAATCCGTCTCCGCTGCGGGAATCGTTAGCGGCATATTGTAGTACAGCTTCTGCACATGCGGGCAGTTCCCGCTCCATACCGCCTCGTTGACGGCATGATGGATGGCGACATGATCCGGATGCCCGCTGATTCCGTCCTCGGGAAAGGTGATAACGACCGCAATGCGGCGCCGATTGAGGAACGCCGCGATCTTCGCCACCAGCTCGCTCCGCGGGACGGATGACAAATGTCCGTCCGGATAGCGCAGCAGCTCAATGTCCGCCAAGCCCATAATCGCGCCGGCCGCAGCCAGTTCCCGCTCCCGCCGCGCTGCCAGCTCTTCCCGGCTCATCGGGCCAAGGCGGCCGGTCTTCCCCGCCTCTCCGCTCGTGGCCGTCAGCAAAGCGGCGGGTACGCCCTGATTCGCCAGGGAGCGGATCAGGCAGGCGCATCCGAACGTCTCGTCGTCCGGATGCGCATAAATAAATCCGACAGTATGTGTCACGCCGTTCAGCTCCTGTTCCAGTCATATACGACTACGTAACATTATAACGGAGCGGGCCCCGGCGCCACAACTTCGGCCAGCCTTCCTTGACGGGCACGGCAGCGGCCCAATGCGCACGCTGCAGCGCTTCTACGATAACCCCGTCGGGCATCGAGTAGCTGGCCGGCACTCGGCTTAGGATCCGTCGCCACAATATGTCATCCGGCACTTGCTCCGCAGCGGCCTGGGCAGGTTCCGGCGGCGGCGGATGAGGAATCTCCTCCGGATTCGGGGCCTCGGCGGCATACGCCATGCCGGGAGCCGGCGGCGGGACTTCGTCCGCCGGCGAAGGCAGCGGCGTCGTCAAGGCTTCCTCCCGGTGCGAAGCATCCGCCTCCGCCGCGGGCGATCCGCTGTCCAATGGCTGGATTAGACGATCTCTTCGCTCCACCCGCTTCCCCAAGGCCCGACGCCAGCCGCGTTGGCCTGGCGCGCGTCGGGTCTGGCGGCGCAGCCTCCGCCTGGCGCCTGCTCGCAGCGCCAGCCTTTTCTTCCCCGCCGCCTTCCTCGGACGGGCGCCCCCGGCGGCCGTCCGCCCGATTGTACGTGTCAGCCTCGCCATAAACGGCACCTCCATCCATCATTCTGAACATCTTACCGAAGAGGTCGAACCTCTTCTTCCATTCCGGCAGCGCTGTAATAGATATCGAGGACCCGTCCGGTCATGGCCTCGAGCGACCAATGCGTCCGTCCCCAAGCCTGAGCTTGCGCGCCCGCTTGCAGCCGGAAGGACTCATTATCGAGTCCCAATTGCAGATGATGCAGAAGCTGTTCGCTGCGTCCCGCTTCGAAGACGAGGCCGGTCACGCCATGCCGGACCATCTCCGGAATCCCGCCCGCATTCGATACGATGACCAGTTTGCCGGCCACCTGCGCCTCCATGACCGCGCAAGGTTGATTATCCTGAATGCCGGGAAGGACGAACAGATCCGACTGCCTTATCAGCGCGGCAACATCCTGGCGCCTGCCGAGGAAGACAACATGCTCCCCCAGGCCGAGCGACGCCGTCATGTCCCGGAGCTCCGCTTCGGCCTCTCCGTCTCCCACCAGCCAACAGACCCAGTCTTGGCGAACCTCCTTCAGCGAATGCAGAGCTTGCAGCAAAAAGACATGTCCCTTGTCGCCATTGAACCTGGCCGGACAGATGATCACCTTCTTCCCTTGAGGGGGAGTCCAGTCCGTAGGCGCTTCCATCTGGCGGACGAAGGCTTCGACGTCCATTCCGCTCGGAGAGACGATCAGCCGGTCCGGATGCACCCCGAATTTCCGAATCATCAGATCCTGCAGCCAGCGGGTAGACATGATCGTCAATCGCGAGCAGGATGCGCCCAGCCGCTCCCTCAGGACCAAGTATGTCCATAGCGCTGAACAGCGCTCGGGCGCCTCCAGCCCCATCGCCCTCAGAGTCCGTAACCGCTCCAAGGCGAGGCATTCGTGAATCGTCGCTACAAGAGGCATTGCCGGCGGCTTGATACGCGAGAGAGCATAGGCGGTTACGACATCCTGCGCATGAATGACGTCGTACTCGCTTATATCCAGATGCTGGGCAGCCAGTTCAAACCCGTACCGCTCCATCTCACATTGCCGTATCCACGGATCCAATCCGGGCAAATGATGATCGAAGTATGGGGTGGACTGCGCGGCGATAAAAGGAAGAAGCTTCTCTTTTTCCAATACCCGGTTACGGGGATAAATGCCGTATCCGTTCTCGTTCGGGGTTGGGCACAGAAAATCGACCTCATGGCCTTGGCGCTGCAATCCCGTCTTCAACTGTTCGGCATAGGCAGTTATTCCGCCTGCGCCCGGAATCCCCCAGTAGCTCGCGATCAGGATTTTCATCTTTCTCCATCCCTTTGGTGTATTGTCCATTTATTCTATGACGGAGCGGCATCTGTTGAGAGGTACAGGTACCCCGCTTTTGAATTGTATTCCCGAAAAAAGTCAGGCGTCCGGCTTCCCTGTCGCCTCGTCGCGGTACATTTTCCAGCACGCCTTCCCCCAGACTTCGGCTCGGCCGCCACGGCAACGGCTCCCATGCAAGCCGGTTATCCATACAACTATGCTTCATATCGCCTTCCCGAGCCGGGCCATACTCAGCCTCGAAGCCGATACCGCGAATCTTGTGCAGGAGCCCGTTCAACCGGTTCAAGGTGACAGACACGCCTGTGCCTGCCTGAATCGCCCGAGCAGGCTGCGGCAGGCCAACGACCGCCCTACGCGTCCAATCCGGCGGTAACCCAGGCCAGCGGATTAACGAACGCCGACCAATCCTGCTTCATCTCGGCAGCGGTCAGCAGACATTCATCCAGCCCGCGCTCAATCCGGGAGCGATCCGGATTCATGCCGATCAGCACCAGCTCATTCATCCGATCCCCCCATTGCGCATGCCAGCGCTGTCGCATATCCGGCTCCTCCTCCAGAACCATCTCCCTCTCTTCCGGCGCTGCGGCAGCGAGCCAATAGCCGGCCGGCCCGATCTGGATGGAATGTCCGGCCTGACTCAGGCTCACGGCGATGTCCGATGCCGGGGCAAGCCAGAGCATGCCTTTGGCCCGGATGATTTCTTCCGGCCAGTCATTCATGAACCGGTACAGCCGATCCGGATGGAACGGTTGCTGACGCCGGTATACAAAAGAGGTGATACCGTACTCCTCGGTCTCCGGAGTATGGGCTTCGAGTTCGCGCTCCGCGATCCAGGCGGCGGTATGGCTCGCGCTCTCGAAGTCGAACATGCCCGTGTTCAGAATCTGCTTCGGATCAACCTGGCCGTTCACGGTGCGAATAATGCGCGCCTCCGGCTGCAGCTCCCGCAGCACGCCTTCGAGCTTCTTCAGTTCCTCTGCCGCCACCGAGTCGCATTTGTTCAGCAGCAGCACGTTGCTGCATTCTATCTGATCGATGAGGAGATCGACAACGCTGCGGTTGTCCTCCCCCGCCTGCTGCTCCCGATCGAGCAGCGATTCCCCCGAAGCGAAATCATGCCAGAACCGGCTTGCGTCGACAACCGTGACCAAGCAATCGAGCCGGACGAGCGAGGGAAGATCGATGCCCAGCGCTTCATCCGCATACGTCAGCGTCTGCGCTACGGGCAAAGGCTCGGAGATACCGGTCGATTCGATCAAAATATAATCGTACCGCCCTTCCTTCGCCAGCCGCTCAACCTCCCGCAGCAGATCTTCGCGGAGCGTGCAGCAAATGCATCCGTTCGACATCTCCACCAGTTTCTCCTCGGTCCGCGACAGGTTCGATCCCGATTTCACCAGATCGGCGTCAATATTAATCTCGCTCATATCGTTGACAATCACCGCCACCTTGAGTCCTTGGCGGTTATTCAGCACATGATTCAATACGGTCGTCTTGCCGGCGCCGAGGAAGCCGCTCAATACGGTAACGGGAATTTGTTCCCCGGGAAGCGCTCCTTGCGCCTTTGTCTGATTTGCCATAGAAATTCATGCTCTCCTTTATTCGTAATTATTACGATTTAATGATAAAGGCGTCCTCCTACGCTGTCAAGGTTGGAAACAAAGTCGATGGGCGAAAAGGCCGGGACCTTGCCGATCGGAGATCCGCTGACCGCTTTCCGCGGTTCCGCCTGCATGCCGGGCACAGTTGCGCCGGACTTTCCTGATTCATCGGGAAAAAGGACATGAGAGGCAGGCGCGGTTACTTGACTTCCGGGATGGGATTCCTTGGGTGCAAAAAGGGGGATTTGGCGCTCTTGTTCTTCCAGGATACCGTTCATTAGAAACAAGGGGCGCTTCGGATCCATCCAACAAAAAAACTGCCTTGCGGCAGCTTTTACTTCGATCGAGTACGTTCACAGCTCCAGCAGGTTCGGTTCTTCCTGGTGGATCTTGACGCTCATCACGAGCCCGATCGATATCATGTTGGTGAGCAGCGAGCTCCCGCCGTAGCTGATGAATGGAAGCGATAGACCCGTAAGCGGCATCAGTCCGATATGCATTGCGATGTTTTCGAATATTTGCAGCGTGAACATCGCGATAATGCCGATGATGAGGTAGGCGCCCTCCAAGTCTTTGCATGCGCCGGCAATGAGCACCATGCGGTAAATGAGCGCAAAATACAGCAGGATCAGGCAGGCCGAGCCCAGAAAACCGAACTCCTCGCCGATGACGACAAAGATCGAATCCGAATAGCTGTACGGAATATAACCGTTGTGCACGAAAAAACCTTTGAGAAAGCCGTCTCCCGAAAAATTTCCCGACCCGATGGCCCGGATCGAATTCATGACATGCCAGCCTCCATCCCGGTTGCTCGCCGGATCGAGAAAGGCCTCGATGCGGGAAAACTGATGCGGCTTAATGAGCTTAATCAATAAATCGCGATTGTGATAATACAGCACCAGAATCGTTCCGACGGCGGCGATAGCCGCGGATAGACCGACGATCATATGGGAGAGCCGCGCATTCGCCATCCACAGCATGGCGACAAAAATCGAGATGAATACGATCGTCGTCCCCAAATCCGGCTGCTTGTAAATCAGGTACATCGGAACCGCCACGACTAGGCCTAGCGGCACAATATCCCGGGTCAGTCTCAGCGTCTCGCCTTCCCTTCGTCCCAGCAAGCGAGCCAGCAGCATGATAATGAACAGCTTCATGAACTCGGACGGCTGGAACTGCTGGCTTCCGATCGCGATCCATCGCGTAGAGCCGTTGATGTTCACCCCTTTGAACATAACCAGAAGAAGCAATCCGATGCCGATAACGTAAAGGGTGACGGATAAATAACGAACGACGATGCGGTAATCGAACCACGCGGTAACAAGCAGCGGGATGAACAGAACAACGTACAGCTTGATGTTGTCCATGTGCATGCCTTCATATTTGGTATTCACCGTCGCGCTATATACGACGATGGTGCTAATCGCCATGAAGCACAGCACCAGCCAGAGCAGCAGCGGATCGATCCGCTTCCATTTTCGCAGCATTACGTTGTACCTCTTCAATATAGTGAGTCATCTGCCCCGAATGACAAACAAACCCTTCAGCTAGCCGAAGGGCGCGGGAACAGGAAGATCTTGTCACGTGAATACTACCCCATCCCCCTGCCATTGTCAACCGTGAGCACAGAATTCCGGCCGCGCCGGAATTCCGGTCTTTTCATATAAAAAACGGGCCGCCTCCAGGCAAACCCGCTGTTTCCCCGTGTCTCTATTTGGCTGCCTGGGCTTGTTGCCGGCTCAACTCCGACAAGATCGCTTCCCGCATCCCCTCGTACGAAATATCCTCGATCTCTTGCCCGTTCACCAATACTGTCGGCGTGCCGCCAATCCTGAACTTGCGCGCAATCTTCATATCGGCCTTGACCGTATCGAGATGCTTCAGCTCCTTCAGCTCGGCTCGGAACTGTTCGGCATCGATCGACGGGATATCCCGCTCTACGAGACGGGTTAGGAACGATTCGTTCGCCCAAGCCTCGTCCTTCTCGCCCTGAAGCTCGTTGATCCGTGTGTGGTAGGTCCAGAACGCGGATTCATCCATATGGTACAGAATCTCTCCCGCTACGGCTGCCAGCTCCGAATCCGGAGCGAGAAAAGGATAATGGATATAGTAGAAGGCGGCTGTGCCGTCTGCGATAAATTCCTCATGCAGTTCCGACAGCACGAGTTCGGTCCAGCGCTTGCAGGCCGGGCATTTGTAATCGCCGAATTCGACGATGCGAATCGGAGCGTTCCGATCTCCCATCACGGGCTGGAGGTCATAATTCAGTTCCTCTTCCGGAACCGCCCGGGAAGCGGATGGCGCGGACGCCGGTTCTTGCTCGCGGACGGACGTCCCGGCCAGGCTGGCGGCCAGCCATAAGAGCAGCAGGGCAACCACGATGGCGCCGGCCAGCAGGATTCCCTTATTCATGGAGGATTTGTTCTGCAATGGGCCTCATCTCCTTTTCATCGGAAAAGAATCTCCGGTCACGGCCGGGGCGAGCCTAGCCGAGCCGACGCCAGTATATCCCATTGTCTGCCTGTCCTCAGTGCATTAGATCATATTGTCCACGATTGTCCGCGGTTCCGGCCTGCGTCGCCATGCCGGACGATGGTGTCTCCGATTCGTTAAATCAAAGGCGTCCCGCCAAGACAGGCAAGCGGAAGCTCGTCATATAGAGCTGGTTCACCGCTTCGAAGCCAAGGGAGCGGTAAAGGCGGATCGCGGGCTCGTTGTCATTGAACACCTCCAGCAGTACATAAGGGGTCAGCCGGGCAGCAATCCGGACCAGCTCGGACGTTATTTTTGCCCCGTATCCCCGGCCCCGCCGCGATGCAATCGTGCCGATGTTTCCCAATTCCGCCGCTTCCGCGCTGTACACATGGTAGCCGCCGACCGCCACCAGCTCACGGTCTTCGAAGATGCCGACGCACGGATATTGAAGCTCCTCCTCCGTGAAAGCAACCGATTGAAATTCCCGCATCCGCTCCACGATTTTCTCCTTGTGCTCCGGCTTCAGCGGAACGACTTGTCCGTCCGCCGGCGGAAGCGATCCCGGATTCGGATGCATCATCGTCATCAGCGGCCGGTATTGGATAACCGAATGCAATTGCGGTTCCAATCGCCCCCTCACCTCTTCGCTCAAGATGAAGCTGCCTTCCGCCCCTGACGGGAGCATTGCATCCGCCTGGATTCGCTTCACGAGCGGCTCCAGGGCGAACCGTCCATCGAGCGGCAGCACCGCAAACGCATGGAACGGCATGCCGCGCAAATAGGCCAGCGCGCCCAACAGCTCGCCTTCCTCCGAATAATGACCGTAGTGAACCGAACGGGAACGCCGCGCGGTCAAATAGGTGTAGTACAAAAAATGCTCATCCTTGCTGACATGCCCCTGCAGGGCATCCAATTCGGCCGTTGTAAGTTTTCGCAGCAAGGCAATCCCCTCCCCTTTTAATGCCGCCGATTCTGTTATTGGGCCATGGCAAGCATTCCTAGTATAATACTTGCCCCTGCGTCAATGTCAACGAGCCCCCAAGCCACGATTTCGCCGCCAAAGTCCGGCGTCGCCGAACCTCCCCCTGGAGAGCCTGCTCCGGAGGGAGAAAAATGTGTCGTTTCCCGGCGAACGAATGGGCTGCACAAGCATATACATATACCACAATTCCCCTCTCCTAAAAATGTTGCCCTAATGAAAATAATTGTTGGCAACTCAATACTTTTGTCCTATACTAATAATAACAAGAGCGGGGGAACCTCAGGAAATGCGGTTGCCGCTCTACTCGTGAGGTTCGGACATTGGGAGGAGGAACATCATAGATGTCAACGACAGAGAAAGCTTTGGCAGAAGCGGATACGGGCAGCCGGCTGCGTCTCTCCCGCATCGAAGTGGAAGGAGTGCTGCGCCGGCGGCTTCTCGATCTCGGCTTTGTGCCCGGCAATACGGTGGAGGTGCTGCAGCGCAGCCCGCTCGGGGATCCGGTCGCGTTCCGGGTGAACAATACGACCATCGCCCTTCGCCGCGAAGAGAGCACGCGCATATACGGGGAGATTATTGGAGGTGAGGATGAATGAGCGGATACCGAGTTGCCCTGGCCGGCAACCCGAATACAGGCAAGAGCACTTTGTTCAATACGTTGACGGGGATGCGCCAGCATACCGGGAACTGGGCAGGCAAGACCGTCATGATGGCGGAAGGAGAATTCGAGCATCGGGGCACGCCGTTCCGCATCATTGATCTTCCGGGCACCTATTCCCTCTATTCCAATTCGGCCGATGAGGAAGTCGCTCGGGATTATATTATTTTCGATAACCCGGACGTGACGGTGGTCGTGCTGGACGCGACCTCGCTGGAGCGGAACTTGAATCTGGCGCTGCAGGTCATGGAGATGACGAACCGCGTCGTCCTCTGCATCAACCTGATTGACGAAGCGAAGCGTCTGGGCGTCCGCATCGATATCGATGCGATCTCCCGCAGGCTGGGCGTGCCTGCAGTCGCCATCTCGGCGCGCAGCCGGATTGGCGTTCCCCAGCTGCTCGACAAGATCGAGCAGGTCGCCTCGGGCCAGCTCGTGCCTGAGCCGCTTCAGATTCAATACAGCGATCATATCGAACGCAAGATTGCCGAACTGGAGCCGGCGATACGCGAGCAGCTTGGCGACCGTTACCCCGCCCGCTGGATCGCGTTGCGGCTGCTCGATAATGACGAGAAGCTGCTTCAGACGATGAAAAAGCGGATGACGGAAGACCAGACGGCGACAGTGAAGGAGACGGTACAATATGGCTACACCGCTTGCCACTAATTCCCCCGACCCGCTCGATTCGCTCTTGGCGAAGGCCAAGGGACTGACGAACGGCAGCGAGATCCGGGACGACATCGTCGGGGATATTTATAAGACCACGCATAGCATTTGCCGCGAAGCGGTCCGCTACGAAGATAAGAAGAAGCTGGAGAGCACGTACCGCCTTGACAAAATCGTCACCTCCCCGATTTGGGGGTTCCCGATTATGCTGGCGATACTTGGCGCGGTCTTCTGGATTACGATCGCGGGAGCGAATGTGCCTTCCGCCCTGCTCTTTGACTTGTTTAATACGGTTGAAGGCTATTTGACCGCCGGCTTCGAAGCGATTCATGCGCCCGCGTGGCTGCATGGCGTCCTCATTCTCGGTTTCTTCCGCGGCACGGCCTGGGTCGTCAGCGTCATGCTGCCGCCGATGGCCATCTTTTTCCCGGTCTTCGCCCTGCTGGAGAACTTCGGCTACTTGCCGCGCGTCGCCTTCAACATGGACCGCCTGTTCAAGAAATCGGGCGGGCATGGCAAGCAGGCGCTGACGATGTCGATGGGCTTCGGCTGCAACGCCGCAGCGATTTTGTCCACCCGCATAATCGAATCGCCGCGTGAGCGGATGCTTGCCATCTTGACGAACAACTTCGTGCCGTGCAACGGACGCTGGCCAACCTTGATTCTGCTGTCTTCTCTCTTCATGGTGTCGGCGGGACTCGGTTCCGGCATGCAGACGCTCGTTACGGCCTCGGTCGTCATGGGCATGGTCATGATCGGCATCGCCGTCACGTTTACCGTATCGTGGGTCTTGTCCAAGACCGCCTTGCGCGGGGTTCCGACTCATTATACGCTGGAGCTGCCTCCGTACCGGAAGCCGCAGTTCGCGAAGACGATTCTGCTCGCGTCGCGGGACAAATCGCTCAATGTGTTGACGCGTGCCATCATCGTGGCCGCGCCTGCCGGTGTCATTACCTGGATCCTGGGGAATATTTTCGTCGGCGGGGACAGCGTGCTCAATCATATGGCCGGCTTTTTCGACCCGTTCGCCCATGCGATCGGACTCGACGGCTTCATCCTGATGGCCTTCATTCTCGGCCTTCCCGCGAATGAGATTGTCCTTCCGATTCTGCTGATGGGATACTTGTCCACCGGGGCGTTGGTCGATGCGGACGGGATGGACAACATCAAGGACATTTTCCTGAACCATGGCTGGACATGGCTGACCGCGCTCAATATGATGCTGTTCTCCCTGCTCCATTATCCATGCGGCACGACGCTGTTCAACATTTACAAAGAGACGAAGAGCGTAAAGTGGACCGCACTGTCCGCGCTTATCCCTCTCGCCATCGCGATTGCCGTCACCTTTGCCACAGCTCAACTGGCAAGGGCGTTCGGCTGGGTATAACAAGAGAACATGGCTGTGGGCAGCACGAGCCGGTGCTTATGGCTCGTGCTGCCTTCGTCCGCGGAGCATATTCGTCTCCCCGCCCCCCTATTCCCCGTCATCCGGCGCCTCGGCGGCCGGATCAGATCCTGGGGCGTTGCTCCGCGCTTGCGGTGTCCTGGCCATCCCGCGCAGCCGTTCGAGCGCCATATTGACCGCTATCGCATCATCAAGGTAACCGATCGGAAATACATAATCCGGGATAATGTCGACAGACAGGATGAAATAAAGCAGAGCGCTGCCGAGCACCGCTTTTTCTTCCTCCGGCACCGCCGGATCGCAAAAGCAAGCAAACATGTCGCGCAGCTGCTCAATGAACGGGCCTTCTCCGCTCACCTTGCTCACTTTTTCCTCGAAATCTTGATGAATCAGCCGCTTGCCTTCCTCGGTGCGGGCATACCGCTCGCACTTCATCAGTTCCTGCCGCACCCGTTCGGTGCTGAACTCCGGCTCATATAGCTTCGAATGCCCGAGCACCTGCTGAATCGCATCGACGGAAGCATGCATATCCGTCCTCCCGCTCGGCTCTGACCCGACGGAATAGCCCGCGGCCCGATACAGCCGCTCGGCCGGAATGGCGAGAACCGACGCGATGCGATGAATGTATTCCGGCTTGACCGCCTGCTTCCCGCTGGCCATCCTCGAGATGGTGGCCGTATCGATTCCGGTCTGCTCGCTTAATTTACGCATGGACATGGAGCGTTCCTTGAGCCACGCTTTCAACTGACGGCCGAATTGCGGCACGTTATCCGCCTGATTCATTCTACCCCTCCTCCCGATGACGAGAGCATTGAGGCCATGAAGGCACAGCAACGCTAATTGATAATCTATCAACAATATATGTAGGGGACACGCATAATTCCTCAATATATCCGTAATCTGTGCCGAACCCGGTGCCGCGATCGATGCCGATATTGGTGGCGGCGGCCCCGGGATGAAGGCTGTTGGCCGCCCCCTTCGTCCCCTGCGTTATTAATCAGTCCGTCCAGCGCCCGCCTGCCCCTCGCCTTTTTCCGGCACAGCAAGATAACATGGATTCCCTGCCTGGCCAACGCCACACTGGTTGCCGGTCCCATGCCCGAGTTCGCTCCGGTTACGCTCATTACCCGTTCCTTCGTCTCGTTCCCTCCTCTTTTGTGCTGGTGGCTTCTTTTCGTGCGTACTGGTATATTCGGCTGCGGGTTCCCTTTTGCTTCCGGGCAGGGCTCGCCTGATTATCCGCACAGAACGGCTCCCCGCTTGGCCCCCTGCTTCGCCCGCCGGCCATCTGGATATGCTCCCGGACCTGTAGTACACTGGACGAGACAAGCTTTGCATTCTACATCCATTGGAGTGATTCAACATGAATACAATCCCGATTCAACGGCGCGGACTCGCCGCCAGCCGGCTTGTGCTCGGATGCATGGGGCTGGGAGGAGGCTGGAATGGCGATCCGATCACGAATCAACATCTCGCAGCGGCGCATGCTGCGGTGGACGCCGCCCTCGAGGCGGGCATCAATATGTTCGACCATGCCGACATTTATACGAGAGGCAAAGCGGAGCAAGTATTCGGCCAAGTGCTGAAGGAACGGCCGGAATTGAGAGAGCGCATCGTGCTGCAATCCAAGTGCGGCATTCGCTTCGCTGATAAAGGCATTCCGGGACGCTATGATTTTTCGAAGGAGCATATTTTGCGCAGCGTCGACGGAAGCTTGAAGCGGCTGGGTGTCGAATATCTCGACATTCTGCTCTTCCACCGCCCCGATCCGTTGATGGAGCCGGAAGAGGTCGCGGAAGCGATGTCGGCATTGAAGTCTGCGGGGAAAGTGCGGGCCTTCGGCGTCTCGAACATGAGCGCCGGCCAGATTCGGCTGCTCCAGGCATACAGCAAGGAGCCGCTTATCGTCAATCAGCTGGAGATGAGTCTGGCCAAAATCGGCTGGCTCGATCAAGGCGTTCATGTGAACCAAGATGCCGCCAAGGAAGATATATTCCCGGAAGGCACGCTGGAGTACTGCCGTCTGGAAAATATTCAAATTCAAGCTTGGGGCCCGCTTGCGCAAGGCGTCTTCTCGGGCCGGGATCTATCGGATCAGCCGGCTTCGATCCGCGAGACGGCGGAGCTCGTACAGGCGATGGCCGATGAGAAGGGCACGACGCGGGAAGCGATCATTCTCGCCTGGCTGATGCGCCATCCGGCCGGAATCCAGCCGGTGATCGGCACTGCCAATCCGGAGCGAATCCGGGCATGCGGCGAAGCGGCGAACCTCACCCTGACACGGGAAGAGTGGTACACCCTGTACGTCAGCTCCAGAGGCAGAGCGCTTCCGTAATACACATAAAAAGGGCGATCCCGCAGACCGCGAACGGCTTGCAGAATCGCCCTATTTCTTTGGTCCCCGGTGCTATTCTCGAGGCGGAACATAGCGCCCTTGCGCCGGGATAGCCAGCTTGTCGAACTCCTGGGCCAGGCGCTGCAATTGAACGGTCAGTTCCTCTCCCTCCATCGGCAAGCCGTGCCCGGTCACGGCCACCTGCGGCCGCAGCTTCTCCAGCCGTTCCACCGAGCGCCATGCCTCCTCCCAATCGGGAGTGAAGTAGGCCGGCGGACCATGGATTTCTCTGGCTTGCCCTATGACATGGAGAGCCGATTCCTGCTTCACGGTGATGAAAGCATCCCCCGCAATCAACGCCCGATCCGATTCCCGATAAAAGGAAACATGCCCGGGAGTATGCCCCGGCGTAGGAATCGTCCGCCAATCCTTCAGATGCGGAACGCGGCCGTCTCCGGGGAGCGGATGGACCCGGTCTCCAAGCTGAATCGCTTCGTTCGGATAGAACGGGGACAGCAGCGACATCAAGCCCCCGCCGACCGTCGGATCAGGCGGAGGATAATCCGCTTGCCCTGTCAGGTAGGGAAGCTCTCGCGGATGCGCATATACGGGAACATCCCAGATATCCAACAGATCGCGTATCCCGCCTACATGATCGAAGTGGCCATGAGTCAGCAGTATGGCCGCAGGCGGACCGTTAAAATGCGCTTCCGCCGTCTCGCGAATACGTTCAGCAAACGTGGCCAGTCCGGCGTCGATCAATACATAATCTCGGCTTCCTGGCGCTCCGATGAACACGACGTTGACCATAACGGTGCGCAGGCATAGGATGTCTGGCCGGGCAGCGATTACGGACGTGGTCCCGGAAGACAGCATATTCGGTTTGTCCATTCGACTTCACTCCTTGCGGCCTTTTGGCGGTGGAACCGTTTTTTATATCCTGTCCTGCCAAGCCATTCCTAATCCTTCTCTCCGATGAATGCTGTGCATGATCTCCTCTCACGTTCTGCTCGCTTCCTGTAAATAGTTCTAAAGACCCACCAACTATTTTTGACACAATCTATTTATTTTACAAAATTAGTAATCTTTCAACATTATCCGTCAGGGAACAGAATTGGAATATAGTTAATCGTACCCTTACCCTTAATATGAAATATATGTAAACTTGATTTATGTGATCGACATCATAGACAATCGCCGTTTCTTGATTCCGCTTGTGAGAAAGGAGGCTGAGGCCGCAAATTTTCCTGCATCAAGGATAAACCTGACCGTAAAATAGCAAAGGAGGTTTACATTTGAGACTGCATTCATCCCGCAAACTCATGTCTTTGGTCCTTAGCGCCTTGCTGCTTGCCGGCATGCTCTTCCCTGGAGTATCGGGCGCAACCGAAAAAATGGACTGGTCCGCATCAGAGAAGAACCTTCAGAGCCAAGTCAAGGATCAGCTCGCAACCAAGCTGCAACTCCCTCGCATCTCCGAACTGAACTTATCTGGCATCACGCCGCAAAACTTTGTACCGCCTTCTGACAGCAGCGACATCATTACCGTTATCGTGGAACTGCAAAATGAACCTTTGAAAGTCGCAGAAGCTCAGGCCGCGAATACATACTCCTTGTTCGCCAACGATATCGAAAGCGATATCCGGCAAGAGCATCAGCAATTCCGCACCGCGCTTAACCAACTGCAAGCCTCAATCCGATACGAGTTCAACAATGTATTTAATGGCTTTTCGGTCAGCATCCCTGCCAACAAGGTGGATGATCTGTTGACGATTCCTGGCGTGAAGGCCGTCTTCCCCAACGTGGACATCCAGGCGATTCCGAATGAGCCGAGCGCTCATGGCGACAGCACCTATATGCACAAAAGCGCGCCCCATATCGGAGCGAAGCATTTGTGGGAGGATCTCGGCTTGGAGGGAAAAGGGATCAAAGTCGGGGTGCTTGACACCGGAGTTGATTACAACCATCCGAGTCTAAAAGAAGCCTATAAGGGCGGCTACAACTTCGTCGATAATAACGAGGATCCAATGGAGACTAGACCGGATGATTCGAAGCCAATAATCGACGGAAAAGAGTATCACACGACCCATGGGACACATGTCGCGGGAACGGTAGCCGGCAGAGGAAATTATGATAATCCCGGCGACAGCGGCAAAGTACGCGGCGTCGCTCCGCAGGCAGACCTGTATGCTTATCGCGTGCTCGGGCCCTATGGCAGAGGATCGTCGGAAAACATTGTGCGCGGCATCGAGCGCGCCGTCTATGAAGATAAAGTAGATGTCATCAATCTGTCGCTCGGCGCCGATTACAACTTCCAATATACCGCGCATTCCGTAGCGCTGGACAATGCGACCAAGGCTGGTGTCGTCGTTGCCGTCGCGGCGGGCAATGCCGGACCGAAGCCGCTCACGCTGGGAAGCCCGGGAGGAGCCCATGCGGCCATTTCCGTCGCCGCCTCTTACCCTCCGGTCCTGACCCCGGTGTTTGAGGCCGAAGGCCTCGACAAAAAGTTTTTCTCGCAGCTAGCTACTTCCTCTCCGGTTCTGGATACAGATAAACCGCTTGAAGCGGTCTTTGCCGGATTCGGAAAGCCGGATGATTTTAAGAACAAAACCGTCAAAGGGAAACTCGTGGTCGTCTCCCGCGGGGAGATCAGCTTCGGCGACAAATCGAGAAATGCCAAAAAAGCCGGAGCCGCCGCGCTCATCATTTTCAACAACGAAGCTGGCGATCTGGCCGCGACTCTCGGCGAAGGGAAAGCCGATGAATTCGTTCCTACCTATACCATTTCTCAAGCCGACGGTCTTATCTTGAAAAATTATATTACGTCCGGCTCGGTGAAGAAGGTTGTCCGCAGCGATGTCGAGGAGCAAGATATGCTCGGCTCCTTCAGCTCCCGCGGCCCTGCGCTGCCGGACTATACGATTAAACCGGACATTGCCGCTCCGGGCGTAGGTATCACTTCATCCGTGCCGGCCTGGGACGGCAATTACGAGAACGCGTACGGAAGCTCGCAAGGCACGAGCATGGCCTCGCCGCATATCGCGGGAGCTGCCGCATTGCTGGTGGAGTATTCCCGCAAGAATAACCTTGATCTCACTCCAGATGAAATCAAAGCATTGATGATGAATAATGCCGTAGATTTAAAGGATCGTGCCAATAACGTATATAAACTGACCGAGCAGGGGGCAGGCCGGGTCGATCTTGTTCGAAGTGTAAAAGCTCCAGCGATCGCTCTGGTGCAAGAGACCGCTAACGTCGCGGTAAAAGATAACCCGGGGGCACCGTTCGAATATGAAACGGGCAGCCTCTCATTCGGAGCAATGTCTCCGGATCATACGGTTAAGAAAACGGTACTGCTGAAAGGCATCTCCAGCACGAGTCAGCAATATTCAATCTCCATCCAGTGGCCTGCAGACGGCGGAGTTCTAACGTCGAGCGAGGAAACAGTAAGCCCAGGGCAAACGTTCGACATCACCTTGCAAATACCGCCGAACGCCAAAGGAAATTACGAAGGCCATGTCATTCTGACAGGCGATGGCGGCCACGAAATCAGGCTTCCTGTGAGCGTGTATATCGGGGACGAGTTCCAGGTTCCTGCGGCGAATGTCCTGGAGATAACTCCGAACATCCTTGCACCGGGCACCGAAAGCCAGTACAGCAAAGCGGATATTGAATTGCAAGTAAACAAAAAAGAAAAATTTTCGCTTTCTGTCTATGATTTATCGGGAAAAGCAATTGGAGACACTCTCATTGATCATGGACCATTAAAAACAGGTAACGCAGTGCTTCAAAACTGGGAAGCCAAGGTTAGTAACGGCGGCCAATGGGAGGTTCCTGAAGACGGAATCTATTACCTGGCTCATAAGGGAAGCAAGGAACCGTCACAAGAAGGGCAACTCTTTGTAATCGACACCGAGGCACCAGAAATCACTTTGGACAGCCGCGAAGTCCGTGTTGATGATGTGACAAGCTACAAAGGGATGATCACTGGAACCGTAGATGATCAGCTGCTACACTTGCTCCCATCCTATGAGCCAAGCCAGCTTGTTCAAGTTATTGCCGTAGTCAATGAAGATTTCACCAATATGCAATATGCGACAATTGATAAAAACAAACGATTCCAACTCGAAGTCCCTCTTCAAAGAGGCGTTAACGAAATCGCTATCATAACGGTCGATGCTTTGGAGAATCTCGACATTCGCGACATCTTGGAATATGACTTCGATCCGGATGCCGGCGCAGTCCGCGTCAATGTAACGACTAGCAAGAATGAAGTCTTGACCGGCGAGGAGTTCCAAGTCGATGCGTCATTCTCCGTCACCGAATCGGTCTATTCCGCTTCGTTCAGTCTCATCTATGATGCCAGCTTGACCAAGGTCCGCGTGGAGCCGAGCGTAACGTTGGCAACGTATCAACGCGATTGGTCACCGGATGCAAAGCTCATCTTCGAAGAGAAAACGACCGACTTGGAGGATGGCAAGAAGAAGTTGGATATCCATGTGAGTCTGACAGAAGGGGCTTATGAAGGTAAGGGAACGTTAGGCACGGTCGTGTTCACGGCCAGTAGCCCGGGCACGTATACCTTTAAACTATCCGATGTTGAAATGACGGATGGCAACCGCGAGCCGATTCGTGTGGCTGGATTTGCCCCGGGAACCGTAGTTGTCAATTCACCAAAACCGCCAGAACCAAAACCCGAACCAAAACCGGAGCCTGGCCCAAGCTCAGGCGGATCGTCTTCCAGCAGCTCCTACTCCTCCACTCCGTCGAAACCGGCCGGGAAGACCTTGAAAGCCGGCACCTTCACGGTAACGGAGAAGGACGGCAAGAAGCAGGGCTTGCTGCTTGTATCGTCGTCGGCGCTCAGTTCGCAGTTGAATGACAAGGAAGCGACTGAAGTGAAGCTTGATCTCACAGATATCGCTTGGAACGACATCGAACTGGCGGATATCCGCATCACCCGCGCGCTGGCGGAGCAGCTTGCCGCTTCGGGCAAAGCGCTGCTGCTGTCCGGGAAGGACTTTGAAGTGTTTATTCCTGCGGAGTCGCTTGTTGACTTTACCGGGAAAAATGGAGATCTGACCGTACGCCTGGCGCTGGCGGCGCTGGGTGAAGGCGGGCAAGCGTCCGCACTGAGACAGGTCGCTCCAGGATTGACTGTTCAAGGCGAGAAGGACACGGTCACCAAGCCGATCCGGATTGGACTGAAATGGAGCCCCTCCGCCGTGAAGGATGCCCGCAAGGTCGGCGTCTACGGCAAGGATGCGAAGGAGGCATGGACGTACTACGCTCCAGGCGTTCGCTGGGATAAGGACGGCGTCCGCTTCACGACAGCGTCGCTCGGAGCCTATACGGCGCAGGAATCGTCCAAGACATTCGACGATATTGGCACGCACTGGTCCAGAGATAAGGTCGAGGTTGCAGCCGCTCACCAGTTAATCGAAGGCAAGGGCAGCTTGAATATGTTCAAGCCGAACGATCTTGTCACCCAAGCGGAATTCGCCTCGCTGCTTGATCGTCTCACTGCTTCCGGCAAGACATGGAGTGACCGCATTGCCGAGCCGGGAGCCCGTGACCCGCTGACGCGCGAGAAAATGGTCGTGATGCTGGCGCAGGCGCTGCAGCTGAAGACCGATGACGCTCCGGCTCTCGGCTTCGCCGACCAGGCGAAGATCGGAGCGGATGCCCGCTCCGCTGTCGCGGCCGCCGTGAGCCGCGGTTATATTCAAGGCATGGGCGGCAACAAGTTCTCTCCAGAGGGCACCTCGACCCGCGCCCAAGCGGCCGCGGTCCTCGCCCGCGTGCTGATCGATATGCAATCGAATTCGTAGTATCGGCCTGACCTGGCCAAGGCGCAACCGCTGTCCTTCGGGACAGCGGTTGTTGCATTCGGAACGGCTGACAGAGAGATGGCATGCGAGACAATCTGTTCCACATACGATGACAATAGAACGGATTTTGGCTCGTCATCCATCATCTGCAAAGGAGAGTGTACATGTATACTCATCATCCCCAGGCCGCTCCGCCGGGTTCGCTCTTGTTCGAGCACCGCTTCTGGCTGCAAATATTGGGAGATCATTCCCGCTTCATACTGGACGCCCTGTCGCCGCGGGAAGCGAAGGACATTCGTCAGGCGGATCAGTTGATTCGGCGGTTCGACGAACTCCTGAACCGAGCCCGCCAGGCCTCCTCGGAGTCCCAAGCCCTTGCCATCGTTGCCGATGCGCATGCCGCGACGATGGAATTGAAGAATTTCAAGCTTGATCTGCTGCGCCGCTTGTTGCTCGGCCAGGTAACCGTATTTCTCCCGCCGACCTTTTTCAATCATATGCTCAATGAGTTGCAAGAGTATGTCTATATTCTCGATGCCGTGCGGGCTGGCAAGCCAGTGCCATTGTTCGATGCGCTACATTATGATCTGGTATGGCTGTCGGACGCTTCCGGCCATGCATCGGCCATCGCGTCGAACCTGGATGCGGTGGAGAGGCGGCTGATCGAGAAGAGCCGCGAATTTGAGAAGCATTTCGATGATTATTACAAAAAAGCGGTCGAAATGGTCGGCTACTTGCGGACCCAGCTTCGCCGCTTCCCTGCGATGGAGCGGTTCCACCGCGATGTGAACCTGGAGATTAAGCTGTTCACGAAATTTTTGCTGGAGCTGGAGGAAATGGAGTTAAACGCGGAGACGCTCGATATTATCAGTCCGTTGATGCCGGATCATATGGCGCGGGAGGAATGCTACTACTTGATCAAATTGGCCCTGACCGGCGCCGTCCCTTCTCCGGAATGCGATCCGACCACGCCGCGGGTTCAAGGATAAAGCAACCCCCCAGTTCCAGGAACTGGGGGGCTTGCGGTGCCTGAGACACGCACTATTCGGACCGTTTCGTTTCCGCATCGGGTACGATTCGGCACTGTTGAGCGCCTTCCAGATCGGCTCCGAACTCGGCGTCTTGTCCCTCGACGTCCGGCATTCTGTTCAGCTTCGTCGTCTGCACTTCCGCCTTCGTCGCTTGGTCGCGGTTATGTTCTTGGTTGTTCATTCGGCAACTCTCCATTTCGCATATACTCATGTACACAGCTAGTATGCGAGAAGGAGCGCCGCTTTATTCATGGATGCTCCGTTATTCTCATGTTCATGTGCCCGCATCGTCTTGCGGCCGGGGTTGCAGGCCTCCCCTACTCGATATGCTTCCGGTATCCCTCCGCGGTCAACAGATGCTTCAACGCTTCCTCCGGAACGCCGTCCAGCTCCACCTCGGCAATCCATCCGCCTTCGTACGGTTCGCTATTCACTCTCTCAGGACTGTCCTCCAGGTCGGTGTTGACCTTGGTCACCGTACCCGATACCGGGCAGTACAGCTCCGATACTGTCTTGACCGACTCGATCGATCCCATGCTGTCGCCCGCCGATAAAGCGGTTCCAATCTCGGGGAACTCGATAAAGACGATGTCTCCCAATTCCGCTTGCGCATGATCGGATATCCCGATGCGCACGGTCCGCCCTTCGACGACGGCGACCCATTCATGCTCCTCGCTGTACAACAGATTCTCTTTCACTTCGCTCATGTTCACGCTCATTCCTCTCTCATTATTATCGCAATTCGCCGGCACAGCAAAAAAGACAGATCAAAGACTCGTTCGCCTTTTCTCTGTCCCGGGTGCCTGAGAGTTTGCCCGGCTGCCCGCGGCAGGCCGGTATTCCCCTTGGGCGGCTGTACGCTCTCTCCAGAGGTGCGTCGGACGACGGTGCTTCTACCTGAGAGATTCCTCGCCGAACGGCGGTTCGGCGGCTTGCTCCTTCGGTGCCGGGACTGGGAGCCCGGTCTCTCCCGATCGTCTTCATTCGCGGTATGTGATCATATTCCAATTTTACATCTATAGCGTAGTTCAGCTTCCCCTCCATGTCAATATGAGAATCATTTTCGCGGAAGTTCGCAGAAATGGATTGACAATGTCAGGAAGGTTCGAGTAATAATGGAGGTATGACAATTGCACATTGCGAATGATGGTAAAGGGAGAGATTACTGCGAGACAGTAACGCCGAAGGAGTAAGCCCGCCACGGGTGAATCTCTCAGGCAAAAGGACGTTTACCGGACGCGCCTCTGGAGAGCACCCGCTTGCAAACGGGTCACCCAAGGGGAAACTTATGGGCCGGCTTCGGCAGACGGAAGCCGGATGATCATGAGGTAACTCTCAGGTACACAGGACAGAGCGTAAAAAGGCATCCGCAGAAGCGGATCGGCCTTCTTTCGCCTGTCCTTTTTTGATTTCCATCCATTATGCATATCGAGGTGATGTCATGTCCACGTTACAACGCACGCCCCTATTTTCGACGTATGCCGGCCATCCTTCCGTCCGCTGCATCGATTTCGGCGGCTGGGAGCTCCCGGTGCAATTCAGCGGCATCCAGCGGGAGCACGAGGCCGTACGCCAGCAGGCCGGCTTGTTCGATGTGTCGCACATGGGGGAGCTGTTCGTGAGCGGTCCTGCCGCCTTCTCCTTTTTGCAGAAGATGACGACGAATGATTTGTCCAAGCTGGAGGACGGAAAGGCGCAGTACTCTCTGCTCTGTTATCCGCACGGAGGCGTCGTCGACGATTTGCTCATCTACCGGCTAGCCGAAGATCGCTACATGCTGGTCGTGAACGCGTCCAATACGGACAAGGTTGTCCAATGGCTGCATGACCATGCGGCGGATGGCGTCGATATCGACAACGCGTCTTCCCGCACCGCCCTGCTGGCGCTGCAGGGACCGCAGGCGCTGTCCATTTTGACGCAGGCGACCGAAGCGCCTGTCGGCGCCTTGAAAGCGTTTCACTTCTTGTCCGATGTCCAGGTGTGCGGCATTCGGGCTCTCGTCTCGCGCACAGGCTACACGGGAGAGGATGGCTTCGAGCTCTATATCGCGGCGGACGATGCGCCCCATCTGTGGACGGAGCTGCTGCGGATCGGCGAACCGTTCGGGCTCGTTCCGGTAGGCTTGGGGGCCAGAGATACGCTTCGCTTCGAAGCGAAGCTCCCGCTGTACGGCCAGGAGCTGTCCGAGCGGATTACGCCGCTGGAGGCGGGTCTTGGCTGGTGCGTGAAGCTGAACAAAGGAGAGTTCATCGGCAGAGAAGCGCTCGCCAAGCAGAAGGAAGAAGGAGTTCCCCGCCGACTGGCGGGCATCGAAATGATCGATCGCGGCATCCCGCGGACCCATTATCCTGTCTACGCGGGCGATAAGCTTATCGGAGAAGTGACGTCGGGCACGCAATCCCCTACCTTGAAGCGCAATCTCGGCCTGGCGCTCATTGAATCGCCATACGCCGAATTGGATACGGAACTGGAAATCGAGATTCGCGGCAAGCGGCTCAAGGCCCGCGTCGTCGCCGCCCCATTCTATCAACGCCCTACTGAGACCAAGGGAGGTTCGCCTGCATGACCAAGACACATCGCTATATCCCGATGACCGAGCAAGACGAGCGGGACATGCTCGCGGCGATCAGCGCGGCATCGATCGACGAGCTGTTCCGCGACATTCCGGAAGCCGTCCGCTACAAAGGCCGGCTTCCGATATCCGAGGCGCTGGACGAAGCGGCCCTGCTGCGCCATATGCAGGAACTGGCCGCCCGCAACGCCAACCTCGATCAATATGCGAGCTTTCTTGGGGCCGGCATCTATGACCATCATATTCCGGTCGTCATCAATCACGTGATCTCCCGTTCCGAGTTCTATACCGCCTATACGCCATATCAACCGGAGATCAGCCAGGGAGAGCTGCAGGCCATATTCGAGTTCCAATCGTATATATGCGAGCTGACGGGCATGAAGGTGGCCAATGCGAGCATGTATGACGGGGCGACCGCGCTGGCGGAAGCCGGGGTGCTGGCAAGCGCCGTCACGAAGCGCAAGCGGATCGTCGTCTCGCGCACCGTGCATCCGGAAGCGCGGCAGATCCTGCATACGAGCGCGCGCGGACTCGGCCTTGACATTGTGGAGGCGCCCGATGCGAACGGCGTGACCGACCTGGAGAAGCTGGAGGCGCTAATAACGGGCGACACGGCTGCGGTCATCGTGCAATCGCCCAACTTTTTCGGCTGCATCGAGGACGTGAAGGCCATCGAACCGATGATTCACGGGCGCAAAGGATTGCTTATTATGAGCGCCAATCCGCTGTCGCTCGGCCTGCTGGAGAGTCCGGGACAGCTTGGCGCCGACGTCGTCGTCGGGGACGCCCAGCCGTTCGGCATCGCCTCGTCTCTGGGCGGTCCGACCTGCGGCTACTTCGCCGTATCCGAGCCGCTGATGCGCCGCATTCCTGGCCGGATCGTGGGACAGACCAAGGACCGCGACGGCAAACGGGGCTTCGTGCTGACGCTCCAAGCCCGCGAGCAGCATATCCGCCGGGAGAAGGCGACGTCCAATATTTGCTCGAACCAGGCGCTGCTGGCTTTAAGCGCTTCCGTCTACTTGTCCGTGATGGGCAAAGCCGGCATTCGCGAGGTCGCGAATCTGAACATTCAAAAGGCGCATTACGCCGCCGATCGGATATCGCAAGCGAAGGCCCTGTCCCTTCCATTCACCTCGCCGTTCTTCAATGAATTCCTGGTCAAGCTGCCGGAAGGCGTCTGCCCGACGGCCTTGAACGCCGGCCTGATGAAGGAAGGATTCATCGGCGGACTGGATGTGTCCCGTTACTATCCGGAGCTGGCGGGCCATATGCTGATCGCCGTGACGGAACGCCGGACGAAGGCGGAAATCGACCACTTTGCCGAACGATTGGAGGGTGCTGTATGAAACCGGAGAAAAAACTGATCTTCGAGCTGAGCAAGCCGGGGCGGACCGCTTATTCACTGCCGGAATGCGATGTTCCGCAGCGGGCTATTGAAGAAATGATACCGGCGGCGATGCTCCGCCAGCAGCCGGCGGAATTGCCGGAAGTCTATGAAGTCGACGTCATCCGTCATTACACCGAGCTGTCGCGCCGCAACTTCGGCATCGACAATGGCTTCTACCCGCTCGGCTCCTGCACGATGAAATACAATCCGAAAATTAACGAAGATGTCGCCCGCTTGGCTGGCTTCGCCAAGATTCACCCGTATCAGCCGGCCGAGAGCATTCAAGGCGCGCTGGAACTGCTGTATACCCTCCAGCAGGATCTGGCCGCGCTGACGGGGATGGACGCGGTTACCCTCCAACCGGCGGCAGGCGCTCACGGGGAATGGACGGGCCTGATGATGATCCGGGCCTACCATGAGAGCAAAGGCGAGCACCGCACGAAGGTTATCGTCCCCGACTCTTCCCACGGCACGAACCCGGCGAGCGCGACGGCGGCCGGACTCGATACGATTACGATCCCGTCGGACGAACGGGGGCTTGTCGATCTCGAGGCGCTCCGGGCGGCGGTCGGTCCGGACACGGCGGCGCTCATGCTGACCAATCCGAGCACGCTCGGCTTGTTCGAGGAGCATATTCTCGAGATTGCCGATATTGTCCACGAAGCCGGCGGCCTGCTGTACTATGACGGCGCGAATTCCAACGCCATTATGGGCATCACCCGCCCGGGAGACATGGGCTTCGATGTCGTGCATTTGAATCTGCACAAGACGATGAGCACCCCGCATGGCGGCGGCGGTCCCGGGGCCGGCCCGGTAGGCGTCAAGCGCCTACTGGCGCCATACTTGCCGAAGCCGCTCATCGTGAAGAACGAAGATGGCACCTTCGGATTCGAAGAGGAACGGCCAACCTCGATCGGAAGGGTCAAAGCCTACCTTGGCAACTTCGGCATTCTCGTCCGCGCGTACACCTATATGCGCACATACGGGCCGGACGGACTTCGCCGCGTCTCCGAATGCGCGGTGCTGAACGCGAACTACATGATGCACCGGCTGGCACCGTATTTCGAAGTGCCTTATCCGGGCGTATGCAAGCATGAATTCGTCATCTCCGGGAGCGGCTTGAAGCAATATGGAGTCCGCACGCTGGATGTCGCCAAGCGGCTGCTCGATTTCGGATTCCATCCGCCGACCATCTACTTCCCGCTCAATGTCGAGGAATGCATGATGATCGAGCCGACGGAGACCGAGAGCAAGGAGACGCTCGACGACTTCATCGACACGATGATTCAGATTGCGAAGGAAGCGGAAGAACAGCCGGAGCTGCTGCTTAACGCGCCGCATCACACCGATGTGAGAAGGCTGGATGAGACGCTCGCCGCACGCAAGCCGGTCTTGAATTGCGCTTGCAACTAACGAATGAGAAGCCCTTGCCCCTAGGCTTGAACGACGCGCCCTGGAGCGGGGCTTCTGTGCCTGCGGCAACAAAAAAGGAGAACTGCCTCATCCATCGGCAGTTCTCCTTCTCTTTTAGAGCTTATTTCTGTTCCCGGCTAATATAAAACGTGACTCGGTCGCCCTTCTTGATCGGCGCCCCCGCTTCCGGCTCCTGCTTGAAAATCTGGCCAGCCGGCTGCTCCTCGCTGTTCTCCTTGAAATACTGCCAGCGAAGCCCCGCAGCCTTCACTTGCTCCTCCGCCTCTTCCAGCGTCAGACCGATGAGGCTCGGAACCTTCCCCTCTCCTTCGCCCGGCTCTCCCGCTTCGGCAGGAGGCGTCTCCGTCCCCGGATTCGCCGGATCGGCCGGCGTTCCCGTGTCTGGCGTCCCAGTGCCCGGCGTCGTCGTCCCTGGATCTGTCGTTCCGGGATCGCCCGGTATCGTTCCAGGCTCGGTTGTGCCCGGCTGCTGCGTATCCGGCTGCGTTGGCGTTCCCGTGTTCGTATCGGGCTGTTGCGATCCTGGGCCGGCACTGCTGCTGCTGTCGGTGTTCGAGCTGGATGAGCCCCCGTTCGAACTCGAAGAGCCGCCCGAGCTGACGGACGTATTCGGATCGGCAACGGAACCGCTATCGCCGCCATCCGGAACGACAGCGCCATTATCGGCATCGCCGCCGCTGCCGCCCGGCTGCTCCGCCGCCCCGTCGGAGCCGGCTTCCTGCCCCGGCTCGGTTACCGCGACCGGTTCATTGTCTTTGGAGAGCGAATTGGCCCAGATAACGGCTCCGCCCAGGACAGCGAAAAAGACGCACACACAGGCAACGATAAGCAGCATCTTGCTTCCGTTGAAGGAAGCGGCTTCCTTGCGTTCGTACTCATCGTCATCCTCTTCTTCGGCCAGATCCTCGTCCGCTTCCGCCTCATCCGGCTCGGGTTCGTCAAAAACACGCCGGGGCGGATCTGCCTGAACCGGAGGAGCGGCCGTGAATACGGGAGTCGCCACGTCGCGGCTGACCTGCATCGGCGCGTCCGGCTGCTCCAGAATCTCCCGAAGCCCGACCATGAAGGTGAACAGCGAGGCATCTCCCGTGTGCACCTTCCTCATCAGCTTCAGAACCAAATCTCTCTGCACATCATTCAAGTCCTTCAATGCGCCGTACAAGCGAGTCTCGACGACATCGAATTGCGAAGGGACATGCGGATGAAGCGTGCAGAGCTGATACAGCAGCCGGTACAAGGCGGTGGTGCCGTGCTCCCCTTCCTCCGCCTGGGTCCAGTAGTTCATAATAATCAGTTGATTATCCGCCGTCACCCACACATTATCAATCGTCACCGGGAAGCGGCTGACCCCTTCCTCCAGCGCTTCCTGGATGCTGGTGCCCAGCTCGTAGATCATGGACAGCACCTTCTCCGAGCCCAAGGCGTGCCGCTGCGCATATTTCACTAGCGGCATGCCGCTGTACGCCATAAACACCACGTAAAAGTCCTGTCCGGACATGCCCGCATTCAGCATATGGAAAAATCGGTTATTGGAAAAATGCGATACATTCCCGAATGCGTTGCGGTATTCCTCTGCGCGGCCCGAATCGGTATTTTCGACCACATAAATAAATACGTCCCGCTGCAAAGACATATCGACGGCTTCATAGAGCATGCCGCCGCCCAAGTGAAAAATGACGGAATTCAGCTGATAACGTTCTGCTATGTAAGTGCTCATACAGTAACTCCTTTTTCCATGGTAAGGGGCGTTGGTACCCCCTTGTGTCATTATGAGGCATCAGCCGCCGTTTTGCAAAGCTCCCCTACATTAGACGATCCAACCCGCCGTTCGGTTGCGCCCCCAAGCAAAACTAGTCAGACACAAATAGTAGTACGGTCTTCAGTATAGCATAGTTCCAAAGATATCCGTTACTGAACTGAGCTGTCATTATTTCCCTCATTCTTACTCCCATTAGCAGGCCCATTTTCGATGATGGATTTCTTCCATTATAAATAAGAGCCGTCCTGCATGCGCTTCGGCATCGCAGGGCGGCTCAAGGCTCCGGCTCTTACCCTTGGTTGTCGTCGCCGGTCCGATCCAGTATGAGATTGGTAACGGACGTCGAGTCGCCGCGTTCAATTTCTTCCGGAGTCGCCTTTTCTTTTAAATTATCCAGCTCCATGCCAGGCGCGAAGCTCGGCCCGGATTGCTTCTTCTGCTTCTTCGTCATCAATGGACATTCCTTTCACCATAGGCTCTCCCTTATTGTTCCTGCCAAGCCAGGTATCTATGTGCCCTGGCGAGGATAACCCGGCGCTTCGGCGCTCTCCGGAACGATCCGCGTGCCGGCCAGACCGGCCAGCGCGAGATCCGCCTGGTTAAGCGAACAAATAATCGCGGTTCCTCCCTGGGCGGCAAAGGACGCTGCAGCCTCCACCTTCGGGCGCATACTGCCTTGGCTGAAATGTCCCGCTTCAATGTATTCAGCCGCAGAAGATGGAGTCAGGCTCGTCAGGGGCCGCTGATCCGGGCGGCCATAGCCGGCATAGACGCGCTCGACATCCGTCAGAATAAGCAGCACGTCGGCTTGGATCTCGCGAGCGAGCCTGAAGCTGCTGAAATCTTTGTCGATTACGGCCTCAATCCCTATATAGCTGCCGTCTTCCTGCCGGACAACCGGAATCCCTCCCCCGCCGCAAGCAATGACAATCTGGTTCAGTGCGAGAAGCTGTCTTACCGCGTCTGCTTCCACAATCGCTTGCGGCCGCGGAGACGGAACGACACGCCGCCAGCCCCGGTTCGCATCCGGCTTCAACTGCCAGCCTTTGCCGATCATGAGCCGCTTCGCTTCCTCCTCCGTATAGAAGCCGCCGATTGGCTTGCTCGGGTTGCCGAAGGCCGGATCGTCCGCCGCCACCTCTACTCTCGTAATCAAGCTGACGACCGAGTGGCCGTTCCCGCCGCTGGCCAGTTCATTGCGCAATAATTGTTGAATCATGAAGCCGATGAAGCCCTGGCTTTGGGCCGTGCATACATCGAGAGGCAGCGGCGGCACCTCCGCCTGCGCCTCTTCCTGCTGGAGCAACAGATTGCCGACCTGCGGTCCATTGCCATGCGTAATGACGAGCCGGTGTCCTTGCTCGACCAATCGGGCCAAGACGCTGCAGCTGCGCTGAACGTTCGCCAGCTGGTTCTCGTAGGTGGCCTCCTGCTTCGGCTGCAGGATGGCATTCCCGCCCAATGCGGCGAGAATGGTCATCTTCTCTGTCGGTCTATGTAGAGTCAGACGAATCCGCTCCTTCCGTGATCGATGGATGTGACGCTGTAAACGATTGCCCTAGACTATCATAGAATCATAGGACAGATGGCAAATATTATCAAGATCATTTTCCAAACTGATCGATGAGTACTGCCATAACCATTTGTCCTAGCAAAAAAACCATAGTAGTCAGCACCGATCCAAGTACGGGTAACAAAATAATGTTGCCAGTTACAATAAATACGCCAAATATCCCGCCCATATATGTCCAAACAGGAATGCGATTTTTTTGCGCGTCATACAAAGGAATGTGTATGCGGCGTATGCAAAAAAAACACTCCCTATTATTCACCAAAACTCAGGCTCCTTCCTCACATAGTAACTTTCTAACGCCATATTTGAAGATTTAATCTCGGCAACTTCAATTAAGAGCCAGAGCCGCCAAAAACCCTCCCCCGTCGTGACGGGAGAGGGTTCGGCAAGCATGGATTAATTAATCATCAATGCATCTACGCCAAAAGAGAAGTTGCGGTAAGGGCTCATATCCAGTCCCGTGAACCGAGCGTTGTTGGCCCACATGTCACGACGCTGGTACATGAAAATGTATGGCAAGTCTTCATTGATTTCTTGGTACAGTTCTTTGTAAATCGCTTTGCGTTCCTCGATATCGAGCGTTTTTCCGCCTTTATCGAACAATTCATCGACTTTTTTGTTGGAGTAGCCGATTTCGTTCCAGGATCCTCCGGTAATGAAGTTATTTTGTGCGCCTTGCGGATCCGGATCGAGACCCCAAGCCATGAACAGCATATCGAAATCGCCCTTCTTCCGCTTCTCGACGACGGCGTTGAAGTCCATTTGCTCGGCAACGAATTCGATGCCCAATTCCTTGTAATTCGCCTGCGCGACCGGAATAATCGCGTCATTCACCACATTTGGAGAAGTGGCGGCAAAGTTGATCGTGAATTTCTCGCCGTCTTTTTCGCGTATGCCGTCCGCGCCGACCTTCCAGCCCGCCTCTTCCAGCAGTTGCTTCGCTTTTTCCAGATCGAACTCGTACTTGTTCACCTCATCGGTATAGGCCCAAGACAGCTTCGATTGCGGCACATTGATTACCTCGGCATATCCCTGGTATACGGCTTCGACAATTTGCTCGCGATCCAGGCCGTATGCCAATGCCTGACGCACCTTCACGTCCTGGAACTTCGCCCGGTTATGGTTAAATGCGATATAGCCGTAACCATTGGTCGGGAACAAGGAAATATCGAGGAAGCCCATCGATTGGAGCAGTTCGAAGTTGTCGAGGTTCGCGGAGATGAAGTCCATATCCGTCTCCCCGGTCTGCAGCAGCTGGGCGTTCGTCTCGTCTGTCGTGAACTTGTAGATCAGCTTCGGAATCTTTGGCGCGCCTTTGAAGTAGTGCTCGTTGGCAACAAAGGACACGTCCTGGCCGGCCTGGAACTTATCCAGCTTGTATGGTCCGTTGCCAAGCGGTTTCGTGAACAGATCATTCATATAACTCAAATTGCCCTGCTTGTAATCTTTGCCGTAATAGGCTTTGGAGAGAATGCCTGTCGCGCCGATTGCGGACTGCGCCAGGGCGCTTGGTTCAAACGTTGTAAATTCAATGGTGAGAGGATCGATAACCTTGATGCCTTCAATAGAGGTTGCTTTGCCGTCGTAGTATTCCTTGCCGCCTTTGATTTTACCCTCTCGAATGATGTCCATAGGACCGTCGTATGACTTGTCATGCAGAACGGTAATCGTAAAGGCGACATCTTCCGCAGTAAGCGGCGAACCGTCGCTGAACTTCAGGCCTTCCTTCAGCTTGTACGTATGGGTCAGATTATCCGGGGAAACTTCGTACTTCTCAGCCAGCACCGGAGCATACGTTCCGTCCTTCTCCACTTCCAGCATCGCCTTGAACAACGTTCTCATAACGTACTGATCATAAGCCGTCTCTGCATAGAGAGGATGAAAGATTCCAGCCGGCGCGGTCATGCCGATAATGAGAGTATCGGTCCGAGATGTGGCCGTAGCCGGTGACTGGCTCGGATCGGACGCCTTAAAAAACCCTTCATTGGCAATTCCGGATTCCTCCGGTTCCGAAGCTGGCTCCCCATCCTCCTTCTTCTCCGGCTCATTGCCCTGCTGCTCTTGAGCCGGTTCCTTGGACGGCTCAGCGGCATCGCCGCCACCGGTGCATGCCGACAACACCAGTGAAAGTGACATCAGCAAGCATAAAAAAATAACCCAACTTTTCCTCACTGTACAACTCCCCCTACATTTTTGAAATAATTATGCAGGAATCTCGTTGTTTGTGTATAAGCCAGGTAGTTACAAAATATAATACTTGCCTATCAACGTTTTGTAAATCCCTAGGATTGAAATCGATATAGAATATGGTGGAACCTGTTCTGAAAAGGCTTGATTGGCAAGTCTTTTTCCTTTTGGGTTTGGAGTTCAAGGGAGTCTCTTCTGAGTCGAGACGTTGAGTCAGTCCCATGAGGCCCCATTCTGCACAACACGCAAAAAAGCCCTGCCATAATGCCGGGGCTTATCTTTTTCCAAATGCATCATATACTGGTTTCCCGCACCTAATCAGGTATATCCTCCTCCGATCCATTTCCCTTTCATGTTGGCCTTGCAGTTGCACAGAGATTCATTCTTCGACTTTCCCGCTTCCGGCACCTCTACCCGTTGCAGTTCCTCTCGCCAGTCCTTCATTCCGATCACCTCGAACACATATCCGCGATCAGTATATGCGAACACTTGTTCGTGAAGCAACAACAAATAAATTTCTAGCCCTAAAACATGTAAATGAGTTCTAAATTTAATTATTTTTGGTATATTTTTTTAGATTGTCATCTTTAGGTCCAGTCACCAAAAAAAATTTTTTGGAGGTTGTATATGAAAAAGGTACTTCTCACTCTAACCGCTGTGGTAACGATGCTGGCTGCGGTGCCACTTGGGGCCGGTGCTACTTCGGACCCTAAGGATGACCAGGTTAAATCACCTGTCCTACTGAAGGATCATTTACTTAAAATTGACACTGGGACTCTTACAGACAATAAACAAGTATCATATGTAAATAACGGAAACCCAATTTACACACGTGATGCTTACACTGTTAACGTTACTGTTAACTCACCGAGTGAGCGAGCAACGCTCTGGGTTTGTATAGATGGGAAAGAGAGCACTGAACTTATAAAAGGTTCTAACTCAAAAACAATTTATGTATCTGGTTCTCATGTAGTATCAATTAAAAATAAGACCAACTTCCCAGCATCGGCCACTGGAGTTATTTATTATAATCCTTAATCAAAAAAAAGGAGCCGTGGGATGCATTTTCCTCAACGGCTCCTTTTCACCGCTTCCGGATTTGATTATGCTAATTCCCCAACTGCTTCAACAGCCAATGACGATGACCGCTATCTCAGCCCTAGTAATCGGCTCGTTCGGCACGAATCCGTTTCCCCGACCGTCAGCCATGTAAGGCGGAACGAGCAGCTTCTGAGTTTGACCGCTTCGCACATCATTCGCGTTCAACAGATGATATCTAGTTGGTTCGTCCCCAAAACGAAAAAGAGACGGTTACCCACTCCCCTAAAATCGTGATATATCGGTGTTTTCTCCAGTTTATTTGTTTGTATATCTCCACTTCCCTAATTTGGAAAATATACAATTTTGCTTTATCTCCAAATCCGTCGTAAAACTGATGATGGTGACGGAGGTGCAAGAGCTCCCAGCCCCCTTCCTGGCACAAAAACCCTCTCCCGACAGGACGGGAGAGGGTTCGGCAGCGCTCGATTAATTAATCGACAATGAATCTACGCCATAAGAGAAGTTCCGGTAAGGGCTCATATCCAATCCCGTGAAACGGGCATTGTTCCCCCACATATCGCGCCGCTGATACATAAAGATGTATGGCAGGTCTTCATTCAATTCCTGATACAACTCCTTGTAGATGGCTTTCCGCTCTTCGATATCGAGCGTTTTGCCGCCCTTTTCGAACAGTTCGTCGACTTTTGGGTTAGAGTAACCGATTTCGTTCTGCGAGCCGTCCGTAATGAACACGTTCTGCGCCGACTGCGGATCCGGGGTCAATCCCCAAGCCATGAACAGCATATCGAAATCGCCCTTCTTCCGCTTCTCGACGACCGCGTTGAAGTCCATTTGCTCGGCAACGAATTCGATGCCCAATTCCTTGTAGTTCGCCTGCGCGACCGGAATAATCGCGTCATTCACCACGTTCGGCGAGGTTGCCGCGAAATTGATCTTGAATTTCTCGCCGTCTTTTTCGCGTATGCCGTCCGCGCCGACCTTCCAGCCCGCCTCTTCCAGCAGTTGCTTCGCTTTTTCCAGATCGAACTCGTACTTGTTCACCTCATCGGTATAGGCCCAAGACAGCTTCGATTGCGGCACATTGATTACCTCGGCATATCCCTGGTATACGGCTTCGACAATTTGCTCGCGATCCAGGCCGTATGCCAATGCCTGACGCACCTTCACGTCCTGGAACTTCGCCCGGTTATGGTTAAATGCGATATAGCCGTAACCATTGGTCGGGAACAAGGAAATATCGAGGAAGCCCATCGATTGGAGCAGTTCAAAGTTGTCGAGGTTCGCGGAGATGAAGTCCATATCCGTCTCCCCGGCCTGCAGCAGTTGGGCGTTCGTCTCTTCATTCGTGAACTTGTAGATCAGCTTCGGAATCTTCGGAGCGCCTTTGAAATAGTGCTCATTGGCAACAAAGGACACGTCCTGGCCGGCCTGGAATTTCTCCAGCTTATATGGCCCGTTGCCAAGCGGCTTTGTGAACAGATCATTCATATAACTCAAATTGCCCTGCTTGTAATCTTTTCCGTAATAGGCTTTGGAGAGAATGCCTGTCGCGCCGATTGCGGGCTGCGCCAGGGCGCTTGGTTCAATCGTTGTGAATTCAATGGTGAGAGGATCGATAACCTTGATGCCTTCAATGGAGGTTGCTTTGCCGTCAAAATATTCCTTGCCGCCTTTGATTTTGGCGTCTCTGATGATGTCGCTAGGACCGTCATACGATTTGTCATGCAGGACAGTAATCGTGAAGGCGACATCCTCTGCCGTCAGCGGCGAACCGTCGCTGAACTTCAAGCCTTCCTTCAGCTTGTACGTGTGAGTCAGATTATCCGGGGAAACTTCGTACTTCTCGGCCAGCACCGGAGCGTACGTCCCGTCTTTCTGCACCTCAAGCATCCCTTTGAACAACGTAGCTGCAACGTAATTGTCATAGGTTGTCTCGGCGTAAAGCGGATGAAAAATTCCGGCCGGAGCCTGCATGCCGATAATCAGCGTGTCTGTCCGGGACGTAGCGGCAGCCGGCGACTTGCCCGGATCGGAAGCCTTTACAATCCCTTCGTTGACGAACTCGGATTCCCCAGACTCGGAAGTCTGTTCTTCTCCACCCTTCTTCTCCGGCTCATTGGCTTGCTGCTCTTGAGCCGGCTCCTTGGACGGCTCCGCGGCATCGCCGCCACCGCCGCATGCCGATAGCACCAGCGAAAGTGACATCAGCAAGCATAGAAAAATAACCCAACTTTTCTTCACTCTACAACTCCCCCTACATTCATAAAATAATTATGTTGACACTAAGCAGTAACGAAGTTAATGGTTTGCCGGCAAGCGGCAAACGATGGAAAACTTTTCGAACTTTGGTCAAATAATTATGCAGGATTCTGGTTGTTTCTGCGTAAGCCAGGTAGTTAAAGATATAATACTTGCCTATGAACGTTTTGTAAATCCCCAGTTTAAAATTTTTGTTGCCTCCTGTTGTATAGCAAAAGAGCGATTTGGGCATGGAATGAAAAAAACCTCCCCGTTATCGGGAGAGGGACGAATAAATATTCAACTATAATATGTATATTATAGCAATAATTATAACAATCTTTCTTTCGTATCACTTTCCACATATACCATAATCTCATCCACTTTCACAATCACTTTGCCGTTGACCGAAGCCTGGCCGCTGCCAACGACAAAGCCCCGCCTTGCCTTGAGAAGCGTGTACTCGAGATCCAGGCAATCCCCCGGCGAGGCATGACCGCAGAATTCCGCACCTTTGATGGATGACAAGAAGCCAAGCTTGCCGCCATGTCCCATCGCGGCCAACGCGCCTAATTGAGCCAGAGCCTCTACGATCATCGTATGCGGCATCGTCGGCCCCGGCGTCTGGCCGGCGAAATACCACTCCGTTCCTGTGACTTTTTTGGTGCCCTTCGCCCACTGCCCCGCTTGAAGGCCGGTAATGCAATCCACCATCAGGAACGGATACCGGTGCGGCAAGCGATCCGTTATTGCATTGCGGTTGTCTGTCATTTCCTGCTCCTGCTTTCTATCGTTTGATATAAAAAATACCATTGGTTGCGTTGACGGAAGCGCCAAGCGCAAATTATCAACCATGCATACCGTCAATCCCCTCGCGTCAGCGAGCGCTTGAACAGTCAGAATCGCCCGGGCATCCTTCATCCCTCGATCGGTCAATCCCCGATCGTTCTCCCTGTTCATAGGCGTCTTCTCCTGTTAACGTGATTCACGTTGACGCGCTAACATAAAACACTTCGCTGCTGCGGCGCCATTTCCCTGCTTATGCCTTGCTTTTATTTATCATGCAAAGTCCCGATCACAAAAAAAGACCTCCGTAGAGGCCCTTTTTCCGCATGTTCAATAAATATGATCGTCAATGCTGAATCTGTTCTTCCGGGATATCTCTATCGGCATCGTGCAAATGCCCTGACCAGCCCAACGCTTCCTCCCGCTCCTCAGGCAGCTTCCTGCAGCGGTTTTTCACCCACTGCTCTATCAGCCAATTCATCTCCAGTGCATTTTTGGTCGGAATTTGATGCCTCGCCTTCGGGATCCAGTACAATTGGCTGTTCGGCAGGCCATGATGCAGAATAAGCGCGTATTTGTGAAAGCTTCTATCGCTCTGTCCGTAAATGAGCAGCACCGGCGCCTTGATCTCCTGCAGCCGATCCGTGCAATTGTAGTTCAAGCTGTACTGGTAGTACTGCCTCCAGTTGTCATTATTGCCTCTCCTGGCCGCCCGCTGAAGATTTTTGTAGGTAAGGCGGGTATCGGCGTTCCCCCATGTGATCGCCCATGATATAAGCGACTTGGCCTTCCAGCGCGTCAAGGCTGCCGCCGCGCGGATTCGGCCGCGGAGCCACATATCGCTCGCTTCGGACATCGCGCTGATCAGCACGCCGCCGAGGAACCTCTCCGGGGCGGACAAGAGCGCATGCAGAGCGATCGATCCTCCGGTCGAGTAGCCGCCGACATACGCTTGCTTCACGCCCAGCTTATCCATCAGAGCAAGCATATCCTCCACAATGAGCTGGTATGTGATCGGCTCTTCGGACGGGCGGCTGTATCCGTGTCCCCGAATGTCGAACGTGATGACCCGGAAACTGTCGGACAATTGGGCTGTCTGGTAATTGAAATTTTCCGATGTCAGCAATGGCGGGTGGATCCAGATGATGGGCACCCCTTTGCCTCGCACATGATAGTGCAGGCTGACACCGTTCAAGCGGGCAATCGGCACCCCGGTCACCTCTCTCATCAGATGTAGATAGGCTCAGGGTGCCCTGTGAGAGCCATGTTTATTCTTGGGCTTACAGCCGATTCAAGTGCTGCACAGCCGTCTCCAGTTGATCGCAGACAGGGCGCAGCGTCTCCACCCGGTTCAGATTGGCGAGCATCCCCAATACGATGACCCGCCGCGGCTGAATCTCCATTAGCTCCTGCTCCAGTACCGCAAGCGAATCAATGGAATCCTTGTATCGTTGGGGCGGGAGGTTCTGCCGGCTCAACTCTTCGCGCATTTTCTGGACCAGGACGAGCGGATGCATCGCTTTCTGCGGCTCCTGGCGGATCGCATGAAGAAGCGCCGGCCAATCCTCCTCCTTCATGAACGGTTCCGGCCGGGATTGCAGCAGCTTTTGTGCGTTCAGATCGACCAGGTCAAGCGCGTAATCACTGAGGCGGTCCAGCTTCACCGTAACCTCCTCCAGCAAGATCACGTTTAAGTAGGTGGTAATGATTCCGTTCAGCAGCAAGGTCAGATCGAGCTTGTAGGGCGAGATGGCGTTCCCGTACATATCCGTCAGATCATTCATGATGCTCCGGGTGTTATCAAGACTGACCTGCTGCAAAAATTGATGAATCTCTTTATTGGCGAACCCGGCATTTTCCCGCATTTGCATCGTGGTGAACTCGGGATATTCGGATAACATCACCATATGGACTTCGATCTTCTTCTTCATCCGTTCACGGGGCGTCAATAACGGATCCCGTTCAATGATCTGTACCCGATCATAGAGCAGCCGGAAATAATATTTGAATATGCTTAACAAAAGTTCTTCTTTGGAAGCGTAATGCTGATATACGCTGCCCTTGGACATTTTGCAATATTGAGCTATCTCCTGCATCGTCGTCTGCACATAGCCTTGCGTAGCAAACAGCTTCATCGCTGACTGCAAAATATGCTTCTTTTTATCTGCCGAACGATCCTCCATGACGATTGATGCCCCCTGTAATTACTGTTCCGCGCATGCGAATATGACTTATCTTAACGAAAAAGCCCCCCGCTTGCAATCAGCCCTCTCACATGGACGCCGTCGAGGATGGAGCCTCCCCTTTTCCGGTTCGCTTCCAGTTGGCAAGAATCATTGTGCTGAGCAATAAAATCGCGGCTCCGAACACGTAAGGAATATTCGTATTCACGTCATATAAAATTCCGGCAATCGACGGCCCGATAATATTGCCCAGACTCATATACGCCGTATTCATGCCGGCGACAAAGCCTTGCTCGTTGCCAGCCATTTTGGACAGCAGCGTGTTCAGCGCTGGCCGAATGATCGCGGTAGCGGCAAAAAACAGCAGCGTCACCGCAAAAATCGCTGCGAATTGCCGGACAAAGAGCGTCACTACCATCGATGCGCCGGCCAGAATGAAACAAGCATGCAGGACCTTCTTCTCGCCGAAGCGGCGCAGCAGCCGCTCGATCAGAACCGCCTGCACGATAACCCCAATCAATGCGCCGAACGTAATAATAAGCGAGATTTGCTTTGGCGTGAAGCCGAGCTTGCCGTCGAAGTACAATCCGAATATCGATTCGAAATTCTGCAGGCCGAATGACATCGTAAAAACAAGCGCAAGGAGCACAAAGTACGGCGCCTTAAAGGATGCCAGAAATTGTTGCACCATAGTCGACCGCGGCCCGTTCTTGCTCTGCTGTATCGCGATCCGCTTCTCTGGAGGCAGCGTCTCGGGCAGGAAGATCAGGGAGAGCAGCGTTCCGGCTACGGCTAACCCGGCGGCGAAGTAGAAGGGAACGCGAATGCCGTATTCCGCCAGCAGCCCCCCGATGCCCGGACCGATGACAACCCCCAGCGTCATGGAAGCGCCGAACAGTCCCATCCCCTTGGCCCGCTCATCCACAGTCGTAATATCGGCAATATACGCCATCATCGGCGAAGTTAACAATGCCGCACCCAAGCCGCCGAGAAGGCGGGAGAGATACAGCATCCACATCTGATCCGCCAAGGCGAACACAATTTGCGACAAAGCGAAGATGCCAACCCCGCTTACAATCAATATTTTGCGGCCGTATTTATCCGACCATTCCCCCGCAATGGGGGAGAACAGGAACTGGGTCAGCCCGAAAGCGGCAACCAGGTAGCCCATTGCTTGCCCTCCGCCGCCGAATTCCTGCAAAAAAGAAGGCAGTATCGGGATGATCAACCCCATTCCTACCATCGTCACGAACATGTTCATCATCAAGATGACCAATGGTCCGTTGTACTTCCGCCTTGCTTCCGACATCTCTCTCGTCCTCCTCTGTTCTCTCGTCTGCCCTTCTGTTGATTGGCAGCCTGGACTGACGTTAGGCCACCGCACCCCGCAAGGGTAGTACCTAATAGTTCTTAATATGACTTCGTGGTCGGTATCATTCTACCTCAGCCGGCCAACTCAAGTCAAAAATGCTCCTTGAGAAGCTTCCCGGACGCTGACGTCATAAAAAAAGAACCGCAACCGCGGCTCTTGTTAAAGTGATTCAAACGGCAGGACTACAGCAAGCTTTGCAGCAGACCCTTATCTTCTTCTTTATCCACATGCCCGACGAGGCGGTCAAGCCGGCTGATCTGGTGGCCGTATTCATATAAGGACGCAGCCACGATCGATAACCGCAACGCTCCCTCCGGTCCATCCGTGCCGTACTGCAGCGCCTGGGTCATGAAGCGTTCGTTCTCCCGCTCCAGATTGGCGGTGTCGCCGCTGTCGGGCTTGACCTTGTCTTCGAACTTGAGCAGGACATGCTCATGGCATTTAATGAGGAGCTCCAGATGGCGATCGAAGAACAGATCGGATTCCTTCGTACGGACCGACTGGAAATAATGTTCTTCGATGATATTGAGCACCTCGATGCCTTTGCGCAGCGTGTTCAGCAGCTGCTTGTAGACGACGATGCGGCGCGTATGCCGGTATTTGGCCCGCTTCAGCTTCTTCGTCTCCTCCTCGAACAGCTTGTACTTGTCCGAGATCGACTTCAATGATTCCTCCAGTCCCTGCTTCTCGACGCGGAACGCGCTCTCCTTCATCTCGTCCGATATCGCGGTGCGAAGCAAAAGCGACATGCGGCTGAAAACATTCTGAATCTGCCCGATAAATTGCGCCTGCGGGTTCGGCGGGAAAAACAAAATATTGATTAGAAATGCCGAACCGATGCCAATCAGCGTCAGCGCGAACCGCCCAAGCGCGAAGTCCCATTGCCCTGATGCTTCCATGACGGAGATGACGGTGACCAGCGTGAGCCCTACCGTCTCCTCCATCTTCATCTTAAGACAGATAATGATAACCACGATGCACACCATCCCGACCGCAATCGGCTCGTTCGAGAACGCCATCCCGGCCAGCAGGGCAATTGCGGCCCCTAGTGTATTCGTCTGCAGCTGATCGAGAAAATAACGCCATGACCGGTAGATGGACGGCTGCATGGCGAAGATGGCCGCCACTGCGGCAATCACCGGCGTTTTGAATTGAAAATATTGACTGATGTATAAGGCGAGCGTAACGGCGATCCCCGTCTTCAACACCCGGGCGCCAAAAGCCATGGCCCTCCCTCCTTCCTCCTATCCTATCCATATGGACAGATCTCCATCATATGCCTTGTCTGCACAAGGTTTTATTTTATCTGATCTTATTGTAAAAGCAAGTCCCGAAGGCGGCAATATGCTTCCAACCGTTCCGCTTAGACAACGCCAAAAAGCCTTCATGCCGGATGTCCGGACAGAAGGCTCAGGCCGCGTGCTCGCGGTTAGAATTGGATCTCCTGCTTCAAGTACGCCTTAGGCTCGGTGACGAGCCAGAACTCTACCGTATAGGTCTGGCCCTCCTGAAGATTCACAGCCTCGCTGTAGGTCAGCGATTTCCCGGGGAGCAGCGTCTCTTCTCCCAATACGGTTAAATAAACTTTGTCCTTGGAGGCGAGATATACCACTCTGCCCGCGGCGTCAGTCACCTTGAAGTCATACCGCTGCGAGGAGCTGAACTCAAGAAGGAGCTCTTCATGCGACGGATTGGTTACGGTGAACGTCAGCACCGCCTCTCCTTGCTTGGTGCGGCCGACTTCCAGCTTCGTCTCCAGCGGCGAGATCCGGACGGCCTCCCGGAACTGCTCCGCCAGCTTCTTAGCCGTTAGCCCGGAGATTGGCTTACGGAAGTCAAGATCGTCTTTGACGATCGACAAGGCTACAGCCGCGTGAATATAGCGGGACGCCCACGCCGAGCACTTGTAAGAAGATGACTTCGCCTGATCGAATGCCGGCGCGGCAATCTCGTCAAGCTGGTACCCCCGTACAAGCGCAGCGATCATCTCCTGATAGGTTACGGTTCGATCGGGCCGGAAATGTTCGGCATCCGTTCCCTTCATCAGTCCCGCTTCGATGACGGCGGGAATGGCCCCCCGGGCCGTGGCCCAGTGATCGGCCGCATCCGCGAATGCCGTGCTCGTCTTCTTCGTATCCAGTCCGAAGAGCTCGGCCAGCAGGACCGCCAGATCAGCCCGGCTCAGATCGTTCATTTCTATGGCATTGCTGCCGGGCTCTATGGCCCGCGGTTCCGCCTGCGTTCCGGCCGGAAGCGCCATCATGCCCGCAATAACCAATCCGCAGGCAAGTCTGTTAATCTGCTTCATCGCCATCTTCTCCCTTCGCGAATGTCGGAATGAATGCATGAATGCATCTTCCTATATTTTACCTGACGATCTTCAAGCGCGGGATGTTGCAGGATCAGGAATAGGATTCCCCTTCGGAGTCGGCGGCAACCGGATACGCAGCAAAACAGCGGCACCTTCTCCAGATGCCGCTGCCATGATGTCCTATTTACTTGTTAGCCGGTAAACTCTTGAACCCATTCACCGTTGTAGTACGCGACGCCAATCGATGTGTAGTTCGGATTCATAATGTTTTGGCGATGCCCTTCGCTGTTCATCCAAGCGTTCATGACCTCTTCCGGCGTACGCTGTCCTTTGGCGATGTTCTCGCCGGCCGTGCGGTATTGGACGCCCTGCGACTTCATCAGATCGAACGGCGAACCAAGCGTCGGCGATTGATGGTCAAAATAATTGTTGTTATACATATCTTGCGCCTTGATCATCGCTACCTTGGTCAGCTTCTCATCCGATTGAAGCGGGTTCAAGCCGGCTTTGGCCCGTTCCTTGTTGACCAAATCCACCACTTGGCTCGCGAAATCCGACTTGTCCGCTGCCGTGCCATTCTCCGTGCTTGGCACAGGCTGGGCCGGCTTCGTTGGAGCAGGCGTTGGCTTGGACTCCGGCTTGTTGGCGGAATTGCCTGGATTTTGAACCGTCGGCTGCTTGACAACTGGCTGCTTGCTGCCGTTATGGCCTTGATTATTCCATTCCTTGACCAGGTTGTCCAACCAAGCTTGCCAGTCGCTGGATTTTGCCGGATCCGGGATGACGGCTTTCACATTGACGCCGTTTACTTTTACCATATAACAATTCGGGCTTTGCGCTTTCACCGCGTCGGCCTGCGGAGCCGCGAAGGCGGATCCCGCCGCCAGAACCGGAGCTAGCGCGATGGCGCTGGTCACTGCTACTTTTTTGAGCGTATTCTTCATTCGTTCATCTCTCCCTTTGCAGCCTACGAGGTTAGCTGTCGGGTTCGGGTCAAAGAGGTCACCCCTGACGCAAGTCTGCGCCTTCACCCCAAAAGTTGGTTCCCCCGCGCTCTTCCGAGCTTCGGCTTGATTCGAATTCGTACACATCGTAACACGAAATAGTAGGAGAGATCATGCTATAATATATGGCACTAAATTAAGATTTTGTTACCTATTGTAACCTTTTTGACACCTTGAACAAGGTTGGAATCCGCCGCCTTGGCTAAGCCCTTGACGTGTTACAACCCCCGCTGCTCCGCAATTATCTGTGTTCTCCCCCCTCTCATTGTTATCAAAAAATCATTCCTGCCTCATCCCCTTATTCCAAGTATCGCCAAAATATATTATAGTAGATTTCAAATCTGTCAAAATTTCGGATAGAGGTGCCTATGATTATTCGCATTGCTTTGGGACTGCTCCTCACCGCCATTGCAGGAGTGTATGCCCTCATAGAAGATGACCTGTACCAATGGTTCAACATTACCGGTTGGATTGGTCTCGGACTGTGCGGATTCGCCGGCCTGATGTCCGACGGGCTTAGCCAACCGGAGTACAACAGAGAGCGCAGCGCCAGTCAAGGCATAGGCTTCGTCGCTACGCTATGGCTGCTTGGCGCGCCGAGCCTGCTCACTTCGCTGCTGCTGTACATCCTCGTCTACCGCTAAGGTTGCCTGATCGAATGGATGCCAATCCCCGGCTACCAAGCTTTCGCTTCATGGCCATCCTGGTAATGGGACGTGTCTCCGTGCAATAAAATGCGGGGGTTCCCATCAATGAACTCCAGCTTGCACAGACATGCCGGATGAATGTAGGGGAGTTCCCACAGCAGATGCAGAGGGCGCGGCTCCGCGTGAGCCATCAGCAGCTTGACCACGACCGTATGGGTCACCATCAGGACGGATTGGCCAGGATGGTCGCGCACGATGCCTAAGAGCCGCGCCAGAGCCCGCTCTTGAACCTCATGGAAGGTCTCGCCGCCTTCAACCTGGAATCGGGCCGGGTTGTTCCAAAATAATTCGAATTGCTCCGGATCCCGCTCCTTCACCGCCGCCTGCGTCTGTCCTTCCCAGGCGCCAAGGTGAATCTCCTTCAGATCCTCGCAGGCCTGAATCGGCACATCCCGTTCCATCCGAATCAGCTCTGCGGTCCGGTACGCCCTTCCGCTGGAACTGGCATATATCGCATCAAGAGGCTCATGCCGTAGCGCCTCGCCGAGCCAGATCGCTTGTTGGACACCAAGCTCGGTCAATGGCGAGTCCTGATGCCCCTGCATTCGATGCTCCAGGTTCCACTCGGTCTGTCCGTGGCGCACTAGATAAATGGTTGTCGGTTTCATCGTATTTCTCCTCTCCGCTTCGTTCAAAGGCATGTGCTTCCAGCCCTCAATGCTGTTAAGTAACCCAGGCTGAGGGAATCATCTCAAGCAGTCCCATGCGCCTCGGGCCTCCGTTCTTCTGGATCAGTCAAAAAACTCAATGTGCGGCTTGCTGGCCCGGTAGTATTGGAGCCGATCGCCAAGCGTCCCCGTATGGAATTCGAAGCAATGATTATCGGGATCGAGAAAATAAATCGACTGCCTGTCTTCCTGTGACCTTTCCCGGCCGGCGAGTACCGTAACCCCATAATCCAGCAGCTTCTGGCGCACTGGCTCGTAATCCTCTTCATTAATGCTGAACGCGATATGCGTATAGGTAACTTCCTGCCGAGAGCGGTCGATATCCTCCTGATTCAGCGCAATCCACAAGCCATGGCAATCGAAGTAAGCCAGCCGTCTCCCGACGCACAGCAGCTGGCCTTCCAAAATATCGCGATAGAAAGCGATTGATGCTTCCAGATCAGACACGGAAAAGCATAAATGATTCAAGCCTCTGATATATGACATAGGCATCCTCCTTTAACCGTTCGCTCCGGACAAGTACGGCACGGAACGGATCAAGACGAGCTTATCCCTTCACCTATTCTCTTCCCTTAGGCTCTCCGGCACACCGCCACCATCGACAGAGAAGCAGGCTGCAGGGAGGCGCCAGACCAGCCTCCGTACAGATGCAGGAGTTCAAAGCCGTTCGCTTCCAGCATACGGGCCAGTTCCTGCGGGTACGTATAACGCAGATCGATCGTTGTCTTGCGCTCTTCGCGCAGCTTCTCCCCCTCGATAAAACGACGGATCGTCGTATAATGCTGAACTTGGGCCACCGGATCATACGATGTGATCGTGTATACGTCGCAGCGATGATCCGGCGCGATCTCAATCGTACGCCAATATTCCTCCACGGGCGGCTGAAGCAGCTCCTCGGCCGCCGGGAATCTGGCATCGAACAGCAGTATGCCGTCGGTCGTCAATACGCTGCGAATCGATTGAAGCAAGCGGTCCTGCACTTCATTGGTCAGAAAATGTTGAAATCCGTTGCCGGCCATATAAGCGAGCGGCGAGAGTTCCGCAAGCCGCAGTTGAGTCAGATCCTGCTGCACCCATCGGATATCCGCCCCGGCCGGCGTTTTGCGGCAAGCCTGCTCCAGCATGCCCGCGTGGAGATCCACTCCAACGATGGAATATCCCGCCTCCGCCAGCGGAAGGGCGGTTCGCCCCGTCCCGCATGCCAGATCCAGCAGCGGCGTCTTCTTCCCTATTTCCAGTTTTTTGGCCCATGACAGAATCATCGGCAGCTCTGGATTTCCCTGATTTTCTATATCATATAAGTTCTGATCTTCATATTCAGATAAATCCCAGTCCATCATAATCATAAGTCACCTCTTCACATGGTACCATGCCTGCGCTGGTATAATCGCCTCAGCTCTCATAGGTTCAGTTCAGGTTCCAATCTGCATTCCTTGGCGCACCAGCTCCAGCCACTGTTCACCCGCTGCGGGGGAACAGGCAATCAAGTAGGGCTCCCGGCACATCGTCCGGAATGGCCGGCCCTGGAAATCCATGACCTGCCCGCCCGCTTCCTGAACCATCAACACGCCGGAATACAGATCCTCCCCTTCCGAATTATAAAGTACGATAGCGTCGATGACTCCCCTCGCCAGCATGCACCATGCCAGCGTCGGCGCCCACAGCCTCAGCATCCGCTTGCAGGACAGGTCCAGCTTCGTCCGCAATTGGACTGCCCTCTCTTCATGCCGCACGGCGTGTCCCTGAATCCACCCGGCCGTCGCCCGCCTCAGCTCCCGTTCATGCCCCCGCATCCGAACGGGCTCGCCATTGAGCGTCATCCCTTCTCCCTTGACGGCGATATACAGCCGGTCAGGCAGCGGCTCGTAGATGACTCCGAGCACCGGCTCTTCCCGGTACATCAACGTGATCGAGACGGCAAAGACGGGAAGGCCGATCACATAATTATTCGTTCCGTCGAGCGGATCGACGAGCCATAGCCAATCGCTGTCCCTTCCCAGCTGGCCGGCTTCCTCGCTGTGAATGCGGTGTCCGGGGAATGCTCGCTCGATTGCCTCCACGATGACCTGTTCGGCTTCATAATCGGCTTCTGTCACGACATCGCCGGCGTCCCCTTTTTCATCCACCTTGTGCATCGTGTCGAAGCGCCGCTTAATGATCGCCCCGGCCGCTTGCGCCGCGCTGACCGCCACCTCTCTCGCCTCATGCAATATCGTTCTGTCCATTTCCGCACCTCACTGTATATTGTTTTCTCCCGGTGTACCACTTTCGCAACTCACACGGAGACTCTATGAAATCAGGAATAATTTTACTATAATATCATAATAGGCAAAGCAAATATAGACAAGGAGGTAAGCTCATGATGTTCACTCAACGAAAAAGATGGATTATCGCCAGCATCGCCATTCTGCTCGGAACCGGCTCTATAGCGCCCGAAGCGCTCGCTCATCCGGGCAGAACGGACAAGTACGGGGGCCATACCTGCCGAACCAATTGCGAGAAATGGGGGCTTGAATACGGAGAGTATCATTACCATAACGGATCAAGCCGGTCTTCCCGGGCAAGCTCATCGAAGCCCGCGGGAAGCAATGCAGGCTCAACCAAGAGCAAGTCCTCTTCTACAGGGGGCCGGGCTACATCCAAGTCCAAGTCCAAACCCGCACCCGCCAAAAAGCAGCCGCAACCGGTAGAAGCCGGCATTACCGTCTCGTGGAACAAGGAAGCCGTCTCCCTGTCCTCGAAGCCGGTCCGGTATCAGGATCAATTGATGCTTCCTCTTCTCGATACGCTGGACGCCTTCGGCATCTCCTATTCCGTCAAGGACAAAGCCATTCATATCAAAGAGGAGGAACAACTGGTTATCGTCCCGATTAAGCATAACGAGAAGAACATTCAAATCGGCGGCAAAACGGTGAAGCTCACGGTTCCCCTGATTATTGCCAATGGGAAGCTGATGGTCCCCTTGTCTTTCTTCCGCGAGGCTCTGTCCTGCACCCTGTCCTGGGACGAATCGGCCCAACATTTGCAGATTGCAAGGTAGCGCCGCGAGGCCAGTACCCGGTTTCTCCTTCAGACTCGACCATTTGAGAGAGGCCGGGGCTGCCTAAAGACCTCAGCCCGGGTCATCTCTCGAATCCTGGACTCTCGGCGACCATGCGATCATGCTATGCTCCTTTTCTGCAGAATTCCTCACCCGTCAATACCAGGTGCATCAGCGTGCGTTATGTATCACGTACCGATACCTGCCTCCATACTCCGCCAAGCCGGATGAAAAGTCAAGAAATGCCTGGAGCTGGAGCGCCGCGAAGACGGCATGGCAAGCGGGATCGAAAAAAATGCCGCGCTTACGCACGGCATCTGGATAAAAGCGAACGGCCTAAGCCGCTGAATTTTCTCTTGGCTTCGGCGCAGAGAATAAAGGCTCCCATTGGAGACCTTCTCCGCAGATTTCCTTGCGCAGGCCGGAGATAGCCTCAAGCGTTTCTTCGCGCTGCTTCTCCAGCAATTCAACGGTTTCGTTATGAAGATCGCCAATCTTGTTTTTCGTGCTGGCGGTCAGCTCGGCAATCGCCTTCTTGCTGGCAGCCACCCCTTTGGACACGTTGGCGGTTTGCTCTTGCTTCAGTTCGGCATATAGCTTTTTTGCCATTGTCTTCGTCAGCTTGCCCTTGCTGTATTTGTTGATCGGACTGCCCGCATAATGCTCGCTGGAGCCATGCTTCAGCTTCTGCATCGGGCTGCTCACATAATCTTCATTCACCGTTTTGTTGTATTTCCACATCGAACTGTTCAGATAGTTCGGATTGATCGCTTTGCTAAAAGTCCACATCAGGCTTTGCAAATAATTTTCATTCAGCGCTTTATTCAGCTTCCACATCGTGCTGTTCAGATAATTCGGATTGCCGGCCACCTCATATTTCCACATCGGACTGTTCAGGAAATTCGGATTGATATATTGATTATACGTTCTGAGCTTGCTTTTCATGTTTTTGTCGCTGCCATAGCGCTCTTCCAGAGACTTTAGATCGGCCTCCAGCTTCTTATGCCATTCCTTCTGGTCCGCATGCACCTGCGCCATCATTTCTTCGTATTTCCGATGGCTGTCGTCATAAAATTTTTGATACGCCCGTTCGGTTTGTTGCAAATAACTTTCGTAGGCATCGACCGTTTTTTTGTTGTAGGCTGTGTATTCCTTCCATACTTGAGCAATCCATTGCTCGTCGGCCGCATGCGCGGAAGCGGCCGGCAGCAGCGCGGCTGCAGCCAACAACAGACCGAACGCCATCCATCTCGATTTGGCAAGCCATTTCCTTGGGAACATAATCCACCTGTCCTTCGTTTTTTGTATTCTGACAGAGGATATTTTATCCACACGCTTCTCTCTTTCCAAGTACCTCAGCCGATAAACCGTACTTAAGAACTATGCAAATCCCGCCAAGGATATAGCACGAGACAGGGACATTCCGTTACCATCGCGTATTTTGCCCTATTGACGCCAGTCGGGTTTGTTCCCATCAGAAGCGGGCCTTTCGATCACGCAAGCCATAAGCAAAACAAGAATACAAAAAAAGAGAGCGCACTTCGTGTGCGTCTCTCTTCTCCGCCGGGGGCAGGGGCCTATTCCTCCTCCGGACGAGTCTCATACGTGCAAGTGAACCGTTCGACTCCCGGGTAGATTTCGCCCCGGCTCTCAATCCTAAATCCGATATTCCGGTAAAAGTCAACCGCTTCCTCATCGGTCTCCGCCTTGACCACATCCGGCTGCTCCTGATGAATGAGCTCCAGGATCATGCCCCTGCCGAACCCTGCGCCCCGCATCTCCGGATGAACGGCGAGATGAAGAATCTCGATCTCCTTCCCCTGCTTCCGAAAGCCGATGATGCCTGCTGCTTCGCCGTCGTTCTCATATCCCCACACCTCGTCTTCGGCATGCTGCTCATACCGCTGTAAGACAGCCTCCACCTTGTCCGGGTCGGGAAAGACTGACAGCTCGATAAGCTCGCGAATGGCCGTCTCCCGCAGCCGCGGCTTCACATTGATAAACATGCTCTCATTCCTCCTGCTAACCTAGTCAATTCCGCGCCAGCTTGCGCGCGAGCGGAATGAACCAATCCGTCACTTCCGGGAATTCGAATCCGGCTTCCCGCGCCCGGCGGTTATCCATGAACCAATGATCCGGGACGCCGAACGGCGAGCGGTTCCCCTCCGCAGGCGGCTCTACGATCGCCTTCCTGCCGGCGGCCTCTTCCACGATGGCCAGGATGCGATCAAGGGACAGTTCTCCGTTGGAGCAAGCATTGATCGGTCCCGCATCGTTCTGGCCCAGTAGCCAGTATAAGAACGAAGCCGCCTCATCCGAGCTGATGAACGACATCTTCGCCTTCCGGTTCGGGATGCCTATCGGCTCTCCCTGCCGGATCCGGTCCACATGGTAATGAAGCCGCCGGGTATAATCGTCCTCCCCCAGCACAATCGGAAAGCGAACCGCATGCACGGGGAACCCGGCCCGCTGGAAGAAGACGGCCTCCGCCTGCCGCTTTCCTTCGCCGTAATCCAGCTCGGCTTCCGGATCCGTCTCGAACGGATACGAATACGGATCGAAATCCGATTCCGCAAGAGGATCGGAAGCGCAGCCGTATACCGACAGCGTAGAGGTGAAAATATACTTCTTCACTTTCCCTGCGAAAAGATCGCATGCCATCAGCGCTTCCTGCGGCGTGTAGCAGATGTTGTCATAGACCGCATCCCAGACCTGATCTCCGACCGCTGCCCGCAGCGACTCGGGGTCCTTCCGATCCGCCCGGACACGGACAACCCGCTCTCCGAACGGATCCGGTGTCGCGCCGCGGGTAGCGATCGTCACCTCAGCCCCGCTGTCCAGCAGCTTGTACACCAGCTTTTTACCGAAAAATCGCGTTCCGCCAAGCACTAATATTCTCACCTTATCCCCCCCGTTACCTTATGATTGTTGGCCCATTCCGGCATATGCCTTCCTATCATACACGGTCAATGAAGATATGCCTAGAGCACGCAGGATCAGATAGAATTTCATCCTTATGTAACTTGCGATGTATCTTGGGCCTCCGTCAACAGCGCCCTTTCAGATGTTCCGCCTTCCGCGAATCTCCTTTATGCTACCTTCATCCGGCTGCGTTCGACTGGATCCCGTTCTCAGCCGAACCGCAGTATCTTCCCGCGGCCGGAGCGTTTGCTCGCTGCCGCCGCCTGCTCGTGCTGCCATTGCTGCAGCGGCTGCCAGGAGATCAACTTGATTCCTTCCCTCGCCAGCACGTCCCGAACGGCCGGGTCGGCCGCGATGCGGTATTCCATTTCCCGCTTCGCCTGATGCTTCCGCTGCGGGTATGAAGCCGTGTACCGTTCCGGATGCAGCGTCCATTGGGTAATCCCCGGCTTCAGCTCGGCCAGGGCTCTCACAATCCCCTCACGGTAACTCTCATAGTTCTCTGCCTCGGCCAGCCCGTAAGCATCAGGCAGCAGATCGTCGATCAGCGCGATGTTCCGTTCTCTGGCTTCGTTAATCATATATTCGAACCTTCTGCGCTGGGCCTGGGTCAGAAAGGACTGCCGCACGATGTTCCGCGGGAGCAAAAAAGGCAATTCATACGTGTCGCACAGATCGAATACGGCATCGAGGAAATCGTTGCCGGCGAACAGCCCCAACACGCTGCCTTGGTGACTGTCAAGATGGGTTGGCTTCAGCCCTTGCTTCAAGGCCCATTCGATCTGATTGGCCAGTTCATGCCGAACCTCGTACGGGTCGGCCTGCTTCTCCAGCTGCGATAGACTGTCCGGAAATCTACCCTTATCCAGCAGCGAAGGAATCCGATCCGGCGCCGAGCGCGGCCGATAGCCCCCCGTCAGCGTCAGATGAATCCCAATCGATGCGTTTTTCCCGGCGACGGCCCGCTTCGCGGCAGCAAGACTGTGCCCGGCGACCGTAATCAACGACGCGGAAGTCACCGCTCCGCTCTCCAGCAGCTCGAACGCCGCCTCGTTCGCTTCAGCGGAGTGGCCCGCATTATCTGCCTGTATAATCAGAACCCGGTCCCCGGATGAATATCCCAGAATGCTTAACATATCTATGTATCCCCTTTGTTGGCGTAGTGACGCGGCGGGTTGCCTGTCATCATGTCATACGCAGGAGACTGTCTTTCGTTTCCTGCATTACGATTCCTTTTCCTTGGAAAACTTACGCAGCCCTTGCCGCGATCTCAACTGATGAGCCGGACGATCGAGGCGATCCAATAGGCCGCCGGGACCAGCAGCAGCTGCGCCAGCAAGGTGCCGAAGAAGCGCGAAAACATCAGCACCGCGTAGATTCGACCCAGCCGGCCGCGTTCCTGTGGATGCTGAAGCGCCTTATCCGTAATCAATCCGAGCTGCGGATCAATGAAAATAGTCAGCAGGATGGTCGCCATCCCGTTAATAAGCCCCGATGATTGCGAAGCGGTCGTGCTGAACTCCGGAACGAGATAGGCGGCATACAGCGAGGCGAGCACGCCGACCGTATAGATCCCGGTAACGGCGATATTCAACAGGATGAACCGCTTCGGAATGCCCAAATAGCGGAGACTAATCAGCATGGACCAGGTCGGTCGGCGGATGTAGCTCTTCGTCCGCCTTAACTGCCCGATCGTAACGCCGGCCAGCAGCTTCGGGATGGAGCCGGCCACCTCCAGCCGGGCGATGATTCGCGTGAACAGCTGAACGAATGTCGGGAACACCGCGATCGCGAGCAGCGTACCCGCCGACGCCGCCACCAGCGTGAACCTGAGGTAGGGCAGCGGATCGAACTCCGGATGCCGATTGGCATAATCAATGAAGTTAGCGGTGAACGGCGCTTGAATCAGGTTGGCCGTGCGCGCCACGAGCACGACGATCCCGGTCAGGGACAAGGCGACCGCGAGCTTGCCGATCCGGACGCCCGCGAAGCGGATCGAGTAGGACAGCGTCTCGGACGCATGAATAATCAAAGTAAGAATAAATACAATTACTAGCGTAGACGTCAACTGAATCACTCCGAACGGACGAAAAGAATTAAATACATCATGGTTGCGGCCTTCCCGGCTGCTGTCGCTCGTCTCGGGACAGCTCCGCCATATCGCGCTGGCTCGGAAGATCCCTCCAGTCCGTCTCCGGCCGGGGAGCCCGATACAGCACTCTTGGGCCGGAAGCCGGTTCCGGCTTCGCGAGCCGTGCCGCAATGCGGCTCTGTTTCTCATGAATTAGAAATAACAAAAGAATGATGATCGTCGCGTCGAAGAATAATAGCGTCTCCAGTCCCAGCCCCATGAATATCACTCCATTCAGTATGACGAACAGGAACATTGTATAGATACGCATGTCAACCCCCTCCTTCTCCGCCAACATCGCTTCTTTCGCTTATCAGAAATAATTTGACATCAGTTGGTTGACCCAGGCGGGCACCTGCGGATTCGATGGCGAGTCAAAGGCCGGGAAATGCGGCTTCACATCAAGCACTGGCGTATCGTCTATCGCGTCCAGCCCCTGCACCCGGATAACCGCTCCTTCGATATTCACCAGCTTCGCGCACGTAATGCCAATCGGATTCGGCCGATGCTTCGCCCGCTGCGCAAAAATCCCGATGTCCGGCATATCGGACCGCCCCTGCGGTCTGCGGACCAGGTCTGCCGCGGGATCGAAGGTAGAGCGATCCATATAATATACGACAAGGATATGGGAAAATTCATGCAATCCTATGAGCTCGTCCGCATACTCCGGAAGCAAATGAATCTCGGCAACCACCTTCCCCCAATTGTCATCCACCCCTTCCGTCACGGAGGAGCGAACGGTGCCTATCGGCTCGATATTCATTACAATCCCTCCTGCAATTCTCCTTATTTCCCAACATGATCCGAACACATTATATCCCGTTATTTAGAATGACGCCATTAGGGCTGGCGCTTTCCCCTTGCTTCCCTCCCATAACGGATGAAGACCACAGGCACCATGCGCGCATGTGGTCTTCCATCCCCGCGGATATTCCATTGTCCCGGGGTTACAGCTTCGTATCGTCTACCTCATTCAACCATTGTTCGATGACGCCGATGACCGAGGCCACGCATCCGTCCTCGAACGGAGAGATAAGGCCGGCTACGGTGACAAGCTCGGTGAAGGACTGGCTTCCCCCGGTCTGGCACAGCTTCAAATAATCGGCCCATGCCGCCTTATAATCTTCATTCATGCGCTTCCAGAACTGGAAGGCGCAGATTTGGGCCAGCGTGTAATCAATATAATAGAACGGCGACTGGAATATATGTCCCTGCTTATGCCAGAAGCCGCCGTGCTCCAGGTAATCGATGCCCTCGTAATTCCGGTGCGGCAAATATTTGCGCTCGATATCGCGCCAAGCGGCCTTCCGCTCCGCCGGCGTCGCATCCGGATTTTCGTAGACGAAATGCTGGAACTCATCCACCGATACGCCATACGGCAGGAAGAGAAGTCCCGATGACAAATGATCGAATTTATACTTCTCCGTCTCCTCTTCGAAAAACAGGTTCATCCACGGCCAAGTGAAGAACTCCATGCTCATGGAATGAATCTCGGCCGCTTCAAATGTTGGGAAATGGTACTCCGGTACTTTTAAATGTCTGCTCTCATAAACTTGGAACGCATGCCCGGCTTCGTGAGTCAGCACATCGATGTCGCCCGAAGTGCCATTGAAGTTGGAGAAAATGAACGGCGCCCCGTATTCGCTCAAATAGGTGCAGTAGCCCCCGCTCTGCTTCCCCTTTTTGCTGACCAGATCCATGAGCCCGTTGTCGACCATGAACGTAAAGAATTCGTTCATCTCCGGCGACAATTCCGCATACATCTTCTTGCCGTTCGCGATAATCCAGTCCGGGTCGCCCTTCGGCGTCGCATTGCCCGTCTTGAAGCTGAGGCTTTCGTCATAGAAGCGCAGCGTGTCGACGCCGATCCGGTTGCGTTGGCGTTCACGCAGCTTGGTCGCTATCGGCACGATCTCATCCAGCACCTGCTTGCGGAAGTTGGCGACCATCTCGGCGTTGTAATCGGTCCGGCACATCCGCGCATAACCAAGCTCGACGAAGTTGGAGAAGCCCAGCTTTCTCGCCATCTTCGTTCGCACCTTCACCAGTTCGTCATAGATACGGTCGAACTCCGCCTCATGCTCGGCCATGAACTGATAACGCGCTTCGGACGCGCGCCGTCTCATGTCCCGATCCGGCGATTGCTCGAACGGCATCAATTGCGCCAGGGTGCGCTCCTCGCCCTCGAATGGAATTTTCGCCGAAGCGATCAGCTTGTTATATTCCGTCGCCAGCTTGTTCTCCTGCTGCAGATCTTCAATGATGTCCGGATGGAACGTCTTCACCGACAACTCCGCCAATTGGAACAGTTGGCGGCCCCATTTCTGCTCCAGCTCGGTCCGGAATCTCGAGCTGATCAATGCCTTGTAGTAATCTGTTATGTATTCCTGGAACATCGGCGTGATCTCGTCCATATAATCCTGCTCCGCCTTGTAGAACTCATCGTTCGTATCGATAGAGTGGCGAATGCCGACAAGTTGATTCTGCGTATCGAACACGCTGCGCAGCTTGTTGATGGCCTCCATGGCCCGATCCTGATCTTCAAGGCTCTCCGCGGCGTTGAATGCCTGCAGATGCTCCTTGAACTGCTTGCCGATCGCTGCGATATCGGGTCGCTCGTAACGATACTCGCTAAATGTCATCCCATTACACAACCTTTCAAAAGGTAGTCTTGCTCCTCCATTATACTGAACAACCCGTCCCGATGACTACGCCTAATGAAGGAAAACTTTTGCAGTTAACGCAGGGCGCCTCCTCCGCTTCCGCGCAAGGCCTTATGTCTTATCCGTCCGTCTTACTTCAGCCTAATGCCGACGTAATGCTCCGCCACGGGAGGGCGCTCTAAAAAAGGCTGCAGCAGAACGGTCCACTCGAGGTAGGATTCCGATGCCGTAAAACCCGGCATATGATCCTTGAACGAATTCCACTGGACGATCATAATGTACTTATCCGCGACCTCCACACATTTATGCAGCTCGTGCTTCATATATCCCGGCCGCTCTCTCAGAATCGCCGAAGCGTCGCGAAAGCTGCTCTCGAAGTCGTTCGCCGTACCCGGCTTCACATAGAACGTCGTCATATGAACAATCATCGTCTCACCCCTTCATTACTGTTCATATGCGCCGCCGCGGCGGTATACGATCGCCAATGCTATCAATCGTTCAAATTCGTTATGGCGCAAGCAACCCAATCAAAATCGGCTTCCCGCCTTGCGACCGCCTCAGATGCGGCAGCAATGCTTGAATGATGCGATGGTTTTCTTCACAGGGGGTTATCGGATGGTGAATGCTATTAGTTCAATAGAGGAGCGGAACAAGTCTGCATCATATGTACGGCCTTCTGCATGCGGACCGGAGCAGAAATCCAGTTTGCAGAAGGCCAGAAGTAACAACGCCGGCGGCGGCAGAGCCAGTCACTCGACCGGCGAGCTTGAACCACCCTAGCGATCAACGGCGCTGCACAATAACGGTTCGCCCGCGGAAGACCCGGTGCCGCGGCAACTTGTGCAGTGGCTCTGCGGCCCTTCGGGGTGGGCTGCCGTAGCCCGTTTTGGCGTCGTGCCGAAACTGTCGGGATAAGGGAAAAATACGTGTTCCGTGCCGTTGCGCGTGCTGCAGCTCGGACAAGACTTATATTTTCCGTCGCTGCTCCATTGCGACGCATTCAACGGTTTCTGGCATGATGTACAAATCAATGGCTTCATGGAAGCAGTACCACCTTTCTCTATGTATCCTTTCCATGTGAAGAGAATCACCTGAGCAGACGGATGATTTCGGCACACAGAAGGCTGCTCCTCTGTACATTGTACATGGAACAGCCTGGAATAGGAATCAATATTTGCGCAAAGAAATCGGTCCCCAACCGAACCAGCGCTTCCGAACCATATTGGCAATTCGTCCGAACAGCGTCTCGATAGCCTGCGTCGAATCGCCAAGCATGCGGACGCCGAAGCCGGGAATAATGAGCTCCGACAGCCCGATGCAGCCTTCCTGCCGGTTCAGTTCGAGCGTCTCTGCCATCTCCTCGATGAACGCGCGGGTCGCGAGCGGGCCGATGACGAACAGTGATCCGACATGCGTATGACCGTCCATGCGGCCAAGTCCGCGAATCGCCTGATCGCCGGGACGCAGCCTTAAATGATCGGACAGCACAGGCACCCCGCCCATCTCAATCATCGTCTTCAACGCAATCTCATCGTACGAGAAATGCTCTCCATCCGGGGACCAGCCCGGGGTTACGATTTCCCCCAGAATCAGCGCGGCGCTGCGGTCTATCCGGATGTCAGTCTGCTGCCGATATCTGGAGCCGCGGTAGCCAATAACCGAATCGGGGAGCCATTCCAGATAACTTCCTGCCTCCAGCGCAATGCGCGTCAATTGGAACACCGGAACCTCTGGCGTGCGATAAATTTTGGTGGAAGACTGGGTCGTGAGCAAGGCGGATGCGCCTTCTCCCAGCTCGAGCTCCATCCGGTACCGGTCGCCGCCGACGTATCCCCCGCCCGGATTCATGACGTAATAATGCACCTGGCCGCTTTCGTCCGGGTAGATGGGACGGGCGATTTTGTATGCCCCCTGGTGATATTGGCGGGAAGCGGCCGAACGGCCGCCCCGTTGTTCGACCTTTAGCTCCAGTTGGCCTGTCCAAGGGACCATCTTACTCCAAGCCGGACAGCAGGGCATGCTTTTCCATCCAGTCGACCACTTCATCGAGCCCCTGCTCATCCTTCAGATTCGTGAAAATATACGGCTTATTGCCGCGGAACGTCAGCGTGTCCGCCTCCATCACCTTCAGGTCCGCGCCGACATAAGGAGCCAGGTCCGTCTTATTAATAATGAACAGATCGGACTTGATCATGCCTTGTCCGCCTTTGCGCGGAATCTTCTCTCCCTGGGCCACGTCGATAATATAGATGGAGAAATCGACGAGCTCGGGGCTGAACGTCGCGGCCAGATTGTCGCCCCCGCTCTCCACAAAGATAATCTCCAAATCCGGGTGGCGCGATAACAGCTCATCGATCGCCGCGAAGTTCATCGATGCATCCTCCCGAATCGCGGTATGCGGGCAACCGCCCGTCTCCACGCCAATTATGCGATCTTCTGGCAGAACGCCGGCGCGCATCAGAATCTTCGCGTCTTCCTTCGTATAAATATCATTCGTGATGACAGCCATGCTGTATTTGCCGTGCAATCTGCGGGTAATTTTTTCGACCAGCATCGTTTTGCCTGCGCCAACAGGGCCGCCTACGCCGATTTTGATCAGACTCATCCTGCATCACTTCCTTATGGTCAATTTGTTCCGCTCTCCGGCGCTCTCAGGACATGAATAGCCGAATATGAAGCTGCTCATGCCTCATCTGGGCGCATTCCAGGCCGGGCGCGACGACGCCCAGGTCATCGATCGTCAGCGCCTGCACCCGATGCACGGTCTGCTCAAGCAGCGGCTGCAGCTCCCGGAGCAGCTTCTGCCCGTCCGTCTGGCCCAACGGAATCGCCCGCACCCCGTTCTGGACCATGCCGGATACGGATGAGTACAGACAGGAGAGCACCGCGGTTCCCTTATCGACCCCGACGTGGAAGGCCATCAAGGCGAAGGCTATCGCCGGATGGCCGAACGACTCCTTCGCGGCCAGCCGTTTGCTGTAGTGGGCTACAGCTGGCGAGTCATATAGTTCGGTCGCCAGCTTCACCATTCTCTCGCCGATGCGTCGCATGCCTTCCCGCGTCTCCCGCGGAATGCACTGAATCGCCATCAGCCGATCCAGGCGCCAGATCTCTTCCGGCGCATTCGCCTCCAGCGCTTCATAGGCAAGGCGGCAAGCCAGCAGATCATTGCATACTAACTGTTCCAGCACATACGCCTCCAGCCAGAGCTTGAAGGACGACTTGTCTGTCACCTGGCCGCTCTGCATATACGTCTCGAGTCCGAACGAATGATTGAACGCGCCCGACGGGAAGTTCGAGTCGCACCACTGCAGCAGCGAGAGCAGCGCACTAGTGCTTATGACCGACATGGCGAAACGCTTGCTTCATTTTCTTGTTCTCGCGGGCAAAGGGAATTCCGTCCTGCGTCAGCTGCTCCTCCACTAGATAGTCGTACTGGACGACCATCGCTTCACCCTCGAACTGCGCCGGCAAATGGCGGTTGCCGAGCTTGTGAGCGATCTCGCCCATCTCCCGAATCGAGCGGGGCTGAATCACAAGCACATCATCCGGCAGAACTTCGATGACGATCATGTTTTTGTCATCCATATACAAAATATCCCCGTCCTTGAGTTCGGTCCGCTGCGCAAGCCGGATGCCGATCTCGTTGCCGTGATCCGTCGTCACCCGCTGAATCGACTTCAACATATCTTCGCTCGCCATAAATACTTTTTCCAAATGCCGGCTTGCCCGCTCCTCGGGGCTCAAATCGGCCAAACGGCCAGCGATTTGTTCGATTATCATAGCTTCACCTCATCCTCGTTATGTGTCAGAACAGGAAATACCGCTGCGCCATCGGCACCACATCCACCGGCTCGCAAGTCAAAAGCTCTCCGTTCACCCGCACCTCATAGGTCTGCGGATCGACGAAAATATCCGGTGTCTCTCCATTCAAGGCCATATCCCGCTTCGTGATGCGGCGAATGCCCCGCACCGGCAGGACGATCTTGTTCAGTCCCAGCTTCCCGGGCACATCCTCGTCAAGGGCCGCCTGGGACATAAATGTAACCGAGGTGCGGCCAAGCGCCTTGCCTGCCGCCGCATACATCGGGCGATAATTGTATGGCTGGGGAGTCGGAATCGAAGCGTTGCCATCCCCCATCAAGCTCATGACTACAAAGCCGCTCTTCAATACAACATCCGGCTTTACCCCGAAAAATGCCGGGTTCCACAGCACCAAGTCAGCCATTTTCCCGACTTCAATCGATCCGGCATAATCGGCGATGCCATGCGTCAAGGCCGGGTTTATCGTATATTTGGCCACATACCGTCTCACGCGGTAGTTATCCCCCGCCTTGCCGGCATCCTCTGCCAGCTTCCCGCGCTGCTTCTTCATCTTGTCCGCCGTCTGCCACGTCCGCGTAACGACTTCCCCGACGCGGCCCATCGCCTGTGAATCGGAACTGACCATGCTGAATACCCCAATATCATGCAAAATATCTTCCGCCGCAATCGTCTCGGCGCGAATCCGGGAGTCGGCAAAGGCGACATCCTCCGGCACGCTCGGATCGAGATGATGACAGACCATCAGCATATCCAGATGCTCGTCCACCGTATTGACCGTGAACGGACGGGTCGGATTGGTGGAACTCGGCAGCACATTGGCGAGTCCGGCCATTTTGATCATGTCCGGCGCATGGCCACCGCCGGCGCCCTCGGTATGATACGTATGAATGATTCGGCCGCGGATGGCGGCAATCGTATCTTCCACGAACCCGCCCTCATTGAGCGTATCGGAATGGAGCGCGACCTGAACATCGTACTTGTCAGCGACCCGCAGTGCATAATCGATGGCTGACGCCGTCGCTCCCCAATCCTCGTGCACCTTCAAGCCGATGGCACCGGCACGGATCTGCTCGGCCATCGGCTCCTCCGTTGCGCCGCTTCCCTTGCCCAGGAAGCCGACATTGATAGGCAGGCCTTCAGCGGCCTCCAGCATCCGGTGCATGTTCCATTGCCCCGGGGTGCAGGTTGTCGCCTTCGAGCCCTCAGCCGGGCCGGTGCCCCCTCCGATCAAAGTCGTCAACCCGGAGGCCAGCGCATGCTCGACCTGGGCAGGGTTAATAAAATGAACATGCGTATCGATGCCCCCCGCCGTAACAATCATACCCTCCGCGGCGAGAATTTCCGTGCACGCTCCGATAACCAGATCGACCCCGTCCATGACGAGCGGATTTCCGCTCTTCCCGATACCCGCGATTTTCCCGTCACGAATCCCGATATCCGCTTTATAGATACCGGTATAATCGACGATGATCGCATTGGTGATTACGAGATCCATCGCACCCTCATCGCGGGTAATCAGCGGATGCTGGCCCATTCCGTCGCGGATTGATTTGCCTCCGCCGAACTTCGCTTCATCCCCGTATCGTGTGAAGTCCTTCTCGATCTCGATGAACAAATCCGTATCCGCCAAGCGGACCGCATCGCCGACCGTTGGGCCGTACATATCGGCATACTGGCGTCTGCTCATGCGAAAACTCATGATAATGTCTCCTTCTTCTTTGTCTCGGACTCCCGCTGTTCGAAATCCTTGCCTATCGTATTCAACACGACCCGCTCATCCAGCGATCCCTCCGTCTTGTTGTTCAATCCGTAGACATGCCGCGTTCCCGTAAAAGGCACGAGTTCGACATCCTTCCGATCCCCTGGCTCGAAACGGACAGCGACGCCCGACGGAATATTAAGATGCATGCCATAGGCAAGCTCCCGTTCGAATTGAAGCGCGCTGTTCGCTTCATAGAAATGAAAATGCGATCCGACTTGAATCGGCCGGTCCCCAAGATTCAACACGGAGACGGTAATCGTGCTTCGCCCCTCGTTGCAAACGATTTCATCGTCCCGTAAAATAAACTCACCCGGTTTCAAGCAATACTCCTCCTTCAACGTGAACAAGATACAAGCGGCTTTTCACTCCCCATACGGGACATACCGTGTCGGGCCTGGGCCTGTCAAGCGGGCCTATCGTATAGGACCTGCCGTAACGGTTCTGACTTTCGGGCCTACCGTACCGGTTCCAACTATCAGGCTTACCGTAGAGTTAGTACCTATCCGGATTTACCGTAGCGGTTCAACTAGCCCGCTTTGTCGTACCGGTTCTACCTACCAGGCTTACCGTAGAGGTTCTGTTATCCGGTTGTACCGCAGCGGCCCATGCCGGACTTAACGTATCGGCTCATGCACTGTGACCAGCTTCGTACCGTCAGGGAACGTCGCCTCGACCAGAATATCAGGAATCATTTCCGCCACCCCGTCCATCACATCTTCCCGCGTAAGGATAGTGGCGCCCTCGCTCATGAGCTGAGCGACAGTTTTTCCATCCCTCGCGCCTTCGATAAGTTCATATGTAATCAAAGCGATGGCCTCCGGGTAATTCAACTTCAAGCCGCGGTCCTTGCGTCTGCGGGCCAGATCCGCCGCAACGACGATCATCAGCTTTTCCTGTTCCCGAGGTGTCAATCTCATAAATGCGCCTCCCGTTCCGTCGTTTCATCCACATGAAAAAGTGCCCAAAAAAAGAAAGGGACTTCATTTTTTCATGAAACCTGACCATAAAGTTTCATCTTTTTGCATTGAACTACCGCTGCAGAACAGCCGCTATCATCTCCTTACATGTCTGAACGGCAAAGTAAGGCAGTCGAAGCTGCCGTTGGTGGAAATAATCCAATGATTTCCATAAAAAGGGTTGGCTGCAATGAGGTTGTCAGGTTGCAGGCCATTGACAAAATGAATACGGCTTCAAGCCGGCGAAGAGAAGAACTGAAAAATCATGAATGAGCATAAAGTAAAGGAGGGACAACTCATTCATCGAAAAGAGCGAGGACCAAGCGATCTGTGTCGATCATTATCTTCATTCTATTAAAAAGCGAGTTTAAGTTAAAGCGTTGCAAATCGACAAAACAAACAAAATATGCTGTCCTCAAGCGTAAAAATAAAACTTTTCCTCCGCTTTCATGCCGGATTGCGTTTTTTCAGCGATTTAAGCAAACTTTTCAAGTAATCCAATTCCTATCTTAAAAAAATTTCCCACGGTCCGTCCCCGTACTCTGGGACCTAGCACTCTCTTATCCGCTATCCCGTCGGTTCAGCTCAAACCGTCGTTAACACCCTTCACCTACATGCACCTTATTTTCACTATCCCACCGACTCAGCAGCTGTGTTTCTCTTCTCTACTTGTTATCCTATCCACTCAGGGCCTGCTGCCCCCGAACCAACCATCTCTACTCACTGTCCTAGTTGATTTTCACTTACTGTTCTATCCCATTAAATCAGTAAACACACCATCGCATTAACTCCCTTCAACGGAGTTAGGTGATTGTACAACTTGCGCTTATAAGGTCGTTATCCCGTCGTCTCAGTTCGCTCTCTTCATCTTACGCTCTTATGCTCGCTATCCCAGCGTCTCAGTTCGCTCTCTTCATTTTACGCTCTTAGGCTCGCTATCCCGGCGTCTCAGTTCGCGCTCTCCATCTTACACTCTTAGGCTCGCTATCCCGGCGTCTCAGTTTGCTTTCTTCATCTTACACTCTTAGGCTCGCTATCCCGGCGTCTCAGTTTGCTTTCTTCATCTTACACTCTTAGGCTCGCTATCCCGGCGTCTCAGTCCTGACTTACTCAACATCTCGGAGCCTGTGCGTTGCGGCCATTATCTTCGCTCGCCTTGCCTCACTCAAACCTTGGTGAGACCTCATCCTTTCTCCAGGAAAATTTTATGTCATAAATTTTTCCTGCTTTCTTGTTTTACTTTCTTATTCTTTCACTGTCTTAAGGGGATAGTGAAGGTAGATGATCATTCAGGGCAGCCGTACGATGGGAAGAAATAAGATTTTTCTCAAAATTACCTATTAAACGCTAGACACAAGAACGTATGTTTGTTATACTAAAACTACCAAGAACATTTGTTCCCCGATCTTGAATACTGTAATATGCGGAGGTTATCTTGATGTTGAACTGGGAGGATATCGATAGTGTGGAACAATTGGAGCGCCAGTTTCCTACGGAATCGGCCTGTGCTGCATTTTTCACGCATCTGAAATGGCCGCATGGCTTCGTCTGCCCGCGCTGCAACCATAGCCGCGCTTCTCTCATCAATACTCGCCGCCTCCCTCTTCATCAATGCAGCGCCTGCGGATATCAAGCCTCCTTAACAGCGGGAACGGTCATGGAGGGAAGCCGTACTTCCCTTCGGAAGTGGCTGACCGCTCTGTGGCTAGTCTCCCGTACGGATAGAGGGATTAATGCCGTCCAACTGCAATCGATTATTCAAGTCACCTACAAGACGGCATGGTTAATCCTGCATAAGATTAGAGCTTCAATCAGTCATAGTGATGCCACCCGCCCTCTACCCGGCATTGTTCAGGGCTTCGTGGCGTTCTATGGGCGTTCCTTTCTGTCCCCCATCCAACTTCATCCAAAAGAATGTCCATTAATAATTGCCGAATCGGTGACAGGTGCATCCACCCATAGAGGCATATTAAAAATGAAGAAAGTTGACCCCCAACATTGCAGCAAAAAACTTTTGCTGCCAAGCGGCTGCGACGAATTTGCAGCACGGCATACGGAAAACCCAGACGAAACCTGCATCAACCGCTTCCACATCCAAGTACGCCGAAATGGCCGCTTATATCAGACCTTCCGGCAAGCCTGGCGCTGGATGAACAATACATTTCACGGGATTGGGTCAAAATATTTGCAGGCTTATTTGGATGAATTTTGCTTTCGCTATAATGCACAGGTTGAGCACGCCTGTAGTATGCAGCGGCTTCTTCAGCTGTGCACGTCGATATCGATCCAGCCACTCCTTTCCGGCGGTTTCAATCGTTCTCTTCGCAGTCGTTCTTATAACCGATTTGCCGCTTAATTTTCCGATCCTGTAAGCTTCCATACTCATCCGAACCGGCCAGAGCGGCAATATGAACTTGCACTATAATTTTCGGTATATGAGCGTGCTCTCTGCACCCCTATTTTGCGGCTCTAGCTTGTAAATTCCTATGTACGAGCCGTGCCCGGCCATTGGCTGAGTCGATGGGATAGTGGAGAAAAGGTCTTGAAACAAGGCTAAATGGGATACTCCGAAGGAGAAACGGAGCCGATATGAATGGTAAACGGCTTGAGAAGTGAAGGAGAAACAAAAGAGTTCACTCCTCTACATAAAAAACGCCAGCCCCGGATCCATGTCCAGGGCCGGCAGTCTTTAGCCTGTATTATATTATGAAAAGTGGATCCAATCGATATCCGCAATCCCCGTATCCCGGATTTGCCAACGGCGGATATTCGGGTTTTGGAAGGTGATATACAACGTCTGTCGTCCGGTAAGCCGCTGGGCCAATTCCATCGAGTAGTTATGATAGAAAGGCGCCAGCTTCCCGTCCTTCAACGGCAGATCCATATCCGCTACCAGCGGGCCCTCCGCATCGCCGATATGAATGAGCATCCGTGTCTCTTCCGTCAAGACGGCAGCGCGAACGGTAATGTGGGTCACGCCTTCGGCGCCGAAATCGACATCATCGAACGCCATCCAGTTAGCGAAATGCAAATCGCGGACATGCACATACGAGCCTGGCACAAATAGTCCGTTCGAACGGTCGTAATGCTCCGCTTCCAGCGTGATGCCTCCTTCCGGGGCCACCTCTGGCGCTACGACACTCACTTTTATCTCCAGCGATGGGCCCTCCTGGCCTGCCAGCTTGCCTGTAGCCGCCGTGACGATCGCCTTGCCCGGTCCCACGGCCGTAATCTGGCCGCGCTCATTGACGGTCACGACGCTTTCATTGCTGGAGGTCCATGTCAGTGACAGATTATCGGCCCACGCCGGCTCAACGCGGATATTCAAATACCGGCTCCAGCCTGGCTCGAGCACGATATCCTCTTCCGTGTTGAATTGAGGCTGCAGGCTTTCGGCCGGGTACGGACCAGCCTGGACATCGACGGCTTCGCCGTCTCCCCACGACCATACGGCGACGGCCGGCTGTCCCGCAACTCCTTCCTTGTTCACGGCCACCGCTTCGAAGGTAAGCTTGGTCTCTCCGAGCCGCTCTACGGATTTGACGTAAAACACGTCATCGAAGATTCGGCCTATCGCTTCCCGCTTCCCATCCTTCACTCGATACAAGTCGTAATACCATAAGTTATCGATAACACTATCATCGGCAAATTGCCAGGACAATATTATAGAGGCTTGCTCCTCGCTGATGTAGGCATGCTCCACCTGGAATCCGGCTGGAGCAGCCAGCACAGGCATCCGTGCCGCTTCCTCGATCAGCTTCAGCTCACCCAAGTTGAGCTTGACCGCGACACTCTTCTCCGTATGGGATGAGATGCGGATGCCGATGGCGGCGATCCGGCGCTTCGTCCCGCCCGCAAGCTGCAGCGCAAGCGTCGTCCAGTCTGTGCCGGGTACCGCAGCGAATGGACGCACTTCCGGCGACTCCGGCTGGTCCTGATAGAATAGCACCAATTGCAGTTGCAGCAAAGCGGAGTCCCTCTCGCCATCTTGCGTATGCTTCCCGGCAAAAGACCAGTCAAGCTTGCAGGTTAGCGATAACAGCACGTCCGTGTCAGTCGGCAAATCCGTCTTGTATAAACGAATGTCTGTGCTGCTTCCCGGATCCAGCAGTCCTTCCGCTTTGATGGACGAGCCGCCGTTCCAAGCTGTGCTGTAATCATAATCCACGGCAAGCGGAGTCCCTTCGGAATCAACCCACCATTGCCAGGTCGGAAGCAATTCTTGCGCGCTTACGTTGTTCCAGCCTTTGCGGCTTGCCGCCTCTCCGTTCAAGAAAAAAGCGAGCCCGTGCCCGTTGTTGAAACGCGTAACAAACGGATACGAACCGATGACCGAGCGCTCCGGTATGAAATGCGCCAGTCCGTCCCAGCTTTCTCCTTCCGAGCCGATGCCGCGTCCGCTTTGCGCTGGGTTGCCTGTGGCGCCGGACCAGTAAATGCGCTCGCGATGCTCGATATACTGCTGCATCTTCGGATCCGACGGATTCGGTCCGCGGTGCCATACCATATCGGTGCCGAACAATGCCACGCTCGTGCGCGGAGTGCGGGCCTCGTCATCACGGAAAATCGATTTCAGCTCATTGCCGCGCTCGAAGCGGAACTTGTCGTTTTCCACGCCGGCATAGAGCGCTTCGTACGGATCCAGTCCAATCTCTCTCGCGTAAGCATTGCTGTTCTCCAGCCGCTCGGGAGTATACGCGTAGTTAATGAATATGCTGTCGTTCGGCTGGCGGCCGTCCCGCTGGTCCAGAACCCATGGCGCATTCATCTCATTGAAGAAATTGATATACTGCAATTCGCCATTCGGCGCCAGACTGTCGTACCAGCTGAAGTACAGCCCGCTCTCGCGCATATATTTCAGCATCTTCATCAGTTGAGCGGCATGCTCTTCACTGATGCTCGCCTCCTGGTTGACGAAGTAGCCGTCGAACCCGAAATACTCCGCCATCTCGATCATTTTGTCGGCGACCGGGAAGCGTCCGTCTTCCGTCTCCTCGACCAACTCGCCAAAATCGGTGTCGCGCGGCCAGAACCAGCCGCCCAGGCTGATGACGCCGTTGCGGTGCGCGGCGTCGGTATACGCCGGATTCGGAAGATTCACGACGCCGTATTGCCGGTCCTCCTCCGGTGAACCATATACCGGCAGTCCGTGCCATGCCGCATAAATATCTTGGTACTGCCAGAACTTCAGGACGTTCCTGCTGAAGCTGTCATTATAGCGGTAGGCCCCGAACCATTCCTCTTTGTCGTAATCGGCCGACAAGTTCATCACCTTCGCCTGATAGGTCAGCGCAGGGTGCGCCTGAGTCGGGGCAAACGGTGCTATCCGCTTCGCGAGCGGAACCCGCGAACGGAAAAAGCGTGCATACGGATCCGTGTCTGGTGACCACGCTTTCAATTCCTTGGCATTGTACCCGTGGAGGTAAGGCTGCCCAGGTCCTCTCGGAGTCTCCCGGGCCGCTGACCAATCTTCTCGTACATGCTGCTTGTCATTGCTGCTGCGTGAGGAATTATCTGCACTCATCGCATTGCACCTCTCTTTCATCCATCGCCTTAAATATTAATAATGGAAAGGCTTCCACCGACTATCCTATCAGAAATTGCGCCCATGGGAAACCTCGAATCGAACCTCCCAGTCCAAACTCACAGGTATATATTGGGAACACCCGTTTCCCAAGACCTTGGAACCACAACTTTTTATTTACTCCTTGTAAAGTGACAACACAAAATCTTATTATAATAGTTAACGATATCAAAAAAAGTTTATATTTTTATTCAATTAAATCCTTTTTTTATGTTTTCCAGTATCTTTTGGCTTATTTGGTTCAGAAATTGTTCATTCTTAACATCTACAATTAGGTATAAATACATAGTCAAAAGGGGAGGTACTCATGGGCAGACCTAGAATGGCAACACAACGACTGTGCAGCGAGGAAGGCTGCAAAGAGCGTCACTATGCGAAAGATCTGTGCAAGCGCCATTATCATCAAAAGAGACGGGCGGCACAAAAAAAGAAAAATGATGATATCTCTGTAACTGCTGACCTTGAGCGTATTGCTCAATTGCGTTAATAAAACAGCCCGGGGGCTGCCTTAAGGTCACCTAGACCTCTTCGTCAGCCCCCTGCTTCGTTCATTCCGACTCGCACGGAATGCAAAATTTGACGCAGGTCCCTTCCATCGGGGCGCTGCGAACCGAGATGCCCGTGCCGAACAGCTGCCGCAACCGGTAATCAATGTTTTTGAGGCCGATTCCGCCAGTCGCGCTCTTCGCCAGCAGCTGCTCCTGCCGCTCGGGCGAGATGCCGACCCCATCATCGCACACCTCGATGCAATACTGTTCATCCTCGGCATAGACGCGAATATGGATTGTGCCTCCGCCCATCCGTTTCATAATCCCATGATGCACGGCGTTCTCCACGATCGGTTGAATAGAGAGCGGAGGAATACGCAGCCTATGCGACTCAGGCAGATCGATCGTAAACTGCAGCCGGTCCCCGAACCTGATCTTTTCTATGTATAAATAAGAACGTACCAGTTGAAGCTCGCGTTCGAGCGGGACCAAAGGCTCCACATTATCGAATCGGAAGCTCTGCCGCAAATAATTGCTGAATTCGACCAGCAGCTCGCGCATCTGCTCCGGATCGTCCTCACTGAGCGAGACGAGCGAATTCAACGTGTTGAAAATAAAATGGGGTTTGATTTGCGCCTGCAAAAAAGCCATTTCCATACGGAAGCGCTCATTCGCCGAATGCTTCATCAGCAGCAGTGTCCGCACGCGGGCCCGCAGCTCGGCAGAGTCGATCGGCTTCGCCACAAAATCATTCGCCCCCGCCGAATAAGCGGCGAGCGCATCATCGGTCCGCCCCCTTCCCGTCAACATCAGAACCGGCAGCTCGAACAGGGAATGCATTTCCCGTATGCGCCGGCATACTTCCAAGCCCGACATGCCGGAGATCATCAGATTGAGCAATACGAGGTCCCAGTTCCGGAAGTGCCGAATCTGCAATAACGCTTCTTCCCCGCTGGCAACCGAGGTAAGCCGGAACCGATCAGGGGAGAGCAGATTTTCCAATACTTTCTGATGAATCGGATCATCGTCGACGATAAGAATGCAGGCCTCCCCAATCTCATCGACCGTAAAAGAAGGAGAAGGCGCGTCGAACACGATCTCTTCCGCAATCTCCCAGCCGAACTGCTCCTGATATTCCAGCGGCATCCGCACGGGAGCCGCCGCTTTGCCGTCCTCCTTCCTCATAAGTTCCCCCTCATCCCCCTGCTGTTGTTCAGCGATTGGCAGACGGAAATAGAACGTTGAGCCGCGGCCTATGGCTGACGTCACGCCAATGGTTCCGCCATGAAGCTCCACCAGCCGCTTCGTGACATTCAGACCGAGCCTTCTGTCAAAAAAAGAAGAACGATGCGGCACATCCTGCTCATACGCATTGAAGATGCCCTCCATCTCCGCTTGCGTCATTCCGCCTCCCGAATCCGAGATACGAACCTCCACTGCCTCCTCCAATGCCAGGGCCGACACCGTCACTGTGCCCTTCTTCGTATTCTTCACCGCATTATGCAGCAGCTGAGACATAATCTGCATCAAGCGCTGCTCATCAGCCAGTACCCGCGGCAGATCGTCATCCAGCTGGTTGCGTATTTCAATGTCGCGAGGCATTGTAATATAGCGGGTAATCTCGATCACAGCGGTGACGGTTCTCCTCAGATCAAGTTCTTTCACATGGATGAGCATCCTTCCTTCCTTCAATTCTGACCAATCGTGAAGATCGCTGACCAATCTGGTCATATGCTTGGCGACGAAGACAACGATATGCAAATCTTCCTCTTGCTTGACCGACAGGTTGCCGCGGTTGCCTTCCAGCAGAGATTGCGCCAAATTCGTAATCGCTAGCAGCGGCGTCTTCAATTCCTTGGCAGTCGCTGCCATAAATTCTTCATTCGAGCGCCTATGGTTCGACAAAGCTCTGGCCAATTCCTTCTCTCTGCGATAGGCAATATAATGCTGTCTTGCCTGGACGAAGACAAGCACGCAAATAAAAATGATAAAGTTCATGTACCAAAGCCGAAGCGACTCATGTGCGCCAAACACTCCGCCATATACCGCAAAACCTCCCGCCGCGAAAGCGAGTGTCAGCAGAAAGGGATACGACTTTCCGGCAACCATCGAACGGCGCACCAGCCTATAGAAAAGATAGAGATATAAGGCTAGAAATATTCCATGCGTTACCGCAGATACGGCAATGATGCCGCGGTTCTTCACGAGCAATACAGCGACGGTCCCCAGCATCGAGACGTAAGCCGCGAATCGGGCTATCTGCGGATGGACATAACATTGCCGCCTTCGCGATGCATAGAGCAGCAGGAACAGATTCATGCCGATCGACGCCAATGTAATCAGCTTGTAACGCCAATAGAAGGACAGCATCGGCAACAGCATCGCTCCCCATTTTTCTCCGAAAATGAGAACGAACAGTATCGCGGACAAGCAAAAAAGAACAAAATATTGCCACCCGGGCTGCGGCAATCGGAACAGATAGATAAGTATCGTATGAAAAGCGCCCAGCAATAAGGTCAGTAGAATGCCCATTTCCAGCATGAGCTCAAGGTTCCGTTCCAGGTTCACTTGCTGCGGCAGTCCAAACGATATCGGCCGGGTAATGGCCCCTTGCCAGACGGAATCTGGCCGGTCGATCTGGATCATCAGATCGATAACATTGCTATTCGTATGCGCATAGGCAACATAGGAGGTGTTGTATGGCGTTTTTGAATGGAAATCGTCCGGGGAGGGCCCGCCGCTGCCAATGCGCAGGCCATTGACGATCATGCTGTGGGTACTCATAATGGATTTCACATAAAAAGAAAATATCTGTTCCGCGCTGTTGTCAAGCATAATTCGCAATCGGTACGTGCCGTATGTAGAGAAAGGCCGGGATCCCGTCCATGCGCTGTCGATTGTCCAGGGGCACGGCACTTGGATGAAGACGGGCTTGGCGCCAAGGGCCTCGATCTGGGAAGCGTTCGAAAATATTCGATCCGGATAAAATTCCCATTCCCCCTTCAATTTGACGAGGCCCACTTGTTCCCACCCGCTGCCCCGCAAATCGAGCACCCCCTGCACCGGCTTCGGTAATGCCCCGCATTCCCGGAAAAAACCGCCGGCCAGCACGACATACAGAATGGTCACGAGTGCAAAGACGAGTCGAACAACATATCGTTTTGCCATTTGCCCAATCTCCCTACTGTAGTTAAAGCTGCATTTTGGCGGTATCTTGAGAGCCGCAGCGGAGCTTGCTTCGTTTGATTCGCATCATATGTCTGTCCGCCATCTCCACAATATCGCTTAATAATGTTCCCTCCTCCGGAAATACCGCATAGCCGTATGATACCGCAAAAGGAACCGCGGCCTGCTGTGCGGCCAAGGCCAGCTTGCTCATGATGCGGCTACGGATCCCGCGCAGGTCGCGCCGGTCGGAGCAAGGCACCAAGAACACAAATTCATCGCCTCCCCACCGGACGAGCGCGGTCTCGCTGCCGCAACTATTCAGCAGCACGGTCGAGATGAGCCGCAGCACCCGATCTCCCGCATTGTGGCCATACTTGTCATTAATTTCCTTGAATCGATCGACGTCGAAGAAAAAGACTGCGGTTTTCTGTCCATTCTTGCGGTGCTTGCCAGCCAGCCTCTGAAATATTACATCGGCACTTCTGCGGTTATACGCCAATGTCAAGGGGTCGATCTCCGATTCATACTTCACGACATCATACCGTTTGCCGCATCGCCAGGCTACGCCAAGCATCAACATGGTGAGCACGGCCAACATCGGATTCATCATTTTTGCCGACATGAGGTATGCGATGAGTACAACCCATCCGCACAGCGTCATGGCAGTCACCATTATTCTGCCCGTATATTTCATGTTGATTGGTTTTCACTCCCACATGATTTGGATTTTTTACCTAAAATTTCGACTTTTTCTCATAAACATCGACTATTCTATGATGGCCTACTGAACAAATACTGAATCATCTTCCCAAGAAAAATAACCGCCGCGGAAGCAGAATCCACGACGGTCGGCGCGATTAAATGCTGTTTTTCCATTCCATGTACCAAGCAAATACTTCCCTGCTGGGTTCAATGCCTAATTCTCCTTTTAAATTGTGGCTTAGCAGTTGAAATTGCTTGATGACTTCCCCGTAGTTGCCCAACTGCGCATGAATTTTCATCAGTCCGAAATAACTGTCCTCGGTATACGGATATTTCTCCTGGATCTGTTTGTAAAGGGGCATCGCTTCCGTGTATGCATTCATCCGCATCAAACATTCGGCCACCTGCTTCGCATGATTGAACCAGATTAACCGAAGCCTCTCTTGTTCGCCTTCCGCCCACAAATATTGATGCTCAGCCAAATAATCGCCCCGGTAGGCGTTCAGCAGCTTCTGATGCTCCTGGATCGTCTCGGGAGACACCTGCGGGGCCAGGCGCATCGCCTTCTCCCATTCCTCCTTGTCCAGCTTCATGCCGCCCAATTCGAGCCGGTACCCCTCATCCATATATTTGATGTGGATTCGCAGCGCCCTCTGCTTAATGACCTGCCTGATCTGGTAAATCGTCGTATGTAAATGGGCTGATGACTTCTCAATACGGTAGTTCGGCCACAGCAAATCCAGAATCGTATCTTTGCGCAGCGTCTGCTCCCGATGGTGGAGCAAATAGGCGAATAGTTCCTGTGCTTTGACCGTCCGCCAATGAAAAGTCTTCAGTTCCTGTTGGGGAGTAATATAATGCAGATAGGACAAAGTGCACAGCATCCCCTCAAGCTGGCTGTGCTTCCCCGCATCGATGACTTGCGCCGGCTTGGCGAGCCGCTTCAGCGTCTTCTCGATCCGGGTCCGCTGCACCGGCTTCAATAAATAGTCTAACGCATTCAGCTCGAATGCCTCAACCGCATATTCGTTATATGCCGTCACAAATACGATATGAAGGTGGGGTTGAATGCGCAACAGACGTTCTGCCAGTTCCATTCCATCCATTTCCGGCATCTCGATATCCAGAAACACAAGATGAATCGTCTCCCGCTCCGCCGCTTCCAGTGCCAGATGCGGATTTTGAAATGAACCGACAATTTCAATAGACACTTCCTTTCCATCCTGTTCCTTCAACAGCTTTTCCATACGTCGCAGCGCTAGCATTTCATCATCGACAAGGATCGCTTTCATATTCCTTCCCCCTTGCAATCTTGACCGCAGCGGCCTCCCCCTCATCGGACACGCCTCGATGTGCCCCCTTGGCGGAACGGCCGGGCTCGTCCCTTCCCGCCTCCCGCATCGACGGCGCCGAAGCGGATCACGCAGCCTGCTGCTCCTCCATGGATCTCGCCGCACGACCATACGGTCATCTTCACTATAAAGGGACGGGGGAGAAAAAGAAACAGCCTGCGCCTTTTGCTTCAGACCTGAGACCTAATCCGAAAGGCACGACGCTTTCATCTTAGTCAAATATACTAAACAATAACTGAACAAAAGCGATAATCCTAAAAAACGCCTCGGAGAGCTGCCTCCAACGCGCAATCGAGGGGGGATGATAGTTCAGCTTCTCTATGCGTTTGTCGATGACAACAGCGAAGCGGAAGCGAGCGAGCCTTCCTGGAGCAGTTATCCCGCCCGGGCCCGGCTGGGCGGGAACGCCGCTTATGACGAAGCCCGTCCGGGTCAGGACGGGCTTCAGTCTTCTTCGCGCGCCAGGCGCAGCACGTGCTCGATAAATGGCGCCTTCCGCCGCGTATACTCGACGCGATCATCCGGATACTGGCTGGCCAGTGCAAGCTTCAACTGTCTATATTGCTCCCGGACATCCGGGCGGGACCTTAAATAATCGCGGAACAGCAACTGCTCTTCCCAATGGGTATCCCCATGCCTGTAAATATGCAAATGATGCGTCCCCGCCCGCCAGCGGCCGCGCCGGAAAAATCGGCGCTCCGGCCAATCCGGCTTCGGCACATACTCATAGCCAATCGCGGCCAGGCGCTCGATATGCGCCTCGGTCAAGTCCTCCAGCCGATGAACGCCAACCATAATATCAATGATCGGCTTCGCGCCCAATCCGGGAACCGAAGTGCTGCCGATATGCTCTACCGCTACGGCAATATCCGAGAGCGCCTCCTTGATAGCCCGCTTCTCCTGTTCGTAGTCGTGCACCCAGTCCGGGTTATAGTCACTGATGACGATCGTTTCCATCGTTATCCCCCTTTTCTTCCATTTGTTCACGCGATTCGCCCGTTCCCTGCAATCCCCTCGCGCTTCCCGGAACCGCAGCTTTCTCTAATAAGGTACTCCGGCACTTCCATGCTAAGCAACTGGCCAACCCGCGGAAGCATCCCGGCCTCCAGCCGCGCGCGCTCCCAAGCGCCTGCCTTACAGCGGAAAACGCTCGGGCGAAGGAGCCGCTTCCACATAGACCCGCTGGCTCGGCAGCGCAAGCGAGACTCCCTCTTCCTCGAGAACCTCCATAATCATCAGATTGATCTGCTCCTTATGCTTCAAATATTCTGCCCATACCGTCGTCTTGGTGAAGTAATAGAAGAAGATGCCCAGACTGCTCTCATTGAACTCGCTGAATCGGACCATGATGACGGCCGGGTCTACGGCCTCGTTCTCACGCAGGCGGGCGTCCATTTTGGCGATGGCCGCCTGCAGCCGCTCGCGATCCGAATCGAGCGCGACGTTCAGGGTGAACGTGACCCGCCGCTTCCCCATCCGGCTCCAATTCGTAATCGCCTGGCCCGCCAGCGTCGCATTCGGCACCGTGACGAGCGAATGGGCGAAGGTTCGGATTTTCGAACTGCGGAACGTAATATCTTCGACCGTCCCTTCCACGCTCGGGGTCATAATCCAATCACCCTTGGAGAAAGGCTTTTCCGTAATAATGACAATCCCGCCCAGAAAATTGCTGAGCGTGTCCTGAGCGGCCAGCGCGATCGCCAGACTGCCCAGGCCAAGCCCCGCGACCACGCCGTTAATGCTGTAGCCCCACTCCGAGGCGATCATCGTAATGGCTATGATGACGACGAGGAAGCGCAGCACCTTGGACAAAAAAGGAATCAGCATGCTCGACTCGTCGATCCCGAGCCGCGCAGACAGCCCGCTGAACAAGCTCGATGAGCGGGCCGCCATATGATAGAGTCCCCAAGCAATGAGGACGATGATGGCGTTGCGGTAAATTTTTCCGATCGCAAGCAGCAAGGCTCCGCCTGGAGGAAAGACCATTTTGCAGGCCAGATAAATGCCGACAAGGACAAAAAAACATTGCATCGGCTTCTCAAACGCCGTCAAAAAATGCGTGGCCCCCTGCGAGCGCGACAACCCGCGCACCAGCAGGGCGAACAGGTAGTTCGTGAACAGCTTGCGGAACAGCAAAAACAGCAGCAATACTCCGGCGGCGCCGATCCACCGGCTCCACTCCGTTGACTCTAACAGGCCAGGAATCCATTCATTAAGCAATTGGGTGATTCACCTCATTATCTTAAAGTTGGGTTCCATTATAACATTGACCTCTTGGATGGGAAAAGGCAGGCCGCCGGCACGGCCCGATCAAGCCTCGGCGGCGGCATCCCAGGCGCGCAACAAAGGAAGGCGGACCTCATAGGCGTTGCGCGGATATGAGCCGAATACGGCAACCGTTCCGCCATGCGAAGCCACGATTTCCCGGGCTTCCGCCCAGCCGCCGCCTAGCCGTTCATCCCGCCCAGGCGGCCGCTCGGCCGGCCGGAGCATGCCTTCCTCGCGGCTCGGCACAACCGCTCCGCGAACGCCGTCGTTCCGAATCTGGACGACGGCCTCCTCCTCTGCCTCGAACAATCCGATTCGGATCGGTCCAGAAGGCCGGCCCGCCCGCGCCGTTTCAGCTATCAGCATCTCGAACGCTTCCATGAGCCGGGTCCCGTCCCCGTATATCATCATCGGCTGCCCGCCGTCGTCCGCACAGTCCAGCGCGATCGCAAGCCTCGGCCGCTCCGGACGGGATTGGTGCTCTTCCGCGAGCTGCATCAGCAGCCGGCGCACATCGACGGGATGCCACGCTTCCCGTTCGGGAACCTGAGGCAGTCTTGCCAGTTCGAACCGCCGGTTGACCGCCCGGCTCAAGTGCAGCGCCTTGTCGCGCGCAATCTGAACATAATGGCGCAGCTCCACTTCATCCCTATACCCGTCTTCCGCGATCAACTGCAAATACCCCAGGATCGATGTCAGCGGCGTACGCACCTCATGCGACAGTTCGGTCATAAGCCTATTCATCCGCTCGGCCGCCGCATGCTGGGTCTCCCGGGCCGCAGACATCTCCCGCGACAGCCGGTTGACGGCATCCGCCGCTTCGCCTAACTCCGCCGCCGATCGTCTGACGGGAAGCGGGCTCGCAGCTTCCCCATCTGCGAGGCGGACGAGACTGTCCTTGATCTGCCCGTAATAGACCGCTTCGGCGCCGAGCAGCAACAGCAGGCCCGCGATGAACAGCACCCCGGTCCCCACCAGCGCCATGCCTTCGACATCCATGATGGAAGACAGAAGGCGGTAAAGCTTCCACAACGGTGGAATATCGACCGCATGCATTATGAAGCGCAAGGCGGCCAACCCGCACATCGTGATCGCAAAAGCGCCGCCTAACCAAATGCCAACGAGAAACAGCAGCTTCCATAGGAAGCGGGCCGCGTCTGGATGGCCTCCCCCTCGCCTCTCTATCATTCGGCCTGCTATCCGTGCTTCCCGAGGCTGGGGATTCCGTATCCGGCTTCGTACACTTCGATTCATAAGCTTCTCCCTTTCTCCATCGCATTCCGAACAAGTCAAATCCCTTTTTTCAGCAGCTTGAATATGAGTATCAGTATAGGAGCCGCTGATGAAGAGCCTGCTAACATTTCATGAAGAAAAGATGAAGAAGTGCTTAACAATTGTGATACGCGAACGAACGTCTTCCTTCCCTGACACGCCAAAAAGCCCCTGACCTGCTCCATCGGGAGAGGACAAGGGCTTGCCGCGCTTCAGCAGATTCAAGAGCGCAGAACGGAACCCGGCTCGCTGTCAGGCCAGGCCCGCTCTGCCGGGAAGCCGCTTGCCGTTCAGCTTCCTTGGAGCATGCGCAGCAGCTCGTGGCGCTCCAGCAGCTTCCCCAGCTCCTCCCGCAGTTCCGGGGTTAGCGGCCGGGCCGGCGCCAGGACATGGGTCGGTATAGGAACGCCGGAGGCCCGGACCGCTTCCTTAATCGTATGGAAGAACGGGGCTTCTAACGGATACACCTCAGACACGATCCGGAACAGCTTCCGCTGAATATCGGCGATGGCCGCCAGATCGCTGCGCCGGTAGGCCTCGTACAGCCCGCATGTCAGATGCGGCGCGAAGTTCGCGCTCGCCGGAACCGCGCCGTCGCCTCCCGCGATCAGCGTCTCCAGCAGAAGATGATCGTAGCCGGCGAACACCGCGAACTCCGGCCGCTGCCCCTTCACATCGCGGATCACCTCCAAAATCGGCTCGATCTGCTGCACCGTCTGCTTGACTCCGGCAATGTTGGGATACGCCGCGGCCAATGCAGCCACGATGGACGGCTTCACCTCTTGCCCGGTCAGGCCCGGATAATTGTAAATGTATACCGGCAGCGACACCGATTCGGCGATGTCGGCATAATGACGGTACAACTGCTCGCCGCTTAGCTTCGCGGCGTACGGATTGAGGACGACGACCGCATCCGCGCCGGCCGACTCGGCGTGGCGGCTGAGCTCGATTGCTTCGTCTGTGCGGCTCGAGCCGGTTCCGATGAGAACCGGAAGGCGACCGTTCGTATACCGGATCGCGAATTCAGCGACCTGCTTACGCTGCTCAGCCGACATGTGAAAGAATTCACCCGCTGAGCCGAGAAAAAACAAGCCATGAACGCCGGCTTCCGTCAAATAATCAATCATCCGCCCCATGCCCGCGGTATCGAGCTGACCGTGCTCGTCAAATACCGTAATGACCGGCGGAATAATCCCCTGCAATGCACTGCGTTGCTTCATGCTTAATCGCTCCTTCATCTGCTGTAGATCTGCGTAGTTGGCCGGGACGAGACGGCGGATTATGGAATGAACGTACGTCTAAGCCTCGTTCGTGTTATCGATAACATTAATGGTCGAAAAAATTTTCTCCGTCCCGCTTCCGTCGCGCCGCCAACATGAGTTCACTCGATCAGGGAGCCCTTCGCGGCGGTGCCCGACAATATCCCTTCTACTGTAACTTTAGCATAGCGTCTGATCCGATGCCAGGCCACATTATGGACATCTGATGACATTCGCCGCGCCGCTGCGGTCCAGAGGAGCTTCTAGCCGACCGGGCGAGCCCCGACTCCTTGGCCGTCACCGGGGCTCGCTCCGCGAGTCACGGCAGCAGCCGATCATCGAAGCGGCTCGGGGGCAGACCAGCCACTTGGGGCTCGACGCGGAATACGCCGCCCGCATAAGGCTGCTGCTCGAGCTGCTCCTCCTTCATCCCGGTACGCGCTGTCGTGACATACAGCTCGCGGTACGAAGGGCCGCCGAAGCAGAGCGAGGTCGTATGCGCCGCAGGAATCGGCACGGCTGCGAGCTGCTCTCCCGTCTCCGGATTCCAGCGCGTAATACGGGCGCCGCCCCAATGAGCCACCCATACCATCCCCTCGGCGTCGACGGTCATCCCGTCGGGAATCCCTTCTCCATCGGAGATGCGGATGACGGGACGGCGGTTGCCGAGTTCGCCCCGCGCCACATCATAGTCGAACGCATCGACCCGCATCGTCGGGGTATCGATATAATACATCGTTCCGCCGTCCGGACTCCAGCCCATCCCGTTCGACAGCGTGATGCCTTCCAACAGTGTGACGACCTTGCCATCCGGATCCAATCGGTAGAGGGAAGCCTCCCCTTCTCCCTTGGACAGGCTCAGCTTTCCTTCGATTAGGCTGAGCGTTCCCGCCAGCAGACGGCCTGCCGGATCACATTTCGCGTCATTGAACCTCATCTGTCCCGAATGAAGAACCGGGTCGCCGATACGGCCGACTTCCTTCGTATCCGGGTGAACGAAATAGAAGCCGTCCTGCAGCACGCACAGCAGGCGACTCCCTGATTCCGTCAAGGCGACGGCGCCGGCATAGCTGGGCATGGCCATCGTCTCCCGCTTCCCGGATGCAGGCTCAGCATAATGGATCGCCCTTCCCGTAATATCAACCCAGTAGAGGCGCTGCGTGCGCTCATCCCATACCGGCCCTTCGCCGAGCGCCGCTCTGTCGTCATATAACATCTCCGCTTTCATCGTATGAATTCCTCCATCTCCCCTTTTCCACATCCTACCACAGATTGCCGTGTTCGTCCCTGTTTTTTCCCCCAATGCCAGCAGGGACGCGATCAGCCATCACGTCCCTGTCCCATAACTGCTATTGAATGAAAGATAGAGCCTCCCCTTTTACTTCGCGCAGGCGGTTGCCGGATTGCGGCTGCCGTAGTAAGCCGCATAGGTCTTGTACCCGCCGCTCAGGTTCATGCTCTCGAAGCCGTGCTGATCAAGAATGCGGGTGGCCAGATAGCCGCGCAGCCCGACCTGGCAGCTGACGACAATCGGCCGATCCTGCGGCAGCTCGTCCAGCCAGCTGCGGAGATCGCCCAGCGGAATATGGATCGAGCCTTCGATATAGCCCGCTTCGCGCTCGGCGGACTCCCTTACGTCAATGAGGCAGGCGCCATCGCGCACCATCCGGTCGATCTGGTCGTAGTGGACGACTTTCACTTCGCCGTCAACCACATGGGAGGCGACATAGCCGAGCATATTGACCGGATCCTTCGCCGACGAATAGGGAGGCGCATAGGCCAATTCAAGATCGGGCAGCTCGTGCACGGTCAGATTGCCCTTGATGGCGGTGGCCACCACGTCGATCCGCTTGTCCACGCCCTGCTTGCCGACGCCCTGAACTCCGTAAATAGCGCCCGTCTCCGGATGGAAGGTCAGCTTGAGCGAGATAGGCGACCCGCCAGGGTAGTACCCGGCATGAGAAGCCGGATGAATATGGACGGATTCATACGGTACGCCCAGCTTCCGGAGCGTCTTCGCATTGCTGCCCGCCGCCGCAACCGTCAGATCGAATACCTTTGCCACCGCGGTCCCGAGGGTGCCCCGGTATGGCTGGCCCTTCCCGCAAATGTTGTCCGCGACCAGTCTGCCCTGACGGTTCGCCGGCCAGGCGAGCGGCACCATGGCCGGCGTGCCGTGAATGTAATCCTTCACTTCAATGGCGTCGCCGATCGCCCAAATATCGGGATCCTCCGTGCGCAAATATTCATCGACGAGAATGCCCCCTCTCTCGCCGAGCGCCAGCCCCGCCGATCGGGCAAGCTCATTCTCTGGCCGGACACCGATAGACAGGATAGTCATATCCGTCGGCAGCACGCGCCCGCTGGCGAGAACGACGGACCGCCCCTCGTCCCGGAACGCGTTGACCCCGTCCCCCAATATCAGTTCAATTCCTTTGTCCCGAAGATGATGATGCACGATGGCCGCCATTTCCGGATCGAGCGGCGCCATGACTTGATCGGCCATTTCAACGACAGTTACCGCGATGCCGCGATGGGCCAGATTATCCGCCATCTCCAGGCCGATGAAGCCGCCGCCGACTATGACGGCCCGCTCTGGCGATGTCTCGTCCACATGCCGCTTAATCCGGTCCGTGTCCGGAATGCTTCGCAGCGTGAACGTCCGCTTCGCCTCCTTCAACCCTTCGATCGGCGGCACGATAGGCTTCGCCCCCGGAGACAAAATCAACGTGTCATATGCTTCCTCGTACTGCTCCCCCGTCTTGACGTTCCGAACGGAGACGATATGGCGATCCCGATCGATGGCCGTCACTTCCTGCTCTGTACGAATATCGAGCCGGAACCGCGTCGACATGCCTTGGGCGGTCTGCACGAGCAGAGACTGCCGCTTCGGAATGACGCCGCCAATATAATACGGAAGCCCGCAGTTCGCGTACGAAATATGCTCCCCTCGCTCGAACATAATGATCTCCGCATGCTCATCCAGACGTCGCAGCCGGGCAGCCGCCGTCGCGCCGCCCGCCACCCCGCCGACAATCACAATTTTGCGCTGTTTCATCTTCCATCCACTCCTCATATACCCCTTCGGGTATGCAATAATATAAAAAAAGAGATTATTTCCGCGGTCCCGTCCATCGGTTCATGCCCCCGCGCACATTGACGACATCCGCATAACCATGCCGCCGCAGCAGTCCGGCCGCCCGGGCGCTTCGCATCCCGCTCTGGCAGATGACATACAGCTTCTTCCCCTGCGGGATGCCGCTCACCTTGGCCGCAAGCCCGGACAGAGGCCGGTTCAGCGCGGAGGGAATATGGCCTTGGGCATACTCCGAAGGCTCACGCACATCCACGATGACCGCATCCTGCAGCGGCAGCAGCGCTTGGAGCTGCTGCGCCGTAATCGAAGAAGATTTATTCGCCCGGAACTTGAAGAGCCATCCGAACATATCAGCTCCTCCTTTATCATTTTATATACCCCTATGGGTATATTACCATCATTCCCTCCCCCCGTCAATGCGGAAGCCCGGCCTGTCCCCCATGGGCCTCCATCAGAGAGACTGCATTAGGCGGTCCATCAGCGGACGCACGGCTTCAGGCAGGCCTTCATCCGGCCGCCTCCGCTTTATGTTTTGTCGAAATAAAAATCGGTGTTCATGTAGACATAAGGATCCTGCGGCGCATCGATCAGTCGAATGCCGCCGTCCTTTACTTCCAGCTTCATCACTTCCGTGCCCTCATCCAGCTTCAGCTTCGACAACGTGCCGGTCACTTCAATCCAGCTGTCATCGGTGAACCGTGCCGCATCAGGCACTTCGATCATGATGCCGTACGGGAACGCATCGGCCGCGCAGCATTCCAGGGCGAAACGCACGACGGCGAACCGGTTCCGCCCCATCCCCTCGCCCCGGTGCACGAAGCCCCGCAGCGTAAGCGTCTTGCCTTGGAACTGTTCCTTATACAGATCGAGCGTCGTAATCGTCTCGATGAACAGCTTCTCCGGGATCCCGATCTCCTTCTCTTGGACAAGCTTGGCCGCATGCTTCGCATAGATCAGCGTGTAACGGTCATAAGGGAATCGGCCATCCCACAGCTTCTCTTCCTCCTGCTCGGCTGCTTGTTCCACAACGTCCGGCTCACCCGCTTCATTCCCCATCGCGCCAGGCGAATCCACCATCACGAGCAGAAGCTCTGATGCTGACGTTCCGTCCGCCCGCGTCCCGGAGGACCGCCCCTCCGCGCCCGGCATCCGATCCCGCTCCGGGCCGCCCGTCCGCTCCTGGGCGATGGAATATTGCACGCCTTTTTTCTCCGCCTTCGCGCTGCCAAGCGAGGAGACCGGGAGCAGCAGAGCCGCTGCCAAGGGGAGCACAAATACGAGGGACCATCCTGCCTGTCTTCCGATGCGGAAGCCGCCCGGGTGATGATCACAGCCGCAGTCCGCATGTCCGCCTCCGTCCCTGCCGCGATGGGCGCTTCCGTATGGACATGCGAAATCACTCCTTATCGGGATGAAAGTAAAGGAACCGGCTGGGCATGATGAAGCCGGCGGATATTACATGAACAGAGCCTGCCATAGAAGCGAACAGGCCAACACCGTGACCGCGATCAGGAGACTGAGTCCGGCGACGAACCGGATGCGGAATACACCGGCCAGCATCAGCGATGTCTTCAGATCCAGCATCGGTCCGAAGACAAGGAAAGTCAGCAGCGGCCCCGCCGCTAACATGGAACTGAATGAAACGGCGATGAATGCATCCGATGTCGAGCAGAGCGAGATAAGATACGCGAAGCCCATCATGAACAGATGGGAGCCGGCTCCCTCCGGCACGGCAGATGCCAGCCAATCCCGCCCGATTCCGCTCTGAATGAATGCCGTAATGAACGCGCCCATCAACAAATATTTCCCCATATTAAGGAACTCGTCCCCCGCATGGTAGACACTCGCTTGCAGCTTGGTTCACAGCGAGGCCTTCGCCGGATACTGATGTCCGGCACGCTCCGGTACATCATCCCCGTGCCGGCACCCTCCCCCATGGTCTCCCGGCGCTTCCTTGAGCGGATTGCGCAAACGCCAGCCCCATCCGGTAATAAGCCATCTCAGGCTGGCTGCGGAAAGCCATCGACGTCGAGGCGAACACGATCGGGTTGATGATCGGCGAAGCCAGTATGTACGTTACCCCGACGTAGACGGGCATTCCTTTCTGAATGAGCCCCCGTACGACGGGCACCATCCCGCATTCGCATAGAGGCAGGAGCACCCCAATCAGTGAGGCGGTCACCACTCCGGCCAACGGATGGCGCGGAATCCAGCGCGCAATGTACCCTTCCGGCACAAATTCATGCAAAACGGCCGAAACCGCCACGCCGAGCATAAGAAAGGGCAACGCCTCGATGACCAGACTGATGCCGATTGTCGTTGCGCTGCCCAGAAAAGCCGGATCGACCGGAACAGATACTTCAGCCAGGCGCTGATTGGTGAACACAAGATACAGCACGGCAGCGCAGACAACCGTTACGGCGTATGTGCCATAACGGAACAGGATATTCATAAAAAGTTACCTCCCCTATTGCGGCTGCTCTCCGGAACGGCAAGGCCGAATGGAGAACTTGTCCCATACCATTCCGAATTATTAGTAATTATTATGATTAACAAAAACAAAGTCAGCGCACCACGCCCCGCCCGCTCCATCAAGCCCGTATTCGCTTTTTTTTTTTTTGCAAAACCTGAACATGATAAGCCGGCATCCCGAACAAAAAAAGAACTATCTCCGGCGCCTCATCGTGAGACAGGGGACAGTTCTTCTTCCCGATATGCTTTTCCAGATGCTTCTTCCTATTGTCCGTCTGCTAGTCAACTTGGCGAAGAATCAGATATAAAATGATGCCCAGCGGGCCAAGCAAAAAGACGACGATCGCCCACAAGCAGCCGACCTGCTTCCCCTTGCGCTGCGTCGCTTCCCCCCATATCCAGAACAGGCATACCCAACTCAGCACCCAGATCAAAAAACCAATCACTAAGCATTCCTCCCGTCGCTGCATCTTGCTGGAGGCGTCGAATCCTGCAGCCTGCCTGCGCCGAAATCCGCTTCTCGAATACTCCTCTCTATTATTTATGTACGCGTATACGCAAATAGTGACCGAAATAGGCAGATGCAACGAAAAGCCGGCCTGCAAGCAGCGTGCTTACAGGCCGGCCAATCCAACCTTTTTCTGTTTTTACGATATCGTTCCGCTGTTCCGTTTCATATCGAAGCGATAAAACTCGAAGTGTATACGATAACGTTATGAAAAGCTGGCGTTGATCGAGATAAGAACACGTTTTTTGGTGCGGTTATTTCTTGCCTCGAGCCTCCACTCCAGCTTATTCTGGGCGGAGTACATCACCGCTTTTTCGACGCAAAAAGTCTGGTTGCCCAATACCCTGAGCAGGCGCTGGGTTCCCGCTTTTACCGCTTGAGGCATATTCGCATAAGAATACGTCAAATTAATACTCGAGACATCGCCGCCATCAAAAGTTACTGAAAACGCATTTCCGCCCAAAGAAGTAACCACCTTGCGTCCGGTGCGGCAGGTACGCTGCGCATGATTGAATGTAACGTTCTGTGCCGGATCCAGTTCCTTCACCGCCTGGGCAGCCGCCGACCTGAATGCCTCTCCGACTTGCTCTGCCTTCATATGCAGGATCGCCATGGATACTTCCCCCGCCTGACCCGTCACCTGCGCCTGATTCCCTTCCGCGTCCGACAGAAAGTACAGCCCGTCAGGTCCTAAGCTTACACTTGTCCACGACATTTTCGTCTCTGTCGAACCGGACAATTCCTGGAATAATCTATCTAACTTTTTCAAAATTCCCTTATCCAATTGCTCCGGCTTTATCTCTACATCCGCGCCCCTCTGATCCGCCGCTGCAGGCGCAACCAGGGCGGCATAGCCGCCCGCTGGCGATGTCGCGATCAGCATGCACAATATTGCCAACATGGGACTCATTTTGCGATAGGATGCCATCGTATGATTTCCTCCTTAATTTATGTACCTACTTAATAGATTCATAAGCCAAGGAAAAAGTTTGCCAGTAACCAAATTTTTCTTCGCATCCTTCTTACGTTCTTATCATGTTCACACTGCGTTCTCATCTGTTCTCGTTTTCGAGCCTTTATACTGATATCCCCTGTTCCGTTAGTAGCCCTTTGCGTCGCTATCCCGTTCCATCAGTATGCCTTTGCCCCGCTATCCCATTCCGTCAGCAGCCCTTTGCGTCGATATCCCATTCCGTCAGCATGCCTTTGCCCCGCTATCCCGTTCCATCAGTATGCCTTTGCCCCGCTATCCCATTCCGTCAGCAGCCCTTTGCGTCGATATCCCATTCCGTCAGCATGCCTTTGCCCCGCTATCCCGTTCCATCAGTATGCCTTTGCCCCGCTATCCCATTCCGTCAGCAGCCCTTTGCGTCGATATCCCATTCCGTCAGCATGCCTTTGCCCCGCTATCCCGTTCCATCAGTATGCCTTTGCCCCGCTATCCCATTCCGTCAGCAGCCCTTTGCTTCACTATCCCGTTCCGTCAGCAGCCCTTTGCTTCACTATCCCGTTCCGTCAGCGTGCCTTTGGGTCGCTATCCCATTCCGTTAGCAAATAATCAAATTCTTCAAAATCAGGAGGAGGTTCCTCTATGAGAAAAAAACAAGTCTGATCGTCTATGGATAGAGTCGCGCACAACCGCCTAATTGAGTCCTGATCTCCGCTTTTTCCATGCTTCTGACGCAACGGGATAATGAGCACAAGAGAGCTGGCAGAGTACCCCACCTGATCGACAAACGGAAAGGATACGATGCTCCCTATTGGCTTTTTCCCTGTAACGTGATAAATTCTGGCTGCTGAGTGAAGGGGATAGCGGAATAAAGAGCCGCACAACGACCGAACCGGGCGCAAAACAACAAATAATCCCGGCCACCCGGCCGGGATTAGCTGCAGCGCACGCTGGCGCTGCATTGATATTATTACAATCGATCACGATACAAGCTTCAAGCCGATGGCTGCTCCCAACACCATGCAAATAAAGACAATCCTCTTCCAATCCTTCGATTCCCCGTAGGCCAGCATGCCGACAATGGCGCCGCCCGATGCGCCGATACCGGTCCAAATCGCATAGGCTGTCCCCATCGGCAGCGTCTCCATGGCAAAAGCCAAGAAGGCAAAGCTCGCTCCGAACCCAATCATCATGTATATTACGGATTGCCATGTTTTTTCCGCATGGAATTTGTTAATCATCGTTACGCCAACCATTTCACATATCCCTGCCAACAGCAGCGAGATCCATGCCATTAAGCCTCAGCTCCTTCCTTATCCTTCTCCTTCGTAACCATTTTCAGGCCGATTACCCCGCCGAGGAGCAAGAGAATAAGAAGAACCTTCGGCACGCTGAACGGTTCGCCGAAGAAGACAATATCGGAGAAGACCGTTCCAGCGGTCCCCAGACCGACGAACACCGCGTATACGGTGCCGACCGGCAGCCTCTTCCCCGCCATGATCATGACATAGAAGCTGATGAGGATGGCAATTATGGTGCCTATCCATTCCCATACATTGCTGGCATGCTTCAAGCCAATCACCCAAAATACTTCAAAAAAAGCAGCGATAAATACTTTGATCCAATGAATATTCATACTCTCACCTCTCCTGTTGCCCGTCTCTCTACGTAGCATGGCTTATCCACTTCACCGCCGCCCGATTACGGAGCGATGCTGCGCCGGAACATCGTCCACGACGCTTCCAGTCTCTTTTTGAAACGCACCGGCCCCCCAAGCAGCATTTCCACCAGCACCCCGTCCAGCAAGCACATGAAGGCGGACGTGACGGTGTGCACCTCGAGCTTGGCCAGCTGCCCTCTCGCCATTCCTTGTTCACAGACTTCGGCCAGCAGGCGTTCCATCTCGTCCAGATAACCATTAACCCGCTCCATAACCGGGTCCAGCAGCGGCGGCGGGGGAAAGAACATCATGCGAAGCAGGAACTTCACGCGGCTGTCGTTCTGATATCGTTCCTCGTAATCGATAATCAGGCCATACAGTTGATCCCCAATTGGTTTCCGCTCCCCCTGCTGAGCGAAATAATCCCTCAACCGCTCCAATTGATCGGCGACCGCCTTGTCGATGACACTTAAGAATAGATCATCCTTGTTCTTGAAATGCGCGTAAATCGAAGGCGTTCGAATACCGACTTGACGGGCAATATCGGACAGAGCGGCTCCTTCGTATCCGCTCTCGGCGAAATGCTCCAACGCAGCTTCCAAAATACGACTGGCCGTCATAAGTAATACCTCCAATTCATTTACCTAACTAACGTTAGTTAGATTTTTTCACATTCGAGTTTGATTGTCAAGGCTTTGCGCCCGCGTGTTCAATGGCGTCATTCCGGTGTAAATAATGCTGGAAGGTTATTATCGCTCAATCTATGTGAACAGGTGGTGCGTACGGCCTATGCAGAGCATTCCGTTAGATGAGAAAACATTGAATACCGCATTGCATCAATTTATTTTTCCCTTTTCAATGAAAAAGACGGCCTTCGCAAGTGTGGAGACGCAGCTGCTGCATGAAGGGTTTGTCCCGTTTTGCTTGTCTGATTCCTCGCAGGAGACCGCTTTTTACGGGCCTCATCATGCAGTGTCCCATCATTTGATGGAAAGCATGTTTTTGCCCTACACGAACTATATTTTGTTTCCGGATTCTCTGCCGGACCGGGAAGGCTTCCAGCGCTATTCCAAAACCTTCGGGACACTCTGCTTGTTCCAAATGGCATATGCCAAGCTGCAGGCCGTCATCCGGTCGGTCGACGTTATTCTGTGTCCGTTTGACGTAGCGCTGGTTACGATTCGCACCGAGGTGCAGGATACCTGCTATCTGAGCCATGCCCTTGAATTCGCCAAGCGCTTCCGTTCGCTTCAGAACCGGGAGTTGAATGATCGGCGCTCCTTCATCCATTCCTTGGATACAGGCAGCACTTATCGGGAGACGCGCGAATTCATGAGCAAGGAACTGACACCGGGTCTGTTCGATTGGATCGAACGGGAGGATCAGCCGTCCGGAGCCTTCGAGAAACTTCCTTTTCTCATTAACGAGCGCATGTTCACTATCGGCTTCTACGCGCTTGAGTCGGGAGACCGACAATCGATTCATGCGTCCGATTTGTTCCGCTCCGCGAAGCTGAACGGAATCGATGAGGCCGGCAACCCGTTCATCCGGGCAAGCGATCTTGGCTATGTGAAGGCCTATACCGCCGCGCGCACCTATACTCGTTGGGCGCCTCACACCTATTACATCGTCGATGAGCATGTGCTGAGCTGCATGACAAATGCTTCCGAGGAGGTAGCCGCCGAATTGGCCAACGAGATGTATGGCCGGTATTATTATGCTTTTATATTGAACTTATTTCATAAAATCGTATTGCTGAAGCTATCCAACCAGCATGTCCATCTTCAGGTGGGCAAGAACGAGGATACGGTCAAGGAACTGATCCGCGACATTACGCTCTTCTCCTCTAAATATTACTTCCGCGAGATGGCAGCGGAATCGCAATTGCGCGATATTTTCTGCCTCATCCGCGAACAATACGGGAATGATGCGCTGCTGAATGATGTCAAGCGAACTCTGTCGGATCTGTATGAATTCCAGGCGAATACAACGGGCCGCCGCTCCGGCTATATGCTGCAGATACTGACTATTTACACGGTCATTAGCGGGATATACGGGATGAATCAGATCATCGACGACTTGGAGTACCCGATGAAATGGAAGCGGTTATCCGAATATTCTTTTTTCGAATATTTAGCGATGGGCGTTATTTTTTCGGGAATCGCCGTCAGCATCACGCTGGCCGTCTCCGCGCTCTGGCATCTGTTCAAGGAACTGCAGCGGCGCCGGGACTCGTAAACGGATAATCTTCTTCCGCCTAGAAAGGCAATCACCCGCCTTCCCTTACGGGACAGCGGGTGATTCATGGGGGTCTGATCTTAGGCGGGCTGTAAATCAAGCCAAGCGGTTCCTGTTCAGTTAGCCGGGGCTTCTCGCACAGCGGAAGCTCGCCCGCCTCCGCTACGCGGATCGTCGATTCCATGCCATTCCTTCATCCATATTCGTCATGAACGAACTCATGATGACTGTTAGCTTGAGGTTATTATAGAGGACGGGGATTGGAAACGGTAAAAAATTCGATTTATGCATAATTTCTCATGCTTGCGCAACACTAACCAAGTATGCAACTATCAACAACACTTAGGAGGAACACACGATGTACAATACATCTATCTCATCCCAAATCAATCAGTGCGAGCAAATCATTGCTCAAATGATGCGCCAAACGCAGCAAGCATCGCAAATGTACCAGCAATTGATGCAGCAGGAGCAGCAAAACGCTTCCCGCCTGGAAGAGCTGGCTCAGCGCGAGCGCCAAGCGGTGCAAATTATCCAGACGGCGCTGCAAGGCCATCAGACGGCGATGCAGCAAATGCAGCAAGTGACCCAGCTCTGCCAGCAAATGGAGCAATCGATGCAAAGCGCCGCCAACCTTAGCTATGTTCAGCCGTCCTACGGGGCGAGCTCCTACACGAATCGCGCCTACTAAGGCGGATTCCCCGCATGTATCGGGCCGCTCCTCATTGAGGAAGCGGCCCGTAACCTGCATCGCCCCAAACGCTATATTCGTGCGGGCGTCTGAATTCCGATCATGTGCAGCCCTTGGCGGAGCACGTTCGAGACGGCGGCGGTCAGCGCCAGCTTCGTTCTTCTCGCTTCCGAATCGTCGACCAGAATCGGCTCATGATGATAGAAGCGGTTGAACTGCTTCGCCACCTCCAGCAGCATGCGCACGAACAGCGAAGGCTCGTTGTGCAGGACCGCGGCGGCGAGCGTCTCCTCGAATTGGGACAGGGTCTTCACGCAGGCCCATGCTTCCGGGCCGGACAGATGCAGGCCTTGAAGCGGCGCAGCGGCTGCTGCGGCTTCATCCTGTGCACCCGCAACATCCGTCTCCTGCCCCTTCTCTAACAGGCGCAGCGTGCGCGCGTAAGTGTACTGCATATAAGGGGCCGTCTCCCCTTCGAAGCGCAGCGCCTCGTCCAGTTGGAAGTCCACGCTCAGCATCCGGTTGTTCTTCACGTCGCCGAACACGATCGCTCCGACCCCGATCGCCTCCGCGATGCCCTTTTTGTCCGGGGACTGCGGATTTTTTTCCTCGACAATCGCCATCGCTTTGGCGACCGCCTCATTCAACACCTCATCCAGAAAGACGACCTTGCCTCTTCGCGTCGACATTTTCTTGCCGTTGAAGGTCATCAAGCCAAAGGCGACATGCTCGCAATCCTCCGCCCAAGCATACCCCATCTTGCGAAGCACCGCGTACACTTGGCGGAAATGAAGCTGTTGCTCCGCGCCGACCACATACAGCAGCTTGTCGGCGCCCATCACTTCCTTCCGGTAGATCGCCGTAGCCAGATCGCGCGTCGGATAGATTGTCGTGCCGTTCGATTTCAGGATGAGACAAGGCGGCATGCCTTCCTCATCGAGACGGACGACCATGGCGCCGTCGCTCTCTTCCAGCAGGCCAAGTTCGGTCAGCCGCTCCACGACCGCCCCCATCTTGTCGTTGTAAAAGCTCTCGCCGAGCACATGATCGAACTGAACGCCCAGCCGCTCGTACACCCGGTTGAATTCCTCCATGCTCACATCGACGAAATACGACCATAACGCCAGCGTCTCCGCATCCCCCTGCTCCAGCTTGCGGAACCATTCGCGCGCCTCGTCCTCCAGCTCCGGCTGCCGCTCCGCTTCCTCGTGGAATCTCACATACAGCTTCAGGCTCTCCTCGATCGGCTGGCGGCGCAGCGCCTCTTCATCGCCCCAATGCCGGTAAGCCGCGATCAGCTTGCCGAATTGAGTGCCCCAATCGCCGAGATGGTTCACCTTCTCCACCTCGTACCCGGCCTGCTTATACAGATTGGCCAGTGCATTGCCGATGACGGTGGAGCGCAAATGCCCGATGCCGAACGGCTTCGCGATATTCGGAGACGACATGTCAATAACGACCCGCTTGCCGGCTCCGATCTGCAAGCGTCCGTAGCCGGGCTGGAGCATGCGTCCGAGCAGCTTCGGCGCCTGGACGGCCGGATCGAAGAACAGATTGAGGTATCCGCCGGCCGCTTCGGCGCGGACTCCGTCACGGCCCCGCTCATTCACCTGCGCGGCGATCTCGGCCGCAATCTGATGCGGGGCCTGTCTGCGCCGCTTCGCCAGCGGGAAGCAAGGATAAGCATAATCGCCCAGCTCCGGCTTCGGCGGCAGCTCCAGACTGCGCAGCAGTTCCTCCATCGGCAATTGGACGAATGGTTGCAGCAGCTCGGCTGCAGTGTGTTTTAACATGACGACAACCTCCATTACCTATTCATGAAAATAGTAAAAAGCCCCCGTCTGCAAAGAGACGGAGGCATTGGATCCGTGGTACCACTCTCATTGAACCGGGCATGCGAATGCCAGGTTCCCCTTATTCCCGAATAACGGCAGCGCCGGAATGCCCTACTTCACGACACTCCGCCATGGTACGCGGCGGATTCGGTTCAGGCATTCAACTCCCGGGTCCGCTTCCCTGACGCTGCCGTGCCGGCTTCCACCTGTTCCGGCTCTCTGCTGACGGCTCCACGTTCGGTACTCTCCCGATCATCGTCTTCTGATATGCGGTTAATGTCGTTCATTATATCGTGCGCGAGCCGAGAAATCAACATTTCCGTTCCATTCGGGCGGAAAAGCCTGCCAATCCGTCCCCTTGGCGCCGGGCGGACGGCTTCAGCTCCAGCAACGCAAGAGGCGTTCGCGTCGTGATCGCATCAACGCCCATGCCGATATACCGCTTGAACTCATCTGGCGCGTTGACCGTGTACACCCAGACCGCCAATTGGCGCTCATGCGCCGCTTCCACCAGTTCCATGCGGCATGTCCGGTAATCCATGTTCAAGCCGTAAGCGGAGCAGCGCAGCGCTTCTTCGCATACCCGCCGCGCGAACGCTGCGTAATCGGCGACATCCGCTTCGCATAACTTATCCGGAGTATTATATACAACGCGAATGCCGTCATAATTTCCTGCAATCCCGGCGCTGCACCCCGTGACGAACACCTGCTTCTCCATACCGTGCCTGTGAACGCATTCCATCGCCGGAGCCACCGTATGCTCATTTTTGATATCCAGATTGAGCTTGATGCTCCGCTGCTTCGCGATATCAAGAATGCGGTCGAGCTTCACGATATCCCGATGCGCATAGACAGGACTTAATAGAATCCGGTTCTCCGCCCGGTTCAATTGCTCATACGTGTACCTGTCCAGCAAGGGAGACGCGTCGTGCAGCAGAACGACGGTCCCGTCGGCGGCCGCCCGCAGATCGATCTCGACGATATCGGCGCCCGATTGCACTCCTTCCCAGAACGACTCCAGCGTATTGTCCGGAGCCGCTCCTCCCCCGGTATGCGCGCCAACCATAGGAAAATTCCGTGTCACGGAAATCCCTCCTCTTTTATTGCCGTGTCACGCGGGCAATGATCTGCTCCAGATCGATCTCAAGGAGCGACTGCAGCCGCAAATCGGCCTGCTCGAACGCAAATCCTTGTGTGAGCGCATTCGGCACCACAACGCAATAGACGCCCGCGGCTTTGGCGGCCTGAAGCCCGAACAGCGAATCCTCGAACGCGATCGCTTCCTGCGGCCCGATGCTCAACCCGGCCAAGGCTTCGCGATAGATTTGGGGATCCGGCTTCGAGCGGATCACGTCCTCCTTCGTTCGGATGCAATCGAAATAATCCAGCAGACCGTATTTTTTCACATAGCCGACAGCCCAATCGTAATGAGCGCTGGTCGCTAGTCCGATGCGGAGTCCGCGCCGCTTGCCCTCCTCCAGCTTCTCGATGACGCCCGGCAACAAGTCTGCCGTGGCGATCATGCCGCGGAAGACTTCTCCGTGGCGGGACCGAATCTCGTCGTGATCAAGCGGAGCACCAATCGCCTGCTCCAGATGGCGGCAAGCGCGCTGCACCGAGTCGGCCGATCCCGTCCATTGGCTCCATACGTCCAAGGGCATCTCATAATGATACTGCCTGCAAATTTCTTGAAAAGCGATAAATTCGGTCGTTTCCGTATCCAAGATGAGTCCGTCAAAATCGAACAAGATCGCTTTAATCACCGCTTCTCCCCACCTGTCTCTCCCTCTGTGAACGTGCTTTACTATAACGAGCTTTGCTGTGATCGTGTTATGCTGTGAGCTGCTTTGCTGTGACGTGCTTTATTGTGAACGAATTTTATGACAAACGCGAACGCTCCGCCACAAATTCGGCCAGCAAGCGGGCTCCGTAGCCTGTGGCGCCAGCCGCGACGTACCCGGCCGTGGACGCGGCCTCCTTCATGGCCGCCATATCAATATGAGCCCAGCTCATGGACGGATGCACGAACCGGCGCAGGAACAATGCCGCGGTAATCGCTCCGGCCTCGCCGACCCGGCTGATATTGCACAGATCCGCATAATCGCTTGCCAAGTAGCCCGCATATTCCTCGGCGAGCGGAAGCTCCCATACCTTCTCCCCCGTGAGCCGGCCCAGGCTCCGAAGCGTCGTGACGGTAGGCTCGTCGCCCCAGATCCCGGCATACTTCGAGCCGAGCGCGCCTTGGCAGGAATACGTCAGCGTCGCCATATCGACCACTTCCTTCGCGCCGATCGCATGCGCATGAAGCAACGCGTCCGCCAGAACGAGCCGGCCTTCCGAATCGGTATTGCCGACCTGAACCGAGACGCCGTTCGGATACGTCAAGACATCTCCCGGCAACAGCGCCCCGCCGTCCGGCATATTCTCGGCGGCGGGGATGATCGCGGCTACATTGGCCCGCACTTCACGTCGGCGGATAATCTCCATCGCCCCGATGACGGCGGCCGCCCCGCCCATATCGATTCGCATATCGCTAATATCATGATCCCGCTTCAGGCTGATTCCGCCCGTATCGAACGTAATTCCTTTCCCGACGAGCGCGATAAGCTCCTTGGACGGATCGGTGCAATAGCGCAATTCGATCAGGACAGGCGGATGGGCGCTTCCTTGACCGACGCCGATCAACCCGCACATCTGCCGCGCAGCCAGCTCCTCTCCTTCGTAGCATGCCACCTGCACGCCGCTGGCGGCGAACCGCTCCGCCACGCGCTCCGCGAGCGTCTTCGGCCGCAGATGATTGGCCGGCTCGTTGCCGATATCGCGCGCGAAGGCGATACCCGCGGCGCGCGCTTCTCCAAGCGCAATCGCCTCCTCCAGACCGGGCTCAGGCCCGGGCTGGAAATGGACGCTCTCCATGCAGCGGACCGCTTTGCGCGATGTATACTTGTCGAAGGCATACGTTCCCAGCAGCCAGCCTTCGACCCAGGCGGCCGCCGCCTCCCGCGTGTCGCCGATCCCCTGGCATCCGTCCATGGCTACCGCGGCGGTGCGCAGCTTGTGCTGCTCTGCGGCGCGCGCCGCGTTGCCGGCAGCCTCGCGCAAGCGTTCCGGTTCGAACGACTGCCGGCTTCCGAGCCCGGCGAGCAGCAGATGCTGCTCATCCTGCCTGTCGTAATACCAGGTGACAGCCCCGCGCTCGCCCATATGAGGATGGAGCGGAAGCGACAGACACGGGGCCTCCGCCGTTTCCAGGAAGATAGGATAAATCATGACCTGCGCGGCTTCTGAATTGCCTATGGCGAACTTCATAACCGCACCGTGCCGTCGTCAAGCCGAAGCCATGTGCGGAATTCGCGCTTGCCTTCCGCCAATTCAATGACCCGCGCGCCCCGCTGCAGGCGGCCGTAGCAGTTATAGCCGGTCGTGCGGCCATAGCAGAGCGAGATGCCATGCAGCGCTCCGACATAGTCGTTGTCGTGATCGTGGCCCGCGAAGACAGCCATGACATCGCCCATCTCCACCATTTTCGCGAACAGGCCGGAGTTTAACTTGGGCGCGCACACCCGTTCATATTTATTGCCGCTGATGATCCCGGCGCGCCACACCTCCTCATATTCCGGAAGCGGAATATGGAAGAAGGCCAGAGAAGGCAGCGGCGCCCCGCTGCGCTTCGCCGCCTCTCGCGACACCTGCGCGTACCATTCCACCTGGTCACCGTGAATCCATTCATAGCCGCCGATATGCTCCGGCGCTTCGCAGCCCGAATCGAGAAAGTAGAGCATCGCCGCCTCCTTCTCCCCGTCCGATCCGCGAACAGGCAGCGCGTAGTTCCCGACCCCGCTTAGATCGGCCGGTCCCGGCTCGGCCAGGCATCCCGCGCTCTCCCGCATCACGTCCATCAATTGCTCGCGGGTGACGCTTCCCTCCGCGTCATGATTGCCGAACACGGCCGCCCAGGGAAGGCCCGATCGCACGGCCGGCGAGATGGCGAGGCGCAAGCCTCTCCTGGGATCCTCTATGCCGTGGCTCCAGCACAGATCTCCCGTGTACACGATAAGATCGGGCCGCTCCTGCTCGATCAGCCGCTCCATCAAGGCGACGGCCTGCCGATCTTGCTCCTCCCCGTCCGTGCCGTCGCCGATATGGACGTCGGTGAACTGCAATATTTTGAACGTGCCGTCTTCCCGAAACGTTAAAGGGTTCGCCATGAGATCATCTCCCCTCGAATTCCACGCATACGGTGGCTACCGCGGATGCGCCGACATCGAATGTAATTTTGCTTCCTTGGACGGAAATATCCGGTCCGCCGGCCGGCTGCTCGACGAACGAGACAAAATAAGCTCTTCTCACCGGCTGCCCGAACGCCAGCGTTACGCTCGTCCGCTCGCCCTCCGTCTCATACAGGCGCACGATCCAGCGGTTCGCCGCGGAGCCTTCCGCCATTTTAATCGCAGACAGCGCCACCTGTCCCCGCTTCAGCGTGACGAAGCTGCCCGTCTGCGGCAGCGTCCCCTTGCGGGCGCGCACAGATATGGCTTCGATCGGATTCTGAAAATGATAGGACTGCTCCAGCATCTGCCGGGTATCGCGGTAATCGGTCAGCCCAACGGCGAACCGGAACGGATGCTTCCCGATCTCCGGGTACGGATCCGGGCTGTAGGAGCCGCGCAGCAGAGTGAGCGCCAGCGAACGGCTGCCGCTCCGGAAGCCATGCTTCGCATCGGCGAGCAGCATCACCGCGCGATCTATCCCGCTGTCCGCCGGAATCGCTGCGGCGAAGCTGTTGGCAGGCACATCCAGATCGATAGCTTTCCTCTCCAGCGTGCCGAAGGGAACGTCATAGCGGTAAGACCTGCAATCGTAAGGCACCGGCAGATAGAAATTCAACTGCGGCGTAAAGCTGTCCTCGCTCCCGCTCTCATGCCAGTCGCATTCGACGTGATAGACCAACGCGCTGCTATTCCGATCCAGCGACACGGTCGCCTTCAGCGTCGAATTCCGGAAGCTCGTCCGGAACGTAATCGACTGGCGCAGCAAATGATCGCCAAGCTCGCAGCTATCCAGCGTCCACTTCGCCAGCGGCTCCACATGGCGGTACCGGCCGACGAGCCAGGCGTTCCCGCCCCCGTTGAACGTATCCTCCTCCACGAAGCGGAACAAGCCCGCGGGCTGCGCCGGATCGGCATATTCGCGGTTCGTGCGCTTGTCGATCAGCGAAGCGATCGTGAATTGCCGCGGATCGAACCGGACGGCAATATGCTCGTTCTCCAGCACGAATTCGTACTTCTCATTCGGCGGCAGATTCTGTCCGGCCAAATAAAAATCATCGGCGGACAACCGCTTCATGTCTCCTTCCTTCTCGGTCATCACATACGTGCTGTAGCCGATGGCCGGCACCTTCACCTTCAGCAGCACCCGCAAAAAGTAATGGCCCCAATGCTCGATGAACCCTCTGTCGATATATTGAAACGGAACGCTCCGCCCTTCGCTGTCATGGAATTGAATGCTGTCCACATGGCCGTTCCAATCCCAGATCACAATGTCCGCCAGCTCTTCGCGATCGCGGACGGAGGAATTGAACAGATGGAAGATGCGCGTCTTCCCGCGGCCGCGCTCGCTCTCCCCCATCCGGAACAAATGGACGCCGACCCCGGGACCGGCTCCTTCGGACATGCTCTCGCGCACATCCTCATCGGCGGCGATATAAGCCGACGTATCGATAAGTTCGGCCAGCTTGCGGATGGCATAGCTTTTCTTGCTCCCGGCCGTCGCCATAATCTCCTGGAACGAAGCCATCGCATGCTCTCTTGTCTCCGCCACGCATGAGCCGGGCAAAATATCATGAAATTGATTGAAGCAGGCTTGCTTCCAGGCCTCCCCCAGTTCCTCTCCGAAATACCGGGCCCGCGCAACTAAAGAAGCCATGCTGCCGAATAGCTCCGCTTCGCCGAGCAACCGTTCCGACACCCGGTTCGCCAGCTTGATTCTCGATTCCGAGCTGTAGCAGCCGGTAAATATAAAATTCAGCTCATCGCGAATGACCGGCAAGCTGTCCGCCACTGATTCCGTCAACGCAAAAAAGTCGCGGTACGTTCCGAATCGAATGCGCGGGAAAATCGGCCAGGTCTGCATATCCAATATCCGTTCGATGTCGCGGCGCGTCGGCCCGCCGCCATGATCGCCGACGCCGTACACCTTCAGCATCGTCGTCATCTTCGTCCGCGCGCAGAATTCCGGCACCGTAAGCGCCATCGCCGGCTCGATGCGGGAATCATACCAGTGCGGCTCCTTGTAGGCGATGACGGAACGGCCCGACGGAGACTCCCACCGGAACAGCGAGTGGCCGTTATCGTTGTGACCCCGGCAATAATAGTAGTACTTCACGCCGGCATGATGGAGCGCTTCCGGAACGTTGATGCTGTGCCCGAACGTATCCGGCTCGAAATCGATTTGCAGGCTGTCCGGATCGAGGCCGAACAGGCCGGACAGATACGTTTTGGCATACAGCAATTGTCTGGCCATGCTCTCGCCGCTAGGCATGTTCTTGTCCGCTTCGACCCAGGTGGAAGCGGTGACCTCCCACCGCCCCTCCTTGACCCGGGCCTTAATCTCCTCCAGCATCTCGGGATCGTATTGCTCCACGATCCGATAAGCGGCCGCCTGCGAATGAGAGAATATGTAGTCCGGATACTCTTCCAGCAGATCGAGCATCGTACGGAACGTGTTCAGCGTGGCGGATACCGTCTCGGCCCAGCCCCACAGGAAGTTCATGTCGAGATGCGCATGGGCCGCGCAATGCAGCGCATAGCTCTTGGCGGCCGGCCCGCATGCGGCCAGCATGCTCTCCGCCTCGCGCGCGGTCCGCTCCGCGATGACGCCCTCGTCATCGAGGCGGGCATGGAGCCATTCAACGACAGGGAGCAGGGCCGAGTCCCACTGGCGATCCTGAACGAGGGAGACGCGGTTCATATACTCCAATTGCGAGACGATTCGTTCTCCCCAGTAACCCGAGGGTGTTCTCTCCTTCAACGCCGTCAGCTTGCCATGAAGTTCGTTCGTATTCATCGGTTCCATTCTCCTAACGTATCGCGATAAGCTTCCAAGTAATCGTCTACAAGCTCCTTCGCCAGAGAATACGAATTCACCAGCGGGTGAACCGAGAGCGCTTTCACGGCCAGACTTCGCGATTTCTTCGCGACCGCCTCCACCGTCAGCCGTTCGAACAGCTTCACCGATTTCATCAACAGATGCATATCCTCGGGAACGGCGCCGATCCGGATCGGATGAGCTCCGTCCCTGTCGATCGTGCACGACACCTCGACGACATCGTCATCCGCGAAGCCGTCGATGCTTCCCGCGTTCGGCACCGACAGCACGATATTGTTCTCGCGTCCGGTCTGCAGCGATTCCACGAAGTCAAGCATGACGCCCGCATAGCCGAGCGTCTCGGGAAGCGTCAACTCCTCCATCGGCAGAATCTCCTTCGCCTCGGAATTCGTTTCCGCCGCCATATAGGACGCCTCCCGCTTTTGCGTGTAGTACAGATACGTTCGAAGCGCCAGTTGCGGGTTGGCGTCGATATCCATCCGCTTCAGCTCGTCCAGCATCGCCTGATTGTTCAGCGCGATCATTTGTCCGCGCGTCATCGCCGCCTGTTGAATGTTCGCGAGCGATTTTTCGCGATGGTAGTAATAATATAAATACTCGTTCGGCAAGTAAGGCAGCTGCCGCAGCAAATCCGGATCGAACATTTTCAATTCCTCGACCGCGTTCACGAAAGCCGGATCGTGCTTCAACTCGGGGAGCAGATCTTTGCCTTCCGCCATCAGCTTGCGGATCCAGGACAGATGATTCAGGCCGAACACTTCGGTGCGCAGCTTCCGTTCATCGATGCCCAGCGCCTCCGCAATGCGCAGCTTCGTATGGCTCGGCGTATCGCATATCCCGATAACGCGGTCGTAGCCATAGCTTCTCAACGCCTGCGTCACCAGACCGGAAGGATTCGAGAAGTTGAAGATCCACGCGTTCGGCGCGACCTCTTTCGCTAATTCGCAATAATTCCGCAATACCGGAATCGTTCGCAGCGCCATGGAGAAGCCGGCCGGTCCGGTCGTCTCCTGCCCGAGCAAGCCGCGATCGAGCGCAATCTTCTCATCGATGTACCGTGATTGCTCCTTCCCGACGCGGATCGTCGTGACAATATAATCCGCGCCTTGCAGCGCCGCGCGGGCGTCCATCGTCGTGTCGAGCCGAAGATCGATCCCGCTCTGCTCGATGACAATCCGGCACAGCTTGCCGATGATCGCGAGCTGCTCCTCGTCAGTGTCCTGGAGCACCAGCTGCGTAATCCCGGTCTGCTCCGCTTTTAACGTCAGACTTTTCGTGAACAAGACAGCTCGCACGCCGCCGCCGCCGATTAATGCTAGTTTCATAGATAGCTCCTCCCGCTCTATGGATTACCCGGCCGATGCGGCCGCGATGAATTGCTCCAGCGTATCGATAGTCATAATGCCTGTGCTTCCTCCATAATTCATGACCGAGCTAGCGCCGCACGCATTGCCGTACAGCAGACAATCCTCCACCGGCTTGCCCGCCAAATAACCGAACATATATCCGGCATTGAAGGCATCGCCGGCACCGGTCGTGTCCACGGAATTCACCTGAAACCCCGCGCGGCGCGTCACCTGTCCGTCAATGCAGGCGATCGCACCCTTGGAGCTCATCTTGATGACAAAATGCGAGGAATGCTTGCTTAGCTTCGCAATGCTGTCCGCTTCGCGAGCACAGCGGGTATAGTGCTTCGCTTCCGCTTCGTTCATGAAAAAGATGTCAATCGTCTTCATCAATTCATAGATGCCTTCATGCCACTCGCCCGTATCGTCCCAGCCGACATCGCAGGACAAGGTTGCGCCCATCGCTTTCAGCTTGGCTGCCATCTGCATATAATCGTCATGATTGCTGCGACCGCGGTATCCGGTCAAATGCACATGCCTTGCCAGCTCGACGCTTCTCAGATCAAGCTGCCGCAGATCAAGCTCTTGGTTCGTCCCCCTATACGTGATGAACGAGCGGTCTTTGTCCGAATTCAACGCAATCGATATGCCGGTGCGGTTCCGCTCGCTAAGCCGGATATATTGCGTATCCACGCCATGCTTGTGGAACTCGTCCAAAATGTAACGCCCGTCGCCGTCTTTTCCCAATACGCCATTGAAGGCCAGCTTCAAGCCCAGCTTCGCCAGGGACAAGGTGAACAGCGCCGCTCCTCCGCCTACATGGACCTGCATCTGATCGGCGAATACTTCTTCCCCTGGAGCCGGCAGCTCGTGACAGCCGACCACGACCAGATCGATATTCGCGTCTCCAATGACGACCGCGTCATATTTTTTCAATAGACTTCCCCTCATCTCTGCCTCTCTTCGAATGTTGTCAAATTGGATATGGTATCGTTACCAGATCGGAATAAAAAAATTACCTTATCTTTCGGGTGCTGTCCCGGATAACAAGCTCATGCGGTAAAATGATATCCTGCTTCAGACTGGACGGTTCCGCGATCAGGCGGAGCAAAGCCTTGACCGACTCCGTGCCCATCCGCTGAATCGGCTGCTCCATCGAAGTGAGCCGCGGACGAATGATCTCCGTGAACGGGCTTCCGTCGAAGCCGATAATCGAGATATGTTCCGGCACCTTCAGCTGGTGGTCGCTGATGCAGTTCATCGCGCCCAGCGCCATGTCGTCGCTGACGGCGAACACCGCCGTCGGCAGCGGATCGCATTGCAGCAGTTCCTCCATCAAGGCGTATCCGCTCTGTAGCTTGTAGTCGCCGAATTTGATATATTCATAGACAATCGGAATCTCATTGGTGGCTAACGCATTGCGGTACGCCGCGTATCGATTTTGACCGGACGTAATATCTCTCATGTCACCCCCGAGGAACCCAATCCGGGTGTGGCCGAGCGAGATTAAATATTCCGTCGCATCATAAGCAGCCTGGTAATCGTCGATAATTACGGAATGGAACTTCCGGTTCACCGGCTTCACGCTTGAGAAGATGACAGGAATATTCGATTTATCCAAAAATTGCTTGATTTCGGTATTGATCTTCTCATGCATAATAATGATGCCTTCGACGCGCATCTCCTGGAACACGTTCAAATATTTCAATTCCTTGTCGATATCTTCAATAATATTACAGACAAGCAGATTGTAGCCGTTCTCGCTCGCCTCTTCCTCCACGCTGCTCAAAATGGTCGAGTAGAAGCTGGACGCGAGATCGGGCACGATCACCCCGATTAAGTTCGTCTTCTGGCGCACCAGACTTCTGGCGATATGATTCGGACTGTAATCGAGCTCCTCAATGGCTGCCAGCACTTTTTGCTTCAATTCATCCGTTACATACTTCTCATTATTCAACACTCGCGATACGGTCGTAACCGATACGCCCGCTTTCCGGGCCACGTCTTTAATTCGTACTGCCATAGTCCACCGATTCCTTTACCCCATACGAAATATATTGTTCCTGCTAGGCATGTTGTTCCACGAATAAAGGCTGGGAGAACGCTCCATAGCCTCCTTCGAGATATGCCGCGATGCGAACATAGCCTTCATCCCCGCTGCATTGGTACTGCACCCGGTTCAGGCGGCCTGTTTCTTCATGTAATACTTGGCCTTCTTTTCCAATCAGCGTAACATATTTATATATTCGATTCAATCTCTCGTTCGCAGGGAGATCAACGGTAATCAGCCCGCCCTCGGCACGTATCCCGGCGAAATCGAACCCGGTAGATACATAGAAGCTGCCCGCCTTGACGGCTTCCAAAATGCTGTCGTTCGTATTCCGCTCTGCAAGCACCATATTCCAGGCACGCTTCTCCTGACCATACACATGGAAGTCGTCGTTGCCGAAGCCCCAGACGGCGCGGCCCGCCGTCAGCAGCTGATCCCACTTGTCGAAGGCCACGTCATATTCCGGGTTGCCGTCGCCGTTCACAATCTCAATGCCTGTATAACCGGTGAGGCTCAGCATATCTTCCAACCGCCAAAATTGCGAGAAATACCGGTTCGGGTGCGCCAAAATGCTGATTCCGCCATTGGCGAGGCAGGCATCGGACAAACGCTGATAATTGCCGATCGTAAACGTGTTATGATAGCCTTCCATAATCGAACGGGGCGGCTGGACAAGCACCATATGCGCTTCGGGGCTGCTCACCTCCATCGCTTCGAATACCGTCGGAATGCGCCGTTCTCCTGCATGAGCCGTAATAACATCATGATCCGAGATGCCCAAATAATCATACTGCCCGTACATCTGATAGACGACTTCAAGCGGCTGCGTCCCGCATTGGCTGTTGGTCGTATGATTGTGGAAGCTGCCTTTCAGCCATACCCCTTGTTTGTCATATGGATTTTTGATCGTAATCATGGCGAACACTCGCCTCGCTTTCCCTTATTCTTTGACCGAACCGATCATGACGCCTTCGGCAAAAAACTTCTGCACAAACGGATACACGCAAATGATCGGCGTGACGACAACGATTATGGTGGCCATCTTCAATGAATTGCCCGTGACCTGCATCTTCTCCAAAATCTCGTATGAGGTCGTGCCCGCGTTCTGCATCAACGCGGCGCGAATGGCGTCCTGCCGGGTCAGCATCTCTTGCAGAAGCGTCGATACCGGCCTCAGATCCGTCTTCTGGACATAGAACGCTCCGGTGAACCAATCATTCCAGTGGCCAACCGCGTTGAACAGGCTGATGACCGCGATGACCGGCTTGCTGAGCGGCATAATAATACGGAGGAAGGTCGTAAAATCGTTACAGCCGTCCAGCTTGGCCGACTCTTCCAGACTGACGCTGATCTGCGAGAAAAACGTCCTCATAATGATAATATTCCACGCGCTGTACAGCCCGGGGATGACATACACCCAGAGCGTATTGACGAGGTGAAGCTGCTTCAACAGCATATAATACGGAATGACCCCGCCGCTGAACAGCATCGTGAAGAAGATCATCAGCGTAAAAAACTTGACCCCCGGGAGCGTCTTGCTCTTCAAGGTATAGGCGGCCATCGCCGTCAGGAAGACGCTGAAGAAGGTGCCCACGACCGTTCTGAAAAGCGTGATCGCGTACGCCCCCAAAATATTGGACGAGTTGAACACCTCTTGATAATTCTCCAATGTCCATACCCGCGGCCAGAAAAAAATGCCTCCCCGTTCCGCATCTTTCCCCGCATTGAACGACAGCGCGAATATATTGAGAAATGGAAGGATAATCGACAGGCAGAGCAAGATGATGACGACATAGATGACGAGGCGGTATATTTTTTCGCCTGTGGAAATTTTATAGAAGTCGTTCACAGTCGTTCCCCTTTCCTGGTGAATTCGGGCGGGATAAATTCCCGCAGAGGCTCCCGTCCGCCAGGGATTAGAGCCTCTGGGAAGCTTGTGTCTGCGCGCCTCTTACTGCGAAGGGTTAAGCACGATCGGCGTGGCCGGATCCTTGCTCTTTTTTTCCAGCAGTTGAATATAACCTTGAAGATCGGCCGCCTCCAGCTGCTTGTTCACGGATTCCATGATCTTGGCCGCTTCGGTCCTCGACTTCGCGTAGTACGCCCGGATAAGGCTCTCGTTGTAGTAGTCCAATGCCGTTTTCAGCTCCGTGCCCTTTTCATATTCGCCCAGGAAGGAGAGCGGACCGTAGCCGTCTTGAATTTTGGCGTTTTTATATTTCTCGTCCCAGCCGAAATAATCGGCAATATTGTTCGGACCTTCATTTTCAGCCGGGAATGCGGCATTTCCATATTCCGCTTCGCCGAAGTCGGCTGCCGGATCGAGATCCGTATTGCCGAGGTATTCGCCCCATGTATCGCCGACGCCCTGGAAGGCAAGCTGCTGCGCGGCCTTCGGATCCTGCTTCTTCAGATCGATGACTTCCTGCTTCACGATCGGATTGCCTTTCTCGTCCAGCGTATAATCGCGTCCCTCGATCCCGTACTGCCACAGCAGCTTGCCTTCGCGGCTGGCCAGGAAGTCCGCGAATTTCACGATCTCCTCCGGCCGTTCCGTCGTCGCCGGGATCGCCCAGATGTTGTAGCCGGATTTGTAGGTCAATCTCATCTGATAAGGCCCTTCCACGCTGTCCAACGGACCGAGCGGCAAGTAATGCATATCTTTATTGAACTCCAAATAGTTGTGCATATCGGAAATAATGGCGAACGATCCGTTCAGCGCCCCTTCCGTCGCGCGCGTCTCGTCCATCGTATAATACTCGGGATGAATCAAGCCTTCATTAAGCAGCTTCTGGACGAATTCGATCCGCTTCATCGGGTATTCCGTCTGGCTCTCATGCTTGATCGCGCCGTCGCTGTCCCGGAAAAATCCTTCATCTCCCCACCGCAGATCGGAATAGATGTAGCTGTTGTCATTGCCGCCCCAGTAGCGAGGCCCAACCGGATACACCTCTTTGCCGTTCGCGTCCTTGAAGTTGCCTGCTTTAATTTTTTTCGCCAATTCATGCAATTGCTCGGAGGTCGTAATCGATTTCGGGTCCACATTGAGCGCTTCCGCGATATCTTTGCGGATATGCGGGCCCCCTACCCATTTCCGGTTCTCCTGTCCGCCCTCGCGGTTGATCCGCATATGGACGAAGTATGTCGAGCCGTTGAATTCCGGGCGGAACATGACGCCGTTTTTCGTATCGACCGGCAAATAGCCGTCTTCGAAATATTTGCTGTAAATTTTCGTCTCCTTCAAATAAGGCGTCAAGTCCGTGAACATCCCTTCGCGCGCGGCCTTGAGCAGCACCGGCATCTCCGGCCGGCCGCTATGATTCAAATAGCTGACGATGACATCCGGCAGATCTCCGGTGGCCAGCCCGGCCGTTAATCCTTCCAGCGAGCTGTTCGCCGGCGTGTTCTCCCATTCGAGCGTAATGCCGGTCAGCTCTTTTATCTTTTGGGCGACCTCGTTATCAATTTGATTGTCGGAAATATCATTCATGACCCCGTTCATGAATATTCGCCCTTTAATGGTGCGGTCGGCGATCCAGGTGGCCGGCTTCTCTCCCTGGTCCCCATCGGCCGCGCCGCTGTCTTTTCCCGGCTTGCTGCCGCTTCCTCCTCCGCTGCAAGCGCTGACCAACATCATGATCGCAAGCAATAATGCCGCCCACTTTCCCCACTTTCTCTTCATGCCTACACCCCTTTTTCAGTATCGGTTTATGAAAAACGCCTTTCGGCGCCGTTCATATGATGCATAGCAAGCCGTGGATTCTGGTAACGTTACCATAAAGACGTGTCGGAAACTTTGCGGGATATTTTATTGGCCACAATGACGAGAATCAGGCCAATCACCCCTTGAACCATCCCGACGGCGGTCGCATAGCCGAACTGGCCGTTCTGCAAGCCGGCCCGGATAATGTATGTATCCAATATTTCCGCCAAATGCATATTCCCCGGCGTTCGCAGCAGATAGATCTGATCGAAGCCCGCCGATAAGATGTTGCCAAGCGACAAAATGAACAAGATAACGATCGTCGGCAATATCGAAGGAAGGGTAATGCTCCAAATTTCATTCCATTTGTTCGTACCGTCAATCCTGCCGGCTTCATACAGCTCGGGATTGATGCCCGATATGGCCGCCAAATAAATGATGGAATCCCAGCCGATCCCTTTCCATATGTAGCTCCAAAACATGATCGAGTAAAAATAATCGCCTTCCATTAGGTAAAAGGTGGAGCCATCTCCGCCCATCGCGCTGATGGCCTGATTGAGCAGCCCGGTGTCCGGCGCCAAGATGCGCTGCAGCATCCCGACCACGACCACCCAGGAGATAAAATGAGGCAAATAAGAAATGCTTTGCGCAATGCCTTTGAACCGCTTATGTCTCACTTCGTTGAACATGAGCGCTAATACAATCGGAAAAGGCATGCCGACAAACAGCTTCAGCGAACTGATAATGAGCGTGTTTTTGATCAGGGTCCAGAATTGATAGTCATTGAAAAAGGTTTCAAAGTAATGAAAGCCAATCCAGGGACTGCCCAGGATGCCCATATTGAACTTGTACTCTTTGAAGGCCAGGATAAGGCCGCCCATCGGAATGTAGTTGAAAATGATAAAATACACAATGCAGGGCAGCAGCATAAAATATAAATATTTGTGCAGCAAAATTTTTTTCCACAGCTTCCGCCATCTTCCCGAATGGATTCCGGACGCGTGAGCATTCGTGTGCATTCCATCAGTCCTTTCCCTTATCATCTTGGATGTCGTTGGATAGGTACGGCTCACCTCCATATGTCTTCTTGATCGAAAATCGTATGGTATCGATTCCATAAAAATGATAAAAAAAACGAGTGAGTCTGCTATTCAATTCTGTTTACAAGCACCTTTTTACTACTTTTTACCTCGTAAGCGCTTTCCTTTGCCTCATTTTATCTGAAATCCTTTCCATAGTCAATAAAAAAAACGAGTGTCTCCTCCGCTTCAGCAGCATCTCCGGCTCCTTGCCGCTCATACGAACCACACGGGTCGGCCGCACAGGCAAATCGGTTCGCTCAGCTTTGGATTCAGCGCCTCTCCTCCGTAATCCGACCTCCATCCGGTCACTATCCCATTCAGTCAGCTGTACGTTCGCTATCCCGGTTGGTCAGACATACGTTCACTATCCCACTCGGTCAGACATATGTTCACTATCCCGCTCGGTCAGACATATGTTCACTATCCCGCTCGGTCAGACATATCTTCACTATCCCGCTCGGTCAGCTATATGTTCACTATCCCACTCGGTCAGAAGCCTTTCACAAAGATACCATGGTATGCGCGAACACTTTGGGACTGTAATGGATGAACGAAGCAGCCGGATCCCGGCATCGCCCCCCGGAGAACTTATCGGAACCTTTCTCCCTGCAGATCGTACCTAACTGGTATAGACGTAAGATATTCATTGCTTACTATCCAGCATTATGAAAATCCAGCATTATGAAATCTGGCATTGACGTAATTATCACAATCGGCAGGACTAACGCTTCATATAGCGCATCAGGAGGAGGAATTATGGAACAGATTCGAAGCATCGCATTGATCGGCGGCAACGGAAAGGTCGGGCGCCATATTGCGCGCACCGCAGCGGAAAAAGGGTATCATGTACGGATGCTGACTAGACGGCCTGCCAACATGCCTTCAGCGGTTAAGCTTATCGAAATCAGAGAGGGAGACGCGCAGGACATCCAGACGATTCGCGAGCTGCTGCAAGATTGTGATGCCGTCATCAATACATTGGGGCAGCCCGTGAGGGCCGTTCCGATTTACAGCATCGTTACTTTGCAGCTTCTTGAAGTGATGCAGGAATACGGGATGCGGCGCTACATCGGAGTCAGCGGGGGCTCGCTGGACGTTCCGGGAGACAAGAAGCGCCTCGTCAACCGGATCGGAGCCCGGGCCTTCGATCTGTTTTTTCCCCAGTTGATGGCGGATAAGCGCAAAGAGCTGGACATCCTCCTGCAAAACCAGCATATCGATTGGTCGCTTGTTCGCTTGCCGTTCGTCAAAGATGGGCCCTGCAAAGGCAATATCAAAGTCAATCTGTACGATATGCCCGGGTCGTCGATAACGAACTCGGATATTGCGGCTTTCCTCATCCGTGAGCTAGAGGACCCTGCTTGGATAAGACAAACGCCTTTCATCTCACATTGAAGATCTGACGGCATCTGCATGCTTCTTACCAGGCTCTTGTACATATAACATATAGACAGAGGCAGCGGAATTCCAACCGAATTCCGCCGCTCCTGCTCTTCCCCTCGTGCCGCTTCAGGCTGAGCCGAGGGGAGAATGATGCTAAGCGCCGCAGGCAGCATTCCTTCCCCGGAGGGCCCCCCTCCGCGCGCTTATAAGCTATCCTCCGGCACGCATTGCCGCATTGCCGTTGCGCGCCTTCAAGCGGTGCACGCGTCAATCCGTTCCTGGACGGCTTGATAGCATTTCTTGCATACCTTCAATTCCTTGCCGTCGGACTTCGCCCGGCTGTAAAGCAGCTTGATTCGCGTGCTGGCGCAGACGGGACAGGTTCCTCTCCCGCGCGCCGGCAGCCTCCAGAGCGATTTGCCCCGTTTGTTTTTCGCCATGCTCCCTCTCACCTCCCCTTCCCCATTCTCCGCGCGAGGACACCCCGCAACCGGTTCGTTTACGGGTATGAGGAAGGAGCGCCGAATATGACGCGGGATTTCGCCGTCCGCGCATTTTTCGCATCGAATCCGGGCAAGTCATGGTATGATAAGAGAAAAAGCTTGTTAAGGAGAGGTATCCTCATGAATCAAGTTCGTATCCTTACAGACAGCGCGATCGATCTTCCCCGGTCCGTCCTCGAGGAGCTGAACATCACGGTGCTGCCGATCATCGTAACCCTCGATCAGAATCAATACGAGGACGGCGTTACTATACAACCGAAGCAAATGTTCGACGGCATGCGCCAGGGGCTCGTGTACAAAACATCCCAGGTTCCGATGGAGCGGTTCCAGCAGACCTTCGCGGCGATCGCGGAAGCCGGCGAAGAAGCGATCTACATTGCCTTCTCTTCGGAGTTATCGGGTACATACGCGTCCTCGCGGATGATGCTCGAGATGGTGCAGGAGGATTATCCCGACGCATCGATAGATATCATCGATTCCAAATGCGCCTCATTGGGCTTCGGCCTCGTCGTCGAGCAAGCGGCGCGCTGGGCGGCCGAAGGCATGTCCCGCGAGCGTCTCGTGTCCAAGGTGCGCGCCTTGGCCGCCGGGATGGAGCATGTATTCACCGTAGATGATCTGGAATACTTGTACCGCGGGGGGCGGGTCAGCAAATCTTCCGCCGTGATCGGCGGCCTGCTGAACATTAAGCCGGTGCTGCATGTGGAGGACGGCAAGCTTATCCCTGTGGACAAGGTTAGAGGGAGGAAGAAATCGATTCAGCGGCTGGCCGACCTGATGGAGCAGCGCGCCAACCTGGATGACAAGGATCAGCTTATCGGGATCGCTCACGGCGACGACCCGGAAGCGATGGAGATGCTGAAGCAAATCATCAACGAACGGTTCGGCATGCATAACATCATGACCGGCTCGATCGGCTGCGCGATCGGCGCCCATTCCGGTCCAGGCACGCTCGCCCTGTTCTTCCGCAACCGCGCCTATACGGAAGCCGAATAATCCGGCAAAAACAGAAGCCCCGCTCCAGAAGAAGGATGCGGGGCTTTGCTTTATTTTCGGCTTCAGGCGACGATGATCTCCTCTTCGGACTCCTCCGTCTTCGCCTCCGCCGGCTGCGGCTTCACGCCGTTGAACAACAGATTCATGACGAGCGCGGTGAACGTCCCTGCGACGATCCCGTTATCGGTGAGAATCCGCACCGTGTCAGGCAAGCTGTCGAAGATGCCCGGCGCTACCGTGACGCCAAGTCCCATCCCGACCGAACAGGCGATGACGAACAGATTCTCGTGACGGTTCAGGTCCACTTGGGATCCGATCATGCGCAGGCCGCTGGAGATGACCATGCCGAACATCGCGACCATCGCCCCGCCCAGCACCGAATCGGGAATAAGCAGCGTGAGCGCCGCGATTTTCGGCACGAAGCCGAGCAGCATGAGCAGGCCGCCCGCGACGACGATGACGTCCCGCGTCTTGACGCGGCTCATCTGGATGAGGCCGACATTTTGCGAGAAGGTCGTGTACGGGAACGCGTTGAACAGTCCCCCGATGAAGATGGCCAGCCCTTCGGCCCGATAGCCGCGGGCCAAGTCTCTCGAATCGAGATCGCGGTCGACGATCTTGCTTAGGGCCATAAATACCCCGGTGGACTCGGCGATGCCGACCATCGCGACGATAATCATCGTCAAAATCGCGGTCGGATTGAACTTCGGCGTCCCGAAATAGAAGGGCTGCACGGCATGGAACCAGCTCGCGTCCAGCACGGGGGCGATATCGACCTTGCCCGTCAGCGCCGCGGCCAGCGTCCCGATCAGCAAGCCGATCAAGACCGAGATGGCGCGCATGAAGCCCTTGGAAAATTTGTTAAGCAGCACGATAAAAATAAGCACGCCGAACCCGAGCAGCAGATTGTCCGGGCTGCCGAAGTCCGGACTTCCCTGTCCTCCGCCCAGATTGCCGAAGGCGACCGGGATGAGCGTAATGCCGATGATGGTGACGACCGACCCGGTCACGACCGGCGGGAAGAAGCGAATCATCTTCCCGAACCATCCGCCGAACAGAATGACGAACAGCCCCATCGCCAATATCGACCCGTAAATATACGGTATGCCGTACTCCGAACCGATGGCGATCATCGGCATCACCGCCTGGAAGGCGCAGCCGAGGACGACCGGCAGGCCAATTCCGAAGAAGCGGTTCGTAAAGACTTGCAGCAGCGTCGCGATGCCGCACATAAGCAGATCGATCGCGACGAGGTAAGTGGTCTGTTCCTGGGTGAAGCCGAGCTGGCTGCTGACGATCAGCGGCACGATCACCGCGCCGGCGTACATCGCCAGCACATGCTGGAGACCGAGCGAGAAGGTCTTCAGCGGATGGCGGTGCCTTTGGAACACCTTGTTGTCCACCATGCTCATTCGGCGGCCACCTCCTGCGCCTCATCGACGAAGGTCACGGTTCCGTCCTCAAGCGAGGCGACGCGGACCAGCGATTCGACGCGGTAGCCGGCAGCCAGCAAATGATCGCGGCCAGGCTGGAACGACTTCTCGATCACGATGCCGAAGCCGACGACAGCCGCCCCGGCTTGCTCGACGATGCGGGCCAGGCCGGAGGCCGCTTCGCCGTTCGCGAGGAAATCATCGATGATGAGGACGCGATCATCCGGCGAGAGAAATTTTTTGGATACAGTCACTTCATTCGTCTCTTGCTTCGTGAAGGAATATACCTTCTCGACAAAAATATCGTCGCGCAGCGTCAGCGACTTCTGCTTTCTCGCGAAGATGAGCGGCACATTGAGCACCAGCGCCGTCATTAAACCGGGCGCGATGCCGGACGATTCGATCGTCAGCACCTTCGTAATCCGCTCGCCGCCGTAGCGCTTCACGAATTCTTCCCCGATTTCCTTCATAAGCACCGGATCCATCTGATGGTTCAAAAATGAATCCACCTTGAGCACGCGGTCGCTTAGCACCAATCCCTCTTGCAGCACTTTGTCCTGAAGCCGTTTCACTGTTCATGTTCCCCTTTCGATATTGGCAGCCTGTCCATCTTTTCCGCATTTGATGCACCCTGCAATGACAAAAAAGCCCGCGCCGCCCATTCCGCAAGGAAATGAGAGGCACAGGCTGAGGGAACCGGCCGCATCATGCCGGCTGACGGCATGATCGGCAACGGCAGCGGGCCGGCCGAGCGGCGCGGACGCCCCTCGCGGCAAGCTGTCGAATCGGGTTCCCGTAGTCCAATCATTTCCGGTGATCGGGTAGAAACATGCAGGCCGATTCCTGCACATATACGAGAATAAAGAGTCGCTGCTAATAATAGGCGTCTCCCCTGCCTGGCATCGGCAAAGGAAGCCGCATGGTGTCGAATGAATATGTCGAGAAGTATACAACAAGTTTGCTGGAATGGGAAGAGAAAATTTCTGAAAATCCAGCGCGCCCGCATGAGGCGCTCTTGCCTGAGACCGAACCGGGATTGGCCTGCATCCGGTTATGCTCCGCATTCGGGGGAAGGAATAAAAAATGAAGCTTGACAGCAGCGACGAGATGTAACTATAATGGTTACAACAAATGACTTTCATAGGCCTGATGCAAAGTGAGTTTGTGAATATGTTGTATCTGAATGGGTTACAACATAGGTAGCATAATGTACCAATGACAAGAAAAGGAGCGATTTCCATGAACATCGGAATTATCGGAGCGACCGGCAAAGCCGGCAGACGCATTATGGCAGAAGCATTGGAGCGGGGACATCAAGTAACGGCTATCGTGAGAGACGCGTCCAAGCTGGCGGATCTGTCCACCCCGCGCGTATTGGAGAAGGACGTGTTCCAGCTTACCGCTAACGACCTGCAGCCCTTCGACGTCGTCGTCAACGCGTTCGGCGCGGCGCCGGGCAGCGAGCATCTTCATGTCGAAGCCGGACGGGTGCTGATCGAAGCGCTGAAGAATGCGCCGAACACCAGATTGATCGTCGTGGGGGGAGCAGGCAGCCTGTTCGCCGATGAGCAAGGAACGGTCCGGGTCATGGATACGCCGGACTTCCCGGCGGAATACCTTCCAACGGCGAAAAATCAAGGACAGAACCTGGAGGATCTGCGCGCCAGCTCCATCAATTGGACGTTCATCAGCCCTTCCGCCTTCTTCGATCCGGAAGGACCGCGCACAGGCAAGTATGTAACCGGCAAGGAACAGCTTCTCATCAACTCGGCGGGCCAAAGCTATGTCAGCTATGCCGACTACGCGATCGCCCTCGTGGACGAAATCGAACAGCCTCGCCATCTGAAGCAGCGGTTCACCGTCGGCTCGGAATCCAAATAAGGAACCTGGACAAGGGGGGCGGCATGCCCCTCTTTTTCCTTGTCTTTGTGCAAAATATCCGCTTCCCTAACACTATTCCGCCTATGCGGCCGCCATCTCGCGGCATTTCTTCGCGCAAGCCTCGCAGGCCTCGGCGCAAGCCTGGCAATGCTCATAAGCATGGTTCCGGCATTCGTCCGCGCATCGCTCGCAAATATCGGCGCATAGCGCGCAGGCCTCCTTCAAATGCTCGCTATTCCGCGTCATGAATTGGTCGGCCAGGACGCAGGCGTCCGCGCAATCCCGCGTCAGCCGGATGCAGTCGGTCATCGGCCTCACCTCTTCCTCCTGCAGGCATGCATCATAGCACTGGTTGCATTTCTTCATGCATTCGAGACATTCCCGGATGCATCTCATCATCGGTTCGGTCGTCATATGGTTAGGCCTCCTGTTCATGGCTGTCTCTTTCCGTGATGCGGCTTCGTCATCGTGCCTATATCCTTTTTACACCGTGCTACCGGACATGAAACCTCGCCCATCCCGCAAGCCTGGCCACGCAGAACAGGGATGGCCCTCAGACCATCCCTTCCCCTATAGCTGCCGCCCCTTCGGTTACGGCGTATCCCCGAACAGGCTCATCTGCTCCCACTCCGGTCCGATGGACGGAGGTTCCATGCCGAGCAGACGCATCAGCTGGAGCGCATTCGGAGCGGCGTCCCCGCCGGAGTTATTGTTGAAAATAACGCAGCACTGCTCCGTCTCGGCCAGCATAGCGAGCAGCCGCTCCTTCCAATCCAAGAGTTCCTGCTCGTTGTAGCGGTACAAATAGCGGACCTCCCGCCAGTTCGCCTGGCCTTGCCCTTGCCAGCCGGATGCGTTCCGGCCATGCAGGCGAACCAGCGTCTGTCCTTTGTCGGTCGGCACCGGCACGATCGGAATCGAGCCTTCGCCGGCTTGCGGCTCGTCGCAGACGCTGTGAATCCAGCCTTCCTCCCGCATGAACGCCAACGTCCGCTCGCGCATCTCCGGCGCGAACCAGCTCTGATGCCGGAACTCGAGCGTGATCGGCAGCGAGCCCATCCACTGCCGGGTGCGGCGCAGGATGTCGACATGCTTCCTCACGCAGTGGAACCAGGGCGGGTACTGGAACAGCACGGAATGGAGCTTCCCGGCGGCATGCAGCACCTCGGCCGCCTCCCGGCAGGCCCGGAACATCGCTTGCGCATTATCATACGGGATGCGGCCCCGCGTATGGCCCGTCATCCCTTGGTACGCCTTGACGACGAAGCGGAATCCGTCGGGAGTCTGGGCCGCCCAGCTCTCCATCCGCTCCGGCGACGGGAGCGCGTAGAAGGAGCTGTCCATCTCGACGACAGGGAAGCGCTTGGCGTATTCCGCCAGCTTCTCCGGCCCTTTCGTTCCCGGCGGGTAGATATCATGATCCCCCCAGCCGGCCAATCCAATCTGAATGCGATCCGAGACGGGTTGTTCGGTCATGTCCGGCATAGCATCGACACTCATTTCCTGAAGTTGTTGTCCGCATCATGCAGATACCCGTATCATATCATATTCGCATTCAGGACAGCCATTGCTGCAGATGCGCCTTCACGAACGCATCATCGCTCCAATGCGGATAATCCCGCTGGATGCGGTCGATCTCCTCCGCCTGGCCGGGAGAGAGCGTCTCCTCCGGATCGAGGCACCATATGCCCGGAAGGAGCCCCTGCCGGCGCAGCACCTCGTGAATGCCGGGAATGCAGCCGGCGAACTGATGGGCCGCATCGAACAGCACCGCGTTGCAATCGGTCACCTCGATATTGCGGGTCAGCCATTCCGTAGCGATCGAGCCGGAAGTCCGCACCGTCTTGATCGACTGGAGCAGTTCCGCCGCCTTGCGGGTCCAGACGGCCCAATGGCCGAGCAGGCCGCCGACGATGCGCTTCTCCACCGTCTCACCGTTCACCTGGAACCTGAACACCGTCAGCAGATCATTGATAATGTTGTCGTCATTGCCGGTATAGAGCGCAATCTCGTCGCACCGCGGCGACTCGCATACCGCGCGCGCGACATCGATCGTCTGGTACCGGTTGAAGGGCGCCATCTTGATGGCGACGACGCCGGGAATGTCGGCGAACGCTCTCCAGAACGAATAGCTGAACACCCGCCCCCCCACCGACGGCTGCAAATAAAAGCCGAACACCGGCAGGACCGCGGCAACCCGTCTCGTCCGCTCCAGCAGTTCCTCTTCGGAATAGCCGGATAGCCCGCCCATGCTGAGCAGACCGGCATGGTAGCCCAGACGAAGCGCCGTCTCGGCTTCCTGCACCGCCTGCTCCGTCGGCCCGCACAGTCCGGCGACCATCAGGAACGGCCTAGCGAGCCGGGCCCGTTCGACCTCCTCCGCGGCCAAAGCCAGCACCTTCTCATAGAGACGGTGCTTCGGGTCGCGGATTTCGAACTGCGTCGAATGCACGCCGATGGCGATGCCCCCGGCGCCCGAAGCCGCATAATAGCGGGTCAACGCCCGTTGATAGCGCACATCCAGTTCCCTGCGTTCGTTCAGAGCCAACGGATGGGCCGGAATGCACAGGCCGTCGTGCAGCGCTCGCGTCAGCTCTTCTGTCCAGTTCGAAGCCATATCAGAATTTTCCCTCCCGCTCCTGGAAATGCGTCGGCTTGTTGATCGTCTTGCCGTCCCGCTTCACCCATGCCGCCGTCCAGTCGAACAGCGTCTGCAGAGCTACGGACGGATACCCGAACCGCTGCATGGCCGCTGACGCGTTGCTGAGCAGCGCCTCGGAAGACTCCTCGGACGTATAGATCGGCTGCTTGCCGAGCCGTCTTCCCAACTCTTCGGCCGCATAACGGACCGATACCGTCTCCGGACCCGTCACGTTATAGACGGCCGGCGGCGTACCGCATGCGAGCAGCGCCCGGATCGCAATCTCATTCGCATCCCCCTGCCAAATGCAGTTGAAATGCCCCATCGTCAGATCGACCGGCTGTCCGGAAGCGACCGACTTCGCGATTTCCAGCAGCACCCCATAGCGCAAATCGATAGCATAATTCAACCGGTAAATGCAGATTGGCGTTCCGTACGCTCGCGAAAAATGCTCGAACATCCGTTCACGGCCAAGGCAGGATTGTCCGTACTCCCCGACCGGCGCGGGGGACTGGCTCTCGCAAGCTCCCCCCTGCTTCACCGGCGTAAGCGGATACACATTGCCGGTCGAGAAGACGACGATGCGGGACGACCTGAACTTCCGGGCAACCCGTCCCGGCAAGTACGTGTTCATCGCCCACGTCAGATGCTCCTTCCCCGTCGTTCCGAACTTCGTGCCGGCCATGAAGATGACATTGGGCACATCCGGAAGCGCTTGCAGTGCCTCGTCATCGAGCAGATCGCAGGAGATCGCTTCTACCCCGCCCGCAGCCAGCTTATCCATCAGACCCGGTTCCGAGAAACGCGATACGGCGTACACCTTTTTATCCACGCCGGCTGCGCGCATCGCCTCGACCGCCAGCTTCGCCAGCGTGGGGCCCATTTTGCCTCCCGCTCCAAGCAGCATAATATCGCCGTCCAGACGGCGCACATCCTCGATCAGCCGCCGGGATGGAGTAGACAGCATTTGTTCCAATTGTTCTTCCGAATGAATCAACGGTTGCTCCGTTTGCATCAACACGGGTAATTCCTCCCTCCGATGAGTAGCTTGATAAGCATTGCCTCTGCTTCCATCATACGGGGGGCCCGCGAAGGAAAACAAATCTTTAAATCGTCTATAAATGGCTCCGCGGCAGTATGGGAGACAATGATGGACGAATCAACGACAGCCCGCTTCCTCCCCTGCCATAGCGTAATTACATTACATATGTTACTATAATATAGTTAGTATTGAGCAAATGGATTAACCGGGGCTGCCTCAGCCCATGCTACACACGTAGACATTAGGAAGGATGATGATTAGGATGAACCAACAGCACCCTGCGGCCACGGCCGCCGAGACGATGCGCGCCCGGCATTCGGTGCGCAAATATGTTCCGGGCGTGCGCATCCCGGAAGCAGCCATGAATGAAATCCTGCGCTTGGCCGGAACGGCCCCGTCCTCATGGAATTTGCAGCATTGGCGCTTTCTCGTGATCGAGGAAGAGGAGAACAAGCGGGCCCTGCTGCCGATCGCGAACAATCAGCAGCAGATTGTCGACTGCTCCGCCGTCGTTGCCATTCTGGGCGACACGCAGGCGAACTTGGTCGCTGCCGATATCTACGGCGCCCAACTGGCGGCCGGCTCGATTACGCAGCAAGTGCATGACACGCTGGTCGGCAATATTAACCGGGCCTATTCGTCATCGCCTCAAGTGGGCGTGGAGGAAGCGATCCGCAATGCCTCCCTCGCCGCCATGCAGCTTATGCTCGCGGCAACCGCCGCAGGCTACGCCTCATGCCCGATCGGCGGCTTCCGCCGCGACGAGCTGATCAAGACGTTCCGCATTCCGGAGCGCTATGTCCCGGTTATGCTCGTCACGATCGGACAAGCGGCTGCCCCTGCCCATCCGACCGGGCGCTTCCCGCTGGAGCAGACCGTCATTCGGGAACGGTTCCCGGAACAGCCTTAATCTTTTCTCGCGCAGAACGAAGCGCCGGCACCCTGTTGCAGGGCGCCGGCGCTTCTGCGCTTATGACAGCCGGGAGGGGCACACCCGGGTTCACGCGTCACTCCGGTTCGCTCCACCGCATCTTCACATCCAGCTCGCAGCAATCGTTCGGGTCGGTATCGGGCCGCAGCGCGATCCGGATGCCGCCCGGCGTCACTTTGACCGCGATCGGGACCGAGATCCCCGTTGAGCGGAGCAGCCGCAGCACCTCCTGCTCGTGGCCGCGCTGAGCCGCATCCATCACCGAGGCGGCCAGCCTTCGATCCCTCTCGATGCCGGACAGCAGCTCCATCGCCTGCCGGGACAGCTGCTTCGAGATCGAGGCGGAGGCGACGAACTTATCGGGCTTCACCGCCGGATAAGGATCAGGCCGGGAAATCGGCGAGGTTCCGCTCGCTGCCGCGCTTCCGGACGCGGATGGATAGCGGGGTCCGGGCACATAAGACGCCATGGCGGACACTCCTTCCGTAGACAGGAATACACCAGCCTATGCGCCAGGCGGCCGGGCCGTGCGGAACGAGGGCCAGACGGCGCCCCGCCGGAGCGCAATCACCGCGGCCGCTCAGAAGATGCTCCATTCGAATCGTTCGGACAGCAGAGACAGGATGTGCACGCCGGCTACGCTATTCCCCTTCTCATTGAGCGCCGGGCCATAGACGCCAATGCCCAACTGGCCGGGAATGAGGGCCATGATGCCCCCGGACACGCCGCTTTTCGCCGGAATCCCGGCTTCAAGCGCAAATTCGCCCGACGCGTTGTACATCCCGCATGTCGTCATGAACGAGGTCGCAATCTGAACGTATCTTCTCGGAATATAGCAATGCCCCGTATCCGGGTCGCACCCCCGGTTGGCCAGCACGAGCGCCATCCGCGCCAGCTGGCATGTCCGAACCTCGATGGCGCATTGCCGGAAATAGACGTCGAGCGTCGCTTCCACGTCCCCGTCCAAAATGCCGTTATCCTTCAAATAGTAAGCCAGCGAACGGTTCCGGTAAGCGGTCTCCCGTTCGCTCTCGTAGATTCGCCGGTTCCAGGTGATGCCGGGATCATCGGCCAGCATCCGGATAAATTCCAGCAGCCGCTCCGACTTCTCCTCGGGAGTCCGGCCTTCGATCAGCGAGGCGATCGCGATCGCGCCCGCATTGATGAACGGGTTGAAAGGCTTCCCGGGATCGACCAGCTCCAGCTTCAAAATCGAATTAAAATCATCCCCGGTCGGCTCTTTGCCCACCTTGGCGAAGACCCCGGCCTCGCCGCTGTCCAGGAGCGCGAGCAGCAGCGAAAACACCTTCGAGACGCTCTGCATCGTGAACGGCTCCTCCGTCTCGCCGGCCCTCAACCGTTCTCCCCGTAATCCGCACAGCGAAATGCCAAGCGCATCCGGTCTTGCTTCGGCGAGACCCGGAATATAGGTCGCCACCTTGCCGGCATCCGCCATCCGCCGGCTCTCCTCCAGCCACTCCGGCAGCATCTGTTCCAATTCATTCCAATGTGCTGCTATCACACCGCGTCATCCTTCCCTTGCTTCACGCATTGATGTCCATAGCGTGTCTAGGCAGGCGGCATTCCATACGCTCCCTGCGCGCCGCTCGCGCCATTCGAGCGAGGGACAGCCGCCCTCCCCCCTAACGCTTCTTCCGGCCGGATCCGGACAGCTTGTCGCGGATGCGGCCCTCGTATCGGTAATATGCTTCATTCGCCGCCCAACCGCGATCCTCCGACATCTTGGCCAGCCGCACCTGGCGCTCGCTCAGACGCCGGCGGATGCCGTCGCGGGCCTCCTCATCCGTGCAGGCCGCCAGCAATGACTCCAGCCGGACAATGTCCTGGCGCAGTTTTTGCCGCTCGGGCAGCAGTCCCGCGTTATCCAGCAGCAAATAACCCGCGCGAAGATGCTCCGGCACATGCGACAGATCCCGCAGCTTCAACGGCTTGCCCTTGCCTTGCAGATCGTCGAAGAACCCCTCTTCCATCGCCTCTTCGATTTTGCGTTCGGCAATCCAACTCAATATGCTCATCCGGGTTCCTCCTATAGCTTTCTAAATTCCTTGACCAGATTGATAAAGAGAGGCTTTTCCTCCAAATAAGGGAAATGGTTGCTGTCATGGAACACAACCAGTTGCGAATTCGGCAGATGCTCCTGTATTTCCTGCGAAAAAGGAAGAGGACATTGGGTGTCATGTTCCCCGCAATAAATGATCGACGGCGTCAGAACGCCAGTAAGCATGCCGGTAATATCGTAATTCGGCAGTTCGGCATGCGAATAATAGTCCAGCCTGCGCTGAACGACTCGCCCGCTGCTCGGTTCAGAGAAATAATAATCGAAATGTTCCGGCTTGTGCAAAGACATTTCCGTCCATTCTCTCCCAGCCCTCGCTCGCTCTTCTCTGGTCGATTCCGCGGATTTCATGATCGCAAATAATTCGCGCAGCCTTGCATTCAGCGGGCTTCCCGGGCAGTACATGCTGCCTTCATGCTCCATATACCGGTTCGAGGCCGCTGCGCCGCCAACCAGCATTTTCGTCAACGAACCCGGGTGGCGGATCGCATACACCAGTCCAAGCATTCCGCCTGTCGAATGACCGGCATAGCTCCATTGTTCCAGCCCTAACGCTTCCCTGACCGCTTCTAAATCTGTGCATGTCTCGTCCATGCCAAGCTCATGCTCGGATTTTATTTTACACGAATTGCCCGCCTCTTTTAAATTGATGAGATACACCCGAAAGTGTTCCGTGAACCTGTCTGCAAAATAGTAGCCTCGCTCATTAAATTCGCTGTACAAATGCGCAATGCATAACGGCTCGCCCTGACCTTGCGTAAAGATCTCGAATACGCCTCTGGCCGTATCCAGCAGTTCTGCGGTCCACATCAGCTATTCACTCCATTCGTTCTCGCCTGTCCGGCCTGACCGGATGATATATCAAGCCGTCATGTCCCCATAAAAAACCGAAGCTCCCGTGGCGGGAACTCCGGTCTGCTGGTCTTGACGCAATGAGCGGCGGGAGCCGCTTGTTCCGGCTTTGGCCGCGCCGCTGCCGTGCGCCAAGGTTATTGCAGCCGCCCCGGCCAGTCCGGCTCATGGGTCAGCATGAACTGCTCTGTCGTCAAGTAGAGCGGAATCGGCGGCTTCTCTTTTAAATAATGCCGTTCGATCAGCTTGTCATAGTGGACTTGGCGGTTCCGGGTGCCCGGAATGACCGGCAAATCGTCGTGATTCTCCAAATAATCGTCAACTGCCGCCTGCACGGTGTCAAGAGACAGCGGAATATGCTTGTCTTGTTCTTCAAAAATCTCATAGGTCATACGGGACATATAAAAGCGCTGATCCGAAATTCCGCCGAGGTAACGCTTCAATCGGGACAAATCAATGCTTTGGTCGGGACGGAGCAGCGTGGTTCGGGGTATCTGCTCCTGCATATCCTGCTCATACTGGAGCACCGCCCGCTTCACCTCGTCCAACGTGACATGAACCGCTTCGTGCCGGGGGGCAGAAGGCTTGCGCCGCTTGAACCACCGCATCATCGAACCCACCTTTCTCCCGTTCCTGTAAAGTCTTCAGGAAGCAAGTATATTGTATTCGCTTACAGTTCCATTATAACATGGAATGCCTTTGCTTTCCTCTATTTTCGGACCTATTTACAGAGGTCATAGGCAGCAATACGAAGGGGCGGTCCGATCGCGGCAGGCAGCCTGCCGGTATGATCGGCCTCCCGCGGAAGCAGCGAGAGGAGTTGTGGATATGGACCAGCAGCAGCCCCAGCAAGAGCACGCGCCGATGGAAGGCGTCGCGATCGTAACCGGAGCCGGGTCAGGCATCGGACGCGCCGCCGCCCTCCGCTTGGCGGAAGCGGGCATGACCGTCGCCCTGCTCGATCGGAAGGATGATCGTGCCTACCAAGCGGAGCGGCAGATGAACGCCCGGTATCCCGGGCGGGCCATTGCGTACGATGTCGACCTGAAGGACGCTTCCCGCGTCGAGAGCGCGATCGAGGAAGCCGCATCGCACGGGCCGATCCGGGCCGTCTTCGCGAATGCGGGCATCAACGGGGTGCTGTCCTCGATCGAGGACATGGAGGTGGAGGATTGGGAGGATACGATCCGAACCAATCTGACCGGGACCTTCGTTACCGTAAAATACGCTCTCCCCTATTTGAAGCAGCATGGCGGCAGCATCGTCATAACGAGCTCGATTAACGGCAGCCGCAAGTTTTCCGGGTTCGGGATGAGCGCCTACAGCACATCCAAAGCGGGCCAGGCCGCCTTCGCCAAGATGGCGGCGCTTGAGCTGGCCCGCTATCGGATTCGCGTGAATGTCATCTGCCCCGGGGCCATCGAGACCCATATCAGCGAGAATACGGACCGCAGACCGTCCGTAGACCGCATCTCGATTCCGGTCGAATACCCCCAGGGCAGCCAGCCTCTTGCGCATGGGCCCGGCAAGCCCGAGCAGGTCGCCGATCTGGTGGCGTTCCTCGTATCCGACGCCTCCAGCCATATTACGGGCGCCCAGATCGTCATTGACGGAGCGGAATCGCTCCTGTAGCCAGCGGGCCGCCCAGCCGCCGCATAGCCCCGCGCAGGCGGAAGCTCCGTGACGGGAAGCGCCACATGGCTCGAAGCGCGGCCGGCCAGGCAACGCGGGCTATCCCCATCGCGGCTGTAACGCGGCTCCGGGTCCGCCGCTTCATCGTGAGCCGGAACCCGCCTCGCCCGTGGCCGATCCGCACGCGCTTGGCTGCCCGTGGCCGGAGCCCGCCCCGCTTACCGCTTCGCCGACGCGGAATGGGCCTGCCGCACCGCTACCGTCGCTTCCACCATATTCTTCAGCGCGGCGACGGTCTCCGGCTCATTGCGCGTCTTGAGTCCGCAATCCGGGTTAATCCAGAACGATTCGGCCGGCAGCACCGTCAGCGCGGTCTCAATGAACCGCTTGATCTCCTCGACCGGTGGAACGCGCGGGCTGTGAATATCATAGACGCCCAGGCCAATGCCGAGCTCATAGCGCTCCTTCCGCAGCGTGTCGACCATGTCGCCGCCGCTGCGAGCCGTCTCCAGCGAGATGACATCCGCATCCATGCGGCGAATCGTCTCCACCATATCGGAGAAGTCGCAGTAGCACATATGCGTATGAATCTGCGTATCCGGACCGGCTCCGTTCGTCGCCAGCAGGAAGGCGAGGACCGCCCATTCCCGGTAGCGCCCCGCATCCTCGGGCTTCAGGGGCATCCCTTCCTTCACGGCCGGCTCATCGACCTGGATCATGCCGATTCCCGCCCGCTCCAGCTCACGAATCTCCTGGCGCAGCGCATAGGCCAATTGATAAGCGCACTGCTCGCGCGGTACGTCGTCGCGCACGAAGGACCAGTTGAGAATCGTGACCGGGCCGGTCAGCATTCCCTTCACGGGACGCTTCGTCAATGATTGGGCGTATGCCGTCTCCGTCACGGTCATCGCCTCGCGGAAGGCGACATCGCCGTACAGAATCGGCGGCTTGACGCAGCGCGAGCCGTATGATTGCACCCACCCGAACTTCGTGAAGACGAAGCCGTCCAGCTTCTCTCCGAAATATTCGACCATATCCGTCCGCTCAAATTCCCCGTGCACGAGCACATCGAGGCCGATCTCTTCCTGAATGCGCAGCCAACGCTCGATTTCTTGGCGCAGGAACGTCTCATACGCCCCGGCGCTCGATTCTCCCTTGCGGAAGCGGAGCCGGGCCTTGCGAATCTCCGCCGTCTGCGGAAGACTGCCGATGGTCGTCGTCGGGAGCGGCGGCAGCTCCGGCCAACGGAGGCGCTGCGCTTCGCGCCGCTGCTCATACGGCGCGCGGCGGCCGCCATCGGCTTCCGCATCGCGGATGAGGCGCTCGACCGCCTCGACGGCATGCGGTCGCTTCCGCGCCGGCTCCTCGCGCCAGGCGAGCACGTCGGCCGCGCTCGCTGCCAGCTGCGCGGCGCTGTCCGCCGTCGGCTCGGACAGATGGGCGGCCAGACGCGCCGTCTCGGCCAGCTTCTCGTCCGCGAACGCGAGCGCGCCGCGAATATAGCCCGGCAGATCCCGCTCCCGCTCTGCCGTCAACGGCACATGCAGCAGACTGCAGGACGGCTGCACGATCCAGTGCGCGCGCGGCACGATCGGCTCGATCGACTCCAGCCAGGTTGCCGCGGCAAGCAGGTCGGTCCGCCAAATATTGCGCCCGTCGATGAGGCCGAAGGCGATGCGCTTCCCGGCCGGAACCCCGGTCTGGCGAAGCGCCGCTTCGTTCCGTTCCTTCCCGTGGACGAAGTCGAGGCCGCAGACATCGACCGGGAGCTGCAGGAACGAATCGAGCCCCGAGACCGAATCGAAGTATGTCTGCACCCAGAGGGTCAAGCCCGGCGCCGCTTGACGGAGCCGCTCGTACACGGCCTGGGCCGCCTGCCAATCGTCCGCCGTCATCGGCTTCACGAAGGCCGGCTCATCAAGCTGCACGCAGGAGACCCCTTCCGCCTCCAGCTCATGCAGAATCCGGCCGTATACCTCGGCGAACTGATCAAGCACCTGCCGGAGCTCGCCCTGCGGGATGCCCTTGATGGAGCGGACATAGGTGTACGGTCCGACCAGGACCGGCTTCCCTTCGATGCCCAGCTTCTCCTTCGCTCTCCGGTACGAGGCGAGGGGACGGTTCTCGGTCAACACCGGCCGCTTCCCTTCCCACTCCGGGACGATATAGTGGTAGTTCGTGTTGAACCATTTGGTCATCTCGCAGGCGACGGCCTTCTCCGTGCCGCGAGCAAGCGCGAACATCAGGTCCGCCGTCACCGGGCCGCCCTTATAGCCGAACCGCTCCGGGATCAGTCCGAACATGACGGTCATATCGAGAACATGATCATACCAGGAGAAATCATTGACGGGAATATAGTCGATGTCTTCCTCCTTCAACTTCGCGAGACGCAGCAATTCGACCCGTTCCATTTCGGCCTCCAGCTCGGCCCGCGTCAGCTTGCCTGCCCAATACTGCTCCAACGCTTTCTTCCATTCCCGGTCGTATCCGATGCGCGGATATCCGGACACACTCGTCTTCACTTGCCCTTTCGCCATGTCGCTTCTCCTCTCCTTATGCGGAACTTCCTGCCGGGAGTGCAGGGAAGACATATTCAATAATTCTCATCTGTTAACAAGGAATTAAAATCGCAATGCACCCTGCCGCAGGTGTTCGCACTCCTTCGGGACCGGCTCTCTCCCGCGACCTCCACGCAGAGGGCCGTTATCCCAATACGCAAGCAAAAAAGGACATCCCTGCCCTAAGAAGCATAGAGATGTCCCGCAAACGTCCATAACGGAGCAACGAATAAGACCCGTGCGTGCTCATACGTGCATGCGAACCGAGTTATCCAGTCTACGAACACTTCCCTATCTCCCGTAGGTACATACAGTGCTGTCAGAACAGGCAGGTCTCCTGGCTTCAGCGTCATCGGTGACGGCAGCCTTCCCGGTCGTACGACCAGTGGCTTCCCGAGCCGCACCTCGTCTGTTACAGTGGCGGGACCGCGCCGGCTTCGAACCGGCTTCCCTATTAAGCTTTGCCGTGACGCAAAGCACCTGTTCCCCTTATGTGGCTGAATCGGACTGCGCCTCAGCACAGGCCGCAGTCCGATTGAGAATGATTATATACGCAAGCGCGCGGAATGACAAGTACTTTTTGCCAATGGTTTCCTGTCGCGGACGCGCCCGTCAGATCGTCATTCCGTCATGGACGATGACGATGTCCTCGCCGTTCGCATCCAGCACCAGCTCGCGGTTGTCCAGGAACCACAGATCGTTCTCCTCCATGAAGAACGTAATTCCCTCAACGGTCTCCGACACCGCCGGATGCCGCGGCTGATCCTTCATAATCCCGAAGGAATAGGGACCGGATGCGCTGAATCCGCTGTATCGCACGAAGATGCGCACGGTATCCCCTGCTGAATAGCCCCAATCTGATTGAAAGCGTTGAATCGCTTCCGCTGTCACCCGTAAGTGCATGCTCGTTCCCCCTCATTCTAATGACCGTATTCCGATCATACCATGCGGGCCGGGCGTTGAAAACCTCGACTTTCCGGTTACAGCTTGACGCGCTGCAGCCGGAGCGCATTGAGGACGACCGATACGGAGCTGAAGGCCATCGCCGCTCCCGCTAGCCAAGGCGCCAGCAGGCCGGCCGCCGCCACCGGGATGCCGAGACTGTTGTAGACGAGCGCCCAGAACAGATTCTGCTTGATGTTCCGCATTGTCCGCCGGCTCATCTCCATCGCGTCCGCGATGCCGTTCAAGTCTCCGCGCATCAGCGTCACGCCGGCCGTCTCCATGGCCACATCGGTGCCCGTGCCGATCGCGAACCCGATATCCGCCGCGGCGAGCGCCGGCGCGTCGTTGATCCCGTCGCCCACCATGGCGACGACGGCCCCGTTCCGCTGCAGCTCGCGGACAAGCTGCGCCTTCTGTTCGGGCAGGACCTCGGCGAACACGTCGTCCAGCCCGACCTGGGCGGCGATGGCCTGCGCCGTTCGCTCATTGTCTCCCGTCATCATGACGACGCGGATGCCCATGCCGTGCAGGCGGCTGATCGCGGCCTTCGACGATGCCTTCACTTGATCCGCTACGGCCACGATCCCTTCCCAGCGCCCGTCAACCGCGATGAGCATCGCCGTCTTGCCCTCGATCTCCAGCCGCTGCAGCTCCGATTCCGCCTCCTCCGCGTCAATGCCCTGCTTGCGCAGCAGGTTTCGCGTGCCGATGACGATCTCATGCCCGTCAACCCGGGCCATAATGCCGAAGCCTGGCTCCGCCTGGAACGATTCCGGCGTGACGGCCGGCAGGCTTCGGGCGTCAAGGCCCTTCACGATCGCCTGAGCGAGCGGGTGCTCGGACCGCCGTTCGGCGGCCGCGACCCAGATCGCCAGCTCTCGCTCGCGTTCCGGATCATTCGCGATGAAATCGGTCAGGGAAGGCTCGCCCTCGGTTACGGTGCCCGTCTTGTCAAGCGCGACGGTCTGGACGCGGTACGCTCCTTCCAGCTGCTCGCCCCCGCGGAAGAGGATGCCGTATTCCGCGGCACGCCCCGTTCCCGCCATGATCGAGGTCGGCGTAGCGAGCCCCAATGCGCAAGGACAGGCGATCACGAGCACGGCAATCAGCTTCTCCAGCGCCTCCCCGAAGTTGCCCGGCGCAATGGCGAAGTACCACAGCCCGAAGACGATGACGGCGATGCCGACGACGATGGGAACGAAGACGCCGGATATTTTGTCGGCAATGCGCTGTATCGGCGCCTTCGAGCCTTGCGCTTCCTCGACGATGCGGATAATTTGCGCCAGCGCGGTCTCGGCGCCGACCTGCGTCGCTTCCATCGTGAAGGCGCCCTGTGCGTTCACCGTCGCGCCGTACACCCGGTCGCCAGGCTGCTTCTCGACCGGCACGCTCTCGCCGGTCAGCATCGATTCATCGACGGTCGACGTACCGTCGATCACGATGCCGTCGACCGGTATTTTCGAACCGGGGCGCACGATGACACGGTCGCCGGCCTGCACGTCATCCACCGGCACCTCTTGCTCGATGCCGTCGCGGATGACGGTGGCCGTCTTCGCCCGCAGGCCGATCAAGGCGCGTATCGCCTGCGAAGAGCGGCCCTTGGCCGCCGCTTCGAACCATTTTCCGAGCAGGATAAGCGTAATCAGCACCGCGCTCGTCTCGAAGTACATGTCCGGATGATGAGATCCCCCCCGTACCCATTCCCATACGAGATAGACGCTGTAGAAATAGGCCGCCGACGTCCCGAGCGCCACGAGCACGTCCATATTCGCGCTGCCGTTGCGCAGCGCCTTGTAGGCTCCGCTGTAGAAGCGTGCGCCGATAATGAACTGGACGGGCGCGGCCAAGATCATCTGCACCCAGGGGTTCATGAACCATTCCGGCACCCAGATCCACGAGGTGAAGGAGAAATGCCCTACCATCGACCAGAGCAGCGGCACCGACAGGATAGCGGAGACGATGAAAGAATTGCGCAGCCGCACCGCAGTCCGGTTCGGCGCCGCCTCCGCCCCCGCTTCGCCCGTCTTCACCTTGCCCTTATAGCCGAGCTGCTCGATCTTGCGCAATATATCTTCCGGACGCGAGCCGGTGAAGGTGATGCGGGCCGATTCGGCGGCCAGATTGACATTGGCGGAATCGACCCCCGGCAGACGCTTCAACCCTTTCTCGATCCGGGTCGCGCACGCCGCGCAGGTCATCCCCTCGATGTCTACATCAATCGTCTCCGCCGGAACCTTGTAGCCCAGCTTCTCGATCTTATCCGTTACCTGCTGAAGCGAGAGCTGGCCATCGTCATATTCCACCGTCGCTTGCTCTGCCGCCAAATTCACGTTCGCCTTCACGACGCCGTCCATTCGGCTCAGCCCTTTCTCGATTCGGGTCGCGCATGCGGCGCAGGTCATTCCTTCGATTTTTACGGTCTGCTGCTTGGATGCCATTCTGTGTCACTCCTTTATGTCAGTATACCCCTATACCCTATATATCAATCGAAAAAGAAAACTCCCCGCAAGGAGTTCCTGTATCACGGATGAGGCGAGCCTCCCAACTCCGGTTCGCCGGCTCAGGAGACGACATCGTAGCCTTGATCCTCGATCGCTTCCCGGATGGTCTCCGGCTGAACCTTGGCCGCATCGTACGTAATCTTCACCTGCTTGGAGCCGAGATCGACCTGCGCCTCGCCGCCGGCCTCCCGAACCGCCTTCTCCACCGCCTGCTTGCAGTGTCCGCAGGTCATGCCTTCCACTTTCCAAGTTACTTCAATCATTGTCAATTCCTCCCCAGATTGGATTAGAGGTGTTCACAAAAGGTCCGGCCTTTTGAACACGCCCTCTTATTTCAATAATTTGTGTATCGTAACCAGCAGTTCGTCAATGACTTCATCATCGCCTTCCTGAAGACGTTCGACGACGCAGCTCTTCATATGGCCTTCGAGCAGAAGCCGCCCGACGGAGTACAACGCCGATTGAATCGACGCGATCTGATGCAGCACATCATCGCAATACGTATCCTTGTCGATCATCGACTTGACGCCGCGCACTTGCCCTTCAATGCGGTTCAGACGGTGAATCAGCTTCTTCTTCATCTCGGCCGAATGATGGCTCTTCCGTTCGCCCGTTGCCTCCGGACGATGGCATTCTGCCTCGCCGTCCGCAGCCTCCATAGCGTTGGCTGATTCCTCGTTGCCGGTTAACGCGTCTTCTCGGGAACTCATGTTATCACCACCTCTTGTTTTCATCATAGCATACCCCCCTACCCTATTCAACATTTGTTTTTGATTTTTTTTCAGCTCAATTTGAATTGTTACCCGCAAATTGTTTACAATTTAAACTATCAGCATGACTGCCGATTCGTTGCATACGGCCCCGTATATGCTTGAATTTACATGCGTACATACGTACATAAGGAGGCACTATCAGCATGAGTGAAGTCACGAAAGTATCACGCGTAGCGCTCGTCGGGTCCGGCTTCGTCGGATCGAGTTACGCCTTTGCCCTGTTCAACCAAGGGCTTGCGGCCGAGCTGGTTATTATCGACGCCAACCGGCCGAAGGCCGAAGGAGACGCCATGGATTTGAACCACGGGCTGCCGTTTGCGTCGAATATGCGCATTTGGGCCGGCGACTACAGCGATTGCAAAGACGCTGATCTGGTCGTCATCACCGCAGGAGCCAATCAGGCTCCCGGGGAGACAAGACTCGATCTGATCGGCAAGAACGCGAAAATCTTCCAGTCGATCGTCCAATCGGTCATGGAGAGCGGCTTCAACGGCCTGTTCCTTGTCGCGACGAATCCGGTCGATGTGTTGACCTATGCGACCTGGAAATATTCCGGCCTGCCGGCAAGCCGCGTTATCGGGTCGGGCACGATTCTGGACACCGCCCGGCTGCGCTATCTGCTCGGCGAACGTCTGGAGGTCGACCCGCGCAACGTTCACGCTTATATTATGGGCGAGCATGGGGACACGGAGCTTCCGGTATGGAGCAACGTCAGCATCGGCGGCCAGCCGCTGGCCGACTACCGCAAGACGCACGGCAAGCCGACCGATGAGGAGCTGAACCGCATCTTCATCAATGTGCGCGATGCGGCCTATCACATCATCGAACGTAAAGGCGCCACCTACTACGGCATCGCCATGGGGTTGGCCCGCCTCACGAAGGCCATCCTGAAGAACGAGAATTCCGTGCTCTCGGTCTCGACGCTGCTGACCGGAGAATACGGGCTCGAGGATGTCTATCTCGGCGTTCCTGCGGTCGTCAACCGCCAAGGCATCCGCGATGTGTACGAGCTTCATCTCTCCGAAGAGGAGAAGCAGAAGCTTCACCACTCCGCTTCCGTGTTGAAGCAAGCGATCGCATCCATCTTCCCGTCCTGAGCCTGAGCGCGCCGGCAACATATCCGGCGCGCTTTGCCCTTTATTGCGGCGGCTGCGCCGTCCAGTCGCGCGCCGCCGGAACCCCTCCCGCGGATTCGGCGGCCGTCGCCGCATTGATAATGGCATAAGCCAGCGTCTCCGCGGCCCACATGCCGGCGAGATCGACCGAGGCGTCCACGCCCCCTGTCGTCATGGCGAACACCGTATCGCCGTCGAACATCGTATGCACCGGGAAAATGGTTCTCGCGAGCCCGTTATGCGCCATCTCCGCCATCTTGTTCATCTCTGTCTTCGTGAGATTGGCGTTGCAGGCGACGACGGCAATCGTCGTGTTGGTGCCCGGCTTCACCGCGGCAAAAGGCTTGTCCAATCCGGACAGATAGCGAAGCGGCGCGAGGAAGGTGCCCGGCTCGTCGCCCCTGGCTCCCGCCGCCGTCCCGCCATGCCCGGGATGCCGGATCTCGCCCACCGCGTTCACGGCGACCGCCGCTCCTACGACAAGCCCATTCGGCAGCTTCACGGAAGCGGTGCCGAAGCCGCCCTTCATCGCCCGTTCCGGCCCCGCATATTTGCCGACCGTCGCTCCCATGCCCGCGCCGGCGTTCCCTTGTGCCGGTGGGGAGGAATTGGCCGACGACGCAGCGGCGTAGCCCATCGCGGCTGTCGGCGCCGCGTCGGGCCGGCCGATCGCGAGATCGAACAGAATCGCGCTTGGCACGATAGGGACCCGCCCTACCCCGACATCGAACCCAATGCCGCGTTCCTGCAAATACCGCATGACCCCGTGAGCGGCTTCAAGCCCGAACGCGCTCCCCCCGCTCAGGCAGACCGCATGGACATGCGGCACCATCGCGGCAGGCTGAAGCAGCTCGGTCTCGCGCGTGCCGGGGGCGGAGCCGCGCACATCGACGCCGCATACCGCGCCCTCCTCCGCCACGATGGCCGTGCAGCCGGTCAGCGCGGTCTCGTCCTGCGCATGGCCGACCCGAATGCCCGGCACATCCGTGATGCTGCCGGGATAAGGCAGGACCTGCCGCGCTTCATGATGCCCGTATTGTGATGTCATGTATGAACTTCCCCTTCCGCCTGTCGAAATGATCCTCTTTATAGCTTCGCGATAGCGGCCGCCGCCTCCTTTTTTTCGGAACGAGATCGGCTCTGTGTCGGCCTTCGAACCGGCCCGGCCCGCGATAGCAAGCTCCAGGCGCCCGCCCGCAAGAAATGGTTGCTCTCCGCGGCCGTTCTGGTCATAATGAGAGAGATCTTTATTTTTTCCTTGTTGGAGGTGTTCCTATGAAAATGCGCGTATCTGCCGTCCAGTACCATCTGCATACGATTGCATCCTTTGATGAGTTCGCGAGACAGGTAGAGCACTATATCCGGACCGCGGCGGAATTCGAGGCGGAATTCCTGCTCTTTCCCGAGTTCATGACGACCCAGCTCATGTCGATTGGAACCGAAGGTCGCGAGGCGCTCGCAATTGGCGAGCTTCCGGGCTATACCGATGCCTACCTTGACCTGTTCACACGGTTGGCCAAGCAGTACGGTATGTATCTGATCGGGGGCACCCATGTCATCGAGCGGGAAGGCAAGCTGTACAATATGGCTCACCTGTTCCGCCCTGACGGCACCGTCGAGGAGCAGGCGAAGCTCCATATTACTCCGACCGAGGTCACGGAATGGAATATGGCCGCCGGGGAGGGCGTGCGCGTCTTCCATACCGAAAAGGGCACTATCGCCATTCTCACCTGTTATGATATCGAATTTCCCGAGATCGTCCGCATGGTGCGCGCCCAAGGAGCCGATGTCATCTTCTGCCCGTCATGCACCGATGATCGGCAGGGCTTCTACCGGGTCCGCTACTGCTGCCATGCCCGGGCGATCGAGAACCAAGTATACGTCGTCGCCACCGGAACCGTCGGCTCCTTGCCGACCGTTGATTTCATGCGGGCCAATTTCGGCCAGGCGGCCGTTATCGCCCCGAACGACATTCCGTTCCCGCCGCGCGGCATTCTCGTCGAAGGAGAGATCAATAACGATATGATCGTGACCGCGGATCTGGATCTGTCCTTGCTGAAGCAGGTAAGAGAACGCGGCTCGGTGACGACATGGCGCGATCGCCGCACGGATCTGTACCCGGATTGGTAAAGGGGGCAGCGGCGATGCTCCGGCAATCGATGTATGTGCTGCATGAAGGCAAGCCGAAGGGAGTAACGATTCGCAATTACAGTCTGGCCGATGCCGACGCGCTCATTGACATCCAGCGGGCCTCGTTCCCGCCGCCCTTCCCGGAGGAACTGTGGTGGAACCGAGAGCAGATCGGGGAGCATGTGTCCCGCTTTCCGGCGGGGGCGCTCTGCGCCGAGATGGACGGGCAGCTCGTCGGGTCGATGACGGCCCTTGTGCTTCCGCCTGCCGCCGATGCCGAGCACCTGTCCTGGGAAGCGGCGACGGACAACGGGTATATCCGCCACCACGATCCGGCGGGGCGGACCTTGTATGTCGTCGATCTGTGCGTCCGTCCCGAATACCGCAAATATGGAATCGGGCAGTGGATGATGCAGGCGATGTACGCCACGGTCGTCCATCTCGGACTGGACCGGCTTCTGGGGGGAGCCCGCATGCCCGGTTACGGTGCCGTCGCGAATGAGATGAGCGCCGAACAGTACGTGCGGGAGGTCATGGAAGGCCGGCGGCGCGATCCGGTTGTCAGCTTTTTGCTCCGCTGCGGCCGCACGCCCGTCGCGGTCGTGCCCGATTATTTGGAGGATGGGCAGTCGGCCAATTACGGCCTGCTGATGGAATGGCGCAACCCGTTCTTGTGATGGCGTTCCTTGTTGACCCATTGGAACACGCATTCGTAATGATTCGATTTGAAGAGAGATAATGAGGAAAGGTGTTGAATCCGCATGACCCAGCTTCGCTATGAACGTATCCAATCGATCGAAGATCCGCTGTTTGCCCAAATGCATGCTTTGATGGGCCGAATTTTTCCGAAGGAAGAGGTGCTGGAATTCGATCTGTGGCGGGAACCGCTGGAGGACCCCGATATCCGCGTCTTTGTCGCCGTGCTTGACGGACGTGTCGTCGGCGCGACCGAATACCGCTATGTGGAAGCGCTGCAGGTGGCGATGACCGATTTCACTATCATCGGCGAGCCGGGGCTCGGCATCGGGCGCTTCCTGTACAAGCAGCGCGAGCGCGATTTGCTGAGCGTGGCGGAATCGGCTGGCCAGCCGCTCATCGGCATGTTCGCCGAAATCTACGACCCCTACCGGGTAGGCGACTTCTCCTTCGGCGGCATTCGTCCGATGGACCCGGTCGTCCGGCGCGAGGTGCTCTCCCATCTCGGATACGAGCGCCTCGACTTCCCTTACGTTCACCCGTCCTGGTCGAACGACGGGGAGGCCGTCAGCGGACTCGACCTCTGCTTCATGCCGATGCAGGACGGGATGAGTTCCGTTCCGGCCTCGCTCGTGGCTGAGTTCCTGCAATGGTATTACGCCGTGCTGCCGAATAAACCGGAGGCATGGCTCGCTATGATGGAAGGCTTGAAGCAAATGGAACAGATTGCCCTGCGCCCGCTCTAAGACGGCCGCAGGCAGAGATTGGCGGCAGCTGTGCAGCCGTGCCCGCGTACCGGGAATGACGCTGTGGGGCACTGCGAGAGCGCTGCTGCCGTTCCCCCATGGCGGGACCATGAACCGACATCGTCTGATCCGGTTCATCGCTGCCGCCCGCCCCAGCCCGTCGATACCGGTCAGCAGATGGGGAACGCTGGAGTATTTTGCGCTTTCCCGAGAAATAGTCCATCTCCCGCTCCTCCTGCTGACCGTACGCAAGAAGAGGCGCCGCGGGTCGTGGCGCCTCTTTCAGATTATCGAACAATGATTTTGGCGAGATAGGCCGCCGGACAGCAAAAAGTCGAACAGTTGATCCGCGAAGTGGAACAACTGGTCCACGAACCGCAAATTAGATAGGCTGACCCGTTTCGTCCTCATCGTATCCCCTCATCTCATCGTCGAAGATGATATAAACTCGCAAATAGCGTCAGGGGCACACCCTCTCCCCATGCTGCAGCTGATCCTGAACGCCGGCATGGAAGCCTCCTTGGCTTTGCCGATCGTAATAAGTGCTTCCACGTACGCCGGATCGGCCCGCCGGGGACGGAGAGGTCCACTTCGCAGGCGTACTCTCCCGCCCCGCACCTCCGGTCATCCACTCCACTAAAGCTGCAATATCTCACGCCACTCTAGTCACCTGCTCCACTTAAGCTGCAGTATCTCACGCCACTCTAATCATCCCGCTCCACTAAAGCTGCAATATCTCCCATCACCCTTGTCACCTGCTCCACCAATACTGCAAAAATGCAGCATTTTCATTGACACGAAGCTGTGAAAATAGGATTGCTGCAAAACTACAGCAATTACCCTAAGGCAAGGCATAAATAGCGCCCAAAATGGCGAAATAATGTAATTTTGCAGGAATTCCCCGGGATTTAGCCTCTTGAGGTTAAAAATGCTGCGCCTGTGCAGCAATTTCTTACGGGGGCTAGCTTTCTTCATGCGCAGACTATCTAGCTTCATGCAGGGAGCAGCACGCCCCAACCTGACCTAACCTAAACTGTCCTGCCTCCCCCGTCCCCCCCTTCATAAAGAAAAAAAGACTGTCGACAGGACTTTATCGACAGTCTGGAGGAGGCGCCACGACCCGTGGCGCCTCTTTTCGTGTATTCGCTTGGTTGTCTCATATCATTCTTCGCCCGGTTGTCCGGGCACGGTTCACAGCACGAATCCGCCGCCGTGCCGGAGGCCGCTAGACAAGCCCGAACAATCTCCGGCAGCGGCCCGGACGATCGGCAACGAAGCGTTCGATATTGCCCTTATCCTTGATCGTGACATATACGGTCCGCCCGTCCTCGCCTCCGAACGTCAGGTTCGTGCACTCCTTGCCCAGCAGTTGAACCTCTTCGACCAGTTCTCCTCCCGGCGACAAAATGGCTACAGTTCCTTTGCCGAACCGGGTTACATACAGATAACCCTCGACATCGCAGCGCATGCCGTCAAGACCGTAATCCGGGAACTGATGGAATAAGCGCTTATTGGATACGTTCCCGTCCTCCGACAGATCATACACCCATATCCGGCGCTGCACCGACTCGTTCACATACAGCAGACGGTCGTCGGGGCTGACCTCGATTCCGTTCGTCGTTCCCATTCCCGCTTCCAGGCGCGTCGTCTTCCCGTCGGGATCGATCCGCCACAGCTGTCCGGTGTTGTCTCCCCAATTCGGATCGCTGGCGAACAGCACATCGCGCGATGAGATCGCGATATCATTCGGCTGATTCATCGCCGGCTCCTCCGCCAGCACGTCCAGCCGGCTCTCCGCCCAAGAATAGCGGTAAATGCGGTGCCTTTTATAATCCGCCATGAACATGTCGCCGGCCCGATTGAACCGGATCCCGTTCGCGACGCTTCCTTCCGGAAGCTCCAGAAAGACGCTGCTGACGCCTTCCGGCGTGACCTTCCCGATCGTTCCCTCGCGTTCGTAATTCACGGCATACAGATTCCCTTCCTTGTCGCAGGCCGGCCCCTCGACGCCGCCCGTAAATCCATGCGGCGGAGTGAACTGCTCGCTGCGGCGTCCTTGCCCCAGATCCTTCATACTCATCGTCCTCTCTCTCCGGTTCGGACGAGAGAAGTTCGGCTGTCTGCGCTATCTCGTCTGTCTCTATCGAACATCCCGTCCGCTGATATGTTCCTTTGTCGTTGCCGGATGCTGCATTAATCGGCAAGACCAACCTTTTCCCCACGAATTACCACAAGTTAACACTAATACAGTATACATTGCTGCGTTATCGAAAATTACAGGATTGTCACGCTATCGGTTCTCCTGCCATTCATGACATCCCGGAAGATGCGTACTTCCCGCCTTTGCATGTGAATTTCATCACCTTATCGGCCAACCGAACCGAAATCACAGGCGGCGATGGAAAGACGTACCGGAACCTCCAAGCAAACACTCCGGGCCAGGCTTCCAGCAGGATTCGCATTTCCGCTTCGGCCCTTCGATTCCACTTAATGGCCGTTGGCGCCGTCGTCCCCGTTCTCCCGCAAAATACGCGTCCGTTGCTCTTGCTCCTGCACGTAAGACTCGATCATGTCATGCTTCAACTGCCATGCCTTCGTGCTGATGTCGACGTGGTAGCGCTCCGGATTCGTCTTGCGCAAATATTCCGGCCAGAACAGCTGCAGCTGCTCACGGTGATACTCGCGTATCTCGTCCAGCGGCGGCCGTTCATACACCAGCATCCCGTCCCGGTAGATCGGATGCAGCAGCTTCTCGGCGTCGTAATGCTCCACATATTTATGAAGATATGGATGTATCGGATCGAAAAGCTTGATCTTGGCGCGGCGCTCGACGTCATCCTCTTCCGTCAGGCAGATGTAATCGGCGATCGCTTTTTTCTTTTTCTTATGGATGATGCGATATACGTCCTTCTTGCCCGGCGTCGTCACTTTTTCCGGATTGGCCGAAATCTTGATCGTTGGCTGCATTACCCCGTCGACCTCGCGGGATACCAGCTTGTACACCCCGCCGAGAGACGGCTGATCCGCCGCGGTAATCAGTTGCGTGCCGACGCCCCACATATCTATGCGGGCCCCCTGCAGCTTCAGATCCGAGATTGTGTACTCGTCCAAATCGTTGGAAGCGACGATCTGAACCTCGTTCAAGCCGGCCTCATCCAGCATCCGGCGGGCTTCGATCGACAAATATGCCAAATCGCCGCTGTCGAGGCGGATCGCCTGCAGCTTCTTGCCTCGCTTCTCCAATTCCTTGCCGATCTGGATCGCATTCGGAATGCCGCTGTGCAGCGTATCATAGGTATCCACCAGCAGGGTCACCTGGTTCGGGAGCGCCTCGGCGAATGCCTGGAACGCCTCTTGCTCGTTCTCGAAGCTCTGCACCCAGGCATGCGCGTGCGTTCCCTTCGTGGGGATCCCGAAGCGGCGGCCCGCCAGCATGTTGGAGGTCGCATGGAAGCCCGCCAGATATGCGGCCCGAGCTCCCCAGAGGGCGGCATCCGCTTCCTGAGCACGTCGCGTTCCGAATTCCATCAAAATGTCATTGCCTGCCACATATTTGATCCGGGATGCCTTCGTCGCGATTAAGGTCTGGAAATTCATAAAATTAAGTAGTGCCGTCTCGATCAGCTGCGTCTCGAAGATGCGCCCTTCCACGCGAATCAGCGGTTCATTCGCGAACACGAGCGTTCCTTCCCGCGCCGCATCGATGTTGCCGGTGAAGCGGAAGTTGCGCAGTTCCTGCAGAAACGCTTCCTCGTACTCCTCCTCCTGTTCACGCAAATACGCGATATCCTCCTCCGTGAAGCGGAGCTGTTCCATATACTCGATAATCCGCTCGAGGCCGGCGAACACGGCGTACCCGTTATGGAAGGGCAGCTTCCGGAAAAAGGCTTCGAACACCGTCTTCTGATTATGCGTGCCATGCTTCCAATGCGCATACATCATATTGATCTGATATTTGTCGGTATGCAATGCCATTGATGCATTCATTTATTCATCCTTCTTTCTGACATCCTTTGCCTATCCTCGGCCGAAGCCGCAAATCCATCAGTATCCGCTGACGACTTGAGCGCCCAGCGTATTGCGGACATGCTCCAGCGCCCAGCGATGCGCGTCGGCATTGAATGAAGCGACCGCATCCTCATGCACGACGATCCGATAACCGAGATTATACGCTTCAATCGCCGTATGCAGCACGCAAATATCCGTGCACACCCCAACCAGGTGGACTTCCTTCACCCCGCGCGCCCGCAGCCGCATGTCGAGATCGGTGCCGCAAAAGGAGCTGTACCGGGTCTTGTCCATCCAGTATATCGCCGAGGCATGGCGTTCATGCACCTCCCGCAGCGCGCCGTACAGCTCGCGGCCTTCCGTCCCGCGAATGTTGTGCGGCGGGAATAGCGCGGTCTCCGGATGATACGGGTCCTGCTCGTCGTGAACGTCCACGGCCATGACCACGAATTCGCCTTGGGCGGCGAATTGCTCGGTCAGTTCCGCAATCCGGCGTTCAATGTCAATAGCCGGCTGTCCGCACGGAAGCCGGCCGATGACAAAGTCATGCGTGTAATCAATGACGACTAACGCTTTCATCGCGAATCGTCTCCTCTCCAGCCCAGTAAGGGTAATGATAAGCTTAACGTCATTATGACAAATTGATGTCAAATGTTCAACTCGCCAATTACCCTTTGACCCGGAAGGAACCCGTTCCAATCGTCCCTAATCGGCCGTCTTCGCCCGTTACGCTCCCGTATACCGTCATCGTCCGGCTCGTGGAATGAACGACGTGGGCCCGGACTTCCAGTAAGCCCGCCTGCAGCGGATGAACGTAATGAATGTTCAGATTGCTCGTGACAACTTGATCATCCGGCCGGTTCGCCGACGCGGCAATGCCCATCGTCGTATCCAGCAGAGAGGCAAGCACCCCGCCATGGACCATTCCCATTATATTCAAATGACGCTCCCGCGCCTGTAGCCGCACAATCGTTTCCCGTTCGCCGACGCTGGCCAGTTCGCAGCCCAGATGTCCCCAGAATGTCGCCGCGGCCAGCTCCTCGAGCTTCGCCCACCGCTGCATCGCGTCCCCGCCCGTTCCGCTCATCGGCCTTGCTCCTCTCGCCAAAAAAGTGTCCTGGGACCGCTTGAAATTGCGCGTCTCGCCATCTAGTCCGTATACGGCAAGCACTGGCCCGGCCGCGTCCGCCGGACGGGCCGGCTCCCCCCTGAACCGGCCCGTCAGCCGAACGCGCGCTACTCTTGCTTGCCGGATTCGGGCGGCTCCGCCGGGCCGCCCCCGGCCTGCCGCTGCCTCTCGTCTTCCGCCAGCCGGCGGCGCAGCACTTTGCCGACCATCGTCTTCGGCAGCTCCTCGCGGAACTCGTACAGCCGCGGAACTTTGTAGGCGGCAAGGCGCTCCCGGCACCACGCTTCCAGTTCCTCCGCCGTCGTTCCGGCCGCTTCGGCCCGGACGACGAACGCCTTCACCGTCTCCCCGCGGTACGGATCGGGCACCCCGATGACCACGGCCTCCCTCACGGCGGGGTGCTCGAACAGAACCTCCTCGACGTCGCGCGGATATACTTTGAAGCCGCTGGCATTAATCATGTCTTTTTTCCGATCGACGATCATGAAATAACCGTCTTCATCCATCTTCGCCATGTCCCCGGTCAGGAGCCAGCCATCCTTCAGCACGGCTGCCGTATCCTCCGGCCGGTTCCAATAGCCCTTCATCACCTGCGGCCCCTTCACCGCCAGCTCTCCAATCTCGCCGGGCGGAAGCGGCTCGAACGTCTCGGGGTGGACCACCTTCGCATCCGTGTCCGGGAACGGGATTCCGATCGTCCCGGTCTTGCGCAGACCCCAGATCGGGTTCGCATGCGTGACTGGCGAAGCCTCCGTCAGCCCATACCCTTCGATCAGCCGGCCGCCGGTCAGCGCCTCGAAGCGCTCCTGCACCTCCAGCGGCAGAGCCGCCGATCCGCTTACGCACACTTTGACGGAGGACAGGTCGAAGCGCTGGACTTCCTTATGGTGGTTGATGGCAATATACATCGTGGGCGCCCCGGGGAAAACCGTAATCTTCTTCTTCTCAATCGCGTCCAACACCTGCAGCGTATCGAACCGGGGCAGCAGGACGAGCTCCCCTGCCAGATGCATTGCCTGATTGAGCAGCACCGTCAACCCGAACACATGAAAACAGGGCAGCGCCGCCAGGAACCTCTCCCCTCCCCGGTTCGCCTTGTAGCACCAATTCGCGGTCTGAACCGTGTTCGCGACGAGATTGTAATGCGTCAGCATCACGCCTTTGGCCGTGCCTGTCGTGCCGCCCGTATATTGCAGCATCGCGATGTCATTTTCCGCGTCGACCGGACAGAGCACGGGCTGGGGCGTATGGCTTTTCAACCATGGTTTGAAGCGGAACAGGCCCGGCTCTTGCGGGATGTGCAGCGAATGTCCTTCCTTCTTGGCCTTCAGCGGATACAAGAACCGCAGCGGGAACGGCAAATATTCGCGCAGCGAGCCGCAAATGATGTACGTCAGCGGCGTGTGGCGTTTGACCTGCCTGACACGCGGCAGCAGCATATCGAGGGTAACGATCACCTTCGCCCCGGCATCATTGAGCTGGTTGATTAACTCTCCCTCCATATAGAGCGGATTGGTCATGACGACCACGGCCCCGGCCAGCAGGGACCCGTAATAGGCGATAACCATTTGCGGGCAATTCGGCAGCATCAGCGCCACCCGATCCCCGGATTTGATGCCGAGCGCGTGCAGGCCGTTCGCGAAGCGGTAGGCCGCATCCAGCAGTTGCTGATAAGACAGGTTCCCCCCCATAAAATGGACGGCAGTCCGGCTCGGATACTGAACGGCCGCTTGAATCAGCAGTTGCGCCACATTGTGCTTCGGATAATCGGCAGTCGGTGCCACTTCTTCAGGGTAATGGCGAATCCAGGGGCGTTCGCCGTTCTCTATGACATGCATGACACCCTCCCTTTCTTCTCGCGGAATTCATCTCTTCTGCGGTGGCCGCCTAGATGACGTGTTAACGCATTTCGTGCCGCTTGCCATCGCTGAAAAGGAACGCTGCTGACACCCGAATTTCGCTTCGTGTGCCTCCTGCTTGATGGATATGTTTTTCGGGGCTAAAAAATGCAATGCCATGCCCATGTTGACCGATAGTAAATAGATATGTTCCCTCCCGACTCACGCCGAAAAAGTGCAATAACTTTCACGTCCGAGCCATATGATGGATAGCAGCGATCCGGCACTGAGGCGAGTCCGTGAGGATTTCCTAATCAAGCGGGGAGCGTCCGGAAGAAGGAGTCCGATGGAGAACGCGATTAGGCCGACGGCCTTATAAATAACCACATTTTTTCGGCTCGCATCCTTGATGGTGGTAAATAGCGGCAGGGAATCCGCCTGCCAAGGGAGAAGTCAAATGTACAGAGCATGGCGTGCAGCCCGGCATCAGCTTCCATTATTTTGGAATGACGAGAGAATGAACGAAAGGAGTGAGTGCGCATGGGACGCACATTTGCCGTTATCGCGGAAATGCGTGGCAATCAAGTGAGGCAAGTGACATGGGAAGCGCTTGGTGCAGTCGCGCAAATGGCGAAAGTCGAGGATCGCGTCATCGTGCTGGTCATCGGGCATGCCATCGGGAAAGCCGCCGACGCGCTGTCACTTCCCGGCATCCACGCGATCGTTGTGGCAGACAGCGATCGATATCAGTATTATGAGGCAGAAACCTATTTTGCCGCCGCACGCACCTTCGTCGATCGGGAGAAGCCCGATGTCGTCCTGCTTGGGCATACGGCGATGGGCCGGGATCTGGCCCCAATGCTGGCCTCCCATTTGCAGTCCGGTCAAATCTCCGACGTTACTTCTATCGAAGCATATGAGGACGGCTTCGCCTTCCATCGACCGATTTATGCCGGCAAGGCGTTCGAGACGAAGCGGTTCACCCGAGCATCGCGGTGCTGGGTTCTCACCGTCCGGCCCAACATCTTCCCGCCTGGCGGGAAGGCGGGAGCGCTGCTTCCGGCGTCCGCGGCCGTGCCGGAACGCCGCTACCTTCCCGCTCCTTCGCCTACGCTGCGCTCAATCGTGCGAGAGGTCGCCACGAAAATGAGCGGCTCCATTGATCTGACGAAGGCGAAAATCATTGTGTCCGGCGGGCGCGGCGTCAAGAGCGCGGACGGGTTCAAGCCGCTTCGGCAGCTCGCTCTCGTCCTGAACGGAGCGGTCGGCGCCAGCCGCGGCGCCTGTGACGCCGGCTATTGCGATTATGCGCTGCAGATCGGACAGACCGGCAAGGTGGTGACGCCGGAGGTCTACTTTGCCTGCGGCATCAGCGGGTCGATTCAGCATTTGGCCGGCATCAATCAATCGCGCGTCATCGTCGCGATTAACACCGATCCGGAAGCTCCGATTTTTCAAGTGGCGGATTACGGAATCGTCGGCGATCTGTTCGAGATCGTCCCGCTCCTTACCGCCGAATTTCGCAAGCTGCTCTCCTAATTAGACCCTCCCCCGATCATCAAAAAAAGGCTTCCTTCCCTTGTAAAATCAGGGACGGAAGCCCGCTTCGGCTGTATCTGTCGTATCGCTTCGTTGTCAGCTTAATCGCTGCAAGTTTCCGGGTCTTCGGGGGACGCCGCTTCGACTTCAATCTTATCGGCCACCGTATCCCGAATGACGGACATGACGAGTTGCAGCAAGTAGTTCACATCGGTCTGGCTCTGCTGGAATTCCACGACAAGCGGAATATTGTCGAGTTCCTGCTGCAGCTCATCGATTTCCTTCTCGATTTTGTTCACCATTTCCTGATTCTGAAATGACTCGAAGGCGACAATTTCCTTCTGCTTCTTCTTCATGGCCGAGATAAGCTCCTGCACCCGCTCATGCTTCTGAACGAGCTTCTCCGCTTTTTGGTAATGGATAACCTCATCCGTCGTGCAAATCATCTCGGCAAGCTTTTTCGCCTTCGCCATAATATCGTCGCGGACCAGCAGATCACGCGTATTATAGGAAGGCATGCTGCTGCACGGTGAAACCTTGGACGAATCATGTGAATGTTGCGTCAATGCGAACCTCTCCCATCTGGATTATCGTATGGTTGCAAAATTAAGGTGCAGGGCATGCGATCATCACGCCTCCGCCCCGGGTTATGCCGTAAGCTCACGACGGCTAGGAGCTGATTTGCACCGGCTCCGGCACCATTTCGCCCTTGATATAGTAGGACAGGGCATCGTCGATACGCACGTAAACGAAGCGGCCGATCAGCTCTTCCGAACCTGGAAAATGAACCAGCTTGTTTGTGCGCGTGCGGCCGGATAAAATGTTGGCGTTGTTTTTGCTTACGCCTTCCACCAGCACCTCGACAGTCGTGCCGATCAGCTTCTCATTGCTCTTGCGGCTCAGATCCGTCATGAGCTCGTTGAGACGGTGGAGACGCGCTTTCTTCACCTCGAGTGGAACATTATCTTCCATCTGAGCGGCAGGAGTGCCTTCCCGCGGCGAATAAATGAAGGTAAAGGCGGAATCGAAACCGACCTCCTTCACCAGAGTCATCGTCTCCTCGAACTGCTCGTCAGTCTCGCCCGGGAATCCGACGATAATGTCCGTGGTCAACACGACATCCGGGATCGCCTTCTTAATCTTGCCGGCCAGTTCGAGGAAGCGAGCCCGATCATACTTCCGGCTCATCTTTTTCAAGACCTCGCTGCTGCCCGACTGCACAGGCAAATGGATATGCTCTACCAGATTGCCGCGCTTCGCGAGCACCTCCACGAGCCGATCATCGAAATCGCGCGGATGAGATGTCGTGAAACGGACGCGAGGGATATCGATTTTGCGGATGTCATCCATTAGATCGCCGAACGTATAGTTCCGGTCCGTGAAGTCTTTGCCGTAGGCGTTGACATTTTGCCCGAGCAGCGTGATCTCCCTGAAGCCTTGCCGCGCCAGTTCGCGCACTTCCGCGATGACATCCTCCGGAAGCCGGCTCCGCTCCTTGCCGCGCGTATAGGGCACGATGCAATAGGTGCAGAACTTGTCGCAGCCATACATGATGTTCACCCAGGCGCGCATCCCCTCCCGCTTCTTCGGCAGGTTCTCGATGATGTCGCCTTCCTTCGACCATACTTCGATGACCATCTCTTTGTTGAACAGGGCATCGCGGACCAGATAAGGCAGGCGGTGAATATTATGCGTGCCGAAGACGAGATCGACGAACGGATGCTTCTGCATAATCCGGTTCACGACCGATTCTTCCTGAGACATGCAGCCGCATACCCCAAGCAGCAGGCCCGGCCGCTCGATCTTGAGCGTCTTCAGATGGCCAAGCTCGCCGAATACCTTATCCTCGGCATTTTCCCGGATCGCACAGGTATTGAGAAGAATAATGTCCGCCATCTGGCGATTTTCCGTCTTCCGGTACCCCATCTGTTCGAGCAGCCCGCTCATCGTCTCGGAGTCATGCTCGTTCATCTGGCATCCGAACGTATAGATGAGATAATGCTTGCCTGTACCTAACTGCTGCAGCTCTGCGGGAACCGCCTCTTCATAATGGACAACGATGTCCTGCTTCCCCCGCTGTTTCTCTGCTCGATGATTAGGCTCCGAAATAATGTTGATTTCGCGACCATTGATACGAATGCGCTTACCGTGTTCATCCTCCGAAATCACTTTTGCGTTCGAGAAATCAAAATATTTGGAGTAATCCTTCGACTCTTTGCTCATGCTGCCGGTCACTCCTTCATATCGTAATGTCATAGGTTTAAGGTGAATGATTGATGCCTATTCCAAAAAAAGCATTACAACAAATTATAGCATTATTCCATGTGCGGAGCCAAGCCAAGAAAAACCTCTGCCGCCGTTCCCGTCCAGCCGAACGCCTTCTGCGCAAGGAAAGTCCTTGCCCCTTGCTGCCGGCTCGGCCTCTGAAAAGGAACACAGCAAAAATGCAGCCGCCCTATCGAGCAGCTGCATTCCATGTTTCCGCTTCTATTAATCAACGATTTCAGCCGTGTCTCCATTCTTCACGCCGGCTGCATTCGCTTCATCCGTATCAATATGCATGTCCAAGGCGAAATTGTCATGGACCCGCGCAATCACATTTTCAAAGATAACGCCCCGCTCGCCGCCTACGCGAACCCGAAGCTTAGCTTTGTCTTGAATGCCCCAATTCTCGGCATCCGAAGTATGGAAGTGAATATGGCGTGCCGCCACAATAACCCCTTGCTTCAGTTCCACTTCACCTGCAGGCCCTTTAACCAGAATGCCTGGTGTGCCTTCGATATTGCCCGATTCCCGGACTGGCGGGTTGACTCCGAGCGTAAACGCATCCGTGCGCGACACTTCCAATTGGGAAGCCGGACGCGCAGGGCCCAAAATGCGAACCTTTTTGAACGAACCTTTCGGACCGATTACTTCAACCGTCTCATTGGCCGCGAATTGCCCCGGCTGGGACAGTGGCTTGAACTCGGTCAGTTGATAGCCCGCTCCGAACAGAGTCTCAATATCTTGTTGTGTTAAATGAATATGACGTCCTGACACGCCGACGGGTACAGTTTTCATTTCTCATCCACCTCACGTTGTTGTGATCTCTCTATCTTGTACCACTCCATATTATACTCCCGCCCGCGCAAAAAGTCGACTTTTCACCCTCACCGTCTTCTCCCTTCTTCTTTACTCGGCCCGCCGGCATGCGTATGGGAAAAAGAGCGTCCAGCGAACATTTGCAGTCCCTGTCGGCGTACACCCGTATTTTTTCCAAAATCCATCCCAAAGCGTCAAGTGTGTGCCCTTTTGGTCATTGTCCCATGCCATCAGGCGTGTACCCTGCCTTTTGCTCAATATCCCCTTCCGTCAGGCTTGTACACGGCCTTATTGCTCCGTTCCGTCAGGCGCGTACATTTCCTTTTGCTCAATATCCCGTTCCGTCAGGCTTGTACATTGCCTTTTGCTAGATATCCCGTTCCGTCAGGCTTCGCCCTCTTTCTAGTATCCATACCGCCAGTGGGCATTCTGCTTTCAAAACGACTTACCTGCACCTATGGGAGAATGATGAATGGAGTTTGAAGGACCTGCATCCTTTACGACAGCGAGACTGAACAATTCATAAACTTTTCTCTTCTATGGCGACTCACCTGCCCCATGGGGATAACGTGCATAAGAACCGAGACGGTGAACTCCCAATCCCTTCACTACCTAGAGTACTGAACATTTGGTGAACTTTCACTTCACAGCTGTTTTCCTGCCTCATTGGGATAGCGCACAAAAGAACCGAGACGGTGAACTCCCAGTCCCTTCACTACCTAGCGTACTGAACATTTGGTGAACGTTCACTATAAGGCCACTTTCCTGCGCCTATGGGATAGCGAGCATAAGAACCCAGCGTCGGAGGAGGCGTCGATTTTCTGCAACAGCGGCGGTAAGCTGGTAAGAAGCCTTCTCTCATCTCAATAAAATAAGGCACGCGCCCTACGACGCATGCCTTAATGGGATTTGTTATTTGAATTCCGATACCAATTGGTCAAACTGCTCAGGCGTGATCCGCAGATCTTGATGGGCGAGCGGCTCTTCCCGGAAGCCGGGGACGAGATTCTCGTAGGAGCGGCGGGAAGTATCCTGATAGATGAGTCCCGTTATCATGCCGCCGGTCTCCATCAGCTTCGTCATTGCCATCACGCGGTTCGACGGGTCATAGTTCTCGATGGTATCGAGATTAATGATGTGCTCCTTGAACCAGTCGTACGTGTTGATTTTGTTGAACGTCACGCATGGGCTGAACACGTTAATAAGGGAAAAGCCTTCATGCTGTATGCCTGCTTCGATCAGCGCGGTCAACTGCTTCAGATCGCTGGAGAATGACTGGGCTACGAATGTCGCTCCGGAAGCAAGCGCTATTTCCAGCGGCGACAAAGTCGATTCGATTGCGCCTTCCGGGGTGCTCTTCGTCTTGAAGCCGACGGCGCTGCGCGGAGAGGTCTGCCCCTTCGTCAGGCCGTAAATCTGGTTGTCCATCACGATGTACGTAATATTGACGTTCCGGCGAATAGCGTGGACCGTATGCCCCATCCCGATCGCGAAGCCGTCTCCGTCTCCACCGGAGGCGATAACGGTCAGATCCCGGTTCGCCAGCTTCAAGCCCTGGGCAATCGGCAAGGCGCGTCCATGGATGCCGTGGAAGCCGTAAGCGTTAATGTAGCCGGAAATTCTGCCCGAGCAGCCAATCCCGGATACGACAGCCAACTGCTCCGGCTCGAGTCCGACATTGGCCGCAGCCCGTTGAATGGCCGCCTGTATCGAGAAATCACCGCAGCCCGGGCACCAGTTCGGCTTCACATTGTTGCGGAATTCTTTAAACGTAGCCATTCTTAGACCAGCTCCTTGCTATGATTGTACAATTCGGACGGCAGGAACGGAGTGCCGTCATATTTGTTGACACGGCGCAGCTTCTCTCTGCATCCGACATGCAGCTGAATCTGATCCGCCAATTGTCCGGTGGCGTTGTTCTCGATGACGACCACTTGACGGGCCCGATCCGCATGCGGCTTGAACAGTTCCGCGGGGAACGGGTGGATCTGGCGAACGGTGATATGGTTCGTCTTGATTCCTTCCGCTTCCAGTCTCCGGCGCGCCTCGTCTATCGTTCCGCCGATGGAACCCATGCCGACGAACAGCAGATCCGGCTCATCGTGCGGCGTATCCGCATGAATCGCGTTCGTGATTTGCAACCCCTTGATCTTCCGCAGCCGCTTATCCATCATCTTCTTCCGGTTCGCCGCGCTCTCGGACGGGCGACCGACCTCGTTGTGCTCCACGCCGGTGACGTGATGAAGACCGCCCTTCTCCCCAGGGATAACGCGCGGGGAAATGCCGTCCTCCGTCCATTCATAGCGCTTGAATTGTCCGTGTTGCTCCAGAGGCGGCAGATCGGATGTCAGCTTGCCGCGATCGATGACGATGCGGTCGTAATCGAGCAGCTCGCACGACTGTTTACCCAGCGAGAGCTGAAGATCGGTCATGACGATAACCGGACATTGGTATTTCTCCGCGAGGTTAAATGCCTCGATCGTATCGTAGAAGCACTCTTCGATGGAGCTCGGCGCCATGACGATCTTCGGAATCTCGCCATGGGTTCCGTATACCATCGCATTCAGGTCGCTCTGCTCTTGCTTGGTCGGGAGGCCGGTGCTCGGACCGCCGCGCTGCGTATTGACGATAACGATCGGCGTCTCGGTCATCCCGGCCAGCCCGATCGCTTCCGCCTTCAGCGACAGCCCCGGTCCCGCGGATGCGGTCATTGCCCGGACGCCGCCGTAGTTGGCCCCGATGGCCAACGTAACCGCAGCGATCTCGTCCTCGGTCTGAATGACCGTTCCGCCGAACTTCGGCAGCCTCTTGATTAAGTATTCCATAATCTCCGATGCCGGCGTAATCGGATAGGCCGCCATCAAGCGGCAGCCTGCGGCAATCGCCCCCAAGCCGATCGCATCGTTGCCAATCATGAAGAGCTTCTGCTTCCCGTCGGCCGGTTCAAGCTGGAACTCGGTCAACGGGCCGCCGGCCTGCTCCAGGATAAATTCCGCCCCGCGGCGGGAGGCCTCCACGTTCTTCTCGACGACGGCCGGCCCTTTGCGCCCGAATTCTTCTTCCAGCGCCTTATTGAATACGTCCAGCGGCAACCCGAGCAAGGCCCAGGATGCACCGGAAGCAACCATGTTTTTCATCAAAGATGCGCCCAGTTCATCCGCGATGGCGGTGAAGGGAACAGCAAATAGCCGTGCATCGATTCCTTCCGGCACGACTGGCGCGAACTTCGCATCGGCAACGATAACGCCTCCCGGCCGCAATTCCTTCGCGTTCAGATCGATCGTCTCTTGATCGAAAGCGACGAGAATGTCCAAGTCGTCCGATATCGCCCGGATTGGCTCTGTGCTGATGCGTATTTTGTTATTCGTATGTCCACCCTTGATTCGGGAAGAAAAGTGACGATAACCGTATAGATAATAGCCTAGACGATTCAATGCCGTTGAGAAAATACGATCTGTACTTTCTACACCCTCTCCTTGTTGACCCCCGATTTTCCAAGATAATTGACTAATCAAGCTCGCCCACTCCTTTTGCAAAGTGACTCGCATCCATATTCACTGCCGCGATATAAATAGTTTCAAAAAAATATAACAAGTAAAATATTAGAAAATAGTTGAGTCACTCTCATTCTATGTCCGGGTACTTGAAAAAGCAAGCGATTTCTGCCTCTCCCCCGATAGCGAGTTGCGATGGATATGATACCCGGCCGAGATGAATATCCATGTTAGTGCTCGCGCTCGGGAAGATGGGCTGCGAGAAACGATAATGCATTGGCAGAAGAAATCCGCTCTACAAAATCCGGACTGTATCTTTTATGCAGTTCATTTAATAAGTTCGTATATTGCCCCGCATGCTCCAAACGCTCGACCTTTTTGTCGATCCCGTCGAAGTCTGATCCGAACATCAGATGCCGCTCGCCGCCCAATGCGGCGATATGCTCGATATGGCGGAGCAAATGATCAATGGAAGCCTTGTCCCCTTCATGGATGAAATGCGGCACGAATGTAACGCCGATTCTTCCGTCCCGAGCGATTATGGCCCGGATCTGCTGGTCCGTCAGATTGCGCGGATGTTCGAGCACAGCCGCCGCATTGGAATGAGAGGCGAAGATCGGCCCCTCTGTCAGCTCAAGCAGCTCCCAAAATGCCGTCCGGTTCAAATGCGATACGTCAATGACAAGTCCCAAGCGATCGCATTCCCGCACGAGGCTTCGGCCCAGCGCAGTAAAGCCGGCTTGCCGATCCTCCAACGTCCCGTCCACCGCCCAGTTCGCATGATTCCAGGTCAGTCCGATGAAGCGGACCCCCAGCTCGTAAGCGGTGCGGAGATATATCAAGTCCCCTTCCAGCGCGTCCACGCCTTCCAGCGACAGCAGCGTACCGATCTGCTCCGGCTGCCGCTGCCACTGCTCGAGATCGTCCCGCCAACGGATGAGACGCATACCGGGAAGGGTGTTGATGCGCTCGCGCAGCAGATCGATGCTCCGCAATACCTGGGCAAACTTCGGCGGCCCGGCCAGCGCGGAATCTTCCAGGAAAACCGCGAACACCTGCATGCCGACACCCCCTTGCTTCAGGCGCGGCAATGTGACGTCAAAATCCGCTTCCCGTTCGAAGCAGCCTGTACCGCGGTAGAGCATCTTGTATAAAACATCGCAATGAAAATCGATAATACGGGCGTTCATTTGGCATCATCCTTTCTGCGTGGCGTGTCCCATCATGGAAAGCAAAAAACCTGCTTACATCGTAAACAGGCAGAGTAAGGTTCCCCGGTCATTTCCATGTATCCGTTTTTTATCTGGGCTCGACAATTAATTTAATTGCCGTACGGTCTTCGCCGTCAATGACAATATCGGTGAATGCAGGAATGCAAATCAGATCAACCCCGCTTGGAGCGACGAATCCTCGTGCAATCGCAACTGCTTTAATCGCCTGATTCAATGCGCCCGCTCCGATCGCCTGCAGTTCGGCCGCTCCGCGTTCACGCAGCACCCCTGCCAATGCGCCCGCGACGGAATTCGGGTTGGATTTAGCTGACACCTTTAATACTTCCATGGAAAGTACCTCCTCGGGAATGATGGTTGACTCCACTATTACAATCTATTCACAAGCGAGCCAAAAATTCCTGTCATCTTCAGTCCCTGTGCAGAGAAGGTGCGGTGACAGCATTATTCCGTTCCTAACCATGCGAAAGCCGGACAGCGAACGGGCTGATCCGTGTCTATTCATGAAAAAGCCGGGCTCCTCTGTTCCATCCACGCGAATAGCCGGGCGGCGGCCACCTGCCGGGATAGGGCAGCCCCTCCGTACGACACCATCGCCGGCGCCGGGTTCCAAGCTGTCCTAGCTCATCACCCATTCGCCTTCGCGAATGCGGATTTTATCCAGCTTCGTCGCTTTGCCGGTCGATTCATCAATTTCAACGACCAGCGCGTGGAACTGCCACTTGCCTTCATCGACGACGAACCTTACCGGAAGCTGCGTCCTGAATTTGCGCAGCACCGCTTCCCGCTCCATGCCAAGCACGCCTTCCCGCGAACCGACCATGCCGACATCGGTCAAATAGGCCGTACCGTTCGGGAGTATCGTATCGTCATTCGTCTGGACATGCGTATGCGTGCCTACGACCAACGAAGCGCGGCCATCAAGATGCCAGCCCATCGCAATCTTCTCCGATGTCGCTTCGGCATGGAAATCGACGAGTATGGCGCGCGGCTTTTTGCCGAGGCCTTCTAAAATATCGTCCGCCTTTTGGAAGGGACAGTCAATGGCCGGGAGGAATGTCCGCCCCTGCAAATTGATAATGACAAGCTCCTTGCCATTGGCTTTGATGACGCAATGCCCTCTGCCAGGCGTACCTTCCGGAAAGTTGGCGGGACGGACCATCCGCGGCTCCTCGTCAATCCATTCGAAAATATCCTTATTGTCCCACGTATGGTTCCCCATCGTAAAGCCGTGAATCCCCAGATCAAGGAACTCCTTCACGATCGCGGCCGTGACGCCCCGCCCTCCGGCGGCGTTTTCCGCATTGGCGATAATGATATGCGGGTTATATTTCTGCTTCAGCTCCGGGAGCAGCTGCTTCACGGCCTTGCGTCCCGTATTGCCCACAATATCGCCGATAAATAAGACTTTCATGACTGGGTCCTCCTTAAATCAGGAGAAGTGGCCCAGAAGGCCACTTCTCGCACGTACGCTATAGCTTTTGCTTATTTCGCATATTCTACCGCACGGGTCTCGCGGATGACCGTTACCTTGATATGACCCGGATAGTCCAGCTCGCTCTCGATTTTCTTCGTAATCTCCCGAGCGAGACGGTACGCTTCCGCATCGTCAATCTTTTCCGGCTGGACCATGACGCGAACTTCGCGTCCAGCCTGGATGGCATACGATTTCTCCACCCCTTCGAACGACTCGGAAATGTCTTCCAGCTTCTCCAGTCGTTTGATATAGGTTTCGAGCGTCTCACGACGCGCTCCCGGTCTGGCCGCAGACAGCGCATCCGCCGCTGCCACCAGCATTGCGATAACCGATGTCGCTTCGCAATCCCCGTGATGGGATGCGATGCTGTTAATGACTACAGGGTGTTCTTTATACTTTTTCGCCAACTCTACGCCGATCTCGACATGGGATCCTTCCACCTCGTGATCCAGCGCTTTTCCGATATCATGCAACAGCCCGGCACGGCGTGCCAAGGTTACATCTTCGCCCAGCTCTCCCGCCATCAAGCCGGTGAGATAAGCCACTTCCATGGAATGCTTGAGCACATTCTGACCGTAGCTCGTACGGAACTTCAGACGTCCCAGAATCTTGATCAGATCCGGATGCAAACCATGCACTCCGACCTCGAACGTCGCTTGCTCCCCGTATTCGCGGATGCGCTCGTCGACTTCCTTGCGGGACTTCTCCACCATTTCCTCGATTCGAGCCGGGTGGATGCGCCCGTCGGCGACCAGCTTCTCCAAGGCCGTCCGCGCGATCTCCCTCCGTATCGGGTCGAATCCGGACAGAATCACCGCTTCCGGCGTATCGTCAATAATCAGATCGATTCCTGTCAGTGTCTCAAGCGCACGGATATTCCGGCCTTCGCGGCCGATAATCCGGCCCTTCATCTCTTCGTTCGGCAATGCCACGACAGAGACCGTCGTCTCTGCTACGTGATCGGCGGCGCAGCGCTGGATTGCAAGCGTAATAATCTCGCGTGAGCGCTTGTCCGCTTCTTCGCGTGCCTGCTGCTCGATATCTTTGATCATCTGCGCGGTCTCGTGCCGCACCTCCTGCTCCGCATTAGAGAGGATAATGCTCCGCGCATCTTCCATCGTCAGATTCGAGATCCGTTCCAACTCCGCAACTTGCTGCTGCAGCGTCCGTTCAACCTGCTGCTGGGTCTCCTCGATGCGCTTTTCTTTGGAAGTGATTTGTTCTTCTTTGCGCTCCAGCGACTCCAGCTTTTTATCCAGTGACTCTTCTTTTTGTACGACGCGTCTTTCCAGACGTTGAACTTCATTTCGGCGCTCGCGAATGTCTTTCTCCGCTTCCGTGCGCAGTTTATGGATGTCGTCCTTTGCTTCGAGCACCGTTTCCTTCTTCAGTGCCTCCGCTTCCTTGCGCGCGCTGTCCATAATCTGCTCTGCGGCATGCTCGGCACTCGTTATCTTCGCTTCAGCAAGCGATTTGCGAATCAGGTACCCGATTCCAAACCCCAAGATCAATGCGGCCACAACGAGAGCGAGCGCGAGCCAAATGTTCATCTCCATTGCCTCACCTCCCCGTTGGTTGCTCCAAGCACTGCTTGGGACAGGTTTCATTTGTTCAGTTGTTCACGTGTTTCATTACAAAATTCAGGTTCGTATCATGGACCGACGCATGAGCGCCGGCGAAGTGCACGCCCGAAGGCGAGCGCCGCCCGAAAGCGGCCAATCGGAAATCATGATATTGGCGAAATGAATCATGTAGAAATCAATTTCTGGAAGTGGAAACTGATTTCGCGATAATAAAGATACATGTTCATTTTATTATTCATGAAAAGATATTGTCAAGCAAATGACGGCGAAGAGCGATATCTTTAACCGGAGCCGCTCGCTTAGAAGCCGTCCTCCGCATCGGCTTCCTGCGCCGCCTCCTCGGCAGCCCGGCGGGCCAGGTCCATCGGATAGCCGCGCCGTAGCAGGAAAGCAATCACTTTTTGCTTTCGCATATGCGTCTCGCCCTGCGTCTGGCGCCATTTCTTGGCCGCAGCGCGCTGAGCTCCGTCCCGCTCCTCCTCCGGATCGAGAGAAGTAAGGGCGGCGGCGATATGCTGCTCCGGCACGCCTTTCTGCTTCAGCTCCTGCTCAATGAAGCGGCGCCCCTTCGCATGCATTGCCGTTCGTTCGTATGCCCACTGTTCGGCGTACGCCCGATCGTCCACCAGACGCTCTTCCTCCAGACGCGAGACGACTTCCCGTACGATTCCTTCTTCATAGCCCTTCTGGCTCAGATGGCGGATGATCTCCATCCTCGTTCTCGGCTTGCGCTGCAGATGGCGCAGCGCCTGCACATAGGCCTTGTTCCCCTCATCGGCCCGCACGATATCGTCAAGCGCGTCGAGAGCGATGTCCGCTCCCTTCAGAAGCCGGTACTTGATCATGACATCCTCATGCACGTTGAGGGACTCGCCGCTGTCGAAATGCAGGACATAGCGCCCTCGCTGGGTTCGATCCTGCTCCACCCGCATGATCGTCAGGATGCGTTCCTGCTTGTTCATCCGTCTGCTCCTCCTGTCTGCGCCCTCGCCCGCAAAGCCATCATTCATTGACTTCGCCGCATCCGCGCATGATTTCGCGTTCCCCGCATCCTTATGTACACGGACATGACAAAACAAGCGCCCTCACAGGAAGGCGCTTGTTCCAGAAACAGGCTTACGATTCCAGTTCCAGCTCCAGAGCATCCTCCGCCTCTTCGGCATCATGCTCGGAATGGTTCCGGACCACCGTCGACAAATTGCTTGCTTCACGAACCTTGTTCTCGATCGTCAGCGCGATCTCCGGATTTTCCTTCAGGAACTGCTTCGCATTCTCACGGCCTTGGCCCAGACGCTCGCCCTCGTACGAATACCAGGCCCCGCTCTTCTGAATAATGTCCATCTCCGTGCCGATATCTACGATGCTTCCTTCGCGGGAAATCCCTTCGCCGTACATAATATCGATGTCCGCCTGCTTGAATGGAGGCGCGACCTTGTTCTTCACGACCTTGATGCGTGTCCGGTTCCCGATCATGTCGTTGCCCTGCTTGATCGTCTCCACCCGCCGGACATCCAGCCGGATCGTGGAATAGAACTTCAATGCGCGGCCGCCCGGCGTCGTCTCCGGGTTGCCGAACATAACGCCGACCTTCTCGCGAAGCTGGTTGATGAAGATCGCGATCGTCTTGGACTTGCTAATCGCCCCGGACAATTTGCGAAGCGCCTGGGACATGAGACGCGCTTGCAGACCGACGTGGGAATCTCCCATCTCCCCTTCAATCTCCGCCTTCGGCACGAGAGCCGCGACGGAGTCGATGACGATAATGTCCACCGCGCCGCTGCGAACGAGCGCTTCGGCAATCTCGAGCGCCTGCTCCCCAGTATCCGGCTGGGACAGAAGCAACTCGTCGATGTTCACGCCAAGCTTGCTCGCGTATGCAGGATCGAGCGCATGCTCCGCGTCGATGAACGCAGCTTGTCCGCCAACCTTCTGCACCTCGGCAATCGCGTGAAGCGCAACCGTCGTCTTACCGGAAGATTCCGGTCCATAGACTTCAATAATCCGTCCTCTTGGCAATCCGCCGATTCCAAGAGCTATATCAAGTGCCAACGATCCGCTCGGCACAATCTCAACCTGCATGTGGTTGGACTCGCCAAGTTTCATGATCGAACCTTTACCGAATTGTTTCTCGATTTGGCGCAATGCCATTTCTAATGCAGCGCGGCGATCTGACACATACTCACTTCCTTTGTTCCATTTGATACCTCTATCATACCGTCTTTCGATCCGTTTGCCAAGCTTTTTTTCGAACATACATTCGTTTTTTTCACGGCAGTCTTTACCTTAAGATTCCATAAAAGGAACGTTCTTCGGCATCCTCCTCCCCTTGGACGCAAAAAACCGCAACAAAAGCGGCATGCGCCTTGCTGCGGTTCTTCCGTCCATTCAATTGTAACGGCTTCCGCCAAACCGGTCAAGCTTAGCCATGCTGACGGGCACGGCTCCACAGCCGGTACATGACCGCATTCACCGTTCTCAGACGAATCGTCGAACGGTCTCCCGTCAAGCGAAGCTCCTCGACCTGCGTGTCTCTCCCCTTCTCGGCGATGGCGATATAGACGAGGCCGACCGGCTTCCGTTCGGAATGGCCCGGTCCGGCGACGCCCGTGATCGCGATCGCGAAGTCGGTGTCCGCGATGTCCTGCATCCCTTCCGCCATCGCCTTCGCCGTCTCGGCGCTGACGGCTCCAGGCGCCTGCTCCCCTTCGAGAAGCTCGTGCGGAACGCCGAGGATTCGCTCCTTCATCTCGTTCGAGTACGTGACGGCACCCCCCTGGAACACCTCAGAGCTTCCCGGCACGGACGTCATCATCTCGGCGAACAAGCCGCCGGTGCAGCTCTCGGCCGCAGACAGCGTAAGGTTCCGTTCGCTCATCAGGTGGAGCAGCGCCTCGGGCAGAGAGATATCTTCCGCCGCGAACATATATTCCCCGATACGGCTTATAATGGCCGACTCCGTCTCTCCGAGACGCTGCGCCGCTTCCTGTTCATCCGCCGTCTTCGTCGCGAGGCGGACCAGCACTTCCCCTTCCTTCGCATAAGTGGCAATCGTCGTATGGTCCTGCGCCTCAATCAGGTCGCGGAGCATATCCTCCAGCTTCGACTCGCCAATTCCCGCGAATTTGAGCTTCCGCGTATGCAGCACCGAATGGTCCAGCAATCCGCTGCCGCGCAGCCACGGAATGACTTCCTGCTCGAACATCGGCTTCATCTCGCGCGGCGGTCCCGGCAGCAGGATGAAGGCCGTTCCGTCCGCCAACAGCGCGCTGCCAAGCGCAAGCCCCGTCGCATTCGGCAGAACCGCGGCCCCCTCGATCACCATCGCCTGGCGCTTGTTGCTCTCCACCATAGGCGTGCCCCGGCGGGAGAACATTTGCTCCATCCTGCCCACCGCCGCTTCGTCCAGGAAGGTTCTCCGTCCCAGCAGTTCGGCCACGATATCCTTCGTAATATCATCCATCGTCGGCCCAAGGCCGCCGGTCAAAATAATGAGCCGCGAACGGGTTCTCGCTGTCTCAAGCACATGGCGAAGCCGATGCGGATTATCTCCGACCACCGTCTGAAAATAAACGTCGATGCCAAGCAGCGCCAATTGCTGCGAAATAAACTGCGCATTCGTGTTGACGATTTCGCCGAGCAGCAGCTCGGTGCCTACGGCAATGATTTCCGCATTCATCCCACATCATCCCTTTTCTGTTCAGCATACGTGCATATTTCGAATCATACCGCACTCCATCCAAGAAAAAATAGGCCTTTTTCCACACTGGTCCAGACGGGAAAAAGCGCCTATTGTCCTGCAGACAGGCTACGAGAAATGAAGCACACTTTTATTTTTGACAAAATAATCAATACCCGAATAGATCGTAATGATAGCAGCGATCCAGGTAGAGATCACGTCGAACGGAATGCCCACCAGAACAAACGGAAAATTGTTCAGCAGCATCGCGACGATGGCGGTAATCTGGGTGGCCGTCTTCCATTTCCCCCACTTGCTCGCCGCCATGACCGTCCCTTCCAGCAGAGCTACCTGGCGAAGCCCCGTAACGGCGAACTCGCGGCTGATGATGACGATCGCGATCAAGGCGTCGCATTTGCCCATCTCTACCAGCGAGATGAGAACGGCGGCCACCAGCAGCTTGTCTGCCAACGGATCCAGCAGCTTGCCCAGGTTCGTCACCATCTTGCGCTTGCGGGCGATATAGCCGTCCACGCCATCGGTGCTGGCCGCAATAATGAAGATAAGAGCCGCGATAATCTGATTATACGTTATATAGAAGTCTTCTATCTGAATCGGCGGCAAATAATCAAAATTCACCAGCAAGAAGAACATCATGATCGGCACAAGAAATATGCGAGTTAACGTGATCTTGTTCGCCAGATTCACAAGACACCCTCCCCGGCCAAATCAAATTCCAGTGCATGCGTAATTCTAACTTTGGCGATCTCCCCGATGTTCACTTTGCAGTTCGAGATGAATACCTCGCCGTCAATCTCCGGCGCATCGTACTGCGAACGTCCGATATATACGTCGTTGCGGCCGTCATAGCGCTCAACCAGCACGTCCAGGGTGCGGCCGACATGGCGTTCATTCACGTTCTTCGACACTTCGCGCTGGATCTCCATCAGCGTATTCGCGCGCCATTCCTTCACTTCATCCGGCACATGATCCGGAAGCCTGGTGGCCGCTGTCCCTTCTTCCGGAGAATAAGTGAAGACGCCGAGGCGATCGAATTTCATTTCGCGGACGAAGGAAGCCAAATTTTGAAAATCTTCGTCCGTCTCGCCCGGAAAGCCGACGATAATCGAAGTGCGGAGGGCCACTTCCGGAATCCGGGACCGGATTTTGCGAACCAGCTCGCGGGAATCGCGCTGGCGGCCTGGCCGTCGCATCCGCTTCAGAATCGTGTCCGCGCTATGCTGCAGCGGCATATCGACATATTTGCAGATCTTCGGATTCACGGCGATCATGTCGATCAGCTCTTCCGTGAAAAATCCCGGATACGCATAATGCAGGCGAACCCACTCGACGCCGGGCACTTCGCTCACTTTGTTCATTAATTCCGGCAGCTTGAAGCCGTCATACAGATCGACGCCATAGTTGGTGGAGTCTTGCGCAATCAGACTGATCTCCTTGACGCCTTGCTCCGCGAGTTGCTTGACCTCGGCCAGAATCGATTCCATCGAGCGGCTGCGGAATTTGCCCCGCATAATCGGAATGCTGCAGAAGGTGCAATTGTTATCGCAGCCCTCCGCGATTTTGACATAGGCGGTATAGCGCGGCGTGGCGACTTTGCGCGGCAAGATCTGCTCATAATTGAATACCGGATTGCCAACGCGGACCGGTTTCTTGCCTTGGAGCGCTTCAGCGACGATATCGTTAATCTTGTGGAAATCCCCCGTGCCGACGATCCCGTCGATTTCCGGCATTTCCTCCAACAATTGCTCCTTGTATCGCTGCGTCAGACATCCGGAGACGATGAGCGCCTTCAGGCGGGCGGTCTCCTTCAAGTCTGCCAGTTCCAAAATCGTATTGACCGATTCTTCCTTCGCTGCATCGATGAAGCCGCAAGTATTGACGATAATGACGGTCGCATCCTCCGCGTTTTCTACCAATTCATGCCCGTACTGATCCATTATTCCGGACATAATCTCGGAATCCACCAAGTTTTTGTCGCAGCCCAGCGTTACGATTTTGATTTGTTCTGTCATGTATACATCCCCCAACCCATCTGCAGCAGCAATAATAAAGGCCGTATATAAGGCTCTTTGAATAGCAATAAATGTGTATAACGGCTCAAGAACAATTATGGATGTTACGCATCTTCATAACCAATCCATGTATATTTATTCTAGCAATAAGAGACGATATTTAAACGCCTTTTCTATCTCATCAGTATAATACACGGTTCACTCCTCGTCAAAAAAACAGGAGAAGCCCACCATCTCTCTCCTATAGACAGGGATGAAGGGCTTTGTCCGATTATGATCACGAAGTTATGCAGGAAGGCAATCGACATGGAACCTTGGATTCACTCTCCAAAAGCATATGCTTTCCGAGCATGTTTCCATTATCTTAGCGGTAGTTCGTAAATTGCAAATCCAATGGAATATCGGCTTCTCTCAGCAATTGCATAACGGCCTGCAAATCATCTTTGTTTTTGCCGGTTACCCGAAGCTGGTCGCCCTGAATTTGACTTTTCACCTTCAACTTGGAGTCTCGAATCAAGATGTTGATTTTTTTGGCGATATCCTGCTCGATGCCTTGCTTCAGCTGGATGCGTTGGCGGACCGTACCGCCCGAAGCCGGCTCGATTTTGCCATATTGCAGATTTTTGGGCGACAATCCCCGTTTTATCATTTTCGATTGAAGAATATCGAGCACGCTCTTCAGCTTATATTCGTCGTCGGACAGGACGACCAGTTCATTTTTATCCAGCGAGATGTCGCTTTTGCTGGCCTTGAAATCATACCGTCCCCCGATCTCCTTCATCGCTTGCTGGACGGCGTTATTCAACTCCTGCATATCCATCTTCGATACGATATCAAATGAGTACTCGGCCACGTTCATCTCTCCCTTTCTCTAAAGTACATGAACAACCATAGTATAAATACAGCACAAAGGCACTCCTCCGCGGTTCAGCATAAAGGAATGCCTGTGCTGTTAACGGCATTTAGTAACGGCTGCGCGAAGGAGCGCGGAACATATCCAGCACGCCAAGCACAATATGCGCCAGCCCAAAGCCCAAAATTCCGTAGCCCCATGCGCTCGGAGTCAAGTAATAACCCAACAAGCTGACAATGACGCCCAAGCCTGTAACGATCCAACTTACTGCCATGTTCGACACCTCGCTTCCGGAGAGAATAAACGTAAGCCGCAACATTATTCTCTCCCGTTCAGGTGGGATTATGCGATCGCCGAGGAAGGCGCGGGCGCCAGCTCCTCTTTCTTTGAATGAGCTACGGTCCAAGCCGGTTGCGCTCTAGTTACTGGTTACTGGCTTCCGGAAGCGTCCCCGCCTTCCACCGCCAGCTTCTCCGCCTCCTCATAGGAGACGACCTTGACGATGACATTGGTTGGGTTATTGGAGGAATTACCGTCATCCAGCGTCTGGCCGAATACCGTAATGGACGTATTGTCCGTTCTTCCGGATCGGAAATACAATCCCGCTTCCGGGATTTCAAAGGTTTGCTTGAAATCGGCGTCAACCGTGTCCTCGAACAATATCTTGCCTTGGCCGCTGCCTTCCCGCACCGAGATCCAGCTTCGGCCTGTCGCGGCAATCTCGGCCTCTGCCTTGCCGGCTTCCGGCGATGCGACGGCATAGTCAAATGCGTTGGCCGACGTGCGCACGACGATTGGCTCCTTCTCCGGTTCGACCGGCGGCGCCGTTGTCTCCGGCTCCTTCGTTCCGCCGCCGCTGCCCGTGGACGGAGTCTGAGCGCCGTTGCCCGGCGTGGTCTGCCCAGGAGCAGGAGTGCCGCTTATAATTCCGGAATTGTCAGATGTCTGATTATCCGGCGTTTTGTTGTTCACCACATAAAAATACACAATCACGATGATCAGGGCCAAAAATGCCCACATTAAAATCGTCGTCGCCCAGCGCCCGAATTTGTCCGAATGAACCGCACGGCGCTTCTTCCGAATCATGGGCTCTACCGTTGTCTCCACTTCGGGAGCGGGAATATCGTTGCGATAAAATTGCAGGAGCTCATCCGGATTCAAGCCCACCGTCTCCGCGTACGTCTTAATGAAGGCGCGTACGTAGAACGAGCCCGGCAGCACTTTGTAATCCCCTTCTTCTATCGCTTCCAGATAACGCTTGCGGATTTTGGTCGCTTCTTGAACGTCATCCAGTGTGAGGCCCTTTTCAAGCCTGGCCTTTTTTAACAACTGCCCCAATTCCGACACATTTTCACCTCCTGCGCAAAATCTCTGTCCGGTTGGTGCTTTTATCCTATTTAAAAATCATAATAATTCGCCGTAAAAGACTCATATGTAATCTCTTCATCCGGGCTGTTCCGCAATTCAATGATATAATCGAAGAAATCATAGTCGTAGCGGGTTTCCTTCACGAAAATATCCGGGTGCTCGATGACCTTCGTCGACGGCATCCCGAGAATTTCCTGCAGCAAGGCCGCGTGGCGTTCATTGGACCGAATGGTGCTCACGATGCCGTCTATAATGAAAATATTGTTGACATTCATCTCGTCCTCGGACATCTGGCTTCGCACCGTCTGGCGCAGAAGCGTCGAAGAAACGAAGGACCAGCGCTTCATGGAGCAGACGCTTCCGGCAATGATGGACTCCGTCTTGCCTACCCTCGGCATGCCGCGAACGCCAATCACCTGATGGCCGTCGCGTTTGAAAATTTCGCCAAGGAAATCGACGAGCAGGCCAAGTTCGTCCCTTGTAAAGCGGAACGTCTTCCGATCGTCCGAATCGCGCTCGATATAACGCCCGTGGCGCACCGCCAAAATATCCACCAGCCGAGGCTGCCGCAGCGCGGACACCGTAATATTGTCGACTTTTTTCAACATCTTGCCCATGATTTCGATTTTCTCGTCGTCATCGGTCTGAAGAAGCATGCCCCTGGTCTTATCTTCTACCCCGTTAATGGTCAAAATGTTGACCTCCAGCATCCCTAGGAGAGACGCAATGTCACCCAGCAATCCGGGGCGGTTCTTATGTATTTTATATTCCATATACCACTGTTTGTACTCCATGACGCACCTCGTCCGCGGATACAGTTCCGCCGTTTTCATTCTACAATACTCGGCACGCAAATTCCACCTGGCTTCACCGAACAAATAACAAAAAGCGGTCACAAATTACCGCTTGGCGGACATATCCATTATAGCAGATTGTCAGCTTATATGACATGTATTCCCGATCATATTTTTTTGAGATGAAAAGAAAGAAAGCTCTTTACAGAACTTCCTTCCTTTATTCAACAGTGCTTTTTAACTATGGCGTTCTGCCAATTTGACCATCAAGCTTGCCAGCACTTTCCGCTCCTGCTCGTTCCCGACTTCCCACAATTCCTTAAGCGCCCGGTTTTCCTGACTTTGCGGGTCAACCTTCTCCTCCAGGAAAGAACCGATTTCATAGGCCAGATTGGAGATGGTATCTTCGCTCATTCCGAGTCCTTTTGCCTGCTTGACGCGCTCGCCGAGAAACTTTTTCCACGTGTCGAAATTTTTCAATACAGATGACATGAGAACGCCTCCTTGTGGCTAATTAAAATAATGCGTCAACAGTCGTAATATGGTCCTCCGGAGCAGGAATTATGCATGGAGCAAGCTGGCTGCCGCTCGGGTCACGTCTGCCAGCCCCCGTTCGGGCTGATGATCTGGCCGGTAATGTAGCCGGACTCCGGCAGAGCCAAAAAATAAACAAGCGAGGCAATTTCGTCCGGCGTGCCTAAGCGGCCAGCAGGGATATCTTCCTCCAGAGCGCTTCGTTCCGACGTATCCAGATGCTTCAACATATCGGTATCCACGGCCCCGGGAGCCACGGCGTTCACGGTGACGCCGGATGGAGCCAGCTCCTTGGCCAATGATTTCGTGAAGGCATTGACGCCTCCTTTGGCCGTGGAGTACATCACTTCGCATGAAGCCCCCGTAATCCCCCATACCGAGGAAACGTTAATGATTCGTCCGTACTTTTGCGAGATCATATGGGGTGCGAAGCGCTGAGTGCAGAGGAACATTCCCTTCAGATTGATGTTCATGCAGTCGTCCCACTCCTCCTCCGTCACATCGGTGAACAAGCCATAATAAGCGGTTCCCGCGTTGTTCACCAAAATATCGGGAGTATAGCCCAACTCGTCCAGCTTGGCCTTCATGCGATCGATCTGGCCGGCGGAACGGAGATCCGCCCGTATCGTAATGGCATCGCCGCCGCAGGCAAGACAGGTTCTCGCGACTTCGTTGGCGGCTTCATGCGAGTTCAAGTAATGGATGATAACCTTCATTCCGACGGAAGCGAACCTGTGCGCAATCGCGGCGCCAATGCCGCGGCTTGCTCCGGTAATGAGCACCGAGGTGTCTGCCAAAGCTTTCATCTGTCATGCACTCCTTTGTTCCCGCCCACCTGGCAATCAGAACAGAAGGCGCGCCCCCAGGCACGCCTTCCTCCTTCACCTTCGAAGAGCCGCGCCATTCGAAGTGTATTCATGCTTCAGTCCGGCTTCTCTACGATCGAGATCGCCAGACGGTTCCAATCGAAATGATCCTGCAGCCGTTGGTGAATCTGTTCCAGTGTCAGCGATTCGTATACGGAAAGTATATCAAATAAATCCGCATCCCGGAACTTAAACTTCGTGAATTCATTCGCAATTGTCTCAGGCGAATTCAGCATTCGCAAATAGGCGCCGATCGCTTTGCTGCGGATGCGTTCGAACGAATCTGGCTTGAACCCCGTCTTCTTCGCATCGTCCACCAGCTCGCGGACCCGCTCCACCAGGCTATCCGGATCCTTCGTCTCCCCTCCCATTATCGAGAAGGCGTAATCGGGACTGCAGTTGAACTCGCTTCCGAAGGAATCCGTCGTCAGCCCTTCTTCGTATAAGATTTGGTTCAACTCCGAGCTGGAGCCCAGGAGCAAATCCATCATAATGCGCGTCGCAATCTCATACTCCAGCAGCGCACGGCCGTTCAGGCCGGGCTTCGGCTCCTTGCAGCCGAAGTAGCAGCGCGGCAGCGAGACCGGCAGCTTCGCTACTTTGCGGGCTTCGCGCACCGTCTCGGGCTCGGCGTCAAAAATGCGTTCGATCTTGCCCTGCGGCTCAAAAGATTTGCGGGCTTGGTTCTCGCGGATTAAGGCCATCATTCGTTCCGGATCGACGCCGCCGACGATAAAGAGAAGCATATTGGTTGGGTGATAGAACGTATGGTAGCAGGTATAGAGCGTTTCTTTTGTAATGGTGCCGATCGAGTCTACCGTGCCGGCGATATCGATGTGGACAGGATGAATCTGGTACATTGCTTCAATGAGCCCGAAGTAGACGCGCCAGGTTGGATTATCGCGGTACATATTGATTTCCTGGGCGATGATTCCCTTTTCCTTCTCCACATTTTCATCCGTAAAATAAGGACGCTGCACAAAATCGACAAGCGTTTCCACATTTTTCTCGATATTGCTGGTGGAAGAGAATAAGTAGACGGTCCGATCGAACGTCGTGAACGCATTGGCCGAAGCCCCCTGCTCCGCGAAGGTGGAGAAGATGTCGCCTTCCGGCTCTTCGAACATTTTATGCTCCAGGAAATGGGCAATCCCGTCAGGCACCTTGACGGCCTCCTGTCCTTCTACCCGAAAGTGATTGTCAATCGAGCCGTACTTGGTTGAAAAGGACGCGTACGTCTTCTGGAAGCCGGGCTTCGGCAGCACATAGACGTCGAGCCCATTGTCCATCCGCTCGTAATAGAGCGTCTCCTGTAGTTGGGAATAACGGCGTTGTTCCATGCCTTATACCTCCTCCCGGTTGCGCAAAAAATAAATCGTATCGACATGAAACGTCTCGGCGGCGGCCTGGATGGCCGATGCCTCCATCTGCTCCGTGGCGGCGATCAACTGCGATGTCGTCCGCTCCTTGCCGGACAGCACGCGGTTGAAGTCGAACCCGATCATTTCGAAGGCCGAATCCCCGATTTCCCGGAGCTGATTGGCAATCATCGCCTTTGTCTGCTTCAGCTCCTTCTCGTCGATGCGTCCCGACTTCATCGCTTCGATCTGCTCCAGAATAATCTGCTTCGCCTTCTCATAATTCTGGAATTCAATTCCCGATTGAATGGCGCAAATCCCTTTATGGCCATCCAGCCTTGACGATGCGTAGTAAGCGAGACTGTTCTTTTCTCTGACATTGATAAACAGCTTCGAATGCGGGTATCCGCCAAGAACGCCGTTGAACAGCAGAGCGGCGGGGTATGCGTCGTCGGCATAGGTTATCGTGGAGCGAAGACCGAGATTAAGCTTGCCCTGGGTCACTTCCAGCCTCTCGACAACCGTGTTCGGTTCTCCCGTGCGCGGCACCGGAATCGAGCGGGCATAAGGCGTCTCTCCTGCGCGGTTGATGCGGAAAGATTCCGTGACCAGCCGTTCGACCTCCTCCAGGCTCGTATCCCCGATCACATAGACATCGATCGCCGAATGCTTCAGCCATTGCTGGTAATGCCGGTAGAGCGAGGGGGCATCGATGCCTTCAAGCTCGCGGCGGTTGCCCAGAGCATGAAGACGGTAAGGCTCCTCCTTGCACATTTCTTCGATGCAGCGCTCCGCCGCGTAACGGATCTTGTCATTGACGATCGCTTCGATTCGCTGCGTCAGCGTCACTTTTTCTTCCTTCACATATTTCGAACGAAAGACGCCGTCCTGGGTTACCGGCGCGGTGATGCATCCGCCCAAAAATTCAAATGCTTTCTCCAGCAAGGAATCGGCCGATTGCACAAAAGCATCGTTGATGACGTCCATTCGGAACTGCACGATTTGATAATCGCCGCGCTTATAAATATCGAAGCCGAAGCCGGCTCCATATAATTCATCCAATCTCTCGCGGAACCGGATCGTCTCCGGGTACGCTTCCGTTCCCCGGCGGAGCACGAACGGCGTCAGCGCCAGCGGAGTAACCGTGTCTTCCTGCAGCGGCGCGCCCATGTAGACGGCGATCGCATAGGTCTTGAACCGCTTTGTCGGCATGACGTGAATGCGAATCCCATTGACCGTTCCTCGTTCGAACGTCGGTTGCTTCTCCATGTACTTACCCCTTTTCTTCCGTGTACGATGCACGGCTGATGTCATGCATGTTATATTCGCTGCGCACCCGATGTATACCTGTTTTGCATGAGCATGTCCTATAATAAATTGCGGGCAGCGGCGAGACAAGCAGAAACGCCTTCGCCTTTGCAATGACGGAAAGCGTTTCTGGGCCAAAAAACAAGCAAAGCCGAGACAGGATCCCGGACTCGCTTCTATTTGAACAAAAGAAGCAAACGGCCGCTCAGACCATTGCTTCTTCGTCATGGATTACATACAGAAGATATGTTTTCCAATCGTCTTCACCTGCGGCCGTGTCCAGATCCATTTGGACGTCGCGGTCTCCGGATTGAAGTAGTACAAGCACCCTCCGGAAGGATCCCAGCCATTGATCGCATCCTGGACGGCCTGACGCGCCCGCTCATTCGGCTCAAGCCAGATCTGTCCGTCCGCTACGGCGGTGAAGGCTCCCGGTTGGAAGATGACGCCGGATGCCGTATTCGGGAAGCTTGGCGACTTGACTCGATTCAAAATCACCGCAGCAACCGCTACCTGGCCTTCATACGGCTCCCCCCGGGCTTCGCCGTACACCGCATTGGCCATCAGCTTCAGATCGTTCTCTGACAATCCCAGCGCATTCGAGCCGCTAATATTGCTTGGCTTGCCGCTCGGTGCCGGCTTGCCGCTCGGGGCCGTCTCCGGCTTCCAGTTCTTCGTCGCCTTGACGAGCTTGTCTTTCGTTTTCGGTCCGACAATGCCGTCCACCGTAAGTCCGAACTCCGATTGGAACCATTTGACGGAGTCCCCCGTCTTACTGCCGAAGATGCCATCAACATTGCCGTAATAGAAGCCGAGGAATTTCAGGCGGCCCTGAAGCTCAATTACGTCTTCTCCCTTGAAACCGTACGTTAGCACCGCGCCGCTGAAGGTGGGCGCGTTTTCCGTCATATGCTTGTACTGGTAAGCGCCGAACAGAACGAATACCATACACATCGTAATCCAAATCATGTGTTTTCTCATGGCCTAACGTCTACCTCTCTCTTGTGAATTTGACAGGATTGGCAACTTTATTATGAGAAAACCAAGCATTTTCTATTCACCCTGACCGCTTCGGCGATGCGGCGGGCGGGCGCTAAGCCGGGATGGATCATGCGATATTGCATGTATCCGAAGACACGGCTTGCAGGCTTTCCTGGCTGCAAAAAAAAGACGCCGCAGCGTCTTTTCAAGAATGGTTCTTTTTATGTGCCGTCTTCTCATGAGGACATCTTGCTCTGTTCAAATTGCTCCAGCGTCATGAGCACTTCGCGCGGGCGGCTTCCTTCATGGGGGCCGATAATTCCCTGCATATGCATGTAATCGATCAACCGGCTCGCGCGATTATAGCCAATGCGCATCCGCCGCTGCAGAAGCGAGGCCGATGCTTGCTGGGCCTCCAGCACAATCTGCAGGGCCTGGTCATACAATTCATCGACCGGCTCGTCCGAAGCTATCCCGTTCTCATCCAGTTCGGGAACAAGCTCTTCGTTGTACTCCGCTTCTCCTTGGCTGCTCACAAAGGAGACAACCGCCTCTACCTCCTGATCGGACAAGAAGGCGCCCTGGACTCGAACCGGCTTCGACGCGCCTACCGGCAGGAATAACATATCTCCCCGTCCGAGCAGCTTCTCCGCTCCGGCCGAATCGAGAATCGTTCGCGAATCGACCTGCGACGACACGCCGAAGGCAATCCGGGAAGGAATATTCGCCTTGATAAGCCCGGTAATGACATCGACCGACGGCCGCTGGGTTGCAATAATGAGGTGGATGCCCGCTGCCCGCGCCATCTGGGCGAGACGGCAGATTGCGTCCTCTACATCATTCGCGGCCACCATCATCAGATCGGCCAGCTCGTCCACAATGACGACGATATACGGCAGCAGCATTTCCGGCTGCTCCGCCATCAGCTTATTATAGCCTTCAATATTTCGCGTTCCGGATTTGGAGAACAGCTCATAACGCTTTTCCATCTCGACCACGATTTTTTTGAGGGCCAGCGAAGCCCGCTTCGGATCGGTGACGACCGGAGCAAGCAGGTGCGGAATGCCGTTATACACATTCAGCTCGACCATCTTCGGGTCGACCATAAGGAACTTGACCTCATCCGGCTTCGCCTTGTACAGAATGCTCGTAATAATGCCGTTAATGCAGACCGACTTCCCCGACCCCGTCGCCCCCGCCACAAGCAGATGGGGCATCCGGGCGAGATTGCCTACGATCGGCATCCCGGAAATGTCGCGGCCAAGCGCGATGGACAACCGGGAAGGCGCCTCGGTGAAGGTTGGCGTCTCCATCACTTCCCGCATCGTGACCACCGACACTTCATTATTCGGCACTTCAATGCCGATCGCCGATTTCCCCGGGATCGGCGCCTCCATACGGATATCTTTCGCTGCGAGCGCGAGGGCGATATCGTCAGACAGGCTCACGATGCGGCTCACCTTGACGCCGATATCCGGCTGAATCTCGTAACGGGTAACGGCAGGTCCCCGCACCACTTCCAATACTTTGGCCCGCACTCCGAAGCTCTCCAGCGTCGCCTCCAGCTTGCGCGCCGTCTGCATGAAGTCGGAATGCTCCCCGCCCTTGCCGGCGTTCTGCTGCTTCGCCAGGAGCGAGAAGGAAGGGAGCCGGTACGGCTTCGGCGGCTTCTTGACGGGCGCGGGCGAAGCTCCGGCGGCGTCCGGCTCCTCTTCGTCCGCTGCATCAGGTCCGGCATCCGCCTGAACGGGATCCGAGGCAGCCATCTCTTCCACGTCCGCCTGATCGCCCCCCTGCGGAATGGGAGGGTCGAGCACATGGCTGCCCTCCTCATCGGCTTCGTCATGCTGCCAGCCGGCCTCATCCGATGTCTGCTGGGCGGTGAAATCGCGGAACAGCGGCGCGGCTTCCTCCTCGCCAGCGGCTGGGGACGGATCTTCCGTCTCCGGATTCACCGGGATCGCGCTTGGCGCGCCAGCCGTGAATACGGCCGGATCTTCGGCATATTCTTCGTCCTCCATGTCGTTCCGGCGCTTCCCGCCGAACAATTGCACGAAGACAGGAGCCTTTTTCCGGCGCGGTGGACCGTCCTCATCCTCATCCTCATCTTCCACCGGATCAGGAATTCGATCGCGCGAACGCTTCGCCTTCGCGGCCGTTCGGCTCTTGCTCTCGGCCACCCTCAGTTCGTTGAGCCGCGCTTTGCGCTTTTTGTTGATAATGGCCGCCCATTTCTTGATCTGGGCGCGTATCAGACGCACGAGCTCGACATAGGACAACTGGGTCGCCAGCATGAAGCCGATGAACAGCAGCACGATCGTCAGCAGCTTCGTGCCCAGACTGCCGAACAGTACGAACAGGACGCAATACAGCGCCGCCCCGATATATCCGCCGCTAATATCCTTTTGCAGCATCGTCCCTGCCGTTCCCGTGTCCGGGGACTGCAGCAATTCCACTTTCAACGCGTTATGTATGTCTTGAAAAATGATGCCCGCGCGAACCTCCTCCGCGCCGGGAAGTATGCGCTGCTCCACCGTATTGACCGTGCTTATCATCGTCAGAGCCAGTATGATGCAGAGCAGCCCCGTCTTCCGCGGATTCCAGCCGGAAGGCCATTGGCGCTTGATCATTACGGCAAGTCCGATATATATGAACACAAGCGGTATAATAAAGTACCATTTTCCCAGCAGCATGCCCGCAATCTTGGACAAGGAGCGGCCGAATGCCGCGCCGCCTGCAAGGGCAATGACCGAACATGTTATCAGTAAAATACCGTAGATTTCATATTTCAGACTCTTGCTGAAGGACGCCTTTTTTTTCTTCCTCCGTGGCAAATGCGCTCACCTCCATCGATCCATTATATCACAGAACAACCGTTCTTACTATCGGGATCGACAAGAGGCCGCGGCAAGAAGATTCTCGTCAAGCATTCGGCGGCCGCGCCTCAGAACAAGCGCAAGCACGCTCCCATTCTGAAGCGTGCTTGTCATCTTCCGTCCCCCGGATGCCGTCTCATCCGAGAGAGATCATGGTGCCCGGCATATATTCGGGTTGAAGAAAATCCTGGATATCCTGCTCCTGCAGCAGCCGTTCAACCCGGACCGTTCTCGCATCGACCGCTTCGACGAGCAGGGTTCGTCCGTTCCGCTTCATCTCGAAAAAACGAGGCTCTTTCTCATAGCCTCGCCATATTTCTTCCATCGGAATGATCGAATGGAGCATCAGATTTGCCCCCCCTCGAATGGGGGCTGCTGGACTTGAGGCGGGAGGGTTCCTCCGTTCCCGGGTCCCGGGGTTTTGCTCATTTTACGCTCGTCAATCAGACGATTGAGATGACGCAGGGCCGCTCCGACTCCGCCCACCTCATCGATAAGACCGTAGCGCACCGCATCGTGCCCGATAACCGTCGTCCCGATATCCCGGGTCAGTTCCCCCGTCGTGAACATCAACTCCTTGAATTTATGCTCGGAGACGCGGGAATGGGAAGTGACGAACCGGACGACTCGCTCCTGCATTTTATCCAAATACTCAAACGTCTGGGGCACGCCGATGACAAGCCCGGTCAACCGGATCGGATGAATCGTCATCGTGGCCGTCTCGGCAATAAAACTCATCTGCGAGGCAACGGCGATGGGCACGCCAATGCTATGTCCTCCGCCCAGTACGAGCGTGACGGTCGGCTTCGACATGGAGGCAATCATTTCCGCGATCGCCAAGCCCGCTTCAACGTCGCCTCCCACCGTATTCAAAATAATCAGGACGCCCTCGATTTTGGCATTCTGCTCGGCGGCGACCAGTTGCGGAATGACATGCTCATATTTCGTCGTCTTATTTTGAGGCGGCAGCACGATATGCCCTTCAATCTGCCCGATAATATTCAAGCAATAAATATTCGATTCTCCCGGCGACGGAGTCGAGGCGGTGCCCAACTGTTGAATATTCTCGACTGGGGGCGGGGTATTGGCGCCGGATGGGTTGGTTCCGTCGGGCGGCGCCTCATTCTGATGCAGTGACGGCTGATAAAGATGTATGTTCGGATCAGGCATCTGTCTTCCCTCCATGTGGTCTAGTGGGTGCCGTCATAGGTTGTGCAACTCATTCCGGCGTTATGCCCGTTCCCCCTCCCTGGCATGCAAAAAAGCTGACAGCCCGCCGAAACAGGGATGTCAGCTCTTCATGAAATAAGCCGGGACGAGAATAACTGGTGACTGGGATTCTCGTCCCCTGCTTATTATACTTCCATAATAATAGGCAGAATCATCGGACGGCGGCGGGTCTGCTCATACAGGAACCGGCCCAGCGCATCCTTCACATTCGTCTTGAGCGAAGCCCATTCGTTCACATTCTCGTTCATCAGCTTATGAAGCGTCGAGGTGACGATGCGGTTCGCTTCGTCCAGAAGGCCTTCCGACTCACGGACATAGACGAATCCGCGGGAAATAATATCCGGACCGGACAGAATCGTGCCGTCCTGCTTGCTCAAAGTGACAACGACGACCAGAATGCCGTCTTGAGAAAGCAATTTGCGATCGCGCAATACGATATTCCCGACATCGCCGACGCCGAGTCCGTCAATGAGGACGTAGCCCGATTGCACCTTCGATCCGCGCCGGGCGACGCCATTCTGAATCTCGACGGTATCTCCGATGTCCGTAATGAAAATATTTTCTTTCTCAATTCCGACGGACTCCGCCAGCTGAGCGTGATGTCTCAGCATCCGGTATTCGCCGTGAATCGGAATGAAATATTTAGGCCGCATCAAGTTGAGCATCAGCTTGAGCTCTTCCTGACTGCCGTGGCCGGATACGTGGACGCCGGCTCTCATGCCGCTATAGATGACATGAGCACCCAAGCGGGACAATTCATCGATAGTTCGTCCGACATACTTCTCGTTCCCCGGAATCGGAGTAGCGGCAATGACGACGGTGTCTCCCGGCAAAATATCAACCTTGCGGTGCGTCGAACGCGCCATCCGCGTCAGAGCGGACATCGGCTCGCCTTGGGAGCCGGTTGACAGAATGACTACCCGGTCAGCAGCCATCTTGTTCACTTCATCCGGTTCAATCAGCATGCCGTCCGGAATATATAAATATCCGAGTTCCGAAGCGATCGTAACGACATTGACCATGCTGCGGCCGACCACGGTGAGCTTCCGGTTCGTCGCATGCGCTGCCTCAATCACCTGCTGAATCCGGTGAATGTTGGAAGCGAACGTCGCCACGACGACGCGCTGCTGAGCGCTGCGGAAAATCTCCTCCAGCACCACGCCGACGCTGCTCTCCGAAGGCGTATAGCCTGGACGCTCCGCATTCGTGCTGTCGGACAGCAGGGCGAGCACGCCCTTGCTCCCGATCTCGGCCATACGCTGCAAATCGGCATATTGCCCGTTAACCGGCGTGTGGTCGAACTTGAAATCGCCCGTATGGACGACATTGCCTTCCGGCGTCTCCAGACATACCCCCACCGAATCCGGGATCGAGTGATTCGTCTTGAAGAACGTCGCCCGGATCGTTCCGAGCTGCACTTCGGAATCTGCCGTAATCAGGACGCGCTTCGTCTCGCCCAGCAGATTGGCTTCACGCAGCTTGCTCTCAATCAAGCCCAACGTCAAGCGTGTGCCGTACACTGGCACATTCAAATGCTTCAGTACATAGGGAAGACCACCGATGTGATCTTCATGTCCGTGCGTAATGAGGATTCCTCTTACTTTGTCACGATTATCGGTCAAATATGAAATATCCGGAATGACAATATCAATTCCGAGCATATCTTCTTCCGGGAACTTCAACCCTGCATCGATGACGACGATATCGTTTCCGTATTGGACGACGTACATATTTTTCCCGATTTCGCCCACGCCGCCCAATGCGAAGATAGATAATTTATCAGCGGTGTTTTTCTTCGACAAGTGGATCTTAACCTCCTACTATATTCAGTTGGCCGTCAACCAATGAACATCTTTCATTTCAAAATTATACCGCACCCAGTCACTTGATTCTCATTATACATGAACAAAAGTGAAAAACACAAGTCAGCGATTACCCAGCCCTATTGTCTCCGAAAAACAAAAACCGATGCCCCGCAAGGCATCGGCTCCTGAAACCGTTCATTTGTTTCGTTAAAATAAGACATCAATTGAGCGATTCAACCAGCTCGCGAATAAATGCGGCCTCGCTCTCGGACGGCTCTACCAGCGGCAGACGGACACCGCCGACATGATAGCCCCGGAGCTGAAGCGCGTACTTCACGGGAACCGGGTTCGGACAATGGAACAGGCCCTTGAAGACCGGATACAGGCGGCGATGCAGCCGGGCCGCTTCCGCATTATCCCCGTTCAGATACGCTTCGATCATCGTCTTCATCTCCGCGCCGACAAGATGGCTCGCTACGCTAATGATGCCGTGGCCGCCCACGGCCAGGAGCGGCAGCGTCAGAGGGTCGTCGCCGCTGTAGACGTAGAACCCTTCCGGCGCGCCATCGACGATCAGCGTCATCTGCTCAATCGAAGCGCATTCCTTCGTCGCGACGATATTCGGTATCTCCGCCAGCCGAAGCGTTGTCTCGACCGACAGGCTTACGGCGGTCCGTCCCGGAACGTTATACAGGATGACCGGCAGCTTCGTCGATTCGGCAATCGCTTTGAAATGACGGTACAGCCCTTCCTGATTCGGTCTGTTATAGTAAGGAGCGACCAATAGAACGCCGTCGACGCCGGCTTCCTCGGCCAGCTTCGTCAGATGAATCGAGTGGGCCGTGTTGTTGCTGCCTGTTCCGGCAATGATCCGAGCGCGTCCGGCAGCCTTTTCCACAGCGAACTTGAACAGCTCCACCTTCTCCTCATCGGTCAAGGTCGGGGATTCGCCCGACGTTCCGCATATGACCAGACTGTCGTTCCGCTGCACCTCGATCAAATCATGAATCAGACGTTCCACTTCAGGCCAATGAATCCGTTCGTTGGCGTCGAACGGGGTCACCATGGCGGTTATCAATCTTCCGAACTCCACTGTTAGACTCCTCCTCTTGCAACTTCAGATCAATGCCTGGACGGCATCTTCTATTACCGCTCCAAATGGAACTTCGAATGCAGCGCCCGCAGCGCCCGGACCATATCTTCCTTCCGTACCAGAACCCATATCGTCGTGTTGGAATCCGCGGATTGCAGTATCTGTATCTCTTGCTCCGTCAATGCTTCCACGATCGTGGCCATTATGCCCGGCACACCGTTGATCCCGCCGCCGATAACCGACACTTTGGCGCAGCCGGACAGGAATTGGGGTTCAAAGCCCATCTCCTCCAGCACTTCCCGCGCTCTCGGGGCATCGGTATCGAACACCGTATAAACGGCGCCAGACGGGGTAACATTAATAAAGTCTACGCTAATATGATTTTGCGCCATCGCCTTGAAGACTTTGAGCTGCAAATCATAGACGCCCGCCTCGGCTTCCACCGAGATTTGCGTCACATTGCTCACGTAAGCTATCCCTGTCACGTAGCGATCGACGAAGCCCGTCTCCATCGCTTGGAAGCCTTCCGGATGAGTGACAAGCGTCCCCTCGTCTTCGCTGAAGGTGGAGCGGACGCGGACAGGCACCTGAGCCTGCATCGCAATCTCGACCGCGCGCGGATGGATGACTTTCGCCCCGTGATGGGCCAGATTGCACATCTCTGTATAGCTTACGACCGATAACGGCTTCGCATCTTCCACCAAGCGCGGATCGGCGGTCAATATGCCGTTCACATCGGTATAAATATCGACAATTTCCGCATGCAGCGCCGCACCCAGCGCCGTGGCGGATGTGTCGCTTCCTCCCCGGCCGAGGGTCGTCATATCGCCCTCATCGGTCTGTCCCTGGAAGCCGGTGACGATAACGACATCCGCATGGTTCCAGCCTTCGACGACCCGCTCGGGACATACGTCCAGTATGCGGGCATTGCCGAACTGGCGATCCGTCCGGAATCCGGCCTGAGCTCCCGTCAGCACGGTCGCCGAGATGTCGTGGCGGCGGAGCAGGCCGCATAAGGTCGTTGCCGATATGATTTCACCGCAACACAGCAATAAATCCTTCTCTCTCGCAGGAAGATCGCTTCCGTTCTCTTGAATCCAATCAAGCAGGGTATCGGTTGCATAGGGTTCTCCCCGTCTGCCCATCGCGGAGACGACGACGGCAAGGCGGTAGCCTCGATCCAGCTCCCGCCGTATATGTTGAACTACTTTTTCTCTTGCTTCAGCGGTAGACAAAGAAGTGCCGCCAAATTTCTGTACTAATATACGCATAGCGTTTCCTCCAACCATGAAGACTAACTGCCAGATAACGTGCCGATAGACAAAAAAGGGCAGGAGCAGCCTGCCGTTATGGCCGCTCCGACGCAATATGTTCAGCAATTTGAACCGCGTTCCATGCAGCGCCTTTCATTAAGTTATCGGATACAATCCACATGTTAAGAGCGCGCGGTTCGTTCAAGTCCCTGCGCAGCCGCCCGACAAATACGTCCGGCTTCCCGGCGCATTCGGTCGCCAGCGGGTACTGTTGTGCTTCCGGATTGTCCACCAAAGTGATGCCCGGTGCGTTCGCCAACAGCTCTTTGACTTCATCAAGCTGGAAGTCTTCCTTCAATTCGACATAAACGGACTCGGAATGGCCGTATACGACAGGGATGCGCACGCATGTTGTCGTAACCTGTATATCTTCATCCCCCATAATTTTCTTCGTTTCCCGAATCATTTTCATTTCTTCGAGCGTAAAGCCGTTGTCTTGGAATTTATCGATTTGCGGGATCGCATTAAAGGCAATCTGGTGCTTAACCGGCAAGGAGCCCACCGGAAGAATATCCGGATTCACGTCCCGGCCCTCCAGCGCTTCCTTCGTCTGGCGCTCCAGCTCGTCAATCGCGCGGCTTCCCGCTCCGGATACCGCCTGATAAGTCGAGACGATGACTTTGGAGATGCCGTACCGGTCATAGAGCGGCTTCAACGCGACAACCATCTGGATCGTGGAGCAATTCGGATTGGCAATGAGGCCCTGATTTTCTGCCACTTTGTCTATATTCACTTCAGGAACGACGAGCGGCGTATTCGGATCCATGCGGAAGGCGTTCGTATTGTCAATACATACCGCTCCCCGCTTAATCGCTTCCGGAGCAAGCGCCTTCGACACGTCGCCGCCTGCGCTGAACAAAGCAATATCGATTCCCTCGAAGCTCTCCGGCTTCGCTTCCTGCACCGTAATCTCCTGACCGTTAAATACAATCTTCGTTCCGGCGGAACGAGCGGATGACAGCAATGTCAGCGTCTCAATGGGAAATTGACGTTGTTCCAGCAATTTGATAATCTGTTCCCCTACGGCGCCAGTTGCGCCGACTACTGCAACATTGTACCGCTTCTGATTCGTCATATGTCGTTTCTCCCCTCTTGCCATCGTCTATATCAATCTGTCGAGGGATGCGTGATAGCGTCCCTCGGCAGATGATCCGCTAAGTTATGTTCATTGGCAACGTTCCACCAGCAGCGGCTGAAGCTGTCTCCCCTCCAGCGCCGCAAGACAGGTCTCGGGTACGAGATCCATGCGGGCGACCAGCGAATTCGGCTTCTGAACCGGATTGTCCTGCCCGAATGGAACGAAGTATATGTTCTTCGCCACTAACAGCTTGGCGATATTGGCCGCATTCAAGCCAAGGCCGTCATTCGTGGAGATGGCCAGCACGAGCGGACGCTGATTGCGCATCTGGGCCTTCGCGGCCATCAGGACGGGGCTGTCTGTCATCGCGTTCGCCAGCTTGCTCGTCGTATTGCCCGTGCAAGGCGCGATAACCATGACATCCAGCAGCTTGGACGGGCCAAGCGGCTCAGCCTCGACAATTGTAGAAATGATATCATTCCCCGTTATTTCTTTCAACTGCTTTTGCCACCCTTCGGATGTTCCGAACCGGGTGTCCGTCGTCATTACCGTATTCGAAGCGATAGGTATGACTCGCGCTCCCGCATCGACGAACCGCTGAATCTGGGGCATCACTTCCTCGAACGTGCAGTGAGATCCCGTCAGCGCGTAACCTACCGTGATTCCCTTATAATTCATTGCCCTATAATCCCCCGTTCCACCATGGACTCCTGCAGCAGCTGTGAGATGCTCTGGGCCAAGATGCGTCCCGCCGTCTTCGGCGCCACGATCCCCGGCAATCCGGGGGCCAGCATCGCCTTGATTCCGCGCTTCTCGGCGAACCGGAAGTCGACGCCTCCAGGCATGGAGGCCAGGTCGATAATGACCGCGCGATGGGGTATTTGGGCAATGACCTGCGCTGTGACTATCATAGTCGGTATCGTATTAAAAAGCAAGTCGATGTTCGACACTTCCCGCGCCAAATCGCTTATATAGAAAGGGTTGAACCCCATCTCCGTCGCCCGGGCGAAATGCTCGTTCCGCCTTACCCCAATCCGCACCCGCGCTCCGACGCCAAGCAGCGTCCGCGCCATCGTAAATCCGGTCCTTCCCATGCCAAGCACGACCGACTCGGAGCCGTGAAGCGTAATATCGGTATGCTGAATCGCCATCATCAAGGCGCCCTCGGCGGTCGGAATCGAATTATAAATCGCCACGTCATCCCTGTCGAACAGCTCGAACAGCTTCAGCCGGTATTTCGTGCACAGCTTGCTTAGATACGGCTTAGCCATTCCGGTGAACAGCACGGCATGCTCCGGCAAGGCGGCCACATGCTCTTCCGCCAGCACCAGCTCTTCCGACGTAAATATGGCATGAACCTTGCCTTTGTCATCCGTTCCTACCGCCGGCAGGACGACCGCATCGGCCTTCCTCAGCAGCTCCGGTGTCAACGGCTGGCGCTGGACGCCGTGGAACGGATTTTGCAGCTGTTCATAGCCCACAAGAATAACGGTGGCATCCAACTCTGACAGCTTCTGAATAATCTCAAGCTGCCGGGCGTCGCCGCCGATGAACACCACTTGAACTCCGGTTAACATGCTTGCCGTTCACTCCTTATCCCCGCAGTGTATAGAACATCATATTCGGGAGCCCAAAAAAGGTGCACCGGGCAGACGGAGGATGACATGTCTTGCTGCCGGCGGAGAGGCTGCTGCAGGCCGTCCGGCTTGCCTGCGCGATCAAAAAAGCAGCCACTCCGCGAGAGTGACTGCATTGCCGACCTATTTCGTTCCGGTGTGGCCGAAGCCGCCTTCGCCGCGCGCGGTGTCGGACAGTTGTTCAACCTCCGCGAGTTCGATCTGCGGCACGAATTGGAAGACCATCTGCGCAATCCGCTCCTTGCGCTCAATCGTGAAATGCTGCTGTCCGAGATTGACAAGCAGCACCTTCACCTCGCCGCGGTAATCCGCGTCAATCGTTCCCGGGGAATTGAGGCAGGTGATGCCATGCTTGAAGGCGAGCCCGCTGCGGGGGCGAATCTGCGCTTCCAAATAAGGCGGCATCGCCATCGCGAATCCGGCGGGCACCAGGGCGCGGTGGCCGGGAGCCAGCGTCAGCGGCTCCTCTACCGCCGCATACAGATCGAAGCCCGCGGCCAGATCGGACATCTTCTGCGGCAGCGGAATGTCTTCAGTTCCGGGCAACTTTTTAATCTCAACTTGATGGACTTGCTGTAACAAAGTAATCCCTCCTGAAAGCCGAAATTGCGCGATCGTTCGCCCCAACCATGGCCGCGGCAAACGGCTCGGACAGCATGCGGGATAAAACATATGTAATGTCATCCATCGTAATCGCTTCGATACGCGCAATGATTTCATCTAATGTATAGTGCCGGCCAAGCATCAACTCGTTCTTGCCCAACCGGTTCATTCGGGCGCCGGTACTCTCCAGCCCCAGAATCAAGCTCCCTTTCAACTGCTCCTTGCCCTTCCTCAATTCATCCTGGGTCAGACCGTGCGCTGCGAGATTGCCAAGCACCTCTAGCGTAATGTCCAGCACGTCTTGCGTCTGCTTCGGAGCCGTCCCCGCATAGATGGTGAACAGTCCGCAATCGGCATGAGACGAATGATAGGAATAGACTGCGTAGGCTAAGCCCCGCTTCTCGCGAATCTCCTGGAACAGGCGGGAGCTCATGCCGCCTCCGATAACGTTATTCAATAAGATCATGGCATAGAGCCGCCGATCGGTCATGGAGCAGCCGGGCAAGCTCAAGCATATATGATTCTGCTCCGTCTTCTTCTGATGGAAGATCGAGCTTCCGTCGAATATCGGCGCAGACACCTGATGAGACGGGCGGGAATTGCGGAAATGCCCGAAATGCTTCTCCAGGAGCTCCAACAGAGAGGCGTCGAAATTGCCCGCCACGGCAATTACCGTATTTTCAATCGTGTAGTGCTCCTGCATGTATTGGCGCAAGTCGGCAGACCCCATCGGCTCCAGACGTTCCCTCGTCCCGAGAATCGGATAGGCGAGCGGGTGGCCGCCAAATGCGGCCCGCGTGACGAGATCGTGCACCGTATCGTCTGGCGTGTCTTCATACATCGCGATTTCCTCAAGGATGACGTTCTTCTCCTTGCTCAGCTCTTCTGCCTGGAGAGCCGATCGGAAAAACATGTCCGACAACACATCGACGGCTATCGGAAGATGCTCATCCAGCACTTTGGCATAGTAGCACGTATATTCCTTCGAAGTAAATGCGTTCACATTCCCTCCGATTGCGTCGAACGAATCCGCGATCGCCTTGGCATCGAACCGCTCCGTACCTTTGAACATCATGTGCTCAATAAAATGAGAAATACCGTTGGTCGTCTCATTCTCATTGCGTGAACCGGTCTTCACCCAAATGCCGAATGATACGGAACGGCAGGTTGGTATTTTTTCCATAACGACCCGCAGGCCGTTACTTAACTGCACTTTCTCCACCGGCAATCCTCCTCATCCGAAGTTCAATCCTTGTTGCCCCTCTAATCCTACCAAAAAACTTGGCGCGGCTCAACCGCCCCCGGGTCGAGCCGCTTCTCGGACAGCGTCTCGCTGACCGTTCCGGGCAAAATCCCTTTGTTGCGAATCGAGCGGATGATTCCTTGCAGCGCGGCCTTGGAGGCAGGCGTAGGATGCATCAGGATGAGGGAGCCCGGCTCGACCTTCGCGTCGATTTTGCGAATGACGTCGGAAGGATTCGGATTTTTCCAATCCACGGTGTCGACCGTCCACAGTACGGTCTTCAATCCGTACGCATGCGCGGTTTGAACCGTCAGCTCGTTGAAATCGCCGGATGGAGGCGCGAACCATTTGTTCTTCACTTGGAGCGTCGTTTCGAGCAGGCGCTTCGTTTTCTCGATTTGCTGGGCCTGCAAGCCCGCGCTCAGTTCGCTCATGTTCGGGTGGGAATAGGCATGGTTCTCAAGTTCATGCCCTTCCTCCTGTATCCGCTTCGCCATCTCCGGATTTTTTTTGAGCCAGCTTCCGTCGAAGAAAAAGGTCGCCTTCACTTTCTCTTCCTTCAGCGTCGCCAGCATCGGTTCGATATGCTCGTTCCCCCATGCGACATTTATCATGAGCCCCGCCATCTTCTTGTTCGGATTCCCGCGATAAATCGGCTGCGGCCCCAATTGGTCGAGCGTCACCCGCGGCGGAATTTCTCGCATAACCCATGTAATATCGGCCCCCGCCGGCTTCGATTTATTGGCTTCGTACGTTCGATCGAGATCCGCCTCCAGCCCGTTATAACCGGGGATGGCTTTCCAGACCCGGTCGATGCGCGCATCGATCGGCGCGACATATTGGCGCTTGGCTTCCTCCGCTATCCGCTCCCGCAGCGGGAGCTGCTCCATCGCTTCCGCCCCGTTCCCCTGATACGCGCTGCTTATGGCGAGCACCGCTTTGCGCTCTTTAATGAAAGAACCGGCTTCCGTGCCCGTTCCGATATATAGCACCCCTATGAAAGCAGCGATGATGAACATCCATTTTCGCGTGACTGGTCGCATTGAGTCCATTCCTTTCCACAGTTTGTCCTTCTGATTCTATGCCAAATCGGACTTAGTTATGCGGCGGAAAGCGAGACGGGCTTGAACCAATTAAAAACAGAAACGCAAAAAAAGAGCCAGAAACCAGTCTGCCTCTTTCCTTGTATCTATGCTGTTTTTCTTGATTACGATTGCGGCCGTGGCGGACGCGGGCCTCTTGGACGCGATCCGCCATGCGGCGGACGACCTCCGCTGCGCGGGCGGTCCGTTCCGCTTCCGTCTGCATTCCCTGCCCCTTCCGGCTGTGCCGGCTCTAGCAGTACGCGGCGCGACAGATTGATGCGGCCTTGTTGATCAATCTCGACCACCTTGACTTCGATCTTATCGCCGATGGAAGCGACATCCTCCACCTTCGCGATGCGCTCGGCCGCCATTTGCGAAATATGAACGAGCCCTTCCTTGCCTGGAAGAATCTCCACGAACGCGCCGAACTTCTCAATGCGCTTCACCGTTCCGGTATAGACTTCGCCGACGACGACTTCCTTGACGATCGCTTCGATCATATCGCGGGCGCGAATATTGGACTCTTCATTCGGCGATGCGATGAAGATGCGGCCATCCTGCTCGATATCGATTTTGACGCCGGTCTCATCGATAATCTTGTTGACCACCTTGCCGCCCGCCCCGATGACGTCACGGATTTTGTCCGGATTGATCTGCATGATCAAAATCTTAGGCGCATACGGAGACAGCGTCTCGCGCGGCTTGTCGATGACCTCAAGCATCTTGTCCAGGATGAACAGGCGCCCTTCGCGCGCTTGCGCCAAGGCTTGCGTCAAGATACTGCGGTCAATGCCGTCGATTTTGATATCCATCTGAATGGCGGTAACCCCTTCGGCGGTCCCTGCCACTTTGAAGTCCATATCGCCGAGATGGTCTTCCATCCCTTGAATATCGGACAGAATCGAGAAATGCTCTCCGTCCTTGATCAGTCCCATCGCAATGCCTGCGACCGGCGCTTTGATCGGCACGCCCGCATCCATCATCGCCAGCGTGCTCGCGCAGATGCTGGCCTGTGAGGTGGAGCCGTTCGATTCCAGCACCTCGGAGACAAGACGGATCGTGTACGGGAAATCCGACTCCGGCGGGATAACCTTGGAGAGCGCACGTTCGCCGAGCGCGCCATGCCCAATCTCGCGGCGTCCCGGAGCCCGCAATGGACGAGCTTCCCCGACGGAGAACGGCGGGAAGTTATAGTGATGCATGAAACGCTTCGATTCTTCCAGCGAGATGCCGTCCAGAATCTGCACATCGCCCAGCGCGCCAAGCGTACAAACGCTCAACGCCTGCGTCTGGCCCCGCGTGAACAAGCCGGAACCGTGCGTGCGCGGCAGCAAGCTCGTATCGCACTCAATCGGGCGAATCTCATCCAGCTTGCGGCCGTCCGGGCGCACTTTATCATGCGTAATCAAGCGGCGCACTTCTTCCTTGACAATGTCGTACAGCGTCTCCTTCACATCATCCATCCGCTCAGGCGACTCGATATACTGCGCTTCAAAATGCTCGACCGCTTCCTGATTGATGGCGTCGATCGCATCTTGGCGGGCATGCTTCTCCGGTATGCGGATCGCTTCCACCAGACGCTCCTGCGCAAATGCGCGGACCGCGGCATTGACCTCAGGGTCAACGGCATGGAGCTTGACCTCCATCTTCGCCGTTCCGGCCGTCCCGGCAAAGCGCTCGATCGCGTCGACAATCTTGCGAATCTCTTCGTGGCCGAACATGATCGCTTCCAGCATCACTTCTTCCGGCACTTCGTTCGCTTCCGCTTCGACCATCATGATCGCATCCTTCGTGCCTGCGACCGTAACGTGAATGTCGGTCTTCTCTTCCTGTTCCACGGTAGGGTTAATGATGAATTGACCGTCAATCCGGCCGACGATAACCCCTCCGATAGGGCCGTTGAACGGCACGTCGGAGATCGACAGCGCAGCGGACGTTCCAATCATGGCCGCTATCTCCGGCGAGCAATCCTGATCGACGCTCATGACGAGATCGACAATCTGAACGTCATTGCGGAAGCCTTCCGGGAACAGCGGGCGAATCGGACGGTCAATGAGTCGGCTCGCGAGGATCGCCTTCTCGCTCGGACGCCCTTCCCGCTTGATGAATCCCCCGGGTATCTTGCCCACGGAATAGAGACGCTCTTCATAATTCACGGTTAGCGGAAAAAAGTCTAAATCTTTTGGTTCCTTCGAAGCGGTCACGGTACACAAGACGACCGTGTCACCGTATTGAACCTTGACGGCGCCGTTGGCCTGCTTCGCCAAGCGTCCCGTCTCGAGTACAAGCGGTCTTCCGCCAAGTTCCATCTCGATGCGGTTCATCGGATCCCTCCTTAAGTTCTACGCATATGTTATCTTCGTTACACCTACCATTATCTCCTGCATCCCGGCTTAAAAAACAAGAAGGAATGCGCGAGCCCGGAAACAATCAGCAGATCGTTTATAAGATGTAGGATTATGTATCAACAGACTTCGGGCCGGGGCTCGTCCAGCCTTGCGCCTGATATCATCTCCACAGGTCAAACAGGTCAAAAATAGGCCCATCGTTAAAAAGCAACCCGGCTGCATGCCGCACTGTCAGGCGGGATGAACAACCAGGCTGCTAGAGGTTCTTGCTATTAACGGCGCAGTCCGAGCTTCTCGATCAATGCGCTGTAACGCTTAACGTCCTTCTTCTTCAAGTAAGCAAGAAGCTTACGGCGTTGACCGACCATTTTCAACAATCCGCGGCGAGAATGATGGTCTTTCTTATGTGTCCGCAAGTGATCCGTCAAATTAACGATGTTCTCAGTAAGGATAGCAATCTGCACTTCCGGAGATCCAGTATCCGATTCGTGCGTCTTGTGCATGTCAATGAGCTGTTGCTTGCGCTCTTGAGTCAATGCCATCCTATTCACCTCCCAATATGTTATCGATTCAGCCAATAGCCTCGTTGCCGTCGGTGAGATCGTGCAACCAAGCTAAGGCTATTGCCGCATAGTCACGACAACGTTACTAGTATATCACTATCAGATTGAAAAGTAAACGCAGATTCTTGATGACTTTCGGCAGCGGCGGCCGCTATCCCTGAAACACGCTCTCCAATGCCGCCTCTCCCTCAATCGATGCCAGGCGGCGGCGGGCCTCCTCCGCGTCGGCCGTGATCTGGGCCACAAGCGCCGCGATGCCGTCGAACTTCTGCTCGGCCCTCAGGAAATCCATGACGGCCACGGCCACTTCCTCGCCGTAAATGTCCGCATCGAAGTCGAAGAGATGCGCCTCGATCGAAGGTCTCGTCTCCCCGCTCTTGAAGGTTGGCTTCAAGCCGATGTTCATCACGCCGTCATGCCACTTCCCGCCAACCTTCACCTTGACCGCATAGACGCCGTTCCTTGGAATGACATACGGCTCGTCCGGATCCACGTTCGCGGTCGGGAAGCCGATCGTGCGTCCGCGGGCATCGCCATGGATGACCGTGCCGCGCAGCAGATAAGGGCGGGCCAGCAATTGGTTCGCTTTCGCGATATCGCCTTCGGCCAGGCACTGGCGAATGCGGGTGCTGCTGACCTTCGCGTCGTCTTCGTTGTGGGCCGGCACAATATCCACCGAGAAGCAGCCTTCGCCCCATTCGGCCAGCAGCTCGGCCGAGCCTTCCCCGCGATGGCCGAACCGGTTGTCGAAGCCGACTACGGCATGCTTCACGCCGAGAGCGCACAGGCAGTCCGCGAAGGTGCGGGCCTTCAGCCGGGCGAAGCTCAGATTGAAGTCTATGATATATAAGCGGTCGATTCCGAGCCGGGCCAGGATCCGCTCCTTCTCCTTCGGCGGAGTCAAGCTTCTTGTATACCGTTCGTCTCCGAAGACCGCCTTCGGGTGAGGATGGAAGGTCATTAGGGCGACAGGCAAGCCATGCTCCCGCCCATACTGGAGACCCCGCTCTATCACCTTCACGTGTCCGGCGTGAATGCCGTCGAAGTGACCGAGGATCACCACTTGCGGCTGCTGCCACGCCATCCAGTCCGCATGTCCGTCTGTTGCATGTAGCACTATCTTTTCCATTTGTAATCAGAGCCCCTGCATTCGTATTTCCGGTTGCACCCAACCGCCGTTCCCATCTTGAGCAGTTGTTCCCGCAATTCCGGTCAAGCATACATTTTCGGTATGTTATCTGTTTCACAAAACAGGGCAAAGGCCGGCGCAAAAAGGGTCTCCCCTCCTTGCGCGGAACGATTAAGGCACGAAGACCTTGATCGGACGCAGCACCTGCTCCGTGTCCGGCTTGTGATACAAGCCGAAAAAAGTTCCTTCTTCATCATACAACCGATAGATGCAATTCGTCAAAGGCGGAGCGCTCAGCCCCCGGTCCGGTATCCCCTTGCCCTGAACCGCGTGCCGCGCGAAGGCGGGCGCCACCCGCAGCTCGGGAAAATGCGAGACGGCCCGATCCATCGGAATCAACAGCTCCGCCAGCGTGCCGGCCTCCATCGCTTCTTCGATCTGGGCGAAGGTGAAGCTGTCCTCTTGCCCGAAATTGGCGGAGCGGGTCCGGATCAATTCCGCCATCGCCGCCGGCACCCCCAGCTTGCGTCCGACGTCGACGCACAGGGTTCGTATGTATGTCCCCTTGGAGCATCGCACCCGGAACCGCACCTCCGGTTCAGCGCCGCCAAGCGCCATTCCGATCAGCTCGATGTGATGAATCGTCACTTGCCGCGGCTTGCGCTCGACAGTCTTGCCTTCCCGCGCCAGCTCGTAGAGCCGCTTGCCGTTCACCTTGACGGCGGAGTACATCGGAGGAACCTGTTCGATGGGACCGAGGAACGACAGCAGCGCTTCCTTGACCATCGCTTCGGTCACGTGAGAGGCATCGGCGCGTTCCGTCTCTTCGCCCGACAAATCCTCCGTATCGGTCGCTATGCCAAGCCGCAGCGTCGCTTCATACTCCTTCGGCATTTCCTGCAAATATTCAACCAGCCGGGTCGCTCTGCCGACGCATAACGGCAGAACCCCGACGACTTGAGGATCGAGCGTTCCCGTGTGCCCGATCCGCTTTTCCCGAATGAGCCGGCGGACTTTGGCCACGACATCGTGCGAAGTCCAGCCTGCCGGCTTCCATACCGGAAGAACACCATGAAGCTCTGTCATAGTTCTTGTTTCACCCGTTCCAGTACTTGTCTAATGATATCTTCCAGCGCGCCGCTTACTTTGCAGCCGGCGGCCCGGACATGGCCTCCGCCCCCGAACGATTGCGCAATCGCGGAGACATCGACCCGCTCCGAAGAACGCATGCTCACCTTGACGCTCTGCTCATCAATTTGCTTGAAGAGCAGCCCGACGTCGACGCCTTCGACATTGCGGGCATAATTGACGAGCCCTTCCAGGTCTTCATTGACCGCCCCCGTCTCCCGCATATCATCCGGCGTAATGAAGAGCCAGCCGATTCGCTGATCGGGCGTAAAGGAGAGGCGGGACAAGCCCCGCTGAATCAGCTTCAACTGGGCCATCGACATCGTCTCCAGCAGCCGTTCCGCGATGGTGTTCCCTTCCACCCCCAGCTTCAGCAGCTCGGAAGCCACGCTCATCACATGCGGAGTCGTATTGCTGTACCGGAAGCCGCCCGTATCGGTCAGCAGCCCGGTATAGAGCATTGTCCCGACCTGCTCGTCGAGCTCGACGCCCGCTGCCAGCAGAAGATCGTACAGAATCTCCGCCGTCGCCGCGGCATTGACGCGAATCAGGGCCGCTTCGCCGTAGCGATCATTGGTCGGATGATGATCGATGTTCAGAATGCGGGCATCAGACGCAACCCAGTTCGCTATCTTGCCGATGCGCGCATAGTCGGCGCAGTCCACGCAGATAACCGTCTCATATTTCTTCTCCGTCGGTTCTTCTGCATCCGTATAGCTGCCAATCTGTTCGGCCATCGGCAATTCCCTCAGCCGGCCCGGCACGCCATTTTCATTGACCAGCCGATATGTTTTATTCCATTTATTCAGCAGCCAACCGATGACGAGCGTGGAACTGATCGCATCCCCGTCCGGCTGCACATGCGACACGACGAGCACATCGTCGCAGGTGCGAAGGAATTCGCATGCCCGCTCGATATCTTCCGCGTAGCGCTCGGATAACATTTCTGCCATAGGCACCTCCGTGAAGACAGGCAAATCGAGCCGGAAGCTCGATTTGCCTGTTCAGTCCTTCATTTGCATTTATGTCGTCTCGCGATCGTCGCGAATATCGTCAAGCAGCTTTTCTATCCGGCTGCCGTATTCTATCGAAGCATCGATCTTGAACGACAGCTCCGGCGTATGGCGCAGACGGATTCGCTTCCCGATCTCCGAGCGGAGAAAGCCGCTGGCCTTTTCCAGTGCTCTGATCGTATCTTCCTTCTCTTCTTCCGTCCCCATCACACTGAGATAGACTCTGGCCAGCGACAGGTCATTCGTTACATCGACGCCTGTCACCGTGACAAACCCGATTCGAGGATCTTTTAATTCCAATTGGATGAGCTGGCTCAGCTCCTTCTTCATCTGCTCGCCAACCCGTCCGGATCGGAAGTTTGCCATGGGATACACCTCATTTCATTAGTTGGTTCTCAATATGCCGGCAAGGGCGGCTCCGCGCTTATCGCTCTACGGCTTCCATGACGAATGCCTCGATAATGTCGCCTTCCTTGATGTCATTGAACTTCTCCAGCATAATTCCGCACTCGTAGCCTTGCGCCACTTCCTTGGCATCGTCCTTGAAGCGCTTCAAGGAGTCGATCTTGCCGTCGAACACGACGATACCGTCGCGAATCAGGCGAGCATCGGCCGAACGCGAGATCTTGCCCTGCGTAACCATGCAGCCGGCGATCGTTCCGACCTTGCCGACCTTGAACGTATTGCGCACTTCCGCGTGTCCGATGACGACTTCCTTGTACTCCGGATCGAGCATCCCCTTCATCGCCTGTTCAATCTCTTCCACGATGGAGTAGATGACGCGGTGCAGGCGGATATCCACCTTCTCTTGATCGGCCGTCGCTTTCGCTTGCGCGTCCGGACGCACGTTGAAGCCGACGACAATCGCGTTGGATGCCGTGGCGAGAATGATATCCGACTCGGTAATCGCCCCGGCGCCGGAATGAATGATCTTGACGCGCACGCCCTCGACATCGATCTTCTCGAGCGATCCGCGCAGCGCTTCTACCGATCCTTGAACGTCCGCCTTGATGATGACGTTCAGTTCCTTCATCTCGCCTTCCTTAATATGCTTGAACAGATCGTCCAAGGTGACGCGGGAGTTCGCGCCCCACTGGCTCTCCCGAAGCGTCGTCGCGCGCTTCTCGGCGATGGAGCGGGCTTTGCGCTCTTCCTCGAACGCCATGAATGGATCGCCTGCTTGCGGAACATCCGTCAGACCGGTAATCTCGACCGGCGTCGACGGGCCTGCCTCCTTGAGCCGGCGTCCCTTGTCATTGACCATCGCGCGCACCCGCCCGAAGCAGGTGCCTGCGACGAACGCGTCGCCGACGCGCAAGGTGCCATGCTGCACGAGAATGCGGGCAACCGGGCCGCGTCCCTTGTCGAGTTCGGCTTCAATGACGGTGCCGCGGGCCAGTTTGTCCGGGTTCGCCTTGAATTCATTGACCTCGGCGACGAGCAGAATCATTTCAAGCAGTTCTTCCAGACCCATGCGCTGCTTCGCGGATACATTGACGAAGATCGTATCTCCGCCCCACTCCTCCGGAACGAGCTCATACTCTGTCAATTCCTGCTTCACGCGATCCGGATTCGCCTCGGGCTTGTCAATTTTGTTGACAGCGACGATGATCGGAACGTTGGCCGCCTTCGCGTGGCTGATCGCCTCTACCGTCTGCGGCATAACGCCGTCATCTGCAGCGACGACGATAATCGTAATGTCCGTTACCTGGGCGCCGCGCGCCCGCATCAGCGTGAACGCTTCGTGGCCCGGGGTATCCAGGAACGTAATCTTTTTCTGATTGAATTCAACTTGATATGCGCCGATATGCTGGGTAATGCCGCCCGCTTCGCCGCTAGTAACGTTCGTCTTGCGGATAGCGTCGAGCAGCGTCGTCTTCCCGTGATCGACGTGGCCCATAATCGTAACGACCGGCGGACGCTCCATCAGATCGGCCTCGTCGTCCATTTCTTCCTCTGCTTCGAACGGATCCTCGATCGCCGGAAGCTTCAGATCGACTTCAACCTTGAACTCATCCGCAATCAGTTGGATCGTGTCCAGATCGACTTCCTGGTTGATCGTCGCCATAACCCCGAGGAACAACAGCTTCTTGATGACCTCGGAAGCGTCCTTATGAAGCAGCTTCGCCAGTTCTCCCACCGTCATCGCGCCGCGAACGATAATTTTCTTTGGTGTGTTGTCGATTTTCTCGCGGCGCTCCTGCTGCTGATTGTTGTGCTTGCCTTTATTGCGGCCGCGGCCTTGTCCGCCCCGGGAACCGCCGAACTTGTTATTGTCGTCGAAGCGGCGGTTGCCTGGCTTATTGTTCCGCTTGCCGTCCTTCGCGTTGGAATCCTCGAAGCGGCGCGGCGGGTTGGAACGGTTCGAAGCCGCCGCATTGCCCGGCTTCCCTTGCCGTTGTCCCTGGCCGCCTTGGCCGCCTTGGCCGCCGCCGCGGTTCGAATTGTTCGCTGGTCCGCCCTGAGGCTTGCGTTGTGTGGAATCCTGTCCGCCCGGTCTGTTATTGGTTTGGTTCGGTCTCGTATTCATTGTCGTTTGCTTCTCGCCCTGTCTTTGTTGATCTCGTTGACCGCCTCCGCCACGCTGCGCATTGCGATCGGAATTGCGTCCCGCTTGCCCGCGATTGCCTTCGCGCTGCTGCTCGCCGCGCTGCGGTTGACGCTGGCCGTCGCGCGCGCCGCGCTGGCCTGACTGTCTGTCGTTCGATTCTTTGTGCTGCTCCGGCTTTTTCGCCGCTTCGGTCTGCTTCGTTCCCGCTTGGCTCGTCTGCGCTTGCGGCTTCGAAGGTTGCCCTCCTTCTCGCTTGGCTTGCGCATTTGCTTTTACATCACGGAAAAACTGTTCGACCTTCTTCACGGCATCATTCTCCATTACGCTCATATGGTTGTTGACTGGAATGTTCAAACGCTTTAGTATCGTAATAATTTCCTTGCTGCTCATATTGAGCGATTTGGCATATTCGTAAACTCTCAATTTATCTTTATTGTCCTTCTCTTGTTTACTCAATATACTCCACCTCCGACATAGTTTTCAGTCCGTTCCGCATCATGGCCGCAAATCCGCTGTCCAATACAGCCAGCACGACCCGCTCCGGCTTGCCGATGCTTCCTCCCAGCCTGTCTCTGTCAAATCCGATGGCCAACGGAATACCGTACGATTTGCACTTATCCCGAAACTTCTTCTTCGTGTTCTCGGATGCATCCCCCGCTACGATGACAAGCTGAGCCTGGCTGCCGCGAATCGCCTTGAGGACAATCTCGTCGCCCGTCACCAGCTTGCCCGCCCGTTGAGCAAGGCCGAGCTGGGACATCAGCTTACTCATCATCGTCCACGTGTTCCTTCATTGCATTGAATTCATCTTCCACCTTGATGAAATCTTGCGCAAGCTGCTCATAGATTTCAGGCTGCACCTGATGCTTCAACGCTCTGTCCAAAGCCCGCGATTTATGCGCCAGCTTGAAGCAGGACAGCTTCCCGCACAAGTAAGCGCCGCGGCCCGATTTCTTGCCGGTCAGATCGATGAGAACTTCGTCTTCCGGCGTCCGGACGACGCGAATCAGTTCTTTTTTCGGCATCATTTCTTGACAGGCGACGCATTTGCGCAGCGGAACCTTCCTTGTTCTCATGACTCATTCCCCCTTACGATCCGATCGAGCTTCCGGCGGAGGCTGCGACCGTAACATATGGCGATGGTCGCGCCTTCGGTGTTATTCTTCGAAGCTGTCGAAGCTGTCTGTGTCTGTACCCGCTATGCCGCTCTCTTCCTGAACAGGCTCTTGCTCGGCCTGGGACTCGCTCTTGATATCAATCTTCCATCCGGTCAGCTTGGCGGCGAGGCGCGCGTTCTGGCCTTTGATGCCGATGGCGAGCGACAATTGATAATCCGGCACGATCACCCGCGCCATCTTCTCGGATTCATACACGGTGACATCGACGACTTTGGAAGGGCTGAGCGCATTGGCGACATACTCCTTCACATCGTCCGACCAGCGGACGATATCGATTTTCTCGCCGCGCAGCTCATTCACAATCGTCTGCACCCGCATCCCTTTCGGTCCGACGCAGGAACCTACCGGATCCACCTCTTCGTTCCGGGAGTGAACCGCGATCTTGGAGCGCTGTCCCGCTTCGCGCGCGACCGACTTGATCTCGACGACCCCGTCGAAGATTTCGGGCACTTCCAGCTCGAACAGGCGCTTCAGCAGGCCCGGATGCGTCCGGGACAGCACGATTTGCGGGCCTTTTGTCGTATTTTCCACCTTCGTAATATATGCTTTCACCCGATCTCCGTGCTTGAACTTCTCGTTCGGCATCAGCTCATTCAGCGGGAGAACCGCTTCCACCTTGCCCAGATCGACGAAGACGTTGCGCATATCTTGACGCTGCACGATACCTGTCACGATATCTTCCGCTTTGTCGATAAACGCGTTATAAATAAGGCCGCGCTCCGCCTCGCGAATGCGCTGGGTAACGACCTGCTTCGCTGTCTGGGCAGCAATGCGGCCGAAATCGCGCGGCGTCACTTCGATTTCGCAAATGTCATCGAGCTGGTAATTCGGGTTCATCTCGCGGGCGGCGTGAAGCGAAATTTCCAGGCGAGGGTCGAGAACCTCATCCACTACCGTCTTGCGGGCGAATACTTTAATGACGCCCGTCGCGCGGTTCACGTCGACGCGCACGTTTTGCGCGGTGTTGAAATTGCGCTTGTAGCTGGAAATAAGAGCAGCTTCAATCGCTTCAATCAATACATCTTTGCTAATTCCTTTTTCTCGTTCAATTTCGGTCAACGCTTCAATAAAATCCATACTCATGATTGGTTAGCTCCCCCTTTCGACCGGTCACGGCCTGATTCCTGTTCAGTTCAACAAGGATGCGCGTTCAAACATCCTGCCGGCGATGAAAACCGGCCTATTTGAATGCATATTGAATGTTAAAAGACAATCGCAAGTCTCGCGCTGGCTACCTTGTTATACGGGATGGCGCGGTCTTTGCCGCCAACCTGCACAACCATCGTCTCGCCGTCGAACGACACCAATTCCCCCTCGAACTCCTTCAATCCGCCAATCGGCTCGTATGTAGTGACAAATACATGCTTGCCTACGGATTTGGCAACATCCTGCGGTTTTTTCAACGGGCGTTCCGCCCCCGGAGACGATACCTCCAAGAAATAAGCATCCTCGATCGGATCGGCCTCATCCAGCTTCTGGCTTACGTACTCGCTGATGCGCCCGCAGTCCTCGATATCGATGCCGCCCTCTTTGTCTACAAAAATGCGCAAATACCAGCTGCTGCCTTCTTTGACATACTCGATGTCGACCAGTTCGAAGCCGTTCTCCTCCAAATATGGCGTGATCATGCTTTCGACTACCGATTTAATGTTCGGTGAACTCAAATTCAAGGACCTCCTGCTTAGTTGGAAATAGTTGCTCTATATTTCAGAATCCGCACGCAAATATGAAAGAGTGGGTTTCCCCACTCTTTGCGCAACGGATTTATCCACATGATTACCAAAAAAATTATATCATAGCCCTATATGGAATGGCAAGGGCCATCCCAAGCTCCGCTTTCCGGGAATATGACTGCCGCTTCTCGAAGCGCCCGGTCAGAACAGTGACAGCTGATTGCTCTCCGGCAGTCCGCGGAAGCAGCCCATCTGGCTCAACAGCTCGACGATCGTTTTCGTCGCCTTGGAGCGGTTCTGGAAGTCTTCGACGGACAAGAATTCTCCCGCTTCGCGGGAAGCCGCAATATTGCGGGCCGCATTCTCGCCGATACCCTGCACGGCCGAAAAAGGAGGGATGAGCGCGCCATCGTCCACCTGGAATCGGGTCGCGTCGGACCGGTACAGATCGATCGGCTTGAACGTGAACCCGCGGGCGGTCATTTCGAGCGCCATCTCGAGAATCGATACCATGCTTTTCTCCTTCGTCGTGGCCTGGAATCCCTTCGCTTCGATCTCGCTAATCTTGCGGTTGATCGCATCATAGCCCTGGCAGCACAGCTCGATATCGAAGTCTTCCGCGCGCACCGTGAAGTAAGTCGCATAGAATTCAATCGGATGGTAGAGCTTGAAATACGCGGTCCGCACCGCCGAGATAACATACGCCGCGGCGTGGGCTTTCGGGAACATGTACTGGATCTTGAGACAGGAATCAATATACCATTGCGGCACGTTGCACCGCTTCATCTCTTCGATCCATTCCGGAGTGAGCCCTTTCCCTTTCCGCACGCTCTCGGTTATTTTGAAGGCGAGGCCGGCGTCCATTCCCGCCTTGTAGATCAAGTACAGCATAATCTCGTCCCGGCACCCGATGACCGTCTTGATGGTGCAGACCCCGTTCTTGATGAGCTCCTGCGCATTGCCAAGCCATACGCCCGTGCCATGGGACAAGCCCGAGATTTGCAGCAAATCCGCGAAGGAAGAAGGCTGGGCTTCCACGAGCATCTGCCGGACGAAGCGCGTTCCCATCTCGGGAATCCCGTAGGTGGCGACCGGCGTGCGAATCTGCTCCGGCGTGACGCCCAGCGCTTCCGTCGAATTGAACAAGCTCATCACCTTCGGATCGTTCATCGGTATCGTCGTCGGATCGACGCCCGTCAGATCCTGCAGCATCCGCATCATCGTCGGATCATCGTGTCCGAGAATATCAAGCTTGAGCAGGTTCGCGTCGAAGGCGTGATAATCGAAATGCGTCGTCTTCCATTCGGCCGACGTATCGTCCGCCGGATATTGGACCGGCGTGATATCTTCGACTTCCATGTAATCCGGAACGACAACGATCCCGCCCGGATGCTGGCCGGTGCTCCGCTTCACCCCGGTACAGCCGGCAGCAAGCCGGTTAAGCTCGGCGCCCCGCCACGACTTCCCGTGCGATTCCTCATATTTCTTGGCGAAGCCGAACGCCGTCTTCTCCGCCACCGTTCCAATCGTCCCTGCGCGGAAGACGCTCTTCTCGCCGAACATAATCTTCGTGAAGTTATGGGCATGCGGCTGATACTCCCCGGAGAAGTTCAGGTCGATATCGGGAACTTTATCGCCCTTGAAGCCGAGGAACGTCTCGAACGGGATGTCCTGGCCTTCGCCCTTCAGCATCTGGCCGCATTGCGGGCACGGCTTATCCGGAAGATCGAAGCCGCTCGGCACGCTTCCGTCCGTAATCCACTCGCTGTGCTTGCATTCCGGATTTTTGCATATATAATGCGGCGGCAGCGGGTTGACCTCGGATATGCCGAGGAAGGTCGCGACGACCGATGAGCCGACCGACCCCCGGGAACCGACGAGATAGCCGTCTTCATTCGATTTTTTGACGAGCCGCTCGGAGATCAGATAGTTGGCGGAGAAGCCGTATTTAATAATCGGCTCCAGTTCCTTCTCCAGCCGCTTGACGACGATATCCGGCAGCGGGGTGCCGTAGATCTCTTCCGCCGTCCGGTAGCAGGTCGTCCGAATCTCTTCGTCTGCCCCTTCGATAATCGGCGTGAACAGCTTGTCCGGGAACAGAACCAGTTCCTCGAACCGATCCGCGAGCTCATTCGTATTGCGGACGACGACATCGTAGGCCGTCTCTTTGCCGAGGAACTCGAATTCCTGCAGCATTTCCGTCGTCGTGCGGAAATGGGCATCCGGCTTTCGCATATCCTTGAGCGGGCTGAAGCCCGTGATGCCGTGAATGGTGATGTCGCGGAACAGCTTGTCTCTTGGGTGGAGATAGTGCGCGTTGCCCGTGGCGACGACAGGCTTGTTCAGCTTTTCCCCGATCCGGACAATTTTGCGCAGCGCTTCCTCGATGTGCTGCTTGGAGGCGACGAGTCCCTTTTCCACCAAATGCATATACATCGTCAGCGGCTGAATCTCCAGCACATCGTAAAACTCCGCCACCTGCTCGGCCTCTTCGATCGATTTGTTGAGCACCGTCTCGAAAAACTCGCCCTTCTCGCAGCCCGACATCAGCAGCAGCCCTTCCCGCATCTCCACGAGCTTGCTCTTCGGAATGCAGGCGACCCGATTGAAGTATTCGGTATGAGACAGCGAGACCAGCTTGTACAAATTTTTCTTGCCGACGCCGTTCAACGCGTAAATATTGCAGTGGAACGGCCGCGCGTTCTTGAGGTTCTGACCCACGTAATCATTCAAGCGGTCGAGCATGTCAATGCCGTAAATCGCCTGCGCGTCCTTGAGCAAGCCGTTCAAAATGCCGAAGAGCGCAATCGTGTCGTCAATGGCGCGGTGATGGTTTTCCAGCGACACCTTGTATTTATCCGCCAGCGTATTCAGGCGGTGGTTCTTCAGCGTCGGGTGGATTAGCCGGGCCAGCTCCAGCGTATCGATGACCGGATTGGTCAGTTCCGGCATGCCCAGCTTTTTCAGATTGTACTGCACATACCCGACATCGAATCTCGCATTATGCGCGACAAGGATCGCATCGCCGACGAATTCCGTGAACTCGCGCAGCACCTGATCGATATCGGGAGCGTCCTTCACCATCTCATCCGTAATATTCGTGAGCTGCTGAATATGGTACGGAATCGGCTCATGCGGATTGACGAAGCTGGCGTACCGATCGATCTCCTTGCCGTCCTGCATTTTGACGCCTGCGATCTCCGTCATCTTCGTATTCGTGACCGACAGACCGGTCGTCTCGATATCGAACACGACATAGGTCGCTTCCTTCAGGTTGCGCGGCTCGGCGTTCATGACCACTTCCAGATCGTCGTTGATAACGTTCGCTTCCAGGCCGTAGATCATTTTCAAGCCATGCTTCTTGGCCGCCTTGGCCGCTTCCGGATAGCATTGCACGTTGGCGTGATCCGTGACCGCGATCGCTTTATGCCCCCATTTGGCCGCCTGCTTGATGTAGGCGTCAATCGGCGCCACCGCATCCATCGTGCTCATCGTGGAATGGAGATGGAATTCGACCCGTTTCTCCTCGGCCGTATCCTGCCGCTCCGCAGGGGGCGTGATCTCGTTCAGATCCGAAGGAATCATCACGAGCTCCGGCACCATCATGAAGCGATCATACTCCACGCGTCCGCGCGCCTTCACCCACTTGCCGTTGGCGATGAGGCTAAGCATGGCAAGGTCCTCTTTCGTCTTCGCGAACATCTTCATCATGAGCGAATCGGTGAAGTCCGTCACATTGAACGTGAACAGCGTGCTGCCGTTCCGCAGCTCCTTCATTTCCAATCCGAAGACGGTTCCCTGGATCGTGATCCGCTTCTCCTCATCCTGAATATCCATAATCGGCGTCGCATCGTCCTTGATATCGTAGCCGACATGGAGACGTTCCGGCGCTTCCCCGGGAGCGGCCGCTTCGGCGGCCTCTCGTTCGGCTTCCACCATCATCTGCTGGACAACCTGCCGCTCTTCCTCAATAAGCTTGGCCTGGAAGGCCTCATAGGCATCCGCGTCGAAGCTGCCTTTCTGCATCGCGAAGCGCAGGGATCGGGAGAAATACGTCTGGAAAAATTGAACGGCATAACTGTCGATCTGCTTCTTCTTGGCAAGCTCCAATGTCGTCGCTTCGGCCAGCGCCAGCTTGACCAGATCGCCTTCCACATCGACCTTGGCGCGATGCAGCCAGCCGTTGACGGAAGCCACTTCCCGCTTCACCCATTCGACGAACAGCCCCCAATAGGAATCGACGATCTCCGCGTTGCTCACATTTTCATCGTAATGAAAAATAATACGGATCTTGGCAATATGGGACAGCTTCTCCTGCACGCGGAGACAAAAGGTGCGGTACGCCTCCGCCGGCGCTACCGACGCCTTCCCGATATGGATCGTCCATTCCCGATTGGAACGGCTGCATTCCACCCGTTCGATTCTGGCGTCATGATAGCTTCCTTCCGCCAGCTCCGCAGGAATGCCCGCCTGCTTCATTAATAATTCGAATCGCATTCTGTTATCCGACATGCCGATTATTCCACCCCCATGACAACCGGTTGTATCGGTTCGTAATCTTGCTGAATATAGAACGGACTGTACCGCTTCGTGATCAAACTCGGACTTTATAAACTACCTCTTCTAAAAAGAAAAGCTTCCTGCACTCGAGCCATCGTCCGGTGTTCCGTTGGATGTTCCCGCGGAGGAAGCTTCCTTCTCATTCATTCCGCAACCCGGCGGCCGGGCACGGCCGTATTGCCGGACCCCTGCCGAAGGACAAGGGCTGTGCGGCACACGGATCTGCCCTGCTTAATACGCGCGGGCGAACACGACAGTGTGTTTCGCCTCTTCTCCGCATACGAGGCAGGTTTTCTTGCTCTCTTGCGCCGCGAACGGGATATTGCGGCTTGTGGCGCCGGTCTCGTCCTTGACATGCTTCTCGCAGGCTTCCGAGCCGCACCAGCCGGCGAGCGTGAAGCCGCGCTTCTCTTCCATCAGCGCCTTCATCTCGTCGATCGTGTCGACCGAATAGAAGTGGTCGTCGCGGAACCGGCGTGCACGATCGTACATCTCCCGGTGCACGTCATCCAGCATCCGCTTCACTTCTTCGGCCAGCTTGCTCTGCTCCACGATCCGCTTCTCGCCGGATACGCGCGACACGAGCACGCACACGCCGTTCTCCATATCCCGCGGTCCGATCTCAAGCCGGACCGGAACGCCGCGCATTTCATATTCATTGAACTTCCAGCCCGGGCTGATATCGCTTCGGTCGTCCATCCGGACGCGGATGCCGGCCCGCTTCAATTCCGCGAACAGCTCATCGGCTCGTCCGACGACTTGATCGCGCATCTTCGCCGGACCGATCGGGATCATGATGACTTGGGTCGGAGCAACCTTCGGCGGCAGGACGAGTCCCCGATCGTCCCCATGCACCATAATGAGCGATCCGATAAGCCGGGTGCTTACGCCCCATGATGTCGTATGCGCATATTCAAGTTCGTTCTCCCGCCCCAGGAATTGAATATCGAAGGCGACGGAGAAGTTGGTGCCCAAATAGTGGGATGTCCCCGCCTGAACGGCGCGCCCGTCCTTCATCATCGCTTCGATGGAGAAGGTATCCACCGCGCCGGCGAATTTCTCGGACGGCGTCTTCTGGCCTTCGATTACCGGAATCGCCAAGAAATCCTCGACGAACTCGCGGTAGATCGTAAGCATGCGCATCGTCTCTTCGCGCGCTTCTGCTTCGGTCTCATGCGCCGTATGGCCCTCCTGCCACAGAAATTCGCTCGTACGCAAAAACGGAAGCGTTCTTTTCTCCCAGCGGACGACGTTCGCCCATTGGTTGATGAGCACCGGGAGATCCCGGTACGATTGGATCCACTTCGCATACATGTGCCCGATCATCGTCTCGGACGTCGGGCGGATGGCCAGCTTCTCTTCCAGCGGCTCGCCGCCTGCTTCCGTTACCCATGGAAGCTCCGGATTGAACCCTTCGACATGCTCCTTTTCCTTCTGGAAAAAGCTCTCGGGAATGAAGAGCGGGAAATACGCGTTGCGGTGTCCCGTCTCCTTGAAGCGGCGATCCAGCTCGTCCTTGATATGCTCCCAAATCTCGTAGCCGTCCGGGCGGAAGACGATGCAGCCGCGCACTGGCGAATAATCCATCAGCTCCGCTTTTTTGATAACGTCAATATACCAACGGGAAAAGTCCTCCTGCTGGGGCGTAATTTCCGTAACGAACTGCTTCTCTTTCGACATAACCGTTAAAATCCTCCCGAAGACACAACCCCATCGCCCATGATGTTGCGAATAATGATCGTGCCGATAGTCAACCTTTTACTAATCGCAAAATATCGTTGTAGGTCACCGCCAGCATCAGCAGCATCAGCATGGCGAAGCCGACAAAGTGGACCATGCTCTCCCGGTTCGGATCGACGGGCTTGCCGCGCAGTCCTTCAATGCCAAGAAAGACGAGGCGGCTTCCGTCCAATGCCGGAATGGGAAGCAGGTTGAATATGCCCAGATACAGGCTAAGTATAGCGGTCCATAACGTGAGCTGGCCAATCCCCTGCTTGGCGAATTGTCCCGTCACTTCGAACGTCCGCACCGGTCCGCCCAGATCATCCAGACTGAACTGGCCAAAAATCAGCATGCGGAATCCTTCAAAAATACGCTGTGTCGTATCGACCATGGATATGCCCGCATATTTGACCGTCTCTCCGATTGAGGCGCTGCGGGTCGGGAATACCGGCACGATGCCGACCTTGCCGCCTTCCTGGCCTTCCACCTTCACCGGCGTCAGCCGGACAGTGAACCGTTCTTCTCCCCGGACAATCGTCATCTCCACCGGCTTGCCTTCCGATTTCTCGATGATGTCGATCATCTTGTCCCGGTTGCCGCCGACGGCGAAATCATTCACCTTCTCAATAATATCGCCCTTCTGCAAATTCGCTTCCGCCGCAGGCATATTCGGTGTCACGTCGCCAATCTTGACATAAGACGGGTTCTCGACGGGCATGCCGACCATCTGTATGTAGGCTCCGAACAGGATAAACGCCAGCACGAAGTTCATGAAAGGGCCGGCGAAAATCGCCAGCGCGCGCTGTCCGACCGTCTTGCTGCCGAATTGGCGGTGGTAAGGCGCAATTTGCGTGTCCTCGCCCTTCACAATCATCTTCGCTTGCGGATGAACGTCATAGGTCACTTCCTCCCCTTCCACGTCCATCGTAAGCTTCAACGCATGCTCCAGATCGATCTCCTTCACTTCGCCGCGCACGACTTGCTTGCGCATATCCAGCTGATCCAAGTACAGCTTGGTGACTTGATTGTCCTTCAGCCGGACGGCAATCGTCTGCCCGGGCTGGATCTGCACCAGATCCGGATCTTCCCCCGCCATCCGGACGAAGCCGCCGACCGGCAGCAGCCGGAGCGTATAACGGGTCTCTCCGCGCGTATGGGAGAACACTTTCGGACCAAACCCGATGGCGAACTCTCGAACGAGAATGCCCGCACGTTTTGCAAAGATAAAATGTCCCCACTCGTGAATCGTCACGATGATGAAGAAGACAAGTATCGTCAATATCACAATCTGTACCATCTGCACGCGATGCATCCTCCTTTACGTTTCGGGTCGCGGTCTTGTCCTATAACGTATGTTCAAAAAGACCGGCTCTCGGCACCGAACTCGAAGAACGGACGTTTTGAACAACCTCTTATAGATTATCATTATTCTCCGATCCCGCACAAGAGAATCCACCGGCACCGTCAAGGCCGTAAAATTTGCCGCGCTTCCGCGCGTGCCCGCCGATCCGCTTCCTTAATCTCCTCAAGCGAAGGATGCGGGATGCGCTCATGTCCGGAAATGATCTCGTACACGATGCGCTCGATGTCGAGGAACTTGATCTCGCCCTCCCGGAAGCGCGCCACGGCCACTTCGTTCGCGGCATTGAACACGGTTGTCGCCGTTCCGCCGGCTCGTCCGCACTCATAGGCCCAACGCATCATCGGAAAGCGTTCCAAATCCATCTCCCGGAAATGAAGCTTGCCGATCTCGGCCAAATTAAGGCGGGCCGCAGGGCTGTCCAGACGCTTCGGATACGTCAGCGCGTATTGGATCGGAACCCGCATGTCGGGCACGCCCAACTGGGCGATGATGCTGCCGTCCACATATTCCACGAAGGAATGGATGATGCTCTCCGGATGAATCAGGACATGAATGCGGTCATACGGCACCCCGAACAGCCAGTGCGCCTCGATCACCTCCAGGCCCTTGTTGGCCATCGTCGCCGAGTCGACGGTCAGCTTCGCGCCCATCGACCAGTTCGGATGATTAAGCGCCTGCTCCAGCGTCACGTTCTCCAGCTCATCCCGCGAATAATCGCGGAAGCTGCCGCCGGAGGCCGTGACCGTAATCGAATGAACATCCGCGGCTGCTTCTCCGTTCAAGCATTGGAAGATGGCGGAATGCTCGCTGTCCACAGGCAGGATGCTCACGCCCTTGTCCCCGGCCAGCTCGGTCACCAGGTGTCCGGCGGACACCAGCGTCTCCTTGTTCGCCAAGCCGATGTTCTTGCCTTCGGCGATCGCCGCCAAGGTGGAGTCCAGCCCGACGCTGCCGACAACCGCCGTAATGACGGTATCGGCTTCCGAGGCAGCCGCCGCTTCAATCAGGCCCTCGTCTCCGTAATAGAGCTCCGTTCCGGCGGGAAGATCATGGCGGATCCGCTCCGCCGTCTCCCGGTCTTGCACGGATACTTTGCGAGGCCGGAATTCGTTCGCCTGCTGAACGATGGCATCCGCATTCCGCCCCGCCGCCAAGGCTTCAACCTTGAACTCATCCGCATGATGGCGGACAACATCCAGCGTCTGTGTACCGATGGATCCCGTCGATCCTAGCACTGCAATCCGTTTCATTCCTGCACCTCATCTGCAATCAAATTTAATGTAAGCGCCCGTTCGTTGCCCGGACTGCCCGTCGACCTGCTATAACGTCAACAAGCCGATCAGATGAACGAACGGGAATACGACGATCCAGCTGTCGCAGCGATCCAGAATGCCGCCGTGCCCGGGCAGAATCGTGCCGGAATCCTTCACCCCGCGGACCCGCTTGTAGGCCGACTGGATCAGATCGCCCAGCTGCCCGATGACAGCTGCCGAAGCCCCGATCGCAAGCGCCGTGCGCCAATCGAGAATATCCGGCCGCGCGAGGATGAACAGGAACGACACGATAATCGATGCCGCGATTCCGCCGAGCGCCCCTTCCACCGTCTTGTTCGGGCTGATGGCGGGCCACAGCTTATGCTTTCCTAGGGCTCGTCCCGTGAAATAAGCTCCGATATCGGAGGACCAGATGGCCGCGAAAAGCAGCAGCGTCCAGAACAGGCCCTCTTCCATCGAAGTGCGGGTCAGCATCATATATTTAAATCCGATGCCGATATAGAAAGCCCCAAGCCACATTTGGGCGGCGTTCTCGATCGGCACCCGGTTTTTGGTCAAAACTGTCATGCACAGCAGGATGAACATGCTGAACCATAGAAGCGTCTCGAACGAGACCGGCCATGAGATGGACCAGCGCTGCCAAGGCACAGCCACAGCAAGCAGCGCAGCATAGCCGATGATGGATGTGAGATCGAAGGGCCGGGAATGATGCATGCGGGCAAACTCGTAGTAGCCGATCAGGGCCAATGCGAGAAGAAGCAGCTCATACGGCATGCCGCCCATGACGCACAGTCCGCCGAATACGATACCGGCTGCAAGCCCCGTAACGATACGCTGTTTCATAACGAATGTTCCTCCAACTTATTGTAATCCGCCATATCTCCGGGTTCGGCGCTGGTACTCCAGCACGGCTTCCTTCAAATCCCGTTCCGTGAACTCCGGCCAGTACAAATCGGTAAACCACAACTCGCTGTAAGCCAGCTGCCACAGCATGAAATTGCTCAGCCGCAGTTCCCCGCTGGTGCGAATCAGCAGATCCGGATCCGGCAAGCTGCCGGACAACAGGTGATGATGGATCAGTTCCTCATCGATATCCTCCGGCCGCACCACGCCGGCTGCGACGTCCCGGGCAATCTCCCGGAAGCCTTCGATCAATTCCCGCTTCCCGCCGTAATTCAACGCAAAATTGAGTATGAGTCCCGTATTGTTCTTCGTTCTCTCCACGGCTTCTTCCATCGCCGCAAGCGTATGATTGGGAAGGCGGTCCCGATAGCCCATCATGCGCACCTGCACGTTCTTCTCCACCAGTTCATCGAGCTCGATGGCGAGGAACTCTTGGGGAAGCTTCATCAGAAAGTCCACTTCTTCTTTCGGGCGCACCCAGTTCTCTGTGGAAAAAGCGTACAGGGTCAGTATTTTGATTCCGATGTCATTGGCAGCGATGGTGGCGCGCTTCACCGCTTTCATCCCCGTATGGTGTCCCGCGACACGCGGCAATCCGCGGTTCTTGGCCCAACGTCCGTTGCCGTCCATAATAATCGCCACATGCTGCGGGATATTGTCCGGCAGCAGCTCAGGCCCCAGTCTATCCTTCCTGCGCTGCACCCACGCTTGGAATCGCTTAATCATTCGGTCTCCTCCAACCTGTTGATAAGAACCGGCACCGGAAAAAGACAATAAACCCCACCGTGCGGAGGGGCATAAAGATGTCGCACATTCGGTGCGCCTTCATTAGACTTCCATAATGTCTTTTTCTTTTGCTGCCAATACTTTATCGACTTCCGCGATATATTTGTCCGTCGTCTTCTGGATATCTTCCTGGTGACGGCGGGATTCATCTTCCGAAATATCGGTTTTTTCCAGCTTCTTGATGTCATCGTTCGCATCGCGGCGGATGTTCCGGATCGCTACCTTCGCGTCTTCGCCGAATTTCTTCGTCTGCTTCACCAGCTCCGCACGGCGTTCCTGCGTCAATGCCGGTATGGAGATGCGGATGATAGAGCCGTCATTGGCCGGCGTCAAGCCGAGATCCGACTTCATGATCGCGCGCTCGATCTCACCGAGCGAGCTTTTGTCCCAAGGCTGAATAACCAGCGTGCGCGGATCCGGCGTGCTGATGTTCGCCAATTGATTGAGCGGCGTCAGCGCTCCGTAATATTCGACTTGAATGCGGTCAAGCAGCGCTGCAGAAGCGCGTCCGGCGCGCAGCGTAGCCAGATCTCGCTTCAAAGCCGCAATTGCCTTTTCCATACGTTCTTCTGCGTGTTTTTTTACCGATTGTGGCACTAGTCTACACTCCCTTTTACAATGGTTCCAATCTTCTCACCGAGCACGACTCGCTTGATGTTGCCGTTCTCAGTCATCGCAAACACAATGAGTGGAATGTTGTTGTCCATGCAAAGTGAAGAAGCGGTCGAGTCCATGACGCCCAGATTGCGGTTCAGCACTTCCATGTAAGTCAATTGCTCGAATTTCTCCGCGGTCTCGTCTTTGAACGGATCGGCAGAGTACACGCCATCAACCTTGTTCTTCGCCATAAGGATGACATCGGCTTCTATCTCTGCCGCACGCAAAGCTGCTGTCGTATCCGTCGAGAAGAACGGATTCCCGGTTCCTGCCGCAAAAATGACGACGCGCCCTTTCTCCAAGTGGCGGATGGCCCGGCGCCGGATATAAGGTTCAGCGATCTGCTGCATGGCAATCGAAGTCTGCACGCGTGTCGGCACGCCGATTTGTTCGAGCGCATCCTGCAAGGCAAGTGCGTTCATAACCGTGGCAAGCATCCCCATGTAGTCAGCCGTGCCGCGGTCAATCCCTTTTTCGCTGCCTGCGATGCCGCGCCAAATGTTGCCCCCGCCGCATACGATGGCAACCTCAACGCCAAGCTCCACAACTTCCTTCACCTGTTCTGCAATGGAATTGATGACGCCGGATTCGATCCCGTAGCCTGCCTGACCTGCCAGCGATTCCCCGCTTACTTTTAGCACGATGCGTTTAAAAACCGGTTCTTTCAATGTTTACCCTCCACTTTTGACAACGTGCTAAAAAAGAAGGAACACTATGTGTTCCATCTTTTCCAGCGCGTCTGTTGATTGCTAGCAGCTTATGAACTGAAGCGCCCTGTGGCCCGTATTACTTCAAGTTCGCTTGCGCCATTACTTCTTCAACAAAGTTATCTTCTTTTTTCTCCAAGCCTTCGCCCAGCTCGTAACGAACGAAGCGGCGGATCGAAATGTTCTCGCCGATCGCTGCGATTTTTTCGTTCAGCAGCGTTTCGATTGTCTTGTCCGGATCTTTGATGAAGGATTGCTCCATCAAGCAGAACTCTTCAAAGTACTTGTTGATGCGTCCTTCAACCATTTTTTCAACGATTTTTTCAGGCTTGCCTTCGTTCAGCGCTTGCGCCTTCAAAATTTCTTTTTCTTTCTCGATCTCTTCTTGAGGCACTTCTTCGCGGCGAACGAATTTCGGAGAAGCCGCCGCGATTTGCATCGCGATATCGCGCGCGAATTCCTTGAATTGATCGGTCTTCGCGACGAAGTCCGTCTCGCAGTTGATCTCTACCAATACGCCGATGCGTCCGCCGGCATGGATGTAGGATTCAACGACGCCTTCCGTAGCTACGCGGCCCGCTTTTTTCGCCGCTGCCGCCAAGCCTTTCTCGCGAAGCAATTCAGCCGCTTTTTCCAGGTCGCCGTTCGCTTCCTCCAACGCTTTTTTGCAATCCAGCATACCTGCGCCTGTTTTTTCACGCAATTCTTTAACTGCACTTGCACTAACTGCCATGTCCAATTCCCTCCATCATTTAGATATGCCCCAGCGCGATGCCGGGCGGATTCAAGCTATCGTACAGCTTAAAAAAAGGGCGGTGAGAGGTGAACCACCTGCCAACCACCCTTATTTGTTCATCCAAATGTAAGCCGCTGTATTACGCGGATGTTTCTTCGCCTTGATGCGCTTCGACAATAGCGTCTGCCATCTTCGAAGTGAGCAGCTTGACTGCGCGGATCGCATCGTCGTTACCAGGGATAACGTAATCGATTTCGTCCGGATCGCAGTTCGTGTCAACGATACCTACGATTGGGATGCCCAATTTGCGAGCTTCCGCCACCGCGATGCGCTCTTTGCGAGGATCGATGACGAACAATGCGCTTGGCAAGCCCTTCATGTTTTTGATGCCGCCCAAGAATTTCTCGAGGCGCTCTTGCTCTTTGCGGAGCAAGATAACTTCTTTCTTAGGAAGCACTTCGAATGTGCCGTCTTGCTCCATCGCTTCCAGCTGCTTCAGGCGATCGATGCGCTTCTGAATCGTCTGGAAGTTCGTGAGCGTGCCGCCCAACCAGCGTTGGTTGATGTAGAACATTCCGCAGCGCTCTGCTTCTTCCTTGACGGAATCTTGAGCTTGCTTCTTCGTGCCGACGAACAGGATTGTCCCGTTCTCAGCCGCGAGGGATTTTACGAAGTTGTAAGCTTCCTCGACTTTTTTCACTGTCTTTTGCAGGTCGATAATGTAAATGCCGTTACGTTCGGTGAAGATATATTTGTCCATTTTCGGGTTCCAACGACGAGTCTGGTGACCGAAGTGTACCCCAGCTTCCAAAAGCTGCTTCATGGAGATAACTGCCATCTTCACTGCACCTCCCAATATGGTTATTTGTCCTCCGCCGATGTCATCTTCCTCCAAGACTCTATCCGGTGAGACAGAGCACCCTTGCAGAAATTGATCGGCGTGTGTTCTTAACACCGTCAATTAATATACCATAATGACCCATGAGTTGCAACCACTTTTGGCCGACTAGCCATTCGGCTTGCTGGTCAGGATGCGAAGCGCTTCCTCCAACGTGGAGGGAACCGGGAACCGGAACGTGCCCGTCCGCAGCTTTCCTTGCTTCTTCTGCTTGGCTACATAGCGTTCGAATTCCTCCGCGCTCTCGACAATTCCCGCCTCGGCCAGCTGCTTGGCGATTGTCCGGGAACCGCTGCCGTAGGCCACCTTAACCGTCGCCTCCTGCTCCGCCTCCGCGGGGGGAGGAGACTGCTTCTTCGCGGCGGATGAATCCGGCTTCGCAGCCGGCCCGCTGCCGCCGGACGCTTGCTTCTCCGCGCCCTTCTCCTGACGCGGCGTTCCGCCGCTGGCAGGCGCCTGCGGTTGGGCCGCGCCTCCGCCCTCTTCCCTTCCTTCCGCCATCGCGCCTCCGCCTTCACCCGTTCCATTCGCCATCGCGCCGCGCGGAATCAGCTCGTAACCGGCCCGTTCCGCCTGTCTGCGCAGTTCCGGCTCCGACAGCGGCTCGGCGGCGCGCTCGCCGATAAGCGTCAGCTGAAGCAGCACGCTGCCGCAAATTATCCCTGCGCCAAGTCCGATAAGAAACCGACGATCTTTAAACACGGCCGCCCTCCTGTATCTCAAGCTGGAGAATAAGCTGAACCTCGCCTATCGGCATGGACAGCCGCTCGGCAATCTGGCCCGCCGGCACCTGCTCATCGGCCAGGGCGAACAGCGCCGGGTACCGGCTGCGGATCGAAGGAGGCTCAGGCGTCTCGGCTTCCGCTTGCGCTTCCGCATCCGGGATTGTCTCCGCCTCCGAAGGAAGGGAAGCTGCATCCGCCATGGAATGCTGGGCTGCCGCCTGCGCTGCTTCCTCCATCTGCGGCGCGGAAGCCTGTTCGTTCCACAAGCGGACCGCCTGCTGCTCCGCCACACGCGCTTCCAGCGCCGCATGCCGTTCCTCGCTTCGGCTCCATCTTTGTTCAAGCTGGTCGATTCGCTTCCTCAGCGCCTCGTCCGTCATTTGCCCTTCCTTTTTCATCCGCTCAATCATGCTGATCAATTTCTCGTTATCGGTTTCCAGCTCTCGCATATAATGCTCAAGCGTCTCCTCCATATTGCGCCGAAGCTCGGTGCTGTCGTTCCCTGTTCTCGGCCTGAGCAGGCCAAGCACGACCAGGACCGCCCCCAGCAGCGCTACATAGATCCAAGGCCCCATCGCGGGCACCTCCTTTTCGGCTGCGTTCAGACTTTTGGCGGCCCAATGCGTATGCGGGGGGTCTCGCCTCTTGGGGTAAGCTTCCGCCCGCCAAGGCCGCCAACACGGCAAAAAAGGCAACGCGGCACCTTGTCCGACAAGGCGGTCAGCGTTACCGATTCAGCACGTGAAATCAATATGCTTTCCTTTGTAAGGGTGCTCTGCGGGAACAGCCGCAGGAGGAGCTGCCGTCTCCCCTTCCGCCGGATCCGGCTCGGGGCCGGCTCCATCCGCGCGCGATTGGTCGCGCTTGCCCTCATCCCGGATCCGGGCTTCCTGCGCGGTTTCTACCTGCTCATTGCGCTCCCGCCGCTTTTTCGTCATCTTCTCCGCTTGTTCGTTCAAGAGCAGCTGTTCGGTAGCAGGCCGCTGCTGCTGCTGTTGATGAACCGCCGATGCCTCTTGTGTCCGGGTTAGTGCGATTTGCAGCTCTACCGGCTTTACATTCATCTCATCACCCCAGCCTTTCCCCAATAGACGCGGAACACATCTAAACACGAACTAGCACTTACAGTGAGATTGCGAAGCCCTCGATTTGGGGCGCCCTCTGGTTTATTGCCGCTATGCGTTGCCGTACGCAGCAATACCCTGCCGCATGCTTGCCATTTGCGTCGATATGGCGCTGTACGCTGCCGTACCTTTGCCGTTGGCGCCCGTATGACGCTGTACGCTGCCGTACGTCTGCCGTTGGCGCCGGTATGACGCTGACCGCTGCCGTACGTCTGCCGTTGGCGCCCGTATAACGCTGTACGCTGCCGCATGGCCCCCCCATTTGTTTCCATAGGCGCTATGCGTTGCCGTACGCCGCTCTCAGTAGCTCAAAAATCCTGCAAAACTGCAGTATTTTGGGGAACGCACTGACAGTGCGCCGGGATTCCTGCAAAAATGCAGGAATTCTCACCGTATCGCTTATAAACTAGAGAATTTGAGTAAAAATGATGTAAAATAGCAGCAATTTCTTCGAAATTCCGTTTCATCGGCGTAAATTGCTGTACAAATGCAGGATTTGCTTCGCGGCCGACAGGGTTTTGGCCCTAGTCTCTACACTAGTCACCGCGCCAGTCACCATGCTAGTCATTCCACTAGTCACCACGCCAGTCACCACGCCAGTCACCATGCTAGTCACCGCGCCAGTCATCCGCCAACCATCACGCCAGGCATGAGCGGCCACGAGCAAGCCGAGACGAAACGCATGACGAAGCGGCCCCGTTACACGCTCCCAAGCTAATGCTAACCCTTATAAATATGAAGACATCGTAATGTCGCCGTCTAGCATCCGGAAGGAGACCCTCTTCGCGGCATCCTTCACGTACCGCGTGTTGCGGCCGATTACAATTTTTGCCCCGCCATATATCACATTGAACACATCGACCGAAGCCGAAGCGGTGTCTTCCAACATCTTCTCAATCTCGAACATGCGCTCGCGCATCTCCGATTGCTGCTCCACGGCCTGCTTTTTGGTGGAAGTCAGCTTGATCCGCATCGCCAATTTTTCGCCCGTCAGTTGGCCTGCGGACGCCATCTGATCCAAAATGCGAAGCGCTTTCTCCGTTTTCTCTAAATTTTCCAGGCTAGTTTTGAATTTGTGGCGAAGCTCCATCAGTTCGTTCCGCAGCTCCGGCTGCACGCCCACCTCGATCGTCGTCGCGGTGGACATCGAGTTGCCGATCGTGCGGGCGATGACCTTTTCTCCCGCCTGAATCAGGCCTCCGACGATAAGTCCTTTTGTTCCTTGGCAGATGACCTGCTTGCCTGCCCGTATCGTGGCATGCATAATGCTCTGCGTGACCATGACATCGGTCGCCGCAAAGACGTTCGCTTCCTGAATGAAGGTGCACTTTACATGAGTGCCCGCCTTGACGTAGCCTTTATTCCCCGCAATGATGCCTCCGCTGATCTCGACGCAGCCGTCGGCCTCGATCTGTGCCCCTTCTACGCCGCCGTATACGCGGACATCGCCCGACGCTTTGACGCGAAAACCGGTTAGAACGTTGCCTCGAATCACGATGGTGCCGATAAAATCGATGTTCCCTGTCCGGTAGTCGACATCCCCGTTCACTTCATAGACCGGGAAGACGTTCAGCTTGTCCCGGTCCGTGAGCGAGACGAGGCCGTCAATCGCGGAATAGATCGCTCGTTCTTCCGGATCGACGACGACGTTCTTCCCGATTTTGAATCTCGCGTCGCGTCCCCGCTTCGACTTGATCGGTTCTCCCGTTACGGAGATGCCGGGGATGCCGTCGGTTGGAGGGATGCGCTGGGCAATCATCTGCCCTTTTCTTACATTATCCAGTTGCTTGACTTCCTTAAGATTAACGGTTCCATCCTCCTGCTCAACCGGCTTGTGATCCTGCTTGCCCGTGCGTACCAGGAGACGAACTGAGCCGTCTTCACCGTCTACGGGTGCCTTCCCATGAGCAATCATCGTTGCGCCACGCGCAAAGGCTTGCGGATTCGAAGCAATCTCCTGGAGTACCCGCGTCTGAATGCCGAAGCGTATATTATTGCTGTGAAGCAATGTCTCCAGCTGTTCCGCAGTGCATTGAAACGTGGGCTCGAATTTGGCAAATTGAATATAGCCATATAGCTTGTCCTCAGAAATCGTAACTTCTACATAGTCTTCCAAAGCCACTGCCGTACTCACGAAAAATCCCCCTTTCGGTTTTATCGGTTTGCCTTCGTGCCCCTCTAGTTGTCATTTACGCTTCCAGCAGCATGCTCTTATGCTTTTCCAATGCCGTTCGGAGACGCAAAATCGCTTTGGAATGAAGCTGGGAAATACGGGAAGGAGACAGCGACATCACTTCGGCGATTTCGCTGAGAGACAGATCCTCGTAGTAGAAGAGCGAGATGACCATCCGCTCCTTCTCGGTCAGCTTCTCGATTCCATAGATAAGCGATTCCTTCAAGTAGTGCTCATTCACTTTGCTTTCCGGGTTCTTCGCCTTTTCATCCACCAATAGGGACAGGCGCGTCTCCGATTCATCCTCCCGGATGGGGTCCTCCAAAGAGCAGACGGACATAATATTCACGTCATGCAGCATCCCCTGGAATTCTTGCTCGGTCACATTCAAATATTCGCTCATCTCACTATCCGATACGGACCGCAAATACCGCTGCTCCAGCTGCTGGTAGGCTTCCTCGATTTTCTTCGCCTTCTCCCGCACCGAGCGCGGGACCCAATCGCCCTGCCGCAGACCGTCCAGAATGGCTCCGCGCACGCGCCAGGAGGCGTATGTCTCGAACTGGAGGCCGCGCTGGTAGTCGAACTTCTCGATCGCGTCGATTAAGCCCATGACGCCGTGGCTGGATAGATCGTCCTTGCTGACGTTGCGGGGCAGCCCGGCGGCGAGCTTATTGGCGACGAATTCGACGATGGGCAAGTGAATTTCGATTAGTTGTTTCTTCGCCTCGACATCCCCATTATCCTTCCACTGTTCCCAAAGCTCATAATGAGAGCACGGTTTGATTTTCTGAACGCTCACCGACAGTCAGCCTCCTTACTTTTGTGTCAGGTGACGAACAGCTTGTGCCAATTGCCCCGCATCCGGCAGCGGTTCTTTGGTCACGAGCTTGGGCGGGTTTAACGGTTGAAATGCTATTCCGTCATCGTCTTCCCGCTCGGTTGGCTTCTCCTCGTTCGACATCGTTCGCAGCATCTCGTGGAGCATATCGCTTTCATCCGGCGTCGTCATATCGACCAGATTCCCTTTGTCCTCCCCGTTCGGCGCCGGCGAAGCCGCCTGGGCGCCAGGCTCGCCCAGCACGCCCGCCGCGAAGCGGATCGCGAAGCCAAGCGCGAACCAGGCGGCAAAGGCGATCGCCGCGCGAATCAGGCTGGTTGTCCATAAATTGCCGCTCCAAGAAAGTAATAAAGTGATGACAAACCCGACGATTCCGACTATGAAATTCCAACGAATTGTTCCTCTCATCGTCATATTTCCTTTACTCCCTGTTGAACGCTTCGAATATGGAGAACGCCGTCATCACAGCGCAATTCAATCGTTCGCCCGTATGAACCGCCCGTATCCTCCGCCAACAACGGAATCCCGTATTGATCCAGCAGCTGTTTGCAAATTTCCACATTGCGCGGACCGATTCGCATCATTTCATTGTTGGAGGTAAAAGCGAACATCTGGGCTCCGCCCGCCATTTTGGCCTGCAGTCTCGCCTGCCTGGCTCCTTCGGCTTCCATGCGCCGCAGCAGTTCGGGAACGGCCGTATCGGCATATTTGGCGATATTGACCGTCCCTTCCCGCGCTATAGCCGAGGAAGGCAGCATAATATGAGCCATGCCCCCAATCTTGGCGACGGGGTCGTACAACGTGAATCCGACACAGGAACCTAGCCCGGTCGTGCGTATGGCTCCGATGCGGCATACATTCAAATCGGCCATACCTACTTTGACAATCGTGGACTCTTCAATCATGTAAAGGCACTCCCAAGGCGGCAAAAATTTTGGAAAAAGAGTCCGGATCGGGAATCAGGAAAAAGGTGCCCTGCACTTCGTCGCAGCCTTCCAAAAATTTCGTGTCGATGAGCAGCGCGCTGTCTCCCATTTCCCCGTATTGAAGTATGCCGTAATTCAACACCGCTCCCGCCATGTCAATCGCAAGCTGAGGTACCGTCGGAGACATCGTCATGCGGGTGAAGTCTGCCAGCGAGGACAAGTACGAGCCGGCCAAAATATTGCCGATCTCGGCCAAGGCCGACATCTCCATCTCCGAAAACCATTCCCCATCCTCCAGCGGCACCGCTGCCAAATAGGAGAGCAGCATCTTGGCCGCCTCCGGATCGAACATGAAGAAAAGATGGCCGGGCGCATCGCCCTCAACCCGGAAATAAATCGCGATAACCACCTGCTCCGGACCGCCCACCTCGTCGGCGATGCAATCAAACGGCATCAGGCGCACTTGGGGCACCTTCATATCGATGGTCCGGTTCAGCAAGCGGGACAGCGCCGTGGCGGCATTGCCGGCGCCGATATTCCCCACTTCCTTGAGGACATCCATCTTGAAGGCGCCCAGATGTTCATACAGATGCACTGGGCTATGCCTCTAGTTGCTCAAGCTTAATGATTTCGCTTTTGTTGAGCACTTCGGCCAGATTGAGCATGATGAGAAGGCGGTCCTCCCCGAATTTCGCTACGCCGCGCAAATATTTCGCTTGAATGCCGCCCACGATTTCCGGTGCCGGCTCAATGTGATCCTCGTTAATGTCGATGACGTCGCTCGCGTTATCGACGATGAAGCCGACTTCCAGATCGCCGTGCGCCACGATGATAATCCGCGTCTGATCCGTCGCTTCCACCTCCGGCAAGCCGAAGCGCCCGCGCAGATCGATAACCGGAATGACGACCCCGCGCAGATTGATGACTCCTTTGATGAAATCATAGGTTTTCGGCACGCGGGTAATCGGCATCATCCGCTCTATCGTCTTCACTTTCTCCACTTCGACGCCATATTCTTCCGTCCCCAACATAAAGACCACGACTTTCATATCCTCTGCCATGACCGTTCCTCCTCATAACTTGATATCTAGCGGTTATTTCAGCAACGCATTCGTATCGATGATGAGCGCCACCTGGCCGTCGCCGAGGATGGTCGCGCCCGAGATGCCCGGGATGTTCTTTAAATAGTTGCCGAGCGGCTTGAGCACAATCTCGCTCTGGCCGATGAATTCCTGGACGGCGAGCGCGGCGAGGCGATCGCCCTTGCTGATGATGATGATCTCCACTTCGTCTTCGTCGAAATCAGAGTAGCCTTGGCAATCGAACAAAGCGCTTAGCGACAGCAGCGGAATGACGCTGTCCCGGTAATCGATCATACGAATGCCGCCGTGCACGCGCCGGATTTTGTCCTTCGTGACAAGGCCGGTCTCCACGATGGATGTCAGCGGAATCGCGTATTTCTCGTCGCCCAACCGGAACAACATCGCTGACATGATGGACAGCGTAAGCGGCAGCTGGACGATGAACTTCGTGCCTTGCCCCAACTGCGATTCGACGACGACATGGCCGCCGAGCGCCGTAATCTTGGACTTGACGACATCGAGTCCGACCCCGCGTCCCGAGACGTCCGATATTTTCTCCGCCGTACTGAAGCCCGAGGAGAACAGCAGCTGGTACACCTGCTCGTCGGTCATTGAGGCGGCCTTGTCCTGCGTGACGACCCCATTCTTGATCGCTTTGTTCAGCACCTTGTCCCGGTCAATGCCATGCCCGTCCTCCTCGATCTCGATGAAGACATGGTTGCCGCTGTGATAGGCGCGAAGATGTACCGTCCCCGTCTCCGGCTTGCCCTTCTCCAGGCGCTCGGCCACCGGCTCGACGCCATGGTCGACCGCGTTCCGGAGCAAGTGGACGAGCGGGTCTCCGATTTCATCAATGACGGTACGATCAAGCTCGGTTTCCGCACCGGTTATGATGAAATCGATCTTCTTATCCAGCGATTTGGCCAAGTCGCGCACCATGCGCGGGAAGCGGCTGAATACGGTGTCCACCGGAACCATGCGCATCTTCAGGACAATGTTCTGGAGGTCCGAGCTGACGCGGACCAGATGCTCGACGGTCTCCGTCAATTCCGATTTTTTCAATTCTCCCGCGATTTGCTCCAGCCGCACCCGGTCGATGAGCATCTCGCTCAATAGATTCATCAGGACATCAAGACGCTCGATATCTACGCGAATCGTCCGGCTCTGCACAGGCTTGGCCCCATTGCCCGCACCCGCGCGGGCCGCCTCCCGCGGCTTGGCCGCAGCCGGCTTCGGCGCTTCTTGGGCCGGGGCAGGGCTCGCTTGGACCGCCTCCGAAGCGGCCGAAGCGGCTGCCGTCTCCTGGGCCGCCTTCATGACGCCTTCCACATGGCGGTTCCAGTCGCGAATATCTTCGGCGCTCATCGAGACGACCGCAACGGATTCGAGCTCCGATACTTGGTTGATTTCGCGCTCCAGTTCGCCCTGTTCGGTCGTGCTTACAAAAAAGACGGTAAACTCGGAGTCGAATTTGTCCTGCTCGATATCCTGTGCCGGCGGAGTGGACTTCACCACTTCGCCATGCTGGCCGAGTACCTGGAATACCATATAGGCGCGTACCGCCTTCAATACGCAATCGTCCCGCAAGCGGACGCGCAGATGATACACGTTCATCCCCGATTCCAGCGATTGCTCCAGGATGCTGCGCTGGAATTCATCCAGCGTCTCGCCGGACGGCTCTTCGCCGGCGCCCGCGTCCTCCTTCTCCTGCGAGGACGCGGTGCGGTATTCTCCCGTCTCGATCGACTTCAAGGCGGCCAGTATTTGCGTCACGTCTGCTTTTCCTTCGCCGCCTTGCGTAATGTCCGCCACCATCGCCTCCAGCGAATCAAGACTGCGGAACAGCGTATCGAATATGAATTCGTCCATTTTCAGCTGATGGTTGCGAATCATATCCAGCACATTTTCCATCTGGTGGGTCAACGACGCGAGATCTTCAAACCCCATCGTTGCCGACATGCCTTTCAAGGTGTGTGCGGAGCGGAATATGATCTGGACGATGCCGATATCGTCCGGATTGTTCTCCAGTTCCAGCATGTTCTCGTTCAATGCTTGCAAATGGTCGTTCGCTTCGTCAATAAACATGGATAAATATTGATTCAGATCCATGTTCGCCCCCCCTTTCCGATATAGAGGTCGTTCAAAAAGTCCGCTGCTCCTCGCAAGCTCTAAAATCGGCCTCCTTGAACACACACTCATACACAGCCTCACGCTACCCTGACGTAGCCGTTACGATAGCGCCAGCCATGTCTTGCAATGGAATGACCTGGGATACACATCCGAGTTCGATCGCTGCGCGCGGCATTCCGAATACGACACAGCTCTCTTCACTTTCCGCGAAGGTCGATGCGGCGCCGTCCTCGGCCAGCCGCCGCATCATTTTGGCCCCGTCGCTGCCCATTCCGGTCAAGATCACGGCATGGCGCTTGAGCTGCCGCAAAGGGAGCAGTGACTCGAACAGCCGATCCACGGAAGGCCGGTGCCCGGATACGGGCTCCGTCCGGTTCAAGGCAATGGCGTATGTCCCGTCCGGACGGGCGACGGCCGTCATGTGAAGGCCGCCGGGCGCGATATAAGCCGTTCCGCTCGCAAGCACCTCTCCATCCTCGGCTTCCTTCACCTTCAGCCCGCTGTAGCTGTCGAGCCGCTCCGCCAGCGAACGGGTGAAGTTCGGCGGCATATGCTGGACAATGAGCACGGGCGCCGGCAGATGATGCGGCAGGGCGGACAACAGCGTCTTCAGCGCCCGGGGGCCGCCTGTGGAGGTCCCGATGGCGACGATATGCCGGAACCGCGCAGACCGTTCCGAATCGGCCGCCTTGACGGAATCCGCGCCGCGAGCGGACAGGCTGCCGGCCGCTCTGCCCGGCGCCTCGGCGGGAGGAGCCGGCTTCGGCCGGCTGCCTCCCTCGGCCGCGGTCGGTGCCGCGGACATCAGCGGCGGCGCTTCCCCTCTTCGCCGCGCAGGCTTGCCGTCCGCCGCAGGCGGTGCGCCGCTCGTACGCTCGCGCCGTGCCGGATCCGCAGGGCGATGATCCCGGACCGGCGGCGGCACAGCCCGCTTTGCCGTCGGGCGAGTGTCCGGGCTATCACCGCCAGAACCGATGAGAAGCTTCAGCCGTTCCATCTGCCGTCTGCGTTCCGCAGAGGCGATAGCTGCATGAAGCTTGTCAACCAGCATCTGTCCCACTTCTTCAATCGTGCCCGCTCCGCCCGTTGGGGACGGCTTGCACACGAAGTCGATCGCACCCAATTCCAGAGCCGTCAGCGTCTCGGACCGCCCGTCTTCGGTCGAGCTGGAGAGCATGATGACCGGCGTCGGACATTGAACCATTATTTGTTGAAGGGCCTGCAAGCCATTTTGAACGGGCATCTCGACGTCCAGCGTAACCGCGTCCGGCTGAAGCTCCTTCACTTTGCGCACAGCTTCTTCCCCATCCCGGGCTGTGCCTATCACCTCAAAGGTCGATTCGCGTGAGATCAAATCCGATATGATGGCGCGCATGAAGGCCGAATCGTCTACGACGAGTATTTTCTTGGTTGTCACATTCCATCACGCTCCCTTATCGAGCTTATCGAGGTTGTTCTAAAAAGTACGAATTTGAGGTTCGCCGGCATGCGAGCCCCCATGCCGGTTGTTCGCGAGCAAGCTGCGCGCGTGAGCCCGGCGCCTAATTCTTGCGGTTTAGAGCGGCCAGCGCCGCAGCCATTTCCGCACGAACGCCTTGACTCCCCCTGACGCGCCCCCGGCCTCCGTCTGCTTGATGCCTTGGGTATAGACCCGCGCCAATTCCCGGATCTGCGACGATGCCCTGCATTGCGGGTAGAGGAGGGTGAAGGGCTCCTGCTTCTTCACGGCCTGCATCACATGCGGATCGTCATAGATGTACCCGAGAACCGGCAGGCTCCGGTTCAGGAAGCGCTCGCTGACCGAGATCAGCCGTTCGGCCGTCTGCGTCCCTTCCTTCCAGTCGGAAGCGCGGTTCACGATAAGCCGGAGCGGAGAGTTGTGCCCTAAGCCCGACACCAGCTTCAGCACGGCATATGCATCCGCGATCGCCGTCGGCTCCGGCGTCGTCACGATCCACGTCTCGTCTGCCGCCATGATGAAGCGCAGCGTCTCTTTGCTCAATCCGGCTCCCGTGTCGAACAGAATCACGTCATACTGCTCCGACATCGAATCCATCTCGGTCAGGAAGCTGTCGATCTGTTCCACGGGCATATCGAGCAGATCTTGAAGCCCGGATCCTCCCGGCACGTAATGAAGGCCGCCGGGGCCGATCTGGATAATGTCCCGGAGCGTCTTCGTCCCGTGCAGCACATGAGCGAGATTATAGGGCGACGGCGACCCGATCAGCACATCGATATTCGCCATTCCGATATCGGCGTCGAAGACGAGCGTGCGGCAGCCGAGCTGCTGCAGCGACAAGGCGAAGTTCAAGGTGACATTCGATTTGCCGACGCCGCCTTTGCCGCTCGTGACGGTAATGATGCGGGCCAATCGCGGCTGGCCCGGATCCGCCGAATCCGGCGGCCCGCTCTGAAGCTTCCTGCTGACAAGTCTGCGTAGCGCTTGAGCTTGGTCATTCATCATGAGGTCAATCTCCCATTATCCATCGGACCGCGTCATTCGCTTGAAAAGGCTGTATATCATCGGGTACGTTCTGCCCTGTCGTCATATAGCTGCAGGGAATCTTCACCCGGGACGCCAAGTTCAATATCGTTCCGTATGTCGCGGTCTCATCCGCCTTGGTCAGAATCAGGCTGTCGATGCGCTGATGCTCGAACCGTTCCCAGATGGCCAGCATGTCTTCGGTCTTGGACGTCAGGCTCAGGACGAGGAAGGTCATGCTGAACGGAAGCGGCTTGAGCATCGTGTTCAGTTCGTTGACATACATGTCATTGCGGAAATTGCGTCCGGCCGTGTCCATCAAAATGAGGTCGCATCCTTCAAGCGCGTTCAACGCCCGTTCCGTATCGCCGGGCGAAGTGACGACCTCCAGCGGGACATTCAGGATGGAAGCATAGGTCCGCAGCTGCTCCACGGCCGAGATCCGGTATGTATCTGCGGTAATAAACCCGACTTTGCGGCCATGGTGAAACATCTGATCCGCGGCCAGCTTCGCAATCGTCGTCGTCTTCCCGACGCCCGTCGGTCCGACGAAGTAGACGATGCGGGTAGCCTTCGTAATGCCGTCCCCCTGCCAATTCACCAGCTGCCCGCTCACCTGCTCCGCCACGAGCCGCTTCGCCTCCGCGGCCTCGGCGTCCTGCGGGCGCGGGCATTGCTCGGCGGCAGCCTCGATGAAGCGGCAGACCAGTTCGCTGCCGACGCCCTGCCGGAGCAGATGCCGCTCCATCTCCTTGAACGGTGCCGGCCAGCTCTCCTGGTAGACGCGCTGCATCACCTTGTGCATCATCTGCTTCATCTCGGCCATCTCGATCTGCCAGTCCGCGTCCAGCAGCGGCCGCCGGGATGCTTGGGAGACAGCCGCCTCGAGCTCGGAGGCGAACGCCAGCGGCGCCGCGGCCGGCGTTCCGGTCTCCTCCCGCGGGGCCGGTCGCGTCCGCTCTTCGGCTGCGGCGGCCGAAGCCTCCTCCGGCGGAGCCGGACACGGCCCGGCAGCGTAGCCGGGAGCCGTGTCCTTCGCCTGCGGAGCGGGAGGCCGCTGCTCCGCAGGGGCGCCGCCATAGGCGCTGCGCGCCGCCGTCGGCGAGACATAGACCCGCGCCGAAGGCTCGGCGGGAGCAGCTGCCCTGGCGGAGCCGGACGGACGAGCCTGCTGCGCCTGTTCATCCACTGCCGCGACCACCTCGATCGCCTTGCGGCTGAACATGCCGAGGAAGCCGCCGGCACGGACTTCCTTCGTGCTGATGATGACCGCATCCTGCCCCAATTCTTGACGAATTTGGCTCATCGCTTCGGGCATCGTCTCCACAATGTACTTTTTTACTCTCATACATTCACCACTCCGACACTTTGAATTTCTACGCTAGGCTCAAGCTCATTGTAAGAGAGTACCGGTATATCCTGCATGGCGCGCTCCAGCAGCTGGCGCAAATACATGCGAATCGACGGGGACGCGAGCAGAACCGGCGAATGTCCCGATTGCAGGAGACGCTGCACCTGATCGCTTATCCGCTGGAAGACCTGCTGCGTCGTGCCCGGATCCATGACGAGATAAGATCCATGCTCGTTCTGCGTTACGCTCTCCGCAATTTTCTTCTCCAGCGCGGGACCGACCGTAATAACCCGAAGCGTCTCTCCCGGAGTCACGTACTGCTGGGTGATCTGGCGGGCGAGCGCCTGGCGGACATACTCCGTAAGCACATCCGGATCCTTCGTATAGGTTCCGTAGTCGGCCAGCGTCTCGAAGATGGTGACCAGGTCGCGAATCGATATCTTTTCACGCAGCAGCTTCGCCAGCACCTTCTGCACCTCGCCGATGGAGAGCACATTCGGGATCAGATCGTCGACCAGCGCCGGATACTGTTCCTTGACGGTCTCCACGAGCGCCTTCGTCTCCTGGCGGCCGACCAGCTCATGCGCATGCCGCTTGATGATCTCGGTCAGGTGCGTCGCGACGACGGACGGCGGATCGACGACGGTATAGCCCGCCAGCTCCGCCCGTTCCTTCATCGTCTCGTCGACCCACAGGGCCGGAAGGCCGAACGCCGGCTCGGTCGTCTCGATGCCGGAGACGGAATCATCCTCATAGCCCGGGTTCATCGCCAAATAGTGATTGAGCAGCAGCTCGCCCTGCGCAACGGCATTGCCCTTGATCTTGATGACATATTCATTCGGCTTCAGCTGAATATTGTCCCGGATCCGAATGACGGGAACGACCAGACCGAGCTCAAGCGCGCATTGCCGGCGGATCATGATGATGCGGTCCAGCAGGTCTCCGCCCTGTTGGGCGTCGGCGAGCGGTATCAGCCCGTAGCCGAATTCGAATTCGATCGGATCGACCTGCAGCAGGTTGATGACGCTCTCCGGACTGCGGACCTCCTCGATCTGCTGCTCCTCTTCGAGCTGTTCCTCCTGAACCTGGCGCTGGTCCATCGTTCTCTGCATCCGGTAGCCGGCGATGGCCAGCACGGCCGCGAACGGCACGGTCGGCTTCAGTCCGATCGGCGTCAGCAAGCCGAGCAGCCCGATCGTCCCGGCGACGATATAGAGCAGCTTCGGATAAGCGAGCATCTGCGTGCTCATATCCTCGGCCAGATTTCCTTTGGAAGCCGCCCGCGTGACGATGAGACCGGCCGCGGTCGAAATCAGCAAGGCCGGAATCTGGCTGACGAGGCCGTCCCCGATCGACAGGATCGAATAGGTCTCTGCCGCTTCTTTGAAGACCATGCCGTGCATCGCGATTCCGATGACGAAGCCGCCGATCAGATTGATGAGCAGGATGATGATGCTGGCGATGGCGTCCCCTTTGACGAATTTGCTGGCGCCGTCCATCGCTCCGTAGAAATCGGCCTCTTTCTCGATTTTCTCCCGGCGCTCGCGCGCCTGCTGTTCATTGATCAGCCCGGCATTCAGATCCGCATCGATCGCCATCTGCTTCCCGGGCATCGCGTCGAGCGTAAAACGTGCAGCGACTTCAGCGACCCGCTCGGAGCCCTTCGTGATGACAATGAATTGCACGATGACGAGAATGAGGAATACAACCATGCCGACGGCGATATTGCCCTGTGTTATCCACTGGCCGAATGTGGCGACGACATCTCCCGCTTCTCCATTCGCCAAAATCTGCTTGGTCGTCGAGATGTTGAGCGCAAGCCGGAATAACGTCGTGATGAGCAGCATTGCCGGAAATATCGAAAACTGTAGAGCTTCCTTCGAATTCATGGCAATCAGAAGAATCATCAGCGCCAATGAGATGTTGATCACCAGCAGGATGTCCAACAGCCATAACGGAATCGGCAGGACCATCATGAGCACGATGCCGATGATGCCGACCAAGACGAATAAATCTCGCGTTTTCACGGATTGCTTCCCCCAAACTTGTTAGCTCAATTGACTTTGCCTTTCAATTTGTATACATAAGCCAGAACTTCCGCCACGGCCTGGAACAAGTCGGCTGGAATGGCTTCGCCAATCTCGGTCCTCTCGAATAAAGCCCGGGCGAGCGGCTTGTTTTCCATGGTCAGTACGCCATTCTCCTTGGCGATCTGCTTAATGCGCAGGGCGACGTAATCCTGCCCTTTCGCAATCACTTGCGGGGCTTCCATCTCGGAACCGTCATACTTCAGCGCGACGGCGAAGTGAGTCGGGTTCGTGATGATCACGTCCGCCTTCGGCACTTCCTGCATCATCCGCATCATCGCCATGCGGCGTTGTCGTTCTTTGATTTTTCCTTTAATAAGAGGATCGCCCTCGGTTTTTTTGTACTCGTCCTTAATGTCTTGCTTGGACATGCGCATGCTTTTCTCATGCTCATATCGTTGATACATGTAGTCCATCACGGCGAGCGCGAACAAGGCGGCGCCGATCTTCAATCCGAGAGACAGCGTAATCTGAGCGGTATAGCTCAATATTTGACTGAGGGGCACATGCGACATCTGGAGAATGCGATCCCGTTCCCCCCACAGCGACAAGTAGACGATGGCAGCAATCGCCGCCAGCTTCAAAATCGACTTCAAAAATTCCACTACGGAGCGAACCGAGAAAATCCGTTTGAACCCTTGAATCGGATCGATTTTGCTCAGCTTCATTTTCATGGGCTCGCCCGTGAATAAAAATCCAATCTGCGCGTAATTCGCGATGAGGCCCATCAGAAACGCCGCAAGAAACACGGGGGCTAACACGATGAGTCCTTTCAGAAACACCTGGCCGAAATAGTCGGTCACATTGCCGACCGTGACATCCATCGTCAGGCGATGCTGCAAGGAATCCGCGAATAAATCGAGCACCCTCTCCTTATAGAAGCCGCCGAACACAAGCAGGCAGAAGAAGCATGCAAGCAGGATGGACGCTCCGGACAAATCCGAGCTTTTGGCAACCTGCCCCTTCTTGCGGGACTCCTGCCTCTTTTTCGGAGTCGCCTTTTCCGTCTTCTCTTGCGAGAAAAGCTGGAGGTTCAGACGGTGTCTCAGTTGGTATTCGCGGGCCGCAGACGGTACCGTCTGCCCGCGGCGCGTACGTGTCATTATTATCCCGCCCCCTGCATCATGCGTAACAGCTGGTCAAGCGCCTCGAACAACGAGGAGAACAACTGCTGCAGCACGTAAATAAGACTAGGTACGGTCAGTAGCAGCATCACTAATCCGACAATCAACTTGAGCGGTATGCCCACGACAAAGATATTGAATTGCGGGGCCGACCGCGCCAGAAAGCCAAGCGCCACATCGGTCAGGAACAGCGCCACGATAAGAGGCGCCGAAATCTGGAACGCGATGATGAACGCCTGAACGAAGGACTGCACCAGAAATTCGGAGACGAGTCCGTTCGCAATCTGTTCAAAGAAGGTGTTCCCGTCCAGCGGCAGCCACTCAAAACTTCGCATAATTCCGTCGATAAAGTAATGGTGGCCATTCATCCCGAGAAACAGCAGCACCACAAAGATGTACTTGAAGTTCCCCATGACCGGCGAGGTGGCTCCTGTCAACGGATCGATGACATTCGCAATTCCGAAGCCGATCTGGATGTCGATGAACGAGCCTGCCGTCTGCACGGCGGTGAAGAACAGTTGGGCCAAAAATCCGATTAATAGGCCAATTAAAACTTCTCGCAGAATGAAAATGACAAACATGCCGTCTGCCGGCACGGTTTTGCCGATGCCGAACAACAAATAGGCGATCACGCTCACAAAGAACGCGAGTCCGACACGAAAATGGTTCGGCACGCCCCGCGAAGATATGACAGGGACGGTGACAAAGAACGCCGTGATTCGACATAGCGTGAGCAAAAAAACAGGGAAAGCCTGAACGAGGATTTCCATCTCTTCACTGCCTAACCGATGTAAAGGTGCAAATTATTTAGAATACTAAAAGCAAAATCGACCAATGTCGTTAAAATCCAGGGACCGAATACGAGCACGGCCACCATGACGGCGATAATTTTGGGCACGAAAGCCAAAGTCTGCTCCTGGATTTGCGTCGTCGCCTGGAAAATACTGATGACAAGCCCGACGATCAGCGCAATGGCAAGCATCGGGGCGGCCACCTTCAATACGGCGAACACCGCCTGCCCCGCCAGGCCGATAATAAACTCAGCACTCATTTCCTGTATTCCTCCCGTTCGTCAGATTCGTTCCCGCTTAGGTATTGAAACTCATCAGCAACGACTTCACGACAAGATACCAGCCGTCTACGAGCACGAACAGAAGTATTTTAAAAGGAAGCGAGATCATCACCGGAGGCAGCATCATCATCCCCATTGCCATCAACGTGCTGGCTACCACCATGTCAATGACCAGAAAAGGAATGAATATCATAAATCCCATCTGAAAGGCGGTCTTCAGCTCACTGATGGCAAACGCAGGCACAAGCACGGTGAGCGGCACGTCTTGATACGTCTTCGGCTTCTCGGTCTTCGTGTACTTCATAAATAAGAGCAAATCTTTCTCGCGGGTATGCGAGAACATGAATTTCTTCATAGGTATCGAGGCTTGCTCCAACGCCTGGGTCTGATTCAGCTCGCCCTTCAAATACGGCTGCAGCGCGGTCTGATTGATTTCGCCAATCGTTGGGGACATCACAAACAAAGTAAGAAAGAGCGCAAGTCCGATTAACACCTGGTTGGGCGGCATCTGCTGCGTTCCAAGCGATGTCCGGACGAAGCCCAGCACGACGACGATGCGCGTGAAGGAGGTCATCAGGACGAGAATGGCCGGAGCGATGCTGAGCACGGTAATGAGCAGCAGCAAGGACAACGAGGATGTCCCCGGCTGCCCGCCGCCGTCTCCAATCTTGATGTCGATGTCAGGAATGACAGGCGACGCCGACGCCCAATGAGCGGTAAGACCGGACAACAACAGGACGGCTGTCACAGCTAGCAGCAATTTTTTATTCATCAATCCATCTACCGATCTTCATTGGAATCTTCTTTGAACAAGTGCTCCACTTGTTGTGTGCGTTTGGGCATTTGTTCAAGTTTTGAATGAAACACTTCATGAAAAGACACGGAAGACGGGTCCGCGTCTCTCGTTCCCGAGCCTGTCTCCGCAGTCTTGAATCTTCTTCGCATACGGCTTGTCAGGTCAGACCAGGAGGTTGGCCATGCCGCCCCTGGCTTGGACGGCGCGCGCTCCAATGATGCCATCAAGCGCGCCGCTTGCTCCGGATCGGATATTTTATCGATCAAGGTAATATCCTCTCCGATGCCCAGGATGTAGACGGCATCGCCAACTTCGATAATCTGCAAGGACTTGTTCGGTCCGAGCCCGGTGCCGCCGAGCGTGCGAATGCTTTGATTCATTTGCCACATGCGGTTTTTCCGGTTCAACCATTTAATAAGCAGTACGATAAGTACGATAATGACTGCGAGCGACAGCAGCACGGTCAACAAGCTGCCTATGTAATCTCCGGCACCGGGCGTTTGAATTTGACCGTTGTCAGGCATGGCTTATCCCATTGTTTTCTTAATCGCTTCGATAACCCGGTCTGCCTGGAACGGCTTGACGATGAAGTCTTTCGCCCCGGCCTGAATCGCGTCGATAACCATCGCCTGCTGGCCCATCGCCGAGCACATGATGACTTTGGCGTTCGGATCCAGCTTGCGAATCTCTTTCAACGCGGTGATGCCGTCCATCTCCGGCATCGTGATGTCCATCGTAATGAGGTCTGGTTTTAGTTCTTTGTACTTTTCGATCGCCTGAGCGCCATCCGATGCTTCTCCCACGACATCGTATCCATTCTTAGTCAAAATGTCGCGAATCATCATTCGCATGAACGCTGCATCGTCTACGATCAAAATACGGTTAGCCATCGTTCTGAATCCTCCCTAAATCTTATTGTAGTTTTTGAATGCGATCCCACTGGTTGATAATATCGGTGACGCGAACGCCAAAATTCTCGTCAATGACGACAACCTCGCCTTTGGCGATAAGTTTGTTGTTGACCAGAATGTCGACCGGTTCGCCAGCCAGCTTGTCCAGCTCGATAATGGAACCTTGAGAGAGCTCTAGAATGTCCTTGATTTGTTTGTGTGTCCTCCCTAATTCTACTGTGACTTTGAGCGGGATGTCCAACAATAAATTTAGATTGGATTCATCATGCTGCGCATAAGATCCGGGTTGAAAACTCGCAAATTGCACCGGCTGGACATTAACGTTCCGGTTCGGCACATTGCCGAATGCGGAAGCCGCTCCGCTCTGCGGATCAAGGTGAACCGCAGGCATCGGCTGAGAGCCGTATGGCGGCTGCGCGTAAGGTGGTGCGTAAGGCTGTCCGTACGGCTGCTGAGGCGCTTGTCCTCCCGGGAGCGGCTGCTGCTCGATCCCCGCCATGGGCTGCTGGGCAGCTTGCTGAGCCGGAGGCGCATAGGGCGCTTCTTCCGCCGCGAGAGTCTCCGGCGAGGCTTCCGCTCCGGTCGACATCGATTCCGCCGTCCCCATCAAAATGCGGACCATGTCCTTCGCGAACGGCACCGTCAAGATTTGCATTATCGTCGAATCGATCAAATCGCCGATCGTAAGGCGGAATGAAATTTTGACCAGCACATTCGCGTCCGGCAGCGTGTCAAGCCCCTGCCCATCCGACATATTCAAGATGCCGATGCCCGGCGGAGAAATGTTCACCAACCGATTAAAAATCGTGGACATGGACGTCGCGGACGAGCCCATCATCTGGTTCATCGCTTCCTGCACGGCGCTGACGTGGATTTCGTTCAGCTCGCCGCTCAGGTTCGTGCCGTCGCCCCCCAGCATCAGATCCGCGATGACCTGCGCATCCGACGTCTTGATGACGAGGGAATTGACCCCTTCGAAGCCTTCAACATACTGCACGTGCACCGCGACATGCGGCTTCGGGAATTCCTCCTCCAGATTCTCGCGCTTCAGCAGCTTGATGCGGGGCGTCGTAATGTCCACCTTTTTGCCCAACAGGGTGGATAGCGCCGTAGCCGCACTGCCAAACGTAATATTGCCAATCTCACCAAGGGCATCGACTTCGATCGGATCCAAGTAGGAATCGATTGAAGGGGACTCCGCTTCGCCTTCAGGCGAATCGCCGCTCGACTTTTTCAACAGGGCGTCAATTTCCTCCTGCGACAAGTAATCTTTACTCGTCATGCTCTTCCACTCCTTCTTCCACGACTTGCTCGATTTGTACCGCTACGCGATCCTTGACTACACCCGGCGTGCCAATATATTTCATGCGGTCACCAACCCGAATCGTCAAACCGCTGTCAACCGGCTTGTTCAAGGCGATGACATCGCCGATTGATAACTGCATTAACTCCTGTACCGAAATCTGTGATGTGCCAAGTTCAACGGCGATCGGAAGCTTCGCCTTGCTAACCCGTTGGCGCAATTTTTCGATCTCAATCGGTTCCCGCGTTTTTTTCTCAGATACGAACCAATGATGCACGGACAGCTTCGGCATGATCGGCTCGATGACGACGTGAGGGATACATAAGTTGATCATCCCCGTCGTGTCCCCGATTTTGGTGCTCAATGAAATGAGCGCAATCGTCTCGTTCGGGGAGACAATTTGCATAAATTGAGGATTCGTCTCGAGTGCTTCCAGCCGCGGCCGGATATCGAGCACGCTCTTCCACGCCTCCTGGAGGCTCTCGAACGCCCGGCTGAAAATGCGCTCCATCACCGTCGTCTCAATCTCGGTCAGCGAGTTGATTTTCGAAGGGGCTACTCCGGCGCCGCCCAGCATGCGGTCAAGCATGGCAAAAGCAACGTTCGGGTTGACCTCGAGAACCATCCGGCCTTTGAGCGGCTCGGCCTCAAAAATATTCAAAATGGTCATTTTCGGTATCGAGCGGATGAACTCGTCATACGGCAACTGCTCGACCTGGACGACATTGATTTGCACGAAAGTACGCAATTGCGCGGAAAAATATGTCGTCAAAAATCTGGCGAAATTTTCATGGATGCGTGTCAAACTTCGAATGTGGTCTTTAGAAAAACGAACGGCACGCTTGAAATCGTACGAACGGATTTTACGCTGTGTTTCCTCTTTTTTTAGCTCTTCCGCATCCATTTCCCCCGAGGACAGCGCCGCGAGCAATGCGTCAATCTCGTTCTGCGATAGCACGTCTACCAATCGTTTCACCCCCTTACAGGAATCAGCTGAACATGTGTGTCAAATCTGCCGTCAAATCGGCGTAAGTATAAAGTCCGTCAAGTCTACTTGAACGACCTTGCCTTCCGGCAATTGCTTATTAATCAGTTCGAGCAACTTGGCACACAGCTGATCCTGACCCTTCATACCTTGCAAGTCTTCCGGTTTCATATCAGCCAAGGTTCTGAGAATGAGAGGCTTGATGCGAACATCCTTGATCTTGTCGAACTGCTCCTTCGTCTTCTTCGTGTCCAATTGGAACGCGAAGCCGGTGAAGACGACATAGTCGCGGTCTGCCAGATTCGTCTTGATGTCGGTCATCGTTGACGTCATCTCCACGATTTCTTCAGCCGATAATCTTACAGTGTGCACTTGCTGTGCTCCAGGCGCATTGCCTTTGCCATTCGTATTGATCATCATAATCACGACAAGGGCGATCAGGGTCAGCGCAAGCAGGAGTGTGATCATCCACGGCATCATTCGTTTCATGGTTGTCCCTCCGATGGTTCTGTCTTCTTCGTTCCGGCGATGATACCGACGGAGCGAACATAGCGTTCGATCCGTTCAATCACTTCCGGCCCCTTCTCCAGTACGATGAACTTCTTCCCTGTCGTCAATGTGATGTAGGTGTCGGGCGTCTCTTCAACGGTCTCGATGAGAAGGGCGTTCACCCACATGGGAGAACCGTTCAATCGCGTGACGGATATCATCCAAATCCTCCTTTGCCTCTTCATTCCAGGCCCCGATGCCGGCCGTTCACCGGCGGCATCAGGGCTTGGAACGGATTACTGTCGCATTATCGCTTCAGATTGACGACTTCCTGCAGCACTTCGTCGGAGGTCGTAATGATCCGCGAGTTCGCCTGGAAGCCGCGCTGGGCCACGATCATTTCGGTGAACTCGCCCGTCAGGTCGACGTTCGACATTTCGAGCTGGCCTGCGATAATCGCGCCGGTGCCTGCCTCCGGGTCATTCGCGGTGACAATCTCGGCTTCCCCCTCCTCGACCGCGTTCGGGGTCAAGCGGTACAGGTTGCCCCCGATTTTCTCAAGGCCTTCCGGGTTGACGACCTTGATTACGCCGAGCTGCACGCCCGTCGCTTCGGTCGTGCCGTCATCCCGCTTCGCGATAATCTCGCCGGTCTGCGAGATGGAGAAGGCGACGATATCCTCTTCCAGCTGAATCACCCCGCCGGCGGAATCGAGCACATTCAAGCCGTCCGAGGTGACCAGCGTCCGGTTCGCATCCAGATGGAAATCGCCTGCGCGCGTCAGGAACGGAGCATCCTGATCCTCGCCTAACGAGACAGCGAAGAAGCCGTCGCCGTCGATTCGCAAGTCGAGCGGACGGTTCGTCATCATCGCGCTTCCCGGCGTATGGACGGTATCGATGGAAGCGAGGGAGACGCCGAGCCCGATCTGCTTCGCGTTCACCCCGCCGGAGTTATCGTTCGGCGCTGTCGTGCCGTCTATCGTCTGGCTCATAATGTCCTTGAACATGACGCGGCTGCCTTTGAAGCCGACGGTATTGACGTTGGCAATGTTGTTGCCGATGACGTCCAGTTTCGTCTGAAAGCCGCGCATGCCGGATACGCCGGAATACATCGATCGAATCATCGTATTACCTCCAATGTCTTAATGGTACATCCTCAAAATAAAGGGCTCACTTCGGTCGTTCCATGAGCCGAGGCCTCCTTGCGGTCCAGCCTCTAGACCCGCCATGCCTCAATCATTGAGGAGAATGGCGCTGTCGATCTGCGTAAAAACATGATTTTGCCGCGTCGCTTCATCCAATGCCGTAATGACGGTACGGGACGGCACATTGACGATGAAGGCCTGGTTGTTCATGATGACGAGCGATTGCCGCGCCCCCTTCTCCTCGGCCTGCTTCATCGCCTGATTCATCTTGGCGACCAGCTCCGGAGTCAGGTTCATGCCCCGCTCTGTCATGCGGGTCCTGGCATGATGGCTGAAGCGGACATCGTTCGTGCGCTGCAGCTCCTGCTGAAAGAGCTGCTGGAAGCTTGCCTTGCTCTCGCTCTGCCGGGCCGGCTTCAGCCGTTCAGGCTGCTGGACGGCCTGTATCGGCGCGGTTGGGCCTAAATGCCCAAATGAGCCTCCGATATTCATGACTGGCCTTCCGATCCCGGTGCAGGAGACGCTTCCTCAGGCGTCTCGGATCCCGGCTGCTCCGGCTGTTGAGGTTGTTCCGGCTCTTCCGTGCCAGGCGCTTCTCCCGGTTCGTGAATTTCCGCGATCGTGCTCAAGTCGACTTCATCCTTCCCGACCTTGGCGTATGATTTGCCCTCGCGGATAATCATTGACTCGACGATGCCGGTTCTCAATATCGGATTCTTGTCGTCCTGACCGTCTTTGCCCACCTGATATTCCTTATCCTCGGACTTGCCGTACCATGTGATCTCTTTGCCGATGAGGCTGGAAGACATGCCGAGCGCCTGGTGCAGGCTTCCGAGCTGGGTCTGGATATTCATCAACTGCTCGACGGAGCTGAATTGGGCCATCTGCGCGATGAAGTCCCGGTCCTGCATCGGCTGCATCGGATCCTGATTTTGCAGCTGCGTAATCAAAATTTTCAAAAATTCATCTTTTCCCAGCGTCTGGCCGTCCTTCTTGCTGGCCTGCGCCACATTCTCCTTGCTGTAGTTCGGCCAGGTGACGACTCTGCCGACTGCTGCATCTGATGCCATGGCCGCAACCTCCCTGATTGTTATCTGCCATTACTTCCACGTTACACGCTTGCGCTGAAGGTGGAATTCCCGCCGAGCAGCTGCGCTGCCCGCAGCTCCTCCTCGGTCTCCAAAGCCCCTGCAAGCTCATCCAAAGTCAGCGGCTTGCCCTGCTTCGATCCCCGTTCCGACGATTGCTGACGGTGGGTATCCTGCTGTCTCCGCTCCTCCTGGAACGGAGAGGAATTCAACGCATTCGACGATTGCTGGGACACTTCGATCTTCTCCACTTGAATTCCTTGCGATTGCAGCGCGCCGCGCAGCATGGACATTTGCTGCTCCAGCATATCCTTCGCCATCAGATGCTCCGTCAAGAAGCGGGCCGTCAACTGGCCGTTCTGAATCGTCAGTCGAATCTCTACCTGCCCCAGATGTTCCGGATACAGGGAAATCTTCGCTTCCGACATCGTCCCAATCCGGCTGAACCGCAGCTGCTTCACCATGAAGCCGGCCATTTCATCCGCGAAGCGGTCCGCATGGATGACGGGCAGCGGCTTCGTCGAGTTAAGGCCTTCCTGGCGAAGCGCCCACTGGCCTGCCTGCATGACTTGTCCGATCTGCGGCTCCGGCTGCGCATGATCCGGACCGCTCGCGGCTTCCGCCGCCGGCTTGATCCCGGCCGATGCCGCCGGCATGATATCCGCCTGCGTCACGGACTGGGCTTGCGCCGCTCCAGCCCGCCCCGCATTCGCGGATGCCGCTGTCGCCGGCCCGTTGGCCTCGCCTGCCTGCTTCAGCATGTCAGCGAGCCGCGCGATCCACCGCAACCCCTCGGCTGGCTGCGCCTGTTCGCCTGTGGCGCTTGCTGCCGGATGGGGAAGCTCCGATCCTGCGCCTTGCGTCTGCCGCCCGGCGCCTGCCTGCGCTTGGCTCTGCATGGCGAGCGCCGTCTCCGCCGCGGCCGCCGCTTGCCCGCTTCCGGCAAGCTGAGCCAGCACAGGGGCATCCGCTTGCTTCGCTTCCAGCAGACCCGCGAGTTGAGCGAGCACATCCCGCACCGCGATCGTAATCGTGGACGGCTGCTCGATCAGAACGTTCGGGCTCTGGGACGCTGCATCGGAATGCTCCGCATTCGGCTGCTGTCCGTTCAGCCACTGCTGGGCTTGCAATACCCATTGCTGCAGCGCGGCGAACAGCTCCGGATTGCTCTCCAATTCATCGTCCGCCGATTCCAGCGAATCGAGCAGCGGTTGAAGCAATGCTTCAACGGCCTCCGCCGCTTCCTCCGGCAAGGCCGGCATATTGCCGATATCTTCGCCCAAGGTCAACAGCGAAGCCAAGCCGCCCGCCCATGCCGGCGCCTCGCCCGATGTATCCATGCACTGCGAGAGCACGGTCCAGAATCCGGCTCCTCCGTCAGCCGCTCCAGCCTTCGCCTGCGCGCCGCCCATGACCGGGGCTGCGCTTCCGGCCGAAATATTCATAATGCTTCCTGCCATATTTTTCACCTCCTTTCAAGCTGACTTAAATTTGTATCCTCTTGTTGATCATTTGCTTGGAAGCAGCTTCGAGACGAGCTTCGCCGTCGCTGCCTTGTCTTCCTCCGTCATCGCGTTCAGCAAGCGGGATCGGGTCGCATCATCGACCGTATTCAACACATTCAGCGCCTTCTCCGGACTGATTTTCGCCGTTTCGAGCAAGATGCTGGCCGCGCTCTTCGGCGTCATGCTGGAGAAGGTCTGGCTGAGCTGCGTCCGATCGAGACCATTGTGCGCTTCCTTCGACGTTTCGTTCTTCTTGAGGCGCGCCTGCAGCGCACGAACCTCCAGATTGTCCGCCGGCTTCACATCCTTGAGGCGAATCGACGCGTCGGCGGCTACTTTCGGGTTCATCTTTTCCAGGATCTTCGCCCTGTCTTCCTGCTTCATCGCATCCAGCACAAGAACGAGCTCCTCCGTCGCCAAGTTCTCCAGAATCGGGGCCGATTTGCTTGGCATCATCTTGGCATACAGATTGGCGAGATCCTTCACCTGCTGCGCATACTGCTCTTCCGTCAACTGCTCCTCGCGCCGTTCGGCCCGCAAGTCTTTGATTTCCTTGTTCAAAGTCGCAACCTGCTCTTCAAGCTTCTTGCGCGAATCGGCCAGATTGCGGAGGTCGGCGTCCTTGGAAGCCAACAGCGCCTTCAGTTCGGCAATCTGCTCTTCCTGTTCCTTTTGAATGTTTTTGTTCTCCTTCTTCTCTTTGCCGGGTTCCTTGCCCTCGGCTTTATCCTTATCGGAAGAAATCCATTGATTTACGATCGGGATATTTTCCGCCAAGGCTATCATTTGGTTGCGCCAGTTCGCATTGAACAGCGTAAGCAGCACGGCTAACAAAATGATCGTAAACAAAATTGGGGTCGCAAAGAACAAAAACCGTTCAAAGCCCGAATATCCACTTTCCTTTTCTACTGATTCCTGATTCATCTCTGCCACTCTCATCCCTCCTGCTGAAGCGGCGGGACCGAACTGCCGCGCCTGACCTGTGTTCTAGCGGGCCGCCATATGGTAGCGGACGGTCGCCAGTTCGTCCAATTCATTCTGTTCCCATGCAGCAAGCCGTTGTCTGAACTGCGCTTCCGCCTTTTCCCTGGCTTTGGTCCACACTTTTTCGTCTGTCATCCGCACGGCCAGCTCGCCCTGTTTGTTCTGCACGTTGGCTTCCGCGGCGTTGACCTGCTCATTCGCCAAGTCAACCTGCGATTCCATGTAGGCGATATATTGCTGCCAGGCCTGAAGGCTGGAGGCGGAGGCGCGAGCATCCACCTGACGCTGGAGCTCTTCCCGAGCGTGCCGCAGATCTGCCGTGCACTGCTGAAGCTGGCTCTCCTTCGTCATCAGGTCGCCCACGGCTTCGGACAATATCCATTCCGCCTGCTTTTTCTCGTTGGTCTTCAAGTCTAGCACTTTTTGCAAAGCGTATTGAAAGCCACGCACCGGTCACTCAACCTCCTGGAAATTGCATTAATAATCGTTCAACCGTCTCGTTGTATGGAGCACTCTCATCGATTCTCTGCTTCGTAAAGGCATGAATGTCATCTATAAATTCCAGTGCTTCGTCTATGGCGGGGTTGCTCCCCCGCTGATATGCGCCGATATTAATCAAATCCTCAGATTCACGGTACACGGCGAGAAGCCGCTTCAACTGCTCCGCTGCCAATTGGTGTTCGCGGGGCACGATATCCTTCATCACCCGGCTCACGCTGGCCAAAATGTCGATCGCGGGGAAATGCCCCTTGTTCGCGATATTCCGGTTCAGGACGATATGGCCGTCCAAAATCCCGCGCACGGCATCGGCAATCGGCTCGTTCATGTCGTCGCCGTCGACGAGCACTGTATAGAAGGCGGTAATCGATCCGGCCGGGCCTGTCCCGGAGCGTTCCAGCAGCTTCGGCAGGCTGGCGAAGACGGAAGGCGTATATCCCCGGGTCGCAGGAGGCTCGCCGATCGCCAGTCCGACTTCACGCATCGCCATCGCGTAACGGGTCACCGAATCCATCATCAGCATTACGTTCATGCCGCGGTCCCGGAAATATTCCGCTATCGTAGTCGCGATCAACGCGCCCTTGATGCGGACCAGCGCCGGCTGATCCGAAGTCGCGACGACAACGACCGACCGGGCCAGTCCTTCCGGGCCGAGATCTCGCTCGATGAACTCGAGCACTTCGCGCCCGCGTTCGCCGATGAGCGCAATCACGTTCACATCGGCGGCCGTATTGCGCGCGATCATGCCGAGCAGCGTGCTCTTGCCTACCCCGGAACCGGCAAATATTCCGACGCGCTGTCCATTGCCGATCGTCAACAGGCCGTCAATCGCCCGCACGCCGACGCCAATCGGATCCAGCACCCGCGGCCGGGCCAGCGGGTTGGACGGAACGGCAGTCGTGGAATAGCTGGACATCCTCGTCGGGAGGAAGGAGCCATCGAGCGGCTGCCCCAGACCGTCCAGCACTTTGCCGAGCAGCTCCGATCCGACCGGAACGGTCAACGGTTTCCCGGTGCCCACGACATCGCAGCCCGGACCTATCGCCTGCAGCTCGCCGAGCGGCATCAAGAGCACCTTGTTGTCGCGGAATCCGACAACTTCCGCCATCAGCGGCTTGCTCCCCTTGGTCGGGTAAATATAGCAGACTTCCCCTACGCTCGCGTCAGGCCCTTCCGACTCCACCGTAAGCCCTATGACCTGCGTTACTTTGCCATTGACGCGGACCGGGTCGATCTGGGCTAAATAGTCGACATATTTCTCGGCGTTCCATTTCACCTCATGCGTCATGGCCATTCTGCTCCTCATGCTGCACCGCTGCCTGCATCAGCGCTTTTTTGATCTCCGTCAACTGCGTGTCAATTCGCGCATCGATGCTCCCGAGCGCGGAGCGGACGACGCAGCCTCCGTCGTTCACGCTGGAGTCCGGTATAATCTGCAATTCTGCCTGCGAATCGACGGCGAGACTGAGCTCTTCCCTTGCCGCATGCACATAGGCGAATTGCTCGGGCGAGACACACAGCGTAATCGTTCCGCTTTCCCGCTTCCGGGACAGCGTCTTGCGGGCCAGTTCCAGCACGATCTCCGGTTCGACGGAGAGCTGCTTCTGAATGATCTTCTCCGCGACCGCGCAGCTGAGAGAGACAACGAACGGCTCCGCCTCCTGGATTAACTGCTCCTTCGCCTGGTAGGCTTGGCGCAGCACAGACTCGGCCTCTGCTATTTTGCGTTCGTAAGCTTCCTTAATCTCCTGCTCCGCGCGCGCCATGCCTTCCCGATAGCCGGTCTCATAGCTATCGCTTCGCGTGGATTCGACCAGCTGCTCGTCCTGCTTGCGCCGTTCTTCCCACCAAGCGTCGATCTGGCTCTGCGCTTCTTCCTTCACCCGCTCCGCTTCTTCGGTCGCTTGCCGCAAATGCTCTTCGGCGAAGGATCGCGCATCATCGAGAATCGACTGCCTCAGCTCGGCGAGCTGTTCATCCTGGTTGAGCAGCGTTTCCTTGGTCAACGGCTCCGGCGCTGCCGCAGCCTCCTCCTCGCTCCGCTGCTGCTGGTGCCGCCGAACCGCTTCAATCAATCTCATCTGCTCCAACGGAACATATTGAGTCGATTTGATGACATTAGACAACGATATCATCTCCTCCGCCGCGTGCGATGATAATCTCACCCGACTCTTCTAAGCGGCGTATCGTCGACACGATCCGCGTCTGCGCCTCTTCCACGTCGCGCAGCCGAACCGGTCCCATAAACTCCATTTCCTCCTTGAACGTATCGGCCATCCGTTTGGACATGTTGCGGAAAATCGCTTCGCGCACTTCCTCGCTGGCCACTTTGAGCGCAAGCTGCAAGTCGGCATTGTCAATATCCCGAATGATACGTTGGATAGAACGGTTGTCGATATTGACGATATCTTCGAATACGAACATTCTCTTCTTGATCTCTTCCGCCAGTTCCGGATCCTGAATCTCCAGGGAATCCAGAATCGTGCGTTCGGTCCCGCGATCGACGCCGTTCAAAATCTTGACGACGGACTCGATGCCGCCCGCGCTTGTATAGTCCTGCGTCACGGTTGACGACAACTTCTGTTCCAGCACGCGCTCGACCTGGTTGATCACTTCCGGGGACGTGCTGTCCATCAAGGCGACTCTGCGCGCCACCTCCGCCTGCTTCTCCTGCGGAAGGGAAGACAAGATCGTCGATGCCTGCTCTGTCTGCAGGTAAGAGAGCACGAGGGCGATGGTTTGGGCATTTTCGTTCTGAATAAAATTGAAGATCTGCGACGCTTCCGCCTTGCGCGCAAAGTCGAACGGTCTGACCTGCAGCGTAGCGGTCAGGCGGTTGATAATATCGACCGCCTTCTGCGAGCCCAACGCCTTCTCGAGAATCTCCTTGGCGTAACTGATGCCGCCCTGGGATATGTACTCCTGCGCCAGGCAGATTTGGTGGAACTCGCTCATGACCGATTCTTTTTCCGCCGCATCCACCTTGCGCACATTCGCAATTTCCAACGTTAATTGTTCGATTTCCTCATCCCGCAAGTGCTTAAAGATTTGGGCTGACACCTCAGGTCCGAGCGTGATGAGCAAAATCGCCGCTTTCTGTCTGCCGGTCAATGCTCCGCTTCCTTTTGTCACGTTGCTCACCTCGATTCGTCAACAAGCCATGTGCGCAGCAATTTCACAAACTCTTCCGGCTTTTTCTTCGCCAGCATTTCCAATTGCTTGCGCACCTGATGCTCGCCCGTCAGATTCTCTAAATCAATGGATGGAAGCTCAACATGAGTAGGCAGCGGAGAGAGTTCGTCCGTATACACTTCTTCCGCCCGTCTGCGGCGGCGAACGACCGCATAGGCAATTCCGCCTACGACAACTAGTAATGCAAGCGCACCCGCGCCATACCATACCCAGTTCGGAACCGTGCTGGCCGTGGCTGTTCCCCCATCTTTAGCACCATTTTGGGTAATTACTGAAACTTTTTGTGTCAATTCTTCGTCTGTATATGTAGCACCTGAATCTTTTAACTGCGCAGCGACGATCGAACGGAGCACCTTTTCGATCGCATCGATTTGGGCAGGCTCCATATTGTTCGCGTCAACCGCTGCGTGTATGGTCAGGTCTTTCACGGCATACGGACTGGACTCAATCAGATTTTTGATGCGGTTCACATCATAATTGATCGTCCGCTGGCTCTTCTCGGACGTCGAATCCCCGCTTCCCGAAGCGGAAGGATAGTTCGGCACTTCGCCGTCTCCGACGCCTGCGACGCCGCCCGTTTGCCCGCTTTTACCGCTGTAGGATTCCTGCAGCTCCTGAACGCTGATTTCGATCCCTTTCATCTCCTCCGTATTGACCGGAGTGACAAGATCTTCCTGTTTTTGAACTTTATCGAAATTCAGCTTCGCGGACACCAGCACGCTTACTTTGTCCGCCGGCACATAGGCGCCGAGGAATTCTTGTATTTTCATGCGGATATCATTCTCATACTTGCGCTGAATTTTGAGCTGCTCATCCACCTCGCCGAAGATGCTCTTGGACGCGCCGCCTTGCGAGTCGGAAGCGAACATGGGACCTTCATCGCTCGAGATGGTGATATCGTCAATCGCCAAGTTGGGAACCGCGGTCTTGACCAGATTGAAGTATCCGTCAACCGCCGCCTGATTCGGCTGATATCCAGGCTTAAATTTCAACACAATAGAAGCCGACGCCTGTTCCTGCTCCGGTGTTGCGAAGACCGTCTCCTTCGGGAGATTAATGATGGCCTTGGCATCTTGAACACCGTTCATAAGACGCAGCAATCTTTCGATTTCGCCGTTCAGGGCGTTCTTGTAGCGGACATCGAACACGTTGTCCGTCATTCCGCCCATTAACCCGTCGGCCCCGAACGATTCGAAGCCAATCGAACCGTTCTTGACGATGCCCTGGGCTCCGATGTCGACCTTAACTTTGGCCGCCGAGGCGCTGGGAACGGATATTTTGCTGCCGTCGCCGCTGAGCTCGTACGGGATGCGGTTCGAATTCAAATATTCAATGATGCCGGCGGCATCATTGGCGTTCAGGTTTTCAAAAGCAAGCTCATACTCTGTCTTTGTCAGCTGTGCCGTTACAATAACTGCAGCCAATATTACAAATGCGATTGTGGACAGCAGAAGTATTTTCTGCTTTTTACTGAATTGATTCCAGTATTGGGTTATTCGTTCCCGATACCGGCCGATGGTTTCATTCACTTCACGTCACCCTCCAGAACGATGTAAGACACTACCGCTGTTACATTTGCATGCGCATAATATCTTGATACGCCTCGATGACCTTGTTGCGTATTTGCGTCGTCAATTGCAGGCTGAGCAGCGCGCGTTCGGAGGCAATTTGGAGCTGATCGACATCAACTTCGCCCAGTATAAACTTGTCGCTCATTTCATGGACTTGCTTCTCTTGTGCATCAACTTGCTGAAGTGCATTCGCGAGAAAATTGCTGAATGTTTTGGTTACTTCAGCCGGTGTCTCGGCTTTTGTCGCTGGAGATATCGCCGCCGATAATGTCGCCGGAGTTGTCATGCTCAATGGAATCATCGTATTTTGTATCATTTGTTTTCCCCCTGTGGCAATGAACGGCTCTTGTTAGCAAGCAGGCTTGGTCTAGCCTTTGCCAATCTCCAATGCCTTCATAATCATGGATTTGGACGCATTAAGCGCCGTTACGTTCGCTTCGTAAGAGCGGGTGGCAGAGATCATGTCGACAATCTCCTTCATGATGTCGACATTCGGCATGTAGACATTTCCTTGTTCGTCCGCGTCCGGATGGGACGGATTGTAGACGATTTTATACGGTGTTGAGGTATCTTCCTTGATCTGGGCCACCTTGACTCCCTTGGCATTGCGCTGACCCTGCATCGCTTCTTGCAAGGACTGCTGGAAGGAAGACTCCATCGGCGCCATGACGACGACCTTGCGTGTATACGGCACGAACTTCCCGTTGACGTACTGCGCGCGCGTCGATTCCATATTCGCGATATTCGAGGAGATGACGTCCATTCTCAGGCGCTGGGCCGTAAGTCCGGACGAACTGATGCCGAAGCTGTTAGAAATATTCATACGTTACCGTTACCTCCTTACATCCATACCGGTTTTAAGCATGTTGATGTTATGGTTCAACTGTTGAATAAGCGTATAATATTTCAATTGATTCTCGCCCTGAAGGGCCATTTCCCGGTCAATGTCGACATTGTTGCGGTTGTTCCCCATTGCCGTGCTCTCATCCTGGACGATCTGCGGAGCCGGCACCCCGTTCGAAGGTCCGATATAGAAATGCCGCGGATCAGTGCGGCGACCGACAAGCGTTCCGCCGGTCATCTGATCACGAAGCAGCGACTCGAACTGCACTTCGGAGCGTTTATAGTACGGCGTATCGACATTCGCCACGTTCGCGTTGATCACATTTTGTCGAGCCGTGGAAGCTTGCATCGCGCCCTCCAGCCGCTGGATATGTACGCCGCTCAACAAGTTCACAATCATCCCTCCTGATTAGTTAAAAATTCATATGATCACATATTCTCTGCTTGCGACGTTTCTCCTTCTCTTTCGACAAAAAACTTAGTTCTTTTGCATGATCGTGTCGAACTATGGGAGGGGATTTCCATAATCCAATAAATCTAGCCGATTATTCAATAAAAATGTTGAGTAATCATCATTTTTTGACAGAAGAAGATAATTAACGCCATACTTATCATCTTAAACTTTGGGTTATAACACAATAAGAAAAAAGCCCTATCTTTGGACTAAAAGTCAGGGCTTTTTTCAAATACTTTGTCGAATGGATCCCCTCGTTGGCTGCAGTCCCAAAAAGGGGAAATTTCGCATGATTTTTATAGGATATATTGGCTCAGATCCCGATTTTGCGCGATATCGGACAGCTTCTCCCGCACATATTCGGGCGTAATCCGGAAGTGATCAAGCGTCAGCTCCGGCGCCTCGAACGACAGATCCTCCAGCAGCTTCTCCATAATGGTCTGAAGGCGCCGGGCCCCGATATTTTCGGTGTTTTGATTGACATCGGCCGCAATCCGGGCAATTTCCCGTATCGCTTCATCGGTGAATTCGATCTGGATATTTTCCGTCTTCAACAATTCGACATACTGCTTCGTAATGGCATTCTTCGGTTCTGTCAGGATCGAGACAAAATCATTGAGCGACAAGCTGGTTAATTCGACACGAATCGGGAAACGCCCCTGCAACTCGGGAATGAGATCGGACGGCTTCGCGATATGGAATGCCCCTGCAGCGATGAAGAGCACATAGTCCGTCTTCACGGGCCCGTACTTGGTCATGATGGTGGAACCCTCCACAATCGGCAAAATATCGCGCTGCACTCCCTCGCGGGACACGTCAGGCCCGGATCCGCGCCCGCTGGAGGCAATCTTGTCAATCTCATCGATAAAGATGATGCCCGACTGCTCGGCACGCCGAATCGATTCCTGAATGACGTCATCCATGTCAATCAGCTTCGCGGCCTCCTCCTGGGTCAGCACCTTTCTCGCTTCCTTGATCGTGAGCTTGCGCTTCTTCATCCGCTTCGGAATGAGGCTGCCGAACATTTCCTGCATATTCATGCCCATCTGCTCATTGCCCGGGCCGGACAAGAAATCGAGCATGTTCGGCGCCGCGTCTTCCACATCGATCTCGATGATGTCGTTCTCCAGATTGCCTGACAGCAGATCGAACCGAACCTTTCTGCGCTTCTCCTGCAAGCCGGGCTCCGGCTCCTTCTCCGCCTGCTGCGACTGGGACTGGTTTTGGCCGAACAGCATCTCGAACGGATTGCGCTGCGCCTTGCTTTCCTTAGAGCTTGGGGCCAATATTTCCACGATTCGCTCATTCGCCATCTCTTCCGCTTTATCCTTGACTCGCTCGGTGCGCTCCAGCTTCACCATGCGGATCGCCGTCTCTACCAGATCGCGGACCATCGATTCGACATCGCGTCCGACATATCCCACTTCCGTAAACTTGGTCGCTTCCACCTTCACGAACGGAGCATTGACGAGCTTCGCCAGACGGCGGGCAATCTCGGTCTTCCCTACGCCCGTCGGCCCGATCATGAGAATGTTTTTCGGGACGATCTCATCCTGGATCGACTCATCCAGCAGGCTTCGCCGGTAACGGTTGCGAAGCGCGACAGCGACGGCCCGTTTGGCCATTTTCTGTCCGACGATATACTTATCCAATTCCGTGACAATCTGCCGCGGTGTCCATGCTTGTTGATTCATCTTATCCCTCCACCCGTATCTTGGTTGCTCCCTTTGCCGCTACAGTTCTTCGACAACAAGATTATCATTCGTATAGACGCAAATTTCCGCCGCAATATGCAGGGCGGCTTCAGCCATTTCACGAGCGGACAGATGCGTCGAATGCCGCTTGAGGGCCCGGGCCGCCGCCAGCGCGAACGAGCCGCCGGAGCCAATGGCGATCACTTCGTCATCCGGCTCGATGATTTCTCCCCCGCCCGAAATCAGCAGCACATGCTGCGCGTCCATCACAATCATAAGCGCCTCCAGCTTGCGAAGCACCTTATCCTGGCGCCAATCCTTCGCCAGTTCGACAGCCGCCCGCTGCAGGTTGCCATGATGCTCCTCCAGCTTGCCTTCGAATTTCTCGAAGAGCGTAATCGCATCCGCCACCGACCCGGCGAATCCCGCCAGCACCTGGCCGCGATACAGCCGGCGCACCTTGCGCGCATGCTGCTTCATAATCATGTTGTTCCCAAAGGTTACTTGACCGTCTCCCGCAATGGCAGCCTGCCCGTTATGTCTTACGGCGCAGATGGTCGTGGCATGAAATTGATATTCCACCGAAGCTCAACCTCCTGTCTATTATTCATCGGCTAGGACTAAAGAATCATTAAATGAAAAGAAAAGGAAACGGCACCGATCCGTGGCGAGCCGCTTCCTTTCCGCTGAACAAGCTGTTATGTGTTGAACAGACCCGCTTCGTCCCGGTACGCCTTCAAAGAATGGAGAGCGCGATGGGCCAGCGCTTCGTTCTTCTCTTTTTTGTTGCGGATCCGCTGCCCAAGCGGCGGGAAGAGCCCAAAATTGGCATTCATCGGCTGGAAATGCTTAAAATCGGCGGTCGTAATATAGCGCGCCATGCTTCCGAGAGCCGTATCCTCCGGAAGCAGGACGGGTTCGCTCCCTTTGGCGTAACGAGCCGCATTTAAGCCGGCCAGCAGTCCCGAAGCGGCCGATTCGACATATCCCTCCACTCCGGTCATCTGTCCTGCGAAGAAGAGCGACGGGCGGCCCTTCAATTGATAGGTCGCTTCCAGCAGCTTCGGCGAATTGATGAAGGTGTTGCGGTGCATGACGCCGTAGCGGACGAACTCCGCATTCTCCAGCCCCGGAATCATCCGGAACACCCGCTTCTGCTCGCCCCATTTGAGATGGGTCTGGAATCCTACGATATTATAGAGCGTGCCCGCGGCATTGTCCTGGCGAAGCTGAATGACCGCATAAGGCGTCTTGCCGGTGCGCGGGTCGGTCAACCCGACGGGCTTCATCGGCCCGAAGAGCGCCGTCTGCTTCCCGCGGCGCATCATGACCTCAATCGGCATACAGCCCTCGAAATAAATTTCTTTCTCGAACTCCTTCAATTCCGCCGTCTCGGCCGTAACAAGCGCCTCGTAGAACGCATTGAACTCTTCCTCGTTCATCGGACAGTTCAAATACGCCGCTTCTCCCTTATCATAGCGGGAAGCCAGGAACACCTTGCTCATGTCGATGGAATCCTTCTCCACGATCGGCGCGGCCGCATCGTAAAAATAAAAATACTCCTCATCCATCAGCGCCTTAATCCGGTCGGACAATGCCGGCGACGTCAACGGACCGGTAGCGATGACGGCAACGCCGTCATCGGGAATCTCCGTCACTTCCTCGTGGCGGACTTCGACGAGCGGATGCTCGCTCAGCCGCCGCGTAATCTCGCCGGAAAAACCGTCCCGGTCGACGGCCAGCGCGCCTCCGGCCGGGACCGCATGCTTATCCGCCGCTTGCATAATAAGCGAATTCATAAGCCGCATTTCTTCCTTTAATACGCCGACCGCGTTGCTTAGCCCGTTCGCCCGCAAAGAGTTGCTGCATACCAGCTCCGCGAACTGGCCCGTATGGTGGGCCGGCGTCTGCTTCGCCGGCCGCATCTCATAGAGCGTGACCGCAACTCCCTGCTGCGCAGCCTGCCATGCCGCCTCGCTGCCGGCCAAGCCCGCACCGATAACGGTTACTCTTGGCTTATCCATCTGTCTTACATCCCCCTCGGTTGCCTGCGCCTGCTGCAGCATCCCTTTATTTCATCGTATGCTTGCCCGCGCTTAATCATCCTCGTTGTCCTGCAGCATTTCATTATGATCGCACTGCGTGCACTGCAGCTTCGTTCCTTGCTTGCTCCGCTTCTCGACCATCAAGCTGCCGCAAGCCGGACATGGCTTGACCGATGGCCGGTCCCACATCACGTAATCGCAGTCCGGATAACGATCGCAGCCGTAAAAGACGCGCCCCTTCTTGCTGCGGCGCTCGACCAGCTTGCCTTCCTTGCATTTCGGACAGGCTACGCCCGTATCCTTCACTATCGGACGCGTGTTGCGGCAATCCGGGAATCCAGAGCAGGCCAGGAACTTGCCGAAGCGGCCCATCTTGTACACAAAATGACGTCCGCACTTCTCGCATATTTCATCGGACACTTCGTCCTCGATCTCGACTTCTTTCATTTCTTCCTCGGCGACCTTGAGCCGCTTCTCGAACGATTCATAGAAATCGTTGAGCACCTTCACCCAGTCCTGCTGGCCTTCTTCCACATGGTCGAGATCTTCCTCCATATGGGCTGTGAACTCAACATCCAGAATCTCGGGGAAAAACTCTTCCATCTGCTGAATGACCAGTTCGCCCAGCTCGGTCGGAACGAATTTCTTCTCCTCGATGGCCACGTAGCCGCGCTTCTGGATCGTCTCCAGCGTCGGCGCATAAGTACTCGGTCTGCCGATGCCCAGCTCCTCGAGCGTCTTGACGAGTCTCGCCTCAGTATACCGCGGCGGAGGCTGGGTGAAATGCTGCTTCGGCTCAATCGCTTCCTGCTTGAGCTTATCCCCGGTCTTGAGCGGAGGCAGGAATTTGTCATCCTCGACCGTGCCGTCATCGTTCCCTTCGACATACACCTTCATGAACCCGGGAAAACGGACCTTCGAGCCGTTGGCGCGGAACGTAACGTCTCCCGCCTGCAGATCGACCGTCATCGTATCCATGATGGCGGAGGTCATCTGGCTCGCCACGAACCGTTCCCATACCAGCTTGTAGAGGCGATGCTGATCGCGGCTGAGGAACGGCTTCATCTGTTCCGGGCTGCGCAGCACGGACGTAGGGCGAATCGCCTCGTGCGCATCCTGCGCATTCGCTGCCTTCTTGACATATTGCCGCGGCGTCTCCGGCACATACTCCGCTCCGAATTGAGAGCCGATATATTCCTTCGCTTCCTCCTGAGCCGTCGGCGATATCCTCGTCGAGTCCGTACGCATATAGGTGATGAGACCGACCGTGCCCTCTTTGCCCAGGTCTACCCCTTCATAGAGCTGCTGCGCAACGGACATCGTCTTGGCCGCTCGGAAATTCAGCTTCCGCGCCGCCTCCTGCTGCAGCGAGCTTGTCGTAAAGGGAGCGGACGGATGGCGAAGCCGCTCCTTCTCCTTCACTTCGGAGACGACAAAGGCCTGCTTCTGCAGCGCCGCCAGCACTTCATTCACTTCCGCCTCGTTCCCCAGCTCCATCTTCACGCCATTCATGCCGTAGAACTTGGCTTCGAACTTGGACTTGCCCGCTTCCAGCTTCGCCGTTATCGTCCAATACTCTTCCGGGATGAAGGCGTTGATCTCATTCTCCCGGTCGATAATCAGCTTTACGGACACGGACTGCACCCGTCCTGCTGACAGCCCTTTCTTTACTTTCTTCCACAAAAGGGGGCTGATCTTGTAACCGACCAGCCGATCCAGAATGCGCCGCGCTTGCTGAGCATGAACAAGGTCCATATTGATTTGACGCGGCGATTTGAACGCATCCTTCACGGCCTGCTTCGTAATCTCATTGAACACGACGCGGCAGGCTTCCGTCTCATCCAATTCTAGCGCATGCGCCAGATGCCAGGCGATCGCTTCTCCTTCGCGGTCGGGGTCGGCCGCGAGGTACACTTTTTTCACTTTCTTTCTTGCATCTTTCAATTCTTTGAGCACGCTGCCTTTGCCGCGAATCGTAATGTACTTCGGGGCGAAATCCTGCTCTATTTCAACGCCCATCTGGCTTTTGGGCAAATCACGAACATGTCCCATAGACGCTTTGACGATATATTTGCTGCCTAAATATTTCCCGATTGTCTTCGCCTTCGCAGGCGACTCGACAATGACTAGTGAATCCGCCATAGGCGCACCCTCCTCTCCAATCTCCTCTTCATATCCATATCGAATGGTATACGGCTCCCTGGGCCTCCCGAACTCTCTGTTTTAATTGTAAGGATAACAAAATTCGATGCAGCTCCGCAAATGGGAGGCCGCTCGCAAGGAGCAGTTCCTCAAATGTACTGCCTTCCAGGCGAATCAATTCGCATATCCGGCGCTCCTCCTCGGTGAGCGATTCGCTCTCGGTGAGGCCGACCGTTCCATTATTGTACGGCAAAGTGACTGTTGTCAACCGCGCCTTCAATTCTTCCATTATATCTTCGGCATGCGCAATCGGTCTGGCCCCATTCCTCATAAGAAATAACGGGCCTGCCGATTTGGGCGACGTAACGGGCCCGGGCACGACAAAAACCTCCCTGAACGTCTCCGTCGCAAAATCGGCGGTGATCAGCGCGCCGCTGCCCATGGCGGCCTCCACGACGACGGTCCCGAGCGCCAGACCGGCAATAATGCGGTTCCGCTGGGGGAACAAGCCGGGATGAGAAGGTGTGCCCAGCGGATATTCCGTGAGGACGATGCCGGATTCGGCGATTCGTCTCGCCAAATTCGCATTCTCGTACGGATATATGCGATCGAAGGCCGTGCCCATCACCGCGGCGGTCCGCCCCTGGATGAGAGCGCCTTCATGACTGCAAGCATCAATGCCTCTGGCCAGTCCGCTGACGATCAGGAACCCGGCGCATCCCAACTGCTCGGCCAATTGAAGGGCAACCTTCTTCCCGTATACGGTAGGATTGCGCGTTCCCACGATAGCAATCGCATCGGAGGACAGCGCGGTCCAATCCCCCTTCCCGTACAAGATCCAGGGCGGCTGCGGAATCTCCTGCAGCAGCGGAGGATAGCATTCATCCCAGCGGGTAATCCATTCAATCCCGGCTTTATTGGCCAGCTCCAGCCTCTGTTCCAGCCGGTCTGCCCGGAAGCTTGCCGCCAGCTTCCTCGCCATCGAGGGCTTCATGCCTAATTCCGCCCAGTCCGGCGCCGTCCGGTTCAGCCAATCCGCCAATCCGCCGAATCCGACGCGCTCCCCTAACGCACGAATCGTATGCCAGCCGATACCGTTGATTTCATGTAACGCAAACACCAGCTCCCGTTCCGTCCAATTGCCCATTTCAGCAACTCTCCTTCACTTTCCGGGAAGCGTGCGTCCGCTTCCCTTATTTTGCTTGAGATAAGATCAGAATGCAAGCATGAACTGCGCTTTCTTTTCAATAAATGGATAAAAAGAAACTATTAAGCAATCACATCCAAGCCGGCTCCGGCTCCGGCCGAGCGGGGCCGGAACGACCATGTCGGGACTAACCGGTTCGTTCATTTACGCGGTTCGAGCAGACAGCCCAGGTCGCTCCCTTTCCTCCCTTTCGCGTCTCCGCATTATCCGCCCAGTAGGGAAGTTCCCACGGCTACGGGCGGTTATTCCAGAGCCCATTCGCGCCACTCGATTCCGTTAGGGCAGGCGGGGCTGTCACAGAGGCGGGCGGGGCAGTTCGCATGCTTCCCTCCGCCGGGAATGTTCCCGCGGGCGCTCAGGTGCCCATCCCCTCACTTCATCTCGTTCTCCCAGATGGAGCAGACCGCACAAGGACGTCCAGTTGGCCCATTTCGTCCAGTGAGCCCGGTCGAGTTGATATCCTGCAAATCTACATCAATTTCCGCCATTTGACTTCATTCTTGGTAAACTTACTGCAAAATTGCATCTTTTTCGCTGATTAGCTCTCATTTTATCAAATGATGGTAAATTTCCTGCATTTTTGCAGTAATGCGTTCGCCGCATAGTCACGCACATGAAAATACTGCCGTTTCGCAGGATTTTTTGGTACTGCGGCCCATCTCTTGGCAGCTAAATTGGCGAGAAGTCCTCCATGTAAAAAAAAGCAACCTTCCTCCGCCCGAAATCGTTCGAGCGGACAGAAAGGTTGCTTACCTATCGCTTCAATATATATGGATAAATGTAAAGGTGGTTTAGGTTAGGGTTAAGCTCTGGTCTGCGGCTGTGTCGTGCATTTCTCAAGCAGGCCGCGTTCTTCCAGGACGGATACGAGCGTGCTGCCCATTTCCGCCGGCGTCGGCGCCACCTTGATGCCGCAGGCTTCCAGCTTGGCCGTCTTCTCGGCAGCCGTGCCCTTGCCTCCGGAAATAATCGCGCCGGCATGGCCCATCCGTTTGCCCGGAGGCGCAGTAGCTCCTCCGATGAAGCCGACGACCGGCTTCTTCATATTGGCCTGGATCCACTCGGCAGCCTCTTCCTCGGCCGTGCCGCCGATCTCGCCGATCATGATGACGGCATACGTATCCGGATCTTCATTGAACATATGAAGCACATCGATGAATTCCGATCCTTTGACCGGGTCTCCGCCGATGCCGACGGCTGTCGACTGGCCGATGCCGCGCGTAGTCAATTGATGAACGGCTTCATACGTCAATGTTCCGCTTCGGGAGACGACCCCGACATGTCCCGGTGTATGAATGTAGCCCGGCATGATGCCGATCTTGCATTCGCCCGGCGTAATGACGCCCGGACAGTTCGGACCGACCAGACGAGTGCGCTTGCCCTCCATATAGCGCTTCACTTTGACCATATCGAGTACCGGGATGCCTTCCGTGATGCAGATCACCAGATCAAGATCCGCATCGACGGCTTCCATAATCGAATCGGCCGCGAACGCCGGCGGCACGTAAATGACGCTGACCGACGCACCGGTCTCGCGCTTCGCTTCGATTACCGAATTAAAAATGGGGAGAGAGACGGTCTGCCCGTTGTCGAGCTCGATGTCGATCTTCGTACCGCCTTTGCCCGGCGTTACCCCGCCCACCATATTGGTGCCGTATTCCAAGGCTCCTTTCGTATGGAACATCCCCGTTGAGCCCGTAATCCCTTGCGTAATAACCTTCGTATCTTTATTAATTAAGATGCTCATCGCTCATTCATCTCCTCGTCGACAAAATTATTGAACCAAAGCGACAATTTTCTGCGCTCCATCCGCCATCGAATCCGCCGCGACAATGTTCAATCCCGACTCGTTCAGGATGCGCTTGCCGAGATCGACATTCGTCCCTTCCAGACGGACGACGAGCGGACGATCCAGTCCGATTTGCTTCGCAGCTTCCACGACGCCGTTCGCAATGACGTCGCAGCGCATAATGCCGCCGAAGATGTTGACGAAGATTCCTTTTACTTGGTCATCCGACAAGATGATCTTGAATGCTTCCGTTACCTTCTCTGTCGTGGCTCCGCCGCCCACATCAAGGAAGTTGGCCGGTTCGCCCCCGTAATATTTGATAATATCCATCGTCGCCATAGCCAGTCCAGCCCCGTTCACCATGCAGCCGATATTGCCGTCCAGCGCGATGTAGCTCAGGTCGAATTTGGAAGCTTGAATTTCCTTCTCGTCCTCTTCGTCGAGATCGCGCAGCTCTTGAATGTCCTTGTGGCGGAACAGCGCGTTGGAGTCGAAGTTCAGCTTCGCGTCAAGCGCCATCACTTGTCCGTCTCCGGTCACGACGAGCGGATTGATTTCCGCGATGGAGCAATCCTTGTCAACGAATGCCTGATAAAGAGCCAGCATGAATTTGACCGCTTTGTTGACCAATTCTGCCGGGATGTTGATCGCATAGGCGAGGCGGCGCGCCTGGAACACTTGCAGGCCGACTGCCGGGTCGATCACTTCCTTGAAAATTTTCTCCGGAGTCTTCGCTGCCACTTCCTCGATCTCGGTGCCGCCTTCCTCCGAAGCCATCATCACGACGCGGCCGGTCGCCCGATCCACGACAACGCCGACATAATATTCGTTCTTGATGTCACAACCTTGCTCGATGAGCAAGCGCTTGATTTCCTTGCCTTCCGGGCCTGTCTGATGCGTTACCAACACTTTGCCGAGCAGTTCCGACGCGTATGCGCGCACCTCGTCCAGGTTTTTCGCAATCTTGACGCCGCCCGCCTTGCCTCGACCGCCAGCATGAATCTGAGCTTTCACCACGACAACGGACGTTCCTAGCTCCTTCGCCGCTTCAACGGCTTCATCCGCCGTAAAAGCAACCTTGCCGTTCGGAACCGCAACGCCATATTGCTTCAATACTTCCTTGCCTTGGTACTCATGAATATTCATTGTGCATCCCCCTAACCCATCGTTAGCCTCTTAGGCCGTGTAGCGACGCGTAGCCATCGGAGCCGGTAGCATGCTAGACCGTATCCGTTGCAGACATAATCTGCCGTGCTCCGTCTCCTGGCGCGGCCGTGAACGCGGAACCGCTTCCATCGCTTCTAAAACGCGTTCTTCCGCGGAAAATATATACAGTCCTCCAATATTGTATCATGTTTTTAAAACGCTTTCCTCTCTATTTCGAGCAGAAAGTACATTTTTTTGATATCATTATCATCTATTAATGAGATGAATCTCATATCCATTGACGGAGGAGCTGTCATACTCCTATAATATTAATATATTTAGGGACGATAAGGAAGCACCTTTCCCCTGCATCCGGCCTGTGCGGCCATGATGACGGAAGGAGAGGTGTTTTTACATGTATGGGAAATTATGGAGTGCATCAATATGCGGCGTCGACGGCCGGCTTATCCAGGTCGAAATCGACATCTCGCCAGGATTGCCGAGCGTGAATCTCGTCGGTCTGCCCGATGCGGCCGTCCGGGAATCGGTCGAGCGGGTGCGAGCAGCCGTCCGCAACAGCGGCTGGAAGTTCCCGCTTGCGCGAATCACGGTCAATCTTGCGCCGGCCGACGTGCGCAAGGAAGGAACATCCTTCGATATGGCAATCGCGGCGGGGCTGCTGTGTACAAGCGGGCAATTGTCCGCGGAACCGCTGGGCGGCATGCTGCTGGTCGGGGAGCTTGCGCTGGACGGTTCGACCCGGCCGGTTCCCGGCATATTGTCCCTCGCCGACGAAGCGCGCAAGCAGGGCTTCAAGCGGATGCTCGTCCCCTGCGGCAATGCGGAGGAAGCGGCACTCGTGGAGGGGCTGGACATTTATCCGCTGCGGCATCTGCATGAGCTGCTCCGGCTGGAGGAGCTCGCCCCTTGGTCTGCCGGGGCCGATTCGGCCACGCCGCGCTTGCGGCAGAGAGAATGCGACATATCCAACCGGTCGGAGGACTATGCCGATGTCTATGGACAGCTCCATGCGAAGCGCGCCCTCGTCGTGGCCGCGGCCGGCATGCACAATATACTGCTGACCGGGCCTCCAGGTACGGGAAAGACGATGCTCATCCGCCGCCTACCGTCGATCCTGCCGCCGCTGAGCGACGACGAGGCATTAGAAGTGTCGAAGCTGTACAGCGTGTCCGGCAAATGGGAGCGGGCGGGCGGCGGCCTGATGCGGGAGCGCCCCTTCCGGGCGCCGCATCACTCCATCTCCTCCGCCGGCCTCATCGGCGGCGGTTCGATTCCGAAGCCGGGGGAGGTCAGCTTGGCTCATCATGGCGTGCTCTTCCTGGACGAGCTCCCCGAATTCCCGCGCCAAGCCTTGGAGGTGCTGCGGCAGCCGCTGGAGGATCGCCAGGTTACGATCGGACGGGCGCGGGCGGTGTACCGTTTCCCGGCCCATTTCATGCTGGCCGCCTCCATGAACCCATGTCCTTGCGGGTACAGATCGTCTTCCGAGAGCGACTGCCGCTGCACTCCGGTGCGGCTGGCCCAATACCGCGCCAAATTGTCCGGGCCCCTGCTCGACCGGATCGATATGCAGGTCGAGGTGCCCCGCTCTCCGGTCACGGAATGGAAAGGCCCGTCTCTCTCTTCGGCTGAGATGCGTTCCATGGTGCTTCAGGCTCACCGGCGCCAAGCCCGGCGCTACGCCGGATTGAAGCTGCGCTTCAACAGCGAGCTCACCGGGTCGCTGCTGCGCCGGCACGGCGCGATATCGCCGGAGGCGGAGCAACTTCTGCAGCAGGCGTACGATCAATTGGGTCTAAGTCTGCGGGCGCATGATCGGCTCTTGAAGCTCGCGCGGACGATTGCCGATCTGGAGGATCAGGATGCAATCGGAGCCGCCCATGTCGCGGAAGCCATTCAATACCGCTCGCTCGATCGGCGCAAGGAGGAGTAACGAAGCATACGCCTTTCCCGGGGGGAACATCATAGGAGAGACGACCGTCTCATCGATTAAAATGCATTGCGGAACACCGTAATGTCCGGAGGAAAAGAAGGGGCGCTACCCAAGGCAACCGCGACAGCGTCGAAGCGGATTTCCGCTTCATGGAGCCGGTAACGGTTCACGTACACTTCGGCCACGGCTCTAACCTTGTGCTGCTTCCGCCAGTCAATGGCTTCGGCAGCCTCCTCCGCCCCGGCAGTGCCGTACCGGCTGCGCACCTCGACGAAGACCCAACAATTGCCGTCGCGTGCGACGATGTCAATTTCGCCTATGCGGCAGCGCCAGTTCCTGTGAATAATGCGATAGCCGAGCGCTTGAAGCTGCTCGGCTGCCAGCCGTTCCGCGACCGCCCCCTTCTCCTTCCGGTTGAGGCCGCCGCTCCGTCTTTTCCCGGTCTGCTTATCCTGCATAAAGCTCCCCGCGCCGCGGCGGAACTCATTCATGACGATTCCATCCTTTCTCGGCCCGTTGATCGGTCCGGTAGATGAAGGTCAGCACTTCCGCCACCAGATGATACAGCTCGGCCGGAATCTGCTGGTCGATGTCCAGCTTGGAGAGCACCTCCACCAAAGAGGCGTCCTCCTGGATCGGCACGCCGCTCTCCTTCGCCTTCTCCAATATTTGTTCGGCCAGCTGCCCCTGCCCTTTGGCGACGACAACCGGCGCCTCATGCTGATCCGGCTTGTAGGACAGCGCGACCGCCGTCTTCCGTTGATAGCGCCCGGTTGTCCGGGATGATGCTTCCGGGTCTTTCATATTTTAATATCTACCCCTTTGTACGGCTGAAGCGCATAATCGTCCATATCAATCCCGGTCCGGTTCTTTGGCTCGTCCCCCTTCGTCTCCGGCATCGGCAAAATGCGGAACGCCGATAACTGATATCCGATCCGATTCATCGCTTCCTCCACCTCGCCGCGGAACCCGCCCAGCCATTCACCGATGCCCTCATTCGCTTGATGAATATGTAGTGCCACGGCCCGCTCTACGACCTGAACGTCGACGAGCGTCCGTCCCAGCGCCTTCATGTTCAGATCGAACCAGAGGCGGCAGTTGTCCGACTCCAGCTCGCCGCGGCGGCTCTGCCGCGACTGGATATGGACGGCAGCCGTCTGCTGGCCGTCCGGCGTCACGAGCGGCACGAACAGGGTGACATGCGTGAACGGCGCTTGCCGATCGCTTGTCAACAGCAGCTGCTGGCCGGTAATCTGATGGACCAGCTGCTGTGCCGCCTCGCGAACTGCCGGCGGCAGCGTCTCGCTCAGGAGGAGCTGAAGCAGCGCGCTCTTCAGCGACTCCGCCGGCGCGGCGGTCGCCTGCGCCGCGCTCTGCTGCGGCTGCGCCTGAGCCGCTTCCGGCGCTGTGGCGGCCGCGGCACGCGCTGCGGCTCCGGGCTCTGCGGCCGGAGCCTGCCCCGGCGTGCCGCCCGGCGCGGGGGTGTGCGGCGCTTGAGGGCGCGCAGCCGCCTCCGGCGGCGCAGGCGTTCCCGGCATCGCCGGAGCCTGCGCCGCTGTATCGGCCGCGCCAGCCGCTGGCGGCGCGGCTGAGCCGGGTTGCGGCCGGACGGCGGTGCTCTCCGCCGCCGCGCCGTGTCCCGGGACGCCTTCGCCTTGCGGCGTCCCGCTCCCTGCGGCCGTCATCTCCAGGACGGCCGCGCGATGCACCTGCTGCTCATGCGGCACGCCGAGCAGTTGGAGAAGGCGCCCAATCCAGGCGCCTCCTCCCGCGGCGGGTGCCTGGGCGAGCCCACTGGCGGCCGTTGCCGTCCCGCCAGGAGCGCTTTCGCCTCCCGCAGCAGCGGTGCCCGTTGATGCCGTAGGCCCTGCCGCTCCAGATGCCGCTGGCGAAGCGCCTGTGCCCGCCTGCCCGGCATCGGGTCTGCTGCCCGCGCTCGCGGCGGCATTCCCTGCCAACGAGCTGCCCGTGGCGGATTGACCCGCAGCCGAAGCCGCGGCCGGCGACGCCGGGTTCCCTCCCGCGGCGGCCGGAGCTGGGGCTTGGCTGCTTGGCCCGGCACCGGAAGCGGAATCCATGCGCGGTAGCGACGCCATTATGTCGCGAACCAGCGCCTGTGCTTCCCGAAGCGGAGCAGCCCAAGGAGCTGTCCCGCCCGCCGTTCCTCCTGCGCTTCGGGCGAGCGCAGCCTCGCCCGTACGCTGAAAGCCGGCAAGCAGATCATTGAGCGGCTTGCCGAACATCGCCTGCTGCAGGCCGCGCAGCGTCTCACCGCTCAACGGCAGTTGGCGGCGCAAGGCAAGACCCGCCGCCTGCATCCATTGCTCGGCCGGAACGGCTGGCGGCTTAGCCGCCAGCGCCTGCGCCAACCGCGATGCAAGCTCCTTCGTCAGCGGCAGACCGCCCTTTTGCAGCTCGTGCAGCAGTCTTCTAGCCCAACCTTCGTCCGGAAGACCGGATTGCTTCAGCGCTTCCTCTATTGAAGGGAGCTGAGCGAACGCCGGACCGTCAGCCGCCTTCAGCATAATCATGCCGTCCGCCTGCTGACCCTGCACCTGAAGCCAAGCCGTCTGTCCCGGGCGCATTGGCGTATCCAGCACAGCACGTACCGGCACCCCGTTAATTTGAATGACGGCCTCGCGCCCGTTCTCGGCCACGCTGGCGACGGTGCCGCGCACCACCTGGCCGCTTTTCAATTCCAACGTCCGCTGCTCGCCGGGTCTCGCCTCCCCAACCAAGCCGCGCACCATCTGGGAAATATTCACTGGCCAACCCCCGTTCCTTAAGAACAATATATTTCTATATCGGCAAACTTAGGCCGTAATATAAGCCAGACCAGATCCCTATAATCGCAAATCCCTAGAACAGGCTCAACTGCTCTTCCTCCGGGAAGAGCGACTTCAGGAACGACTTGCGGTGCATCGGTGTCGGTCCGAGCCGCTCCAGCTGCTCTCGATGCAGCTTCGTTGCATATCCTTTATGTACGGCAATGCCATAGTCAGGGTAGAGCTCGTCCCACAAGCCAGCGCACAGCCGATCGCGCGTTACCTTGGCGACAATCGAAGCCGCAGCGATAGATTGGCTGTTCGCGTCCCCTTTCACAATCGCTTCCTGCGGCAGCGGGCAATCAATCCGCTCCGCGTCGATTAGCAGCATGTCTGGTCGGACGCCGAGCCCATCGACGGCCTGCTTCATGGCCAGGCGAGAAGCCTGCTTAATATTGATGCGATCAATGGTCGACACGTCGACCTGCGCGACAGACCAAGCGACAGCGCATTCCGTGATCTCTTCGTAGAGCGCCTCCCGCTTTTTGGCCGATAGCTTCTTCGAATCATTTATCCCCTCAATCACGATACCCGCAGGAAGTATGACCGCCGCCGCAACCACATCGCCGAACAGGCAGCCCCGCCCGACCTCATCAATACCGGCCACATACTGAAGCCCTTCCTCCCATAACCGCTTCTCCCATGCGGTCAGATCAATCGCTTCCGCCTCTGGTTCCGCTGTCTTGCGTTGCCCCATAACCTATCCCCTCTTCCTGCACTTCACTCGCCTGATTTCTCCTTTAGTTTCCATCATCCGTCCCGCTTGGCAGAGCTCCCCGATACGAGTGCTTTTTTACATCTATCTATACGCCAAATAACGACATATGTTCTGCATATGGAACAACATGTCATTTTGTGCCGAATTCGGACTATCGTGTTTCACCTTCATGCGAATGGCACCAATTTTTGTGTAGCGGTGAGCAGCCATGATTCCTGCTCTTTTCGCCAGTCTCCCCTCTGATCAGGTTGAACCGAATCTTCTACTCCCCATCCTTTTCATCAATATCCCTTTCGGTCAGTCTATCTCATACGCCCTTCTTTGAAATTCATTAACCATAAGCGATTATCCGAATGGACTGAAGCTCAAGAACAGCCTTCTGAGCTAAGGGTACGGGTACGAGAAGATCTCCGGGCCTTCCTGACCGGATGGGAGAATGCTCATAAGAGCCCACACACGCTCAGTTCCCTGACCCAATGGGAGAGTGTCATAAGACCCTCCACACATACGCATTCCCTGCCCCAATGGGAGAGTGCTCATAAGACCTAACACACATACACATTCCCTGACCCAATGGGAGAGTGCTCATAAGACCCTACACACATACGCATTCCCTGACCCGATGGGAGGTTGCCCATAAGAGCCCACACACATACGCATTCCCTGACCCGATGGGAGAGTGCTCATAAGAGCCCACACATACGCATTCCCTGACCCGATGGGAGAGTGCTCATAAGAGCCTGTACACATGGAGTTCACCCTTGACTGCTCGGAAAATGGCTTCTATGCCATACGCTAGTTTTTGATGCGGTTGACCGGCAGGGAAAATGCAGTAGAGACAGAAAATATGTCACAGATCAAAAAAACGCCGCGCGTCCGATGAATCGGCGCATACGGCGTTCTCCCGTTCAATTCCCGTTCTCATTGACGAGGAAGGAATACGGCTCCTCGAGCGTAATCCGGCCCAGCTTGCCTCCGCGCAGATCCCGCAAGATGAGGCTTGACGCTTTCTCCAGATCGACGCGTCCGCCAGCCATCAGACATCCGCGCTTGCGGCCGATCGCTTCCATTATCTCGACAATCTCATCTTGTTCCCGGCCGCCTTCCGGCGGAATATCGAGGCCGTAACGTTCATTGAGACGCTCCCGGTACTGATCGGCCAGTTGCTTGAGCGAATAGAACGCGATGTCTTCGACGTTCAATATTTCATCCTTGATCGCTCCGGTCGCCGCAAGCCGATAGCCGACTTCCTGGTCCTCGAACTTGGGCCACAAAATACCCGGGGTATCGAGCAGCTCCATTTCAGAGCCGACCTTAATCCACTGCTGTCCCTTGGTGACCCCTGGGCGATCGCCGGTCGCGGCCACGCTTCGGCCAGCCAGCTTGTTGATGAGTGTCGATTTGCCGACATTCGGGATGCCGACGATAAGCGCGCGCACCGGTCGCGGCTTCATTCCCTTGGCGAGCTGGCGCTGAATTTTCTCTTCCAGCAGCTTCCGGGCTTCGCCAGGTATCTGGGCAACATTCGTCCCCGTCGAGGCGTCGATCGCCAGGGCCGCATGCCCTTCGCCGCGGAACGCCTGCAGCCAGCGCGCATTCATCTCCGGATCGGCGAGATCCGCCTTGTTCAATAAAATGAGCCGCGGCTTATTTTGCAAAATGTCGCCAATCATCGGATTGCGGCTGGACATGGGCAACCGCGCGTCCAATAGTTCGATGGCGACATCAATGAGCTTGAGCTTCTCCTGGATCTGCCGACGGGCGCGCGTCATATGCCCGGGGAACCATTGGATAGTCATCGGCATCCACCTCCTGATGATTCAGTTCCTGCCTGTCTAATGGTGTTGTACGAGCTTCGCATGTGATGGCGGCCAGAAAATAACATCCGCTCTTCCGATGACGTCCTTCAGCGAAATAAATCCAAGCATGCGGCTGTCCGTGCTGTTGTTCCGGTGATCCCCCATAACGAAAATATGCCCTTCCGGCACCGTGTTCTTTTGAATCAGATCATTCGGGAAATCGCGGTCATTGTACAGCTCGCCATTTTTATGAGCTTCGTCCAGCGCTTCTTGTATGTAAGGTTCTTCAACCTTATTGCCATTGACGTACAGATCGTCGCCGCGGTACTCAATCGTATCCCCGGCCACGCCGATAACCCGCTTAATCAAATCGCGATTCTCCTCCGGTACGTGGAAGACGACCACTTCCCCGCGCTTCGGCTCGCGGAAATCATACAGTACTTTATTCACAATAAGTCGCTCGCCCGTCCAGAAATTCGGTTCCATAGAAGGGCCGTCTACGATAAACGGAGCAAACAAAAGCCATCGCACGATGACGACGAGCACAACGGCAATCGCAATCGCTTTCACCCACTCCAGTAGCTCGTTTTTCGCTTGCGGCTTTTTGGTTGGCGGCTCTTCCGCCGCATTCGGTTGCATCATTTGGTCGTGTTGATCCATCGGCAGTGCCCCGCTTTCCTCGAATTGCTGCTATGCAGTCATATCATACGCTATCGATAGGCGAACATGCAAGCTTTGGCCACTCACGTGGAATAAAATAGCAAAAGGGACTTGCAGTCAAGCAAGCCCCCGGTTCCTTAACGGATTTCTTTGATTCTCGCTGCTTTACCGCGAAGATTGCGAAGATAATAAAGCTTCGCACGACGCACTTTACCACGGCGAGCCACTTCGATTCTATCGATTTTAGGCGTATGAAGCGGGAACGTACGCTCAACACCTACCCCGTAAGAAATCTTACGAACGGTGAATGTTTCGCTGATTCCGCCGCCACGACGCTTAATGACCACACCTTCGAACAACTGGATACGCTCGCGGGATCCCTCGATAACTTTGACATATACTTTCAAAGTATCGCCGGGACGAAAGCTAGGAATATCCTTGCGAAGCTGGTCTTGCGTAATTGCTTGAACGATATTCATCTTGGACTCCCTCCTTCCACACAGGTGTTCATACATCTCGGGAGCGCCCCATGCGCTCGACCTCATCGAATATAGAGGACCACCGTATTCCAAACAACAGAAGTAATTCTATCATACCGTCCAACCAATTACAAGAAAATAATTTATGTATTCAGGTTATTTTCAGCCTGTCTGCGCAAACGCGTCTTGTCCGGCACACGGGGTCATTATTCAGTATGATCCGTTTTCCCGTAAATAAACCCCTTCCACCCGCTCTCTTGCTCTCTGTCTTGCTTCAAGGCTCGAATTGAACGAGCGAAGACCACTTTCTTCATCAAGAAGAACATACCCGGAAGAGAAAGTGGTCTTGCTTGGACGGATTAACGGCCAGAAGGGGCCAAGGAAAGCCGCATCAAGGCTTCGCTTCCTTCCAATAATCATAGGCATGCACCGCATTGCCGATATAAGCGGTGAACTCGCCTAATAGCTCAGGCAGGAGAGAGAGCTGCTTCTCCATCTCGGCGCTGCCTTTGTCGAAAAAGGAAATATGGCCGCCTTCCGGACTCCGCTTCATCTCGACGGTGACGATGAGCGGCTTTCCGTGCCGATCGGCCATCCGCATCTCTTCGCGGACAACGGCCGCAATGCCGTTCGAGCCGTCGGCCGTGTTGCGGAACGCCATCAGCGATACATGATCCATCGTCCGGATCATCCACTCGCTGACCGACAGATCCGGCTCGTCAGAGAGATGGGTCCGATCCAGCCACACCGCCAAATCGATGCTCGTCTCCAAATTCGAATTCCGCTTCGTCTCCTCCACGAACATCTTCATGTTGGCTGTCCATTGGCGCAGCACCTCGTCCTTTCGGCTCGACCAATCCGGGATCACATACGGTTCGACATCCAGATGGATGCCGTGGAAGCGCTCATCGGCTTCCGCCGCGCGGTTATACTTCTTCACATAGTCGATCAGCCTGCGAATCCGCGGCGCATTCTCCTGCAGCGCCCAGCCGGGGTGGCCCCCCATGGCGTGCATCTCGATGCCCGCCTCATGAGCCTTCTTCACGAGAGGGCGGTAGACGTCGTACGGCTGCTCCAGATCCAACCGAACGTAAAGCAGATTGACGCCTTTGTCCCGGGCAAAGGCAATGATCTGGTCAGGCTGGTGAATCGCCAGCTCGGCCCGCCAAATATAGGTTCCGACAATCGGCTTGACGCGTTCAATCGGTGAAGCGTCCGGGACCCAATCGGGCTCCGGAGCGGGTTCGGGCTGTCCCGGGCCGGGGTTCGGTTCCGGTTCAGGCTTGTTCCCGGGATCGGGCTCTGGATCTGGCTCTGGGCCAGGATCGGGCTCCGGCTTCGGTTCCGGATCCGCCGGATCGGGCACATCCGGCTGCTGCGCCATCAGGTCGTACCAATAGCGGTAATCGTGTACGGCGGTTCCTCCAAAGGAAGGATGTCCCGCCAGCGAAGCGCCGAGCTGCTTCAAAGCATCGGCCATGGCCGCGGCCCCTTGATTGGCGAAGGTCGTATGCTCCTCGCCCGGCATCGGCTTGGCGTTGATCCCGACCAATACCTTCGTGCCAAGCCGATCCCCGATAGCCATCTCCTCGCGAATGAGGGCCAGGATCCCATTCCCTCCTTCCAGCTCGTGACGATACGCCATCAGCGTCGTGGAATCAAAGCGCTTCATGACCGATTCCGCCAAAGAAGCCTCCGATGAATCTGTTCCGGCAAAGCCGTCGAACCATACCGGGATATCCACGCCGAACTCGAGATTGCCTGTCTTCCGTCCGGCTTCCAGGAAGACGTCGAGGTTATCCATCCACCCATCTATAATCTCGCTCGGGTCCTCTTGCCATTGCGGAAGCACATACGGCTCGATATCAAGGTGGATTCCCCGGAACCGCTCCTCTTCCGCAGCTTCTGCATTATAATGTTGGATTTTGTGCAGAAAAGCCAACATCCGCTCGCGGTATTCCGGCAGCGCCCATGCCGGATCGCCCGCCAGCGCGTGCACTTCAATGCCTTCCTGGGCGGCCTCCCGCACGAATTGGCGGTATGCCGATTCCGGAACATCCGGGTGGATATGCAGGTACAGTACATCAATCCGATTATTTTTGGCAAAAGATAATAATTGCTTCGGCTCCGAAACGATGCGCTCGGCCTGCCATACCCATGTCGCCTGCTGCGGTTCGTTAGCTTGCTTGAACCCGGCCATCAGGACGGCAGATACGAGAAGCAGCAGCAGACCAGCCCGAGATGCGAGTCTGTTCATACGTATCTCCTCCATTCCTTCCGGCAGTCACGGCGGCAGGCCGCAGGATCGTCATACCGGTTCGATAACAGCTTTTCCCGACAGTTTACGGCGTGTACGCGCTTGTTCAAAATGTGTCTCATCCCTCCTGTCTGGTACTGTCCTCGCCAACGAAGACATGAAAAGGCCTGTTCCTGGCGAAAAATGCCGGTTGGACAGGTCTTTTTTATTATAAAGGTGGCAAACCGGTAAATATATGTGAAAAAGGGCCCGTTTTCCCCGGATGTCCTCCGGGTGAAAACCAGCCCTTTTTTATGAACCGGAAGTACCGGATAACCGAAACTCCCCCAGCCGTTCGTACATCGGCGTCGCCTGCATATGCGTCCGGAACAGACAGAACCGGTCCGCCGTCCATTCCGCCGCGCCGCTCGTATCCGCCTCCAGCATGCTCCGGTCCCATGGCGCAGTGCCCTTATACTTGCGGGCCAACGTAATATGGGGCCGGTACGGCCTCGCTTCCGGCATGAAGCCGAGCGGTGCGGTCGTCTCCAGAATCTGATGATGCAGTTCATGAAGCCTGTCGATATCTCCGGCGACGGCGGCCCATAGGACTCGCGGCGATTCGGGGAGGCCGAATGTGCCCCAACCGCCCAAGGCCAGCCGGAACGGCGCGCTGCGGGCCGCCGTCCGGTTCAACCCTTCCAGCAGCGGCCCCAGCTTCGACTCCGGAGTGTCGCCAAGAAATTGCAGCGTGATATGGTAATCCGCAGGATGAACCCAGCGTGAAAATGTCCAATGGCTCCGGGATTGCTTCGCCCAGTTATCGAGAGCCGCGCTGGCAGGCTCGCCCAGCGGCACGCCGATAAACAGCCGCATCTTGTTCTCCGTATCCGCCATCATCTGTCACTTCGCCTCCGTCTTATGCGCCGCTTTGAACGACGTTGGATTGAATCCGGTACTATTTTTGAACAAGCGCGAGAAATAATATACATCCAGTCCAACCGCATCGGCCACTTCGGTTACCGTCAACGCCGTCGTGAGCAGCAGTTGCTTCGCCCGCTCGATTTTCATCCGGTTCATATATTGAACCGGCGACTCCCCCATATGCTCCCGGAACAACGTAATGAAGTAATTCGGGTGAAAATGGACCCGTTCCGCCAACTGCTGTACATTCAGCCGCTCCGACAGATGCTCGTGCATCATCTGCAGGGCCAGATTCAGCTTGTCCAAGGTCTGGGACGAAGGCAGATCGATGCGTTCCAGACCCGCCGTCCGGAAGTACAAGCTGAGCAGCTCGATAAGCATCGCCTGTTTGTTCAGCTCCGCCGTCCAGTCTCCGCCCGCATGGCACCGGATAAGCCGTTCGAAATGGCTCTCCGCCTCCCGGAACACATCTTCCGGCAATGTAAGGCAGTACGGAATCCGCATCGATTGGAACAAATGGCGTTCGCCCATCAAGGCGGTGAAGTGGCACCAATATTTTTCATATGTACGAGCGCTTATCGTTCCATAGGACTGAAGGACGCGGGCAGGCATGATGACCATTTGGCCAGGTCCGGGATTATAGGCCGTTCCGTCGATCACGATTCGCCCTTCTCCGCTTCGTATGAGATACATCCGGTTGAATTCCGGCACAAAATCCGATTCGCGCCAGCCGGGATTGCATTTCGTATAATATGCGTCGGTCACGCTCAGCCGCACATTGGCCAGATAGCGCTGCAGCAGCTCCGGCTTTCCCATGCTTGCATGCTCCATTCCATGATCTTAATTTTGTCCAAAAACGAATGAATTCTCTCTATCTTCATTATAACCGCTCCATCGTACAATGGGGACAAATAAGGGCAAAGGAGAGACACACGATGACGTTAACCGCACGCGAGCAGCGTATACAATGGTTCAATCACGATCGCTTCGGCATGTTTATCCATTGGGGATTATATGCGATTCCCGCCCGAGGCGAATGGGTTCGCAGCTTCGAGCGCATTTCGGTCGAGGATTACGAGAAATATTTCAACAGCTTCAATCCGGTAAATTACGATCCGAAGGCATGGGCCAAGGCCGCCAAAGCGGCAGGCATGAAATACGCGGTCATGACGACCAAGCATCATGACGGCTTCTGCCTATTCGACAGCGCTCTCACCGACTATAAAGCGACGAATACGCCGGCGGGCCGCGATCTGATTCGCGAATATGCAGATGCTTTCCGTGCCGAAGGAATCAAGGTCGGCTTCTATTACTCGATTATTGATTGGCATCATCCGGACTACCCGGCCTATGGCGATCGCCAGCATCCGATGCGGGACAACGCGGAGTTCAAGGATCGCCCGCAAGACTTCAACCGCTATCTCGATTATATGCACGGCCAGGTGAAGGAGCTGCTGACCAACTACGGGACGATCGACGTGCTGTGGTTCGATTTCTCTTACGAGGAGATGACCGGGGAAAAGTGGAAGGCGAGCGAGCTGGTGAAGATGATTCGCGAGCTGCAGCCGAATGTGTTGATCGATAACCGGTTGGGCGGCAACATCAAGGCCCGCGAGCCGGAAATCTATGCGGGCGATTTCGCTTCGCCGGAGCAGCTCCTGCCGCCGCATGGCATCGTCAACGAGGACGGGAAGCCGATTCCATGGGAAGCGTGCATTACGCTGAATCATCATTGGGGCTATCACGCGCATGACCGCGACTACAAGACGCCGAAGCAGGTGGTTCGCGGCCTCGTCGAATGCGTGAGCAAGAACGGGAACATGCTGCTGAATGTCGGTCCGAATGCGAAGGGCGAGATTCCGCAGCTATCGCTTGACGTGCTGACGGAAGTCGGAGCCTGGATGCGGGCGAACGGCGACAGCATCTATGGCTGCGGGGCGGCAGCCCTGAGCAAGCCGGAATGGGGACGGTACACGCAAAAAGGCAATAAGCTGTACGCGCATATTTTGGATCGGGGCATCGGCCCGATCGCGCTGCAGGGCTTGAATGGCCGCGTAAAGGAAGCGCGCTTGCTGGCCGACGGCGCCGAGGTCAACATCCAGACGCCGTGGAATGCGGTCGACTATCCGGATTATCTGTTCATTAATATTCCGACGGCCCAGCTCCCGGACGACGTCGATACCGTCATCGAGCTGACGCTGGAGGATGGCGAATAAGAAAAGACCGCTGGAGGCGTTCTCCAGCGGTCTGTTTGTTGTATTGCGTTGTAATTACTTGGGAGTTTGATTTCTGTATTTTCTGAAATCGTAGGTTTCTTTTTCGACATTCAATGTCTTCCCGTTGATGACAAGATGAGTGTCATCGAGCCATTCCATCTTTGCCTTATCGATGTGATAATCCCAATAAATATTTTTGCGGCTTCCTTTTTTATTGTTCAATAATTCGCGGCGAATGGCAAAGCCTCCGGTAGCCCCTCCCGCATTGACGAGATAGGCGTTCAGCGTATCCGTATTGTCAGGCGATGTGGAAGTTGCAATTAAGTCGCCTTTCGGTAATATCAGTAGAGTAAAACTGCTGAGGTATATATGAATAGCTACGAGGCATACGACAGATAACGTGATCCACAGGCCCCATCTTCTTTTCTTTTTCATTTATGCGCCACGTCCCGTAGATCAGATTAGTAGCCGCTATCGTATAGAGCAAAACGTCCCAGAAACAAATGCGGCAAATCCTCCGCCCGCCAACAACTCAGTTTCAGAAAATCTGGAGCTTTTCCGACATAACCGTAATGTAAATTCCCTAAGTACTCGCCAGTAACAATTTTCCTTCTAAAAGGATACTTTGTGCCAGTTCCGTATGTAAGTTTATAATCCCATGGACCCTCCCCACCTTACTTTATGATACCGCCATCCATATGCGGTATTTTTGTCTCCCAGCAAAGTCTTCGAGAACTTCTCATATGCATCAAGACAGGGCGGATTAGGCAGAGTGCGGATACTTTGTAAATAACGTGTGCGTGTCTATGAAATCAAAGATAGGGCAAGGAATTACATTCGACAAACATTCCGTGGTACTCATGTATATAACGGTTCCGCAATTTTTTTCATTTTTTCCGTATCAATTGTTCAAAAATAGAGACAGTTTGCCGATATAGAGAGTACAAGGAACATTACAGTTTCTTGGAAATCATATCAGGGAGTGATTGATATGACAATATTCATCGCAGTATTGGAATTCATTGGCGCCATTATTCCTCCGTTGATCGATCTGCTGAAGATGTTCGCAGCTTGACGCGGGCGAGCCGCAAGTTACTCCCACATCGAAGCCCCTGAACTTTGGCAACCATGCCTTGGTTCACGGGCTTTTCCTGCATGCGGTCGCTCCTGTGAAGCCAGGAGTATCGCAAAAAGAGCACATCCTCGGGAAGTGCTCTTCTGCGCTAGTTCTTATTTGCTTCATTGTCCTGCCGTTCCGCGATGATGCGCTCCAGCAGCTTGCGATCCGCTTCGTCGAGCTCGATGGATTCGAGCAGATCCGGACGCCGTTCCACGGTGCGCCGCAAGGACTGCTCTTTGCGCCACTGCTCCACCTTCGCATGATGGCCGCTCACCAGCACGTCCGGCACCGTCCAGCCGCGGAACTCAGCCGGCCGCGTATAATGCGGATATTCCAGCAGGCCGGTGCTGAAAGAATCCGTCACCGCCGAAGACTCATTGCCGAGCACGCCCGGCAGAAGGCGAACGACGGAATCGGTGACGACCATTGCCGGCAGCTCGCCGCCGGTCAGCACATAATCGCCGATCGAGAGCTCGTCGGTAACGAGATGCTCGCGGATTCGCTCATCGTAGCCTTCGTAATGGCCGCAGACTAAAATCAGATGCGATTCCCGCGCCAGCTCCTCCGCCTTCGCCTGGGTGAACGGCTCGCCTTGCGGACACATCAAGATGACCCGCGGGCGCTTACGTTCCTGACGGTTCGGGTCATTCGGCCCGTCCGCTGCCCCGGCTTGCCCTTCCTGCGGAAGCGGCGCCCGCTCCGCCTCCGCCTGCGCGATTACCGCTTCAACGGCCGCGAAGATCGGCTCGGGCTTCAGCACCATGCCCCCGCCGCCGCCGTACGGATAATCGTCCACCGTCTGATGCTTGTTCCCGGAATAATCGCGGAAGTTGACCGCATTCAAGGTGACAAGCCCTTTCTCCTGCGCTTTCCCCAAAATGCTCGAGCGGAACACGCCCTCGCACATCTCCGGAAAGATTGTCAATACATCGATGCGCATTACAGAAGCCCCTCCATCAGATGGACCTTCACCAGCTTGCCGGGAATATCGACATCGAGGATGACATCCGGAATCGCCGGAAGCAGAATCGATTTGCCCTTCGCAGGCTTGACGACCCATACATCGTTCGCTCCGGGGGCCAGAATTTCGCTAATCACGCCCAGTTCCTTCTCTTCGTCGGTGACGACGCGGCAGCCGATAATCTCATGATAGTAGTATTCGTTCTCCGGCAGTTCCTTCTGCTGATCGGCGGTCACATAGAGGCTCCAGCCCTTATAACGCTCCACGTCATTGATGTTGTCGAAATTTTTGAATTTGACAATGTAGACATTTTTCTGCGGCCGCGCGCGTTCCACGGTGACCGTGAGCGACTCCTTCGTCTCCGGGTGCTGCAAAATCAGCTCGCTGCCCGAGGCGAAACGCTCCTCCGGGAAGTCGGTGCTTGCCAATATTTTGGCATCGCCGCGAATACCGTGCGTATTGACCAGCTTGCCGACGGTATACAATTGTTCAGACATCTCGTCTCGATCCTCCTGCTATTACGGGTATGCCTAAAGGTACTTCAACAAGCATTATAAGTGTATCACAACTGCTTCATCTATACGAAAAAGGGTTAGGATCTCATCCTAACCCGATTCGTCATGATTAAGAAATAATGTCTACGGCAACCCTTTTTGGAAGCGTAACGGCTGCCGATGTGACGACCGTGCGAAGCGCCTTGGCAATTCGACCTTGCTTCCCGATTACCTTCCCGACATCGTCAGGATGGACGTGAAGCTCATATACAATGATATGGTCTTTCTCCACGGCCTTCACACGGACCTCCTCCGGATGATCGACCAAAGCGCGTGCGATAACATACACTAACTCTTCCATTCGCGACCCTCCGAACGGTTAGATTACTTCTGGTATTTTTGCTCATGGAACTTCTTCATGACGCCAGCTTGGCTAAGCAAGTTGCGAACGGTGTCAGAAGCTTGTGCCCCTGTTTGCAGCCATTTCAACGCTTTTTCTTCGTCGATGTTAACGACTGCCGGTTGAGCTACCGGATTGTAGTAACCGATTTCCTCGATGAATCGACCATCACGCGGAGAGCGGGAGTCAGATACAACGACACGATAGAACGGAGCTTTATGAGCACCGATACGTTTCAGACGGATACGTACTGCCACGACTTTCACCTCCTTAACGGAATTCGGTTCGTTATGGGGAACCGGCCCTATGCATCAGCGGAAAGGAAATCTCATTCCTTTGCCGGCCTTGCTCTTCAAATTCTTCATCATCTTCGGACCTTTCGGCCCCATCATCTCGGTGAACTGCTTCATCATCCGGCGCATCTCGTCGAACTGCTTAATCAGCCGGTTGACGTCGGCCAGCGATGTTCCGCTGCCTGCAGCGATCCGCTTGCGCCGGCTATGATTGATAAGATCGGGATCTTGCCGCTCCTCATTCGTCATCGAGCGCACAATCGCCTCGATCCGGCCCATCTGGCGTTCATCCACCTTCAGATTGGCCGTCTGCTTCATCTTGTTCATGCCCGGAATCATGTCCAAAATCTGATCGATCGGGCCTAGCTTCTTCACCTGCTGCATCTGCTCCAGGAAATCGTCGAACGTAAATGCGGCATTGCGCATTTTCATCTCCATTTCCTTCGCCTTGTCCGCATCGATGTTCGCCTGCGCCTTCTCGATAAGCGACAGCATGTCCCCCATGCCGAGAATCCGGGAAGCCATCCGCTCCGGATGGAACGGCTCAAGCGCATCGATCTTCTCGCCGAGAGCGGCGAACTTGATCGGACAGCCTGTCACGGCCTTGACCGACAGCGCCGCGCCGCCGCGCGTATCGCCGTCCAGCTTCGTCAGCACGACGCCGGTAAGCGCCAATTGCTGGTTGAAGCTCTCCGCGACATTGACCGCATCCTGACCGGTCATCGCATCGACGACGAGCAGAACTTCGTCCGGATTCACTGTCGCGTGAATCTGCTTCAGTTCCTCCATCAGCGCCTCATCGATATGCAAGCGGCCCGCCGTATCGACGATCACATAGTCGAGATGATTGGCGCGCGCATGCTCCATCGCCTGGCGCGCAATCTCTACCGGACTGACCTGATCGCCCAGGGAGAAGACCGGCACATTAATCTGCGCGCCGAGCACCTCCAGCTGCTTGATGGCGGCTGGCCGATAAATGTCGGCCGCGACCAGCAGCGGCTTATGGTTCTGCTTCTGCAGAAGCTTCGCCAGCTTCCCGGACGTGGTCGTCTTCCCGGCGCCTTGCAAGCCGGCCATCATGATGACCGTCGGCGGCTTGTTCGCCTTGGCCAGCTTGGCGGCCGTTCCGCCCATCAGCTCGGTCAGCTCCTTGTTGACGATGTCAACGATGACCATGCCCGGCGTGAAGCTCTTCATCACTTCCTGGCCGACCGCCTTCTCCTTCACCTTATTGATGAATTCCTTGACGACCTTGAAGTTGACGTCGGCCTCCAGCAGCGCTAGGCGCACCTCGCGCATCGCTTCGTTGACGTCGTCTTCGGTTACTTTCCCTTTGCCGCGCAGCTTGCCGAAGACATTCTGCAGCCGGCTCGTTAGTCCTTCAAATGCCATTCCTATTCACCCCGTTCCCTTAATCCAACGCCTGCAGTTCACGGATAATCTTCTGCAGTTCCGCACGCTGCGGGTCGGGCATACCCAATATCTCATTCAATTCGTCGCGCAGCGCATCCAGCAGCTGCTTCCGGCGTTCATACTTCGCTACCAATCCGAGCTTGCTCTCATAGGAGCCGAGCGTCTGCTCCGCCCGCTTAATATGTTCATACACCGCCTGGCGGCTAATGCCGAATTCAGCGGCGATCTCGCCTAATGAAAAATCGTCTTGAAAATAACATTTCAGGAACGTCTGCTGCTTCTCCGTCAAGAGAGGTTCGTAGAAATCGAACAGCATATTGACGCGGTTCGTCTTCTCCAGAACATGTTCCTCGTTCATCCGGGCCACTCCTTTCGTCAAGGAAAAAACCTTTACAGCCCATCAACGTTCCTAATCATATCCGAATCCGGCGGCCATGTCAAGGGATTAACCTTAACATTCGCACATTTCTTTTTTTGCATATTGACCGTGACGTTACGTCACCCTTTATAGTAAGGCATGAAGGGAGCGATGAAGCGATGGCCTACACCGTAAACGAAGTAGCGAAGCTGTCCGGCGTCACGATTCGGACATTGCGGTATTACGATCAGATCGGACTGCTGAAGCCGGCCTATGTTGGGGACAACGGCTACCGCTATTATGAAAAAGATCAGCTGCGGCGGCTGCAGCATATTTTGTTTTTCCGGGAGCTGGATCTCCCGTTGACGGACATTCAGGCCTTGATGCAGTCGGATAACTTCGATCAAAAAGCAGCCCTCCGGCAGCACCGCCAGTTGCTTACCGAGCGAATCGAGCGTCTGCAGCGGCTGGTGGCCACGCTGGATCGCACGATACAAAACACGGAAGGAGAGCAAGCCATGAACGCAGAGCAATGGTTTGACGGATTTGACCGAAGCAAGCAAGAGAAATATGTAGAGGAATTGAAGGAAAGATACGGGGCAGGCGCGGAGCGCGGTATCCGGGAGAGCGAGGAGCGCACCAAGTCCTGGTCGCGCAGCGAATGGCAGGATGTGCAGCAGGAGTCCGAACGCATTCACGAGCGGATCGCCGATCTCATTCGCGAGGGCTGTCCGCCGGATAGCGGCCCGATTCAGGAGGTGATCGCCGAGCACTTCCAATGGGTGAGCCGCTTCTACACCCCGACGCGCGAGGTCTATGCCGGCTTGGGCGAATTGTACGTGGATCACGCCGATTTCCGCAAGCTGTACGACCGCTTCCACCCCGCTCTGGCGGAGACGCTGCGCGACGCCATGCGCATTTATGCCGAGCGCCATCTATAGAATCCGCCTTGCAAGCGACGCCATGCCCCGCAAAAATGCGGCCGGCATGGCGTCCTTTTCTAGTAATAGGCCGCGAGCATTCATCCAAGCAGAACATAGCGGTAAATGCATACAAAATGCAGTCCCGCCCCCGCCAGCACGAACAGATGCCAGATTGTATGGTGATAGGGAAGCTTTTCCCAGACAAAGAAGACAATGCCCGCCGTATAGATGATGCCTCCGCATACGAGCAGGACAAGACCTGCCGGCGGCAGCACGGCGGACAGCTCCGGCCAGGCCGCGACGATGAGCCAGCCCATCGCGAGATAACCGAGCGTCGAAATCCATATGTACCGCCCCGTATAGAATCGCTTCCATATAATGCCCGCAATCGCCGTTCCCCAGATGGCCCCCAGCAGCTTCCAGCCGAATTCATTCCGCATATACACAAGCAGAAACGGCGTGCAGTTCCCGCCAATGAATACGTAAATGGACATATGATCCGCCATCGTCAGCCATGTTTTGCGCTCTCCTTCAGGGGCGCTGTGCATGATCGCCGATATGGCGAACATCATTACGAGCGTCAGCCCGTACACGCTCGCGCTGACGATATGCCATACCGTGCCATGGCTGATTCCCGCCTCCGCCAGCAGAGCCAACGCGCCGAGGCTGCATACCATTCCGATGCCGTGCGTATAAGCGCTCGCCCTTTCGTCTCTTCGCTTCATCCGTGCCGGCCGATCCATTATTCGGGTTCCCTCCTTGCCGTGTTCTGCCTGCCGCCCGCATCATCTGGGCGGATTACATTATATGCATGCGGGCAGCGGCTGTGAGGAAGCCTCGGATCGCGCAGCCTCTCCCGCGGCATGCCGTTCACGAGAGGGTCTATCGCTCGGAAAATCGGGTTGTCGCTAACGGTTACCCGTGCCGATCCTTGATGAAGCGAATCGCTTCCCGGGTCTGATCCAGATATTGCACCGTCTCGTCATATTGGCGGGAGGCGACGCACATGAACAACACATCGATGATGTGAAGCTGGGCCAACCGCGAGGACGTCGCGGCGCTGCGGAACGTCGCTTCCTTCGTCGCCGAGATGTACAGGTTGATGCGCGCTTCCGCTGCCACCGGCGAATCCCCGTAATGGGTCAGGCTGACCGTCTGGCCCCCCTTCGCATTGGCCAGCTTCAGCAGATCGACCACTTCCAGGGTCTCCCCGGAATAGGAAATGCCGAACACGACATCCTCTTCCGTCATGTTCGCGATATTCATCGCGGCCACATGCAGATCCGTAAACGCCGTGGCCGGCTTGTTAATCCGGAGAAATTTCTGCTGCGCATCCATGCCGATAATCGACGAGGCCCCCACGCCGAAGAAGTGGATGTTCCGCGCCCGGATGAACAGATCGGCCACCGCGGCCATATCGTGAAGATTGACAATCTCCGATGTCTCCCGCAGCGCCTGAATGCTGTTATTCGTCATGGTCGCCAATACCGTGTCGACCTGCTCGTTCGGCTTGATGTCGCGGTACCCTTCGCTCTCCGACTTATTCAAATCTCCGACGATGCGCAGCTTCAATTCTTGAAAGCCCTTTAACTTCAGCGATTTGCATAAGCGGATGACGGCAGCGCTGCTGGCATTGCATTTCTCTCCCAGCTCGGAAGCGGTCAGCGAGATCGCCTCTTCGGGATGCGCCAAAATATATGACGCGATTTTCTTCTCGGACGGCGGCAGCTTGCCCAGCATATCGGACAGCATGATCAGGCCGCCTTTGGTCGGTGAAGCAAACATGGCTGGTTCCCCCTTTCTTTCTTCCCCTTTCATTCCGCGCGGACCCGCGCTCGGATGCTTGTCCGTGCTCGGATGCTTGTCCGTGCCTGATATCGCATCCTGTTGTCTTCTATCTTACCGTGCGGCGCGGGCGAACGCCATTCCATTCGTATCTGTCCGGCAGGGAGCAGCGGCGGCGATCGAAGACCGCGTTCGTGATCGAGATCAGGTTCGCCGAGGACAAGACTCAAGTGAAAATAATCTCATAGCGCGATAGCGCGACCGGCAAAAGGACGGACACCCGCAGGGCACCCGCGGGCCCGCCCGTCCTCCGCATGCCCCGGCATGCTGGAGCGGCCAGGGAATTCCGTCCACTATCGTCTCGGGCGAACACTGAGGACCGCCGCGCTTCCCGTGCAGCCAAAAGCGCCCGGCCCTATGAATCCCCGCCCCACGACTTCGCCATCAGATCATAGCACTTCCACGGCCGAAAGCCCAGCTTGACGTAAAAATCGACCAGCTCCGTCCAGTCGATGACGAGATACTTCATCCCGCGCGACTGCAATTCCGCCACGCCTTCCTCGACCAAGGCCAGGCCGTAGCCTTTGCCGCGATAGCGGCTGTCCACGCCGAGCGGGCCGATTCCGCCGAGCGGCTCCGGAACGAGCGGAGCCCAGTACGTATTCTGGACGATGTACGGAGAAGCTGCATCGTTGACGCGGCAGAAGCCGATTATTTCCCCGCTCTCCGTGAACAGACCTAGAAATTCCCGGCCTTCGCCTCCGCGTTCCCAATAGCACTGCGCCTCATAATACCAGCGCCCGGGGAAGCATCTGCGGAAAAAGCGCAGCATTTCCTCCCGGTCGCCGCCTGTCAGCAGTCTCGCCTCGGCGCCTCCGGAGTAGGCCGGCCGAACGGCCGGTTCCTCCTTGACGCTGGCATACAAATCATGTACCTGATATAAGTGGCGGTAGCCTCTCCGTTCCAGCCATGGGCGGGCCGATGCGAGCGCAGCCGGAACGCCGGGGAAATAATGCCATGGATCGCGTCCCATAAAGACCTTATCCGCCCCGGCCGCCTGCAGCGCTTCTTCCGCCAACGCCAACAGCCGGCTTCCCAGCCCGCGCCCCCTCGCCTCGGAACGGACGACCAGCGCCTGAATCCAGCCCCCGCCTTCCCCCAGCTTCATGCCGCGCTCTTCTTCCTGCCATGTTTTCGCTACGACAAATCCGAGCGGCGTTCCATCCGTGTCATGCGCCAGCCATGAACCCGGAGCATAAACATTGACATCTTCAAACGTATTTTGCCGAAGCAGTTCTTCCCGCATCGGAAAATGTTCGCCCAACTCCCGGTTCCACAAGTCAAGCATCGGAACCAGCCACTCGGCCTGCATTGGAATGACATTCATGCACATTCCTCCCGCCTATAATTTATGATGAAAGATTATCTCAACACTTTTTCCGCAAAATAATCAACGATATGCATAACCTGAATCCGGTCATGCGCTTGCTCCCGCTCCACTCCCGCCTTCATCTGCAGCAGACAGCCCGGATTGCTCGTCAAGATAACCGAAGCCTTCGTATCTTCCACCGCCTCCATTCTGGCATCGAGAATCGCGTTCGCCATCTGCGGCTGGACCAGATTATAAATCCCTGCCGAACCGCAGCAAATTTCCGCCCCTTCCAGTTCCACGAACTTCGTATCCGGCATCATGCGCAGCAATCGGCGCGGACTGTCGCCGGCCCGCATCACATTGCGGAGATGGCAAGAATCCTGATACGTCACCGTGACGGAGGAGCCCGATTCCGCGGCCGGTGCTGGCTTGGCCGGAGCCGCCAGAGCGTTCCAACGCCCCGAGCGCAGCAGCAGCTCGCTAATATCCTTCACTTGCTCGGAAAAACGGCGCGCCGGCTCGGCCCATTCCGCTTCCTCCGCCAAGAGATGATCATATTCGATCAGCGTCGCCCCGCATCCGCCCGCATTGGAAGCGATGTAATCCACGTCCGCTTCCCGGAACGCCTTCACATTCTGCATGGCGAACTCCAGCGCCGTCTTCCGGTTGCCGCTGTGGGAGAACAAGGCGCCGCAGCAGGACTGCTCCTCCGGAATGACGACGTCATAGCCGGCCTCTGTCAGCAGACGCACGGTATTCACATTCGTCTCCGTGAACAGCACATCCATGATGCAGCCGCGGAACAGCCCGACCGTGCCGATGCGCTCCCCCTTCGCAGGGAACCGATGCCCGCCGGCCCGCTTCACGACGCCTCTGCTGTCGGCTGGAGGCATAATCCGCTCCATCGTCTGCATGTGCTGCGGAAGCCAGCGCAGCATCCGCCCGCGCCGCGCCAGCCGCTGCAGGCCGGTGCGCTGGTACGCTTGCAGGATCGTGCTCATCAGCCGCAAGCGGCGGTGACGCTTGAAGATCGGCTTCGCCAGCTTATGCAGCCGACGCAGCGGCACCGTCCCGGGCTGCGCCTCCGTATGCTCGAAGAGGACTTCCCGCGTCTGCTCCAGCAGCTGGCCATATTTAACGTCGGAAGGGCATACCGGCTCGCAGGCCCGGCAGCCCAGGCACAGATCCATCTGCTGCTTGAACGCGGCGTCCGGCTCCATCACCCCGTCCGCCACCGCCTTCATGAGGGCGATGCGCCCGCGCGGAGAAGCCGCTTCCAGCCCGGTCTCCTGGAACGTCGGACAGGACGGCTGGCAAAATCCGCAACGCATGCAATTCATCAGTTGCTCGTAATCGAGCATCTGGACCAGCTGCCGCTGCAGTGCGCCCGCCGGACGCTGCCCGCTTCCTTGGCCCTGTATGCCGTTCACGCTGCCGGACATGTTGTTGTGCGTGCCGTTTTGCATGCCAGGATTCATATGACTGCTCATCCTACCGCTCTCGCTCTTGCTATTATTCTCGCTGTGAGACATGCTGACGCTGCTCATCGCGTGATCACCAGCCTTTTGCGGGCGGACTTGGCGAAGATTTTGCCCGGATTCATGATGCCGTTCGGATCGAACGCCTGCTTGATGCCTTTCATGACGGCGATGCCCGCCTCTCCGACCTTCCATTCCAGATAAGGCGCCTTGACCGTGCCGACGCCGTGCTCGCCGGTGATTGTGCCGCCAAGCCGAATCGCCTCCTCGAAAATATCGGCGAACGCCTGCTCCACCCGTTCGATCTCCGCGCCGTCTCTCGCATCCGTCGTGCAGGTCGGATGCAGATTCCCGTCCCCGGCATGGCCGAACGTGCAAATATTCAGCTCGTACTGCGCCGCGATCCGGTTAATGGCCAAAACCATATCGGCGATGCGGGAACGGGGCACCGTCGCATCCTCCAATATCGTCGTCGGCCGGATGCGCGCCAGGGTCGACAGCGCGCTGCGCCTCGCCTTCATCAGCTGCTCCGCCTCATGCTCATCCTGCGCCATATCGATGCGGGCCGCCCCTTCCTCCCGGCATATCGCGGCGATGGCATCCATATCCTTCCCGACGCCAAGCGGCTCCTGACCGTCCTGCTCGATCAAGAGCACCGCTTCCATATCCGTCGGCAGGCCGATATGATTGTATTCCTCCACAACCCGTATCGTCGGCTGATCCATGAACTCCAGCGTCGCGGGAATGATGCCGGCCCCCACGATTCGCGAGACGGAGCGGGCCGCCGCGTAAATATCCTCAAAAGCGACCAGCATCGTCTGTCTCACTCGGGGCGCAGGAACCAGCTTCACCGTCGCCTCCGTCACGATGGCGAGCGTCCCTTCGGACCCGACCAGCAGCTTCGTCAAATCGTAGCCGGCGACGTCCTTGTACAGCTTGCCGCCCGTCCGGATGACCTCGCCGGAAGGAAGAACCGCCTCCAGACCGATGACATAGTCCTTCGTCGTGCCGTACTTCAAGCCGCGCAATCCCCCGGCGCCCTCCATAATGTTGCCGCCCAAGGTCGAGATCACCATGCTGCTCGGATCGGGCGGATAGAACAGACCCTTCTTCTCCACCTCGCGGTGGAACTGCTTCGTATTCAGCCCCGGCTGGAACGTGGCCGTCAGATTGTCGGTGTCCAGTTCGAGCAGCTTGTTCATTCGGGTCATCGCCACGACGATGCCCCCGGATACCGGCACCGTGCCGCCGCATAGATTACTGGCCGCTCCCCGCGGAACAATCGGAATGCGGTGCTCATTCGCAAGACGGAGAATATGCTGCACGTCCTGCGTCGATTCCGGGTAGACGACCGCATCCGGCATCGTCTGAAGCATCGGGGTCGCATCATACGAATGCGTGATAAGCGCTTCCATATCGTCGCGGAATCGCTCCGGGCCCAGCAGCCGCAGCAGCTCTTGCCGCACTTCGTCCAATATCATCGTATTTCCCTCCTGTTGGTGATGTCCTCGAGAGGCATACTGTTCAGATGATCTGATCGCTTCTACCAAATTCATTGTGAAATTTTCTTTCAAAAATATAATATTATTTATGATTTAATATATCAGGAACATCGAATAAAGGAAAGACGGTTCATCGAAAAAAGCCGATCCGCGCCACTAAAGTAGAATAATTATTATAAAAAAATAAGTAGCAATATTTTCCCAACATGCTATAATAGGAAAAAATTACGTTAGAACGGAATTCGCCAAGGCGCTCTCCGCTTGGGCGCGAACCGCCAATGCAATGAGGTGTATTACTTGAATCGTTCCTTCTACTCCCTATTATCAAGCCGATCTTTCGCCAATCTGGCCGGATCGCTCTATATGATGACGTTGATCGCCGCCGTATACCAATTGACCGGTTCGGCGGCCTTCGCCGGAGCAGTCTCCTTCGTCCGCTCCATCGCCGTGCTGTCGAGCAGCTTCTCGCTGCCGTTCTGGTACACGAAGCTGACGGTCGCTAACGTGACACGGCTGTTCCTGCTGCTCCAATGCGCGCTGTCCGCGCTTGTGGCCTTCTCTCTGGCGCCCCTGTCATCGATGCTGCCTACGTCAGCTTTTCTCGGCTATGCGTTCGGCGGCATCGTGCTTATCGGCTATGTCGAAGGCTGCGCCTCCGCAGCGGCCAATGCGCTCTATCCGCGCCTTGTCGAAGAGGACAAGCGGGTGCAGGCCAACAGCCTTGTCTCCACCAGCATGCAGATGCTGTCGCTGCTCGGCTGGACCGCCGGCGGCATTCTCGTCGCCAAGCTCGGCCACTCGCTCGTGCTGCAGCTGTCCTCCGGGCTGCTGCTTCTCGGCTGCCTTTTCCTCGTCCGCCTGTCCCACTGGGAACAGATCGAACGGAAGGCCACAGCATCCCGCTCCATGCTGGCCGGCTGGTCCTTCCTGTTCACGCATCCGCAGATGCGGATCATCACGTGGATGGATATCGTCGAAGGCATCGCGGGCGGTATATGGATTGGCGGCGTTACGCTCGTCTTCGCGCAGGAAGTGCTGCAGAAGGATGAAGCGTGGTGGGGCTATATCAATGCCTCCTACTACGCGGGCACCATTATCGGCGGGCTGATTACGCTCAAGCTGTCCGCCCTTATCCACCGCCATCTCGTGGGCGCCATTATTGTCGGCTCCTTCGGCGTGAGCCTGTTCGCCTACGGGTACGCGTTCAATACGCAGGCCTTCATCGCCCTGGCCATCGTCCTGCTGATGGGCCCGTTCTACCAGCTTCGCGATATCGCCCAGCGGACGTATGTCCAGCAGTACACTCCCCTCGACGAACAGCCGAATGTATTCGCGGCACAGAGCACGATCAACTATGTTCTGTTCGGGGTATCTGTGCTGTTCGCCGGTACCGTGGCCGATATGTGGGGACCGCAGGCGGTATATATCGTTGGCGGGACGATGTACCTGCTCTCGGCCAGCACAGGGTTTATCTTGAAGAAGAAGCATGCGGCGGCAGAGGGCCATGCTTCCCCTCCGCTCTCTTCCTGAGGAAGCCGCCCGCGCCCGGGCGCTTCCATGCTTCTTTTCCAGAAGCGTCCGTTTTGTGGTACACTATTCTATATCTACTCTTTCCATGACAAAGGGAGTACGCCATGTATCCGGACATTCAACAGTTCAAAGCCGAGTTTTTCAAAGCGTTGGCACACCCCTTGAGAATTAAAATATTGGAGGTTCTGTGCGAGGGCGATAAAACGGTGAACGAAATCCAGTCGATCCTCAGGATCGAAGGATCGGCCGTGTCGCAGCAATTGGCGGTCCTTCGCGGCAAGAACGTCGTCTACGGCGTTAAGGACGGAACCTCGGTTATTTATTCTCTGCGCGATCCGATGATTAAGGATTTGCTCCAGGTGGCGAAGCGCATCTTCGACAATCATCTTGTCAACTCGATTTCGATGCTGCAAAACATCAAAAAGCAAGAATCTTCATAAAAGAGAGGGATTCGAGTAACAGACTCGGGTTTCCTCTCTTTTCCCTTTCTGGCCGCCATACACGGCGCTACACCGGCTTTGACAGAAGCGGAAATGACAGATATGATTTTTTATATATTCAAATAATCAGATATTTAGAAATGGTGGGAAAGTGAATGAAGCCGTTGTTGCGCGGACGGTATGCCGGATATACCGTGCAGTCATTGAAGCAAGATATCATTTCCGGAAGTATTGTCGGCATTGTCGCCATTCCGTTAGGGATGGCGTTTGCCATTGCTTCGGGCGTCAAGCCGGAGTACGGACTCTATACGACGATCGTGGCGGGCCTGCTGATTTCGCTGCTGGGCGGTTCGCGCTTCCAGATCGGGGGGCCGACGGGCGCGTTCATTCCGATTTTGTTCGCTATCGTCCTGCAGTATGGCTACGAAAATCTGCTCATCGCCGGCTTCATGGCTGGACTCATGCTCGTGCTGATGGGGCTGTTCCGCTTCGGAGCCGTCATCCGCTTCATCCCGCGGCCGGTCACGATCGGCTTCACCTCCGGGATCGCGGTCATCATCTTTACCGGGCAGATCGCCGATTTCCTCGGCGTGCACGTCGACAAGCAGGGCAGCTTCATCGCCGATATGCGCGCCCTTATCCTGAAGCTGCCGTCGCTCAATTTATATAGTATATTGACCGCCGCTATCTGTCTTGGCGTCCTGCTGATCACGCCGAGATGGCTGCCCCGCATTCCCGGCTCCCTGATCGGGCTGCTCATCTCCAGCTTGGCTGCCGCCTGGTTCTTCCCGGGCCAGGTCGCCACGATCGGGTCGACCTTCGGCGCTATTCCGGGCGGCGTGCCCGAATTCCGGGTGCCGGCGATCAGTTGGGATCGCATCGTCCATCTGCTGCAGCCCGCCTTCGTGATTGCGATGCTCGGCGGCATCGAATCGCTTCTGTCGGCCGTCGTCGCCGACGGCATGACGGGCGATCGGCACAACAGCAACCGCGAGCTCGTCGGCCAGGGAGTCGCCAACATGATCGCGCCGCTGTTCGGCGGGATTCCCGCGACCGGAGCAATCGCCCGAACGGCGACCAATATCCGGAACGGAGCCGTATCTCCCGTGTCAGGCGTCGTGCATGCGCTTGTCGTGCTGCTTGTGCTGCTGTTCTTCGCGCCGTACGCCTCGAATATTCCGCTCGCCGCCATGGCGCCGATTCTGATGGTTGTCGCCTGGAATATGAGCGAGCGCAAAGCTTTTCTGCACATTTTGCGGACACGGACCGCCGATTCGCTTATTTTGGCCGTCACCTTTCTGCTGACCGTCTTCTTCAATCTGACGGTGGCGGTCCAGGCCGGGCTCGTGCTGGCCGTCGTACTGTTCGTGAAGCGGATGAGCGAAGGCGTCAAGGTCGCCAAAGTGCTGCCCGATCCGGCAGATCGGAAGGCCAAGGTCTCTTCCCGGATCGTGAGGGACGGGCAGCATTGCCCGCAAATCAGCATGTTCACGGTCGAAGGGCCGCTATTCTTCGGAGCGGCTCAGTCCTTCGAGCAATCGCTGGCCGATCAGTCCGCAGACACTCCGCTCGTCCTGATTCTTCGCATGGGCCGCGTCCCGTACATGGACACGACCGCCGAATCGAATCTGTCCGCTCTCGTCGGCCGCGTTCAGCGCCAAGGCGGCATCGTGCTCGTGACCGGCATCCATGACCAGCCGCGGACGCTCCTGTCCCGGACGGGACTGGCCGATCATATCGGGGCCGACCATTTCTTCGATCGGACGGGCGCCGCCATCGACTATGCCCTGACGCGCATCAGTACGGCGCGCTGTCAAGGGTGCAGGCATTTCGCGTTCCGGGAATGCGCCGTCTTGTCCGGGGCCGGCTCGTCCCCGGACCAACCATGCTCGGTCCGGACACGGGAGACCGTCCGCGCGTGAGCGGCATAGGTACCACCGGTCCATAGCCCCTGTCAGGGCGGACCGGTGGTCTTTTCATTCCGGCGCGTTCAACTATCCGTGCTGCCGCTGGCGGGCCGCTAACGGTGGAGATTCCTCCGTCTTGCCGCTTTGTTTTTTTTCCACAAGCTCGAAGGTAACCCCTCCGCAGCGGGGGCAGCCGCGCTGCTTCAACTGTTCAATCGTGCCAATCTCCAAATCCTGGCCGACCCTAACCGCTACGAGACATTGCTTGCAGCGGTAAAGGCGCTCCGTCCGCCTGATTTCACCGGTGTATATCGCCCCTTCGCAACGTTCGTCGCCCCCCGGAACGGTCCGCTCCGTCGACTTCAGCACAATCATTTGCCCGCGGCCGCCGATCATTTGCGCTCCTTCATATTCATTGAAATGCGGGATCATCTCCTGGACCATCAACCCCATGCGGATGAATTCTTGCTGCATCGCCAGCGTGAAACCGGGGGGCTTGTGAGCGAACGACAGAAATATGGGAAGCCCTTGACTCTTCTTGAGGGCGCTGATGCCCCTGGACAAGAACAAGCTCATGCCCTGCAATGTGTACGGCGGATCCGTAAAAAAGCAATCGAAGCGGCCGTGCAGCGTTTCCGGCAGCGGCTGACGGAGATCGGCATGGTGGCACAGAACCGGCAGCTGCTCCCGCTCCGCGACATCGTGAATATATTGCAGAAAGCGCTCGTCGATATCGACGACATGAATCCTGGTCCTCCGGCCGCTTTTCCCAGGGAATAGCCGCTTCAGCAGCAGGCCGAGCGAGATGCTGACCAGATCGTCATCCCCGATGCAGAGCACCTGCTTGCCAATCAGGGCGTGCTCGCGCAAGCACAGCACTGCCCGCTTCAGGCTGGTCTCCATCGTGCATTTCGACTGATCGATTTGCACGTCCGCCTGCGGCCGGGCGTCGTAAATCCCGCTCAAGTCCTTCCGCCAATCGGCCAATAAGGTACGCCAAGCCGCACCGTCCTCCAGCAAGGCATGGTACAGGGCGATATCAAGCCCGTCATAATCCAATTCCTGCTCGACCCAGGCATTGCCTGCAGGCGTACAGCGCACTCCCCTTTCCTGCCGGAGCAGGCCGGCGCGGATAAGCTCCTTCTTGACGGCCGTCGCAAGCGGAACCGGAAGCATTGTATGCCGGGCCAGCTCTTTCGTCGCAATGCCCGGTTTCAAATAACATGAGATAACCATCTGTTCTATGGCATGAGGGCCTTCATCAAGGCGTATGTTTTCTTGGATCGTATCGAATAGGGTTTTCATGGAAAAGTCTACCTCGCTTTATCGGTTGATAAGATAGAACATGGCCATGACTGCTTCAACGCCAAAAAGGGCAGAAAATGAACATACGTCCATCTTCTGCCCTATCATCTTCATCGATTGCTGCTTCCCGGCGGCCTGCGCGGCGGAGTGCGCTTCGCCTAACATACGGATTGGCGAAAGCGGCAGACTTCCAGCCTGCCGTCCAGCTTTCCCAGGCATGTCCGTGCAGGCGGACCCGCACCTGCGCCTCCGCCCGGACCAGAATCAGTTACGTCTCCCGGACATTCGCCTGGCTGGCCCGAACATAACAAAAGCCGCGCTCAAGAGCACGGCTGATCGCAATCGATAGAATTCAACGTGGATGGCCTTTGTTCTTAACACGTGTGAGACATTCCATCCGCGCATCACAAACAGACGCCACAAATCGGCTCTGTTGCGGCATGCATACGAAGGAAGTCACCATATCCAATTCGGTTGGTTAAGAACAAAACACCGACATCAAAAGCTCCCCATTCCTATAAGGTACTCTTATCATACAAGATTAGGAAGCGAATATCAAGCCACGGATGCATAAGACTCCGGACAACCGATAATACTCAAACGGCAGACGTCTTATGATAGGTGGTAATGCGCATAAATTAGAGTTCACTTTTTCTTAGGCTTGATTCTTGCCAGCAATCCATCTTGCCCAGCGCCAAGCAGATCGGTCCCGGTCCAGATCATATGCTTCAGTCCGCTTAGTTCATCGAACTGATAGAACTGCCACCGCTTCAAATCTTGCGACACCCCGATAATGTTATTTTTGTAATAGTAGTACTCTTGCCCTGTCCACAAAATGCGCCCGTTGCTCGACCAGACCGGATTCCCCTGCATATACTCATCGTAGCTGCCCGTAATGGCAGACCAGTTCACGCCGTCCTTCGAACCGTATATTTTGTCGGACGCAATCAGGAACTGCCCGTTCACCCACTGCACGCTTGTAAATGTAGACTCCCCGGCATAATCGGAAAAAGAGTTCTTCATCATTGCATTCCATGACTTGTTGTCCTTGCCAAGCGTGAATAAGGCTTCCTTCCAGTTCGTCAAATCCGTGCTGCTCATTGCCATGGCTTTATTTTTCTTCGCTCCTACCGCCACGACCGTCCCGTTATGAACCGCGATATCGAGAAGCGGATTCGAAGTGCGGTAGCTTGCTTTCCAGTTGACGCCGTTCGCGGATGTATACAGCGCGTACTGCTTCTGGTCCAGCGATCGGCCCAGGGCGACGAACGTCTTGCCTGTCCAGATCACCTTTTGCAAGTTCATTCCTTGGACGGAAGAACGTTTGGACCAGGTTGTCCCGTTGGTCGACGTATACGTATAGGCTCCGCCGACGGCTGCGAATATTTTTCCGTTCCACTCCACCGATTGAATGTCATCCTGATATCCGCTCTGATTGCGTTCCGACTTCAACACCTGCGTCCAGGCAGTCCCGTCCTTGCTCGTCAGAATCCCCGGCACACTGTGCAAAAATTCCGACCCGACCGCGACATAACGGCCATTCGCTTTAACAATTTCGTTGGTGAACTGCGTTGGCGCCGGGCTTTGCTTTATCTTCCAATTCAAGCCGTCGCTCGATATGGCGATCAGCCCGCCGTCCCCGAATCCGATAAATTTCTTGCCTGATTTCAGTACGGTCATCGCCAAAGGAATATTCGCAATCTTCCGCTCAGTCCAAGACACCTTGTCAGTCGAGGTGAGAACCACGCCTTCATCCCGCCAGCGGCTGATATAGATAAGATAGTGCTTGCCGTTCGACAAAATCGGCCCGTGTCCGTACATACTCTTGAACACGCTTGCCGCTGGCCGCTGCGTGAACGAAATTCCGTCCTTCGACGTCAACATATTGCCATAGGCATCCATTAGCGTTATCGTGCCGTTGCTTACCGGCTCAGCCATGCTGACATAATAGTTCTTGCGCGGCTTTCCGTTTACTACGAATGTATACTTTAGCGATTTAACGGACCCGGATTGCTGCGTCCATTGCTTTAAATTGTCGGATGTGTAAATTATCAGCTCTCCCGACCGCTGTTCACTCGGAATGACGACGAACTGATTGCGGCTCTTCGCCGCACCGTAATAGAGATGGCCCCCGCCAAATGCAGTATATCGCTTGCCGTTCCATGCCACCTCGTAAATTTCATCCGCAGGCAAAATGCCGGTCTGCTTCCAGCTAATTCCGTCTCCGGAAGTGAAAATATACGTTTTCTCTTGCCCGTCATAGCTGGCAAGCAGCACATATTGCTTATTAAGCAGCATAATATTTCTTACGGTAATTGCTCCATCCGGGCCCTCCACCGCAACCGGGCTCCATTTCGTCCCATCCCGGGACATCAGCATCTGCGGCTTCTTCGTATTGTACGTCCAATAGTAGAAATTGCTGCCGGCATGCTTAACCGTATAAAACGAATCCTTCACAGGATGCGGCTTCCTGCTCCACGTCTCGCCATAGTTCGTAGACACCAAGAGCTGGGTCTTCGTGGCGGCAATGATCATGCCTTGATCGTTGCTATCCGCCGTTTGTACCCTGGTCGCGCCTTGCCCAACCTGCGTAATCGTGAACTTCTCATCGCCCATCCCTGCGACCGGAGTGAACTTCACTTGCCGCGGAACGGTAACCGCCTTCGCCTCTTCCTGCGTTCCCGTCTCGCGCTCACTGTTGCCTCCCCAGCTCCATACCGTCTGATCGGCGAGAATGGCAAAGGAATGATCAACCTGGTAACCGCTAGAAATCGAAGCGACATTGCGGAGCCCTTTCACCTGCACGGGAATACCGCTATTATCCGTGCTGCCGTCGCCGATCTGGCCGCTCTCATTTTGTCCCCACGCCCAGACCGTCCCATCCTCTTTCAACGCAAGAAAATGATGATAACCCGCGGCAATGGCCTTGACGTGTTCCAGCCCTTCGATTGGAACCGCTTCGAAGAAACGCGTATAATCGGTCTGCAGCGCCGGCAAATCCATCTTATCCAGCTTGCGGTTACCCCAGCCCCATACGGTACCGTCCTTGCGCAGGGCATAACCGGTCTGGTCGATATTGCCTACCGCTATCCGCTCAACGTCAGTCAATCCTTGGACTTGAGTCAATGGCTCTTCACTTCCAAACCCAAGACTCCACACCGTCCCGTCCTGCTTGACGACATATCCCCCCGTCACTTGGACGATGTCCTGGACATCGGTTCTCGCCTGCGGTGGATCGAACACACCGGATGTAGGCGAATATCCGCTCCATTGCCACAGCTTGCCGTCCGCTCCCAGCCCATATGCATAGTAAGCCGTCGTATCAATGGATGCAATGCCGTTCAGACCCGGCACCTGCTCGAATTGCTTGGTCTTGCTGCCTTCGCCGCGAATCCAGACCGTTCCGTCTTCCAGCAGCGCGATGACAAAGTTATAACCGCTCGCAATATCCTTAATCCGCGTGCCATCGAACGGCAGCTCCATCACCTTCGGCATCGAAATGCCGCCGAAAATAAAGTTGTCATATGCCCCCCAGGCCCACAAGTGCCCATCCGTATCCAGCGCAAACGACTGCTGGTGCCCAGTTACCACCTTCCGGACGGTCACGCTCGGCGCCGCTTCCGCCTTGGCCTTTCCTGCCGTTAGCGGTATCGCCTGTGCCATAATCAGCAAGACGAGCACGGCGCACATCATCTTTTTCATCATTCGCAACCGGTTCATGCTTCTCCCCCTTTGAAGAATCCTTTCACATGTATACCGGTTAATTATACCAAATAGCTTGGCCATGTAGTCAATTGGAACTATGACAAAAAAACTAAATAGATTCATTTTACATTCAGGATGCAACGGAGTGCGGCATCAAGCGAGCGGCACCTCGACGGTATCTCAAAGAGCCGTCGAGGTGTTATGAACTGCATAAGCGGCCTTGGTTCTGAATTCCATCGGCCTGAGGCCGTTTAGTTTTGCTTGAGAGCCCCCCCAGCCACCTGGACAGTTTTCCTACCTTCATTGCTCTTTTCATCATTCTCCCATCCGGTCAGGTCGCCCCCTTCGAATACTCATTGAAGCGCTCTCCCTTCGGCTCAGATTTCCGTCTATGCAGACCTATTTCAGTGGCCTGTCGCTTGAGCAGTTTCCTGCCCCTCTTGCTCTTTTCATCATTCTCCCATCCGGTCAGGTCGGCCCCCTTCGAATACTCATTGAAACGCTCTCCCTTCGGCTCAGATTTCCGTCTATGCAGACCTATTTCAGTGGCCTGTCGCTTGAGCAGTTTCCTGCCCCTCTTGCTCTTTTCATCATTCTCCCATCCGGTCAGGTCGGCCCCCTTCGAATACTCATTGAAACGCTCTCCCTTCGGCTCAGATTTCCGTCTATGCAGACCTATTTCAGTGGCCTGTCGCTTGAGCAGTTTCCTGCCCCTCTTGCTCTTTTCATCATTCTCCCATCCGGTCAGGTCAGTCCCCTTCGAATACTCATTGAAACGCTCTCCCTTCGGCTCAGATTTCAATCCATGGCTGCATTTTCTCTTTGGGGAGGACTTGGGGGAACCACGTTGGCGGAAAGCCACGCAGATATACCGTTCCTGACCCCATCGGGAGAATGCGCAAAAGTGGCGTGAAACATATACCGCTCCTACTGATCGGGAGAGTCCACATAAGGCGGCGGGACACGTTGACCTCTACTGACTAAATGGGATAGTGCACATAAGTGGCCTGACACGTAGACCAATCCTGACTAGATGGGAGAGTGCACATAAGCGGCGGGACACGTTGACCAATCCTGACTAGATGGGAGAGTGCGCGTATGTGGCGACAGGGTGTGAATAGGCGGAGTGGAACAGTGTATGCGGTCAGCTTTTGCAGATACACAAAAAGACGCCCCTTGCCGGGACGTCTTCGGAGTCGCTTTGATTTGCTTTATGCGCATTGCACTCGGATTATTATTGCTGCTCCTCCGCCTCTTTCTCTTCCGCCTCCTGGATAAGTCCGGCGAACAGGGCATGAACGAACTGTTCGGAATCGAATTCCTGCAGGTCCTCCATCTTCTCGCCCAAGCCGACGAACTTCACCGGGAGGCTTAGCTCCTGGCGGATTGCGATGACGATGCCGCCTTTGGCGGTTCCGTCCAGCTTCGTGAGCACGAGGCCGGTGACGCCGCTCTTCTCGCCGAACAGCTTCGCCTGGCTGAGCGCATTCTGGCCTGTGGTCGCATCAAGTACCATGAGCACTTCATGCGGCGCATCTGGAATCTCGCGGCGGATGACGCGGAAAATTTTGTTCAACTCTTCCATCAGGTTGGTCTTGTTCTGCAGACGGCCGGCGGTGTCGCACAGCAGCACATCGACGTTGCGCTGCTTCGCGGCCTGCACGGCGTCGTACATGACCGCAGCCGGGTCCGAACCGGCCTGCTGCTTGATGACATCTACGCCGACGCGCTGTCCCCATACTTCCAGCTGTTCGATCGCTCCGGCGCGGAACGTATCCCCGGCCGCTAGCAGCACGGACTTGCCTTCCTGCTTGAAGCGGTAAGCCAGCTTCCCGATCGTCGTCGTCTTCCCGACGCCGTTCACGCCGACGAATAGAATGACTGTCATTCCGTTCGGATTCATATTCAGCTTATTCGATTCGTCGCCGCGCAGCAGCTCGATCAGCTTCTCCGACAGGACGGGCTGCAGTTCCGCCGCGTCCTCGATTTTGCGCTGGCGCACCTCGACGCGCAGATCGTCAATCAGGTTCATGACGGTCGTCACGCCCACATCCGCGCCGATCAGAATCTCTTCGAGTTCTTCATAGAACGCTTCGTCAATCTTTTTGCGCCGCGTAATGAGATCCGAGACCTTTTCGACCAATCCCTTGCGCGTTTTCTCCAAGCCTTCCTTGAACTTGGCCGTAACCGATTCGGTCTTGGATGCGATGCTTTCCTTCAATTTTTTGAAAAAACTCATAGCTCCCCCGCTCCTTATGCAATGATAGCTTCTTCATCTTCCAGCTTGACGGAGACCAGCTTGGATACGCCGCCTTCCTCCATCGTCACGCCGTACAGCACATCCGCTTCTTCCATCGTGCCTTTGCGGTGGGTAACGACGATGAACTGCGTCACCTCCGCGAATTCGCGCAAATACTGGGCAAACCGCGTCACATTGGCTTCGTCCAGCGCAGCCTCCACCTCGTCCAGCACGCAGAACGGGACCGGCTTCACATGCAGAATGGCGAATAAGAGCGCCATGGCCGTCAGCGCGCGTTCGCCGCCGGACAGCAGCTGCAGATTTTGCAGCTTCTTCCCGGGAGGCTGCGCTACGATATCGATGCCGGTCTCCAGAATGTTGTCCGGCTCAAGCAGCACCAGATCGGCGCGTCCGCCGCCGAACAGCTTGGCGAAGACGACGACGAACCGCTGGCGAATCTCGTCGAAGGTCGCTTTGAACCGCTTCGACATCTCGTCTTCCATTTCGCGGATGACTTGGTAGAGCGCCGTTTTCGCTTCGATCAGATCGTCTTTTTGCTCGCTCAAATATTGATATCTTTCATTGATTCGTTCGAATTCATCAATCGCTCCGAGATTGACTTCTCCGAGCGCAGCGATCTGGCGCTTCAGGTCGCGCACTTCCTGCTGGGCGGCCTCGATATCGTCCGGCACCGCATAGCGGTGCTTCGCCAGCTCGAAGCTAATCTCGTATTCGTCGCTCAGCTTGCGCAGCAGATTGTCGAGCTCGACATCCAGCCGATTGGCCTGGATCTCGGTCTGACGCATTGCCTCTTCCACCTGCTTCAACTCGGTGCGCTGCTCCTTCGTATCGCTCTCGGCAAGCTCCAGCCGTTCCAGGGAAGCGGCGCGATCCGCGCGCTTGAACTCGATCTGCTGCCCGGTCTCCTGCTTCTTCACGCCGAAATGATTCAGATCCTCCGTCTGCTTCATCGCTTCGCGCTCGGCGGTCTCGAGATCGATTTGCACTTGAATCAAGCTCTGGGTGAGCTGCGTATATTCCTGCTCATAGCCATGAGCCTCTTCCTCTACCCGCTTCAAGCGCTCCTGAAGAGAGAACGTCTCCTGCTCCAGCTTGCCCTGGCGAACCTTCATGTCGGTCAGTTGAGTTTGTAGTTCCTCCTTGGCCGATTCGTTCGCCTTGCGCGCCGATTCGGCCCTCTCGATGGCGACGTGGAGACGATCCTCCTCGATTTTCAGCTCAGCCAGCCGCAGCTCCGCCGTTCTGCGCCCGGACTCCAGGGTCGACATCTCCTCGGCGGCATGGGCCAGCTCCTGGCCCTCCATCTCCAGCAATTCGGCAAGCTGCCGTTCTTCCTTCTCCAACTGAGTCAGCTCGCTGGCCAACTGCTGCTCGCTGATGCGCTTGCTCTCGCCCTGCTCGCGCAGATCATCCAGCCGCTTGACGGCTGCGGCGGTTCGCTTCTTCAGCTCGGCAACCGATTCGTTCAGCTTCGTTAACTGCTTGTCCGTCGCTTTGATATCGGCGTCGAGCTGTTCGAGCTGGCGCTGCCGCCCGAGCAGATTGGCATTCTTCTTGTTCAGACTGCCTCCGGTCATGGAACCGCCGGCATTGACGACGTCCCCTTCGCGGGTCACGATACGGTAGCGGTATTGCAGGCGGGCCGCAATCCGGTTCGCATCCTCCAGCGTCTCCGCCAGCACGACATTGCCGAGCAGGCTTCCAACCACATTGGCATAGGCTTTGTCGCTGCGCACCAGATCGGCAGCGATGCCGATATATCCCGGGGCGCCTTCCAGAGCCCGGCGGTCCGACTCATTCATCGTCCGGCTCCGGATGACATCAAGCGGGAGGAACGTGGCCCGTCCCAATTGCCGCTGCTTCAGGAACGTAATAGCCGCCCGGGATACGGCTTCATTTTCCATGACGATGTGCTGCAGCGCCGCGCCAAGCGCGGTCTCGACCGCGGTCTCCAGCTCTTCCGGCACCCGGATCAGCTCGGCTACCGCCCCGTGAACGCCCTGCAGGCTGTTGCGCCGGGCCGCCTTCAGGACCTCCCGGACCCCGAGCATGAAGCCGTCGTAATCATTCGCCAGCTCCTTCATCGTATCGCGGCGCGAGACGAGCGCATCGGCTTGCTGCTGCCATTTGCGGGCCGCTTGCTCAGTCTCGCCTAGCAGCGCTTCATCTTTCTTCAGCTGCTCGCTCTCCTGCAAATACCGGTTCCGTATGTATGCAAGATCCTCGGCCATCGTCTCCATGCGCCGCTTCGCATCATCCATCCGCTTGCGGAGATCGGCCTGCTCCTGCTCCCGTTTCGCGCGGCCCTGCTTCATCTTGTGCAGCCGCTTGTCCAGCGCTTCCTTCTGGTGATCGTAATAGCGGATGTCGTTGCGCTGCTGGGCCATCTGGTTCATAATGTCGAGGAGTTCGCCTTTGAGGCTCTCTTCCGCATCGGAGCTTGTCCCTCCGGTTACGCCGACAAGCCGCGCCTCCTCCGCATGAATGAGCCCCTTCGTCTCGACGAGCTCGCTTTCCAGCGACAGCAGCTTCTCGCGGACGGCCTGAACCTCCAACTGCTTCGTCCGCATCCGCTCCGATGTTGTCGCCAGGCTGGCCCGCATCTGCTGCTCATTCGCGACCAGGTTGCGCTTGCGCTCGCGGAGCACCTCGCCCTGGCCCTCGCACTTCTCATACTCCTCGCTGTAATGCAGCAGCGTCGCCTGCAGCCGCTCCAGCTCCTCCTCCAGCTTGCGCAGCTCGACCCGGTGCACTTCCAGCTTCGAATCATGCTCGCTTACGACCGTGGACAACGCCAGCTCCCGTTCCTTCAGTTCGGACAGCTTCGCATTGGCCTGCTGCCAGGAAGTGTGCAGTTGCTCGATCTGATGAACGTAGACGGCGATTTCCTTCGTCTTCAGCGATTCCTTGAGCTGCTTGAAGTGGCGCGCCTTCTCGGCCTGCTCCTTGAGCGGTCCAATCTGATCCTCCAGCTCCACGACCAGATCGTGAATGCGCAGCAGATTCTGCTCGGTATCATCCAGCTTCTTCTTCGCATCCCGCTTGCGGGACTTGTACTTCACAATGCCGGACGCTTCCTCGAAAATACCGCGCCGATCCTCGGAACGCGTACTCAGAATCTCCTCGATCCGGCCTTGCCCGATAATGGAATAGGCTTCTTTGCCAATGCCTGTATCCATGAACAATTCCGTAATATCCTTCAAGCGGCAGGGCTGCTTGTTAATAAAATATTCGCTGTCCCCCGAACGGTGAACGCGCCGGGTGACGGTCACTTCATGGAAGTCGAGACCGAGCGTCTCGTCGCTATTGTCCAGAGTCAGCGAGACTTCCCCGAAGTTCACCGCCTTCCGCGCATCGCTGCCCGCAAAGATAATGTCCTCCATCTTGCCGCCCCGCAGCGATTTGGCGCTCTGTTCGCCGAGCACCCATCGGATAGCGTCTGATATATTGCTTTTGCCGCTGCCGTTCGGGCCGACGACACCGGTAATTCCCTGAACGAACTCTAACTCCGTTCGGTCCGCGAACGACTTAAAGCCCGCCAGTTCTAACCGTTTTAAGAACATCGTTCCTCATTCACCTCAATATTTATTGTACCATATCGCAATCCGAATCAGCCCTCTCCATCCGGTTGTCCATGTTGCCTGGCCAAGCCCCTGATCTGGACAAAGAAAGAGCAAAAACCAGCCTGTCACGGAATGGCATCCGTTCCGTCTCGCGCGCTGCTCTTTGCTCTTTCTGCGAAACCGGCCGGCAGCGTCCCGCCGGCCTAACAGTACCTTATGATTTCGGAATAACCAAATGCTCGAGGGCTTCAGCCGCAGCCTGCTGCTCCGCTTCTTTCTTGGAGCGGCCGACTCCGCGGCCCAGACAGGTCTCTCCCATGTGAACCTCGGACACGAACTCCCGTTCATGCGCAGGCCCGCGTTCCTCTACGATACGATACTCAAGCGCTCCCAGGTTATGGTGCTGCGTGAGCTCCTGCAGTTGCGTCTTGTAATCATTCGTCTGCAGCTTGCCGTCAAGCGAGATCTGCGGAAAAATATGATTCCGCAAAAACTCCCGAACAGGCTCCAATCCTTGATCGAGATACAATGCACCGATGAACGACTCGAACACATCGGCCAGCAGCGCTGGGCGTGTCCGCCCTCCGGTCAGCTCTTCGCCTTTGCCGAGCAGCACATACTTGCCGAACTGCAGCTGATTGGCGAATTTGACGAGGGAAGGCTCGCAGACGATCGATGCGCGCATCTTGGTCAGTTCTCCTTCGGGCCGTGTCGGACATTGATGGAACAAAAATTCGGACACTGTCAGCTCCAACACAGCATCGCCCAAAAATTCAAGGCGTTCATTGTCTTGGTGCTGACCGAAGCGATGTTCGTTTACGTAGGAAGCATGGGTAAACGCCTGCTTTAACAGCTGCCTGTTTCGGAAATGAATGTTCAGTTTCTGCTGTAACTGCTTCAATTCTACACTCAACAGTCTGACTCCTTACGCTTCGTATTTCGTTAATACAACGGTCGCGTTATGCCCTCCGAAGCCGAATGAGTTCGACATGGCGGTGCGGACGTCCGCCTTGCGCGGCACATTCGGCACGTAATCCAGGTCGCATTCCGGATCTTGATTCTCTAAGTTGATTGTTGGCGGAATCATGCCATGCTGCAGCGTCAACGCGCAGATGACGGCTTCTACTCCGCCGGCTGCACCAAGCAAGTGTCCTGTCATCGACTTCGTAGAACTAATTGCTACATTCCTTGCATGGTCACCCAATGCGGCCTTGATGGCCCGGGTTTCCGATTTGTCCCCGACTGGGGTCGATGTTCCGTGCGCGTTAATATAATCGATCTGCTCAGGCTCGAATCCCGCGTCCTGAATCGCTCTCGTCATGCAGAGCGCAGGACCTTCCGGATCCGGCTCCGTAATATGATGCGCATCCGCGCTCATTCCGTAGCCGGCTACCTCCGCATAGATGCGGGCTCCGCGGGCCAGCGCGTGTTCCAGCGACTCGAGAACGAGCACGCCGGCGCCCTCGCCCATCACGAAGCCGTCGCGGTCGACATCGAACGGCCGGCTCGCGCGTTCCGGCTCGTCATTGCGCGTGGACATGGCGCGCATCGCGCAGAATCCGGCCATCCCGATCGGGCGGATCGTCGCTTCCGCACCGCCGCAGACCATGACATCCGCGTCGCCGCGCTGAATGATCTTGAACGCATCTCCAATCGAGTGGGTGCCGGTCGCGCATGCGGATACGGCAGCCGTATTCGGGCCGCGCGCGCCGATCATCATCGAGATATGGCCTGACGCCATGTTCGCGATCATCATCGGAATAAAGAAAGGACTGACTCGCTTAACCCCTTTTTCCAACAAAACGCGATGCTGTTCTTCCCAGGTACCCAGTCCGCCGATGCCCGAACCGACGATGACGCCGACCCGATCCCGATTCGTCTGGTCCATGTCGAGCTTGGCATCGTCCAGCGCCTTCTTGCTCGCGGCAATGCCGAATTGAACGAAGCGGTCCATACGGCGCGCTTCCTTCTTATCTATATAGTCTTCCGGATTGAAATCTTTCACGGAAGCAGCGATCTTCGTCGGGAAATCGGTCGTATCGAACGCCTCGATCTGCGAAATGCCTGACTTGCCTTCCATCAGGCTCCTCCACAACGTATCGAGGTCAGAACCGAGAGCCGTTACCACTCCCATCCCGGTCACTACAACCCTCTGTTTCAACGCGTATCACCTCTATCATGAGTTCCGAGTTCTATTCATCAAGCGCATCCCTAGGTAGACAACGCGCTACATACAACGTAAATGAGGAGAAGTCCCGTTACTGCTTGAACGGGACTCACTACCTGCTTACTTATGAGATTGTATGTAATTCACTACTTCTCCTACCGAAGTAATCTTCTCTGCGTCTTCATCAGAGATTTCCATATCAAACTCATCTTCCAATTCCATGACCAATTCCACAACATCGAGGGAATCAGCGCCAAGATCATCTTTAAAAGATGCTTCCAGTGTTACTTCCGCTTCATCTACGCCAAGGCGTTCAACGATGATGCGCTTCACTCGCTCAAACACTTCTGCTGACATCCGGTTCACCTCCTCCTTGGTATTATACGAAAAAACATTTTAAATTACCATATCAAAACCTCTTACAAAATAATGCTTAAAGTCCATGGATTCATAGACTGAAAAGCCCTACATATACATGCCGCCATCGACGTGAATCGTCTGGCCGGTCATGTACTCGGCATCCTCCGAAGCGAGGAAACGGACCGCCTTGGCGATATGCGCCGGCTGGCCGAGCTTGCCCAACGGAATCTCGCTGAGCAGCTGCGCCTTCATATCTTCCGGGAGCACATCGGTCATTTCGGTCTCGATGAAGCCCGGCGCGACGCAGTTGACGGTAATGCCCCGGGAAGCGAGCTCGCGGGCCGACGCCTTCGTCAAGCCGATGACGCCCGCCTTGGCCGCGACGTAATTGGCTTGTCCGGGATTGCCCAGCACGCCGACGACGGACGAGATGTTGATAATGCGGCCGGAGCGCTGCTTTATCATCGGGCGCGTCACGGCTTTGATGCAGTTGAATACGCCCTTCAGGTTCGTCTCAATCACCTGATCGAACTCTTCCTCTTTCATCCGCATAATTAAATTATCTCTTGTAATGCCGGCATTATTCACCAAAATGTCAATTTTTCCGAATTGTTCCAATGCAGTCTTGACAAGCTGCTCGGCTTCCTCCGTCTTGCCGACATTGGCCTTCACCGTGACAGCCTTGCGTCCAAGAGCCGCAATCGCTGCCGCCGTCTCGGCCGCCGCCGCTTCACTGCCGGCATAATTGACGACGACATCGGCGCCGGCTTCCGCCAAATGAATGGCAATCGCCCGGCCGATACCGCGGGACGCTCCTGTGACAAGCGCAGTTTTTCCTTCCAAGCTGGACATCGGTATTCCCCTTTCGCAATAGCTTCGATTCAAGTCGTCTGTATGCTCAATCGGCTTGGACACGAGATGATGTCATCCGGCCATTGCGCATTCCTCCGATCACCGCATCGACGCGGCCATCCGATCGGTCACTCGTACGCTTCGACCGCCTCGAGACTGTTGATGGAGACGATGCGCACCGATCTGTCGATTTTTTTGATGAGACCGGACAGCACCTTGCCCGCTCCAACCTCGATGAAGGTATCCACGCCTTGATCGATCAAATACCGGACGCTGTCCTCCCAGAGGACAGGCGAAAATACCTGTTCAACCAGCAAGCCCCGAATCTTCTCGGCCTCGGTGGCCGGACGGGCGGTCACATTCGCGATGACAGGAATGCGCGCATCCTGCATCTCGATGGCCCGCAGCGCCTCGCCGAGCCGCTCGGCCGCCGGCTTCATCATCGCGGAATGGAACGGTCCGCTGACTTCGAGCGGAATGACCCGCTTCGCTCCGGCTTCCTTGCCGCGCTCGACCGCCGCTTCGATCCCTTCGCGGGATCCGGACACGACGATCTGGCCCGGACAGTTCAGATTCGCCATCTCGACCGGTGTCCCGGCGGCCGAGATATCGTCGCACAGGGCCCCCAGCCGATCGCGTTCAGCGCCGAGCACCGCCGCCATCGCCCCCAGGCCGTTCGGGACCGCCTGCTCCATGAACTGGCCGCGCTGGCGCACGATGGCAAGCGCGTCCTCGAAGCGGAGCACGCCGGCCGCCACGAGCGCCCCGTACTCGCCCAGGCTGTGTCCGGCCACATAATCGGGCCGGATATGATGACGCTCGAGCGCCTGATAGAGCGCCCAGCTCGTCGCCAGCAGCGCCGGCTGCGTGTTCGACGTCTGCTTCAAGTCGCTCTCCGGACCGTGGAATATCATCTCGGTCAACGGGAATCCCAAAACCCGATCGGCGGTCTCGAACACTTCCCGCGCCGCCGGCACGGCATCATACACGTCCTTGCCCATGCCGACCTCTTGCGAGCCTTGTCCAGGAAAGACAAATGCCAATTTGCCCATAGGGCACACTCCTTCCAATGACTGATATCTATAATGTATTACGTCACGGCGCCGTGATTCGCGATATTCGCGATATTTCGGTGCGATCGCGCCCGATTACCACTGAATAACCGAGGCCGACCACGTCAGGCCTCCGCCGAAGCCGACGAGAAGAAGCGTGTCGCCTTCCTTCACGCGGCCTTCCTCCACCGCTTCCGCCAAGGCAAGCGGTATCGACGCCGCCGACGTGTTCGCATACTTCGGCAGATTGATGACGCACTTTTCCTCCGGCAAATTCAGGCGCTCGATCGCGGCATGAATAATCCGGGTATTCGCTTGATGCGGGATGAGCAGATCGATGTCTTCTTTGGTCTTGCCCGCTTTTTTGAGCGCTTCATCGGCGGCATTGCCCATGACGCGCACCGCGAACTTGAATACTTCCCTGCCGTTCATATAAATATAATGGAGTTTGTCGTCCACCGTCTGATGCGATGCCGGGTGGCGAGAGCCTCCGCCTTCCAGCTTCAGCAGCTCCTTGCCGCTGCCGTCCGCTCCCAGCTCGAATGACCGGAAGCCGCGGCCTTCCGCCACCGGACCGAGCACGGCGGCACCGGCGCCGTCACCGAACAGGATGCAGGTATTCCGGTCCGTATAATCCGTAATCCGCGACAGGCATTCCGCCCCGACGACGAGCGCATATTGATAAGTTCCCATCGCGATGAAGTTGCTCGCATTCGCCAGCCCGTAAATGAAGCCGGCACAGGCCGCCGACAGGTCGAACGCCGCGGCGCGCTTGGCGCCGAGCCGCTCCTGAAGCAGACAGGCCGTGGACGGGAAAGCCATATCCGGCGTTATCGTCGTGACGACGATGAGATCGAGCTGCTCCGCCGTGATGCCGGCCGCCTTGAGCGCCTCTTGGGCGGCATGATAGGCCAAATCCGACGTCGCTTCATGCTCGGCCGCAATCCGCCGCTCTTTAATCCCGGTCCGGGTTACAATCCATTCATCGCTTGTATCGACCATCTTTTCCAAGTCTTCATTGGTCAATACTCGTTCGGGCACGTATTTCCCCGTACCGATAATGCCTACCGAACGCAAATTCATTATCGCACCACTCACTTCCCGCTTGTATTCCCTCCGATTTCCGTTGCAATCGTATGGATAAGATCATGCTGCAGCGCCGTGCGCGCCTGGCGGACCGCATTCTCGATCGCCCGCGCGTCCGAAGAACCGTGGGCTTTCAGCACCAGCCCGTTCAGCCCGAGCAGCGGGGCCCCGCCGTGTTCCTTGTAATCCATCATTTTCTTCAGACGCTTCAAGCCCGGCATCAGCACCGCGGCTGCCAGCTTCGTATACCAGGAACGGGTGAATTCCTGCTTCAGCACGCTGAACAAGGAGCCGGCCGTGCCTTCCAGCGACTTGAGAAGCACATTGCCCACGAATCCGTCGCATACGAGCACGTCGCAGCTGCCTTCCAGCACATCGCGCGCCTCTACATTGCCGACGAAATGAATTGGCAGCTCTTCCAGCATCGGATAGACCTGCTTCGTCAGATCGTTGCCCTTCATCGCTTCCGTGCCGACGTTGAGCAGCCCGACGCGCGGCTTCGGAATGCCGTGCACCTTCTCCCGGTAAATGCTGCCCATCAGCGCATACTGCACGAGATGCTCCGGCTTCGCATCCATGTTCGCCCCCAGATCGAGCGCCAGCACGCCGCGCCCGTCCATCGTCGGAATCATCGGCGACAGCGCCGGCCGCTCGACGCCGGGCATCCGGCCGACGACCAGCAGGCCCGTCGTCATGAGCGCGCCGGTGTTCCCGGCCGAGATCATGCAGTCCGCTTCCCCTTCCCGCACCATTCGTCCGGCGACAACCATCGAAGCGTCCTTCTTGCGTCTGACCGCCTTGACGGGCTCGTCATCCGCTTCGATCGTGCTCGCCGCATGAACGATGCGGACATTCGCGGGGCGGGATGCCAGCATCGGCTCCAGCCTCGCCTCGTCCCCCACCAGCAGCAGCTCGATATCAGACCAGGCTTGCGCCGCGGCCAGAACCCCTTGCACATTGCATTCCGGGGCGTGGTCTCCGCCCATGGCGTCAATGGCGATTCTCATGCTCGTCTCCTCCTTCGGTGCCGTTCATCGCGCCTGAACGGAATATGATAAAGTTTCCCTGGAACACCAGTTCCTCGCCCACATAGCTGAATACTTCCACCTTCGCCTTGCTCCGAGCCCCCGAGCCGGATCGGACATACGCCTTGGCGATGCATTTCTCCCCGAGGCGGACCGGCCGGATGAAGCGGATGTCCGCCGTGGCCGTCAGCGCGATCTCATCGTTGATGACGGCCACGGCGAGCGAGTTCGCCTGCGCGAACAAATGATGTCCCCGCGCGATATGCGTACGCGAGAAAACATGCTCCTCGCGGATCTCGAAATACGAGATGCCGCTTTGATCCAGCTGCAGATCGACAATATCTCCGACCACTTCATGCAGCGGCAGCGACCGCACCTGATCGTAGGTCTGCTCCGCCATCATCTTCAGACGCTCCCTGAGTTCAGGGATGGCCAGCTCCATCCGGTCGAGGCGAATGGTCTGGATACTGACCTTCAGCATGCGGGTCAGTTCCTGATCGGTTACAAACGGATTTTCCTCTATGATTTTCGCCAGCTGTTGTTGGCGCTGTCGCTTAGGCAAACGTTGGATGACCCCGCACCACCTTCTTGTCCCGTTGTCCGGATCGTCACATCGATTTCGGAGCCTCGGAATATAATCGGAATAATTACTATATCTCTTCTTCATAAATGAAGAGGCCATTAATAGGAGCCATTAGAACCTGGTACTAATCCAGTATATATAAAATCGCCGTCAAAGAAAAGCGGAAGTTATGAAATCCGCCGGGATTTATAAAAAAACAGCGCCCCGCCGTTGGCGAAGCACTGCTTTTTTTATGAGGCATTATTGTTTGATGATCTCTCTTGCTTTGTATGTTCCGCACACTTTGCATACATGGTGAGCCAATTTCAACTCTCCGCATTGTGCGCACTTCACCATGCCAGGCACAGACAATTTAAAGTGCGTACGGCGCTTGTCACGACGAGTCTTCGACGTTCTTCTTTGAGGTACTGCCATGTTCTACACCTCCTTACCCAAGTTACGTGCTCTTCCAGGGCTGTCCAGCAAGGGCGTCCAGCGCTCTTCCCGGGCAGAATACTTCTACTGTCGCTATTTATTTCTTGAAGAAATCTTGTAACCCCGCCAGTCTCGGGTCAATGCGCTCGTTCGAACAGCCGCAGGACTGCTCGTTGCGGTTCGTGCCGCAGGTCGGGCACAATCCCTTGCACGCTTCGCCGCACAGCGGCGCGAACGGCAAGGCCAGCAGAAGCGCTACTTCGACATAAGGCTGCAGGTCGATAAGGTCTTCCGTCACCGCAATGACGTCGTCCTCCTCTTCCTCCGGGGAAAGATCAGTAGAGTCTGTCAGCTTGAATTGCTCATCGAACGGAATGACGTATGTCTCGGTAAACGACGTCAAACAACGCGAACATACCAATTCCAACCGCGCGGTCAGCTGGCCATGTACGCCAATCTGCCCTTCGCCTTCGGCCCGGGCCGTCAAATCCACGGTCACCGGGTCGGGGATGGAAATATCTTTGCGATCCCGAACCACACCGTTAGCGGAAAATGCCGATTGAATGCGTGTATCCTGTCCTTTTACGGCAATGTCCCGAAAATGAATGTTCATAACATCACTCCAAACAAACAAAATTAATTATAGCGATTAACGTCATGCTTTGTCAACCAAATTCGTTTGACAGATTGCCGGGACATCCTCTGCCTCTCCGCCGAAAATTCGCCGATCATTCCCGGTTCATGGTATGATCGGATGGGAAATTCAGGAGCGCCGCGGCGGGTATGTCATCCGTCCGGACGGGCGCCTGTGCCGTTTCTGTCCATGAATCACCATCTTACCTTATTCTGTGATCGAAAGGAAGAGTGATATGAAAACGGTCGGAATCGTTGTTGAATATAACCCGCTTCATAACGGGCATCTTTATCATTTGGAGCAATCGAAGCTGGCGGCCGGGGCGGACGCGGCCGTCGCGGTCATGAGCGGGCATTTCCTGCAGCGGGGCGAGCCGGCCCTGGCCGACAAATGGGCCCGCACGGAAATGGCGCTGGCCGCCGGCGTCGATCTCGTGCTGGAGCTGCCGGTCGCGTACGCCGTCCAGCCGGCCGAATGGTTCGCCTACGGCGCGGTAGCGACGCTGCAGGCGACCGGCGTCGTCGACGCGCTGTGCTTCGGCAGCGAGTCCGGCGACCTGAAGCGGCTGCGCGGGGCAGCCAAGGCGCTGGCCCGCGAGCCGGACGGATTCGCCGGACGGCTGCGCGCCGAGCTGAAGGCCGGACGCAGCTATCCGGCCGCCTACGCGGCCGCGGCCGGGCCGGTGCTGGACGGCGGCGAGGCGGACGCCGGCAGCCAAGCGGAATCCGGCGGGGCGGCGCATTGGCTGACGCAGCCGAACAATTCGCTCGGGCTGCATTATTTGCTGGCGATGCGGCGGCTGAACAGCGACATGAAGCCGCTGACGATTCCCCGCCGCGAAGCCGGCTACCACGATGCGGAGGCGCCGGAAGGCACGATCGCCAGCGCCACCGCCGTCCGGCGCCTCTGGTCCGGCTCCGGTGATCTGGCTGCGGCGGCCCGCTATGTGCCGGAGAGCACGCTTCGCATCCTGGAGCGCGAGCACGCTTCCGGCAGGGCTCCGCTGGATTGGGAAGCGTTCCGCCGCGAGCTGTTCTACCGCCTCTACCTCCTCCCGCCGGAGGATCTGGCGCGGTATCTGGAGGTGACCGAGGGGCTGGAGCACCGCATCAAGCAAGCCCTGCAGACGCTGGAGGAGCCCGGGGTCGAGCCGCTGATCGCCAAGCTGAAGACCAAGCGCTATACCCGGACCAAATTGATGCGGACTTTGGCCCATATCTTGCTGCATCACGATAAATTCCATTTCGGGCCGGACGCCCTCGGAGCGGGTCCCGCGTACGTGCGGGTGCTCGGCTTTACCGAGCGCGGACGCCATCTGTTGAAGCGGATGAAGCGCTGCGCGGAGCTTCCCGTCGTCCTCAACATGACGCGCGACAACAGCCGTTTGGGCGGCCGCGCCGGCCTGGAAGCGGACGCCCGCGCCACCGCCGTCTATGCCAACGCGTTCCGCGGCTGGGAAGCGAGAGCCGCCTTTCGTGACTATTATGAGCCGCCCCGCCGGTTCTAATCCCCATAACGGCGACAACGGCTGGCATGCGCCAACCGTTGTCCGCCCGGAATCGGGTTCTCCACCCAATATGATGCTGCGAAATGATGCTACGAAGCCGGCTGGAACCGCTTCACGGCATCCAACGCATCCTGCAGCGTCTCGACCTTCACCAGCTTCATCTTCGTGTTCATCTTGTCCATCTTCGCCTTCGCTTCCTCGTAGTTGCCGGAAGGGACCAGGAACAAGACCGCCCCTTCGCGGTCTGCGGCCACGACCTTGTGCTTCACGCCTCCGATCGGGCCGACCTTCCCGGACGGATCAATCGTGCCGGTGCCCGCGATCCGGTAGCCCTTCGTCAGATCCCCCGGCGTCAGGCGGTTGATAAGCTCCAGCGTGAACATTAAGCCCGCCGAAGGCCCGCCGATGTCGGATTCGTGGAAGGTGACGTTATGTTTGTTATCCGTGGGCACGACCTTCTTTTTCTCCCCATAAGCCAGACCGAACCCAATCCGCTTCTTGCCGCTGCCGGTCTGATCGGGCAGCTCGACAAGGTTCGCCTTAACCTCCACAAGCTTGCCTTCCCGCTCGACGACCGCCCGAATCGTGTCCCCGGCGGCCCGCCCTTTTAAGGAAGCCTGCAGATCGTCAAAGCCGTTCATCTTCTGCCCTTCCACTTCCATAATCCGGTCGTTCGTGATGAATTCATTATCCGCCAGCTGCTTATTGTTAAATAGAACATAAATGCCTTCGGACTCGATCTCGTACGGAATGCCTACCTGATTGTAGGCGGCCAATACCGCGGCCATCTGCGAGTTGCTCATATTGAATAGCTGTTCATTGATATATTCCTGCTCGGTTCGCCCTTGCAGCGCATCTTCCTTCTTGCCGAATTCGGCATTCGGATCGAAGGCCCGCCACGCGATCAGCGCCAGATTGGCATAGGTTCTTCTCACCGTGGTCAGAAGGAACATGCCTTCCTCCGTCTCGTCTCCGCCCTCCACATTGATGAACGGCTTTACTTCCTCTGCGCTGCCTGGCGTATAAATGACATACGGCGTCGGCATATATACAACCACATAGAACAACACGATGGCCGCGAAGATCCACTTCCAAGTTCGCAAGCGGGGAGAATTCGGCTGCCGCCCGTACGATCTGAACTCCTTTTCCATTCTCCTACCTCCCTATGCCCTCGGATCGCCCTGCGATATTTGGTCTAAAGCCCGTCCCTGTTACGTACACATGAGATCGTAATGCGCTTGGCTTGAGGCCTGGCTTCTTCATTTACGGCCAAAGGGGTGACCGCCATGTTCTCGTCTCGCACATCGCCCGCTTCCCAGCGGCTGTCCACGCTCATCATGGGGGGCTCTGCGGTACTGTTGGTGCTGTGCATCATCGCTTATCCGGACAAATCATTTCAAGCCTCTTTGCAGGGGCTGAAGGTATGGTGGACCATTATATTCCCTGCCCTGCTGCCGTTCCTCATTCTGTCCGAAATGTTGAAGGCCTACGGCTGGGTCCATGGCATCGGCGTACTGCTGGATCCGTTCATGCGGACGCTGTTCCGCCTGCCCGGAATCGGCGGCTGGGCCTGGTCCGTCGGTTGGACGGCCGGGTATCCCGCCGGAGCCGAAGCCGTCGTCCGCCTGCGGAAAGACAATGAATTGTCCCGCCTCGAAGCGGAGCGGCTGCTCGGCCTGACCCATGCGGCCAGCCCGATTTTTATGATCGCCGTCGTCGGGGTCGGCTTCCTGCAGCAGGCCGAATTGGGGCTGGTTCTCGCTGCCGTCCATTGGATTTCTTCCCTTTTGATGATGCTTATTGTACGTTGGGCGGCAGCTTTTCATCCGGCTTCCGCTCCCGTTCCGGTGCGCAGAACCGCGTCCGCCGCCCCGCAGCCGCTCTGGAAACGGATGCTGCAGGCGATGGAGCAGGCCCATCGCCGGGACGGACGCGCGTTCGGCCGGCTGCTCGGCGATGCCGTCACTTCATCCGTCCAGACGCTCATGATGATCGGCGGCTACATCATGATGTTCTCGGTCATTGTCCAGGTGCTGCGGCTTGCCGTCCCGCAGGAATTCGGCGCTTATCTGCTGAATGGCCTGTTCGAGGTGAATCTTGGCGCATATTCGCTTGGCTCGGCCTCCTTCCGCTCCCCGCTAGTCCAGACCGCCCTGATCGGAGCCGTCATTGCATGGAGCGGAATCAGCGCGCATCTGCAGGTCCATAGCTTGACCCGTGGAACCGATTTGCGGTATAGCCGCTTTTTGCTGATGCGGCTTCTCCATGCCGGGTCTGCCTTCCTGCTCACCTTCGTCCTGTGGCACCCGCTCCACCGCCTTTTGCGGCTTGCGCCGCCGGAGCAGGCCGCGTTCCGCCTGCTGGACGCGGGCAACGGACTCGCTCAAGAGCCGCCCTCCTGGATTCAGTCCATTGCCGGGCTCGCTTCGGCGCCGGGATGGCTGCAATCGTTGACGCTTGTCCCGGTTCTATGTATCCTCCTGCTCATCGGCATGGCGATTTCGCTCTTGATTGGACGGTGGGCGCGCATTTGAGCGTTCTCCCGGCGGTTCGCCGGTCAGCGACTATATTTAACCCGCAGCGCCGCCTCGACCTCCGGGGCGACCAGTTCGCTGATGTCGCCGCCATAATGCGCGATTTCTTTAACGATACTGGAGCTGAGATACGAGTACTTCGGATTCGTCATCATGAAAATCGTCTCTACCCGGGGGTTGAGCTTCTGGTTCGTCGAGGCCAGCTGCAGCTCGTACTCGAAATCCGTGACGGAGCGAACGCCGCGGACAATGACATCGCCTTTTTTCGCGTCCATATAATTTACGGTCAGATCGCTGAAGCTGTCCACCTCCACATTGGGCCACGGCTTCGTCACCGTTCGCAGCAGTTCAAGCCGTTCTTCAATAGTGAAGAGCGGCTTCTTGCTTGAATTGTTCAACACGGCGACAATCAGCTTGTCGAATTGCTTCGCCGCCCGCTGGATAATATCCAGGTGCCCGAGGGTCACCGGATCGAAGCTGCCTGGATATACGGCAGTCCGTGGCCGGCAGCCATGCTCGTAATGCGTTGTCATCAATCATAAGCCTCCTTCGAAGGCGCTTGACGCCTGTTGGAACATAGGCTGGCGCCTCTTGTTCTCTGCGCTTGCAGCAGAATCGCTTCCTCAGTCTGCGGAAGCCTCCGCTTCCGCAAGGTAGATCGAGACCGCGATATCCCCATAATCCGCCTTCTTCCATAGCGAGAGCGGACCAATTCGCCCGGAATACGAATGGGATGCGTCATGTTCGACGACAATGATGGCGTCCTCGCTCAGCAAGCCGTTATCCCACATCTCCATCAGCAATTCGTCCGCATCCTTCAATCGGTACGGCGGATCAAGAAACACATAATGAAAGGAAAGATTCCGCTTGGCCAGCGCCTTGAGCGCCCGTCTCGCATCGTTCCGGTACACTTCGGCCTTGCCGGCCAACCCCGTGGCCGCCAGATTGCCGCGTACCACCTCGATCGCTTTCGCATCCTTATCGATGAAGACCGCCCATTCCGCTCCCCGGCTCAAGGCTTCAATCCCCAAGCCGCCCGTTCCGGCGAACAGATCGAGCGCGCGGCCCCCTTCGAAATAAGGGCCGATCATGCTGAACAGCGCTTCCTTCACTTTATCCGTCGTCGGCCTTGTCCCCATGCCGGGCACAGGCTTCAGCGTGCGGCCTTTGGCCGTTCCCGATATGACTCTCAGTTGTCTCACCTTCTCTTCTTTCCGCCAGCTTCCATGCGGCGATCATGCCGCATATTCGTCGTTAATCGTAACATACAATTCCCATTTTTGAAAAATGAAATCGCATCGTGCCGCTCACATCGTGCAAAAAGAAAAAAAAGTTATCCGGGGAATGTATATATTTCGTCCGGCTGGCAATCCTTAAAGTATCGACATCAATGAATGTCGTAGACAACCGCGGAGAAGACTTACGTTTCCCCATAAGCTCTTCGTCCGGTTTCTCCTCTCCCATGAGGGCGTCCCGCAAGGGGCGCCCAATTTATTTTTGCATTAAACCCTTGTAGTTATGGGGCTTGCAAGGATTCCGAGAGGGGGAGGCAGGACAGAATAGGTTTGGACAAGCTAGTCCACATGAAAATGATGCACAGGCGCAGCATTTTTAGCTTCAAGACGCTAAATTCCGAGAAAATCCTGCAAAATTTGGCTCTTAGAGCGTTTTAAATCACCGGGAGAAGAGATCAATCACAAGTAAAAAGCCCCATAGACTACTCAATGGCCTGATT